>Ga0134125_10000013_pt1 | contig 285016 bp, 244 predicted proteins | sample KB31751_FD_96464 | JGI IMG/M metagenome (GOLD analysis project Ga0134125, IMG submission 96464) | Terrestrial soil microbial communities with excess Nitrogen fertilizer from Kellogg Biological Station, Michigan, USA - KB3-175-1 | ecosystem: Environmental > Terrestrial > Soil > Unclassified ...
CCTTTATCGAAAAACGAAAAGAATATTTATAAAATGGTGGATACAGTGCAGACCTTGCCCATATATCGCCATACATACAATGGTGCTGTTTTGCTGCTAACAGGATACAAAACCTTTGGTGATTTCGACATGGGCCCCGTATCCAACTTTTATAGTTATAACACGGTAGAAGGGAACAGGATACGGTTTGGAGGACGCACCAGCAACAAGTTAAGTCAGCATTATGAATTTAATGGATACGCTGCATATGGCTTCCTGGATCAGAGAATAAAATACCGTCTTGGATTCAAAACCCTTATAAATAAAAACCCATGGCAATTAATAGATGCTCATTACAGTGACGATTTGCAAATTCTTGGCCGCTCCGACGATTTGTTCGGAAGAGACAATGTACTTGCCTCTATACTTTCACGGGCCCCGGTAACTAATCTTACCCGTGTGCAGGAAGCCCGCATTACATATGACAGGGATATTTTCACCGGGCTTGAATTCAGGTTATCTTTTATAAACCGGATATATACACCGATGCAAAGCAATCCCTATGATTTCCTGGATAATTCGGGGCAGATTCTAACGAAGCCTAATATACATGCACCGGCCATACAGTTTTCCTTAATTTTCTCATATAACAACAAGTATGTGATTGCCAACTTAAGTCGTATTGGTGTGGGGACCCGCTACCCTACTCTCATTTTTCGGTACACGGCAGGATTACAAGGCATTCTCCAGGGCGACTATGCGTATCATAAAATAGTGTTAGGATTGAGCTATACTATGCACATCAATCCTTTTGGCGATACACGCTTTTACCTGGAATCGGGAAAAATATTCGGCGCTGTTCCTTACCCACTTATGGAACTGCCCTCAGGCAATGAAACTTACATATATGATGAAAATGCTTATAACATGATGAACTATTATGAATTTGCCAGCGACCAATATTTCAGTGCAAACATCGAGCATCATTTTGAAGGATATTTTTTCAATAAAGTTCCATTTTTCAGGAAATTAAAATGGAGAGAGCTTGCAGGATACAAAACACTAATAGGTTCGGTAAACCCTGAGAGCCAACAATTGCTATTATTTCCGCAAGGGTTGCGGGCACTAAGCAATGGGCCCTATTCGGAAGCTGATGTTGGGATTGAAAATATTTTTAAATTTTTGCGTGTAGACGCACTTTGGCGGCTATCCTATCTTAACGATCCCAATGTTTCTCACTTTGCCATTATGGGAACGCTGCAACTTATTTTTTAGCAGTTGTTTTTATTTTCCCATATTCTTTCTTTGAATACGGTTCGGACGTAAATGTTATAACATAGCCCATTCCTTTTGTCATTTTCCTCCTCTTAAATTTGCCCTCGTTTAATTGCCTTACAAGGCTTTCAACCAATTGTAATCCGAGTGTTTCATGTGCCTGTTGTTCGGTAGTTGGTTGTATACCTACACCATCATCGTTTACTTCCAGCCTTATATTTCGGCCCAATTGCCGCAGACTCACTTTAACTTCACCTTTGCGATTACCGGGGAAAGCATATTTAATGGAATTTGATACTAATTCATTCACTATTAATCCACATGTTATGGCCTGGCTATATTCCAAAAAAACCCTGTCGGTACATCCCAGACTGATATTTTTGTGCGGATCGGAATATGAAATAAATAAATTTTTGGTCAAATCTTTCAAGTAGGCTGAAATATCAATCTCCTCCTTATTATCGGACTGATAAAGGCTGGAATATATGGAGGACAGGGCATAAAACCTGTTTTGAAATTCTTTCATCACAGGTACAATCTTTTTGTCTTGTAATTGATTTATCTGGAGGTTAAGTATGCTGGTAATAATTTGCAAATTATTTTTGACCCGGTGATTAACTTCTTTTAAGAGCCACTCTTTTTCCTCTACCATTTCTTTCAATCTATTTTCCAGTTTATGGTGCTCCGATATTTCCCACTGTAACCGCTCATTTACTGCTTCCACAACCTGGCGCTCCACTTCGCTTTTGTGAATTCTTTCTTCCAGTGACATATCATGACATGCGGCCAAAACTACAGTTTCACCACCCCAGTTTAATGGAAGCGCAGATAACTCTACCCTAAAAATATTTTTGCCATTATAACTTCTTATAGTTATTTGTTGCGTTGAGGTAGATTTCAGCTGGCGGAGCTTTTGCTTGTTCTCTCTTAAAATAGAATGAAACTCCGGCAGAACATATTTCATAACTTGTTCTCCAACAACTTGCTTTGGAGACCCGGCACCAAACAACTTGTTCATGGATGGATTAATATATAAAATATTTCCTCTGAAATCGTGCACACAAATAGGTTCGGGGAAGGCCTCTAAAATATTTAGATAATTCAAAAAAAGTCGGTCATTAATTATTTTCATCGTAATGTCCCGAATAATTAACATACGGCATTTTTTACCTTTATACATTATGGGGTGTCCCCTCACCTCTACGTGGGCCAGGGAACCATCACCTTTAATAAACCTTATTTCGTATATTACTTGCCTGTTTTTTCTTATCTCTTCCTTTGCAAGCGGCACATCATCCTTAAAAACGCAGCTTAATAAATCATGTCCGATAATTTCTTTCCGACTCCTTTTCAGTATTCCCAGGAATTGATCATTCACTTCAATGGGATAAGAGCCGGTCAGTATCACCATTCCATTATTGGTAATTTTAAAAGCAGCCTTAAAAAGACTATCCGGAAAATCTTTCACGTTAATTCAGAAATAAGTAGAAATCAAAAATAGGAAATTAACTTATCGCACAAGGGTTATGTTACCCTTCTTTTCTACGTTAGTTCCATCTGCTAATGTAGCCTTGAGATACCAGATGTAGGTCCCCATATTCATAGGCTTGCCGGCATAAGTACCATCCCAGCCGAAGTTTTGATTATTAGACTCAAATACCTTATTAGCCCACCTGTCGAACACTAAAAAGCTTATTGAAGCTATGCAATTGCCTCTGACGTAAAACATATTGTTAACACTCTGATTAGGTGAAAACGCAGTAGGGACAAATATATTACATGGTTCATTTTCATTTTGTATATTGAGTACTGGAGGTTGTTTGGGTAAAACAAGTTGAGAAGTATCGCATGGATTCCACCGTGCTAAAAGCAAATTAGTACCTTCTCCCTGTGAAACTATAGTATCGGGGCCGCATATTACTTCTTTATTATAAAATATACCTCCCATATACACATAACTTCCAGTTATATCGGCAGCTACACCCGTATTTTCGCCATTTTCTCCCACATTGTCAAGTATAGCGCCGCAATAAGGTATTCCATCTGTATTAAATTTAATAATAAATGAGGCCGTATTACTATCCGGAGGAGCATTCAGCCTGATGCCCCCAAAATCCAATATGCCTGAATTGAGGTAGTAATAAACTATCTGGCCGGATATATAAATATTATTATATCCGTCGGCTGCTAAGCCTGTTCCGGCCCAACCCTGAGAAGATTGTTGAGCCCAAACAACATTCCCCTTCACATCATATTTAATAAAAAATACGCTATATCCTCCGGTCGATGATAGTGTATGTGAGCCAAACGAAATACTATCCTGGAATGTACCTGTTATGTAGGAATTCCCGGCTTGATCAGCTACTACTGAATAGCCATATCCCAATGAATGCCCTGAACCGAACCGGTTATAATTGGTATTGACCGATTGCCGTGCCCACAAAAGGGTGCCTTGGGAAGAATACTTTACAAGATAGACGGAATAATACCTGCTACTGTGCAATGTACATGTATCGAATGTAATAGAATTATCAAAATCACTAGTAACATAAACATTACCCGATACATCAGTAGCAATGGAAAACGGGTAGTTGTAATTGTTGTCTAATCCTGCTCCGGTTGACTGTCTTGCCCACTGAACATTACCAGTCGAATTATATTTCACCACGAACATGTTTGATGATGTAGTCGACGTGTTTGTGAGAACGCGGGGACCAAATGTGGTAGTGGTATCAAATAAGCCGGTTACAAAAACATTCCCTTGGTTATCTGTCGCAACTGCACAATTGTGTACACCGCTATTGGAAATAACTCCGCTTTGCCTTGCCCAAAGTACATCGCCATCCCGATCGTATTTTACTAAAAACAAGGAATATCCATAAGAGTTGCCTACGGTATCTTTTCCAAATGCCGCCTTCCCGGTTATGTTACCTACAATGTATACATTCCCTTTATTATCAGTAGTAACTGATTCGCTAATGGTATATGCATTGCTATCATTAACCGCTTGCTTAACCCATACCACCTTGCCCGATGAATTGAACCTTGCCAGGTAAGCATTTACAGCGTTACCACTGAGCACATGTGAACCAAATGTGGCAGAGTTATTAAATGTTCCGGTGACATAAGCATTGCCATACTTATCGGTAGTTATAGGAGAATAATATGTTCCTGTATTTAATGAGCTGGAGCCTTGTTGACCCCAAAGCCAGTTTTGGCCTTGTAAGTATTGCTCATCAAGGGTTAAGAGGCAAAACACGCAGAAGAACGTAATGTACTTCATGCACTTCAGATAAAAATCTTATACAAAGATAAAAAAAATATGCAAATAAACTACATGCCGGACTTTTTTTCTTTCAATTCTCTTAATCTGGCATAAAAGTTATCTCCGCTGTTGCGTTCGCGGAGCATTGCACTGAAGTTTTTATGCAACCGGAGTGCCTCTATACTTTCAACTATACGCTTAGTTTTGGTAGAATCTGTTTTGGCCGTATCTATCCATTTGGAAAAATATCCTTGCATTGATTTAGGTAAACCATTAAAAAACTTCAAAGCCTCTGGTTCATCAGCAAGGCATTCTAATAATTCTGCATTGATTGGTAATGTGCGCTCATCTACTTTCAGGGAAACCTTTAACATAGCTCCCTCACGCTTGCCAGTACCTATTCGCATTTTAGCATTAAAGGGGATAATGAATGTGCCTTCGCCCATAGGCAATAGGGCAACTTTTTCGATAGGATAATTATCGAACTTACCCTTTACGCGATATGATTTTTTGCAGCCGGGATTTATTTTCGCTGCTATATCAGCCGGCACTTCAATATACATCCATCGGGTTTTCTCACCCATCTCTCCAAATCTGAGAATAGTGGTGGTATATTGAACCATACTCAGGCCTCCATTTTCTCTTTCTTTTCCCTGTAATCAAAAGCCTTTCTAGGCTTTAGTCCTAATACGTCGAACATTTTTTTGTCTTCATTCGCATCTGGGTTGGGTGTGGTAAGTAACTTCTCACCCATAAAAATGGAGCTCGCCCCTGCCATAAAGCAGAGTGCCTGGGTTTCCTTGTTCATTTGAACTCTCCCTGCAGAGAGGCGCACAACTGAATCAGGCATTATAAGGCGGGTAGTGGCAATCATTCGTATCATTTCCCATGATTCTATAATAGGCATCTCGCCCAATGGGGTTCCTTCCACGGGTACCAATGCATTGATGGGAACCGACTCCGGGTGAGGGTTTAGATGAGAAAGAGTGAGCAACATTCCTATCCTGTCATCTACCGATTCGCCCATACCGATAATTCCACCGGAACAAACCGTCAACCCGGCTTTACGCACATTGTTAAGGGTATTGAGGCGATCCTCATAATTACGAGTAGAAATAATATTCCCATAGTTTTCTTCCGATGTATCCACATTGTGGTTATATGCATATAATCCGGCATCAGCCAGCTTTTTGGCTTGTTCAGCATTTATCATTCCCAAGGTAGCGCATACTTCCATGCCTTTGGCATTTACGGTTTTTACCATATCCAACACCCTGTCGAAATCTTTATTATCTCTGACCTCCCTCCAGGCAGCACCCATGCATAAGCGTGATGCACCCATTATTTGGGCCCGGTCTGCTATAGCGCTTACCTCCTCTACACTCATTAGCTTTTGCACCTTTACTTCAGTATGATAACGGGCAGCTTGCGGACAGTAAGCACAATCTTCCGGGCAACCACCGGTCTTTATAGAAATAAGAGAGCTTATTTGCACCTCTTCAGGATTATGATACTTGCGGTGAACAGTGGCTGCTTTATATATAAGTTCCAATAAAGGGATATTGTATATCTCAGCTATTTGTTCTTTGGTCCAGTTGTAACGTATTTCGCTCATTGCAGTTAAAGTTTATAAGTTCATAAAGTGAAAAGGAATCACTTAGGGTTGCAAATATATACGTTCTGAAGTTTGTAAAGAAAATAACCAGAATATGTGAACTTTATAACTTTACAAACTTTATGAACTTTACAAACTTTATGAAATGCATATAGACATTATTACCCTGCATCCCGGTTTACTGGAAAGTCCTTTTCAGCATTCCATCGTAAAAAGAGCCATAGAAAAGAATCTTGTGGAGGTAAATATTATCAACCTTCGTAATTATGGCTTGGGGCATTATAAGCAGGTAGATGATGCCCCTTTTGGCGGAGGGGCCGGCATGGTGATGACCATTGAACCAATTGCCAATTGCATAGAAGAATTAAAGGCACAAAGAACCTACGATGATATAATTTACCTGACCCCGGATGGAGAACAATTTAACCAGAAGATAGCCAATTCGCTGTCCATGCAGCATAATATAATCTTGCTTTGCGGACATTATAAAGGGATAGATGAGCGCGTGCGAGAACTTTTTATCACTAAAGAAATATCCATAGGCGATTATGTATTAAGTGGAGGAGAACTCCCCGCCGCAGTTCTTTGTGATGCCATCGTACGCCTTTTACCTGGAGCTATTTCAGATGAGACCTCTGCCCTATCCGATTCTTTCCAGGATAACTTGCTGGCTCCGCCTGTATATACCCGTCCTGCTGATTATAAAGGACTCAAAGTACCTGATGTGCTTCTTTCAGGAAACCCAAAGCAGATTGACAACTGGAGACACGAACAAAGCATAGATAAAACAAAAAAAAGAAGGCCAGATTTACTTAGCTAAGAACTAAGAGTGAAAAGCTAAGAGGCTATTTAAACAATAGGTAAACTGCCAATATCAGGCAGCCAAACCCCGCAATATGGTTTAGTTGCAATATGTTAGTTTTAAATACTACCGCTGAAAAAATTACGAATACAGAAAGTGTAATTACCTCCTGTATCACCTTTAGCTGCAGAAGTGAAAAAGGGCCTCCATTTTCCTCAAAACCAATACGATTAGCAGGCACCTGGAAGGAATATTCCAGCAAGGCTATTCCCCAACTAATAAATATAACGGCGATAAGCGGCAGGTTTTCAAAACCCTTCATGCTTTTAAATTTCAAGTGCCCATACCAGGCAAATGTCATAAATGTATTCGAAAGAATTAGCAGTAGGACGGTAAAAATGGCTCTTTTCATAAGATGAGATTAGAATTACAAATATCACAATTCACCCAATACAACTTGTCCTTAACCGCATAATTCATAACTTATAACCCTTAACTTCCTACTTTCCTTTATTTTTCGCAAATTTGCAGCATAATCTAAATCTTACCATGCCTAAAATATCTGTAAAAGGTAATCAGATGCCTGCTTCGCCTATCCGTAAGTTAGTTCCATATGCCGAGAACGCCAAGAAAAAAGGCACCAAAGTATACCATTTAAATATCGGTCAGCCGGATATTAAAACACCGGATACTATGTTGAACGCTATTAAGAGTTTTCCCTACCCCATTATAGAATACACCCACAGCGCAGGTATTGAAAGCTATCGCCGCAAGTTGGTAGAATATTACCATAAATACCATATTGAGCTTGATTATACCCAGATCATGATTACCACAGGTGGCTCAGAGGCCATTGAAATGGTTATGATGAGCTGTTTTGACGAGGGGGATGAAATTATTGTACCGGAACCTTTCTATGCGAATTACAACGGTTTCGGATGCGCTGCCGGAGTTAGTATAAAGGCCATTACAGCAGACATTAAAACAGGGTTTGCATTGCCTCCCATTAGCGAGTTTGAAAAAATAATTACCCCGAAAACAAAGGGAATTATGATTTGTAATCCCAATAACCCTACAGGGTATTTATACTCGCGCGAAGAGATTGAACAACTGGGCGCATTGGTGAAAAAACACGATTTATTTTTCCTGGTAGATGAGGTTTATCGCGAGTTTTGCTATGACGGGCAAGAACACTTTTCTGCTATGCGATTAAAAGGAGTAGATGAAAACGTGATTATGCTCGATTCTGTTTCCAAACGATATAGCGCCTGTGGATTGCGGATTGGTGCACTCATCACACGCAATACGAAAGTTTTAGATACCGTATTAAAATTTGCTCAAGCCCGTTTAAGCCCGCCCACCGTGGGACAAGTAGCTGGCGAGGCTGCCATTGACACGCCCGATTCTTACTTTGAAGAAGTGGAAGCAGAATATACCAAACGCAGAAATTTAGTGGTAGATATGCTTAACAAAATTGATGGAGTATTTTGCCCTAAACCTAAAGGCGCTTTCTACTGCTTTGCATCACTGCCTGTTGACGATGCCGATAAGTTCTGCCAATGGTTGCTCGAAGATTTTGAACATAACGGTGAAACAGTTATGCTCGCCCCGGCGAGTGGATTTTACTCCACCAAAGGACAGGGTAAAAATGAAGTACGTATAGCATACGTTCTAAATACAACCGATTTGAAAAACGCTATCGACTGCCTGGAAAAGGCCCTGGAAGTTTATCCGGGGAAAACAGCCAGGAAAAATGCAACCGCTTTAAACAATGCCTAATTGAACTACGAAGTTAAAAATATATCTGAAGAAAGTCGCTTTGAAATAGACCTGGGCGACAAAACGGCCTACCTCGACTATCACCTGTCAGGCGATACTATAACCTATATACATGCCTACACTCCACCTGAATACAGGGGGAAAGGAATCGCTGCGCAAGTGGCAAAATATGCTCTTGATTATGCCCGCGACCACAACTTAAAGATAATTCCCCAATGCCCTTATGTGCGCGATTATGTGCAAACCCATAAGGAATACCAGGACTTACTGGTAGGATAGCAAATTATTAAGACTTAATACTTGCCCGTGGCTCCTTTAGGTAGGAGTTAGGAGACATCCTGATCTTACGCATTATGAAGTATACTGACATGCTAATAATAGATGCAAAAAAGCACCAGACCGATACGGTATAATGTTGAAAAAATATAACCGTAATAATGCAGGAAATTAAGATTGCCATTCCCACAAGCCACATTTTTCTAACACTTGTAAAAAAGGGTGAAACAATGATTGCCGCTATATAAAACGCAGGCTCCAAATATTTGAACGTATCAGGGTGGTCAATGTGATAATAAATGTGATGTCCCAGTATTTCCGCGTGAGCCGGATAGTTCAGCATACAATAAAACTGGTATAATGATTCTGTTATTCCTATGGCGACAAATACCCGTTGAATTTTTCTCCGTTCTCCTTTATTTTCCACCATTACCATGGCAATGGGTATCCACAGGGGCCAGATTATCTGGGAAAAGATGAGGAACCCATATTTGGCATACAAATTCAATTCGGGGTTAAACGGATTGGTAAACGATACCCACACCAAGCCTTCGTTGAATTGTTGTATGGCAAAGAATAAAGGTATGCAAGCAAATACAATCTGAGATTTGGTTTGTATTTGCTTTATCGAAGCTATACCTATTCCTGTGAGCACTACACTTGCTCCAAAACTCGCGGTAGCAGAAAAACACATAGGCGTTTACGTTTAATAAGAATTAGAGATGATTGTGCAAGATACATTAAAAAAAGATTATTGTCCGCGATAATAGTCAGTCCAACTATTATATATCGAAAATTAATATACATATATAAAAAAACATTTTAAATAACAGCAGAAAAACAACAAAATAACAATGAAATAACAGAAAATGCCATCAAAACAAGGATTTTAAACATATTGTATTTCAATTAATTACAAATCATTTTAGGTGCTTGTATAATCAAAGCACTTAACTACAATAGGCCGTATCCTTTCTTATGCAAAAATAGCACTTTCTCACTCTAAGTGCTTAGAGCGTACAAGTACCATCATTTTATTATTAATAACAGGAAATAACAATGCCGAAATATAACAAAAATGGAAAAATATCCTTATTATATATATGAAACTTGTATTCATCTCCGATATATCTCCAAAGATAGATCATGAAAAGGCTTTAGTTGAAAAGGTCAATGACTTTATTTAACTGGATTTTCCATTGACATGTATACGGAAGCAAAATAAGATAAATATTGAGAATCAGACCTGTGTATGAATGTGTTTTATATATATAATTTTCTTATATTTGATGTCTATTTATTACAAATTAAAGGAACCCCTAAAAAAAATTATCATGAAAAAATTACTAAAACCCCACTTCCTGGTATTTGGCATCTTATTAGTTCTTTCAACAGCTGGAATTGTAAGTGTTAGCTGCACACCCACGCCTACAACCCCGGCTCCGGTGGCCCCAACCATTACAGTAACAGCTAAGCAAAATAATCCTGAAAGGCACACTGTCAATGTAGTTGTCAACGTATCTCCGATTCCTCCGGTAGGAACTATTGTAACGGTAACACAAGCAACTACTGGAAAAACCAGTACTCCCGCTACCGACGCTGCAGGCAATGCGCAAGCTAACTTCCCACCTGTTCTTGCTGACCAGACGGGCAGTACAATAAACACATCAGTAGCGGCTAATACTGTAACTACCGCGGGTACTAATAGCGGAGTTGTAAAATAATTGCACCGTCTTACGCATAAGTCTGTAGCGTTAAGTCAATCATGAGATCTCATTGGATTGAGTTTTTGAATAATTATTTTCATGTTCATTTATTCAATTACATAATCCCAAACGATTCCTGGCTTTATGTTATAATGGCCATTGTCTTTATTATCACTTTTTATAAAAGATGCAATAGCTTTTTGTTAGATAAAGAGCATGCATTAAATATGATTGTGTGGGCCTTCATTACAGCTATTATAGGAGCCCGGCTATTTTTCGTATTGCAACACATACCAGATTTTATTCAGAACCCGGCACTCTTATTAAAATTAAATGGCGGCACTGTATCTTTTGGTGTCTACATGGGTGGAATATTCGGCTTTGTATTGTACAACAAATACTATGGACTTCCCATAGGAAGATATCTTGACATAGCGGCCTCCATTATGGGGCTCGCAATAGCTATTGGAAGAATCGGATGCTTTTTGGTGGGAGATGATTTTGGAACATTAACCAATGTACCTTGGGCTGTTCGATTCCCGCAAAATAGTTTCTCCTTCAGATGCCATGTTCAGCAAGGATTAATTGAACCCGATGCCTTGTTTGATTTACCTGTTCATCCGGTTCAATTATATGAGAGCATGAGCGGACTTTTTTTATTTATTCTTTTTAGTATGCTTTTAAAAAGACAGCTATTTAAACCCGGCGTCTTATTTTTTATGTTCTGGATTTGCTATTCTGTTTCCCGATTCCTAATTGAGTTCTATAGGGGAGATGCAGACAGAGGATTCATCGGGCCTTTTTCTACAGGACAATTAATGTCATTGATATTCATTTTTATTTCTATTATTTGCCTCTATTCATTTTATAATTTGAAATTAAAATTAGAGTCTATCCCTGAAAACAAAAAGCCCAATACTTAATTAAGTATTGGGCTTATATTTTCTTATAAGAACTTACTATTCGTTCACCGGAGCCTCTGGAGTTTCTGTTGCATTGTTCTCTGCACCTTCCACATTTTCTATAATCTCACCTTCAACTGCAGCATCAGCTTCAATCTGAGTAACAGCAGCAATGGTATCATCGCCTTTCAGGTTAATAAGCTTAACACCTTGGGTTACCCTGCCTGTAATACGGAGAGCAGCTACTGATAGACGTATAGCAATACCGGAGCGGTTAATAATCATCAGTTGGTCCTTGTCGGTAACGTTCTTAATCGCAATCAGGCTACCTGTTTTGTCGGTTACATTAAGTGCTTTCACACCTTTGCCGCCACGGTTAGTGATACGATAATCTTCCACATCGGTACGTTTACCGTAGCCATGTTCCGATACTACCAAAACGGTTGAAGATACATCGGGTATACAAATCATACCTATTACTTCATCGTTCTTTTCATCTTCAATGCGGATACCTCTTACACCCGAAGCATTTCTACCCATAGGGCGCACTTTCGATTCGTTAAAGCGTATGGCCCTACCCGATTTCAATGCCATTATCATTTCATCTTTTCCGGAGGTTATGCGTGCTTCCAGTAATTCATCGCCCTCGCGGATGGTTACCGCATTAATACCGTTTGCCCTTGGGCGGGAATAAGCCTCCAGCGAGGTTTTCTTAATAATCCCTTTCTTGGTGCAAAGGATAATATAGTTGCTCTTTATATAATCAATATCGGTAAGATTCTTGACATTCATGTAGGCCACAATCTTGTCGCCTGGGGCTAAGCTGAGCAGGTTTTGTACGGCTCTGCCCTTAGTTGTTTTAGCACCTTCGGGCACTTCATAGGCACGCATCCAATAGCATTTCCCTTGCAGGGTAAAAAACAGCAGGTAGTTATGGTTGGTAGCGGTAAAAATGTGTTCCAAAAAGTCTTCATCACGGGCTTCGGCAGCTTTCGAACCACGTCCGCCACGGCTTTGTAACCTATACTCACTAAGGGCGGTACGCTTAATATAGCCAAGGTGAGATATGGTTATGATAACATCTTCATCTGCAATAACATCTTCCATACGGAAATCGGCGCCGGCATTAACCCAGTTGGTTTTACGTTTGTCGCCATATTTTTCTTTTATCTCTTCCAGTTCCCTTTTAATAATGCCTTTACGTCTGTCTTTGTTTTCAGGTTTAAGAATATCAAGGCAATCATTGATGAAGGTCATTAACTCATCAAATTCAGCTTGCAGCTTATCTCTTTCCAGGCCTGTAAGTGTACGCAGGCGCATATCGAGAATAGCCTTCGATTGAATTTCATCTAATTGGAAATTACTCATCAATTGCGTTTGGGCAATTTCAGGAGTTTGTGATTCACGAATGATGCGGATAACTTCATCCATATGGTCAAGCGCTATCAACAACCCTTTCAGGATATGGGCACGGGCCTGTGCTTTTCTAAGTTCAAATTGAGTGCGGCGGACAATTACCTCGTGGCGGTGAATGACAAAATGTCCGAGCATATCTTTCAGATTCAACGTAAGTGGCCTCAGGTTTTGAAGTTTCCCTACTTTAATATCATCATCTATCGCGAAAATATCCCCTTTCTCAATTTTGTCGTGCCTTTCAAGGTTAATAAGCGCAACGTTATTTACATTAAATGCGCTTTGCAATTCCGTTTGCCGGTATAGGTTATTAATTACAATACTGGGTATAGCATCCTTCTTTAATTCAATAACAATGCGCATTCCATCCCTGTCTGATTCATCACGTATATCATGAATATCTTCCAGTTTTTTATCATTAATAAGGTCAGCAATTTTTTTAATCAATTCTGACTTATTAAGCATATAAGGGATTTCCGAGATAACTATCTGCTCTCTGCCGGCTACTATCTCTTCTATATGTTTACACCTAACTACAATACGTCCACGCCCGGTTCTAAATGCATCCCTGGCTCCTTCAAGGCCGTAGATAGTTCCACCTGTAGGGAAATCGGGGGCTTCAATAATGCTTTTGCCATTTGCATCGGGCAGTATGAGTTCATCGATGGTTATGGCAGGGTTCTCGATATATGCCAAGGTGCCGTTTATAATCTCTGTGAGGTTGTGCGGTGCAATATTGGTTGCCATACCTACTGCAATGCCTGATGCTCCATTCAGAAGAAGGTTGGGGATACGGGAAGGAAGAACGGCTGGTTCCACCTCTGAATCATCGTAGTTAGGTATGAAATCAACGGTTTCCTTGTCAATATCGGCTATCATTTCCTCCGCTATTTTCCGTAAGCGGGCTTCAGTATAACGCATAGCCGCAGGGCTGTCACCGTCAATAGAGCCGAAGTTACCTTGTCCGTCAACCAGGGGATAGCGCAAGGACCAGTCCTGTGCCATACGAACCATGGTGTCATAAATAGAGGCATCGCCATGTGGGTGATACTTACCCATAACCTCTCCGACTATTTTGGCACTCTTTTTGTATGCTCTATTAGAAAGTACACCCAACTCATACATACCAAAAAGCACTCTTCTATGTACAGGCTTAAGACCATCGCGCACGTCGGGCAATGCCCTCGATACGATAACCGACATCGAATAATCGATGTAGGCCGTCTTCATTTGTTCTTCAATATTAATCGGTATTATTGTCTCTCCAGTTGCCATATTGTTAATGTTTACTTAATTAAAATAAAATATTGCCTTAAACGTTTTATGATAAGCGCGCCGAAAGTAAGTATTTTCAGTTAGCAAGCTACAAAAAAATTATTCTCGAATTATTAACATTTTTAAGTTCAAAAAACCAACCATAAAGATCTACCAAACGTATATATGAATAGACTACCTTTGAACCGTTACATAAACAATGACAAAACCATAAATTATATGGAAGCTAAATTTTCACCAAGAGTTAAAGACGTAATATCGTACAGCCGGGAAGAAGCGCTCAGGCTGGGACACGATTATATAGGCACCGAACATTTATTATTAGGCATTATTCGCGAAGGAGAAGGTGTTGCCATTCAACTGCTTAAAAAGTTGGGGGTGGATACCGGTGATCTCCGCAAAACAGTGGAAAATTATGCTCCGCCTACCAATAAGAAGATTAATCACCTGGCCAATATCCCGCTGGTAAAACAAGCCGAAAAGGCCTTAAAGATTACCTACCTGGAAGCCAAATATTTCAAAAGCCTCGTTATTGGCACCGAGCATTTATTGCTTGCCATTTTGAAAGATGAAGACAGTGTAGCCGCCAAAGCACTCAATGTATTTAATGTGAGCTACGAAAGTTTCCGCCAGGAATTAGAAACATATAAAATCAGCCCAAAAGGCGAATCACCTAATACTCCCGCTGACGACGACGATGATGATGATGATAGTTCAGCTATGGGAGGTGGTGGTGGCGCCGGTGCAACCGGTAAACGTTCTACCTCCGAATCAAAATCAAAAACACCTGTACTTGACAATTTTGGCAGGGATTTGACAAAAATGGCAGAAGAAGGCAAACTGGATCCTATTGTTGGCAGAGAAAAAGAAATTGAACGTGTTTCGCAAATATTAAGTCGCAGGAAAAAGAACAACCCTATCTTAATTGGGGAACCAGGAGTTGGTAAATCAGCTATTGCTGAAGGACTTGCCATCCGTATCGTTCAAAAAAAAGTGTCGAGATTACTCTTTAACAAAAGAGTGGTAACCCTTGATTTGGCTGCCCTTGTAGCCGGAACAAAATATCGTGGCCAATTCGAAGAACGTATCAAGGCCGTGCTGAACGAGTTAGAAAAAACTCCTGATATTATTTTGTTCATTGATGAAATTCACACCCTGATTGGTGCAGGCGGAGCTTCCGGTTCACTGGATGCTTCCAATATGTTTAAACCTGCCTTGGCCCGTGGAGAAATCCAATGTATTGGTGCAACCACCTTAGATGAATACCGCCAATATATTGAAAAAGATGGCGCACTGGAAAGAAGGTTCCAAAAGGTGTTGGTAGAACCTACCACACCGGAAGAAACTGTTCAGATATTGAATAACATCAAGGCAAAGTATGAAGACCATCACTATGTAACCTACACGGATGATGCCATCAAAGCCTGTGTTTATCTTACCAACCGTTACATCAACGACCGTCACTTGCCCGATAAAGCTATTGACGCATTAGATGAAGCCGGCGCAAGGGTGCATATCACCAACATTAACGTACCTCAAAACATCATTGATCTCGAAAAGAAGATGGAGTTGTTGAAGGAGGAGAAAAACAAAGCTGTACACAACCAAAAATATGAAGAAGCTGCCAGGTTGCGCGATAGTGAAAGGCTATTGAATGAACAACTGGAAGAAGCTAAAAAGAGCTGGGAAGAAGAAACCAGGTCGCATCGCGAAGTAGTAAGCGAAGCTAATGTAGCTGAAGTAGTGGCTATGATGACAGGCGTACCCGTACAACGTATTGCCGAGCATGAAAGCGCACGTCTCTCTAAGATGGATGAAGAACTGAAAGGCAAAGTAGTAGGGCAAGATGAGGCTGTCAAAAAGGTGGTACGTGCTATTCAACGTAATCGTGCCGGCTTAAAAGACCCGAACAAACCTATTGGAACATTTATTTTCCTCGGCCCTACCGGGGTTGGTAAAACCCAATTGGCAAAGGTGATTTCACGATACCTCTTCGATAAAGATGATGCTCTTATCCGCATAGATATGAGCGAATACATGGAAAAATTTGCCGTATCGCGCCTTGTAGGTGCGCCTCCGGGATATGTAGGATATGAAGAAGGCGGACAACTTACCGAAAAGGTTCGCAATCGTCCTTATTCTGTTGTGTTGCTCGATGAAATTGAAAAAGCACACCCGGATGTATTCAACCTGTTGCTGCAAGTGCTGGATGACGGACAACTTACCGACAGCCTTGGAAGGAAGGTTGATTTTAAAAATACCATTATTATCATGACTTCTAACATCGGTTCTCGCCAATTGAAAGACTTCGGACGTGGGGTGGGTTTCAATACCGTTGCCAAGCAAGATAGCGCTGAAGAAATTGATAAAGGTGTAATTGAAAGCGCTCTGCGCAAAACCTTTGCACCGGAATTCCTGAACAGGGTGGATGATGTGATTATCTTCAACTCGCTCACGAAAGAAAGCATGTTCAAGATTATTGATATTGAACTGGAAGGTTTATACCAACGTATCGAAAGAATCGGCTATACAGTTAAGATTTCGAAAGAAGCGAAAGACTATATTGTAACTAAAGGCTTCGATCCGCAATTTGGTGCACGGCCGCTCAAGAGAGCTATCCAAAAATACCTGGAAGATCCACTTGCTGAAGAAATCATTAAAGCCGGCGTATCAGAAGGTGATGCTGTTTCGGTAGACTTCGATAAAGCAAAAGATGAGATTAGGATAAAGGTTACGAAAGCCAAATCGAACAATAAAAAGAACAAGAACGAAGAAGAAACAAAAAGCTAATTGAATTAAGAATTAGTAATGAAGGGCAGGTTGATGAAAATTAACCTGCTTTTTTATTTATGAATTACAAACTTCCCGTTCGAAATTAGGTTCCCTGTGGCATCGATAACACGGTATAGGTATACTCCATTAGGTTCTGAGTCCATATTAATACTATTATCCAGTATGCCTGGCTTAAGTACTGTGGCAAATACTTTTTCTCCAAGCGTGTTATAAACCTCTATAGAACTATAATTACTGTTGCCTGATAATCGAATAGTAAATTTTCCATTATTTGGGTTAGGGAAAAGCCCGGTTCCATTTATATGACTTATTTCGGTGAGGCCTGCCGGTAAATTATCTACTTCTATCAGTTTTCCATATTCGGGATAATAGCCTGTTTCACCTTTAAAATCAACTAATTTATTTAAGCCGTTAGTTAAAGAATATTGGAAAATAGTACCTAGTCCATATATTCCTCCTGCTGAAGTCATCCCATATAAATTTCCGTCGCTTGCCTGGATTAAAGTACCTGTAGGGCTTGCTCCATTAATAGTATCATTAAAAGAAACCAAGGTCGTAAGGTTGCCAGATAAAGTACATGAAAAAAGAGAACCATAACCAAAATAAGTAATTGAATCATTATAGTTTGCTGTCAACCCATATAATTTGCCATCAGTCGCCTGTATGAGCGAACCTGAAGGAGTTGCACCATTAGAACCTTTAAAATCGACTAGCTTAGTATATATACCTGAAGAAGGGTTATATCTGAAAAGAACCCCCATTCCATATAATCCACCAGCTGATGTGAGTCCATAAAAATTGCCATCATTGGCAAGCAGTAAGTCACCAAGGGGATTGGCTCCATTGGTGCCGCTAAAATTAAAGACAGATGTATATTTTCCAGATGGAGTGCAGCGGAAAATATTTCCGAAACCAATTGAGGAACTATCGCCTCCCCCATTATCTGTCATTCCCCAAAGATTACCATCTTTTGTTTGGATTAAACTGCCATAAGGACTTGCACCATCCGTATCGTTGAAAAAATGCAGGGCCGAATATTTTCCTGAGAGTTGAAGTTTATAAATAACTCCAACCCTATTTGGGCCTCCCATAGTGGTCATCCCATATAAATTACCATCCATAGCCTGAATTAGGTTATTGCCTTGTGGTTCTGATGAACCCCAAACGGAATCCAGATTTATCATGGTAGTCAATATCCCGTTCCGGTCGCACCTGAATATAGTGCAACTGCCACCATAACCACCCAGTACAGAAGAAGCATAGAAGTTTTTATCGCTTGCGTATAATAAACTTCCATATGGTTGTGATGCAAAGGTAGGATTGAGCTCAGCAAAAGTTTTATAATCTCCCAATGGAGTAACTGAAAATATGGTGCCTGCAAGGTAGTCTCCACCTGCGCTTGTCAAACCATACAAAACAACCTGAGCAGGGGCCAGAGTGAAAGAAAGTAAAAAAACCAGTATGAAAGCTGGAAGCGTGAAGGTGGCAATTTTATTTTTCATGGTGTAGTTTTTTAAGTTTATTCAAATATATCTATATAAAAAATTCAAGCAACTCATAATTATTATACGGTAGGCTTTACTTATTGTGTAGTGGTTTTCACTTATTAAATGGTGAATCTTTCATTCGCAATAATATTTCCTTCTTCACACATCTTTTTAACTCATACGAAAGAAATTAATAAAGCGTTGGGTTGAAATGAAATTTTAAGCAAAACGAATGTAAAATTAATTATGGATAAATTTCATTCTCCACCGTGTATCATATCAGATACAATGCCCTTGTCTTTTTTGCCAAGCTCAGCGATAATAACACCGCTGATGTGGATTACGATATAGGAAATGATTACCCACATGAATATGTTATGGATATCTTTTGCTGTATGCCGAATATTTTTTAACCCAGGTACATCATCTGAATAAACCATAAAAAGTCCGGTGCTTGCTTGCACCAATAATGAAAAATAGAAGAACAGATACAAGCACCTTACAATTATATAATGCTTTGTTTCTTTCTTATCTGCACCGGGCATACGTAAATATTTTAAACTGTTTTTAAGTATCGGAATGACCTTTTGTTCCTTAGGCTGGAAGAACTCAAATAATATCCGGAACCCGAGTAGGGCAGCCAATACATAGCCAATATAAATATGCCAGTGCCAAATCAGGTCATTAAAATCGTGCGCCACTGACTTTGCCTGGTCAGAAGAAACAGTGATATTATCTTTTTGCAGATTTTGCTGTACCAACGAAGCATTATCTTTTGCACTGAAGAGTGTTTTTGCAAAGAGCACTGTAACTAATGAACCTAAAATGATTATGAAAGTGCTCCAGTGCCAGATACGTAGAGACACTGAATGTTTTGCTTTGAATGATGGCTCAGTAATGATGGGTTTTATTTCTTTTTCCATAGTGCAGTATTACGCAAAAGTACCAGAATACCTTACCCATACACTATTATGTTTCTGTTAAATCAGGGCAATTAACACTTTTTAACCGAACAAAATGAATGTAGCAACGTCTCTAATACATAGATAGGACTACTAATACCATTTCATATTTTATGGGTGGTAGCTGCGTAACTTAAGCGAGTAAATTTCGTATTATATATAAGGAGCTTAAACAATTTATTTTAAATGAAAAACTGGGTAGCAACTATTGGTTTATTGTCCGTGGTACTTTCATCCGCCGGGCAAGTTCAATATGTGCTTCCTTTGTCCGATGCCAAAAGTGGAGCCCTTACTGCTGTGGCACAAGATTGGGAAGCTATTGGTGTTAACCCCGCCAACCTGGGATGGAATACCAATCACTCCTTCTCTTTCACCATATTAAATGCCGGAATAAGTGGTCAGTCGGAGGGGATGCGTTTTTCAGGTTTAATGGATGCTTTCTACGGAACAAGCCTTTTAACCAGGGCCAATGCCTGGCAAGGAATATTAGGTTCCCGGGACGGGATGAATACGAATGCTGATGTCAATTGGTTTGCCATATCTTTCAAAGTACATGAAGTACCTGGGACTTTTGCAGTAAATATGACCGATAAGATAGCGTCTAATGCTTTTTTAGGGCTTAATGCATCGCAGGCTATAAATCCTAGTGGTGATAGAGTATATAGTGATGCTACTACACTGGCATTGCTAAACGGAACTAATTTAACCTATACCCATTACAGGGAAATAAATTTGGATTATGGAGTGAGACTTTTTAATTTGGGTGGAACACAAAGTGATACTTACACACCTGCCACAAGCTGTTTTTCATTCAGTAATTCGGGTGAAGCAACAGGTATATATGCCGGTATAGGAGTGAAGTATATAATGGGAATAGCGAATGTAAACGGCTCCGTCTCCAATGGAGCTTTGGCTGCCCAATACGATATAAATGAATATTATCCGAACATCCCGTCAGGCTTTTTCAATACTCCTGGCCAGGGAGAAGCTATTGACCTGGGGATTGGCATCATTCATGGACGATGGAAAGCAGGAGTATCACTTATTGATATTGGTTCTATTAGATGGCACCATGGATACAAAACCACTACCGATACAGGCATTGCATCCATAATACATGGTAGCGATTTTATTAATGAGTTGAAAAACGGTACGCTACCCGGTTCTTCCCAACAATCTGATTACACAACTTCACTACCATCTGAAATGAAAGGAGGAGTTAGTTATTATGTAAACAAACGTGTATCGCTTTCTTCAGATATTATATTACCTATTAATAACGTCCCCGGCGGATTAGCAGGCCCTTATTTTGCCTTGGGTAGTCAATTAAAAGTATCAAAGCATATTACGTTATCTCCCGGATTGGCAGTGAGCGTAAACGATGAATGGGCAATACCAGTGGGGGTAACTATTAATGCAACATCCAACCTTGAATTTTATATGGGCACAGGCGATATCACCTCTTACATAGGCAAAAGCAATGCTGATGTATCACTTGCGGTTGGATTCTTACGGCTCTATTTCTGACGTTTTATTGCCTATGGAAACAGCACTCCTCTATATTGTGACATGTCAGCAGGAGGAATGGTTGCTCCATAGTTAGCATTGATGGAAGCAATAAATTGATTGGCTATAAGAGCATATCCTACGGCCGTAGGATGTATCCCATCTAACCCAAATGCCCCACCCTGTATAAATTGCCTTGTAAGGGTTTCGCCATCAATAGTAATACTGCTTTGCAGGCTCCCAAGAAATGCATGCATATCAATAACAGGGTACCCGAACGATGCTGCAATATTGCGAATAGAAGCATTGTAAGCATTGGTAGCTATTTCCACCGAATCAACCTCTGAAGCATCCAACACCTGGTTATTGGGTATAGGATTTGAAGGACTCATCCCCTGCCCTGCCAACAGATTATTATATTCGGTAAGGAGTACATAATCCCCAGGCATAGCTTGTCTTACACCCATAGCCGTAGCTATATATAGGTATTGTTTAACTCCATTTATCATTACGTAGTTGGGCACCGTATTAAAAAAAGGTATCGATGTAATATCAGGTATAGTTGCACAAATGCCTTGAGCACCATGGCTATGAAATACAGTAAGTATAGAATCATATTTCTGTGCAAATTCTGCAGGCGGCGTAATATCATTCAATGCCAGGGTACCAAATCCCTGGATAGTATCCTTCTGCACCACTCCTCCGGCTGTTGCATACGCCAACACATCATTATTGCCTAACCAGCAGGTGAAAAAAGTGGCCTTACTGGCTCTTACAAAATCAATATACTGTGTAGGGTTCCCTGAAAGAGCGCTTCCGAATTTGAGATATCTTCCATACGGGTTTCCAATATAGTTTGGCCCAAATTGTGCAATGATCTGGTAGCCGCATATCACATTATTAATAATAGCCTGTGTTGGGTTAAGCGCCACACAATTGTTAAGCAATATCCCGGCAACCCCTAAATTATTATAGGCATTGCCCTGTAAACTCATTCCCCATGTTGCCCATGAAGGGTCGGCATCATCTGGATTAGGCCCTGCAGTAGAATCATCACCCGGTTGAATAGGTACAAATTGTCCGTTTACATATACCAAATGAATATAACCCGAACCATTTCCGGTTACCATAGGTTGTGAAAAAGCAATGGAAGAATTAGCCTTTTGCGCTTGCTTTGCGATAATGGAAGGGTAAGAATTGCTTTGCCCATAATAATAAAGACCCCCATCCATATAACCTTGCGTGAGAGAATTACCCACCGAGATGAATGTAGAAAAATTGGCTTTACCGGTAGAATAGGTTTGGGTATTGAATTGTGTTTTTGTGCAGGAAGACAATGCCAACGCAACAACCGCTATGTATATTGTTATTCTTTTCATAGCAAGTAATTTTTAAAATTGATAATTAACACCTACTCCAAACATATTCACTATCCGGTGATAGGATGCCGAAAAATCAGGCCCGGCAGGGGATTCTGATCCTCCGCTTGGGTTATTCCATGTAGTGTTATTCCATGTAAAATCGGAACGCAGATATGACACATCAACCGAATAATGTTTACAGAACTTAACCCCTACTCCCAAACAAAACCCGGTAGCATTGGCATCTACTATTTCTGGGCTCACGTACCCATTTTGGATAGGAGTATTATCAATATAATATCCTATCCTTACGGAATAATTTTTCATATACGTTGCTTCTGCACCAAACCGGTGTGCAGTAGCATTTTTCCAGTTGTAAACAAAGCCTTGTGATGGAGTATTTGTATTTGTAAAATTAAAATGGAGTGAATCATAAGCGCTCCAAAACACATAATTAAAATCGTAGGTCACCGTAAAATCCCAATTTTTACAGCAGGAGAATTTAAAAGCAAGACCCGCCGTAAATACAGCAGGCATATTCACTTTAGTGGAAAAATTTTCAGATGAAGGGAATTCTGTCTCGAGAGAAGCAGGGATTTGCGAAAAATTCACATCTCCGTTCGATACATTCATGGGCAACCCGGAACGATAACTTACTCCAATTTGCAATAACTGATGGTTAGTGCTATCGCTTCCATGCTGCCATATTTTGGAAAAAAGTCCAACATTATAGCCCACGGCACTTCCATTACCACTCAGCGATGCTTCACCATTCGGGTATTGATTGCTTGCAACGGGAATAGCTTTTGTGTCGGAAAAAGTGCCCAGTGTATAAACAAATCCAGCACCCACGCTAAGTTGCTTACATACCTGGTAAGATACCGTAGGTTGAAACATATATGTTTTCAATTCTATGCTTTGTACGATGTATTGGCCTTCCCATTGGGTTGGATATGATACTGAGGAGCCAAACTGGTTATTAATAGCTAATCCTATCCGTACTTTATCCCAAAAGCTTCCTACATAATATAACCCGATGGGAGTATAAACCTTTGAAGATTGGGTAATATTTGCTGTTGCAGGTGTTTGAACAGACACATACGGAAAGAGCCCTATTATTCCTGCAGTAAAATTCTGTCCGTGTAAATTATTCATTCCACCGGGGTTATAAAATGCAGTAGAGGCATCTCCGCAGTATCCCGTAAAAGCGCCACCGAAAGACAGAGATTTAGTAGACTGCTGGGGAATCTGGAAGCCATCGGCCATCAGGTTCGAAAATGGAATACAAACGGGTAGGAATGAAAAAATAATAAGCAGTTTTTTCATAATAAGGGGTGTTTTGATTCTCAAATATAAGAAAATTCGGACACCCGTACATGTAAGTGTTTTACTACATTTGAATATTGATTTTTTATTTATAACCTACATACACATTCTTATGAAGATGCTCGGATTAGTTGGAGGATTAAGCTGGATATCCACGATTGATTACTATAGACAAATTAGCTTAGGCTTTAATGAAGAATTTGGCAAAAGTAATTTTGGAAAATGTATTATCTATTCTCTGAATTACCAGGAAGCAATCGATAATAATGCCCGTGGCGATTTTGAAGCCACTTATCAAATGGTTCAGGATGCAGCTATAAATCTGAAATTTGCCGGAGCCACAGCCATAGTGCTTTGTGCCAACACGCTATATATGTTTGCTGACAGACTGGAGGAAACAGTAAAGCTACCTGTGATACATATTGCCAAAGCAACGGCGAATGAAATTAATAAACAGGGCTTAAAAAAGATAGGATTACTCGGTACAAAGCCCACCATGGAAATGGATTTCTACAAAAGTATTCTGAAGGATTATGGCATAGAACCTATTATTCCGGATGAAGCTGACCGCAACTATGTGCATGAAAAAATATTTGCAGAGTTAGGTAAGGACATAATAAAACCTGAAACCAAAGCAGGATATATGAACATCATCAACAAATTATTACATAACGGAGCCGAAGGCATCATACTCGGCTGTACCGAAATACCTTTGCTTATCAAACAAAGCGATTGCTCCTGCCCTATCTTCGATACTACTGTTATCCATGCTAAGGCAGCAGTAGAGTTTGCATTGAGTAATCCATAAAAAATTAAATTTGCTGGGTAAGGATTTTTTCAAAAGATGAAGCTCATTCAAAAAAATGCAAATAATTCTATATGGTTTCAGTGAATAAAAATTTCTGGTGCAAATTTTTACTTTTAGCATTCTGCATTTTTCCTGTTGTCGCATTTGCAGGTCCACCATATGATACAGATGATCCTGAACCCGTAGATTTTGAGCATTGGGAGTTTTATTGTGCATCAGTTGGTTCTATGAGCGTTGGAACTTCGACGGGTACGGCTCCGCATGTAGAAATAAATTACGGTGCAGTTCCTAATGTACAACTGCATGTAATTGCTCCTTTATCCTTCTACTCTGTGAAAGATGGCGAAACAAATTATGGATACGGAGCTACGGAATTGGGTGTAAAATATAGGTTTGTAAATAAGGATTCGGGGAAATTTCAAATAGGTATATTTCCTTTAGTAGAATTTCCTACTGGTAATGCAAATGAAAATCTTGGCAACGCAAAAACACAAATATATTTGCCTCTTTGGATTCAAAAAACAATTGGCAAATTGACTACTTACGGTGGTGGCGGATATTGGATAAACCCCGGAACAGGAAATAAGAATTATGAATTTATAGGCTGGCAGGCGCAATACCAATTTGTAAAATCAGTGAACGTTGGCGGGGAAGTATATTACATTACTGCAAGCCAGGTGGGAGGTAACAGCGACTTTAGGTTCAGATTTGGTACAGTAGTAGATTTTAATGACCACAACCATCTTTTACTTTCCGTCGGAAGAAGTATAGTTGGGAATACCAATTTACTTTGGTATTTAGGCTACCAGTTTACCATTTAAAAATTATGGAAACCCCGGAACATAACTTAAAAGAGGTAGCCCGCTTATTCCTCAAACTTGGCTTTACTGCATTTGGAGGGCCGGCTGTTCACATTGCCATGATGCGAAAAGAGGTAGTTGATAAACTAAAATGGTTCGATGACCGATATTTTTTAGATCTTATAGGAGCAACCAGTCTTGTACCGGGCCCTACAAGTACCGAAATGGCTATTATAATCGGTCAAAAGCGGGCGGGATGGAAAGGCTTACTTGTAGGCGGGCTATGTTTTATTATGCCTGCCGTAATAATTACAGGATTTATTGCATGGCTCTACAAACTATATGGAACATCGCCAAAAATACAACCCTATGTGTATGGCTTAAAACCCGCGATTATTGTTGTTATATTAAGTGCCCTATACCCATTGGCGAAAAAATCATTGAAATCTGTTGAATTGGTTATTATAGGAATTGCAGCACTTGTTCTTTGCGTACTCGGATATAATCAGATTTATATACTGTTTGGTTCGGGCTTTCTGGCATTGGCTATTGCTGCTATCAGGAATAAGAATATAACTACTAGTTTTTTACCTCTTATTCTCTTGCAAGCACCCGCAAATGGTCTTATCAGCATGACAAACACACGATTATTTTTCACATTTTTAAAAATTGGATCTATTCTTTATGGTAGCGGTTATGTGCTGTTTGCTTTCCTTGATAGTGAATTTGTGCAGAAAGGATTTTTACAACGCCAACAATTATTAGATGCGATTGTAGTTGGGCAATTCACGCCGGGACCGGTATTTTCGTCAGTTACATTTGTAGGGTACCAGATGAATGGCATACAAGGTGCAATAATTGGTACGATAGCAATTTTTTTGCCGGCATTTTTGTTTGTGGGACTTTTAGGAACACTTATTTTAAAACTGCGTCAATCAACATTATTCTCCTCATTTCTTGATGCCGTAAATGTGGCTTCAATTTCCATTATCCTGGCAGTATGCTATGAACTGGGCAAGGATAGTATTGCTGACTGGCGAACTATAACCATTGCAGTAGTAAGCTCTATTCTTGCTTTCAGTTTTAAAAAGCTGAATAGCGCCTGGATTATTACATCTGGAGCGGTATTAGGATACCTGCTTTTATTGGTTTAGCATAAACAACAAGCCTGTATAGAACAGCATATTATATCTTTATCTTTTGGCCTAAAAAATGGGGAGTTGTATGTAATATGTAGAGATCAATAACTGCTTTACACTTCGCAAAATACTCCCGGAAATTCGTTTGTAATGAAAACCCTGTTGAGGGTTCTTGAGCATTAAATGCAATTGCACTCATCTTATAATAATTAGCAATAAATAAAGCCCTTTGATTATGACTTCTCTGGGAGATTACAGTAACACTATCCTGGCCAAACACAAGTAAGCAACGTACCATCGAGTCAAATGTTCTGAACCCGGCATAATCAGGCGTTATGCACGAGTCAGGAATACCTGCTTTTACGAGCGCTATTTCCATATCTTTCGACTCATCATAATAGCTCAGATGATTATCCCCACTTACTATGATATGTTTTATTTTCCCGGCCTTGAACAATGCTATTGCCGCTTCTATCCTGTATTTAAAGTATGGATTCTCTTCCCCATGCCAGGATTTATTCGTGCCAAGAAGTAAGCCGACTTTATTGAAGGGAATACTATCTAGATTACTATACAATTGGCTCCGTGTTGAATTAACTATCCAGTGATTGCACCACCATGTAACAGCAATTAATAAAAGGAGTAACCCCATCAATAACTTTAGCGTCTTTGATTTTAATATCCCTTTGAACATTTTGTCAAATTTACAAGATAATCTGACAAAATACTTCAGGTTAGCTTATTTATGGAGGATTCTATTTTTATTTCCTACTCTTTTTCACTCTTCTCAAATCAAGTGAATTGAGCGGGTCAAGTGGAAGTCCGGTAATCTGTTTATTAACCAACCTCACCACTTCATCGTAATATAAAGGAACCACAAGGGCCGAATCTATAATCATCTTGTCCAAGCAAGTATATTCTTCAGCCCTAATAGAGTCATTCGTTTCGGAAAGGGCATTATTGTATAAAGAATCAAAAACAGGATTATGGTAGTGAGTATAGTTTATTCCCCCAGGTGAAAAATTTTTGCTGTAAAAAAGCGACAAAAAATTTTCCGCATCCGGATAATCTCCAACCCATGATTTTTTAAAGAAACTGCATTGCCCATTTGCGACTCCTTCAGCAAGAATAGCCGGTTGCTCTGTTTCCACCTTTAACTTTATTCCCACATTTTGCAATTGTGCCTGTATGGCTTCAGCAAGTGCATAATCTTCTGAAGCAACAAAGAGTGTAATTGCAGATAATCCTTGCCCATTAGGATATCCGGCTCGTTTCAATAATTCCATAGCCTTTCCGGGGTTATAGTCGTATCCTGCTATTTTGCCATGTCCAGGTAAAAAAGGAGGGATAAAACCACTGATGGCGGAAATACCCGTATTATAACGGAGATACTGCACTATCTCTTGGCGGTTTATAGCATAGTTTATAGCCTGTCTGACCAGGCAATTTTTAAGTCCATTATTACTTGTTTTGCTATCTAAAATAAACCCTAAATAATCTGTTTTAATAAATGGAGTTCTTTGCATATATACCTTCCCTGCAAACTCCTTCCGTAATTCTCCACCGGAAGTAAATGCCACTCTTGGGTTAATAGCATTGATGCCCGATACCATATCGAACTTGCCATCCATAAATTCAAGGAAGGAAGTTTCTTCGTCTTTCAAAAAAGAAATGATTACTCCGTTTAAATAAGGCAACCTGTTTCCGGCGGAATCCTTTTCAAAATAGTTAAGATTTCGTTTAAGAACCATTGCATTCCCGGTCTCCCACTTTACCAATTTAAAAGGACCTGTACCTACGGGGTTCTCACCAAAATCTATTCCATATTTTTTTATGGCTTCTTCGGGCACCACTGAGAAATATTTCATCAAAAGAATATGCAAAAACGGAGCATAGGGAGTTTTTAGATGGATGATGAATGTAGAATCATCGGGCGCATAAAAGCCTTGGGTAGACCCAGCATATCCTATATCTATTTTTTCCAGCAACGAAGTGGCATCCGATACATTGGGCTCAAGCAGGCGGGAGAAACTAAATACAAAATCATGTGCTATTACCTTCCTGCCTTTACCATTGGCAAAAGCATCATTATCCTGAAAAAAAACATCGTTTCTAAGGCTGAAAGTATAAGTTAGCCCATTCGGAGAAATTTCCCAACTGCGGGCAATGGCGGGTTTTACACTGAATGAATCTCCTGGCTGAATAAGTCCGTCATACAATTGGTTATCAGCCCAAATATTTTCAAAATTTCGTGCCTGTGCAGGATCTAACGAAGTAACATCTCCCATTTCATTGTACCTGAATACATTGTCATCCTTAACGCTTCTTCCGCAGGAGAAGAATAAAGGAATAGTTAGCAGGGCTATATAAGCGAACCATTTTCTTTGCATAAAACCTAATCGGGGATTCAAAGATAATATCTCTACAGTAAGGCTAAATCGACAAAAAGCATGATGTTTTTTCAATTTTAATAACTTTGCAAACCTTTTAACATTATGAAAAACATATTTATAACAGGAGGAGCAGGCTATGTAGGCGCTGTACTCACTCCCAAACTTCTTAGCAAAGGCTACAACGTAACTGTTCTCGATTTGATGATTTATGGAGAGGACGTACTACCCAACCACCCTAACCTTAAAAAAGTGAAAGGTGATATTCGTGACCAGGAATTATTAAAGAAAATATTACCGGGACAAGATGCTGTTATTCACCTTGCATGTATTTCTAACGACCCCAGTTTTGAATTGAATCCATCACTTGGAAAATCCATTAACCTTGATGCATTTGAGCCTTTGGTAAAAATATCTAAAGATAATGGTGTGAAACGCTTCATCTACGCTTCCTCTTCCAGTGTGTATGGCATTAAAGATACACCCAATGTTACGGAAGATATGCCACTGGACCCACTTACCGATTATTCTAAATTTAAAGCGGAGTGTGAAGTTATATTGGAAAAATACCGTTCGGATGATTTCGCCACCTTCACCGTACGTCCTGCAACCGTATGTGGGTACAGTCCTCGCTTAAGGCTCGATTTGACCGTTAATATATTAACTAATCTTGCCATCAATAAAGGCACCATCACGGTATTTGGCGGAGAGCAAAAACGTCCGAATATCCACATTGGTGATATGACCGATTTGTACTGCTTGCTACTGGAATTACCGAAAGAAAAAATTAATGGTAAAATATTGAATGCAGGATACGAGAACCATACCGTATCGGAAATCGCAGGGATGGTAAAGCATGTAATCGGCGACCAGGTAAATATAGTTACTACTCCTACAAACGACCACCGTTCCTACCATATCTCTTCTGAAAAGATAAAGAAAGAACTGGGATTTGAGGCGAAACATACGTTAGAAGAGGCTGTGGCGGATTTAAAGCGTGAATTTGAAGCAGGCCATATCCCTAATTCATTTGACGACCCAAGATATTTCAACGTTAAGCTGATGCAAATGATCGAACTTAAGTGATTAGTGGTCAGTGGATAGTGCTTAGTTCGTTATGGAAATGATGGAAAAACTAAAAGTTATAGAGATCTGAAAGTGTGGCAAAAATCTATGGAGTTGACTGAGGAAATATACCTTATTACCGAGAAGTTCCCAAAATCAGAAGTCTATGGGCTTACTTCTCAGATTAGGAGGGCAGCAGTATCAATCCCTGCAAATATTGCAGAGGGACAGGCACGACATACGACCCAACAGTTTCTCCAATTCCTAGGAATTGCAAAAGGTTCTGTGGCGGAACTTGAAACATTATCAATTTTATTAAAAGCTTTAAAGTATATCTCAGAAAGCGATTTAACTAAAATACTTTTGATAAGTTCAGAAATAAATAAAATGTTACATGGTCTTTCAAAGGCTTTGACTGAAAGACAAACTGACCAGAAATGATAATACTATTCACTATCCACTAATCACCAACCACTATCCACAAATAATGAATATACCCTATATAAATCTTGGATTACAGCACAAGCATATAAAGGAAGAAATACTTTCTTCTATTGGAAATATTTTGGATAACGGTCAATTTATCTTAGGAGATGAATTAACAAAGTTTGAAAAAACTTTTGCCCAATTAAGCGGTGCTAAATATGCACTGGGTGTTGCCAATGGTACCGATGCACTATTTTTATCTCTTAGAGCTATCGGGCTAAAACAAGGAGATGAAGTGATTACAGCGCCTAATTCTTTCCTCGCATCTGCTTCGTCCGTTATCATTGCAGGAGGTACTCCTGTTTTTGCAGATGTGCAGGAAGATTTTAACCTGGACCCTGAAAAGGTTGAAAAGGCTATTACCCCTAAAACAAGGGCTATTATTGCAGTGCATCTTACAGGCCGCCCCGCCCCTATGGATGAATTAATGGCTATTGCAAAAAAACATAACCTGCATGTTATTGAGGATGCGGCCCAAGCGATTGGCGCAACTTATAAAAACAACCCTGTCGGAGGATTGGGAACAACCGGCTGTTTCAGTTTGCATCCATTAAAAAATTTGGCTGCTGCCGGCGATGGTGGCATAATTACCACCAATGACGATGCTATTTACAAATATCTTACGGTTGCACGGAATCATGGATTACGAAATCGTGATGAATGCAGTTTTTGGAGCTATAATTCCCGTCTTGATAATTTACAGGCAGCTTTGCTGAATGTTAAATTAAAATACTTAGGTAATTGGACGGAAAGAAGAAGAACCATTGCCAATCAATATTACGAGCAGTTTAAGAATCTGCCCATGATAGTTCCGCATGATAAATCACATGAAAAAGCCGTTTATCATACATTTATTATTCAAACAGAGCAACGGAATCAATTGAAAGAATATCTGGCCGGGAAAGGAGTTGATACTAAAATTCATTATCCGTTGCCCATACATTATCAAGATGCCGCAAAAGGATTGGGATATAAAAAAGGAGATTTTCCGATAACCGAAAAACAAGCTGAAACTATATTAAGCATACCTGTATATCCTGAATTGACGGATGAACAAGTAAGTTACATAATTGAGCAGGTAAAAGGGTTCTATAAGTAAGTATAGGCTCTTAACCCAAAGCTTTAGGAGATTCTCAAAAAATCAAAAGACAGTACTTTCTTATCTTTTTTATTGTAATATTGCGAGGCAAAAAAACAGAATTATGTTTGATAAATTAATAAATAGCCTTACTAATCTTGTCGTTCTTAAAGCAAAAAAGGAAGACTCTTCCCGAAAAACCTTCTATGAACTAACAAGGAGAGCATATAAAGAAAGTGCTGATTTTATTTATACCAAAATAAGCTCAGCTATACTATTTAATAAATCTGAAAAATTCTGGAAGTATTGTTTAGATCAGATACTGCCTGAAGGTTTAATAATGGAGTTTGGTGTTTTTCAGGGGTACTCTATAAATTATTCATCTGGAGTTTTGAAAAATAAAAACGATGCCCGAACTGTATATGGCTTTGATTCGTTTGAAGGACTTTCAGAAGAATGGGGAGGAACCGCATATGCTAAAGGACATTTTGATATTAAGGGCGTTCTTCCAAAGGTAAATGATAATGTTAAACTGATAAAAGGATGGATCGATAAAACCTTTCCTGAATTTGTAATCCAACAGGACATTGAGAAAAAGAAGATTGCATTTATGAATATAGATGTAGATACCTATACTCCTACAAAACTTATACTGGAATTATCTCAAAAGTATTTTGTTCCAGGCACTATTATAGTTTTTGACGAATTGTTTGGGTACCCGGGCTGGAAAGAACACGAATTTAAAGCCCTTACAGAAGTATTAGACCCTTCATGGAATTATGAATACATTGCCTTCAGCGAAATGAAATCAAGGGGAATTATATCAGATCATATAAAGACTGCGATTAAAATTACGGGAAGAAAAGCTTAGACAGCAGACAGCCTGATAGTCCGCTTACCGGACTATTTCAATAATGAGAGTAGCTATTGCAAGCAGCAAAGCTAATATGGCGATCCACTTAGTAGATTTACTTTTATTGGGCATGGTAGCAGTAGTAGTCGTCACTTCTTTAATAGGCTCTATGTTAGGCGAAGTAGTAAACCCCTCTTTAAGAGAACCCTTAATTATTGCAACCCCAGTTGCAACCTCTTTAGTATGGGAAACCGATAATCCATATCCGGGATAGATGGGTTTTCCTTCCGGTGTGTGTGTTATTTCTATCTGATTAAAGGATATTTTCCGGAATGCTTCATTGGTTTTGCAAATAGCCTCCTTGAGGCAAAATAAGCCTGCAAAACTTTCAATGGGAACAGGTTTTAAAATACAATATGAAATTTCATTGGCCGTGAAATGGGTTTTATAAAAAGGATCTTCCCGGTAATCATTTACATTAGGAAAGTTGGTGATGTTTTCAATGTCTATTCCGATTTCCATACCCGAACCTGATTTGTCAGCAGCAGATATGGGCATTATATTTATCACTTGCGACAATTTTTCCGGCTCAATGGGGGAACCATTTAACCGATTCAACAACTCGCCGTATGTATTAATGGCGGTATAATTTTCGATGGGAAAACCTGCGAGCGATAATTCCCGGTACATCCTGTGAATTAATATAGAGCCGGGAATTACACTTGTATTTATCAGTGTAGAAGAGCTAATCTCCGAAGGTTCTTTTTGGAGAAATACAGCTATTATTTTCTTTATTTTTTCTTCCACATTCAATAGTTTAAGAAACAGGTATCGCAAATCAGTTTTTCTTCGCCACGTGTATCAACAACTTTTACAAAGCCTTTTCCATTAATATCTTCCGCTATTCTCTTCATACACTTGTAGCACATTACATTATCTAAATTTGCCGCTTGCTTTTGCGAAGCATAGCTTTCTATTCTTTCTTTTAGTTCGCTTAAAAAAGCTGTTGCGGTTTTGCCTTCTGTTACACGGTGGTCGAATGTGAGGCCCAGTATTATCCTTTTCAGCTTTTTATCCAACTTGGCAACTCCCAATATAGCAGCATTGTCTTTATTAATCAACGGGGTGAAAAAATAAGCGCCGTTTGCCGACAAATCGGTAATGGTAAAAGTAATATCGGATAAATCTGCAGGAGTCAGCTTTTTATCAAGATATGTATTGGCCAATGAAAATAATTTTATTTCAATTTCCCTGAAGTTCATTTTATCGGGCTGAGGCATTTTTACCACCTTTAATCCATCATCTATATCCATGGCAACCCCAATATTCACTTCATTATAGAATGCAATATTTCCTTCAGTAAAAAAGGAATTTAATACGGGGTATTTTATAAGCAGGCGCGAACTTTCATAAATCAATACCGGTAATATTGAATCTTTAAAATATTCCAATCTGGGGTTTACCGATTCAAAAAATCCCGGCAAGTCCAAATCCATAAAAATAGTATTACCTAAACCTTCTTTCTGAACTGAGGACAGATATTCTATTTCTCTTTTTTTGGAAGCAGGTATTTTTTTTATCGTTATTTTTTCCGGAAGTTTTTCTTTTCGGGGCGCAGCAGGGGGAATTTGCCGAGGCAATGCGTGTGGATGTGTGTGTTTTACTCTTCCGGGTTCTAAATAATCAAGTACATTATCTTCATTTACAAAATCAAAATGATTAAAAACATCTTGACTAAGTTTATGTTTTTCAATAAGCGCTATGGCCTTTTTGGAGAAAACAGGTATAAATGTTCGTACCGTATCTTTTGTTACAGCTTTTGTTGAAGCATTTTTTGAATCACCCGGCAACACAGATACAACTGGCTTTTCAATAGGAGTATCCGTAATTTGAACGATTACAGCATTCAACGCAACTTCGTCTCCTTCCTTACACAGGTAGCAAACATAACCATCCACTTCTGCATGAATTTCAATTCCCGCTTTCGAAGTCTCCAGTTCAATAACGACATTATCCTTTTTTACGGCATCACCATTTTTAAAATTTAATGCAATAACAGTTAAATAGGTATCGTTCACGGACTCCTGCGGCACTGTTATTTCTTGCAATATTTTCATTCCGTTTTTAATTGGCGGTAATGGCATTAATAATACTATCTACAGATGGAAGAACCGCATTTTCCAATGACTTTACCGAAGGAATTGGCACCGGCAATGCAGCTATTCTTTTTACATAAACCGGACTCTTTACCTGCTCCATTATTCCGGCAATAATTTCACTTCCTATTCCATTTACGGCACTGCCTTCTTCCACTACATAAAGGGTTCCGGTTTGCTCAACCGATTTAAGTATCTCCGTATAATCGATAGGGTGTATCCGAGTTAATATAATTACTTCAGGAAGAATATCCGTTTCGGTGAAAATAGTTTGTAGTCCATTCAAAACCCAGTCTGCATTTCCTCCATAAGTAACTATGGTAGCGGTAGGCACTGATTGGAGTGGACTTGCTTTAATAACAGGATAGGCTGCCTTATTTCGTTTTATAGAATAATTTTTAACTTCAATGGCCCCTACTTTCTTACCATAGTCTATTTTGTTTTCAATAACTATTACAGGGTCCTGTTCGGTGTGTATAACTTCGTATACTTCAGAGGGATCAATAAGAATATTCAGCGCAACCGTAGTGATATTATCTATTCCTACTAAAAATTTATCCAGTGTTTGCGAGTGTGTGGGGCCATATCCTCTTCTTGCTCCCATAGGAGTGCGTATAACAACAGGACAGGTAACTTTGTGATTATACATGTGCCTGAATTTAGATGCATGATTAATAATCTGATCCATGGCCAGGGTGATAAAATCACCAAACATCAACTCGGCATAGGGCTTAAACCCGGCTAAAGCCAAGCCATTGGATATACCTATAATGGCTGATTCGCTAATTGGGGTGGAGAGAACTCTGTCCGGAAATTCAACCGAAAGGTTTTTAGCTACTTTAAAGGCTCCTCCATAAGGCGACAATATATCTTCTCCAATAAAAACAGTCTTGGGGTCGGCACGCATTTTCTCATGGAAGAAATTATTAATATGTTCTACCTGTCTCTTATTCGTAGCAACTATTGGTTGCCATTCATCGGACGATGTGGGTGTTGCAGGATAATAATAAGCATTGAGGGGCAAGTCTTCATCTTTTTCCACCTGCTCAAGAACAGTATTTATTTTTTCATTAATTTTATCAAGGTATATTTTATAGGTAACAGGATCTTCGATGGCAAATTTTACTAGAAAATCCATATTTCTGTATTTCTCTACTTCTTCTTTGCTTCTATCATCATCTCCCTTTGAGTGTGCATTTAAGCGATATGTATCAACTAAATGGAAACATGGTTTAGTTTCGGTTCTTGTATAATTTATTGATTCGATAGCATTGGTGAGAAGTTCTTCCACATTCCAGGTATCACTTTTAAATGTCTTAATACCAAATGCTTTAGCCCTGTCTAAAATATTGCCTGCCAGGTTTACTGATTGATGGGTTGACTGGGCATATGAGTTATTTTCACAAACTATCATTAATGGGATTTCCCATTTGGAAATAATATTCATGGTTTCATATACAGCTCCTTCGCCTAATGTACCATCACCTATGAACACAATACCGATGGCACCATTTTTAAGCATCTTTTGGGCCAGAGCATATCCTGCAGACACAGGAGTAATACCGCCTTGTATGCCATTGGAGAAAAAATTGCTGTTACATAAATGCTGACTGCTTCCAATTCCGCCGCTGGTGCCTGTTTTCTTGCCCATAAGTTCGGCAATAAGCCCATAGCAATCATCGGTAAATGCAAGATAGTGGCCATGACAACGATGGTTGGAAAATATAAAATCTTTTTTCTTCAATTGCCCCGCAAAGGCAACTGCAGAAAACTCCTGTCCCACACAAGTATGCACAGTTCCGTTCAATTTGCCTTTTGAAAAAAGCTCTAAAAAGGTTTCTTCCACCCTTCTAATAAGTAAAGCCTTTTTTAGTATGCTATGGTCTATCATTATTTTGCCCACTTCTTGAAAATGTCTGCAAAATTATACAAATATCAGGCAGGCCTGAAAATATCGAATCCTTTTTCTTTGAATATCAAGTAGAGACCGCAATAAAAACTCTGTTTAAAAGAGTCCCCTGTACAAATACAGGGCAACTTTATTTAATCTGCTTCTGGCTGAATATCTTCATTCTCTGTATCCACAGAGGTTTGTTTTTCTATCTTTGCAATCCTGAAAAAGGCTTATATGGGCAAAGCGAGAAACAATTTAACCAGAAAATCATATGGCCTCTCTAGTATACTATACAGCTGGTTTTTCTACCTCGTCAAATTAAGCTACAGCAAAATCAATGGTTATCTTGAATTAAAAAAGTCTATTAGCCTGCGTGGAGGCTCTAAGATCGGGATACATCATAAAACCCTTTTAAGTATTAAGAACTCTAAAATTATTGTAAATAAAGGCTCACTTAAAATCGGCATTGATTTCGGCTATTTTGATGGAGGAGTATATGATCCAAAGAAAGACCGTTGTAAGATTTCTATGGTTAATTCAACACTGGAAATTTATGGCCATGTCTCATTATATCCTGGCATTATAGTATATGCTACTAATGCCCATATTATAATACGGAACAGTACTAAGATTAATGGAAATGTGGAAATAATAAGCCAGAAGAAAATAGACATAGGAGAAGATTGTTTTATTGCCGAAGGGGTTATTATCCGTGATAACGACGGACATAGCATGTCTTCAGGCTCAGGATCTGGAAATGAAACAAGTGAGGTAAAAATCGGAAACCATTGTTGGATAGGACAAAGAGTTACGATATTAAAAGGGGTTACTTTGGCAGACAATGTTATTGTAGGTTCAGGTGCTTTGGTAACTGCAAGCGCCTCTTCTAATGTTGCTGTTGCAGCTATTCCTGCAAGGATAATTAAAGAAAATGTATCTTGGCGCGCTTAAAATAACGACATGAAGACTATAGTTACAGGAGGTTGCGGATTTATAGGCAGCCATACGGTAGACAGACTTGTAAACGACGGGCACGAGGTTATTATTATTGATAATCTCAGCAGCGGCTCATTACGAAACATTGAGCATCATAAAGGAAATCCGAAAGTTCAGTTCCATATAGCGGATATTGCCGATTACAATGCTATTCAACATTTATTTGAAGGTGTAGATTGCGTGTACCATTTAGGGGCTCTTGCCGATATTGTGCCTTCCATTGAAAAGCCCATGGCGTATCACCGCTCTAATGTCGATGGTACTATAAGTGTGCTGGAATCGTGCAGGCACAATAATGTGCCACGTATAATCTATGCCGCATCTTCTTCCTGCTATGGCATACCCGATCATTATCCAACTCCGGAAAGCGAAGCCATAAGTCCGCAATATCCTTATGCTCTTACAAAAAATGTAGGGGAACAATATTGTATGCACTGGCACAGGGTATATGGTATGAATATTACCGCCCTGCGCTTCTTCAATGTATATGGCCCTCGCGCAAGAACATCCGGAACATATGGAGCCGTGTTTGGTGTTTTCCTCGCTCAAAAATTGAATGGAAAACCTTATACCGTTGTGGGTGATGGAAAGCAAACCCGCGATTTTACTTTTGTTACAGATATTGTGAATGCTTGCGTAACTACTGCAGCCAATATGAATTGCGCAGGTGAAATAATGAATGTAGGCAGTGGCAATACCTATAGTGTAAACCGTTTGGTAGAATTATTGGGAGGAGAAGTAGTACATATTCCAAAACGCCCGGGAGAGCCTGACTGCACTTTTGCGGATACAGCAAAAATTAAGCAAAAGACAGGCTGGAAACCTTTAGTGAGTCTTGAAGAAGGAGTAAAAATAATGCTTGATAATATTAATTACTGGAGAGATGCCCCATTATGGGAGCCGGCCAGTATTGAAAAGGTGACGGAAGACTGGTTTAAATACCTGGGCAAAAAATAGTTGCGTCTATGACAAAACACAATAAAATTTTAAAACTGGAAGATTTAGCAAAAGAAATTGCTAAACTGAAAAAGCAAGGTAAAACGGTTGCACAATGTCATGGTTGTTTTGATTTGTTGCATCCGGGGCATATCATGCACTTTAAGTCTGCTAAAGAAAAGGCAGATGTGGTAGTGGTAACCGTTACTCCTGACCATTATGTAAATAAAGGTCCAGGAAGGCCCGTATTTACTGAACAGGTACGTATGGAATCTATAGCGGCCATGGAAGCCGTTGATTATGTTGCGCTAAATCGCTGGCCTACGGCTGTGGAAACCATCAAATTACTGAAACCCAATTTCTATGTAAAAGGACCTGATTATAAAGACCGTTCGAAAGACCTTACCAAAGGAATATTGGATGAAGAAAATGCGGTTAAATCGGTAGGTGGGGAAATATATATTACTGAAGATGTTACATTTTCCTCGTCCAATCTTATTAACTCATTTTTTAGTCCGCATAGCCCAAAAACAAAGGAGTTTATTGAAGATTTCAAAAAGAAATACAGTTTTGATAAGATTGTAAAAGAAATAGACAATCTGAATAACCTAAAAGTATTGGTAATTGGCGATACCATTATAGATGAATACCATTATTGTATGCCATTGGGTAAATCATCCAAATCACCTACCATCTCTTCTATTTTTTTGCGGGCTGAAATATTTGCCGGGGGAGTATTAGCTATTGCCAACCATTTAGAACAATTTGCAGGAAATGTGAAACTAGTTACCTGTCTGGGTAAAGAAAATACAGAAAGCAGGGTAATAGATAAAACCCTTTCAAAAGGAGTTGATGTTAAATTTTTTGAACGCAATGACGGCCCCACCAATGTAAAAAGAAGGTACCTGGATCGTTATCAGAATATCAAGCTTTTTGAGGTAACCTTTATGAATGATAGGTACATTGATACGGAGCTTGAAAGGGAAGTGCTACAGTATCTGTCGAAAGAAATTCCTCAGTATGACTTGGTAATAATTACCGATTTCGGACATGGATTTATTACTCCCGGAATAATAAAATGCATCCAGGCTAAAGCGAAATATGTTGCGGTAAATGCACAGACTAACAGCAATAATTACGGGTATAATTATATTACCAAGTACCATAAAGCTGATTACATCTCCATAGATGAAAAAGAAATGCGCTTGCCTTTTGGCGATAATTATGGCGATTTGGAAACTCTGGTAAAGAAGCTGCATACTATTACCAAAGCCGGAAAAATTCAAATTACGCTTGGTCAGGAAGGTTCTTTATGGTATGAAAACAAGAAGTTCTACCGCACTCCCGCTTTTGCGAGAGTTGTAAAAGACTCGGTAGGCGCAGGAGACGCGGTACTTTCTATTACTGCCTTATGTGCATTTTCAGGCATGAAACCGGAAATAATTTCATTTATAGGCAATTGCACTGGAGCATTAGCTGTTGAAATTATTGGAAATGAACATCCCGTATATAAAAAAGACCTTATCCGGTCTATTCAATACTTTTTGAAATAACCCAGGTTTTACCTCCCCTCCATTTTTATGGGCTAATTCCCCTTTATAATTAAACTTTGCGTATATTTGAGCATCCTAATAAACGAAAACCAAAACAAACCTAAAAATTAGTGTCATGAAAAAAACGTTATTTTTCTTATTAATTACAGGAGTTATCGGTTCTTTGCAGGCGCAAAACAGTGCTCCATCAAAGTCCGGGTATACTACTGTTTCCCCGGTACAACTTGCTCAGATAAGGGTTAAAAATCAGCAAAACGCAGAAAAGCAAGCTGCACAAGCTTCTAATAATTCAAAAAGACCTCACAAGGTAGGTAATGAACCAAAATTACCTTTTTTAGGCTCTTCTGCTAATGTTAATGGTGTACTCGATGCAACCACTACAGCTGTTACAGCTAATGAGTCATGTAACCTTACCGTTATGACACATAGAGATAACAACTCAAATATTGCCATTTGCGGAACCGGTGCTTATATAGCTGCTTATTCAACCAATGGCGGTTCTACCTGGGATACTACCGTTACCCTTTTCTGTGACCCTAATGGTACCTCCGGCGTTCGTTATCCTAATGGCGTAATATTTAATCCAGCAGGAAATACTAATCCTACCAATGCTTATGACGTAATGTCAGGCCCTTACACCAACGGACTAACCAACGGTGATTCATGGGTTGAAACGGTGTATGGAAGTACTACTTTCGGAGATGCCAATGCACATGGAATGTACTGGACCAATGGAAAACCCGGTGTTTTAACTCAAAACAACGGAGATTTAAGCTTTATGAGCAGCAGCGATGACAGTACTGTTCACGTTATCGGTGAAGGATTTCATTTAGATGGGTCCGGTAACTTTACAGCATGGGCCGGAGCTGTGTTAACAACCGGTAAATTTATCGGGGGCATAGTTGATTCACTCAAATGGACCCAAACCCTTTTCCGTCCGCATATTGTGCCAGATTACGCAGGATTTACCCGCACATCCGTTTTCGACTCAGCTTCTGCTCCTTTAACAGTACCTGGAACAGCTTGGTCGCAAGACGGAAAAATAGGCTACGTTGTAATTTTTGCTAATGCAGACTCAGGCTCTGCTCCAAATACTTATGATTTTGACTATTTTAGTGATCAACCTATTGTGTATAAAACAACTAACTCAGGTGTGACATGGACAATGATGCCACTTGAAAACTTTGCAACTATTCCAAGTTTAACTTCTCATCTTGAAGCTTCACAGGACGGTACAAAAACCCCATTGTGGTTTACCTTTGAAGTAGGTGGAGTAGCATCTCAAGGAGCTGTAAACAGTTATGACCTTACAGTAGATTACCAAGGAAATCTTCACATTTTCGGAGTTGTTGTAAGTTCATTCTTCTCAAATACTGATTCTTCACATACAGTGAGCTTCTTCAACAATCAGGATGGATATATATACGATGTTCATACTAATTCCAATGGAACTTGGGGAGCACGTTATATAGATTCTATGACAACTCTACCTTGCTCTAACGTAGGCAGGGGTGGTTTAAATAGTGACTGGGATAGCACTTCTTCTACTGCTTTTGTTGGAATGGGTAACCGTCTTCAAGCTTCAAGAACTACCGACGGCAAACATATCTTCTGCACCTGGGAAGATGACTTAACCCAAAGTCTTCCAAACCAAATTACATCCCCAGACGTATTGGGACAAGGATATGATGTAGCAACAGGAAAAGCCAGTTCAGTACATCAATTTACATCGACTACGAACAACTATTTCTTATGTGTTTCGGATATTGTATTAACAAGTGTAAGTAATAAAGATACTACCTATACCGTTCCTTGTACAATTGCTTATCCTCAACAAGAAGGAAATGACGGAGCTGAAGCTATAAATTACTTTTATCTTGGTAAAGTTGTGTATGATGATACATTAGGTAGTGTAGCGTCGGTGCCAAGCGTTGCTTCACAAGGATTTTATATTAGCCCTAACTATCCAAATCCATTCAGCAACATCACCCAGTTTAACATTGGATTGAACAATGAAAACATGGTATCAGTAGATGTATTCAACCTGTTTGGTCAAAAAGTATACAACGTTCCTGCACAACAAATGTCATCAGGCAATCACCTAATGACTATTAATGCAAGTGGATGGAGCGCTGGCGTATATTTATACAGAGTTACTGTTGGCGACCAATCAAAAACACAAAAAATGGTTGTTCAATAAAAAAACGGCAACTAATTAATACAGGAAAATCCCATCTTTAACAAGGTGGGATTTTTCCTTTTTTAGGGGGTCTGCAGACTCCTATTTGACTTTATTTTTATTTTCAAAATTCTTCTCATTTTTTATATCAACAAAAAACCGCCTTTCTTGTTGATAATTAATGTCCTATTATGCTTATTTTTTCGACTGACTTAGCTAGATTTAGTATAAATTCGCATAAACTGTTAAGCACTTAAAACTATGTCTCAAAAAACAACACAAGAAATTGATTCTGAATTGGAAACAAAAAATGATATGACCGGAAAATCAAATGATTACTCAGCAGAAAGCATTACCGTACTGGAAGGATTAGAAGCGGTACGCCTTCGACCGGCCATGTACATTGGAGATACTGGCCTAAGGGGACTACATCACCTGGTTTATGAAGTGGTAGATAATTCCATTGACGAAGCCTTGGCAGGATATTGTAAAAACATCCAGGTGTTTATTCATCCGGATAATTCCATCATGGTAACAGATGATGGAAGGGGTATTCCTACCGATATCATGAAAAAAGAAAAGAAATCGGCCCTTGAAATTGTTATGACCGTATTGCATGCCGGTGGAAAGTTTAATAAAGATACCTATAAAGTATCCGGAGGATTGCATGGAGTTGGGGTATCATGCGTAAATGCTCTTTCCATTCACTTAAAGACAGTTGTACAACGGGAAGGTAAAATATTTTGCCAGGAATATAGCAAAGGAAAACCTTTGTACGATGTTAAGGTAATAGGCGAATCTGATAAAACGGGTACATCGCAAACATTCCTGCCCGATAATACCATATTCACTGAATCTGTTTATCATTATGACATTCTTACAGCTCGTCTCCGGGAATTAGCTTATTTAAATAAAGGAGTACGGCTTTCCATTACCGATGAAAGAGAAAAAAATGAAAAGGGAGAATATATCTCCGATAGCTTTTATTCAGAAGGCGGACTGAAAGAATTTGTCGCCTACCTGGATGAAAACCGTGAAAAGCTGATTCCGGAACCAATTTATATGGAATCGGAAAAGAATGGATTCCCTGTTGAAGTAGCTATGCTTTATAACTCGTCTTATACGGAAAATCTGCATTCATATGTAAACAATATTAACACGCATGAGGGCGGAACACACTTGGCCGGTTTCCGTAGGGCACTTACACGCACCCTTAAATCCTATGCCGAAAAATCGGGCATGCTTGCTAAAATGAAATTTGAAATTGATGGCGATGACTTCCGGGAAGGGCTTACTGCTGTTATTTCAGTTAAGGTTGCTGAACCTCAGTTTGAAGGGCAAACAAAAACTAAGTTAGGTAACAAAGAAGTAATTGGCGCTGTAGATACTGTTGTTGGCGAAATGCTTAACAACTTTTTAGAAGAGCACCCCAAAGAAGCAAAAATAATAGTTGACAAGGTTATACTTGCCGCCCAAGCCCGCCATGCTGCCCGCAAAGCAAGGGAGCTTGTACAGCGCAAGGGTGCCCTTACAGGTGGAGGATTGCCCGGTAAACTGGCCGATTGCTCGGAAAAAGATCCCTTTCAATGTGAGCTATTCCTGGTTGAAGGAGATTCAGCAGGTGGTACTGCCAAACAAGGCCGTAACCGTAACTTCCAGGCGGTATTGCCGCTCAGGGGAAAAATACTGAACGTGGAAAAGGCTATGGAGTATAAGATCTATGAAAACGAGGAAATAAAAAATATCTATACTGCTTTAGGCGTATTTAAAGGCACCGCAGAAGATGAAAGGGCATTGAATATTGAAAAACTCCGCTATCATAAAATCGTTATCATGTGCGATGCGGATGTGGATGGAAGCCACATTACCACGCTCATACTTACTTTCTTCTTCCGTTATATGAAAGAACTTATAGAGAATGGCCATATATACATAGCTACTCCCCCGCTCTACCTTGTAAAAAAAGGGAAAGAGCAACGCTATTGTTGGACAGAAGACGAGAGAGATGCCGCCATTAATGAAATAGGTAAACAAGGTAAAGACAACGTAGGTGTTCAACGTTATAAAGGTCTTGGGGAAATGAATGCCGAACAATTATGGGAAACAACCATTAATCCTGAATCGCGTAAACTGCGCAAAGTAAGTATTGAAAGCGCTGCAGAAGCCGACAGAATATTTTCCATGTTAATGGGAGACGATGTTGCTCCCCGTCGTGATTTTATCGAGAAAAATTCACGCTACGCTAATATTGATGCGTAAAACCATTGCTAAAAATAAAAGGCTCTCGTATCCGGGGGCCTTTTTTATTTTCCAGTAATTGCAATTATATCGATAGTGGCCCTGGAAGGTATATGTCTTTTATAATTTTTTAGGGTTATCAGGGCCCCTGTTTTTGCATTATAAAGCTTATATCCAGGCTTTTCAAAATAGGTAGTATAAAATGAAAAGTCAATTCCACGTTCCTCCATAGAATAAAGACCTATTTCAAAAATAATTTGCGGGCGATAAAGGGCTATTGCCTTTGCAGACCCTTCTAACACATCCGATTCATATCCTTCCGTATCTATTTTTATAAAATCCAAACGGGAGATATTTTCTTTTTCACAAAACTCATCAAGGGTGATAGAACCAACCCCATCTGTAGGTTTTTCAGAACCCATATTTAACGGGTGCTTTTCCAGCTTTTCACTATTTACTTTCCAGCTTGCAATAGCTTTCATCCCAGGGCTATTGGTAGACTTTGCCGATACAAAAGCATTAATAACCTCAATACGATTAGCTATTTCAGGATTAAGAGAAAGATTCCTTTTCAGTCTTTCAATTGCATAATGGGCCGGTTCAAAAGAATAGACTTTACCTTGTGGAGCCATTTGAGCAAGTGGTAATGTCATTAACCCAAAATTGGCACCTACATCAAAAATAACTGCGTCTTTCGGAATAAATAATAACTTGCTTTGCGTAACATGATTTTGAAAACCTCCAAAAAGAAAAAGCGACAAGTTTATACCTTCCGAAAGATCTACCTCATATTTAATTTTATTACGGGTAATAATGCGGGGCTTCTTTCCCAGGAAAAGTGTAATTACAAAATACAGAACTTCGGCAATGCGAATATAAATCCTCGTCAAGGCCAGATTATTATAAGCAAATCTGCGTAACACTACAGTCTATGGTTAAAGGGTTAAATGTAATGTGGCTAAAGTAAATAAAATATTCAACACATTCAAAGATTTAGCTCATGAGTATTATCTTCCAAGCTTATTTAATACAACAATTCAACAAGCTGAGCTTCATCCATAGTGCCTTCTTGTTTTATTACCCTTAATTTTTGAGGATATTTTTGAGCAATGGGAGCTACCAGTCGTTCGATGGTATTGCCCATGTTAATATTAGCCAGAATAATGTACCTTACGTGATTCTTCTTGAAAAATGAAATTACAGAATCGGCATTGCTGACATCAATATTATCTGTTTTGGCTATGTTAAGAAATTCTCTTCCATTCGCATATACCGAAGACATGGGGCCTTTCCGGCAAGCTACCAGGGAGTCTTTCGGTAATCCTTCACACCAATTGCTCAGCTTCAAATAATTAGTCCAACCGGGAGAAAATCCATAATATATATCGCCATGTAGGTTTTTGCCAAGTACGGGTAAATTCTGACCCGCCTTTTTAAATGTATTATCAAATTGAATAATCATTATAATAATTATTGCAAAAACACTTAAAAATTGTATTCCCCAAGGGGTGCGTTTCAGAATATCTTGCAATCCATATACAAAAAGCAATAGATAAAGCGGAACAAACACCATAATTAAACGAGGTTGATCCCACTGAACTTGCAACAAGATAAATGTAATCCCCGTCAGGCACAAGGCATATACAGAAGAGGCCAACAGGTATTGGTTCTTCGTCTTTATAACACGATAAATGGATACTAGAAAAATACTGATGAATATAAATGTAAGGCCCGTAATGGTATCGGTAGCATCAAATGAACGCAGACCCAAAATTTGAAAAAAACGTTTTGATAAATATAAATTGCAATTTTGTAAAAAACGCATTACAAATCCGTTGAAATTTTCGTAGCCGTCAGCCGTGCTGTAGGGATTTTTAAGTAAATATTCACTACCCTGCGCACCAAACTGGCTTTGAGCATGCCATATTATCTTCTCAATAAAATTAACCGGTATATAGAAAACCAGGAAGGCTCCGATGGCATAAAGGATATACTTATATTGCTTTTGCAAAGCCAAATACAATATCAATGCCCCGATAGTCATAATACCAACACTTCTTGCAGCCGACATAAGGAAAGCTATCAGTCCCACCCATAACCAGCTTTTCCACGATTCCTTCAGGGTAAGGTTGTTATTATTCTTAATCTTATCGAGCAGGTTAAAGAAGCAAAATAGAAATATAGATTGCAGTGCCATAAAAAATATTTCACTGTATGTTTCGCTTGCAAAAGTGAGGATGTAACTATTAACAGCTGTAATAAGAAGAACTGAATACAATGTAAAAGAAGGAATCCGGTTCCTGAATGCCCTATAAAGAAAAAGGAGAGATATAAAATTAGAAACTACAGAGAGAACTTTTAAAAAGACAACATTTATTCCCAGGAATGAGACAAAAATGCTGAGGAATATAGGATACAGAGGGCCCTGGAACGAAGGGAATATTCCTTTATGTATAAAATCGTATGCGCGCAAAACATAGCCCGAATCATCTCCCCCTATATCCATACGCGCCTGGAACAGTAAAAAAGAAAATAATATGCTTACGCTTAAAGTAATAATCAACAGCATCTTGGAATTACCCGATATCCATTTATCTAAGGTGTTGAACAACGTAGCATTTTCTTTTTTAGATAAAGGCTGGACCGGCGTTTTTTTGCCCAGCACTTTTTTATTGGAAAATTTCGGCTGGGGTTTATTATTCTGCACCATGATAGTTAAATAACTCTTCGGTTTATTTTAAAGAGAGTGTTGTTTCGCCTATTTCTGCCTGGTCGGCATATATTTTAATAATATACTTCCCCGGAATAAACCCGATACTGCTTTCACAATAAACAGAAAGACTCATTTCCTGGTTTGTATAATCTATCGTTTCTGTACCCGAATAAAATCCTTTCGAGCCTTCAAAACTAAAAATGTTCGACTCATCTGTTGTTTTAGAAAGCTCTTTTGCCTCCGGAGATATTACCCGAACATATATAGTTTTGTTTCCACTTTGAGCAATACGGTTTGCACTGAGTGTAAATTGTATTTTTATCTTTTCGGCTTTACCGGCTCTTGAGGTAGAAACTTCTTTCCGGCCGAAACGCAAGAATATCCCATCGGCACTGATACCAGTCGCCTGAAGCATAGAACCCTGCACTATTTTATCTTGCAATTGCCCCTTTTCCTTTTTCAACTCATTGGTTGTTTTCTTCTCCTCGTTTAACGAGGTAACTGCAGCATTTCTTTCCGTTGTCAGTTGGATATTCAGCGTGTTAAGGGAATCAATGGTATGAACAAAGCCCTGCATAATGAGCCGGAGGGTTTTTGTTTCTTTTCGTAGTTGAGCAATTATATAAGGGTCGTTTTTGTATTTTTCAGCCTGTTGCATAAGTATAGTAATGCTGTCCTTTTTGCTGTTCAACTGATCCTGTATATCCTTATTATTTGTCTTTAACGATGCATATTGTGCCTGCAACCCGATAAGGTCTTGTGTGAGGCTATCTTTTTTATAGTTATCAACTTCTACCAGTTTTACCTTTTCCACTACAGTTTGCTTTTCGTTCCAATACTGCCAACCTAATATACCAAGCAGCAGTATTAAGATGATGATAATAATTATTAAAAACCTATTGCGGCGTTCTTCTTCCTCAGGAGTTTTCTTTTCAGGTTCAGTGTTAACAGTATCCATAACTATTTTTTAATGCGTCGCAAATGTACTATTTTTTAAGCCTGTTATTTTATTGTTTGTCCGGTTTTACTGCAATGAAAAAATATGTATAACGTTGTCCGGTGATAAGTAGGTCAATTTATATTTCTCGTCTATTATTTCCTTTACTGTCTCCCATTCTTGTTTTTGTAATATGTCGTTATAATTGCCATATACAAAAATATAGTCGATTTTACTTGCAGAAACCATAGATAAATTGTCATACGTAGGCGCCAGGCTCTTTCCGTTTAAAAGCATTTGGTGCAATGTATGTGTATTCCAATTTACTGCAAACCAACCATCATTGGCTTCATAATTATCAACTATTACTACCGGTTTATCGGCAGCTACATAATCAGGCAAATGATAGTCCAGCCAATCACCCGTAACATCCACAGATAGCATTACCGTATTCGGGTTGATAAACTTTCCTGCGTCTCGCACAATCTTTACCTGCTTAGTCAAATCTGAAATAACACGTTGATGTACTTCAAATAATAGTTTAAAATGAACAATCATTACAAAAACAGCAATAATCCATGTCAGCACCTTTGAGCCTTTCTGTGTGGCAATCCACATAGTTATAAAAACAAAAAAGAAAAATAATAACCTTACCGACATCCATCCCACGCTGGCATCATCAGGAATTACCAGGTAAAGAAGAAATATTATTGCAGATAAAAGCAATATTGCATCTGATTTATAAAGCTTGCTAAGATTGCCGTTTTTAGCTCTAAGATATACAGCTATCAAAAGACTTATAGTTAAGAGATAAAAAAAGAATTGAGTATACCTGATTTCAATACTTCCATAAACAAGCAATGGTCGAACAATAAATACCCAGTTCATTAATTGGGAGAACGATAATCCGTTAGGACCCGAATTAGTATGTACCTGGCGTAAAAAGACGACAAAACAAAATAGCCCGGGAACCCAAACCAATAGAAAGAATAGCACTCTTTTCAATAGTAAATTTCGATATTGCTGAAAATACCCCATCCATCGGGGAAATTCAAATAATAACAACATAAGTCCGGCACACAAAAAGGCAAGCCCGTTAGTGAAATATAAAAGCGTAGCAATAATTGAAATCAGTAAATAGTTTTGGGTTGTCGGCTGTCTGCTTTCATCGCAAAAATAGTTACGGTAATAAATAATCAGTCCAAATAAAATAGGAAAAGAAAGGCAGAAATTATAAAAACCCATGTAGTATAAATATGAAAAAGAAAACGGGATGGCAAAAATGCTTAGCCCCTCATTCGCATTACTCCATTGTCTAATAAGCTTTCGGAAAAGTAAAGGAAAACTCAATAAATACAGTACCGAAATAAGTTTTTCCGATACTTGCCACGAAAACACATTCAGGAGAAGAGCTAGCAAGTAATGGTCAGTAAGATTAGGCGCCGGTATTTTATTTATAGTATAATAGTTGCTTATAAATGTATTTCCCTTTAAAAGATAATTAATAAGCTGAGCGTTGTAAATATGAGAAGGGCCATCTAATGTGGGATTTAAGGGATTCAATATAACCGCAGTCAAACCAAGTAAAAGACATCCATGAAAAAAGATACTTTCAAGTGGTAAGGCCTTAATCTTCTTAATCATAGGGCTAAGATACATGAAAAAACAAGTGTACGAATTTTAGTACTTTCGCCCATCATTTTAACGAAACTTTATGAAAACCAAAATACTTGTAATAGGAGCCGGAGGACAAATTGGCAAAGAACTGGTAGAAGAACTTTGCAAAATTTATGGAAGCGATACTATAGTTGCTTCAGATATTAAACCCGATTCTACTTCTCCCTGCACATACGAAATACTCGATGTAATGGATGCAAATGCCATTGCAGCAATAGTGAAAAAGCATGATATAAGCGAAGTTTACCTGCTTGCAGCTTTATTATCGGCCACGGCTGAAAAATTTCCTGAAAAGGGCTGGCAGCTCAATATGGAAGGACTGTTGAATATTCTTGAGTTGATGCGCGAAAAAGTAATCAGCAAGCTATATTGGCCCAGTTCCATTGCAGCATTTGGCCCCAATACCCCTAAAGTAAATACTCCACAGTATACCATTATGGAGCCCAGCACAGTGTATGGCATTAGCAAACAAGCCGGCGAACGTTGGTGCGAATATTACTTCCGCCGCTATGGAGCCGATGTACGGAGTTTGCGTTATCCCGGCCTTATTAGCTACAAATCACCTCCCGGTGGAGGAACTACCGATTATGCGGTGGATATATATCATGAAGCACTGGCAAAAGGCCGTTATGAATGCTTTTTAAATGGCGATACCGTTCTGCCTATGATGTATATGCCTGATGCACTTAAAGCAACCATTGGAATTATGCAGGCAGACCCGGATAAGATAAAAATACGTTCCAGTTATAATTTGGCCGCCATCAGTTTTTCTCCCAAAGAAATTGCAGCCGAAATAAAAAAACATATTCCTGCTTTTGAAATAACATATAAACCCGATGCAAGGCAAGCGATAGCCGATAGCTGGCCTCAATCTATCAACGATAGCGAAGCCCGCCACCATTGGGGCTGGAAGCATGAATATAACCTCGATACTATGACTGCCGATATGCTTTTGCATTTGGGCAAAGCAAAAAAATAATTAGTCGTGGGACATAGAAAACTCAAAAAATTTGCTGAAGTAGCAGGGTTCTCCAATGTTATTCAAACGCATTTATTTCCTGAAGATGGAATTACATTCCCTTTAAAAGGCAAATGGAAGACAGACTATTTTAAGAATGATAACCCCATTACACTTGAACTGGGGTGCGGACGGGGAGAATATACAGTAGGGCTTGCAAGGCGTTTTCCTAGCCAAAATTTTATTGGGATGGATATAAAAGGCGCCCGTATCTGGAAAGGTGCCAAAGCTGCCATTACAGAGAATCTGGCTAATGTTGCTTTTGTCCGGAACCGAATTGACTTTATTGAAACTTATTTTGCATCCGGTGAGGCAAGTGAGATATGGATACCCTTCCCCGATCCTTACCCAGGGAAAGAACAGAAGAGACTGGTGGCTCCTCCTTTTATTAAACGCTATCGCAATTTGGCTCCATCCGGTTCAATTATCCATCTTAAAACGGATAATCATGACTTATATGAATATGCACTGGAGCAGGTAAATGAACACCATTATCCGCTTTTATGTCATTCTGCAAACGTTTACTCAGATTTTGAAACCCTTGGCCCCGAACGATTTGCTCTGCTTACTGAAATACAAACCTATTATGAAAAGATGTTTCTTGAAGCAGGTTCAAAAATACATTATGTGGAGTTTCGTATTTAGATGTAATTTAGCAATCCAATTTTACGACTATGAAATTTATCGCTGAAATAGACATAATGCCTCTGAAGGCACTCTTAGACCCTCAAGGAAGGGCTGTAACCTCCGTATTAAAAAACATGGGTATGCCTGAGTTTGAAAACGTGCGTATTGGCAAACATATTACACTTGAAGTGGAAGCCGACGCTGAAGAAAAGGCAAAGCTGAAGGTGGAAGATGCTTGCAAAAAATTGCTCGCTAACCCTATTATGGAAAGCTTCCATTATTCTTTGAAAGGGAATTAGTTTTTTTGCAGATTCTCACTCATTTATCTAAAACTTTCTACATTTGTAAAAGCAAACGATGCTTTTTGGGGTTTGCTATATAATTAAGATGCCAGTAAAATCAGCCTTTCCAGTATATATTCGAACCATAGCCATAGTGCTGCTGTTTGCAATGTTCCATTATGTGGCAGGGTATCGCTTACTGTACTCCTTAGGGCTTATCTATACAAAAAATGAGGCAAAAGAGTGTATAATAGATAAGAGAGATATTCAACAACTAATTATACCTGCATCCGAGTATAATTCGCTGAAATGGACGGAAAAAAACCGGGAATTTTCGTTTCACAAACAAATGTATGATATAGTAAGCATCCAAAAAGTGGGTGGCAACTATGTTATTACTGCTTATGCCGATAACCCCGAAACTAAATTAGTAGCGACCTTTCATCATTTTGAAAACGAATTATTCCACCCCGACAAATCCAATAAAGGCGCTAAATCGGCCGAAGATATTATGTCTTCTTTCCAAAAAGAGTATGTATCTATAACTGATTTTAAAATACACCTTTTTGCTTTGAATAAGCAATTTGGTTTTGCAGGAGATGTAAAACAACATCATCTGCAAATTCCGGATAACATCTGGCATCCCCCGCTCAGTTGCTGATATCTTCATCTGCTTTAAGCCGATGAAATCATTTGTTTCCAGCCCGTTTTAACCAAACGGGAGGAATGCTTTTATCCCATTATATTTTCTATCGTAAATTATTTTAATTCAAACATTGAATTGTTATGAAACACTTAAAATTATATCTTCTTCCCCTTATATTGTTATGTAGTATAACAGCTTTCTCACAAAATTCGTTAACCGGAAAAATAACCGACTCCACAAGTAAATCTACCCTGCCAGGGACAATAATATATATCCCCGATCTTAAAATATCCGCACAAGCAAATACAGATGGAATATATATGCTGAATAATATTCCAAAAGGAACTTTTGTTGTAGAAGTTCAGATACTGGGATATAAAGTAGTTTCCTTACCGGTTAAGGTTGACGGGGCAGTGACGCAAAATTTTGCATTGCAGGAATCGGAATTCCAGGAAGACGAAGTTGTAGTTACAGGTAATTCCAAGGCTACGGAAGCTCAGCATAACCCGCAACCTACCACTGATGTAACAAATGAATATTTAAACGAACATTCGTCTACCAATGTTATTGATGCCATAGCCACCGCGCCGGGTGTTTCTGCAATTACTGACGGACAGAGTATAGGAAAACCAATTATCAGAGGCTTGGGATATAACCGTGTATTAACCATAAATGACGGTGTTGAACAAATTGATCAACCCTGGTTTGATGAATTTGGAATAGAAGCCGATCCTGATGCAGTAGACAGGTATGAAATATTAAAAGGCCCGGGGTCCCTTGCCTATGGCTCTGATGCCATATCGGGTGTATTGAACCTGATTCCCGAAGAACCGCTCCCTGCCGGACAGATAAAAGGCAAGGTTTTATTCAATTATCAAACGAACAACGGATTAATGAATAATATGTTCGAATTAGCGGGAACATCGATGAGTGGAATTTCATGGAGTGCCCGGATAGATAACACTATGGCCCATGCATACCAGGATCCTTATGATGGTTATGTACTGAATTCACAGTTTAGTAATTTTAATGCCGATGGAACTATTGGCATTCATAAAAAATGGGGCTATTCCCAATTTCACGCCAGCTATTTTTACATGAATACAGGTATTGTGGATGGAACGCGCGATTCTGTCGGCAATCAATTGATGCCGGTATATTATGCGGGAATTACACCTACTGCCCCATTCCCTTTTGCCTATGTAGAACCTGACCAACAAGACGAGAAAACATATACTCCTTTTGTAATTTACCAATATATTCATCACTATAAATTTGTTTGGGATAACAGTGTTACCATTGGAAAGGGACAGATAAAAGCTATATTTTCTTACCAAAGAAATGAGCGCCAGGAAATGAATGACCCAACTCAACCGAATTTACCTATCATTTATTACAATTCTAATGGACTAACATACGATGCACGATATGTTTCACCGCAGATAGGTAATTTTAATTTTTCGGCAGGCGCTAATGGGGTTTATCAAAACTCTCAAAGCCTTGGCCTTGTTCAACTTATACCAAACTATAATTATATGCAGATTGGCGCTTTTGCCATTGCCAACGAAAAAATCGGTAAACTTAATTTGAGTGGCGGACTCCGGTACGATACCCGGACATTTACCGGTGAGGAACATTGGGTATCTACCGATACACTTACTCCTCAAGTACCAGTGGCCCCTAATTCTCCAAACTCATTTGAAGAGTTTAAGCCTTTTACAACCGTATTTAGCGGAATGTCGGGCAGCATTGGAGGAACCTATGACATTACAGATAACATATATGTGAAAGCTAATATAGCCCAGGGATGGAGAGCTCCGAACGTAAATGAGTGCGGAGCAGACGGCGTGCACGATGGTACCGTAGTATTTGAAGTAGGTAACAATAGTATTAAACCCGAAACAAACCTGGAAGAAGACCTTTCTTTCGGTGTAAATTCAAAAGATGTAAATTTTGAAGTGAATCTGTTTAATAATACCATCACCAATTTTATTTATGCCAAGGGATCTGATTCTGTAAGCAATTTACTTAGTGTAAATGGTACTTTATTTCCTGATGCACCTGTGTTCAACTATGTAAATGGAAATGCTCAATTAGATGGTGGTGAGGTGTCACTTGATATTCATCCTTCAGGGTTAAAATGGCTGGAAATAAACTCTACGCTAAGCTATGTTACCGGAGGCTTAACAGGTGTTAGCGATTCTACCAAATATTTACCATTTGTGCCACCCATGCGCATTACAGCGGATTTGATAATTCATTTAGGTAAAGTTGGCAAATTCATGAATGACGCCTACGTACGATTTGGTATGATAAATGTTGCCCAACAAAACAATGTGTATAGAGAATCAGCTATATATACAGGTTTAAGCTCTGCTGAAACCCCTTATGAATATACAGCCAGCCAAAATGCAGAAGCAGGATATACCTTGTTTAATGCAGGACTCGGCGGTCACATTTTAAAGAGTAATGGACATGAATTTTGCGAGCTATATATTATTTGCAACAACCTTTTTAATACCGGGTATATGGATTATATGAGCCGGTTTAAATATTATCCCGCTAATCCTGTAACCGACAGGGTGGGTGTTTTTAATATGGGAAGAAACCTGAGCGTAAAACTCATTATCCCAATTGATATTAAAAGTGGCTTATGATGATTAGGTTGATTTAATTACGAGAGATCCGGCCGGTAACTGGATTTCTATAGCGGTTTATGATGATAGAGATGAAAATTGGTATGTTTGGAAACCCCGCTTGGTCACGGGGTTTCCTTTCTTAATTAGATAAGAATGTTTATAATACCTGAATGAGTAAGCACTAGTATGCAAGCAAAATTAACATATCCTATGCCTGTTCGTGCTATAGCATTTATTATGCTGTTCGCCATGTTTCATTATGTGGCAGGATATCGATTACTCTATTCATTAGGCGTTATCTACACAAAAAATGAAGCGAAGGAATGTGTGGCTGAAAAAAGTAATATTAAAAAACTTATTCTTTCCGCATCGGATTATAGTTCGTTAAAATGGACCGAAGAACATAAAGAATTTTCGTTTCAAAATGAAATGTATGATGTGGTAGATATACAAAAAGCCGGTAATTTATATGCTGTTACTGCTTACCCCGACGACCCTGAGACAGAAATAGCATCAGCACTACACCATTTTGAAAACGAATTATTTCATCCAGACCAAACCAATAAAACATCCAAATCGGCAGAAGACATATTATCCTCTTTTCAAAAAGACTGTACTCCTCCATTGGATTTTAATATGTATCTCGTTGCTTCAGCAGGAAATAATAATTTAATTATTGACAATCGGCAAAGGCATTCCCTCGAAGTCTTCAAAGCCATCTGGCATCCGCCTGCCTTCTGCTGATTTTTTCTATTTGCAAACGGCAAATAAATCATAGGTTCTCTATAGAGAGGGTCGACATCCCTATTATTTCTATTCGTTTTTTACCGAAATAAATTATTGTCTTTATTGATATTAAGCATAATTAATTTATACCGGTAATAACAGTATAAGCTGCCTTATACTTTTTCAATGATTCACTTGAGTAAAGAAGACATTGCAGAAATAATAAAACTTATTAAACTTATTGTGGTACATGATGAACGATGTGAATTTTAAAGCAAAGAAACCCTGCTGGTAACAGGATTTCGATAAGAGATGTGGCGCATGATAAAAGAAATGAAAATTGGTATGTTCGGGATCCCGCTGGTAACGGGATCCCTTTTCTTCCCTCTAAATAAAAACAACTTGCAATAAAATATACAAAACAATAAAATGGACAACATGAAATCAAATAACACACTACAATTACTTGTCATCATAGCATTGATTACAGGCATATCATTTAATCCGGCAAAAGGACAGCGACATGTGCTCTGCGGTACAGATATAATGACTCAAAAATTACTTAACGAACATCCTGAACTATTAAAAGAATATGCCAAGAATGAGGCTGCCACACAGGATTATATTAAAAAACTGGAAGCTCAAAAACTGGCGACTCCCTCCTTATCTCATAAGGCCACAGCCAATGCCCCGACTATTTATATTATCCCCATAGTGTTCCACATATTGGAGGAAAATGGGCCTGAAAATATTTCGGACGCACAAATTATGAGTGAAATGAAAATATTAAATGAAGACTGGGGGCATACTAATCCTGATACGGGCGATGCAGTTACTAATCATTTCAAATCGATAGAAGGAAATATGCAAGTACAATTCCGGCTGGCAAAAATAGATCCTAATGGGAATTGCACAAACGGAATAGACAGGATTTATACAAACCTTACAAACCAGGCAGACGACAACGCAAAATTAAACCAATGGGACCGTAGCAAATATTTAAATGTATGGGTTTGCAAGTCCATTTATTCCGGAGCTGCTACAAACGGAACCACATTGGGATATGCGTATTTTCCTTTTGAAGTTAATAGTATTCCTACCATTGATGGAGTACTTATCGCAAGTTATTGTATCGGTAATATAGGTACCGCTTTGAACCCGCCTATTGGGGGGAACCCGGCAGAATTTTGCAGATGTCTTTCACATGAAATAGGGCATGTTCTGAATCTTGAGCACCCATGGGGATTGACTAATTCTCCCGGAATAGCCTGTGGAGATGACGGTGTTAATGACACTCCGGTTACAAAAGGCTATTTCAGCATTTGCCCTACTGGTGGCGGAAATGCTCAAAGTGTGCGCGCCATTAACCTGACGGATACAACAAAAGCAGAAATATGTGATACCACATCAAAAAAGCCTTTACATGTAATTACAGAAAACTTTCAAAATTTTATGGACTATTCTGAATGTTCGATGATGTTCACCCAAGGACAACAGGAAAGAGTATGGGCCGCATTGAATCTGAACGAAAGCCAGCGTAACAATTTGTGGGATACTGCTAACCTGATTGCTACCGGAGTTTATACCCCTCCAGTTGCGGAATGCACCCCTATCGCTAATTTCTATAGTAACACATGTTTTGTTTGCGAGGGTTCAAAAGTTAACTTTTATGATGCTTCTACAAATGCTACTCCCACCAAATGGGATTGGCAATTCACAGGAGCTACTACTAATTCTTCAACCCAGCAAAACCCGGTTGTAACATTTAACAGCCTTTACAGGCAAACGGTTTCACTTACTGTTTTTGATAGCGTAGGTAGTAGCACTGCCACGCAACTAGACTACATATATGTGAGCCCTAGTTGGACAAATTATGTTGGAACGTACTCGGAAAGTTTTGAAAATTCAGCGAAAGTAAGCGATGATTGGCTATTCCACAATGAATTTAACGATGGCATAAACTGGCAATATACCAATACAGCAGCCTATGATGGTACAGGATCACTCATGTTAAATTCCTATCAGCATGTAGTATATAATTTTGAGTATACTCCGCCAGCTGTATTAACTCCGGCTGCAGGGGGTAATGCAGTATGGTGTGCTATCACACCTTCAATAGACCTTAGTACAAGCACTGCCATGACATTCGGATTCGATTATTCCTGTGCCACGGAAGCTTCCTCTGTAGCTAATATTACCGATACGCTGGAAATAGATTATTCATTAAACTGCGGAGCTACATGGAGCTACATGAAATATATAACAGGGATTAATCTGACAAATGCCGGACACTTCACAAATTCATATACCCCATCATCGCGTTCCCAATGGCAGAATATAAGTTTTCCGGTTCCTGTAGGGGCAAATGACAAGTCCAATGTACGTTTTCGCTTCAGGTATGTAAGCAGTCCGTATAGCAATAATATATATATAGATGATGTGAACTTGAATGGAACAGTAGGTATTGTTCCTTTTTCGGCGGAAGGTTTTCATTTGCTGGTTTACCCAAATCCTTCATCTACTACAACCACCATAAGTTATTATTTGCCAACCGAGCTGCCTGTTCAAATTGGACTTTATGATATCACAGGCCGGCAATTAAAAGTACTAGCCCAAGATGACGAATCGGCAGGACAACATACTCTGAATCTATATAACGAAGACATGTCAAATGGCATCTACTTTATAAAAATGAATTGTGGCAGCGCGGCTCCGGTAACCCAAAAGTTGATTGTAATAAGATAGTTCCTTGTAGTGTAATGTGTGTGCGAGAGGGGGGCTATATGCCCCTCTGCTCGTTTATATACCAGTGTGTAGATTATTTTTGCGAATATTGTACTATGGTTAAGAAGATAATCGGCATATTTTGTTTCTTGTATGTTGCATCCTGTTATGCGCAGCAATATCCAACATTTACCCATACTGATACTCTAAGAGGAAAACTAACTCCTCTGCGAACATGTTACGATGTTTACTTCTACGACCTGCATCTTAAAATAGATACTGCAAACCATTCTATTTCGGGGTATAATACTATAGCCTATAAAAATGTAATCAGCTATTCTACTATCCAGGTAGATCTATTTAACAATATGAATATAGATAGCATATTGCATAGGAATAGTAAATTAACTTATTCGCGCGATGGTAATGCTGTTTTTATAAAATTCAATTCTACACAACAACAAAATAAAAAAGATTCCATCAAAATATATTATCATGGCAAACCACAAATTGCCAAAAACCCACCTTGGGATGGTGGCTTTGTCTGGTCAAAAGATTCTATGGGAAAACCCTGGATTGATGTAGCATGCGAAGGAACGGGAGCTTCGCTCTGGTGGCCCTGCAAAGACCATCTTTCCGATAAACCCGACAGTATGCGCATGAGTTTTGATATTCCAAATGGATTGATGTGTGTATCAAACGGGCGGCTCCGTTCCACAAAAAATTTAAATAATGGATATACACGTTTTACCTGGTTTGTTTCAGCCCCCATTATTAATTATGATGTTACCCTCAACATCGCCAACTATGCACATATCGCCGATTATTACATAAATAAAAAAGATACGCTTACGCTGGATTACTATATACTCTGCTACAATGAAAATAAAGCCCGCCTCCATTTTGAACAGGTAAAACTCATGCTAGCCTGTTACGAAAATTATTTTGGCAACTATCCATTTTATAAGGACGGATACAAGTTGGTAGAAACTACCTATTGGGGCATGGAACACCAAAGCTGTGTGGCCTACGGGAACCACTATCAAAATAATTCTTTTGGATTCGATTTTATCATTATCCATGAAAGCGCCCACGAGTGGTGGGGCAATAATGTAAGCTGCTCCGACCCCGCAGACATGTGGATACATGAAGCTTTTGCAACCTATGCCGAAGCTCTTTACATAGAATGCACTCAAAACTACTCAACTGCTATTAAATATTTACATAGCCAGGAAAAGCGAATTAGCAACAAGTATCCAATTATCGGGCCCTATGATGTAAATTTCCAGGGAACAGAGAATGACGATGACATGTATTTTAAAGGAACATGGATGCTGCAAACATTTCGCCATGTAGTAAATAATGATCCTCTTTTCTTTTCCATCCTTCAAGGGATTCAAAAGAAGTTCTATCATTCTAATACGAATACGGATGAAGTATTATCATATATTAACCAACTAACGGGCAAAAATTATACGCCATTCTTCAATCAATATCTTCGCCACACTAATCCTCCCATATTTGAATATAAACTAAAACAGGATGGAAATGCAACTATACTTACCTATCGTTGGGATAGCGTAATAAAAGGTTTTGAAATGCCTATAAAAGTGGTTGATGTGGTAAAAGATAACTGGGCCAAAGGATATAGAACTATTGTTCCAGGTAAAAAATGGAAAACGTTGAAACTTGAAAATTTAAATCCATCCGATTTTGCAGTTGATACGGATGAATTTTATGTTATTCCAAAAAGGGAAGAATAGAAATCTACCTCTCCTCGTATTGCCCCTTGTAATACTTTTGGTATTCCCCGGAGGTAACATCATTCAACCATTTGTCGTTGGCCAAGTACCAATCTACTGTTTTTTCTAGCCCCTGTTCAAATACCAATGATGGAGTCCAGCCCAATTCCCTTTGTATCTTAGAAGAATCAATAGCATAGCGTAAGTCATGCCCCGCGCGGTCTTTCACAAAAGTGATAAGCTTGGCCGAAGTTCCGGCAGGTTTGTTTAATTTCTTATCCATTATCTCACAAAGGAGATAGATGAGATCAATATTTTTCCATTCGTTATGCCCGCCAATGTTATAGGTCTCCCCTACTTTACCTTTATGAAAAGCAAGGTCAATGGCAGTAGCATGATCTTCCACATACAACCAGTCGCGCACATTTTCGCCTTTACCGTACACAGGCACAGGCTTGCTTTCTTTAATGTTATGAATGGCAAGTGGAATAAGTTTTTCAGGAAAATGATTGGGCCCGTAGTTATTGGAGCAATTGGAAATCATCACGGGCATGTGATATGTGTGATAATATGCCATTACAAAATGGTCGGAACCGGCTTTTGACGCAGAATATGGGCTACGCGGGTCATAAGAAGTTTCTTCTGTAAATAAGCCTTCAGCGCCCAACGAACCATATACCTCATCGGTAGAAACATGATAAAAAAGACAATTATCATAATTGCCTGCCCAATTTTTTCTTGCTGCATTTAGCAGATTAATGGTACCGATCACATTGGTCATCGCAAATTCGGTAGGATTGGTAATCGACCTGTCTACATGCGATTCGGCTGCCAGGTGAACTACTCCGTCAAAAGAATATTTTTTGAAAAGTTCATCAATAAAAGCGCCATCTACAATATCGCCTTTCACGAAAGTATAGTTGGATTTTTTCTCTATATCGGTAAGGTTTTCCAGGTTACCTGCATAGGTCAGTTTATCGAGGTTTACAATCCTGCAATCCGGATAGTTATTTACAAAGCGACGCACTACGTGCGAGCCTATAAAGCCTGCCCCCCCTGTGATAAGTATAGTTCTCAAATTACGCATGTTCTGTTTTTATTTTCAAAATATATTACAAACTCCAGTAGCCAAATTTTTTAATTTTTCCGCGATAGATACCTTTTACATCTGTTATGATTGCGCCTGGAGCCAATATGGATGCAAAAAAATCTTCATCATACTTCAGATATTCTTTATGGCTCACAGGGATAATAACAGCATCATAATCGTTGGAAAGCTTATCTGTTAATCCAAAGCCATATTCTTCCTGCAGTTCATGCGAATCAGCAAGTGGGTCGGTCACATCAACCTGAACGGAAAATGATTTCAATTCTTTTACCACATCGGCCACACGCGAGTTACGTATATCCTGCACATCTTCCTTAAAAGTGGCGCCCATTATAAGTATTTTGGACTTAGATATATCCTTGCCTGTAGCAATTATTTTCTTCACGGTATTTTTTGCCACGTAAAAACCCATTGAGTCGTTCACATAGCGGCCGGAATTAATTACATGACTGTGATAACCCACCATCTCTGCCTTATGAATGAGATAATAAGGATCAACGCCAATGCAATGGCCGCCCACAAGCCCCGGCGAAAATTTCAGGAAGTTCCATTTAGTACCCGCTGCTTCAAGCACTTCGTAGGTATTAATGTTAAGCCTGTTAAATATCAGCGACAGTTCATTCATCAAGGCAATATTCACATCGCGTTGGGTGTTTTCGATAATCTTGGCGGCTTCAGCCACTTTGATAGATGATGCCCTGTGCACACCTGGTTCAACAATAATGGAATATGTGTTGGCAATATTATCGAGTGCCTCCGCATCGTTGCCCGAAACTATTTTTAAAATCTTAGTGATGGTATGTACTTTATCACCAGGGTTTATACGTTCTGGGGAAAAACCTACTTTAAAACCTTCTCCCATTTTAAGCCCAGAAAACTTCTCAAGAACAGGCACGCAATCCTCTTCAGTACAACCAGGATATACAGTAGACTCATATACTACGTAATCGCCCTTTTTAAGTACCTTACCAATGCTTTCGCTCGCTTTGAGCACAGGATGAAGATCTGGCTTATTAGATTGGTCAACCGGTGTTGGCACTGCCACAATATGGAAACTGGCCTTCCTGAGTACATCTAATGAATCGGTAAATTCAATATCGCATCCGTTAAACTCTTCCGATGGAAGTTCTCCACTTGGATCAATATTATTTTTCATCATATCAATGCGAGCCTTATTGATATCAAATCCGATTACAGAAACTTTTTTTGCAAACGCCAGTGCAATTGGTAATCCCACATAGCCTAATCCTATAATGGAAATTTTTGCTTTCTTATCAATAATATCCTGGTACATTTTATTTTTGTTTTGATTTTGATTCGTAAATTTTTTCAATTATCTCCACTACCTTCATTCCCTCCAAGGCATTGGTGGAGGTTGTTTCGCCATTTTTCAGCGTATTAACCACATTTTCTATAATATAGTGATGGTTGGCTGCCGAGCCCTTATAGGAGCCGTAATCATTTGCCGGGTTGGTAGGCCGAAGATTGGGTTTTTCAATATTTTTAATATGGCAATACTCAATAATATCCATGTATTGGCCACCGATTTTAACGGTACCATTTTCAGCGATAATAGTTAAGCTGCTCTCAAAATTTTTATCCCATATCGAGGTAGAAAAATTAAGGCTACCTATACTCTCTTTCATAAACCGGAAACTAACTGCACCACTATCGTCGAATTCCGTATTTTTTGTATGGGTAAAATTACTGAATTGCCCACGGATATCATAAATATCCCCAAAAAGCCAGTATATCATATCGATAAAATGTGAGAACTGAGTAAATAAAACGCCACCATCCATATCTAATCGTCCTTTCCATCCACCGGTTTTATAGTACCGCTCATCACGGTTCCAGTAACAATTCAATTGCAACATAAATATATGTCCCAATGCTTTCGATTCAACCAACTGTTTAAGCCATACAGCCGGCGGGGAATACCTATTTTGCATCACGCAAAACACCTGTTTGTGTACTTGCAGCGCCTTGAATATAACCGCCTCGCAATCAGATTTTTTAAGCGCCATTGGTTTTTCACATACCACATGTTTTCTTGCTTCCAGTGCTTTTAGGGCATGCTCCGCATGAAGTCCGTTCGGGGTACAAACACTCACTACATCTATATTGCATGAAGAAAGCATGTCATCCATAGAAATAAAATACGGAACATCAAAATTTCCGGCTCCGGTTTGTTCTTTTGGCAAAATATCGCAAAGAGCAACCAGTTCCGTATCTTCATTCCTACTCACCATCTCTGCATGTCTTTTACCAACATGCCCACAGCCAATTACAGCAAACTTTATCTTTTCATCACCCATCTCAAACACCCATTATTTTATGCACATATCCATTTTCCAACTTATATTTTTCCTTGCTTTCCGGACAAACAGCCATATGGTTTGCGTCAAAGTTAAGACGATGTCCATATTCGCTTATCCACCCAATTTGTTTGGCAGGATTACCAACTACCAAAGCATAAGGTTTTATATGTTTTGTAACTACTGCACCGGCGCCTATAAAAGCATATTCGCCAATATTATGACCGCATACAATGGTAGCATTGGCTCCAACGGTTGCCCCTTTATGAACAACGGTATTAAGATATTGCCCACGCCTTACAATAGCGCTACGAGGATTTAAAACATTGGTAAACACCATGGAAGGACCCAGAAAAACATAATCCTCACATGTTACTCCCTCGTATATAGACACATTGTTCTGAACTTTTACATAATTGCCCAACACCACACCAGATGCAACCATTACATTCTGCCCGAGGCTACAATCGCTGCCAATGGAAGCACCTGTCATAACATGACAAAAATGCCATATTTTGGTACCGGCTCCAATTTTACAGCCATCATCCACTATAGCAGAAGGATGTATGTAACTATTCTTTTCTGAATCCATATATTTTCCGAGGATAGCAAAAGTAATGAAAAAAGGATGAGTGTGGGTTCCGGAGCTATTTATACCGTGCAGATAAACAGCTATTATTTGTTAAAAAATTGTTACCGCATACGCTATCCTATGAATATGGTTTCTCATTTGTGCATATATCCTAGGTCTGGGATATATTTAATGTATAATACAGATATAGTTGCTTACTTTGCAATACGAATAGATGAGCGAAAAGCGGTTGCATATTGTTGACTTGGATGTACCATTCCCCCCAAATTATGGGGCAGCAATTGATATGTACTTCAGGATCAGGAGTCTGCATGCCCTCGGTGTGAAAATAATATTGCATTGTTTTGAATATGGCCGGGAAAAAGCACCACGCCTTAACAGCTATTGCGAGGAAGTACATTATTATCATCGGAAAAGTATTTTAGAATTTCCTTTCAGGCAGGAGCCATATATTGTATATAGTCGGAATAATAAAGAATTATTTGACAGGTTGTTTGCCGATGAATATCCTGTTTTATTGGAAGGGGTGCATACCTGTGCCTGCCTGATGGATGAGCGCTACAAACAAAAATCGTTCTATGTGAGAATGCACAACGTGGAAAGTGAATATTATGAACACCTGACTAAGGCCACTGCCAACCCGTTAACAAGAATGTATTATGCAACAGAGGCTGAAAGATTAAAAAAGTTTGAAGAAAACTTGAGCCGTGCAAAAGTGCTCTTTTCGGTTTCTGAGCGCGATCATGCTAGCCTTTCGGCAAAATATAATCACGTAGAATATGTGCCACCTTTCATATATAACGATGTAGTTGATTGTAAACCCGGTAGAGGTAGATACGCCATATATCATGGAAACCTGGGTGTGGAAGAAAACCGCATGGCGGCAAAATTTCTCATTAATGAAGTATTTCCGGGGCTTAAAATCCCTTTGATGATTGTGGGTACAAAGGCATCTTCCCTGGCAAGCAGAACTAAAAAATATTCTAACATCGATTTTGTCAGTTCTCCCGTCCCAAATGATTTGAAAGATTTGATACAAAACGCACAAGTGCATGTGCTGCCTACATTTCAACCAACGGGTATCAAACATAAGCTTATTAATTCGCTTTTCTCAGGACGTTTTTGCGTAGTTAATCCACCTATGGTAGAGGATAATGGGCTTGCCCAATTCTGCCATGTTGCCAATGATGCAGAAGAAATGCGAAAAATAATCCGCAAGCTCTTTACACAGGATTTTACCAATGAAGAAATAGAGAAACGAAAAAAAATACTACAGAATATCTATTCTAACAGCAAGAATGCTCAAAAACTAGTAGATATTATTTTTAAGGGGGAATAATAATTCCGCTATCCGTTCAAATGCTTTTTTATCTGGTTTAATTTTAATAATGCCTCAATAGGGCTGAGATTATCTATATCTGTTTTTTGGATCTCTTCCTTTATTTGCTCCAGCACCGGATCATTCAACTGGAAAAAGCTCAATTGCATATTATCATGAGCATTTCCGGAAGAAACGCTGTTTTCAGAAAGTTTAGATGCATGAGATTTCATGGCAGGACTATGAGTATTCTCCAACTGAGTTAATACCTCGTTAGCCCGTTGAACCACTTTCACAGGCATACCTGCCATACGTGCCACATGAATCCCGAAACTATGCTCACTGCCTCCGGGCATAAGCTTACGCAGAAATATCACCTTATTCTTAGCTTCTTTCACCGAAACATTAAAATTCTTTATTCGCTTGTATACAGATGCCATTTCATTCAACTCATGATAATGGGTGGCAAATAATGTTTTCGCTTTTGCACCGGGGTTTTCGTGTATATATTCTGCAATGGCCCATGCAATGGAAATGCCATCGTAAGTGCTGGTGCCCCTACCTATTTCATCCAACAGAATTAAACTTCTTTCTGAAATATTATTCAATATACTGGCTGTTTCATTCATCTCCACCATAAATGTAGATTCGCCCGAGGAAATATTATCAGATGCACCGACACGGGTAAATACCTTATCAACAATACCAATTTCAGCATTCTGTGCCGGAACAAAACTACCCATCTGCGCCATAATTACAATAAGTGCAGTTTGCCGCAATAAAGCTGATTTACCCGACATATTGGGGCCTGTAATTACCAATATCTGTTGCGTTTCGTCATCTAAAAAAATATCGTTGGCCACGTAACTTTCACCTACTGGCAATTGCTGTTCAATAACGGGGTGCCTTCCATTTTTAATATCAATTTTTTTCTCTTCATTAATATGGGGCCGCACATAATTATGTTCGCCTGCTATTTTAGCAAATGAGAGCAGGCAGTCCAAACGGGCGCAAAGTGAGGCATTGAGCTGTATAGGCGCCACATAATCAGCTAAGGAAAGCACCAGATTATTAAAAAGTGTTTCTTCCAGTTGGAGAATTTTTTGTTCTGCACCCAGTATCTTTTCCTCGTATTGTTTCAACTCTTCTGTAACATATCGCTCACAGTTGGAAAGTGTTTGCTTGCGGATCCATTCCGGTGGAACCTTATCTTTATGGGTATTGGTTACTTCGAGGTAATAGCCAAATACATTGGTAAAACCCACTTTCAATGAAGATATTCCGGTTCGTTGGATCTCGCGTTGCTGTATTTGCACTACATAATCTTTTCCTGAGAAGGCAATATTCCTCAGTTCATCCAATTCATTATTTACTCCATTGCTAATTACATTGCCTTTATTGACAAGCGCGGGAGGTTCCGGCATAATTTCCTTTTCTATTCTTTCAGAAATGGTTTTGCAAGGATTAAATTGTTCCGATATTTTATTGAAATGCGCTTCTCCGGTTGAGACACATTCTTTTTGTAATGATTCAATAGCATGTAAAGCATTCTTGAGTTGTACTACCTCTCGAGGCGAAATTTTTGCTACAGCCACCCTCGAAATAATACGCTCTAAATCACCAATGCTTTTGAGTTGCTGAGTCATTCTTTCCATGAAATCTTCATGACCAAGAAAAAAATTAACCATCTCCAGACGTTCATCTATCAGAACTTTGTCTTTTAACGGAAATGTGATCCACCTGCGTAAAAGCCTTGCCCCCATGGGTGACGAGGTTTTATCCATCACTTCCAACAGTGATTTTCCTTTTTCATGGATGGTTTGCACCAGTTCCAAATTACGGATAGTGAATTCATCCAGCCAAACAAAATGATCTCGTTCAATACGCGCTATTTTATTGATATGTGCAACCTTGTCGTTTTGTGTATCGGCCAGGTATTTAAGTACGGCTCCGGCTGCAATTACAGCCTCTTTCATTCCTTCTATGCCAAAGCCTTTCAGCGAGAGTGTATCAAAGCGTTTCAATAATAATTCGGTTGCGTAATCTTCGGTAAAAATCCATCCGTCAAGGGCATAGCTGTAGTATTTATCACCCCATATTTCTTCGTATTCCTTTTTATATTCTTTGGGATAGAGCACCTCTGTCGGCTGAAAGCTTTGCAGGAGTTTTTCAATATAATCGCGATCGCCCTGTGCTACTAAAAACTCGCCGGTAGATACATCCAAAAACGCCACCCCTGCTTGCTTTCCTTGCCAATAGACCCCGGCCAGAAAATTATTCGCATTATGCTGCAATATTTTATCGCTGTATGATACTCCCGGAGTTATCAATTCCGTGATACCACGCTTTACTAATTTCTTGGTGAGTTTGGGGTCTTCCAGTTGCTCGCAGATGGCTACCCGGTGCCCCGCCCGCACCAGTCGCGGCAGATAGCTATCCATAGAATGGTAGGGAAACCCGGCCAGTTCGGTAGTAGCATTATTGCCGATTGATTTTTTGGTGAGTATAATTCCTAAAATGGCCGCTACCTGCTTGGCATCCTCTCCAAAGGTTTCATAAAAATCGCCTATGCGAAACAGCAAAATGGCATCAGGGTATTTAGCTTTAATACTCTGGTATTGCTTCATTAAGGGGGTATCCCAGGCTGCTGTTGCTTCTTTTATCATGTTTTGCGGAAGGCGAAAATACGCATTTTAGGATGAAATTCTCAGTACTGTTTATGAACCATGAAAACACTTGTATTTACAGGCAAAAACAGATTACCAATAAAAATTTTGCAAAAAGCTGAAACCCCTAATTGCCACGTTTTCGGCGACATGTAGAAGTATCTATTTAGTCTCCTATATACTGGTATTCATTTACTTATGGTATGCAACACACAAGGCACTTTCAGTTGCAATTAGCTGGTTAATATAAATGGGTGGCAAATGCGCAGCATTTTCGGATGTTGTAAACCGCTCAGCCCCAAACCCCTAAAGGGGCTTTGACCCTTTAAAAGAAACCTATTTGTTGCAAGGGCTTTTTTAAGCCCTTTTTGCAGTAAGAAAAATACCTATTGATTATGAGGGAGATACAGAAAGGTCATTGACTTTTGGGGAGAGATAAATTATGTGAGATTAAATGTTTAAATGAGGCTGAACAATTATAGATACCTTTATATCTTAATGTTTACTCCAATTAGGTTTAATATAATTTTTACATATGGAACATATACTTGATGATTCTCCAAGCAATATAAAATTTCTTGAAGAAAATATCTTTCCCAACATCTATCGTGGGGAGGTCATTTTGTTTTTAGGGGCTGGCGCGTCAGTAACCAATAAGAAATATTTGAGCATTGATATAATAAAGTATTATCAAGATAAATTAGGTATAGATCTTGATACAAAAGATCTTATCGAATTTATGGATTTGCTAAGCGCCAGACCTGACTTTGATAGAAATGAATTTGATTCTTATATCTTAAAATTACTTGATAATTTGAAGATATCAGAGGTTCATAAGAAAATTGCTAATATTAGATGGAAGGAAATCATCACTACTAATTATGATTTACTCATAGAAAAGGTATTTGAAGAAGAATCGGGAAGAAATGGTGGATTGAAGTTAAAACTTGTAAAAAATAGAGATGCTTATCATGGCCATATTGAAGCAAATGAAATCAAATATGTTAAGTTAAATGGATGTGCATCTGATAAAAGCAGATATCCATTTGTTATCACAACGAGTGATTTCGATCAAAATAGAAAATATTATAATACTGTTTTTTCAAGTCTATCCTCTCTTTCCCTAAATATTAAATTCTTATCTATAGGATTCTCCTATTCTGATGGACTTTCGGAAAGGCTAATTAAAAAGTTTGACTCCAATGGATACCGGAATAAGAAGACGATGTATAGTATTGACCCTTTCGTAAATATGGATAGGTTACCATATTACAAAGAGAATGGAATCTGTATAATTAAATTAGAACCAGTCACTTTTTTTAAGCATTATTTAAACTGGGAGTCAGAAAAAGCTGGGATTGTTATAAAACGGAAGCATATAGAATTTACAAATACCAGTAAACAAACTTTAATTATCCCTAAAACTTTACAATTAAGATTGGGTGAATCAATAATTCAGTTGGCAGATACAAACACTATTGAATCAGTTTTACAAAAGGAGTATTACAGAGGTTCACAGCCAACCTACGACGTTGTTCGGAGAAATTATGATGTTATCAAACAGAATGAAATTAGGGATGCTGGAGAGAAAATCTTATCAATCTTAAGAAATGAAGACAAAAAACAAATTATTCCAATTCTCTTTTTTACCGGTCATTTTGGCTCAGGAAAATCAACATTTACTTATCGTGTGATTTTTAATCTTTTGCACAAGCAATCTGATTTGTTAGCATTTGAAATTAAGAGACCAGACGAATTAAATGTCAAAGACTTAGGTGAGCTTTGTCGAATAAGTGAGTGTAAGAAATTTATCTTCCTTTGCAATGAATTGGAAATTGATAGCGCTTTCAAGGAGCTGATGACATTTCGAAATCTTTTAAGTTCGGAGCAATATTCGGAATATAATTTTATTTTTCTTTCTTCTATTAGGGAAAATATGCTTACAACACATCTCAAAAAAAATTCCTTCTCAAATGTGTCTCAACATGCAGTAAACTTGAAGTTCAACAAGGACGAAGCCACAGACTTTATTGAAAAATTAAGAGTTGTCGGGCTATGTAACTATAGAGATACGTTGGAAAAAAATCAAATTATAACTCGGCTCACCAGAGAATTTGATGGCGACGCCTTTATTTCGTTACTTATCATATTAAGCAATGAGCAAAATTATCTTGATGGAATCATATTAAACGCAGTTAATCAACTAACGCCAAAGGCAAAAGAAGCCTTTATTTATACTTCCTTGGTGTATCAATATAAAATTTTAATACCTGCGGCCCTTTTAATGTTAGTTTTAAGTAATGACTGGAATGAATTCGCTTCTGATGTGCTACAAGCAGATGGCATAGGATTATTGATACAAGAAATTGTGAATTCCCCGGGTACATCCAAACCTGACTTATATTTTAAAACCAGACATTCCGTTCTTTCAATGGAAGTTGTCAAAAAATTTTTATCCACAGAGGACAGAATATTTGAGAAATTGAGAAAAGTTATTATTCATCTAAGTGATTCTGATTACTATGCAACTTTCTTTGTAAATACTATGAAGGCCTTCTCTGAAAATGAGGCTCTTAGTGATCCCAAGATTGACGAACTTTATGATATTGCTGCAAATAAACTGGACACAGACCATTTCAATTTACATTACGCAATAAATCTGCAAAGAAGAAAAACCGAGCAATCATTTAAAAAGGCATTGAGCAGATTAATATATTCTAAAACGCATGAAGACTTTGAAGAGAGAAGAAGAAACCACTATATTATTCATAGAAGGGCAGTAATAAACTTTGACTTGGCCAAACTATATCTTAATAGAAGTGACAAAAGTGTAAGTTTTTATCATTGCATTTCGGAAGCTAAGGAATTGTTTGATATTAAATTGACAGAAGACCAATTTAGTTCTTATAGCTATTACGATTATTTGCGATTCCAAATGTGGTGTCTGGATAAATTGGAAATGAGCACTGAAGATTTGCTCCGCCAACATATTAAAATTCAAAATCTTTTTGAAAAAGCTGAGGAATACTTGACAGAAGGATTTGAAGACATAATTCGACTAAAAGGGTTATACCTGAACAGTATACAGAACACTGAATTTGGAGAAGGAAAATCACTTGAAGATTATGTAAATGAGCTTTATGCTAATGAGGAGACAAGGCCCTATGCATTAATTATTAAATACTATTCTGAGCTGAACCTACAACAGGTCAATCAGAATAAGTTGATGGAACTCATTTCGGAAATGGAAATGTATAGTGCTACTCATGAAGTGGCAAGAACATTATTTAATTACTACGGAAATAATTTACAATTAACTGTAAACATCCAGAAATTCTTTCAATTAATACATCATGATGAAGTTCTTAAAAAAGAGGAAAAATTCAAGTACAATTACTATAGCTATATTGCCGAAGCTTATGGCCGAAACTTTTCAAACATAAAAAGCCATCTTGAAGTATTAAGAACTTTTGGATATCTAAGCCCTGAAATGTATCAAAGTTGGTTAGACTCAGAATCAGGCAAACTAAGAACATTTGAGGGCAGAATTATAAAAAATCAATATGGGAAATTTTTGATTCGGATTGAAGATTTAGGTCAAAATTTTTTGTTAATAAAAAACTCAAATCGATTAATAAAGGTAGATGATTCTTGTCAAGTTAATTTGCATTTCTTTTTGAAAGGTATTAAAGCAGAAATAATATGAACCCACCTACCTATATCTAACATTTTTCTTCGGCGGGAAATAAATTGGGTGGATTTGTTTTTCCACTAAGACGCCGCCCCGATGGGGCTAAGGATTTAAGAATAATGTGGGGAATTTGCGTGAGCCCCCGGATGACCTGGTCGTACGGGGATAGCAGCGGAAAGCCCACAGCCTGCCGATAAGAGAAAAGGTTAATTGTTGAGATGCTGAAACGAGTTCAGCATGACGGCAGGGAGGGTCCGCCCCCGCGGACCCGACGGCTTGTTCATCAGCCGGCACGCCCAAAAATGAGCTGAAAATATTAGTAAGATGCTTCGTGCCTCGCAATGACGGGAAAGCCATGACGAGCCTAATTATTCAGCATCACCGGCATAACCAGCATGAGGAGCTCTTCACCATCCGGTTGAGGGATGGGAGTAAGCACTCCGGCGCGGTTAGGGGTCGACATGCCCAAATCAATCTCGTCTGAATCGAGGTTGGTAAGCATATCCAACAGGAATTTAGAGTTGAATCCTATCTCCATATCTTCACCGCTATATTGGCAGGCAAGGCGTTCATTGGCTTCGTTAGAGAAATCAACATCTTCGCTGGACAAGCTCAGTGCATTGCCTGAAATTTTCAGCTTAACCTGGTGCGTAGTTTTATTGGAAAGGATAGACACCCGGCGGAGCGAACCCAGAAAAGCCTCCCTGGAAAGGGTAAGCTTGTTAGGGTTTTCTTTCGGAATTACCGCATCGTAGTTGGGATATTTTCCATCTATCAGGCGGCAGGATAGTCTTAAATTATCAATAGAGAATGAAGCATTGGTTTTGTTGTATTCCAGTTTCACCTTTCCATCTTTGCTGGTAAGAATATTCTTCAGCAGGTTAAATGGCTTTTTCGCAATAATAATAGAGGTATCGCCACTTACGCCAGCGAGGGGTTTTTTAAATTTCACAAGGCGGTGAGCATCGGTGGCCACAAAAATCATTCCTGTTTCGGAGAAGTTACAGTATACGCCTGACATTACCGGGCGCAAATCATCGTTCGCAACGGCAAATATTGTTTTGTTGATGGCTGATACCAGGGTATCGGCATCTATTTCAAGCGCCACTGGGTTTTCAACCGAAAGCATTTTAGGGAATTCTTCCGGGTCGTGACCTATAATTTTAAACTTACCCGATTCGGAATTGATTTCGATGCTGTACTTATCTGTATCTATTTTAAAAGTAAGGGGCTGGTCGGCAAAATTCTTAAGCATTTCCATCAGCAACTTGGCAGGGATGGTTATTTCGCCCGTATCGGTCGATTCTACCTGAACAACAGTATTAATAGTGGTTTCTATATCAGATGCAAATATGCTTAGTTGGTTTTTCTTTAATTGGAAAAGAAAATCATCGAGTATAGGCAGTGCGTTGCTTGAATTTAAAACGCCGCTGATAAGTTGCAATTCTTTAAACAGGGTATTGCTGGAAACGACAAATTTCATCATGTTAGGTTGGATTAATTACGTAAGGAACAAAAGTAGAAACTTAGAACCCAATGGAAGACTAACCACAACCATAGTTATTCACTATTTTTCAACAAACACCGTTATGGTTTGGTTTTCAGTAGCTTAACCAAGATAAATATAGTACACTTTGCCCCAAACCCCTAAAGGGGCTTTTAATAGAGATACTTGACTTTAAAGCCCTTAGGGGTTTGGGGCTGACAAGGAATGTAGAAACACTACCTAAAGAAATAGGCTGCGGGCTGCATCATCTTTCCGAACACAAAGTATTGTATAATTACAAAGTCTTTGTCATTAACCAGGGCAAACATTCTATCGGGGTCGTATTTATAATCGATCCCATATTTTTCCCGCTGACTATCAGTGGCCCGGCGATGGAATAATTTTATAGTGGTCACCTTTCCTTTGGTATCTTCCACGCGCATTACGGCAAGAGGAGAAGAATGCACAATAGAGTCTTCTTTTGTCATAGGGGCTGTAGCTTCCCACGATACGCTCTGATAATAGGTAAGATATTGTTTTACTGCAATTGTATCGAATATAGCCGCTTTTTGATTGGTGCTTGGGTTATCCAACATAAATTGATTCTTCCCTTCAATGGTGATACGGAATGAGGAATCAGCCCCGGGATATATCATTGTTACCGATTTCAGATCGTAGGGATAATATTGAAAAATAGAACGGTCGCGCCAATCTTCTTCCTTAATAAAATAACGGGTGGTAAGATAGCCGTCAAAACCGGGGATATAGAGTATATAAGGCTGTTTGTAGTTTTCCTCTGTTTTTGCATTTGCCAGCAACATATATGTTCCCAATTCATCGGAAGTTTCTCCCCCAACATAGTACACCTTTACTCTATTATCGCCTTCATATATCTCTACTTTAACAGCTGATGAAGAAAGGTTTTTTATAATTCCATTCCAGGCATGCGGGTCAATAACTCCTTTCACGGTAACCATATTGATGGTATAAAGCAGCGTATTAATACAATCGGGCCGGGCAATAAAATGGTTATTTACCATCCATTGTCCCTTTGATGTACGTGTTAATGTAACAGATTGATTATTCTTATTTGCTATAAATATTTTTGTAATACTCCCCGTATCTTTCACTGCAAAATCATTATCCTTTTCCCCAATTGTGGAGAAGCCGCTTTTAAAAATCAAAAAATAGAGAGAGGTAATAACAAGTACAATAACAACAATAACGGTGAAGCGATTTTTTTTCATATCATGAAGATAAACAGGTGGCTAAGATAATGCATTTGTAAGAAACAGAGTTTTCCATTTTTTATATATTAGCCAACAGAAACCCGCCCTTTCTATAAAACCCGATCAATAACCTTGAAGATTTGAACAAACAAACTAAAATTTCGTACATCATTTTAGTTGCAATTCTTTTGCTTGCATCTGTTTTGCGGCTCATTCATCCACTTGCAATACCTTATACGGGCGATGAGTTTAATGCTTTGTTGAGAACACATTTTAATTCGTTTTCAGAACTGATAAAAAAAGCTGTAATAATTGATGCACACCCCGCCGGGGTGCAGGTTTTCCTTTACTATTGGACAAAATTATTCGGCTATTCCGAAATAGTTGTAAAACTGCCCTTTATCATGTGCGGAATATTATCTGTGTTTTATATTTTCCGTATTGGCAAAGAGTGGTTTAATGACACCGTAGGACTTATTTGCGCCGCTTTTCTTGCTACCCTTGAATACCCTGTTATGTATAGCCAGATAGCACGACCCTATTCGAGCGGATTGTTTTTCACCCTTGCGATGATTTATTATTGGAACAAAATTATTTTCAAACCGGAAGAACGTTTTTACAGGAATGGCGTGTTATATATATTGTTTAGCGCTGCCTGCGCCTACAATCACTACTTTTCATTTCTTGTTGCCATAATGGTAGGACTTACAGGTCTATTTTTCATTCGTAAAAAATATGTGCTGCGATATATAATTGCAGGCATACTTATTTTTGTTTTGTATATTCCCCATCTGCCTGTTTTCCTTTACCAGTTTGGCGTTGGCGGACTTGGCAAAATGCTTGCCCGGCCGAAAGGCGATTTCATCTTAACGTATCTTGAATATGTATTTCATTTTTCACCTTTTGTTTTTGCGATGGTGGCATTCTTATTTCTCATTGGAATGATTAATGTTGTTCGTAGTAAAGTACATGTTTCCGTTTACCTTGTTATCTCTTTCTGCTGGTTCCTGATTCCTTTTTTAGTTGGGTTCTTTTACTCACGCTATGTTAACACGGTGCTGCAATACTCTGTATTGATATTCAGTTTCCCATTTTTGCTTTTCTTCCTCTTCGGATGGATACCCGAACTACAACCTAAGATAAAAATAGGATTAATTTTTTCGGTTTGCCTCATCACTACAGTTTCGTTAGTGGCGGAAAGAAAATACTATTCCGTTTTCTATACTTCGCGCTACGAACAACTAGTTATACAAAGCAATGCTGCAAATAATAATATTGCTCCTGATAGCTGTATCAGCCTGCTACAATCGACTGCTGAATTACCGGAAGATTACTATATTAGAAAAGACCATATAGATACCTCCTGTTTTAAATTTATAAACAACACCCCTGACAAACGGACCATCATACAATTTATTGAGCAGCAACATAAGCCCTACTTGTCATGGGGCGCATTAGCCAGCGCCGACCCATTGTACATGGCCATATTTTTAAATTACTATCCTTACCTTATTAAGGAAGGCGATTATTACGGAGGAACTTTCTATCTCTTTTCTGCTCATCCAAACAAAGAAGCTTCACCGTATATTTTTCAGTCCGTCAATGATTTTAAACAGCCTGCCCCATATTGGTCTGAAAGCGATAAAGCATTTCTTTCCGATTCGATTTCGTTTGCAGGTAAAAGTTCTTATAAAATGGACTCTTTACATGAGTGGGGGCCTTCCTTTACATGTATGTTAGATACTATGATATCTGATAACACTAATTTTATTTCTGTTTCGGTTGGAATACTACCATTGGAAACATTACGTGATGTATTTATAGTATCTGAGTTTACTTCAGAAGGCAAATCGGTTGATTGGAGAGCAACCCCGGTAAGTGATTTTATTACTACTTACAAAATCCCAAAATGGGAAAAGGGCTATCATGCCATGCGTTTATCAGACTTTAACTTGAACTACCCCAATATCAAAACCAAAATCTATATCTGGAATAAAGGCAGAAAGAATTTTTATATAAACCATTTTGAGATTAAAACCATACAAGACAATCCTGTAATATATAGTCTATTTCAAAAAATATAGCCAGGTAGTATTACACATTAAACCGGAAGTGCATCACATCTCCGTCCTTCACTATATAGTCTTTTCCTTGTATCATCAGCTTACCCGCATCACGGCAGGCAGCCTCTGAAGTGTATTGAATATAGTCTTCGTAACCTATCACTTCCGCTTTAATAAATCCTTTTTCAAAATCAGTATGTATTACTCCCGCAGCTTGTGGCGCTTTATCTCCTTTATGAATGGTCCATGCCCTTACTTCTACTTCACCTGCGGTAAAATAGGTAGACAAGTTCAATAGTTTATATGCTGCCTTAATCAGTTTGTTTACGCCCGGTTCATCCAGCCCCATATCATCTAAAAACACTTTGCGATCCTCAGCACTTTCCAGTTGGGTTATTTCAGCTTCAATTCCGGCATCAATTATCAATACTTCCGCATTTTCATTCTTCACCGCCTCCTTCACCGCATCAGTATATTTATTTCCTTTCAAAGATGATTGATCTACGTTGCATACATATAACACAGGTTTAATAGTAAGCAAATGCAGGTCTGCAACAACGGCCATTTCTTCATCTGTTAAAACTACTGTACGGGCTGATTTTCCTTCCGAAAGGCATTTGAAATACATATTCAATATTTCCAATTCCTTCTTAGCTTCTTTATCCGTACCCACTTTAGCAGCTTTTGAAACCCGTTGCAATCTTTTTTCTACGGTTTCAAAATCCTTCAATTGCAACTCGGTGTCTATAATTTCCTTGTCGCGGATAGGATTAACAGAGCCTTCCACGTGAATTACATTGCCATCTTCAAAACAGCGCAGCACATGGATAATGGCATTGGTATCGCGAATATTCCCCAGGAATTGGTTGCCCAATCCTTCACCCTTACTGGCGCCTTTCACCAACCCTGCTATATCCACAATTTCGATAGTTGCCGGAACTATTTTCTGCGGATTAACAATAGCTGCCAATTTGGCAAGCCTTTCATCCGGAACGCTGATAACCCCTATGTTTGGTTCTATTGTACAAAAAGGAAAATTAGCTGCCTGAGCCTTTGCATTGGAAAGGCAATTAAACAAGGTTGATTTGCCCACATTAGGCAACCCTACTATACCACACTGTAAACCCACTTTTTAAAAATTTTTGCAAAAGTAAGGTATTAAATGGAGTTATGAGTAAAAAATGCAATGGAACGCAGATGACATGGATAAGCATGATCAGCGCAGATAAAATCATAAATGATCTGATTAAATCTGTGTCATCTGCGTTCCATCTTCTATAAGTAAATCTGTTTCTATAATTCCAATTTATCTACCTTTGCCGTCTGTTTTATTACAAATTGCTTATACCATATATCTCATCTCTTATAGCTTATGAAAGACGCATTTATAATTAACGGAGTCCGTACACCGGTTGGTAATTTTGGAGGCACTTTATCTACCGTTCGCACCGACGATATGGCGGCTCTTGTATTAAAGAAACTAATCGAAAAAAATCCTTCAATAGACCCTGCTGCCATTGGAGATGTAATACTTGGTTGCGCCAATCAAAGTGGGGAAGATAACCGGAATGTGGCTCGTATGGCTCTGTTGCTGGCTGGTATACCCTACTCAGTTCCTGGAGAAACAGTAAACAGGTTATGCGCTTCGGGACTTTCAGCAAGCATAAATGCTGCACGAATGATTAACACCGGCGATGCCGACTTAGTTATTGCAGGCGGAGTGGAAAATATGACTCGTGGCCCCTGGATAATTTCAAAAACATCAGCACCATTTGGTCGTGATGCACAAATGTTCGATTCTAGTTTCGGGTGGAGATTTATCAACCCTAAAATGCAGGAACTGTATGGCACCGATGCGATGGGCGAAACCGCAGAAAACCTGGCAGAACTATATAAAATAAACCGCGAAGACCAGGATAAATTTGCGATTCATTCCCAGCAAAAAGCTTCCAAAGCAAAAGCAGCCGGACGTTTTAATAAAGAAATTATCCCGGTTGAAATACCTCAACGTAAGGGAGATCCTAAAATATTTGCTGAAGACGAATTTATAAAACCCAATACCACGTTAGAAGTATTATCAAACTTGAAACCTTCATTCCGCAAGGGAGGAGGTGTAACAGCGGGTAATTCATCGGGACTAAATGACGGAGCTGCTGCACTATTACTGGCTTCAGAAAATGCTGTGAAACAATATTCGTTGAAACCATTGGCAAGAATTGTATCGTCGGCAGTGGTGGGTGTTGAGCCCCGCATTATGGGTATTGGCCCTGTGGAAGCATCAAACAAAGCTCTTAAAAAAGCCGGTCTTACTTTTAACGACATTGATATTATTGAACTAAACGAAGCTTTTGCAGCTCAAAGCCTTGCCTGCATACGCCAATGGGGCCTTGCTGATAATGATAGCCGTATTAACCCTAATGGAGGCGCTATTGCCATAGGCCATCCGTTGGGTATGAGCGGGGCACGTATATTGAACTCTGCCGCTATTGAACTACATGAACAAAACAAGCGTTATGCGCTTGTAACTCTTTGTATTGGAGTGGGTCAAGGTTATGCAGCCGTGATTGAGAGGGTATAAATACAAATACCTTTTTTCAGGTAGAGACTGGTTAGGTATATTAGATTAATTTTGCAGCACTTTAACCAAAACCTAAGAACCACATTAATGGAGCCTATAAAAATTATTATTGCCGGAGATAATTACTTATTTACCAAAGGTATGGAGTGCCTTATAGAGGAGTCTCCTTGCTTTAAATTATCGGCCAGCGTGCAAAATGAGGCAGAATTGATTGATAAAGTATCTTCAAGACAAACGGATGTTCTGGCTATTGATGTATCCTCTATCGAATGGGACCTGGACTTGTTGAACCGTGTAAGAAAGTATGCCCCTGAAATTAAAATATTGGCTTTTAATGGTGTTCAGCAAAGAACAGCCATATCAAATGTTCTGAACACTGGGGTTACCAGCTATCTTTTATTATGCTGCGATAAGGCTGAGATAACCGAAGCGCTTATTAAAACTTCGAATGGAGAGCGGTTTTTATGCGGGAAAGTAGTAGATGCACTTATTAACGTGAATGCTAAAAATCCTAATGCATCTGATACATGTCCGCTTTATTCCGTTTGCGGCGGGGTTAACATAAGCGAACGCGAAATGGAAATTATACGCTACGTTTCAGAAGGGTTATCGAACCAGGAAATTGCTGATAAGTTATTCCTGAGTGTTCACACTGTAAATACCCACCGTAAGAATATCATGAGTAAACTGGGTATTACTAACACAGCCGGCTTAGTAATGTATGCTGTTCGCAACCAATTAGTTGCTACTAGCTAAGTTTGGCTAAAAAATACAGGCTCTTTTTTTAAGAGAAGGGAGTGAAAGCCATCAGCATGGTTAACACTGAAAAGAAAGTCATCAGACATATAACTGCTACAAATCTCTTTTTAGAATATTGATCAACCAATTGACCTTTAAAAGAAGGAAGTGTGAGATGCATATTGAGTCAGAATTAAAAGTTAATATTTAAACAGGTCGCGAATACAGATGCAAAAGTATATCGCCCTGTTACCGTATATTATGATTCAAATCAACTTTATAGGTATAATCCAATTTCGCATATAACACACTCATTTACAGGTAAATAATTTATGTGATCTTTATCATGTTTTAGAATGATGTTATTTTATCACACTACTTAAATATAAGTATTTATACCTCTTTCAGCTAATGGTATTATATATAATGCAGCTTATTAATTAGTCGCCGGTAGGTTGTATATCGCTTGTTTCCACCATCAACATAACGGTCTTTTTTGGTGCCATGGTACGGTGCAGCACTCCTTTGGTAACCGTAACGCCTTGCCCGGGATTCAGTTCAATCGTACGGTCTTCCAAGTCCACTAACAGTTGGCCTTCCAGTACAAAAAAGAATTCATCATCATTATCATGCTTATGCCAGTGGTATTCACCTTCTACGATACCAATACGTACTACGCTGCCGTTTACTTGTGTCAACGTCTGGTTAAACCATTTATCGGTACATTCCCTTACCATTTGCGGTACATCAATCCGTTCCAAATGGCCAAATTTCACATCTAGTTTGGTTACATAATTAAATTCCTTTTCCATATTAATTCTCTTTTATGGTTTTCTTTTGTTTCCAGGTTTTGTAAAAATCATCCTGCTTACGCTTAAATATGGGTGGTCTGCGTAATGGTTCGCATGGCTTGAGGGTCCCGTATAGCTCAGACGGAAGCTTTTGATATAACTCTGTCCCCATCTTTTTCCATTTCTTCATTTCATCGCTTACATCCTTAATTATTTTAGCAGGAGAACCCACTACCAGCTTGCCTGCCGGAATTATCATGTCTTCGGGAACAAAACAAAGAGCGCCTATAATACTGCTTGAACCAATATCTGCACGGTCCATAATTACCGCATTCATTCCTACCAGCACATCTTTTCCAATATGCGCCCCGTGTATAATGGCTCCGTGACCTATGTGTGCATTCTCTTCCAGCACTACGGTTACACCCGGGAACATGTGAATGGTACAATTTTCCTGCACATTACAACCATCCTTAATTAGTATTTCGCCCCAATCACCACGAATAGCAGCACCGGGGGCTATATACACATCTTTCCCAATAATTACATTGCCCGTTACACATGCCTGTGGGTGTACAAAACTCGATTTGTGCACAACAGGGCGATACCCATTAAATTCGTAAATCATTTCTTTCTGTATTTATTTTTCAATTCTTGTTTTTCCTTCATTTTTCTATTCTCCACAATCATTTCCATTACTTTTTTAATCCTTCGCTCTTTAGTTTCAGGTTGTACTGCATCATTAATATAGCTAACATATTCCCGCTTGTGCGACGGAGCCATTTTATCGAAATACATCTTTAGTCCTTTGTTAATATTCAATGCCCTTTCCAGCTCCTTGGGGATATCTACCATTCTATCCTTTTTATCTACTTTAATGCCTTGTTTATTTAACGCAGCTGCTTCTTGCAGATATTCTGTCAGTTTGTCATCATCAATCAGGCTATGTTCGGTAAAGTCTATACTGCGGTTCCCTTTATCGTTCTCTTCATCTGTAAATAAGTTATACTTATCGCTCATTAGGCTGCCTTTGAAAAAATTGATTTTTACATGTTTTTTAAATGCCCATACCCCACAAACCATGCCATTTACATTAAAATTAGGCCCCCATTTCCAATCTTCTTTCACATCGGGCAAAGCCTTATGTATAAGAGCACGCAAATGATTGCAATATTCCCTTTGAAAACCTGTAAACTTATCAAAAGCTCTATCTATTTCTTTGGAAGCATTGGGATTGATGGTGGACATAAAGATATTTAGTTATGGTTTATTTGCGAATGTGGTAATACGCTACAAATCTAAAAATATTTTAGGTTGCATTCCATATTCCGTACCTTTGTAAATAAACGCGTATAACTATATGATTAATTTAAGTAAGCTGCCAACACACCCTGATAAAAGCATTAATAAGAAAAAAGCGGAAAAGGAAACTTTAGAGTATAAAGAGCAGTTGTTTTCCTTGCAAAATATTTTGTATGCGGGAAAGAGACACAGCCTGTTGATTATATTACAAGGCATGGACGCAGCCGGCAAGGATGGAACCATCAGGCATGTCTTTTCATCAATGAACCCTATGGGTGTGAATGTGAAGCCATTTAAAGCCCCCACAGAGGAAGAACGAATGCATGATTTTTTATGGAGAGTGCACCCGCATGTACCTGCAAAGGGAATGATCCAGTTGTTCAACCGTTCCCATTATGAAGATATCCTTGTACCTTCTGTACATAAAACAATTGATGAAAAAGTGATAGAACGGCGCTACAATATTATAAACAGCTTTGAGCAAAACTTATCTGATTCGGGTACCATTATCCTCAAGTTTTTTCTTCATATATCCAAAGAAGAACAAAAAAATCGAATAGAAAAAAGACAGACAGTATCTCATAAAAAATGGAAGTATGATCCGGCCGATTCAGCGGAGGAACATCATTGGAAAAAATATATGAAGCTGTATGAAAAAATATTTGAGCGTTGCGGCCCTGATTTTCCATGGATTATTATACCTTCCGACCATAAATGGTACAGGAATTATTTAATTGCTAAAGAAATAGTAAAAACACTAGAGTCGTTAAAAATGAAATATCCTGAAAAACCTCCAATAACAATATCTTAGTATTTTATTTTCTGCTATATATGTATACTAATTTGCTTCATGATATTCCCTCACCATTAACCCATTTTTTGCTGGTGGCGGTATTTTCATTGTTAATTGGACTGGAACAGAGAAGGCATTTTATTAATGAAACAATTGAAACTGTTTTTGGCACTGACCGTACTTTTACCCTTATCGGCATAGCAGGGTTTATCTTATACATCATCAGTCCCGAGGATTTACTGCCCTATATAGGCGGAGGAGCTTTAATAGGTGCCTTGTTGGGCATTTATTATTTCCAAAAGATGCAAATGCATCAAAAATTCGGCATGACAAGTTTGGTAACAGCCATTATAACTTATTCTCTTGCGCCCCTTGTTTATACACAGCCCAAGTGGCTTGTACTGCTGATTGTGGTTTGTGTTCTGATAGTTTCCGAAATTAAAGAAAGCCTGCTGAGTTTTTCAAAAAAGTTTGACAATACAGAATTTCTTACTCTCGCTAAATTTTTAATATTAGCGGGGGTTATACTTCCGCTCCTTCCGGATGTGCCTATTTCAGCTACGCTTAACTTTTCACCCTATAAGTTTTGGCTTGCTATTGTAATCATATCTGCTATTTCATACGTCAGTTACCTGCTGCGTAAATTTGTTTTTCCAGATAAAGGCATATTGCTCACCGGTTTACTTGGAGGGCTATACAGCAGCACAGCTACCATAGTAATATTGGCAAGAAAAAGTAAAGAAAATGTATCAGGCAACAGGATAATTGGTGCTATGTTTCTTGCTATTACCATGATGTATATAAGGTTATTCATATTGGCGGCCATTTTCAATATGGCAGTAGCGATAGAGCTATTACCTTATTTTATTGTATTCGTTATTCTTACCATATTAATTGCTGTTTACTTTAGTATTGTAAAAAAAACATCGACTAACACCAAGAACGAAATACTGCCGAAAGAGACACATCAAAATCCATTGGAATTTAAAACAGCACTGGTTTTCGGATGCCTGTTCATTTTGTTTGCACTACTAACAGGCTTTGTAATAGGGCATTATGGCGCTCAAGGTACCCAGACGCTCGCCTTCATGGTTGGGGTGACTGATATTGACCCATTTATCCTTAACTTATTTCAGGGCAAATGGAATTTAGATATTATGGTCATCAGTATGGCAGTATTAAATGCTATAACAAGTAATAACCTGTTGAAAATGATTTATGCTCTTACACTTTCCGAAAAATCATTACGCAAAGAAATCTTTATCAGTTTCTCCATATTGATAGTAGCTGGTATTGTAGCTGTTCTTATCTAAGGTGGAATACCATAGTTACTGTAACGGGAGATTCATAACATTCCTATATATTTGCCCATCCCCTTTAATTTACTAAACCAACACATATTTGTATGAGTATAAAAAAAGTTTCTTTAAAAGTGAGCGATGGTTCTGAAATGGTAGCATATATTTCCATGCCTGAAGGAAAGGGGCCATTCCCAGGTATTATTGTTTTCCAGGAGGCCTATGGTGTTAACCAGCACATGCGTAATGTAACAGATCGCATTGCTAAAGAAGGTTATGTAGCTATTGCCCCTCAATTATTCCACCGCACTGCTGGCGATGCCGAATTTGGATATGGCGATTTCAGCGTTGTTATGCCACATTTCCAAGCAATAACCCCAGAAGGACTTGCAGCAGACATTACGGCTTGCTATGATTGGCTTAAAGGACAAGCAGAAGTAGTACACGATAAATTAGGTACCATTGGCTTTTGCTTAGGCGGAAGAGTTTCATTCATTGCCAATACCATTTTGCCATTTTCAGCCTGCGTGTCCTATTATGGAGGCGGATTACATACTATAACTGATAAGGCTGCAGATGTAAAGGCCCCCCAATTATTCTTTTGGGGTGGATTGGATAAACATATTCTGCCTGAGCATGTTGAAACTGTTGTAAATGCTATGAAAAAGGCTGAAAAGCCTTTTATCAATGTAGTTATTTCGTATGCTGACCATGCTTTTAGCTGTGATGACAGACCCAACTATAATGCCGATGCAGCAACAGAAGCATGGGCCATGTCGATGGCGTTTTTCAAAAATAAGCTGGGTAAATAGCTGCTAAATACTCACCTTATCCCTCCTTCTCCACCAAATTAGCGGTGAATGGGACAAGGTGAGTATTTAAAATTTCGTAACTTTGAATCTGAAAATAATTTAAAATGTTCAGGTTTAAGCATTGGTTTTCATTATTAGGTACCCTATCTGTAATTGGGTTATTCTCTCTTGGATGTATTTCGGGCGGAGGTGACGATAATCAAATCCATTGGGTGAGTTTTGATCAAGCAGTAAAACTCAGTGCTCAACATCCTAAAAAAATATTTATTGATGTGTATACCCCATGGTGCGGTTGGTGCAAAAAAATGGATGCCGATACCTATACAGATCCTGCTGTAGTAAGTTATATAAATAAAAACTTTTATGCCGTGCGCCTGGATGCAGAAACGGCTGATACCTTCCATTTCAAAGACCACCAATTTGTTAACACGAAACCCCATACCAGGGGCTACACCAATGAATTGGCATCTTCACTCTTAGATGGTAAACTGGCTTATCCTACCACCGTGTATCTCGACGAAAACTTCCAACGTCTTACATACGTTCAAAGCTATATAAGCGCTACTGATTTAATGCCTATCCTTAAGTATTTTACGGAAGATAAATATAAGAGCATGAGCTTTGATGACTTTAAGAAGTCGTTAACTGCCGGGAATTAGTGCAGGCCATTTATAATCCATTAACCGGTAATTTTCCCATTTTCCTACCTTTGCAACATGAATGATTCCGGAATAAAAATGTATTGCGAAAGCCTCATTGCTTATAAACGTCGCAAAAGCAGCGTGGTAAACATCGGCGATATACCCTTGGGAGGAGATTATCCTATTCGTATACAATCGATGACTACTACCGATACAATGGACACGATGGGTACGGTGGAGCAATCCATCCGAATGATTGATGCCGGATGCGATTATGTGCGGATAACGGCCCCCAGCCTGAAAGAAGCAGAAAACCTGCAAAACATTAAAAATGAACTGAGAAAGAGAGGATATAATGCCCCACTAATTGCCGATATACATTTTACCCCCAATGCTGCCGAAATGGCGGCCCGCATTGTAGAAAAAGTGAGGGTAAATCCGGGTAACTATGCCGATAAAAAGAAATTTGAACAACTCAATTATACTGATGATTCCTATGAGGCGGAAGTGGATAGAATACGTCAGCGTTTTGTTCCACTGGTAAAAATATGCAAGGAATATGGCACTGCCATGCGCATAGGTGCCAATCATGGTTCGCTGAGCGACCGTATTATGAGCCGCTATGGCGATACACCGCTCGGCATGGTAGAATCGGCCCTGGAGTTTCTACGTATTTGCGAAGAAAATGATTACAGGCAAATCGTACTTTCTATGAAAGCCAGCAACCCGATTGTAATGGTGCAGGCATACCGCTTGCTCATTATAAAAATGAATGAGGAAGGGATGCATTACCCTTTGCATTTGGGAGTAACGGAAGCAGGCGAAGGCGAAGACGGCCGTATTAAATCGGCAGCTGGAATTGGCACACTGCTGGAAGATGGAATTGGAGATACAATAAGAGTATCACTTACCGAGGACCCTGAATTTGAAGTACCTGTGGCAAAAATGCTTGTAAGCCGCTATGTGGGCAGAGAAAAACACGCACCTATTCCTCCTATTACGCATCTTCCTTATTCTCCCATCGAATATAAAAAAGATGAAACTCGCGAAACACATGACATAGGCGGGAAAAACCACCCACGAATTATTGCTGATTTCGGTGAGAAAAAAGAAGCCATTACACAAGCCTCTCTTTTTGGAATTGGATATTCTTACAATGTCCAAACAGGTAAATGGAAAAATACCGACCAGGCAGCAGATTACATTTACACTGGTGATGTTATAATTGCCTTCGATCTTCCACAAGGATTATCTGCTATTTATAATGCAAACTGTTGGAAAGAAAGTAAACAACCTTCAACCTATCCTTATTTCGCCAGCATAGAGGAGTATGTCTCTTCGAAAGAAAAATCAGAAGTCCTGAATTTTGTTAGCCTGAAAATTGTGGATATAGCAACACCAAACTTTGCCGGACTAAATAATGAGAGTACTCTTGTATGGGTTGCTGAAACAGCCAACATACATGGCATGGCTGAACAAAGAAGGATTTTTATTGAACTGCTCAAAAAGAAATACAAAACCCCGATAGTTATTAAAAGAGAATATGGTACGATAACTGCCGATGAACTACGGCTCCATGCAGCAACTGATGCAGGCGCTTTACTTATTGATGGTATGGGAGAAGGCTTATGGCTAAAAAGTCCGGTTGCACCGGCTACTCTCAATAGTATTGGCTTTGGCATATTGCAAGCCACTCGCACACGAATTTCAAAAACGGAGTATATTTCTTGTCCTTCCTGTGGCAGAACGCTATTTAATCTGCAGCACGTAACGGCCCAAATACACGAACGTACAGCCCATCTTAAAGGGGTAAAAATTGGCATTATGGGTTGCGTTGTAAACGGCCCCGGCGAAATGGCAGATGCCGATTACGGCTATGTAGGGACAGGAGTGGGAAAAATTACACTCTATAAAGGAAAGCAAGTGGTGGAGCGCAATATTGCTTCTGAAAAGGCAGTAGATGCCCTTATAGTACTGATAAAAGATAACGGAGACTGGGTTGAAGCAGTAGAGGAAAATTAACTTGGTGATGGTAAACACCTACCCAAAAACGTATTTCAAAAACCTGGATGCCCTGCGTTTTTGTGCTTTTTTGCTTATCTTTCTTGATCATGTAATCTTCTCCACTAATTATAACGAGAGTAGTTCATCATTGCATCGTTTCTTTAATCAACATTTCGTTATAGGCATTGATTTCTATACCATACTTTCAGGGTTTCTCATTAGCTGGATAATATTGGAGGAATACAAATTTACATCTAAGTTCAACCTGTCGAATTTCTGGCTGAAACGTACCCTTCGCATATGGCCGCTTTATTTTATCTTGATTTTTATAGGAATGGTGCTTGTTTGGGCAGCAAGAAATATCCTGGGCGAAAATGTAAATTCCCTTCCTCCTTTTGGCTGGCTATTTACCTTTACGCTAAATTTTTATATAATTAAATACGGCCAGGGCTTTCTTTTCTTTATTGCATTCCTGTGGACCGTATCAGTAGAAGAGCAATTTTACATAACCATTGGATTGGCCCTAAAATGGCTTAGAAAAGCATTTGTTCCAGTTTGTATTCTGTTGATAGCAGTATCACTGGTATTCCGTTTTATTTATTTACATCAGCCACTCAACCTTTTTTTTAACTCATTGAGCTGGATAGGCACATTTGCTTCGGGTGGCTTATTGGCTTATTTCTGTATAAACAGAGGTAAGGTATTTGAAAAAATGAAAAACATTCCGCTTTGGCTTACGTCGTTAGTATATATCCTCTTTATCCTAAACCTGGCTTTTTATACTCAGATATATGCTTCGGACGGAATGGCTGTATGGGAAAGGCTTACAGCCTCATTATTTCTCTCGTTCCTGCTATTTGAGCAAAATTTCTCCGAAAAGCATTTATTCCAGCTCGGCAACATTAAGTTTATGAATTACCTGGGCAAAATATCATACGGATTGTTTTGCTACCACGGACTTGTAATACTTCTTTATGAGCAATCTACTAAAAATATAAGTTGGGTTAATACCCCCTTGGCGGTCTTTTTAATCAATCCAGTTGTTATTTTTGTATTTACTATTGGTATTTCTGCCCTTAGTTATCAATATCTTGAAAGGCCCATCATGTCTCTCCGGAATAAATATAAAACTACATGAATGCAATAAAGAGAAATATCCCTAATTCTATAACCAGTCTGAATTTGCTTTTTGGCTGCATAGCTATAATTTATGCATTGCATAACCGGCTTGCAGATGCATCATGGATGATAGTTTATGCTGCTATTGCGGACTTTTTTGATGGAATGGCGGCACGTCTTCTTAAAGTAAATTCTCCCATAGGTAAAGAATTGGATTCACTTGCCGATGTAGTTTCATTTGGAGTGGCGCCGGGCATGATTATCTATCAATTAATAGGAACCTCACCCTATAATTGGATTGGACTGCTTATCCCTGTATTTGCTGCAATAAGGCTGGCAAAGTTCAACATCGATACTCGTCAGACATTTTATTTCATTGGGTTGCCAACGCCGGCAAATGCGTTATTTATTGCTTCTTTCCCGCTTATTATTGAACATAATTCTCATTGGTCATCGGTATATTATTCTAATATATCTTTTGCCGTATGGTTTTTTGTATGTGTTGCCATAGCATGTTCAGCTATTATGGTTTCATCTCTCAAATTATTTTCCCTGAAAATAAAAGACACCTCCTGGAATGCCAATAAAACAAGATATCTATTCTTGCTGATTTCATTAGGTTGTTTTCTCCTACTGAATTATGCCTCGGTACCTATTATTATGGTTCTATATGTTATCCTCTCTCTTTTCTCAAAAAAATCTTTTGACACTCCTGCGGCAGTATGAACAAAAATATTTGCTTTATCATTAACCCCGTCTCAGGTACCGGCAAATGGAAAGGTATAGCAGAGAATATCACAAAACATCTCGATGCTTCCTTCACCCCGGTTATTCATTTTACAAAATATCATGGGCACGCCACCATCATAGCAGAGGATGCTACCGAAAACTGTTCTCTCATTATCGCTGTTGGCGGAGATGGTATAGTGAATGAGGTGGCTGCGGGCATGATGAGTACCTCGGCAGCTATCGGAATTATCCCGGCAGGTTCAGGTAATGCTGTAGCTAATCATTTTACCATTCCATTAGGTCAAAAAGAGGCGATAGAATGTATAAACGGCTTGCATTTTTCTACAGTAGATACAGCACTCGTAAATGGCATTCCTTTTTTAGCTGTAGCCGGAACAGGTTTTGACGCTGAAGTGGCCACTATGTTTGCCGGCAGCAAAAAGCGTGGTTTCTTCTCCTATCTCTATTTGTCTGCAAAAAAATATTTCAGTTATGTTCCTTCCGAATATGATTTGCTTATAGATGGAAAATCGTATAAAAGAACGGCCTTTGTAATTACAGTAGCTAACAGCAGTCAATATGGTAATAATGCATATATATCTCCGGAAGCATCTACCAAAGACGGGCTTTTAGATGTTTGTATTATAAAACCCTTTTCCTTTTGGGTAGGGGTTTCGCTTTTATGGAGACTGTTTCGCCGGACACTGAACCATTCGCCCAATATTGAAATAATACGGGGAAAAAACATAGAAATCAGGAAAGCAAATGCAACTGAGAAACTATGTCTGCATTATGATGGGGAACCGGGGGGAGAAATGGATACCATAAAATTTGCTGTTCAGCCACGCTCATTGCGCATTATCACACCTGAAAAGCATGGAAGGTTTTAAATAATTAAAAATTAAATTTGTAAAAAAGCATTTATGGAAAATGAAGAAATACAACATGTATATGCCGGTTTCTGGGCAAGGCTATCAGCCTATTTTTTAGATACTGCCGTTATCGCCGTGTTTATGATAGTATCTATTATGTTTATGAAAAACAGAGTGAGTGATTACTTTACAGCTCACCCTGAAATAGTAAGCATGCTGCAAAATAATGCATCCGGAACCAATATTGTGAGCGCACCTGAATACATCAGCAAATTTATGTATTACTATGGTATGTTCTTTGCTTTCATTTTTAATTGGGTTTACTTTGCAGGCTTTGAATCTTCTTACTTGGGCGCTACGCCAGGGAAATGGTTATTGGGAATTTATGTTACCGATATAGAGGGTAAACGTATATCATTCGGAAGAGCCACAGGCAGGTACTTCGGGAAAATTGTTTCAGGTATTATTTTGGGCATAGGCTATATGATGGCTGGCTTTACAGAAAAATTCCAGGCTTTACATGATATGATGGCCGAATGCCTCGTATGGAAAAAATAGGACCCGAGCCGGATTGGGCTAAATAACGTCATTTGTAACTATCACTATTTATTATCGTTAATAGTAAAAACCATAGACCATGGTGACACTGAATGACAACTGGCTAACAGAAAAGTATATAGACTTTGAGTATAAAAAGTATGTGTTGCTTGCATTCCTGCAACAGGTAGATAAAGATTTTGACTTGCAAAAGCTATACCCTTCGTTGCGTGAAATTATTAAGCATTACAGGCAGGTGAAAGCGCTTAAGGAAAAGAAGGAAGAACTGTATAATGCCTTTCCTGCCAAGGCAACGGATATAGATACTGAAAACATGCAGCTTATTTATGAGAAAATATTTCACGACAGCAAATTGATGCGTGAACTAGAAAGCATCGTTAATTTCTCTATTCCGCATTTTGAAAATCATCTTGCAGAAGGAAAAAAGATATACGATACGATAGAATCGCAACTTATTATTTTTCCGGTTGGCGTGGTTCCGCTTCGCTCTAAAGAAGGATATTTGTTTATTCGTGACGGAAAAGATGCCGACACGCAGGTTTATGAATATGATATTACCTTGTTCGAGCAATCAGATGCCAAATACAGAGGCATACACACCGAATATATTAAGACTTGGGAAACTGATATAGGTATAACTTACCAATACATCAAATTGGAACTTCTGAAAGAAAACCAAGACATTCCAAATCCGGCCACTTACGCTATAGAAAGCGAATGGGTGGTTCCAATGGAAGAAACGCTTTTACCTATCGCGAAAAGATGTTTGTTGAAGTATGTGGAAGATAGAAAATAAAAAAAGAGATGAGCCTTAACAACCCATCTCTTATATCTCATAGCTTATAGCTAATTACAGCGTTCCTCTTCTTTCTTGCTCTCTTTCTATAGCTTCAAAGAGTGCTTTAAAGTTTCCTGCACCAAATGATTTGGCTCCTTTACGTTGAATGATCTCATAAAACAACGTAGGACGATCTTCCACTGGCTTGGTGAATATCTGGAGCAGATAACCTTCTTCATCACGGTCAACTAATATTTTCAGCCTTCTAAGGTCTTCAATATTTTCGTCAATCTTACCTACCCGTTCAAATAGGGTATTGTCGTAATAGGAATCCGGCGTTTCCAAGAACTCTATACCTCTTGATTTAAGCTCTGTAACCGTAGTAAGTATATTGTCTGTTTCAATGGCAATGTGTTGAACACCTCCATCTAAATAAAAATCAAGATATTCTTCAATTTGCGATTTTCTCTTGCCTTTAGCAGGTTCATTAATCGGGAACTTTACATATCCGTTTCCATTGCTTACCACTTTACTCATCAAGGCCGAGTATTCGGTTGCAATTTGTTTATCATCAAAAGTAATGAGGAGTTTAAAACCCATTACATCTTCATAAAATTTCACCCACTTGTTCATTTCACCGAGTGGAACATTTCCTACGCAATGGTCAATATGTTTTAAGCCTACAGGTTTAATAGGGAACTTGGATTTCATTGGAACAAAGCCTGGCATGAAAGCGCCTTTGTAATTTTTGCGTTCTACAAACGTGTGAATAGTTTCACCATAAGTGTAGATGGAAGCCGTTTTTACTTCGCCAAATTCATCTTTACGGGTTTGGGGAGCAATAGCAGATTTAGCGCCTCTTTTTACCGTTTCATTGTAAGATTTTTCTGCATCATCCACCCAAAGAGCCAATACTTTTACACCATCACCATGCTTCAATACATGCTTGGAAATTGGGTTTTCAGGGTTAAGCGCGGTGGTAAGCATTATGCGTGCTTTGCCTTGTTGAAGCACATACGAAGTTTTTTCTTTATCGCCTGTTTCAAGCCCTGAATAGGCTACCAGTTCGTAGCCCCATGCAGCCTGGTAATAATAAGCTGATTGTTTTGCATTACCCACATAAAACTCCACATAGTCAGTTCCATTTAATGGGAGAAAATCTTCTCCAGAATTTTTGTGAAGTTCCGCTAATTTGTTTTCTACTTCAAGTGTCTCCATTATGATTTATTTAAATGTATTTTATTAATTTTTACTTTCCAACTTAATTATTCGAGCCAGCTTTTATAATATTTTCCGTCATCTATTTTCATAGCTTCTTCAGTAACCATTAATGGGTGGAAGGTATCAACCATTACGGCGAGTTCCTTCGTTTCCTTTTTGCCGATGCTTCTTTCCATAGCGCCGGGTGCCGGGCCGTGAGGTATTCCTTTAGGATGCAGGGTAATGTTTCCCAGTTTAACATCATTACGACTCATAAAATCGCCATCTACATAATACAATACTTCATCAGAATCTATATTGCTATGGTTGTAGGGGGCAGGAATAGAATCCGGGTGGTAGTCATATAAACGGGGACAGAAAGAACATACCACAAAGTTATGGGCCTCGAAAGTCTGATGCACAGGTGGCGGTTGGTGTACACGGCCTGTGATAGGTTCAAAATCGTGAATGGAGAAAGCATAGGGATAGTTCATACCGTCCCAACCCACTACATCAAAAGGATGGTAGGCGTAGGTAAGGTCATGCAGTTTTCCTTGTTTCTTTATTTTAATAATGAAATCACCCTTTTGATCGATTGTTTCCAAATTTATTGGACGGCGAATATCTCTTTCACAATAAGGCGAATGTTCCAACAATTGCCCAAATTCATTACGATAACGGCGTGGAGTATATATAGGACTAAAAGATTCTAAAAATAAAATACGGTTATCGCTCCCTTCAAATTCGATGGTATAAATCATGCCTCTCGGAATGATGAGGTAATCTCCGTAATCAAAAGGCAATTGGCCTAAAAATGTACGTAAAACGCCTTTACCTCTATGAATGAATATAAGCTCATCGGCATCAGCATTTTTATAAAAGTAGCCGCTCATCGATTTGCGCGGAGCAGCTAGTCCCAAGTGAACATCGTTATTGGCAAGCAACGTTTTGCGGCTTTCCAGGAAATCATCTGCCGGAGGGACTTCAAAGCCCTTTAATAACATAGCCCGGATATTTGTCTCCACAGCAATCTTAGGGCTCACATCTGTAGTTTTACCAATAGCACTAACCTGTGTAGGGCGGTGCAGATGATAAAGCAATGAAGACATACCATGAAACCCTTCGGTCCCAAAAAGCTCTTCGTAGTGGTAAGTTCCGTCTGCCTTTTTAAATGCAGTGTGCCGCTTATGCGGTATTTTACCTAATTGATGATAAATGGGCATTTGGGGCTATATTTTAAGATACAAATTTATGAATATTTTGGGAAACAGCGTCCCAGACAACTAAGATCCAATATTACGTGGTTAATTAGCTATTAATTGTGAGATATGTTACTATAGTTACATTCAACGGCGCAATAACCCTTTTAGTCGAATAAAAGTAAAATCTATTCCTTAAAATCAGTATGTTTGTGCATCTACATTTTTAATCTAAATTACCAATTATGTCAGCAACAGTAGGCCAAAAAGCGCCAGATTTCCAACTTCCCAATCAGGATAAAAATATGGTTACCCTTAGCACCTCAAAAGGGAAAAATGTGGTATTGCTATTCTTCCCCGCAGCTTTTACCAGCACCTGTACTAAAGAACTTTGCCAAACCAGGGATGAATTATCTTTCTTTGATAACCTGAATGCTGAAGTATATGGCATTTCGGTAGATATGCCTTTTACCTTAGCCAAATTCAGAGCGGATAATAATCTTAATTTTTCTCTCCTTTCCGATTTCAATAAGGAAGCTATTACAGCCTATGGATGCAAGTACGATACCTGGATATTAGGATTAAAAGGTGTTGCCAAGCGTTCTTCCTTTGTAATTGATAAAGAAGGTGTTGTTCGTTTCGCTGAAATATTGGAAAATGCAAGCGATTATCCTAATTTTGCAGGGATAAAGAAAGCGCTGGAAGAACTAAAGTAGAAATAATTCCTACTCAAAAAATTAAGATATTTTATGACATTTTACCTACTTTTTTAGGTAGGTGTTATATATCTTTGCGCCATTAAATAACCCTTAATTATAATATGAAAACATTAGTAGGAAAAAAAGCCCCATCTTTTAAAGCATCTGCCGTTGTTATGGGCGGCGAAATAATCAATGAATTCTCACTGGACCAATACATTGGAAAGAAATACGTAGTATTTTTCTTTTACCCAAAAGATTTTACTTTCGTATGTCCTACCGAATTACATGCTTTTCAAGATAGTTTAGCAGAATTTGAAAAGAGAAATGTAGCTGTAGTAGCTTGCTCTACCGATACCGAGCAGTCGCACTGGGGCTGGCTACAAGTCTCCAAAGGACATGGTGGTATTCAAGGTATTACGTATCCTATTGTAGCTGACACCACCAAAACAATCTCGAGTAACTATGGCGTATTAACCGGAGAATATTACGAAGATGAAAATGGAGAACTGGCTGCTACCGGAAGCATGATTGCATACCGTGGACTATTCTTGATAGATAAAAACGGAGTAGTTCGTCATGCACTTGTAAACGATCTTCCATTGGGAAGAAGTGTGGATGAGGCAATCCGTATGGTAGATGCTCTTCAACAAAATGAAGAAACCGGTGAGGTTTGCCCTGCCAACTGGAAAAAAGGAGAAAAAGCAATGCAAGGCTCTCACAAAGGGGTAGCCGAGTATCTTTCTAAGAAATAATTCTTTTATATATTGACTTTAAAGGCGGTTTTGATACCGCCTTTTTTATTTATACACAATCCCAAAATTAGCGTCTTTATCCCTAACTTTGCAGTTATTCTCCTATAAGGAATGATTCCACGCGAAACGATAGATACTATATTTAACACAGCTCGCATTGATGAGGTAGTTGGCGATTTTGTAAACCTGAAAAAAAGGGGAACCAATTACCTGGGGCTTTGCCCATTTCATAATGAAAAGTCACCCTCTTTTACTGTTTCCCCGGCCAAAGGCATTTACAAATGTTTTGGATGCGGCAGAGGCGGTAATGTAGTGAACTTTGTGATGGAACATGAGCAGACAGACTATGTGGGCGCCATGAAGTATCTCGCCAAAAAATACAATATTGAAATTATAGAAAAAGAACGGGCGCCCGAGGAAATAGAATTAGAAAATGAGCGTGAAAGTTTAATGATTGTAACCTCATTTGCCCAAAAGTTTTTTTCTGATAACCTCGAAACCGAACAAGGTAAAGCTATTGGATTAAGTTACTTGGAGGAGAGAGGATTTACCCCTGAAACCATTCAAAAATTTCAACTGGGCTATTCCCCTGAAAACTACAGGGCACTATTGAATGCAGCCTTGCATGCGGGATACAAACTTAAATACTTATTGCAGGCAGGTTTGGTGGGCACTCGTATTAAAGATGGTGAGCAAACCCCGACAGAACCGGCACCGGAGCAATGCTTCGATCGTTTTGCCGGAAGGGTAATGTTCCCCATTCATAACGTAAGCGGAAGGGTAATTGCTTTTGGAGGAAGAACATTAAGGAAAGATAAAAGTGTTGCTAAATATGTAAACTCACCCGAGACATTGCTTTACCACAAGAGTAATGTATTGTACGGCATACATATGGCACGCAAGGCCCTTACGGCAGAAGACAATTGTTTCCTGGTAGAAGGATATGCCGATGTTATATCCATGCACCAGGCCGGAATCGAGAATACGGTAGCATCTTCTGGCACTTCGCTTACCGTTGAACAGGTAAGGCTGATACGGCGTTATACCCCTAATCTTACTATACTGTATGATGGCGATGAAGCAGGTTTAAAAGCAAGTGAGCGGGGGCTGGTAATTGCATTGAAAGAAGGCATGAACGTAAAACTTGTTACGCTTCCTCCGGAAGACGACCCGGATACTTTTACCCGAAAACATGCGCCGGAAGAATTAAAAAGATATCTAAAAACCAATGCTGTTGATTTTATAGTATTCCGTACTAGAACATTGGCAAAACAATCGGAAGGAGACCCTGTAAAACGAGCTGAACTGATACGGGATATTGTAGAAGCTGTTGCCAATATACCTGAAATGATAACACGTTCACTCTATATAAGGGAATGCAGTAGATTATTATACGTTGAAGAAGCTGTTTTATGGAATGAACTCCGTAAGGTCCGGCGTAAATTATTTGATGAAGCACCTTCTAATGTTATAACTCCTAAACCAGCAGAAACCATTCCACAGGTTTTACCGGAGAATCCATCTGCTCACACATGCGACCCGCAAGAAAAAGAATTGATACGGGTGCTTATTAAATATGGGGAAGAAGAAACTACGTTTATTGGTGAAACAGAACCCGGACAAGATGAACCACCCATCTATACCATGAAGATTGCTGATTATATCATTCAAAATCTAAAGGCAGATGATATCAGCTTTGAGAACAGGTTATGCCGGGATATATATCACGAATGTTGTTCCTTATTTGAACGGGGAGTAAAAATAAATGAGGATTATTTTATGCGTCATCAAAATGAAGATATGAGTAATTTCTCTATGTCGCTTGTTAGCGATAACTATATTATGAGTGACTGGAGCCGCAGGAGTATTGGCATAAAAACAGAAAGAGACCATTTGGGATTGACTACGGAAAAAGCCGTTTATGCTCTGAAAAGCCGACGAGTGGAACTTATGATCAAAGAATTACAAGAGCATATCCGCCAACCTCTCAACGACGAGGACTTAAACAAAATGCAGGAACAGCAAAGACGACTTGATGCCGCCAAGCGAATGTTGAAGAAAAAGTTGGGCAGAGTAATCTAATTCCTTATCCTACTTTACTTTAAGCGATTTATAGAATTCCAACAATCTTGGTGTATGTTTCTTTAGGCTTAGTTTTTCTCTATTTATCAAAAGTCTTCTCACTTGCTCATCATAAGGAGTGCCTTCAATCAATTTTCTTACATCCTTAAAGTCCTCTTTGCTCTTAACAGTCTTTCCCAAAGAATATCTGTTTACAATCCAACTTTGATATTGTACATCAGCGGAGACAAGAATAGGTAATCCCGATTCTACATAATTGAATAGTTTTAAGGTTGTTGCGTACTTATACTTTAAATCAGATTGGCCCGAAGCGCCCAAGAAGAAAGGCATCAGCCCATAATGATATTTAGCCAGTTCTTCAGAAAGTTTACTTTGTGAAACAGGGGAGTGGTAATGAAAATATGTTGAGTTTTTTGCCATTTGCTCGTATTCTTCATAATCAGCCTTAATTACCGAGGGACTGGGGTATATATGAAAATGTATTTTTTGTTCTCCCAAATATTGTATCAACCAGTGAAGTTGGGTAGCACCATAATGAACTTTATCTCTGTGAGATCCCATCACTCCACCGGCATATACAAGATGAATTTCATCATTTGAAAATTTCTTATCGGCATTCAAAAAACTATCATTATCCGTATAAAGCGGAAAAAATATTCTTTTACCTACCCCGGAGATCTTCAACATTCTCATCCCCTCCCGAGGTTCTAAGCTATTTGCTACAATTCCGTCCGCCTCAGCTAAGCAAGCTTTTTCATAAGGCAGTTCTTCCTTCAACCAGTTATACTTGGCCGTTGTACCATAGTATATGGTAAATACATCCTGATAGTCTATAACAAATGGAATGGCTGGATTTATTATTTTCCAAATCGTTTTAGCTATATAAGGATACTTACTTTTTGGTGCAAAACCATGAATAACATAAGGCTCAGGAAGCGACTTTACAAATCTTCTTAAATGCCATTCGTTCCTAAACAGGTATGTATAATCAATAGCCGGATTTGAGAATTTCTCCACATACCCTTTTTTATGACAAAGCATAACCGTAGTATATGTATCGAACCGCTTGCTCCATTTAGCTATTCGTGCAATACGAGGCGGGAGCGATTCGCCAACATAAATAATTATTTTAGTGTTATCTTTATTAAGAAAGGTTTTGACTGAGATACCTATTGCAAATAGTATCCTATCGTATGCCGATGAAATTTTTTCATAAGCAAACCATTTTAGTTTATTTAAAAATACTCGTTGTGATGGAGATAACCGCATAGTAAACACAGAACGACAAAATTAAACTAATCAATGTAATTATTCGTTATTTTTGCATGAATCATGAAATGAATGACATAATGTTTAACGGGGATTTCTTATTGTACTATATTAATAAATGGAGCTAATAAATGTATTAATTACAAGCATAGGGGCAACGGGGGCTCAAAATGTTGTAAAAGGCCTAAAGAAACAAACTAAATATAACGTACGAATTATTGGCTGTGATGTAACCCCATTAAATGCGGGAGCACTAATGGTTGACAAATTTTATCCTTTGCCTCTTCCTGGCAATCCAACATACTTAGATGCCTTATTGAATATTTGTGTTCTTGAAAATATTAAGCTGCTAATTCCTATAATGGAACCGGAATTGGAAATTGTATCGGCCAATATTCCTGTGTTTAACCCATTTAATCCATGCGTAGCTGAATATAATAGCGTTATAGTATGCAATGATAAGCTTAAATGCCAGGAAATACTTAATACAATAGGTATTCCCAGCCCTGTTATTTATGAAAATCCAACTGGAATTAAATTCCCGGCTATTCTTAAACAACAAAAGGGAACAGGAAGTGTTGGGATTAAAATACTTGAAAATAAACATGACCTTACTATTCCGATACCTGAAGGATACTTTGTGCAGAGTTTTATAAAAGGAGCAGAATATACTGTAGACTGCTTTCTGTCAAAAGATTATAAATTCTTTGGTTGTGTGCCAAGAATAAGATTAGCTACAAAAGGAGGCTTGTCGACAAAAACTGCAACCATACACCACGACGGACTTACTGAATTTGCCCGGAAAATTGTCTTTAATTTAAAGTTAACCGGAGCAAGTAATATTCAATTTATTGAGAACGAAAAAAATGAAATCTACTTCATTGAAGTAAACCCCCGGTTTGGAGGGGCATATATTGCTTCTATGGAGGCCGGTTTAAATAGCCCCCTATTTCTTTTAAATGAAGTAATGGGAGATCCAATAGAGTACTCAGGATTTAAAAACTTAACCATGCTCAGATACTGGGAAGAAAAATATGAATATAATTTGGTTTGATTTTGATGGTACCATTATCCACGTCGAAGAACGATTCTACCGTGTACATCAAAGAATTTGCGAACAACTTGCCCTTCCCCCCTTAGATAAAGAACAATATTGGAATGCCCGAATTAATGGAGTTTCAACCAAAGACATTCTTAAACTAATTAATGCAGAACACCTATTTGAGGAATATATATCCATACGAAATGCTCTATTAGAATCATTGGAATTTCTTAAATATGATAGATTGAGGAGCAATGCGAAAATAATATTAGATGATTTACACAAAAATTATCAGATCAATCTATTAACTGCAAGAAGTAATGAAGCCAACCTATTACTGGAATTAGAACAATTAGATATTAAAAAATATTTCACGGACATTTTTATTGTATCTCCTTTTAGCAAATGGGTTGATAAATCGGCTATACTTAGTAAATATACAAATGAGAGTATTTGTATGATAGGGGATACTCCCAATGATATTATAGCTGCCAATAAAGTAGCTATAAAAACGATCGGTATTTTAAATGGCATGTCAACAAAATCGATCATTTCATCATGCCATCCAGATTTTATAGTCAACGATTTTTATGAAGTTAAAGCAATGTTATCGCTTATTGTATAAACAACTGGCGACAAAAGAATAATATCATCAATTATTCTTGCAAGGGCACGCCCTTTACTAAAGATGGCTTTTTGCAGTTGATAAGATGAAACTTTTAAGCAAACCCCTTTTCTTTCTTAACAGCTTCGTAAGCTTCCTGTATTTTTTTAAATTTTTCTTCGGCAGCTTTGCGCACATCCTCACCTAAGTGGGTGACCTTGTCCGGGTGATATTTTAATGCCATTTGGCGATATGCTTTTTTTATTTCCTCTTCGGTAGTATTCCGTTCAATGCCCAATATTTCATATGCACGGTTATCTGCTGTACTGTTATTACCACCAAACATAGCTCCCACTGTCCTGAAATCTGTCGGACTTATCTCTAAAAAGGTAGCTATCCGGTAAAGTATATTTTGTTCGGCAGAAGAAAAATGGCCATCAGCATAGGCAACACCAAATAAATAATGCAACAGTTGCAAGCGACTATGATAATTCATTTTCCCCTGGGCTACAGCACAAATGTGGTCGAGAGGAATACCTTTTTTCAACGCTTCGCGAAGCAGCAATAGATTTTGCTTGGTTTTCTCCACCCCGAACTGTTTCACGAAAAAATCTTTTACATAATCGAGCTCCGAGCGGGTAGCTTGACCATCGCTACTCATTACAGCAGCGGTTAGAGACACCAGAATAAAATTAAAATCGCCGGGATAATTGTCGAGTAAACTATCCAGGTTAACATGAGTAGACCCGCCACTTACCTGCCTGGAACCCAAATATACGTCTGCCAGGCTACCCAGCAGGAAACCTGCAATAGCTCCATCAAACCTCAGGAAAACCCATCCGATAAATGCTCCAAAAAATTTCCACATACAGTATCAACCTACGTTGCGGGCGCAAAAATATACTGTTTTTGAGTACCAATTTGAAAAAACCTATTTATTATAAACTACGAACTATTAACTAAATTGTTAATTTTGGGCTGTTCTACGAATATGTTTGCACTCTTAAAAAAAGAAATTTCAGGTTTTCTTGGTTCTCTGATAGGCTACATTGTAATATGTGTATTTCTTATTACAGTGGGATTGTTGTTATGGGTCTTTCCATTCAATTCTAACATACTTACCAGTGGGTATGCGGGCATCGACCCTTTATTTGTATTGGCTCCGTGGGTTTTTATGTTTCTTATTCCGGCAGTAACCATGCGTTCCTTTGCAGAGGAAAAGAAAACAGGTACTATTGAGCTGCTTCTCACCCACCCGTTAAGCGATCTTGAAATTATTCTTGCCAAATACTTTGCTTGCATAGCCTTGGTAGTATTGGCGCTACTTCCTACACTTGTTTATTACGTGTCTGTTTCCATGCTGGGCTATCCTCCGGGCAATATCGACAATGGCCGCACATGGGGCTCGTACCTTGGATTAATATTTTTAACAAGTGGATTTGTAGCTATTGGAATATTTGCCTCTTCCATCAGTAATAACCAGATAGTATCTTTCATTTTTGCCATATTGCTTTGTTTTATATGCTACAGCGGATTCGCCTTCATAGGACAATATGTATCATCCGGCGTAGCGGGTAATTTTATCCAGTCTGTTGGTATTAGCCTGCACTATTCGTCTATGAGCAGGGGCGTTATCGATACGCGGGATGTAATTTATTTTGCCAGCATTTCAATTGCCTTTATTTTAATGACCCGAACCTCGTTAGAGAGCAGGAAATGGTGAAAATGGAGAATACACATAAGAAAAAATCTGCCGGGAGAGACCTTGTAAAGCTTACTCTTGGATTGGTTATGTTATTCTTGTTAAACTATGTGGGGTCCTTTGTTTTCCACCGCTTCGATTTAACCTCTGAAAAACGATATACCCTTTCTCCTCAATCCAAAAACATTGCTGAAAATATACAAGGCATAGCATTTTTTAAAGTTTACCTGGAAGGCAGTAAACTTCCTGCCGGCCTGGTTCGACTGCGCGATGAAACGAAAGAAATGCTGGACGAATTCAGAGCCTATTCGGGGGGAAAAATACAATATGAATTTATTGACCCTTCCGCGAATCCTAACCCGGATGAGCGACAAGCATTTTATAAGCAGCTATATAAGCAAGGGCTTTCACCTGTAGATTTACAAGTGCAGGAATCTTCAGGTAACTCTGACCTTATGATATTCCCTGGCGCTATCCTCTCATACCGGGGAAGGGATATTGCTATGCCCATCTTACAAAATCAGGGTAGCCAGGATCCCATGACAACGATCAATCATTCTATAGAGCAGTTAGAATATGCCATTGACAACGCTATCCATAAACTTACCATCGATTTTAAGCCAAGAGTTGCTTTTATTCAAGGACAAGGAGAGCTTGATTCTGTTAAAACAGCAAGTGCTACCAAAGCCCTAAGTGAATATTATGCTGTTAGAAGTATCACTATAAATCATCATAGCGGTTCCCTAATGGATTCGGGAGGAATAGTAAGTTATGCCGCCATCGTAATCGCGAAACCCGATACTGCTTTTTCGGAAGAAGACAAACTCGTCATTGACCAATATATAATGCACGGCGGAAAAGTTTTTTGGCTCGTTGATCCGCTATATGCCCCCATAGATTCGCTAATTGCCAATGGCCGTACAATGGCATTCCCTAATGATTTGAACCTGGAAGACATGCTGTTTCAATATGGCGTACGGCTAAACAATAATGTGGTTCTTGATTACCAATGTTCGGCTGTACCTGTTAATATAGCCTTGCAAGGAGAGCAGCCGCAATGGCAGTTAGGCCAATGGTTTTATGAACCGCTCATAGGTGCAACAGGTAATAACCCCATTGTAAAAAACCTGGGATTAGTAGAGTTTAATATAACCAGCACACTTGATACTATTGGAGTAAGAGGGATTAAGAAAACCATATTGCTAGCGACATCCAAGTACACTAAACTCCAAAGTTCACCGGCCCGCATAAGCACCGGGATAATACACCTTCATCTTGGCGAAGACTTGTTTAAACAATCATTTCAGCCGGTGGCAGTTTTGCTGGAAGGAAAATTTGCTTCACTTTACAGGAACCGGATACCTTATCCATTTAATACTTCCAAGTATTATTTCTTGCCTGAGAGCAAGCCTACGGCGATGATTGTAGTATCCGACGGCGATGTTATCAGAAACGAAACAGCATATAGTGGGCATGTTGCTCTGCCACTTGGTGAGGATAAGTATACACAGCAAACATACAGCAACAAAGATTTTATATTAAACTGCATGAACTATCTCTGCGGCGATTCGAACCTGCTTTCGGTAAGAGGCCGTGAATTAAAGGTACGCTTGCTCGACGATAAAAAAGTGAAACTACAGAAAACCCAATGGCAGGTTATTAATTTGGCTATACCTGTATTGCTTATCATTATTCTTGGCCTTATTTTGGCTGCTGTTCGAAAAGCAAAGTACGCGAAGTAGATAAGTAGTACATTCCTTTATAGTCTTTACGGAAAGATCTAATAGATTTTTATAATAGAATTGTTCATATTTACTTAACCATACCATTTGCATATCTGAAAAAATTTGCGACATTTGATGCCTATAATAAAGTATGCAGAAAATATACCAATCTATTTTAGAAAGGGTAAAAAAGAAACAGCGAAGCCTTGCTCTGCTGATTGACCCTGATAAATTCAAATCGACTGCAGCCCTTGAAAATGCGGTGCAGGCGGAGGTAGATTATATTTTTGTGGGCGGAAGTTTATTAAGTACTGGAAGCCTGCCGCAGTGTGTAGAAATAATAAAAAAAGCTACCTCCACCCCACTGATACTTTTTCCGGGTTCAACCGACCAGATTGATCCCCATGCAGATGGTATTCTTTTTCTGTCACTTATCTCGGGAAGGAACCCAGATAATCTCATAGGTAAACATGTTATAAGCGCCCCCATCCTTAAAAAAACATCACTTGAAATTATTTCCACAGGATATATGCTTATTGAGGGAGGCAACACCACTTCAGCAGCTTACATGAGTAATACCTTACCGATACCACACAATAAAACCGATATTGCTGTTTGCACAGCCATGGCAGGCGAAATGCTAGGTTTAAAACTCATCTATATGGATACAGGCAGCGGCGCGCTAAATCATGTTCCGCTAAGTATGGTTAAAAATGTAAAAAAGAACATTGATATTCCACTTATTGTTGGAGGGGGTATAAAGACCCCCGAGCAAGCTTATAATATATGCAATGCAGGAGCCGATATGATTGTGATAGGTACAGTTACCGAACAAACACCGGAAATTATTGGAGAAATTGCAAGCGCAGTACATCAAAACACCTCGAACACTATCGACTTAAACGAATAGCAAGCATGAAGCAAAATTAGGCCACCTAACCGAATAACCATAAACTAAAATAAATGAAATTAATAGTAATTACCCCCTCTAGTACTATTGAAGACGAGCATTACATTTTGGGCAAAATGCTTGATATGGGACTTGCAACTTTGCACGTCCGAAAACCCAAACTCTCTAAAAAAGAACTTGGTATATACCTTAATGGGTTCACACAAAGCCAACAAAAAAAAATCATACTACATACACATTATAGCCTTATGTGGAACTTCAATCTAAAAGGCCTTCACGTGTCAAAGCGCCACCGAAAAAAGAGAATCAAGTTTGCTATCCGTAAAGCTATACTACACCTGCGTAGGGGAAATTTTCAGATAGGCGCATCTTGTGAAAGTTTTCAATCGTTAGCTGATCTTTATAAAGATTTTGATTATATCTTTATTTCTCCTGTATTTCCGGGCCTCAATGGGCACTTACCAGGTATAAACATGGATAGCATGAAAAAAATTTTGCCTTCGTACCCGGAAAAGGTTATTGCACGAGGAGGCACTGCACCCGATAACATAGGCACAGCCCATAAATTAGGCTTTGCAGGAGTAGTCTTCCAAGAATATATATGGGAAAACCCTGAACCCTTAGTGTCTTTCCAGAAAATTTTAGACGCCTTCCACGAGGAAGGATTAACCCTTGAATAAATCATGAACGAATCTATTACACAATCACTTCCCCCTGAATTACATCTAAGCTCTACCTGGTACGGACCAGCTATGGCCCAACGCAAAAGTGAATGGACAATAGAACTAATACCAGCCGAAATAACAGAACTGGAAAAAGCTGCCGAATCTTTGATCAGTTCTGAACAAAACATAGGCACACTTGCAGCTTCCAGTTTTCCATTACCAATATTAGGACCCAAACTCCTTGCTATACGCAAGGAATTAATTCATGGGCGTGGCTTTTCCTTACTCAAAGGGCTGCCGGTGAAAAAATATACAGAACGCGAAGCGGGCACCATTTTTTACGGATTAGGTTGCCACCTGGGTTCTCCACGTTCACAAAATGCCATGGGACATATGCTAGGGCATGTGCGTGATTTAGGTAAAAAAAGCAGCGACCCAACCACACGTATTTATCAGACTAATGAGCGGCAAACATTTCACACTGACTCCTCAGATGCAGTGGGTCTGCTCTGCTTAAAAACAGCTAAAAGCGGAGGAAAATCTTTACTGGTGAGTGCTTCCGCCATATTTAATGAACTGCGCAAGCACCGCCCCGATTTACTGAAGCTGTTATTAGAACCCATAGCAACTGACCGCAGAGGAGAGGTTCCGGAAGGAATGCTGCCTTATTTATTAATCCCTGTTTTCAGTTTTTATAAAGAATTTCTTACCGTCTTTTACCAACGTCAATATATTGACTCCGCACAGCGTTTTGAAGAGGCTCCCCGCCTCACTCCATTGCATGTTGAAGCTCTTGATATGTTCGACAAACTTGCCAACGACCCTAAGCTATACTTGTCTATGGACTTGGAGCCCGGTGATATGCAATTTGTATATAATCATGCATTGTTGCACGACCGGACTGGTTTCGAGGATTGGGATGATCCGGCAAAAAAACGCCACTTGCTAAGATTGTGGTTATCTATTCCGGGCGACCGTCCTCTGCCAGAGGTATTTGCATCGCGTTTTGGCACGGTTGAAATCGGAAATCGGGGTGGTATTATTGTTCGCGGTACCACGCTAACCCTTCCCTGGACAGTTTAATTATTTCAACACCAGCTGAACGGTATACCTGCTTCGTTGTTCAAGCAATATTCTTCTTCCTGCAACAAGCTTATCAATAATTGCCTGGTTATAATAACGAATGGTGAAAAGTTCAACACTATCGTTATACAGCACCCTATAATTATCCTGAAAAGCATCTAACAACTCCGGGAGTTTGTTGATTCCGTTATCGAAACATATTGAAAAATTGATGGCAGAATACTGCATCATATTTACCTTAACTCTCAGTTTAGCGAATGTATCGAAAATAAAGCTCAGATTTTCTTCTGCAATAAATGAAAAGTCTTTGGGCGACAGTGATAGCAGCGCCTGGTTGGTTTTTGAAATAAAACAAGGAATAGATAATGGCGTTGCATTGGCATCAATGCAGGTACCTGCCGCTTCAGGCTCTAAAAAGGGTTTTACATACAACGGAATATTTTTGTTTTGCAAAGGCTTAATTGTTTTCGGATGTATTACAGATGCACCATAATAAGCAAGTTCAATAGCATCTTGGTAGCCCAATTGGTCTATTTTAACCGTATCGCTAAATTTTTTAGGATCGGCATTTAATACACCCGGTACATCTTTCCATATAGTAACAGATTCGGCATGAATGCAATAGGCAATAATAGCTGCTGTATAATCAGAGCCTTCCCTGCCCAGGGTTGTACTTTTCCCATCTCGTGAGCAGCCAATAAAACCTTGAGTAATTAAAATATCCGACTTAGTATCCACAAGTGATTCGAAACATTTTTCTGTTTTTTGGAAATCTACTTTTGCATCGCGGTAATTAACATCAGTACAAATAAATTTACGGGCATCGGTCCAACTATTCGTTATTCCCTCATCGGAAAGAAAACAACTTACAATATGTGTAGAAATTATTTCGCCATACGAAACAATTTGATCGTATCTCTCATCATAATTGGCAAAGGAATATTCCTTTACCAGTTTGCGCAATTCTGAAAACGTTTCCCTAAGAATATCGCAAACCTTATCCTTGTATAAATGCGTTATACATGCTTTAGCAATTCCATAATGATAGTCTTCTATTTTCCTGATTAATTCTTCCGAATCGGAGGCATTTAATTTAGGTACGAGTTTCTCCAGCGCATTAGTAGTTTTCCCCATAGCAGAAACTACTACAATAAGCTGCCCCGAAGTAGCTTTCAATATTTCCGATACTCTTTTCAAGCCATCCGCATCTTTTACCGATGCCCCTCCAAATTTAAATACTCTCATGGCTATAGCTTGATGTTCCTTAATTCATTTTCATAAAGAGTGCAATTTGCCCATTCCTTGCTAAAAACGGTATTGTATTTTTTATAAAACTGAATGGCAGGTTCATTCCAATGGAGCACCTGCCAGTCTATTTTACGAACGCCAATTTGTTTTGCTGCCTTAACCACCTCTTCAAATAGTTTACCCCCGATGCCCGAACGTCTATGCTTTTCGGTAACGATAATATCATCAAGGTAAATGGCCTTCCCTTTCCAGGTAGAGTATTTAATGTAATAAAGGGCCATTCCTACAACATTGCCATCTATTTCAGCCACATAAGCGCTATAAATAGCATTTGGTCCGAAGCCATCTGCTTCCATCTCTGCAACAGTTACTTCTACGGCATCCGGTTCTTTTTCATAGGCTGCTAATTCCTTTACCAAGCCTAATATGGCATACACATCACCCTTTACTGCTTTACGTATCATATAGTTCATATACGGTTAATATATAAGAACTCCAAAAATACCTATATTTGACGTCCCAAAAATTTGAATCCGTTAATTATCATGGAAAAAGTACAAACATTAGGAGAATTTATTGTTGAGAAGCAGGACGATTTTTTATATGCCAAAGGCGAGTTGACAAGACTATTGAGCGACATTGCTATAGCAGCCAAAATAGTAAACAGAGAAGTTAATAAAGCCGGACTTGCAGGTATACTGGGTGAAACCGGTGATATGAATGTGCAAGGCGAGAAGGTTAAAAAACTGGATATTATAGCCAACGAACAATTTATTGCGGCCCTTAGCGTAGGTGGCGAATGCTGTGCTATTGCATCAGAAGAAAATGAAGAAATCATAATGGTAAACAATGCCGTATCAAAAGGCGCTAAATATGTAGTAGCCCTGGATCCGCTTGATGGTTCTTCTAATATTGATGTAAATGTTTCGGTAGGTACTATATTCTCTATATATCGCCGTATTAGTCTTTCGGGCCCTGGTAAGCTGGAAGATTTCCTACAAGCAGGAACCGAACAGGTTGCTGCAGGGTATGTTATTTATGGTTCTTCTACTATGATGGTCTACACTACCGGTAAGGGAGTTAATGGATTTACATTGGATCCATCTATTGGTGAATTTTGCCTGTCGCACCCCAATATGCAAATACCTAAAAAAGGAAAAACATATTCTATAAACGAAGGTAACTATGTGCATTTCCCTGAAGGAGTAAAGAAGTTTATCAAATATTGCCAGGAGGAAGACACCGCTACCAACCGCCCGTTTTCATCACGTTATATAGGTTCTGCCGTAGCTGATATTCATCGTAATTTAATTACCGGGGGAGTTTTCTTATATCCAACCACTTCGGCATCACCCAAAGGTAAATTAAGACTTGTGTATGAATGTAACCCACTTGCATTTATCTTGGAACAAGCAGGTGGAAAAGCTACGAATGGCTCAAAACGGATTATGGACGTTAAACCTACCGATCTTCACCAACGTACACCCATGTTCATTGGTTCAAAAGATATGGTAGATAAAATTGAAGAATTACTTGCCAAGTACTCCGTTAGCGCTAAGGTCTAATTATTCAACTTATTAAGCACATTGGGCATTACCTTGGGAGCAATCTCCAAAAGATGATTGTATAACCAGGTATTATGAAAATCGATGTATTTTTCATTGGTTTCCTGACTAAACAGATTTAGTAAAATAAGTATTACGCTTACTAAAAATGCCCATTTAACCAGCCCGAATATTCCGCCGGCAATATGGTTCAGAAATCCCATATTCAATGCTTTTGTTAATTTTTCAATCTGCTTGGATATTAGAAATATGATAACCAGTAATGCCACAAAAAGCACAACAAATGTAGCTATGGATACATAATGCTGTGATGTGTCTTCGTCCACATGGGCATTTATGAAGGTGGCTATATAGCTGTAATATTTTATTGAAAGATAGGCTGCAATAATTATACCGGCAAATGATGTCAGTTGTGAAATAATCCCTTTATACACACCCCAATATATGCCCCACAAAAGTGGAATGAGTAAAATGATATCTGTCTTTCCCATAGTTTTGCAAATATACATTTACTTCATAAAGTCTATAAAGTGGGTTGCCCAACTTGCAAAATACTTCCCACACTATAACTTTATTAACTTTACGGCCTATGGACGAAGCGTTACAAGCCGAATGGAAAGATTTAGTTAAGCGTATAGAGCTGACTTTTGGTGAGGGTATTGAAATAGAAACTATCATCGTACTAATAGGTATGCAAGAGTTGGGGAAAGGCTATTTTAAACCTACGAAAGACGAAAAATTGGATCTACTTCATATTGCAACATGCAAATTGATGGAGCCCCTAGGCTATTATAAATACATCGGTAAAGATGCAGACGGGTGGCCTCACTGGGAAACAGTAAATAACTTGCCTACACTTAAACCCGGACAGCAAAAAGAAATACTGAAACGGGCCATTATTACCTATTTTAAGGAGAATGAATTAGCCACATCTTAGCAGACATCAAATCGGAATGAGAAATCCCGGCATAGAAGAACTGTATAAAATATATCTGGCGCACCCTGTTGTGTGCACCGATACGCGTAGCATTAAGCCTGACAGTCTATTTTTCGCATTGAAGGGGGCTAACTTTAATGCCAATGAATTTGCTGCAGAAGCTATAAAAAAAGGATGCAGCTATGCCTTTATTGATGAAGAGAAATATTATACCGATAAATGCATCTTAGTTCCCGATGTATTATCAACTCTTCAGAAGCTAGCCACCCATCACCGTCGCCAGTTTGCTATCCCGGTAATTGGCATCACCGGTACAAATGGAAAAACTACCACGAAAGAACTTACTGCTACTGTGTTATCAAAAAAATATAACACACTTTTTACACAGGGTAACCTTAACAACCATATTGGAGTACCACTTACGTTGCTAAAGATTACCAATGAACATGGTATTGCGGTAATTGAAATGGGAGCTAACCATGTTGGAGAAATTGCGCAACTATCCAGGATTGCAGAACCCGATTACGGAATTATTACCAATATTGGCAAAGCCCACCTGGAAGGCTTTGGAGGATATGAAGGCGTTATTAAGGCGAAGAGTGAGCTTTATAAATACATCCAAGAAAAAAACGGGAAGCTTTTTGTAAATGCAGATGACACTTTACTTATGGAACTTTCTGCAAATATTGAAAGAATAACTTACGGAACATTCCCGAATGCAACAATTAAAGGCGCTATCGACTCAACTAGCTTTTTAGCAAAAGGCACCATACAAATAGATGGTTCGCAAATAGAAGTAAGCAGCAACCTGGCTGGTTCATACAATTTTTATAACATACTTGCAGCGAGCACGGTGGGCACAAACTTTGGAGTTTCCCCGCAACAAATTAAAGCAGCTATCGAGGAGTATAATCCTTCCAATAACCGATCGCAAATTATAAAGAAGAGTAGTAATACTATTTGGATGGATGCCTATAATGCTAATCCCAGCAGTATGAAGATTGCCATCGAAAATTTTTCCAGTTTGAATACCCCGACCAAAATATTGATTTTAGGCGATATGTTTGAACTGGGTGGTGATAGCCATAAAGAGCACCAGGCCATTGCAGATTTGATAAACCAACACACCGGCTGGAGTGGTGTTTATTTGATAGGAAAAGAATTTTCACAGGTAAAAACTCAGGGTATGACATTTGCTACCACAGATGAATTCATAAAATGGTTTATGGAACATCCTTTAAAAAATGCAACCATTTTATTAAAGGGTTCAAGGGGTATGCAGATGGAGTTCATCATTGAAAAAATGCAATAGGTCGAAAAAAGTTCTATTTTGTTATTAAACCTTTCTATTTTTAGCCATTCAAATAGAAAAACAGATAAAACCAACCCTGATATGAAAAAGAAGATTTTTTTTGTAAGTGGTATCCTAGGAATAGCCCTTACTCTAACAGTTTTTACCGGATGTCACAAAGATTCCAGTAATACTCCTGCTACCAATAATAATTCTAATACTTCCAGCAGTGATATAACAGCTGCACAGGATGAGTCGAATGCTTCGGATGCAATGAATGATTCAAAAAACATTTCAGATGCCTCAGCCCAAGGCAATGGAAACCAATATCATCCGGGACAGAATGTAAGCGCCATTTATTCTGCACATTGTGTAGTTACCTGGGCCAAGGATACCTTAAGTGGATATGACACCATGTATGTTAATTTTGGTGCAACCCCTGTTAAATGCAATGATGGCAGATGGAGACAGGGTGAAATTATTGTTTACTGGGCCCGTAAAACAGGTTCTCTATTACATTCTTATTTCGATTCGGCAAGCACCATTACTATGACCTTCAATAACTATGCTGCGGGGAATACGGATACCAACATGATTGGTATTGCAGGCAACCGGGTATGGACCAATACGGGCAGCAACCAGATGGCGCAACAAAACTGGAACTTCACTGCTAATTTAACGCTCACCTATCCCAACAAACAAACAGCCACCTGGAATTCAATACGAACAAATTCCCTGGTAAAAGTAGGCGGAGTTTATTACTATGAAATTAGCGGAAGTGCTTCGGGTCTAGACAGAAATAATGTCCACTATGCGCTAACCATCACCACACCACTCTATGTTACTGCATTACCCTGGTGGCTGGGAGGCTGCCCCTGGATCGAATCAGGTATGCTTAATATTAACCTTGCCAATAATGTAAATACCCTTACAGTCAATTTCGGCACATTGGGTGTGTGCACACCTATAAAAACCGCAACCTACAACAACCATACCTATACTTTTGTGATGTGGTAATGGTCACTATTATCTCACCTATAAGAAAGGATTGTCAATTGACAATCCTTTCTTATTTTTAGCCTGCCATTAATTTTGATTGAATGAAAGATACCTGGAAAGATTATTTCTCTTTTAATAAACGGCAGCGCAATGGCATTCTTGTGCTTGGCTCACTCATTGTGCTCTTATTGCTCTATCTTTCTATAGCAGATTATTTTCCTTCGTCAGCCAACCCGATAGATTTTTCTTCTTTTAAAACAGAACTTGCCAAGGCAGGTATAAAGTCATCTCCCGCTAATCAGAAAACAAATACAACAACATCACATATAGATATCAATACTGCTGATACGAATTTATTGATGACCTTACCCAAAATGACTTCTTATTGCGCTTATATGATTGTACGATACCGCAAAAAACTCGGAGGGTATTACACCACCCGGCAACTGCGGGAAGTTTGGGGTATGGACAGCGTTATATATATAGCAGTGCAAGATAAAGTGTGGGCAGATACAACCCTTGTACAAAAAATCGATATCAACCGGGCGGATATTAAACAATTAGGATACCATCCCTACATCCGCCATTACCTGGCAAAAGCTATTGTAAATTATCGCGATGAACATGGCTTGTTTGCCTCAATCCAGGCATTGCATAAAATGGCAGCTATAGATGACAGCACTTATTTAAAAATTATGCCGTATGTAACTGTGCCTAATAAGTAACATTTTACATTTATAATCCTAATACATCTATAAGCTGCTCTGCGTTTATTGTTTCAGCGCACTTAAAATGGCCTAAAGGACATGCTTTATAACCATGCAATCCGCAGGGGCGGCAATCAAGCGGTTCTTTTGTTTCTACAATAAATGATTTATCGGATAATGGGCCAAAGCCAAATGCCGGGATAGTGGAGCAAAAAACTGCCGTTACCGGTGCATTAACGGCCGAGGCAATATGAAGCGGTGCCGAATCATTAGAATAGTTCATTTCCGCATCTTTCATAAGCGCTGCAGATTGCAGAAAGCTAAGTTTGCCCGGAAGCGAAGCAATGTTTTTATTATCAGACCTTGTTATTATCTGATTACATAAATCATTGTCAGACGGGGCGCCTAAGAGATATATCTTATATGAAGTTAACCGATTAATAAAATCAACCCATTTATGAACCGGGTATTGCTTTGTAAACCAAACAGATGTTGGAGCAATGCATATATAAGGTAACGCTTTATATTGTTTCACCATTTCAAAATCATCTGATGAAGGGTATAAACGTGGCTTTTCTATAATTTCATTATCTGTATAAGAAATAAGCTCCAGGTTCCGTTGCACTTCATGTTTGTTATCTCCAATGGTGTGTTTTACCTTTTTTGTATAGCAAAAGGAAAATGGGTTTTTATCAAATCCTATTTTTTCTTTTGCACCTGAAAAGAAAGTAAGCAATCCCGAACTTGCAAATCGCTGGAGGTTAAAAATCTTGTCATAATGTGAGTGTCTTATCTGTATTATCAATTTAACAAGGTTCCCGTTCTTATTTGACTTTTTATCCCAAATAAGAATATCATTTAAAAATGGATGCCCGGCAAAAAGAGACTCGTTCCCTTTACGGAGAAGAAAATCTATCATTGCATCAGGATAAAGCCTGTGTAGCTTTTCTATAATGGGAGTAGCGAGCACTACATCGCCAATAAATGCTGTTTGAACAATCAGAATCTTCAAGCCTCGGTATTAAAGTTGGAGCATGAAGATACGTATAAATGCAAAAAGCCCCGAAAAATTAATCCGGGGCTTTCCATTGAAAAAATATAGAATTATTTTGCTGTACTTGCTGCAGAACCACCTGCGAATGCAAAATGAACACCTACACTAAAACCGATTGAACTAAAAGGTAAGTAGATTTTAGCTGCCTGAGTTGGGGAACCGGGCGAACTATTGTTATTATTCGTTGTATATGAACTCACATAGTTAGTTTGTTTTTGTGATGTGGTCAGGCTGCTTAAACGATCTGCCCCATTTACGGTATAAGTCGTTATTAATTGTTCATTGGGTGCCCAATCTTCAAAATCACCCGTAATTTCGGCAAAAATTCCGATTTTATCGGACAACATATACATGGCTCCAAGGCTGCCGTCGAACCCGATTATTACATTACCGCTATAGGTGTATATCTCATCTGTCATATTAGTAACTGACCCTCCTCCGCCAATAGCTATCGTATGAGTTCCATTATCTTCTAAGGTAGCTGATGGAATACCTATAATCAGCCCGGTAACAGTATAAATTTTGAGCTTGTCTGAACCCGTCATCAGGCGTATCGCCGGAGTAATGCCAAATACATTTCCTTTTGCTGTATAAACATCAGTTGAAAGTAAAGGGGTAGATGTGCTATAGGTAGCTGATGTGCTATTGCTGAATTTTTCGGAAAGACCTAGTTCAACCCCTATATTATCTGTAATCATATACCCTCCGTATGCCCCTACCAACATGCCTGAACCAAGAGAATACGATTTGCTATTGACAGTAGTTGTGTTTGGGTCGGAGCTACCGTTAGAATAAAAAGATTGTACCTGGGAAGGAAAACCATACCCTACTCCCACCCCTGCATATATACCTTGCGCATCGCAATCTATAGCTGCTATAAGACTTCCTGCGAGGGCTGCAATAAAAGTTAACTTTTTCATAGCGTTAGGTTTATTGGTTAATAAACCCAAATCTACCATGTCGAAAGAAGGTTAACGTGAAAATTTCGACAAACGCTATTTATTAAAAGATAAATCCCCGCCAAATGGCGGGGACTTACAATAAAAAATACCTATTGACACTTTTATATTTTGAAAGTCAGTCCTACGTTGACAAGATTAACTCCGTAGTTTGTACAATATGCAAGTTCGCCAAATGCACCAATATGACTGCTGAAATAATATCTGGCTCCTGCCTGAATACCTAAAGCAATGCCAGTACCACTAACAGATAAATCACCTCCATCAGGATTGCTTGAAGAGAACGTAAACGATCCCGTTACATAACCAATAGTTGCGCCAATATAAGGGTCAAAGTTAGAACCCGCAGAAAAATGATAGGTTACACGAGCAGCAATAGTTATCAAGGTTACAGCAAATTTGTCAGTATAGCTTGCAGTAGAAAAGGTTGGCATTCCCGTGTTAGGATCAAATCCTGTCTCAACAGTCTGAGTATACGTATCATTAAATGTAGCACTTTGATAATCAAAAATAAGACCATATCCCAAATGTTCATTTTTAGCGCGTTCCCAAGTGAGCCTGATACCAGGAGAAGCACTACCTGAATAGGATGAGCCGGTAAATGCAACGGAATTAACAATACTGGTTCCTCCTGATAAGCCCCCTGCAAAACCAATTCCCAGATCAAATATATTATTTCCTTCATCAAAAGCTCCGTCGCCTGAACTACTTGACTCACTACTGCTGCTATGGCTACTGCTGCTGCTGTTGTGGAACTACGCATTCATTACACCGCTGAAGCAAATAAATGCCCCCGCTAGTACAGTTGATAATAATGTTTTTGCTTTCATAAATGTGTGTGTTTAGTTGTTTATGGGAGACAAAACTAAAATATTTTTTTTAAATAACAAACAATACAATACTTTTTATAGTTTATTCTGTTTATTCACATTTTTTGTAAAAAAAAAGGCCTCCAATATTGGAGGCCTTTTAAATAAACAGGGCATGATTTTTACATCATATCGCCGCCCATGCCGCCCATTGGTGGCATAGCAGGCTTATCCTTTTCTTTTTCTTCGGCTAGTACGCATTCGGTAGTGAGAATCATGCCTGCAATAGATGCAGCATTTTCCAGCGCTACGCGGGTAACTTTGGTAGGGTCAATTACACCGGCGCCAATTAAGTTCTCGTACTTTTCGGTACGTGCATTGAAACCGAAATCTGCTTTGCCTTCTTTTACTTTTTGCACTACTACAGAACCATCTAATGAGCCCGAGTTAGCTACAATTTGACGAAGAGGTTCTTCCAAAGCACGTCTAATGATAGCAATACCAGTATTTTCATCATCATTATCTCCTTTGAGCTTACTAATGGTTTCAACAGCACGGATATAAGCAACACCTCCACCGGCTACAATACCTTCTTCAACAGCGGCACGGGTTGCATGAAGAGCATCGTCAACACGGTCTTTCTTTTCTTTCATTTCCACTTCAGTAGCTGCGCCAATATATAATACAGCAACTCCGCCGGCTAATTTTGCCAAACGTTCTTGCAGTTTTTCTTTATCGTAATCGGATGTGGTATTTTCAATTTGTGCTTTAATTTGATTTACACGGGCAGTAATATCAGCTTTCTTTCCTGCACCACCTACTATGGTAGTATTGTCCTTGTCAATGGTGATTTTTTCAGCACTACCGAGATAAGAAAGGTCAGCATTTTCCAGTTTGTATCCACCTTCTTCCGAAATAAATACACCTTTGGTTAAAATGGCAATATCTTCCAGCATAGACTTTCTTCTGTCGCCAAAACCTGGAGCCTTAACGGCAGCAATTTTTAACGAGCCGCGAATTTTATTTACTACAAGCGTGGCCAATGCTTCTCCATCAATATCTTCAGCGATGATGAGCAGAGGACGGCCTGTTTGCACCGATTTTTCAAGGATAGGAAGCAATTCCTTCATGTTGGAAAGCTTCTTTTCATAAATCAGTATATATGGATTTTCAAGTACAGCTTCCATTTTTTCTGCATTGGTTACAAAATAAGGAGAGATATATCCCCTGTCAAATTGCATACCTTCCACAATTTCAACCGTAGTTTCAGTTCCACGGGCTTCTTCCACTGTAATAACACCTTCTTTTTTCACTTTTGCCATAGCGTCGGCAATCAGTTTTCCAATGGTGTTGTCATTGTTTGCAGAAATGGTAGCTACTTGTTCAATCTTGCTATTATCATCTCCCACTGACTTGGATTGTTTTTTCAAATCGGCAACAATAGCTTCAACAGCTTTGTCGATTCCTCTTTTTAAATCCATCGGGTTAGCACCTGCAGTTACGTTTTTCATTCCTGCGGTTAAAATAGCTTGCGCTAAAACGGTTGCGGTAGTAGTTCCGTCTCCGGCTATATCAGCAGTTTTAGATGCAACTTCTTTCAGTAATTGAGCTCCCATGTTTTGCACCGGGTCAGCCAATTCAATTTCTTTTGCTACGGTAACCCCATCCTTTGTAATTATAGGGGCTCCGAATTTCTTATCAATAATTACATTACGTCCTTTAGGACCTAAGGTTACTTTTACCGCATCAGCAAGGGCATCAGCACCCTTTTTTATTGCATCGCGGGCTTTCAGATCGAATATTATGTCTTTAGCCATTTTATTTTTCGTGTTAGTTGTTAATTGTTATAATTAAATGTGAATTCTTTTTGTAATCCAGCATTATTTATTATTCAAAATACCCGAGGAGGTCGTCCTGGCGCATTATTTGATATTCCTTTCCTTCGATGGTAATTTCAGTGCCTGAATATTTACCATACAGAACCTTATCGCCTGCTTTTACAGTCATAGGCTCATCCTTCTTTTTGCCGGGACCTACGGCTACAATAATTCCTCTTTGTGGTTTTTCTTTTGCAGAATCAGGAATAATAATTCCACCTGCTGTCTTTTCTTCAGCCTCAGCAACTTCCACTAAAACGCGGTCGCCCTGGGGTACAAAATTCACTTTCTTTGCCATGGTTTATTTTAATTAGTAAATTAATGATTTAAAAAATCTTTCATTCTCCCATTTATCAAATCCCGTGCCAAACTTTTGGATTGACAATTTTTCAGTACTATTTTTGACAACTTTGGACTAAGATTTCCATTATAAACCACTAAGGAAGACATAAAAGGATAGGTTACGGATTTAGTTGGATTAGTTGTCGGTGGTGTCTTCGTTTTTTCGCAAGAAATTATATACACACTAAAAAATGCAAAAAATAAAAGCCCTATAGGTTTAATTAGCCTCGTTATCCTTTCCATAATAACAAAGATAATTAAGTTTTAATCTAAAATTTATTATAGGGTTGGTAGCACCTTTGCTTTTGCTTCACCAAAACCAATTCGTATGTTATCTTTTTGGCAATAGCCTTTTATGATAACAGTATCGCCATCTTGTAAAAACTTTCGTTCCTGGCCATTGGGTAAAGTAATTGGTTTTGAGCCATTCCATGTAAGTTCGAGCATGGAACCAAACGAATCGGGGGTGGGGCCACTGATAGTTCCTGAAGCCATTAGGTCGCCTACATTTATATTACAACCGTTTATAGTGTGATGAGCAAGTTGTTGATCCATTGTCCAATACAAATACTTATAATTGGAAGTACATATTTTCATGGCTTCGGAATTTTCTGCCTGTAACCATACTTCCAACATAATATCAATAGCTCCATCGTTGCGCGAGCGTCGTAAATAAGGTAGTACCTCCGGATTTTGGTCAGGAGCTTTAGTACGAAATGGTTCAAGAGCTTCCATGCTAATAATCCAGGGAGACATGGTGGATGCAAAATTCTTAGCCAAAAATGGCCCGAGTGGAACATATTCCCAACGCTGAATATCGCGGGCTGACCAGTCATTAAACAAGGTCATACCGAAAATATAATCATCAGCTTCTGAAGTTGTTAGACTTTGACCCAGTTTAGTTGATTTGCCAATTACAAATGCCATTTCCAGTTCAAAATCCATAGCTTTTGAAGGCGAAAATGAGGGTTCATTAATTCCGGGAGGGGTTATCTGCCCTTTTGGACGATGAAAGTCATGGCCTGAAACCAAAATGGAAGAAGCTCTTCCATGATATGCTACCGGTAAATGCACCCAATTGGGTAACAAGGCATTCTTCGGATCGCGAAACATGGAGCCTACATTGGTGGCATGTTCCTTACTCGAGTAAAAATCAGTATAATCGCCTACCTGAACCGGCATAAGCATTTCTACATCAGATGATTTGAAAAGAGCTTGGGCAATGGCTTGCTTATTATCTCTCAATTCCGGATTATCGCGGGTCAATAATGCCATAAGCCGTTGGCGTACAAGCCTGAACACTGGTTTACCGAGAGCCATAAAATCATTCAGGCTGGCTTTTTCAAAAATGCCGGCAGGTAATGTAATATCTTTAAAATAATCAGACCTATGAAGAACCGAAATATCTATAACATACTCACCAATGGCCGTTGCAGCAGAAATATTGCCATTTTTATGTTTTATAATCCCAAGGGGTAAGTTGTAAATAGGAAAATCAGAATTAGCAGAAATTTCTACCCACGAATCCAGCCTAAAATCGTTTGCTACTTGCATATTTTTATTAAAATGACAAAATTACGGTTATTATTAAAACCCTGCCCTTTAATTCCATTAGCTGATTATAAGAGCTTTTCACTAATCTTTTCATCTATTTTTTTTATTATCACTACATAATAGCCCTTTCATTAGACCCATAACAACTTGATAATAAACAGCATTAATTAAATAATTATTATTTTATTGTTATTTGCCAATATAAACCCAATTACATGAGCTATATCAGTATACTTCCGTAAATATGTATATACTTTCGCACGCTGATGATTTTTACCCCCATGAGCATAATTTAAGTGTGCGGAATAACAGGAATACTAACAACTACTGAGGACGCGGCTAAATACTTTAGCGCCGTTAAATCAGCCACGGGAGCCTTACATCACAGAGGGCCTGATAGTTACGGGTCATTCGCAAGTTTAAATGCCCTATTAGGTCACACGCGTTTATCTATTATCGACGTAAGCCATTCCTCTGACCAGCCCTTTTACAGCGCCGATGGAAGATTTGTAATAGTATATAATGGAGAAATTTTCAACTTCAAGGAACTTCGTGAACAATTAATTAGCAAAGGTATATCTTTTCAAACAGGAGGAGATACAGAGGTTTTACTCCAGCTTTACATAAACGAGGGTGATAAATTTCTGGAAAGATTAAACGGATTTTTTGCCTTCGCCATTTATGACAATCTTCAAAAATCGTTGTTTGTTGCCCGCGATCGTTATGGAATAAAACCGCTTTATTACTATTGGGATGGAAGTAAATTCATTTTTGCTTCGGAAATGGAGGCTTTGTTAAAGTATTCTTTTGAAAAGAAAATAGACATGGTTTCCTTGTTGGAGTACCTCCAGCTTAATTATGTTCCGGCTCCCAACACCATGCTTGAGGAAGTGAAAAAATTTCCTGTTGGGCATTGGACTAAAATTTATCCCAGCGACCACGATCTTTCGTTTACCACTTATTATAAAGAACCCTATTATCAGGGAGCCGAAAATAAAACCATGTCCTATGATGATGCGGTAAAGAAATTCTATACCCTTCTGGATGATTCAGTTCAGAAAAGGCTATTGGCGGATGTTCCTGTAGGTACATTTTTAAGTGGTGGACTTGATTCGTCTGCTATAACTGCACTAGCATCCCTTCATAAAAAAGACATGATGTCCTTTTCTATCGGGTTTAAGGACGAACCATTGTTTGATGAAACACGTTATGCCGAACTTGTAAGCAAAAAGCTGGGCACGAACCATCATACGTTCCGGCTTGATAATAATGACCTTTATACCAATTTATATGCCGTATTGGATTCATTGGGAGAGCCATTAGGCGATTCTTCTGCAATACCGATGTACATTCTATCGCAATATGCGAGGGAGCATGTAAAAGTTTGCCTGTCGGGTGATGCCGGTGATGAGCTAATGGCAGGATACAATAAACATTATGCAGAATATAAGTTGCGTAATAATCCCTATTTAAAAACACTTACCACCACCACAGCTCCTTTTCTGAAGCTATTACCCCATTCAAGAGACACTGCTTCAGGCAATAAAATCAGGCAAATGATACGGTTTGCAGAAGGTGCTAAGCTAACCACATCCGACCGTTACTGGAAATGGGCATCTACTGCAAATACGAGCAAGGCCATAAGCTTACTGAAAACAAAAAATGGAAATTTAGAAAAGGTGTTCACAAAAAGGAAGAACGAACATCTTGCATCTGTAAATGGCAGTTTTAATTCGCTGTTATATACAGATTTAAAGCTTGTATTGCAAAACGATATGCTGGTTAAAACAGATCTTATGAGTATGGCCAATAGCCTGGAAGTAAGGGTACCTTTCCTCGACCATAGGCTGGTAGATTTCTTGTTTTCACTGCCCATAGATTTTAAAATAAACAATGGTCAGCAAAAAAGAATATTGAGAGATGCTGTCTCTCATCTGTTGCCCGGCGAAGTGATTACCCGGAAGAAACAAGGCTTTGAAGTACCTCTGTTAAAATGGTTACAGACGGAACTTAGGGCTACAATAGAAACTGTGTGGCTGAATGATGATTTTATCGAAAGCCAGGGGCTATTTGATGTAGAACAAATAAAGATGTTGAAAGAACAGCTATATTCGTCGAACCCACAGGATGCAGTTGCACAAGTTTGGGGATTGATTGTGTTTCAGCATTGGTATAAAAACAATATCCGGTAAAAACTCCAAGCCCATGTACAGGGTCTTTAGGCTTATTAATCGTTTTAATTTAGGTGGACCTGTTTTTAATGTTACCTACCTAACCAAATTTCTTTCGCCGGAATTTGAAACCTTGCTGGCAGGAGGTATGAAGGATGAATCGGAGGCAAGTTCGGAATACATACCTATGGAATATGGAATAAAACCTGTAATCATTGAAAAAATGAAAAGGTCCATAAATCCCGCTAATGACATAGCTGCATACTATGCCATAAAAAAATTAATACAGGACTATAAACCACATATTGTTCATACCCACGCATCTAAAGCTGGTTCCCTTGGCCGTATGGCAGCCGTTGCATGCAAGGTACCCATAATTGCACACACTTACCATGGACACGTATTTCATTCTTATTTTAATAATTTACAAACCTCTGTTTACAAAAATATTGAGCGGTATTTAGGCACAAAAAGCACTGCACTGATAACCTTGAGTGAAAAACAAAAAATAGAATTATCTGAAATACATAAAATAGCCCCATCTGAAAAATTTCATATCATTCCGTTAGGATTCGATTTGAAACGATTTTGGACAGATACGGACCAAAAACGGAAAAAGTTCAGGGCATCTTATCAATTGGATGATGATATGGTAGCAATAGGAATTATGGGAAGGCTCGTCCCAATCAAAAATCATGCTCTTTTCCTTGATTCATTCAAGAAGACAAAAGAAAAGCAAAAAAATATTAAAGCATTTATCATTGGAGATGGAGAATTAAAAGAGCCTCTCATACAGCAATGTATAAAAATTGGGCTTAGTTATTCCACTATTGAAGCCCCAAATCTACAGGCGGATGTTATTTTCACATCGTGGATTACGGATACCGATACGGCCATGGCAGGGCTTGATGTGGTAGCCCTCTCTTCCCTCAATGAAGGTACACCTGTAAGCCTTATTGAAGCACAAGCTGCCGGCAAACCTATTATTTCAACTATTACAGGTGGTATAGAAAATGTTGTAATAGCAGGCCAAACAGCCTTACTTTCACATGTAAACGATGTTGAGCTGTTTTCCGAAAACATGCATAAGCTTGTGGCTGATAGTAAGTTGCGTGATGACCTTTCAAAAACAGGCAGAGATTTTGTGAACAAAAGATTTAGCCACACTGCGTTGGCAGAAAATACGGGCAACCTTTATAAAAAGCTTCTGATGGACAAAGGGTTATAGAAACCTGAAAATTAGTACCTTTGCGGTTTATCTTTTACCTGATAAGAGCCTATCATTATGCGGAAAATAGCATACTTCTTCATTTTATTATCACTAACAAGTTGCAGTGGTTTGTACCCAAGCATGATGTTAAAGACTCCTGCAGGTTACCATTTTGACCAGCTTCAGGATTCAACTTCATCGGTAAATTATAAAATATCGCCCAACGATTTTTTAAATATGCGGCTGTTTTCGAATAACGGTTTTCATCTCATTGATTTAATAAACCAGGGAAGCGGAAGCTCAGCCACTAATACGGGAACTACTGCCGCCACATCCTCTGTTTCCGCGGGCGTTGATTACCTGGTTGAAAGTGATGGAGCTGTAGATTTGCCTGAAATACGCAAAACACAATTGGCAGGGTTAACCATTCGCGAAGCTACTGAAAAACTTGAAAAGCTATATTCGCAATACTACCTTAAACCTTATGTATTATTATCGGTTGATAACCGCCGTGTTATTGTATTTCCAGGAGATCCGGGAACAGCTAGAATTATTCCTTTGATAAATAACAATACAACCATAATAGAAGCACTGGCTTTGGCAGGGGGCCTTACAGAAGCAGGTAAAGCGAAAGAGATCAAACTGATCAGGGGCGACCCAAGTAACCTCAAAGTTTATCGTATTGACTTATCCACCATTAAAGGCATGAAAGACGGGAATACTGTTTTACAGGCTAACGACATAATTTATGTTACACCGCAAAGAAGACCAACTTTAGCCCTTATAGAACGGGTTACCCCCATACTTACCGGCTTAACTACCATTTTACTAACTATTGTACTCCTTACCGGCACAAAGATATAAAGGATGAACCCCACCGAATCGAGCCATACCCAACCTCCTGCACCACCTAAAAGAAGGAGCAGTAAGATTTCCCTCCTGAACGAGGAATTTGACTTGGCTCTTTTTATAATGATTTTCAAAAAAAGATGGAAATTACTTGCCGTCATCTTCCTGGTTCTTATGTTGGGTGCCGTAATATACCTGCGGTATGCGCAACGCATGTACCAGGAAAGTTGCGTAATACAGGTAACTTCGCAAAATACGGCCAACAAAATTCTTACTTCCACTGAAGGTGTTTTTCAATCGAACGAAGATGAAGTAGCCGAGTCTGTTGAACTAATGCGTTCAAGGGTGTTTCTTGAAAAGGTTTTCAGATCACTCCCTATGGTAGTTTCTTATTATACTGAAGGAACCTTTAAAACTAACGAAAGATATCTTACTTCTCCATACCAGGCAGAGGTTGATAGCACCGCCCGGAGAAAACTGGTAAATATACCTATCTACATCAGCTTTAATAGCCTGAATGGAGGAAAATTGACATTCGTCAAGGGAAAAGGCCCCAAAAACAGCTACACGTTTTATAGTACACAATGGTGCGAAACACCTTTTGGAAAAATTAAAATCCATATAATCAGCCCGGCAGAAATAAATACCTCCATACATGATATAACTAAGGATGCTGACTTCTTTAAAATAAATAACTATAATGGCCTTGCTAAATTTTATGCAAGCCGAATTGCTGTAAATGTATCTAATTCAGATGCAAAAACCATTAATATATCGTGCAAGGATGAAGATGATACTAAAGCAGCCGATATAGCAAATGCCATAGGTAAGCAGTACATAGACCAAGTATTGAATAAACGAAAACAAAGTGACGAAAGCGTTTTGAAATTCATCAATGACCAATTAGATACTATATATAACCGGATAAGGTTAACAGAAACCAGCTTAGGGGATACACTCCGGAAAAATAATAACGGAGGATTGGCTAACTTATCATCTGAATTACAAACTGCAAATGGTGCATACCTTGTAACCCTGGATGAAAAAATAGCGAACCTGGAAATTGAACAAACCCAACTGAAAGGACTGGAAAAAAGGATAAGCGACCAGCAAAACATAGATCCGATGAACCTGATTATGCAATTAAGCATTTCAGATGAAGGAGATGCTTTAAAAGAAAATATAACAGGGCTGCATAATTTAATTAATCAAAGACAAACAGCTTCATTTGATGCAACAGACGCAAATCTTAAGGTACAGGAGTTAGACAGCCTTATAAAACAGCAAAAGTCAATAATATTCGAATCGATTGATCTGTTAAATAAAAAGCTGGAAACATCCCGCAATGATTTAACTATACAACGTGATGGTATAGAAACCAAGTTTACACCGCCTGCTGTATCAGCCAAAAACCTGGAAGATTTGCGATTGGAGCGACAAGCAAGTATTGATGAAAAATACTATGACATGCTGCTGGAAAAAAAAGCAGAATATGAAATTTCAAAAGCAGGTTATGTGCCTGAGAGCGAAATATTAGAAAATGCTATACCAAACTGGGTACCTATATCGCCCCAAAAAAGTGTTACGATGATTATTGCCCTGCTTCTGGCAGTTACTATTGGAATTGTAATTCTTGTGATTATTTATTTGTTTTACAATAAAATAACATCTGTATTTGAAATTGAAAAACTAACAGAAAGCGGAGTTACCATTTTAGGTATAATACCTAAATACACCAAAGAAATACCCTCTTCCCAAATTATTGTAAACTACAATCCCAAGTCTATTCTTGCAGAAGCATTACGCTCAATTAGAACCAATTTGCAGTTCATTTCCGACGATACCGAATCGAAAATACTGGCCATTACCTCTACCGTTTCAGGGGAAGGAAAAACCTTTGTATGTGTAAACCTGGCAGGTATAATTGCTTATTCGGGAAAAAGGGTTATTATACTTGACCTGGATATGAGAAGGCCACGCATTCATAGTGCGTTCGGCATAGATAATTCAAAGGGGATGAGCACCTTGCTTATTGGCAAATATAAAGTAGAAGAAGTAATTCAAAAAACCGGAAGCGATAACTTTGATGTAATCACAGCCGGCCCTATTCCACCAAATCCATCGGAACTGGTTATCAGTAAAGCTATGGATGATGTGCTGAAAAAATTGAAAACAATGTATGACGTCATTATTATAGATAATCCACCTGTGGGATTGGTTACCGATGGTATTGCAATGCTGCAAAAAGCCGATTATCCTATTTACTTAATGCGAGCCGATTACTCTAAACGGGAATTCATTTATTTTGTCGATAAGTTATATTATGAAAATCAGTTTCATAAATTATCCATAATATTAAATGGTGTTGATTTTGAAAGGCAAAAATACAGGTATAGCTATTATAAATACGGATATTACGGGTACGGGTATACTTATGGTCAAAGCAATTATTACGAAACATAACATATATGCAGGTTACAACCACTCCTATTGAAGGCTTATTAGTAATTCAGCCTACTGTTTTTAAGGATGCAAGAGGATATTTTTACGAACCGTATAATAAGAAGGCATTCACTGAAGCTGGAATACCTGAGGAGTTTGTTCAGGACAATCAATCCTTTTCACAAAAAGATGTAGTAAGAGGGCTTCATTTTCAAAACCCACCTTATGCACAGGCAAAGCTTTTAAGGATACTTCGAGGCTCTATATGGGATGTGGTGGTGGATATAAGGAAATCGTCGCCTACGTATGGCAAACACTTCGGAATAGAATTAAGTGCAGAAAATAAAACCATTTTCTATGTGCCAAAAGGTTTTGCACATGGTTTCGTAACACTGGAAGATGATACGTTGCTCCTATATAAGTGTTCGGATTTTTATAATAAAACATCCGAAGAATCGCTTTTATGGAACGATCCCGATTTGGCAATACCCTGGAAGGTTACCAACCCCATACTTTCTGACAAAGACCTGAACGGCAAAAAGCTGAAAGATTTTACGAGTCAGTTTTAACTGAATACTGAACTTTAATCTCTTTTTCTTCTCTTTCCCTTATTAACATTGGGTTAAAAATCCGATGAAAAGTATTTTAGGTTTTATCTAAAAAAAAACTTTAAATAAGGTAGCTTTTGTGTTAATTTTATTTTATATCTTCGCGCCGCGAAAACACAGAGACCTGTTTTTATTAATTGTTAGAGTATAGCTTATAGCGTTTTCGTAAGTGTTTTTTAATATTTTTTTAATATATGCATCTACCTGTTAATCATGCATTTTAAAGGAAATTTATAAAACCTGACTTGAATCAGTATAAAATAATTGTTACGGCAATACTTTTGTGATATCAAATAGGTAAGTGGGCTAATAAAAAGCGAATATTAAGAACCTGTTAATCTTAACCACTTACGCTGAATAATAAAACTATAAACTGAACTAAAATGATTGAGTCGCCTTTGTTTTACGTTACGTATTTCGTATTAGTTTTCATTTTTTCAAATGTAATTAATCACTTATTTTTACGGTTTTCCAGGACACTTGGAATGCGTAGAAGTTCAGATGCCATCCGTTGGAGCGATACACATAAACCTGCCGTAGGCGGAATTGCATTTTATATTATCTTTTTGCTTTCATTAACTACAGCATCTCTCTTTTTTAATACACCTCAATTTCTAATACAACCTGAAATTATAGGGTTACTTGCAGCCTGCACCATCGCTTTCCTGATAGGACTTGCAGACGATGCTTACGATACGCATCCGGTTTTGAAATTTTCGGCCCAGGTTTTATGCGCCATGGTTTTGATCTATTCCGGCATCTACATTCAAATATTTGATAATATCTATCTGAATTATGCATTAACCATGTTATGGGTAGTAGGCCTTATGAACTCTATAAACTTGCTTGATAACATGGACGGAATTGCTTCTATTGCTGTGTTGGGAGCTTTGTATACCATGATTTCTATTGTTTTGATAGAAAAATCACACACTACCATATTTTTCCTGCTCATGTTAGGCGCATCTTCTTGTATTCTTGCATTTTTGCTTTTCAACTGGCATCCTGCTAAAATATATATGGGAGATACGGGTACTCAATTTTTAGGTCTTTTTCTGGCTGCCCTGAGCATAATCTTCCTATGGAACGGCACTTCCTTATCGTATTCCGTAATTCCCGAAACAAGAATAATCTCCGCAATTCTTACCTTTGCACTTCCAATTATTGATACAACCGTTGTGTTTTGTAACAGAATACTTAAAGGCAGTTCTCCTTTCAAAGGTGGCAAAGATCATACCACCCACAACCTATTTTACCTCGGCTTGACTGAAGTTCAAATAGCTATTCTTTATACTACTTATACAGCTGTTTGTCTTTCATTAGTTGTTATGATGAATAGATTCGATACCCAATGGTCAAGTTTATATACCCTTGTAGGTGTTTCTTTCCTCCTTCTTTCAATGGCTGCATTTTTTATCATTACAAGGGTGAGAAAGCATGAAGTACAGGCCGTTGCATAATAGTAATTAAATATTCCGGGTGCTAAAGAAACTTAAAAATATATTACCCGGAGTCCTGTTGTTTGTGCTATTGGCATTGATAGTTGAGTTTTTAAACTATTCAACAAGCGGTGTTGCAGAAAGCAACAGCTTTAATCAGAACTACAAGGTTTTGCCGGTTCCCCTGCCGGACTCTTTAACCTTTGCCGGAGAGCTTGTTCCAATGAATCATCTGGGCATAAGAGAAAACCTGGAACAAGAAATGCTGGTAAATATTTATTGGCAGTCTCAAACTATGCTTGAGCTAAAGAGAGCAAACCGTTACTTTCCGGAAATAGCAAGAATATTAAAAAAGAATGGCATACCTGATGATTTTAAGTACCTGGCCATGGCCGAAAGCGGTTTTACATTTAAAACTTCGCCGGCAGGTGCAGCAGGCTTTTGGCAAATACTTAAACCAACTGCTATTTCAAACGGACTGGAAGTGGGAAAAGATGTGGATGAACGCTATAACCTGGAAAAAAGTACCGAAGCTGCTTGCAAATATTTCAAACAGGCATATGATGAATTTCATAACTGGACATTGGTGGCAGCATCTTATAATATGGGAATGGCCGGCATGGCAAAAGCCATAGCCTTTCAAAAGCAGGATAATTACTACGATCTGGGATTAAATACCGAAACAGCTCGCTATATATACCGGGTTCTTGCCTTGAAAGAGCTATTGACGAATCCCCAAAAGTTTGGCTTTTACGTTAAATCTTCAGAATTATATCCGCTTATACCCACCCTAAAAGTGCCGGTTGATTCTTCCATAAAAAACCTGGCAGACTTTGCCCTCAGTATGCATACAAATTACCGTATTTTAAAAATCCTGAATCCCTGGCTTCTATCTTCCGAACTCCCTAATCCGGAAAAAGAAACATTTATGATTTCTTTACCTAAAAAAGACGCAGTATTCATTGATTTAGGAGAAACTATAGTATTCAACGATACTACAGCAAGCAATGTAAATAAATGCTTGGCAGATACTTCAGCCAAAACACAAAGTCAATGCACATCGAAAATAGTTGTTCACTTTGTGAAACCCAATGAGACTATTTCTACCATTGCAAAAAAATATAACGTTACTCCGGAACAAATACGTTCATGGAACTCATTGGCCGATACTTCATCCTTAAAGGTTAACGACGAGGTAATCTTATTTAAGGATAACAAATAAGCAGGCTAATTGCAACTCGATTTGCCTTTGGTGTTGCATATATTAACTAATTGTATATCAGGAAATTATAAACAAATAATATACTCTATACTGTCGCCAAAAGTGTTGCAATTAGCTTTTTAAAAAAGCGGAATAAAAATCAATTGGCTTCTTATCATTTCCTATTCGGACACTACTCTAAAAGGTTTATTTTGAGTAACTTTGCAGCCCCGGAAATGATCCGATAAAAGGAACAGATTTATTTTATGAAGCCAGGTACTGAGAACATTATTGACGAAGAATTTATTGAGATAGTAGGTGCCCGGGAACATAACCTCAAAAATATCAACATCACTATTCCGCGCAATAAGCTGGTAGTGGTTACGGGGCTAAGCGGAAGCGGGAAATCGTCTCTTGCTTTCGATACCATTTATGCCGAAGGGCAGCGCCGTTATATTGAAACACTTTCAGCTTATGCCCGCCAATTTTTGGGAGGTATGGAACGCCCCGATGTAGACAAAATTGAAGGGTTAAGTCCTGTTATATCCATTGAACAAAAAACGGTAGGCAGGAACCCTCGTTCTACCGTTGGAACCATTACTGAAATATATGATTTCCTCCGCTTGCTTTTTGCCCGGATTGGAGAAGCCTATTCCTATGTTACAGGCGAAAAAATGGTCCGCTTTTCAGAACAACAAATTATTGATCTGCTCATTTCAAAATACGATGGGCAAAAAATTCAGTTGCTGGCGCCTGTTGTAAAAGGAAGAAAAGGACACTATCGCGAATTATTTGAACAGCTCCGTAAAAGCGGTTTTTCGCGTGTACGGCTCGATGGAGAAATAAAGGAAATACGTTCGGGAATGCATGCCGACCGATATTCCATACATGATATTGAAGTACTGATTGATCGCATTGATGTTACCGATGCTTCCAAGTCGCGTATTGCAGAATCGGTTGCACTGGCTATGAAACAAGGCAAAGGAGTAATTATGGTGCTGGATGAGCAAAAAAAAGTTTCTCACTATAGCCGTTTTCTCATGTGCCCCACATCGGGAATATCATACGATGAACCGGCACCTAATTTATTCTCTTTCAATTCGCCCTATGGTGCTTGTCCTAATTGTGGCGGTTTAGGCGAAGTATTACAAATTGATGAAAAGAAAATTATTCCCAACTCCCATCTTTCCATCAGTGACGGAGCTATTGCACCTGTGGGGAAAAGAAAAGACAACTGGATATTTCATCAACTGGAAGCCATTGCCGATAAGCACGGATTCACTCTTGATACCCCGATAAATAAAATACCCGAAGGTGGTTTGCATGCCATATTATATGGCACAGATGAAATACTAAAAGTGCGGGAAAATTTTCAAAGCAGTGGACACTCCTATTCGATGAGCTTCGAAGGCATTATTAATTTTATTGACCGCCAACGGCGCGATACCGATAATGCAAGCATATCGGAATGGGCGGCCGAATTTATGAATAAAGCTACCTGCCCCGAATGCAAGGGTGCGCGTTTAAAAAAGGAAGCCCTCTACTTTAAAATTGACGACAAGAATATTGCCGACCTCGCCAATCTTGATACCCGTGTCTTATATGATTGGATTGTAAAATTTGAGGCCAGCCTTGAGGGCAAGAAAAAAATTATTGCAAAAGATGTGATGAAGGAATTGAGGAGCCGCACCAAGTTTCTGTTGGATGTAGGCATTGATTATCTCACATTAAACCGCAGTGCCCGTACCTTATCGGGCGGAGAAGGACAACGAATACGACTTGCAACACAAATAGGTTCGGGATTAGTAGGTGTATTATACATTTTAGATGAACCCAGCATAGGTCTGCATCAGCGCGACAATCACCGCTTGATAGATGCCCTGAAAAACTTGCGCGATGGTGGCAATTCCGTTATAGTAGTAGAGCATGATAAGGATATGATGCTCGCCTCCGACTGGATTATTGATATAGGTCCGGGGACAGGTTCACATGGTGGCTATGTAGTTGCACAAGGAACGCCTAACAATTTCCTGAAACAACCAACACTTACCTCCGATTATCTTTCCGGTAAGAAAACCATTGAAGTTCCCAAAACCCGCAGAAAGGGTAATGGAAAAGAAATTGTGTTGAAAGGAGCCAAAGGCAATAACCTCAAAAATGTAAATGTTTCTTTTCCTCTTGGTAAACTGATTTGTATTACAGGTGTTTCAGGCAGTGGAAAATCTTCATTAATAAATGAAACCTTGTATCCAATTATAAGCAAACAGCTATACAAATCTGAAGCAAACCCGCTCCCCTACTCTTCCATACAAGGCACTAATCACATTGACAAGATTATTGAAATAGACCAATCACCCATTGGGCGTACCCCTCGTTCCAATCCGGCAACATACGTAAACCTTTTTGCCGACATACGTAATTTGTTTGCTTCGCTTCCTGAAGCAAAGATAAGAGGTTATGCTCCGGGACGATTCTCATTTAACGTAAAAGGCGGGAGATGCGAAAGCTGCCAGGGAGCAGGGCTGAAGAAAATTGAAATGAACTTTTTGCCGGATGTATATGTTGTATGCGATACCTGTGGTGGAAAGCGTTACAACCGTGAAACACTTGAAGTTCGCTTTAAAGGGAAATCAATTAACGATGTGCTTAACCTTACTGTTGAACAGGCCGTAGAATTCTTCTCAGAAATACCGCACATTACTCAAAAAATAACTACACTTAATGAGATTGGGCTGGGTTATATTACATTAGGACAATCATCTACAACCCTCTCGGGCGGAGAAGCGCAACGCGTAAAACTGGCAACAGAATTATCGAAACGGGGCACAGGTAATACCCTCTATATTTTAGATGAACCTACTACCGGTTTGCACTTTGAAGATATCCGCCTATTACTTGATGTGCTTAATAAATTGGTAGATTATGGAAACACCGTGATAGTGATTGAGCATAATTTAGACGTTATAAAGGTAGCAGACCACATTATTGACATAGGCCCTGAAGGTGGAATACGAGGTGGCGAAGTTATTGTGGAAGGTACTCCTGAAAAGGTAAGCAAGAACAAAAAGAGCCTTACTTCCGTATACTTAGCTGCAGAATTAAAATAAAACGATGCTACTATAAAAACAAGTATTTATGGCAAAATTGAAAAGGACGACTAAGAAAGCTGGTGATAAAAAATCCGGTGAAGTTTCCAGGGAAAAAAACTGGAATGAAATAAAAGCAACCGATTCCTGGCAAATATTCCGCATGATGTCAGAGTTTGTGCATGGATTTGACACTTTGGCAAAAGTTGGACCTTGCATATCTATCTTTGGTTCGGCACGTACCAAACCGAGTCATAAGTATTATAAGTTGGCTACAGAGATAGCCTTCCAACTTACCCGCCATGGTTATGGTATCATTACTGGTGGAGGCCCCGGCATAATGGAAGCTGCCAACAAAGGGGCGCAGGCAGGTGGGGGACGTTCTGTAGGATTGGAAATTGAATTGCCCCACGAACAAAAAGATAATGCTTTTGTTGACCGCGATAAACTACTGCGATTCGATTACTTTTTTGTACGCAAAGTTATGTTTATGAAATATGCCCAAGGCTTCGTTGTTCTTCCCGGAGGATTTGGAACATTAGATGAGCTTTTTGAGGCTATCACACTTATACAGACCAATAAGGTGGAGCATTTCCCCATTATCATAGTAGGAAAAAAATATTGGGAGCCTTTGCTTGGCTGGATAGAAGATATGATGATTCAAAAAGAACAAAATGCCGATGAAAAAGACCTGGAACTATTTCATGTAGTAGATACTTCGGAAGAAGTGGTTAAGATAATCGACAACTTCTACAGTAAATATTTGCTCAGGCCGAATTTCTAAAACGAGCTATTTTGTTTTTGTATCCAGCGTATCCAATAAGCGGTTGTTCTTATCAACAAGAACATATACATCCTCATTGCTTTTTTTCATGAAATATTTTTCGCGGGCAAACTTTTCCATATTGGCCGGGTTTGTTTGCAGCTCTTTTAACTGTTCAATAGCAACCTGGGTTTGCTTTTCGTAATACAGCTTTTGTGCCTTGAGTTGGTTCTCCTTCCTGGCAAGGTGTATATCGTAAATAAGACTTGTCTGGTCGAAAAAAGTAATCCATAATATAAACAACACACTTGCTGTAATATACCTATTACGGAATATACCAACTATTTTTTTGAGATGCTCTAACACTTTTCACGTATTTGAATGCAAATTTAAAGGTGAAAAGAAGATGTAGGAAAGTTACTTTACTATTTTTTCAACATCTTGTTGTATAGCCTTTACACCGGGAAGTTCCTTACCTTCAATATATTCCAACATTGCTCCTCCACCGGTTGATACATAGCTCACCTTATCTGCCAGATTATATTTATTGATTGCCGCCACAGAATCGCCGCCACCAACTAAAGAATAGGCCCCTTTTGCTGTGGCATTCACAATAGCATCGGCAACAACTTTGGTTCCATGTTCAAAATTGCTCATTTCAAAAACGCCCATGGGTCCGTTCCATAAAATAGACCCTGATGATTCTATCACCCTTGCAAATTCTTTTTCTGTTTCAGGACCAATATCCAATCCCATCCAACCGGCAGGGATATCGTTTATAGCACAAAACTTTTTATTAGCTTCATTACTAAAAGCATCTGCTATGGCTGTATCGGTAGGTATATATAGTTTAACGTCTTTTTTCTTAGCAGCCTCGATCACATTTAGGGCAGTTTCTATTTTATCGTTTTCTACCAATGAACTACCTACATTTCCACCCTTTGCTTTAACAAATGTATATGCCATACCACCACCTATTATAAGGTTATCTACCTTATCTAGCAGGTTTTCTATTATGGCTATTTTACCCGACACTTTTGCTCCGCCAAGAATAGCGGTGAGCGGCCTTTTAGGGTTTGTAAATAAATTGGAAATACTAGTGAGTTCCGTGGCCATACAATAACCGAATAATTTATCATGGGGGAAAAACTGCGCTACAATAGTGGTAGAAGCATGTGCCCTGTGAGCTGTTCCAAACGCATCATTCACATATACATCGCCCAATGAAGCTAGCTCTTTCGCAAAACTTTCGCTACCCTTGGTCTCTTCAGCATGAAAGCGCAAATTTTCAAGCAATAAAACTTCTCCCGGTTTTAATGCATCGCTCAAAGCTTTGGTAGCAGCTCCAACGCAATCGCTAGAAAACTTTACTTCCACCCCTAAAAGTCTGCTGAGGGATGTTACAATATGCTTTAATGAGAATTTATCTTCCGGTACATTTTTGGGTCTTCCCAAGTGTGACATAATGATTACCGAACCGCCATCATTCAATATTTTTTTAAGTGTGGGTATAGCTGCTTTTATACGGTTATCGTCGGTTACATTTAATTTCTCATCAAGAGGAACATTGAAATCTACCCTTACGAGGGCTTTTTTATTTTTAAAGTTGTAGGTTTCGATGGTTTGCATGGTATAAATTTATTAGCCAATTAGACCGCAAAAATAATCTATAATCTGTCTTGTTGAGTTTATTTTTTAGCCTTTAATACCACGCATTTAAACGTCACTATTACAGGAGAATTAGAAGCATTTGACAATATAGTTACAGTTCTGTCCTGTCTGCCAATGGCATCGTTAGTATGAAAAACTACCTGTATGCTATCTTGCTTGCCAGGTAAAACAGGGGTTAGAGGTCTATTAGCTCCGGTGCAACTGCATTCTACTTTAGTATCAGTTATTACTAAAGGTTGGTTACCTGAATTGATAAATTTATATTGAAAATGGAGTGTATCGCCTTGCCGCACAAAGCCCAAGTGGCGCATATTTTTATCAATGGTCATAACCGGTTGAGCCGCACAAAAATGCCAACAAAAAACTGCTATAACTATGGTACTACTCCGGATTACACTCATCTCATCAAGTTACTAAAACAAAAAAGTCTGCCCAAAATAAGATTGAGCAGACTTTTCAATAAAATTATAAATACCAATTAGTGGCCACTGGTGTTCGCTGGTGGTGTAGCAGGAGTTGCGGCCGGTGTTGCTGCTGGTGGATCAGATAATACGTTACCTTTAATTACGAGAACTTTTGTAGGAGGATTAGCATTACTGGTAAGAGTTACGGTTTTGGTAAATGCGCCAATTCTGTCGGTAGCATAGTGAACCTTGATTTCAGAATTTTGTCCAGGAGGAATAGGCTCAGTAGGCGCGGTAGGAACGGTACATCCGCATGAACCATGGGCATTGCTAATAAGCAATGGCTCTTTTCCAACATTTGTAAATTTGAATACGCGATAACCATCAGCATTATGAGGAATGGTACCATAATCAATGGTATCATGTTCAAATTTCATTACAGGAGCATTTGGATCGGGAGCAGCAGCAGGTGTGGTAGCGGCTTGTGCATATAGATTACCTGACAAAGCAAGGGCTGCAATTAATGTAATGGAAGATAGAAGTTTTTTCATGATTGAATCGATTTTTTTGTTGATATTAAATTATTGATTATCCCAATTTGAAGAAAACGGAGCTCCACTGGTATTATTGCCCGGATCGGTAGGAAAGCTAGGCACTGCCGGTTTGGCGTTTACCTTTCCGTGAATGGATAATACTACGGGAGACTCTTTTGCATTAGAGGTTATTGTTACTGTTTTGTGAAAATCGCCAACTCGGTGGGTATCGTAGGTTACTTTAATGGTATCTTTTTGACCGGGCGCAATTGGATCGTGCGGCCATTTAGGAATAGTACAACCGCATGAACCATGTGCTTCTTTTATAACCAAAGGTTCTTTACCTGTATTGGTAAACAGAAACAGGTAAGTACCATTTCCATCTTGTTCAAAAGTGCCAAAATCATGATCTTTTGTATCAAAGGCCATAACAGGGGCATTAGGATCATTAGCCGGTGTAGAAGTTGCTGCCGCCTGGGCATTAGCAAATACGCAGGGAATCAACAACAAACCTATAATAAGTATCTTTTTATACATATAACATCTAATACTACGGTCGCAAATTTAATTATTATTCTTAGAAAACCTTGTAAAATCTAACATTATTTAACAATTAGGGGCGTACTATTAAGGTACTACTTCATAAGGCTTGTAATCTTAATCTTCTCTACTTCCCCATCAAAGTCGCTACTGGAACGTATATATAGCTGCAGCCTATTCCTTTGGGAACAATCAGGCAGCTTTATATAAAAAGAATACTCATTTGAACCCCCTTGCATGCTGATAGGGCTAAATAACCGCACCCGGTTATGTTTGATAGAGTCGCCAACCTTCAGTTGCGAGTTTAAATAGCTTTCCGAAAAGCCCTTGCCAGCTTTTATTTTTGCTTCAATTTTAAGCCATGCTTCTGTAACAGGCTTATATACAGAGTCGGGCAAAATAGTAGCATTTAGTAATACTATAGGGGTGTTAGGCGATACTTGCAAATGACGAACCGTATCTATATAAACAAGTACCTGCTTTATGTATCCTTTCTCATTACCGAGATAATCATTGGTATCAAGCAAGCTCATATCTAAAGGAGTGGGGTGAGGATTCACGTATATCCTTGCATAATATCTCCGGTTCATTTCATCATAATGCAATATTGTCCGGTTATACTGTACAATTTGGAAGAGGTTCACCCCTACGAGGTACGCTCCCAATAAATAAAACATGTATCGCCACTTTTTACCGTTAACATATTCCACAAATGCTGCCATGGGCAATGCAAATACAGGATAGGAATGCGATAAAGCGCGGGTAGAATAACTGCCGCCGTAGCGCCAATCGAACCAGGAAATAATTATCCATATATTGAGCAGGCAGAACCAGATAACTGACTTCTTAAAAGGATATTTCTTCATATAAAACATGCCAAGAATAAAGAAAACGGTAACAGGTGTATAGATAAACCAACCCTTTTCCCAACCAAAAAGCACCCGGAAAAACGGATTTAAGAAAACCCATTTACTCCCCACATTGTAGATAAAAAAACCGGAAGCAATTTGCCAATATATAAGTTGGGGTAATACACCTAAAAACACAAACACCAAAGCATACATCACATGCTTTTTGTATTGTTTCGCCAATGCCCATTTTTCACGTGCCGATTCTTTGGTATGGGTATTCCAAAGCAAGGGAATAAACAGCATGATAGTCTCTGTAGGACGGCATATACTAGCCAATCCAATAGTATAGCCAATGAGGCAAGCCCAAAGCAATGTTGGCTCTTTGTGCCACTTGATGGTAAAGTATAATATCAATACATATAAAGGAAATATAAGCCCATGGCTTTGGGCATTATCAATGGCAACATATTGAATGATGTTGGTAGCAAGCATAACCAGCAAAAGCGTTATGGCGCTTGCCTTGTCTGTGAAAAAACGGAGTAAAATATTCCGCAATAAAAAAACAGATAACAAACAATACAGCAATACTCCAAACGCAATAGCATATTGGTAAGGCGGTGAAAACCCATCAGCCTGATAATGGCAGGCCTTAGCTATGCAATGACCTATTAAGAACAGGGGCATTTCCATAATAGCTACTCCCCCCAAGTATTTAAACACATACTTATTATTCTTATAAACATTAGCCTGGTAAACCCATCCGCCCGATACCTGGTATTTTTTATCGATTCCGGGGAACCATTTTAGTTGGGTGGCATCGTTATATATAAATGCCGAAGGCAAATACATGTAGTACCCAAGTGCATCCCAGGTAGTAACTTTTAGCGTATAATTAGGGTCAAGCCCAGAATAAGACAAGCGATATTGCAAAAGCACAATACTTATAATACAACAGGCAATAAGCGAATACTTATTTTTCATTATTACAAAACTAAATAAAAAGCTATTGGAAAATTAAAAATATAAGTGGCAATAGGGTACTGATAAATAAGCCGTTCTCTTTTTTAGCCAACATCTTAAAAATACGGTTCAATCTTTGCTTCAAAACGTATATTTGCAGCTTATCGGATAAAAATGTCTGAAGAAATGCTTAAAGAAATAAGCAGCATTCGCAGTTGGGCGGAGGAAGACCGTCCCAGGGAAAAACTTATACTAAAGGGCTCTGCAGCACTTTCAGACGCCGAGCTATTAGCCATTCTGATTGGCTCGGGCACCCGTGGCGAATCGGCAGTAGATGTGTGTAAGACTATTTTAAAGAATACTGGCAATAACCTCAATGAACTGGGAAAGCTTTCTGTCAGCGACTTGAAGAAATATAAAGGTATAGGAGAAGCAAAAGCTATTACCATTGTAGCAGCACTTGAACTTGCCAAACGTAGAAGGACTGCTGAAGTAAAAGAAAAAGAAAAAATATCGGGCAGTAAAGATGTATATGAATACCTTCATCACCTGGCCGACTTGCATAATGAAGAATTTTGGGTAATGTTTCTTAACCGGGCTAATAAAATAATATCTACTCAAAAACTTAGCCAGGGCGGTATTACAGGCACCGTGGCGGATATCCGCTTAATTCTTAAAAGCGCCTTAGATAATTTTGCGACCTGTATTATACTTTGCCATAATCACCCATCAGGTAACCTGAATCCAAGTGCCGAAGACAAAGAACTAACTCAAAAAGTGAAACAAACAGCAAAATTACTTGACATTGCTGTTTTAGATCATGTAATCGTTTCGGATGGCGGCTACTTTAGCTTCGCCGATGAAGGCATATTATAAACCATGATAAAGATTTTAACCGTTATAGGGGCCCGTCCCCAAATCATTAAAGCATCTGCCTTAGGCAGGGCTATTAGGGATACCTACAATAAAGAGCTAGAAGAAATTATTCTTCATACCGGGCAGCATTATGACGATAACATGTCTGATTCGTTTTTTCGGGAGATGGATATTAGCCAGCCCGATTACAATCTGAATGTAGGTTCTGAAAGCCATGGTAAGCAAACAGCTTTAATGATAGAGGGCATCGAAAGAATTGCCGTGCTTGAGAAGCCGGCTGCTATGGTTGTTTATGGAGACACCAATTCGACTTTGGCAGCGGCTATAGCAGCCACTAAGTTAAAAATTCCATTGGTACATATTGAAGCGGGGTTACGCTCGTTCAATAAAAATATGCCAGAAGAAATTAACCGCATTGTTTGCGACCACTGCTCTACATTGCTTTTCACACCTACATTGGCAGGGTATAATAATTTGTTACGAGAAGGGTTTAACCAAGATAATGAAGCCCCTTTCAGTATCAATAAACCGGGCATATTCCATTGCGGAGATGTGATGTATGACAATACATTATACTTTTCCGGTGTGGCCGAAGCCACTTCCGGTATTATGAACAAATTAAACTTGCCCGGAAAAGAGTTTTTATTAATGACGCTGCACCGCGACAACAATACAGATAATCCGGCCCGATTAAACGCTATATTGGAAAGCATCAATGAAATTAGCTTATACGAACAAATACCCGTAGTATTTCCTATACATCCCCGCACTTCGGCATTACTGGATGCGGCCAAACATTTATTACTAAAGCAACTAAAAGAAAACCCTTTATTTAAAATAATACCTCCTGTTTCTTTCCTGGAAATGATCTTACTGGAGAAAAGATGCTCTATGATACTGACTGATTCGGGTGGAGTGCAAAAAGAAGCATTTTTTCTGCATAAACCCTGCATAGTATTACGCCCCGAAACCGAATGGGTTGAATTGGTAGATTGCGGCAATTCAATATTAGCTGATGCCGATGGTGAGCGCATTAAAAAAGCTTTCAGGCATTTTAAAGACACTACACGATATAGTTACCCGTCATTTTATGGAAAAGGCGATGCGGCCAACTTTATTTGCCGCGAAATCATCTCCAATTTTAGTTGATATGACTGGATTACTTATATATACCCCCCAGATTACACAACGGGTAGCTTATATATTTCAACTATTTTTCGATTCGCTTATTCGAACCCCTTATTCCATTACCACTGATGAAGCTGTTTTTAATGCTTATACCGGGCCTAAGCTTAATTACTCTGTCACTTCCATTTCTGATGCAAAAGTCCATATTGTACCGGGTGGACTCCTTACAGAAAAAGGTATTAAGGCCCAAACACCGGAGGTATTTGTATGGAACAATCTGAAGGTTTTTTACGGAACCACTTCAGGCAGTCTCCCATTCGATATTTTTTCTGCTTCATTTTATTTAGTCAGCCGTTACGAGGAATATTTTCCAAGTAAACTTGACAGGCATAAACGCTTTCAATATAAAAACTGTATTGCTCACAAAAATAACTTTTTAGATGAGCCTCTTGTAAATATGTGGGCCGAAGAATTGAAAAAAATAATCCTTAAAGAATATCCCGCCGTAGTATTTTCACTGAACAAATATTCCTTTATTCCAACCATTGATATTGATACGGCTTATGCACATTTGGGCAGAAATATTTTTATTACTGCAGGTGCATACCTGAAGGCACTCTATACACTTGACTTCAAAGCCATTCTTGAAAAGACATTGGTTTTATTGCGTTTAAAAAAAGATCCTTACAATACTTATCATTACCAGGGAGCTATTTTCGCTAAGTATCATTTATTCCCCATTTATTTTTTATTAGCCGGGAAGCGAGGTCACTATGACAAAAACATATCACCTCGCAGCTTACGATTTAAGAGACTTGTAAAACAGTTGCGTTTAATAGGGAAAATAGGTATTCATCCTTCTTATCATTCAAATAAACATATTGAAATAGTAGAAAAAGAGATAAAAAATGTAGAACGTTATAACTCCGAAAAAATAACCTGTTCGCGCCAACACTATTTGCGCTTAAGCTTGCCGGAAACCTATCGTTGTCTTGCTAAAATTGGTATTACAGATGACTACAGCATGGCATATGCCCCTGCTGTAGGATTCAGGGCCAGTATTTGCACTCCGTTCTATTTTTACGACCTGAGAACTGAAAGTGTTTTACCTGTTAAAGTTCATTCTTCTTCCATAATGGATGGTACATTGAAAGAATACTTACACCTTTCCCCAAACCGTTCTATAATAATTATTAAGGAACTCATTCAAAAAACAAAATTATTAAACGGAGAGTTTATCCCTATCTGGCACAATCATTCCATTAATGATAAAGGAGGCTGGAAAGATTGGAAAACAATATTTGAAACTATGATGGAAGTTGGTTCTGATAAAAAAATATAAGAGTTGATACGGTATTTAAGACACGCAGATATTGATGAATCAAAATGGAATGAATGTGTTAGCCATTCAGCCAACGGACTTGTATATGCGTATTCCTGGTATTTGGATATAGTTTGTCCGGGTTGGGAAGCATTGGTGGAAGATGATTATATAAGTATTTTGCCTTTACCCATGGCGAAAAAATATGGCTACACGTACACTTATCCTCCCTTGTTTACACAACAACTTGGCGTATTTTCAAAACAGGAGCTACACGAAGAAAAAATAAAAGAATTTATTTCGGCAATCCCTCCCAATTACCGGTATATTGAAATGCACCTGAACGAACAAAATATTTTTCATTCACGCACATTTGAAACAAGGGAGCTGATTACCTATACGCTCGACCTTAATCGCCCATACGCTGAAATAGCTGCATCTTATTCCACACAAACTAAAAGAAATTTAAAGAAAGCGCTTTCATCTTCTTTAACAATAGTACAAACGCCCCGACCTGAAAAAATTATTAAACTATTTAGGGATAACAGGGGCCTGCAACATGAATTGCCTTTCGCTTTTTATACGGTATTAGAGCGGCTTACTGAAGTATTAATATCAAAGGGAACAGTTACACCAATCGGGGTAAATGATAAAAACAATGAGATGTGTGCTGGAGCTTTTTTTGTAAAAAGCAAAAACAGGCATATCTTTCTTTTTTCCGGCGCAAATCAAAATGCTTACGATTCACAGGCAGTAACTTTGCTACTTACCAATTATATAGAAGAACATGCAGGAAATCCTATCCTATTTGATTTTGAAGGCTCTATGGATAAAGATTTAGCAAGGTTCTACAGCGGCTTTGGTTCCACTAAAAGTACTTTTTTAATGATTCGGAAGAATACCTTGCCGACTCCTGTAAAATGGGTAAAAGAAATGCAGTATAAAAGAAAATCGGCTACCTGACAGCCCTTCGAGTATAAGATATCTATTGCCCTCATTAAAAATTTGTACCTTTAGATTTTAATTACATTATGGATTTTTTACCCGAGCCGATAGAAAAATACGTGGATTCTCACACACGTGAAGAATCAGATATACTAAAAAAATTAAACAGGGAAACTCACGCCAAGGTTCTCATGCCACAGATGCTCTCAGGGCATGTGCAGGGCCGTTTTCTCAAAATGCTAAGCTGCATGGTACGTCCTTTGCAGATATTGGAAATAGGAACCTTCACCGGTTACTCTTCGATATGCCTTGCCGAAGGATTGCAAGAAGGCGGTATAGTTCATACCATTGATATTAATGAGGAGTTACTGCCCATGGCAACCCGTTATATAAAGGAAGCAGGTATGGAACATAAAATTAAAACCTATACGGGAAATGCGCTCGAAATTATTCCCACCCTTAACTATACATTTGACATAGTTTTTATTGATGCTGATAAAACCAATTACAGCAACTATTACAAACTCGCCTTCCCGAAGCTTAAAGTGGGAGGTTATATATTCGCCGATAACGTTTTATGGAGCGGAAAAGTAGCTGATGTCGCATACCATTCTGATGATGAAACCAAAGCCATTATGGAATATAATGATATGGTGATGACCGATCCTAAAGTAGAAAATGTGTTGGTCCCAATCCGAGACGGACTGATGATTGCTCGAAAAATACGGGCATAGACCTATTCCGTAAACTTATACCCTACGCCCCGGATGGAATGAAAATGAACAGGGGATTTGGGATTTTCTTCAAAATATTTCCGGAACGTTACAATATGGTTATCGATAGTTCGGGTAGATGGTATACTATCATATCCCCAAACTTCCTTAAGAATTAATTCACGCGGGGTTACTTCATTCTTCCTTTCCACCAATAACTTGAGCAAATCTATTTCCCGCTTGGTTAATTCCTTTCTTTCGCCTGCCAGTGTATAAACTTCGTATGTTTTGAAATTGATAATACATTTCCCAAAACGGTATTCCTCCAACCCAATTTCCTCGCTTTCTTTCGCAGATCTTTTTAACAGCGATTTCACCCGAAGCAATAATTCCTCCAGATGGAATGGTTTGCCAAGGTAATCATCGGCGCCTAATTTCAACCCTGTTATCCGGTCATCGGTTGAACTTCGTGAAGTAAGGAAAAGGATAGGCGTCTTTTTATCTGTTTTGCGAATATGAGCACATAGTTCATACCCGCTCATTCCTGGCAACGTAACATCTAAAATGATGAGTGAAAACTGAGCACTTCTATATTTACTCCATGCCTCTTCGGCATTCATAAAAGCCATAACATCATAACCCTCTAACTCGAGGTTAAGCTTTATAGTAGAAAGTAAATTCTTTTCGTCTTCAACAAGTAAGATAGTGCTTGCCATACTTTTAGCTAATGGCTAATGAGCTATTATCTTAGAAAGGAAGGTCATCCTGCTCTTCCGTTGCAGGAAGGGCTGCTTCTGTTGCATAGGAAGAATCTCCGCTGCTGCCCGATGAAGAGCTACCCTTATCAACATGTTCTATTTTCCATGCATCTAACGAGGTAAAGTATTTAACCACCCCGTCTTTTTGCCATTCGCGTCCGCTGATAAAAAATCCAACTTTCACTTCATCTCCTGGTTTGTAATCATCTAATAAGCGGCATTTATCTTGCTTTAACTGGAACAATATATGTTGCGGGTAATTACTGGAATTATCGGTTACGACGAATTCTCTTTTTTTGAAAGAGTCAGACACTCTTTGTTCGTCTCTCTTAAGTTTTAGGGTGCCCGTAAGTTCGAATTGCATGGGGTTTGTTATTTAAAAAATTTCAACTATATTATATTCATCTACCTCTGGCAGACAAGATTCAAAGATAAGTTAATTTTCAATATAGCTGTTGATAATAGCTATTCACTAACTTTGCTTTCTACATGGCTGTATATATGAAAAAGATAAAAATAGGCATATTAAAAGAAGAAAAGATTCCTGTTGAAATGCGTGTTCCTTTTTCTCCTTTGCAATGCAGCGAGTTAATGCGTGCTTACCCGGGAGTTGAAATAGTAGTGCAGCATTCCGGTACCCGTTGCTATTCCGATGAAGAATATGCTTCTTTTGGCCTCCCGCTTACCGATGATTTAAGCAATTGCGATATACTGATGGGCTTAAAAGAAATACCCGTTGATATGCTGATTTCCAATAAAAAGTATTTTATTTTTTCACATACTACCAAAAAACAGCCTCATAACAAAAGAATGCTGAAGGCCATGCTTGACAGGCAAATCGAACTAGTAGACTATGAATGCCTAACTGATGTAGACCATTCAAGAGTTATTGGGTTTGGGCGCTATGCAGGCATTATAGGCACTTATAACGGAGTGAGAGGTTATGGAATCCGTTACAACCTTTTCGATTTGAAGCCGGCCTGGCAGTGCCGCGATAAAGAAGAACTGCTGAAAGAAATAGACAGGGTAAGGCTTCCGAATATTAAAATTCTGCTTACAGGGGGAGGGCGTGTGGCCAATGGAGCCATAGAAGCCTTGGGGATTCTTAAAATCCGCAAGGTTACTCCTTATGAGTTTCTGAATTGTTCTTTTCGTGAAGCTGTTTATTGCCAGCTTCATTCCAAAGATCTATACCTTACAAGAGACGGCTCTTCATGGGATTTAAAAGATTTTTATGACCATTCTGAAAACTACGCTTCCACATTTTTACCTTATACCAAAGTCTGCGATTTACTTATTACAGGCCACTTTTGGGATGGCAAAGCTGCTCCCCTTTTCACCAGGGCCCAAATGAAATTGCCCGACTTTCACATTAGCGTTATTGCCGATATAGCTTGCGATGTGAATGGATCCGTTCCGAGTACGCTGAAAGCCTCTTCCATATTGGAACCTTTTTATGGTTACAACCCAATGACTGAAGAGGTTGATATACCTTTTGCAAAAAATACCATTACCGTAATGGCTGTAGACAACCTTCCCTGCGAGTTACCCCGTGAAGCTTCGGAAGATTTTGGCAAGGAGCTTATGGAAAGGGTCGTGCCCCATTTGTTAGGAAAAGATGAAAATGGAATGATTGAACGAGCTACCATTACCCGCAATGGCAAACTAATGCCAAACTATGAATATTTGAGCGATTACGTTGCTTAATCGTCATTGCGAGTCTGCCAGAGGCGGACGAAGCAACCCCGAAGGGCTCATGAGCTCCTTTAAATAAAATTGGCTTTGCGAATAATCTCAGAAAATTATTTTCTTGCATTTTTATATTTCGCGTTATTTCGCACTTTTTCCGGATTTAAAACAGCAAAAAATGGCAATTTTTTCGGGTTCTACTCTAAACTTTGACTGATGTACTTGATGCCTTATCATATGTTAATAGCATTATTAAGGACATGAAAAAACTTAACGCAATGCGTATTTTCATTATTACGAATTTATATACATTATCTTAGATATGGGTATTTCACAAATACATTATGCCTAGTGGCCTCAAAATCATGCTCAGAAACATTGAAGGCTTGTTTACCACCAAGAATCGCATTACGTAAATATGCTCTCTCGAATGGCTGTTGAAGGCTATCCTTTAAATTAGTATAAGTTATTTTAATGTATATATAAAAGGCGTTTGGCATCTTTCGGGGTATATAGGAAGCAAAAGGCAAATCTATAATTTCGTCTTTCTTAAGCGTTGTGTTTCTATTTACTGGTACTAATTCACCTAAATAAAAATCATTTTCTTGAGGATTTATAAAAACACATGTGAATTTTATGTTCTTGGCAGGGCTGTCTTTAAAATTTTGTATGCTAATTGTAAAAATAGCAGAATCATTTCTAAAATCGACATACGGATTAATCTTAACCGTTGGGTCACTAGTTAAATCCAAATAAGGTTCAACTGGGGGTGTTTTAATCTTTTTTACTTCTGCAATAGTTTTTGTTGTGGTATCGAGAGTTCTGTTTGATGTGTATAATGTCCTATCAATAATATCTCTAATAGTGCCATTTAGAGCATGAAGAGTATCGATGTTTTCTTTTAGAATATCCTTAGATTTTTCTACATATCCTCGAATAGAATCTATCACTTTATATGCATTTTTTAAATTCTCTTTTGACTTATTCAATTCATTTATGGTGGTATCCAATTCATTTTTTTTATCCTTTGCTACAGTTCCCCACACGCCAACCCCTAGAGCTATGAATAAAATACTGCTTTTCCACAGATTCTTTCGTTTATAAGACTTTGTCTTCGGCCAAAATTCTTCTACTTAGAGAATTAAAGTACGAGAAAAAACTTGCCACTAATGCTACTTTTGGTGGTGTTTTAAAGGCTTCTGCTGCCCATGCCAATAAAGTAGCCGCAAAGAAGATTAAAAAAAGAAAATAAATGCACGATATAACACTTTGTTGTCGTTATATAATAACTACTCAACCTAAATCTGATTGGATAGTATATATTATACCTTGCCTATCAATATGTGTTACAATTGGGATAGCGATTTGGCAGTTTAGAGCAAATTCAAGAGAAAAAGAAGCAACACGAAAAGCAGAGGTTGAATATAATCTGCTTAGAGAAATACATGGAGCTTGCGATAATATGCTCACATTGGCATTTTCATATAATAGACACATATTGGCATGGCTCTATTTTTTTCAAATGTATGACAGGAAAAAAGAATACAAGGATTATTATTTAACGCTATGCTTGAAGAATTATGATTTATCGGAACAAGATTCTAAAGAATATTATGAAAATTGGAGTATGTTAAATAAAAATATAAGCGTGATAAGAAAATATTTAAACCCAGAAAAGGCAAATAAAATAATTAAATTAGTGGAAGAACCTGGAGAAGAGTTCGCTCAAAGTTATATGAATATAAATTGGGGAGAAACTCCTGATGATGCCACCAGAGCACATGAAGCGGCTTATGCAGGAATACCAGATTATGTATTAAACCAAAGTAAATTAAAAAATGTGGATGATATACGACGTATAATTTCAGGAATAAGTAAAGAAGGTATAGAACCTGATGAGCCAAAAACAGGAGATTAAATATTATTTTATCAGGTCTTCCGACCAAGAAAAAACCGGCACCCTATGTGGAATGCCGGTTGTATTCTCCCAATAAACCTTTCTAACAGCGTCTCCTCTACTAGTCTACATTATCGTGAAGGAAAGAGTTGTTCTGCCTCAACTCTGCCTTTTTATCTTCATTTTCTGAAAGAGTAAACCTTGATTGGTTCGATTCCGATGAATGCGGAGTTTCTCCCAAATCAATATTTCTCCTTTTATAAGCCGGTTCGTTTTCCAGTTCGGTAATTCCGGAAGGGCTCCTCAGTTTATAGCTTAACTGTTTCAGCTTTTCTATTCTTTCTTGTGATTTCCTGCGTTGCTCTTCAATAAAAGCAGGATCTGTCAAATCAACCTTTTCGTTTTGTTGCGATGCATTTTCTACAGGCCGTTGAGGAATGTTAAACAACAAGGGAGTCCGGGGTTGGTCATCCAGCGGCCTCTTTACAATTTCAAATTCTATATCCTGTTTGTTTTCTGCAACAGGGGCTACAGCTTCAATAGGTTGTTTTATGAAAGGTTCATTACCCGGTACTTCTTGCTTGGGAGCAGCCTCTGGTGTAAACTCAGCAGCTACTTCTAAAGGTGGATTTTTCAACACCGGTTCCATTGATTCCTCTTTAGGCAAAGCCACGGGCTGATTTACAATCACCGGAGGTTGGTGATTTACCACGGGTGTCGTACTTGTTTGTTCATCCAGACGGCGCATTACTTTTTCTGCTTTCTTTTCAGTAAAAGTTATTACAGGATTTGCGTTGAATCCGGTTGCAATAAGCGTAACATTAATTTTTTCGCCCAGTGTTTCATCAATGCCATATCCTTTAATGATATCGGCTGTTTGACCTGCTGCCTCTTGTATAAAGTCGGTAATTTCTCCTAACTCATCCATGGTAATATCATCCGAACCACAGGTGATATTCAATAGCACATAACGTGCTCCTTTAATATTATTATCATTCAACAAAGGTGATGTAAGCGCAAGTTCCACTGCCCTGATTGCCCTGTTTTCGCCTTCGCAGCTTGCAGAACCCATAATGGCCACACCGCTTTCCTTCATCACCGTTTGCACATCAGCAAAGTCAAGATTTACATGCAGGGTAACGGTAATGATTTCTGCAATGCTCTTGGCTGCAGTATTCAGAATATCATCGGCATGTGAAAAAGCTTCGCCCAATTTCAGGTTGCCGTACATCTCACGTAGTTTATCGTTGTTGATGATAAGAATAGTATCTACATGCTCGCGAAGTTCTTTCAAGCCTTCTTCCGCCTGTATTTTTCTTTTCTTCCCTTCAAATCCGAAAGGAACGGTTACAATAGCTACCGTAAGGATACCCATTTCCTTTGCAGCTTGGGCAATTACAGGGGCTCCACCCGTTCCGGTACCTCCGCCAAGGCCCGCAGTAATGAATACCATTTTAGTATTGGTACCTAATATTTTTTTAATGTCTTCTATGCTTTCCAGGGTAGCCCTTCTTCCAATTTCGGGAAGTGAGCCCGCCCCACGGCCTTCGGTAAGACCTGAGCCAAGCGCTATTTTTAATGGAACAGGGCTAATATCTAATGCCTGCTGGTCGGTATTGCACACAATGAAATCAACACCTTTTATTCCTTCACGGAACATATGGTTGACTGCATTGCTGCCTCCTCCACCTACACCAATTACTTTGATGATGGAAGATCTGTCTGTCGGTAAATCGAAGTTAATCATGACTGTGTTTATTTAAGGTTATTTGGGATTATGTGTTGCTTGTTGTTATTTATTTTTTCTTGTTTGCTGCATCTACATCTTCATTAAAAAAGTTTACAGCGCCTGCATAAAGTCTTTCCATCATGCTGCGTTTATTTTTCACGTTAGAGTGCTGCACCACTTCAGTTGCTTTTATTGGTGTTGCTTGTTCAGCCTGAATTATCTGGTTGCGTTGATTTTCATCAAATCCTTTCATTACAAGGCCTACCGAGGTAGCATAAAGCGGATGGCTCAAATCGAAATTGCCTGCAGCCAGATGCTCGTTCGGATAACCCACGCGGGTATCCATGCCGGTGATGTATTCTACCAATTGAGGAAGGTATTTTAATTGTGCGCCGCCACCTGTTACTACAATACCTGCAATCAGTTTCCTTTCAAAGCCGGAATTCTTAATTTCATAATATACATGCTCCAATATTTCTGACATGCGTGCATGTATAATAGCAGAAAGATTGCGAACCGAAATTTCCTTGTTTTGCCTGCCTTTCAAACCCGGAATCACTACGATTTCATTTTCCTGCGATTCGGTAGGAATAGCGCAACCAAATTTCACTTTCAATTGTTCAGCTTGTGCCTGTATAATTTGGCAACCTTGTTTTATATCTTCTGTAATTACGTTTCCACCGAATGGAATAACAGCAGTATGCCGTATAATATCATCCTGGAAGATGGCTACATCTGTTGTACCACCACCAATATCAATCAGCACCACGCCGGCTTCTCTTTCTTCGGGAGTAAGCACTGCATCGGAAGAAGCAAGCGCCTCCAGTGTAAGCTCGCTCATTTGGAGAGTTGATTTGGTTACGCATTTTTCAATGTTGGCAGCCGCCGCAACTTGCCCGGTAATAATATGGAAATTGGCTTCAAGGCGCGCTCCGCCCATGCCGATAGGATTCTTAATACCCACTTCGTTATCTACAATATACTCTTGTGGAAGTACTTCGATAATTTCTTCACCCGGAGGCATAGCAAGTCTTTCCATGCTGTCGATTAAAGCATCTACATCTTGCTGGGTAATTTCTTTGGAAGAATCCAGGCGGGTATATACCCCGCGGTGCTGGAGGCTCTTGATATGTTGTCCCGCTATACCGACGTTTACATATTCTATTTTAACACCCGATTTTTCTGAAGCTTCTTTTACTGCTTTTTCAATAGAGGCGACCGTTTGATCAATATTACGCACCATTCCCCGCGCAATGCCAAGCGATTCGGATTTTCCGACACCCAGTATTTCTATTTTGTTCTGTTCATTCTTACGGCCCACAATAGCCACAATCTTGGTGGTGCCAATGTCTAAGCCAACGATGATCTTTGATTTATTTTCCATAGAATTTATTTTTTAGTGCAGATTATTTGGTGTTTATATTTAAGGTTGATAGTTGCGTATTCATTCCACTTCCCGTTACGATTAAATCCGTCTTTGTAAAGAACAAATAGTTTGTCAAATTTTTGTTTTAGATCCGATGTATCTCCTAAAATAATGTGCTGGCAACCCACGCGCGGGATAAGCATAAATTCTTTAGCACTGTCTATATATACTTGTGTAATCTGCGCTTTCCAGAATGGATCCCTGTTGATAAACGAAGCAATTTTATATACCGACGGCAATAGCGAATGCACAGAAGTATCCGTCTCCATTTTTTTTGCATTCCTTGTATAATTGAAGGAATAAGGTTCATCGATAAACCCGTTCACAACTAATACACGGGGAGTGCAGTTATCGGTAAGTGGCATGAAGTAACCAACCGAATCAACATAATAGCTTTCATCATTCTCAGTCATTATGCGGGCAATCGGGTTCTTTTGTGTTACCGATACTTTAATATCCCCATCAAGTGTAGCATACACCTGTGCATCGATGATGTAGGAGTTATCTTTCAACATAGCTTCCATTTCGCGGAGGCTTATTTTATCCATGGGCTTTCCCTCCAGTACGCCCTGCTCCTGCTGCACAATGAGTGCCCGTATTTGTTCCGAAGTAATAAACACGCCCCTGCTACCTTTTTGCTGAATACTAATATCGACTGATTTGCATGGAGTGCTGCTTCTTTTCGATGTTGCAAACCCCAGCAATACTGATGCTCCTGCTACCAGCACAACCCAACCCGATATGATCAATATGCGCTTCTTCATGCTATTTTCTTTAACAGGGCATTTTTCAAAGGCTCTATAAGTCTGTCAATATCTCCGGCTCCCATTGTAACCAACACTTCGGGCATGTCAGAGGCAACCACATCTACCAATTCAGCTTTCGTACAAAGTTTTTTATTTTTCAGCTGTATTCTATTAAGCAACATGGACGAGGTAATTCCGTCAATGGGCAATTCTCTTGCAGGATAAATGTCAAGCAGGATAAGCTCATCTGCTAATTCAAGGCTTCTGGCAAAGCCGTCAGCAAAATCGCGGGTACGTGTATATAGATGCGGCTGGAATATGGCTGTAATCTTCTTACCTGGGTACATCGCTTTTACAGAACCCAAACAAGCTTTTATTTCTTCCGGGTGATGTGCATAATCATCAATGAAAATAAGTTGAGGCGTCAATATCTGATAATCGAAGCGGCGCTCAACCCCTGCAAATGTTCCCAACGCCTTTCGAATGCTATCATCATCCACATTCATCATCTTGGCTACGGCAGCTGCAGCAATGGAATTCTCAACATTATGCAAACCTGTTATTCCCAGAGAAATCGATTTAATTTCTCCGTAAGGTGTCACCACATCATACGTATAACGGCCATTCTGAGTATTTATATTCTTTGCAAAATAATCTGCTTGCTGATTGAGACCATAGAATTGAGTTTTACCTTTATGCTTAATAACGGATTGTACTTTTTCTTTTGTAATCAAGCACCCATCATCATGTATTCGGTCGGCAAACAATGCATACGATTCTTCCATGTGCGATGAATCGTGATAGATATCCAAATGATCAGGATCGACAGATGTTATAATAGCAATATCAGGGTTCAATGTAAGGAAAGAGCGATCATATTCGTCCGCCTCCACTACCATCACTTTATTTTCATTGCCTGATTTATTCAATAAAATATTGGTATGATAATTTTTGGATATTCCACCGAGGAAGGCTATGCATTCATTTCCAGATGAGCGCAAAATATGCGTTACAAGTGTTGAAGTAGTAGTTTTTCCATGTGTGCCGGCAACAGCTACTGTATAGTGCCCTTCGGTAATCCATCCAAGCACTTCTGCTCTTTTATGAATACTGTATTTTTTATCTATGAAGTAATTTAATTCGCTATGTTCCTTCGGAATAGCAGGAGTATAAATAATTAACGTATCAGCAACAGAATGCTCCATCACATTTTTATCAATCAATGCAATGTTATCTTCATAATGAATAGTAATTCCTTCATTCTCCATTTCATGGGTCAATGAAGAAGGTGTTTTATCATATCCGCCAACTGATTTTCCAAGCGATTTGAAATACCTCGCAAGGCCGCTCATGCCAATGCCGCCGATGCCAATCAAATAGATATATTTTACGGTATCAAATCTCATTTCCCTGATAGTTCAATTATTTCTTTTGCAATCCTATTGGCCGAATCAGTTATAGCAAGCGTCTTGATATTTTCACTTAATAAGTTCTGTAAATTGGTATCGCTTACAAGCTCTATCACTTTAGTTCCCAACTGTTTAACTGCCACATCATCTTTAATAACTATTGCTGCATCTCTGTCTGCAAGGCTATTAGCATTTTTAGTCTGATGGTCATCCGTTACGTTTGGCGATGGAACCAGTAGAACAGGTTTACCTGCTATACAGAGTTCTGCCAATGAAATAGCTCCTGCTCTTGATATAACCACATCGCTTGCTGCATAAGCGTAATCCATCTTTGCAATAAAATCATATACCCGGATATTGGGGTATTCTTTTGCTAATCCGACAGCTTCGGAATAAAATGTTTTTCCTGTTTGCCAAATGACCTGTATGTTATTACCGATCAAAAGTTGCAGGGCATTCTTTATGCCCAGGTTAATGGTTCTTGCACCCAGGCTGCCACCAATCACTAAAAGTGTAGTTCCTGCATTCAGTTTAAAATATTCTTTTGCTTCATTACGTTTAGTGGCAAGGTCGTTGATGTCCTGGCGTACCGGATTTCCGGTCATGATTAATTTATTAGCAGGGAAATATTTGTCCATTCCGGGATATGCTACACATATTTTATTAACTCTTTTCCCTAAAACTTTATTGGTAATTCCGGGATATGAATTTTGTTCCTGTATAAGTGTCGGGATATGCTTTCTAATTGCGGCCCATAGCGTAGGTCCGCTGGCATATCCGCCCACTCCAACAATGGCATCGGGATTAAATTCAGAAATTATTTCTTTTGCTTTGCTAACACTTTTTAAAACTTTTGTGGGAAGAGAAATATTCTTAAGCATATTTGAACGCGAAATGCCGGCTATCTCTAACCCCTGAATACTATACCCTGCCGCAGGCACCTTTTCCATCTCCATCCTTCCGATAGCTCCGACAAATAATATTTCTGTTCCCGGTCTCATCTTTTCTACTGCACGAGCTATGGCAATAGCGGGAAAAATATGCCCGCCTGTGCCACCACCGCTGATTATTATTTTAAGTTGCTGCGACAACACTTTCTGTTTGTTTTTCTGTTTCTGACTCTTGTTCTCCTTCCCTGCTAACACTCAAAATCACGCCTATGGCAATACTCGAAAACCATATCGATGTTCCTCCCATGCTCACTAATGGTAGGGGCTGCCCCGTAACAGGCAATAAATGAATGGCCACACACATATTTACCATAGCCTGTAATACCAGGCTTAATGTAAGCCCTATTGCCAACAAGCTTCCAAACGTTTTCGGATTTCGCGTAGCAATCCGCACACCCCTGAATAGCAAAGCGAGATAGAAGAAAACCATTACAATTGCCATTATAAAACCATATTCTTCTACCAGAATGGCATAAATAAAATCGGAAGAAGCCTGCGGTAAAATATTTTTTTGCACACTGTTGCCCGGGCCTTTGCCAAAAGTTCCGCCTGTTGCTATGGCAATCATGGCCTGGTCTGCCTGGTAGTTGCTTGATTTGTCACCTTTTGCAAAACTTTCAATACGCGACCTGGCTGTAGCAATACGATTGTTGATATGCGGAAAAGCAAATACAATCAATATAAATAACGCGCCGCCTGCAAAGGCTATTCCGAGTGTGGTGAATATCAGTTTTGCACTTGCTCTTCCAATAAAGAGAATGAACATGCAATTAATAAACAACAAGCCTGCCGTAGAAATATTAGACGGAAATATTAATCCGCAGATGAGTAATATCGGTAATGTTACACTTACAATTCCTCGCTTTAAATTTTGCATATCATCTTGCATCAGCGTAATGGTGCGGGCCACATATACTATAAGCGCTAGTTTAGCAAAATCAGATGTTTGGAAGGTAAGACCCAAGCCCGGTATTTGCAACCAGCGTGAAGCGCTTCCTTCATTTACTCCTTTAAGCAAAGTGAATAATAACAAGGGAACAGAAATAATTAAGGCTACCTGAAAGATTCGTGAATAGTAGGTATACTTTATATTATGGGTTAGATAGATCAACAGGAAGCCGAACAGCAAAATAATAATATGCTTCATTAGAAAATATGTCGCATCTCCTGATCGGCTGCGGTAAGCAAGAGTAATTACCGAGCTATAAACGGCGAGAATAGACACCACAGATAACAGGAGTACTATTATCCAAATAACTCTATCGCCTTTTATATGGTTGAAAATAGCTTTCATTCTATAATGCTCTTACAGCTTCTTTAAATTGATTGCCCCTGTCTTCGTAGTTTTCAAACAAATCGAAACTCGCACAAGCCGGAGAAAGTAATACAGTATCTCCCGGCCTGCTTGCTTTGTATGCGTTCACAACAGCATCCTTGGCGCTGGTAGCTTCAGTTATAAACGGAACAACGGTAGAAAATGCGCTGATGATTTTCCGGTTGTCTTTTCCCAGGCAAACAATGGCATGTACTTTTTCTTTTACCAGATCTTTTAAAATAGTGTAGTCATTTCCTTTATCAGTACCTCCCACAATCCATACGACAGGCCTGCTCATACTTTCCAGCGCATACCATGCTGAATTTACATTGGTAGCTTTAGAGTCGTTAATAAATTCCACATCATGAATAGTGGCAACATACTCCAGGCGGTGTTCTATATTACGGAAATCAGAAAGGCTCTCCCTTATGCTGTCTTTTCGAATATCCATCACCTTGGCAGCAATTCCTGCAGCCATTGAGTTGTAAATGTTGTGCATACCGGGTAATGGTAATCTGTTTGCTGACATAGAGAATGAAGATTTATTTACATTAAAAACTAGCTCCTGGTTTGTTAAACTTGCTCCTTCTTCCACAGGTTGCTTTATAGAGAAAGGATATTTTTTTACGTTTATATTTCTTTTTTCAACTTCCCTGTTCGTTATTTCATCATCAAGGCAGTAGATAAAAGAATCGTCCGAAGTTTGATTTTGTATTATCCTGAATTTGGAGTTTATATATTCCTCCAGGTTATAATTGTAGCGGTCAAGATGATCGGGTGTAATATTCAGAAGGATGGAAATATCCGCTTTAAATTTATACATATTATCCAGTTGAAAGCTACTTAACTCCAACACATAATAATCGAAATTTTCAGTCGCGACCTGGTAAGCAAAACTCTTGCCGATATTACCTGCCAGACCTACATTCAACCCAGCTTTCTTAAAAATGTGATAGGTTAAAAGTGTAGTGGTAGTTTTGCCATTGCTACCCGTAATGCAAATCAATTTTGCATTTGTATATCGGGAAGCAAATTCTATTTCTGAAATAACAGGAATATTTTTTGCCTTAAGTTTTTGTATTAAGGCTGCATTTTCAGGAATACCGGGGCTTTTTATCACCTCATCGGCATCCAATATTTTATCTTCAGAATGCGCACCTTCTTCGTATGGAATCTGCTCCGTTTGCAGCATTTCATGGTACTTTGGCTTTATCTTTCCTTTGTCAGATAGCCATGCCTCCATACCTTTCTTACGTGCAAGAATAGCTGCGCCCACCCCGCTTTCGCCGGCGCCCAAAATCACTATTTTCTTTGCACTGTTCATTTCTATCTCAATTTCAGTGTTATAATACTTACTACAGCGAGCATGATCCCAATAATCCAAAAGCGGGATACGATCTTAGATTCATGCAGGTTCAATTTTTGATAATGGTGATGAAGGGGCGACATCTTAAAAATGCGTCTTCCTTCACCATATTTTTTCCTGGTATATTTGAAATAGCTAACCTGTATCATCACCGATAAATTTTCGATGAGGAATATTCCGCACAGGACAGGAAGCAATAATTCTTTCCGTATGGCAATGGCAAATACTGCAATGATACCACCCAATGCAAGGCTTCCTGTATCGCCCATGAAAACTTGTGCGGGGTAGGAATTATACCATAGAAAGCCCACGCATGCCCCTACAAATGCACTCATAAATATTACGAGTTCGCTACAATTGGGAATGTACATAATGTTTAAATAATCTGCAAAAACATAGTTGCCCGATACATAGGCAAGCAACATAAGTGTAACTCCAATAATGGCTGAAGTACCTGTCGCAAGGCCATCAATTCCGTCGGTTATATTGGCCCCATTTGAAACAGCTGTTACAATAAGAATAACAATAGGCACAAAAATGAGCCATGCCCATTTCTTATATCCGTCACCCAAAAATGAAATGAGCCAGGAATAATCGAACTCATTATTCTTGATGAAGGGAATAGTTGTTTCCATTGATTTAACGGACTGTGTTGCGTATTTTGGCAAATCGCTGATGCCTGCTTCCTGTCCACCAATAATAGTTTGAGGTGCACTGTGAATTTTTTCCTTCACTACTACATTACTATTAAAGTAGAGTGTAAAGCCAACTATGAGGCCGATTCCAATCTGTCCGAATACTTTAAATCCACCGCTCAATCCTTTTTTATCTTTTTTGAAGACTTTTATATAATCGTCCAGGAACCCTACGGTGCCTAACCAAATTGTAACAGCCAGCATAAGCAATACATATACATTCTCCAAACGGGCAAGCAATAAAGTAGGAATGAGGATAGAAGCAAGAATGATAAGACCGCCCATAGTAGGGGTGCCTTCTTTTTCCTTTTGCCCTGTCAATCCCAAATCGCGTATCGATTCACCCACTTGTTTTTTGTGCAGCAAGCGGATAAGCTTTTTGCCAAATACCATTGAAATCAGCAGGGAGATAATAATAGCCATGGCCGCACGGAATGAAATGTAGTTGAATACATTTGCTCCGGGCAAATTATAGTGCGCTCTCAGGTAATGGAAAAGGTAGTACAACATTAGCTTTGTAGTAGGGTTAGCGTTTCCGTTAATATTCTCATATCATCAAAAGGATATTTAACTCCTTTTATTTCCTGGTATTTTTCATGCCCCTTTCCTGCAAGCAAGATAATATCGCCACGTTGTGCCAACTGGCAGGCAGCTTTGATAGCCTCCTTGCGATCTTCAATAGCTAGGGATTTTTTCCTGTGCATCAGCGTAAGCCCCTGTTCCATCTGATGAATAATTTCAGCAGGCTCTTCAGAGCGGGGATTATCGGAAGTAAAAATTACCTTATCGCTCTTTTCGCAGGCTATGGATGCCATAATCGGGCGTTTGGTCTTATCTCTATCTCCGCCGCAACCCATTACTGTGATAATTTTTTCTTTACTTGCACGAACATCATGTATGGTAGAAAGCACATTCGTCAATGCATCGGGCGTGTGTGCATAATCAACTATTCCAATGGTGCCGTTAGGAGCCTTTGTATACTGGAACCTTCCTTCCACTGCATCCAGGCTGCTGAGGGTCTTCAGCGCCTCTTCCTTGTTTTCGCCTAACAGCATAGCTACAGCATATATAGCAAGTGCGTTGTATGCATTAAAAGTGCCAATTAGTTTTATCCAGATTTCACGGCTGTCTATAGTCAGGTCAAGACCGGAAAAAGTGTTTTCAATGATCTTGCATTTATAGTCTGCAGTATTCTTCAATGCAAATGTTTTCTTTAATGCTTTGGTATTTTGCAACATCACCAATCCGTGCGAATCGTCTTTATTAACTAGTGCAAATGCTGCCTTAGGCAGATCATCAAAGAATCTTTTTTTAGCTTTAATATATTCATCAAAAGTTTTGTGAAAATCCAAGTGATCGTGTGTAATATTGGTAAATACAGCGCCTGTAAAAGTTAATCCGGCAATTCTTCTTTGCACTACCGAATGGGAACTTACTTCCATAAAACAGTGTGTACAGCCTTGCACAACCATTTCATGCAATAACCTGTTTAATTCAAGCGCATCGGGAGTTGTATGGGTGGAAGGAATAATCTGATCATTAATTTGATTTTTAACGGTAGAAAGAAGTCCTACCTTATATCCCATTTTACTAAATAATTTGTATAATAAAGTTGCAGTGGTTGTCTTTCCATTCGTACCTGTAATACCCACTAATTTTAGTTTGGCAGAAGGTTGATCACAAAAATTTGAAGCAATAATACCAAGCGCTTCAGCTGAATCTATTACCCTCAGGTATGTTGTTCCCCTATGCCTTTTTTCAGGGATCTCTTCACAAATAATGGCTACAGCTCCATCTTTAATTGCCTGGTCAATGAAATTATGCCCGTCAACCGTTATACCTTTTACAGCAATAAACAAACACCCTTTCGCAACTTTCCTCGAATCAAACTCAACAGAAGAAACAGCCATAGAAGTGGTGCCTATCACTTCCGTAAGTGCAACTTTATATAATATGTCTCTCAACATCTTCTCCACTTACGATAGTTTTAGTGTTATTCTTTGTCCTTTTGCATAACTTGTTCCCGGTTCAAGGGATTGTTCCTTGACTGCACCGGAACCTACGATAGTAACCTTCAGATGCGCATTTTCAAGCAGGTAAACAGCATCTTCCACATCCATATTTTTAAGATCGGGAATAATGCCTTTTTCCAATTGTTTTTGAGGGTTCCAATCCATTGCCCGCAATGTGGAGTCCTGCACGTTAAACCCAATCCATGATGCATCGGAAGGAGTTTGACATTTCATATCAAGCGATTGAAATACCTTATAAAGATCATTTGCATCGCCGCTTTTTACAAAGAGGTTATTATTTTTTTCTGTATGTGTAGAGTCATCAATGGGAGGATCTATTTTAATGCTGCTTGCATATACTTTATCAGCAATTTCACGGAAAATAGGGCCTGCCGTTATGTTGCCGTAATAGCCGTCGGTGCTGGGAGAATTAACTATTACTATACAGGAATATTGCGGATTATCTGCCGGAAAATATCCTACAAAGGAAGCCCGGTAATTAGCCTTCAATGCTACTTTATATTGTCCCTTAGAAGCAATTTGCGCAGTACCTGTTTTGCCGGCAATAGCATAAACAGTATTTCTTAAATTGCTTGCAGTGCCCCGTAATACCACTCCTTCCAGCATTTTGCGCAGCTTTTTCAACGTGGAGGAAGAACATACAGAAGGATTCATAATAATCGGTTCAAACTTTTTTATTGCTTTACCATCTCTCGTTATGGCATCCACAAATTGAGGTTTCACCATTACACCATTATTCGCAACCGCATTATAAATCGTAAGTGTTTGCAGGGGAGTCATAGTGAGCCCGTAGCCTACTGAGAGCCATGGAAGCGTAGTTCCATACCAGTTGTTGCTTCCGGGATTAGGTATGCTGGGCGCACCTTCGCCCGGAATACTTAAGTTTAAAGGGCGATTTAGCCCGAGGCGGCATAAGCCATCTACAAATTTTTGAGGTTGTGTGGCATAATGCTTATAAATAACTTTGGAAATACCTACGTTAGATGAAAGCTCGAATGCACGTTGCACATTTACTGTTGCCCGTTCTTCGTCATTATGCTCCGCATCTTTCATGACACGGTCATAATACGTATGCTGTCCGCCCTCTAGGCTTACGCTATCGGTATTATTTACAAGCCCATCTTCCATAGCTACCAATAGCGAGAACAGTTTAAAAGTTGAGCCGGGCTCCATAGATTCGCCGATTGCATAATTATATAATTCCTGATACGTGTTAGAAGTATCTCTACGGGTAAGATTGGCGATAGCGAGCACTCTACCCGTTTTTACTTCCATTAATATTACACATCCGTGGTCGGCATGGTGCAGGATTAGTTGCGTATGCAATGCATTTTCAGCCACATCCTGGTAATTGAGGTTGATGGTGGATACAAGGTCGCACCCATTTTGAGGCTGAAGATTCTGTTCGTTGTTTATGGGAACCCACACACCACCGGCCGTTTTAGTCATCAGGCCCTGACCGTTTACGCCTGCAAGGTATGAATCATATGCACCTTCCAATCCTACCGGTTGTACATTATCTCTTTCATACCCAATGGTACGTTCTGCAAGGTCTTTGAAGGGAAGCTCACGACGGTTATTTTGAGCTACAATCAATCCACCTTTATATTTCCCCAAACGTATAAGCGGGAAATGTTTCATTAGCAGCAATTCGTCATATGATACAGAGTGATGTAGCATTACATATCGCTCTCTGTTATCGCGGGCATTTTTCAAAATTTTATGATACTCTTCTGAAGATTTATCTTTGAAAAGATTAGAAAGACAAATACCCAGCGAATCAACATTGGAATCAAAAATGTCGTCGGTCATGTATTCTGTATTCACATCCATAGCCACATCAAAATAAGGAAGTGATGTAGCGAGCAGACCGCCGTCTTCGGCATAAATGTTGCCGCGCACAGCCTCAATGGTGCGGAAGGAAGTAGTGAAATTGGCTTCTTCCTGTTTCCATTTATTGCCTTGCACATGTTGTATATAGAACACCCGGGCACAAATAGCGATGCCTAGAAAGCTCATAAGTATATATAAGAGGTATGTGCGGAGCACTATGTCCTTCTTCGCTTCCATTACTTTTTCTTGTCGGTATTATATACTATTATTTTACCTGGTGGTATAACAGCTTCCTTAAGCCCTATACTGCTTGTTGCTTTATTAAGTTCCGATTCTTTGCTCAAATACATGAGCTTATCTTCTGCTATAATATATTGTATGTGCAGCTCGGTAATGGTATTATCTAATGAATCGAGGTCCTTTAAACGGTTATGAGCATAATAGCCGTTAGCTATATAAAGCATCCCGAGGAAGGCTATGTACAAAACAAAAGGCAAGGAACTAAGCGCTTTTTCTCCCGCAAGGAAACCTCCGCTTATCACCGACAGAAAACCTTGTTTAGTTTTATTGGCAGGCTTTTTAACTTGCGGTTCTCCCACATCAGTAGCCTGGTCAGAAGGATTTCCCATGGCCAATTGTTGTTCTTTTTCTATATCAGCTATCAGCCTGTTCATGCTACTTTTTCTGCTATTCTTAATTTGGCGCTCCTGGCCCTGTTATTTAATTCTACCTCCTGTTCATTTGGAACAATGGGTTTACGGGTTATCGGATTAAAAGGGCGGATGTCGTGCCCGTACATATTTTTCTGGGGAATACCTTCAAAGTTTCCGGCACGCATAAAATTTTTAACCAAACGGTCTTCAAGAGAATGGTAGGAAATCACAGCGAGCCTTCCACCTGCATTTAATAATTCAGCACTTTGCAGAAGCAACGCTTTCAATGCATCTATTTCTTGATTCAACTCCACGCGCAATGCTTGAAAAACTTTTGCCAAATACTTATTCGGATATTGTGCAGGTGTACATTCCTTTATTGCATCTATCAATTCTCCGGTAGTATGAATGCGATGTTCTCCCCGTGCTTTTACAATAACATGAGCAAGACGGTGTGCATTGGCAATTTCACCATATTCTGAGAAAATGAGCGTAAGTTTTGATACAGTATAAGAATTAATAATATCGGCTGCGGTTTGAGTTTCGGTAGTGTTCATCCGCATGTCAAGAGGAGCATCAAAACGAGTGGAAAAGCCACGTTGAGGGGTGTCAATTTGGTGGGAGGAGATCCCCAGATCAGCAAGAATGCCGTCTACACCAATGATACCTTTTACCTTCAACTCTTCTCTCATGTGCCTGAAATTGGCATGTATTGTATATAAGTTTTTATTTTCTTTTTTGTTTTCAAGTGCATCTAAATCCTGGTCAAAAACAAACAACTTTCCATCTTTCAGCTTTTCCAATATCGCATTTGCATGACCCCCTCCCCCAAATGTTACATCTACATAAATTCCGCCATCTTTAATATTTAATCCCTCTGTACTTTCCTCAAGCAGCGCCGGTTTATGATACATCCCCTTTCGATTTATTTCCCATCACTTGCTCAGCCAGTGCTGCAAAATCATCTGAGCCTTCTTTCATAAACTTATCGTACTCTGCTTTCGACCATATTTCTATCCTGTTGGAATGCGCAAAAAGAATAGCTTCTTTATCTATTCCTGCATACTGCATAAGGGCTTTGGGAAGCAACACTCTGCCGGATCCATCTACTTCGATCTCGGTCGCGCCGTTGTTAAATTTTCTTACAAACTCCCGATTTTGTTTTACAAACAGGTTTAATTCATTTATCTGGGCTGTAATTTTTTCCCATTCTTTATGTGGATATAGGTTCAATTGTTTTTCAAACCCACGGTTCACTATAAACTTCTTTTGCTCCTTGGGCGGCAATTGCTTCTTCAGACCAGCAGGCAGCATCAGCCTGCCTTTCTCGTCCAATTTGCATTCATATTCTCCAATCAGTGCGCCCATGGTTGTTTTTTACAGCAGTGTAAAATTAAGTCAATTTTTCCCACATTTTACCACTTTCTCCCACTTGTTGAAAACTTTTGCCTCACGGCCTTAACAATAGGATAATATAAAAAAGCCTAAAAAGCCTATAGTTAAAAGGCTTTCAAGGGTAATTTAAGAATAATGAAATGTATGATGGGGAATATTACCCACATGTTACGATTGTTAAAAACTCGGCACCAAACAGTTCTAAAACCCGATTAATAAGAGCTACTCGTTACATTCTAAATCCCGAAAAGATGTAAAACAACTTGAAAAATAGAATACTAAATTGCCTGCATAGAGTTTGGAAAGAATAATACATTTGTAAGTATTAAATAATGCTACAGACAACCATGAAACAATTGCAAAGATTATTTTCCAGCGCCATTATGGTATTAGCCATAATGATAATTCCCACTTATAGAACATTTGCCCAGAATCAGGATGAACGCATACCAATGGATGATTCTGTAAGAACGGGTACATTAACCAATGGTATGAAATATTATATCCGGAGAAATGTAAAACCCGAACATCGCGCCGAACTCAGGTTAGCTGTAGATGCCGGTTCTATGGAAGAAAATGATGACCAACAAGGATTGGCTCACTTCAACGAACACGTATCATTTGACGGAACCGGAGAGTTTAAGAAGAATGACATTATCAATTTCCTTGAATCTTCGGGAGTGAAATTTGGCGCTGATTTGAATGCTTATACCAGTTTCGATGAAACAGTATATATGATACAGGTACCCACCGATTCCGAAATGGTATTCAACAAGGCTATGCAAATTATGTATGACTGGACCCATTTAAATCTCTTTGATTCTGCCGAAATTGAAAATGAACGAGGAATTGTAATTTCCGAGCGCAGGCTTGGATTGGGAGCTTTTCAAAGAATGCGAGATCAATACTGGCCTGTTTTATTTCAAGGATCTAAATATGCTTCCCGAATTCCAATTGGCAAATTAGATGTGCTGCAACATTGCTCACATGCCACCCTGAAACAATTTTACTTAGACTGGTATCGCCCTGAATTAATGGCTGTTGTTGTAGTTGGCGATATAGATGTAAATAAAGTGGAGCAAATGATTAAAGCGAAGTTCTCCGATTTTCATAACAAAGTGCCGGACACAAGGCCACTTGTTCCCTTTGAGGTTCCCAACAATAAAGAATTACTTATTGCAAAGGCTACGGATAAAGAAACTCCGTACACAGTTATTCAAATAAATGTGAAACACGACAAGACGCATACTCGCACGCTGGCCGATTTCAGAAGGGATATTACCTATGACTTATTTTCTACCATGCTTAACGATAGGCTGCAAGAGCTTCAAAAGCAGGCTACCCCGCAGTTTTTATTTACGCGGACAAGTATTGGCGGATTGGTGCGAGCCAAAGATGCATTTAGTGCTTTTGGAGTTGTTAAAGGAGGTGGAGTGGAAACAGGATTGGAAACCATGTTAACTGAAGTAGAACGGGTAAAAAAATACGGGTTCACTCCCGGTGAATTCGACAGGGCAAAGAAAGAACTTTTAAGGGAAAAAGAAACAGCCTTAAAAGAAAGAGACAAAACAGAATCAAAAAAATATGTGAATGAATATGTTCAATCTTTCCTGGAGCAGGAACCTGTGCCTTCAGCCAATTTTGAATATGCCTTCTGTAAAGATAGCTTGGATGGAATTAAAATAAATGAGGTAAACAATGTGGCGAAGGAATGGATAACAGATAATGGTGAAAATACGGTTATCATTATTATGGCCCCACAGAAAGACAGTGCTTCTTTACCGGCAGATGATGTTATCCGTAATATATACAATAAGGTAAAAAAAGAAAATATTAAGCCTTATGTAGATAAAACAAGTAATCAACCTCTGATGGCAAACAAACCTGCTCCCGGTAAAATAATAGATGAAAAGCAGGTGAAAGAATTAGGTATAACCGAATGGAAGCTTTCCAATGGAGTGAAAGTGGTATTGAAGCCAACTGATTTCAAAAATGATGAGGTTTTATTTGGTGCATACAGATGGGGTGGTTCATCCCTTGCATCTGATAAAGATTATATATCAGCCTCCATGTCTGCTCAAATCGAAGATGAATCCGGTATAGGTTCCTTCAGTTCTACCGTACTGGAAAAAACATTAGCCGGGAAAGTGGTACAAGTATCACCGGATATACAAGATCTTTCACAAGGATTTAATGGAAGTTTTTCGCCGCAGGATATGGAAACCGCCTTCCAATTAATGAATCTCTATTTTACCCAGCCCCGCAAGGATGATACTGCCTATTTAGCACTCATAGCGCAACTGAAAGGATTTGTGCAAAACCGCAGTAACGATCCATCGAGCGTATTTGTCGATACCATACAAACGGTTATGAGTAGCTATAATTATCACAGGCGCCCCTTTACTACAAACCTGGTGAATGAAATAGACGAGAACAAAGCATTTAGTTTTTATAAAGAAAACTTCTCCGATGCCGGAGGCTTTACATTCTTTTTCATAGGTAGCTTTAAACCCGACAGTATAAAACACTTTGTAGAAACCTACTTAGCCAGCCTGCCGGAGGGAAGTAGTAAACACGAATGGAAAGATGAAGGAGTGAGATATCCTACCGGCGTGGTTTCAAAAACAGTGACCAAAGGCAAAGAACCCAAAAGCTCCGTTCAGCTTGTATTTACAGGACCAGCTAAATTTAGCCTTACAGATGCACGAAATATGGAGGCGCTTTCATCCCTGTTGAGCATACGGCTGAGAGAACAGTTGCGCCAGAAAATGGGCGATGTTTACGGCGTAGGAGCAAGAGGTACAATAACTCATTACCCCAAAGAAGAATACAGGTTTAACATCAATTTTGGTTGTGCTCCTGAAAAAGTAAATGACTTGATTGATGCTACCTTTAAGGTGATCGATTCGGTTAAACAATTCGGCACCGGAGATATCAACATACAGAAAATCAAGGAAACCTTCCATAGACAAAGAGAAGTGGATATGAAAGACAATAAGTTTTGGTTAAATGCTATTTCGCAAGCCTATAAAGATGATGAGAACCTAAACGATATTCTTACATTTGATAAATGGGTGGATAGCCTGACAAATGACGACTTTAAACGCCTCGCAACTGAATACCTAAACATGAACAATTATGCCAAGTTTGTGCTGGTGCCGGAACAGTAAAGATATTTCGTATAAAATAAAAGCCTCAATTTTAGCAAAAGTCGAGGCTTTTATTTTATTGCAGTCCGGAATCGGACCTTAGTCTTCTAAATGGCCAAACTTACCTGTATTAAAATCTTCGTAAGCCTGGATTAATTCTTGTTTGGTGTTCATTACAAAAGGACCATACGGAGCAATAGGCTCATTGATAGGTTCCCCGCTTAACACAAGTAGGATACTATCTTCCAATGCTTCGAGGGTAATAGTTTCCCCATCATTTTTAAAGAGTACAAAATGGTCGACATCTGCCACTTCATTATTTACTTTGGCTTTCCCATCTACGACTAATATACCGGTGTTGAAGTTTTCAGGTAGATTAAAAGTTAGCGTAGCCCCCTTCTTAATGCGAACATTGTACATGTGCAAAGGGGTGAATGTGTAAGCTGGGCCTTTTACCCCATTAAATTCTCCGGCTATAACTTCCACTACTCCACCATTATTGGGTATGTTGTATATACCCATCTGGTCTTTCGTAATGCCTTGGTATTTGGGTTTCGACATTTTGTCTTTTGCAGGCAGGTTCACCCAAAGTTGCACCATTTGAAAAAGACCGCCTTTTTTGGCATATTCCTTTTCATGGTATTCTTTATGCAATATACCTGAAGCTGCAGTCATCCATTGCACTTCGCCCTCACCTATCACACCACTGTTTCCGGCGCTGTCGTGGTGAGCTACTTTGCCATGATAAGCAATAGTAACGGTTTCAAATCCGCGGTGAGGATGCACCCCCACGCCGCGCGGGTTATCAGTTCCTGGAAAATCTACCTTGGAATTATAGTCCAGCATGAAAAAGGGACTCATACGAGCCAAGCCCATATCGTACCCGCCCGGAAAGAAATTATGTACACGGAATCCATCACCAACCATGTGTGGGGCAGGTGGTGGAAGTATTTGTTGAATTGATTTAGTTTTCATAGAAATTGTATTAAAATTTACAATGCAAAGATACTATCGATTCACCCTTCATTTATTAATCTATGACAAGAAGTGAACTACTTTAGGCCGTCTTCCTGCGCTGAGGGAACAGAGTATGAAGCTTTATGGAGACACTCATAAATAATATCTTGGCATTGGCATTCCGTTCAACGGCATAGTAGGCATCATTGAGTTCATCCACCATGAAGGCTCCATTTTCATAATTGATAAAGGGTGAGAACTTAGTCATGAAGTCCTGGTCGGCAGGATTAATAGCTGGGGGATAATTCAATCCGAGTAAAATACTTTGGCGGATGGTTTTAATGGTAAATGCAAGAAATTGTTTTTGCTTTTCTCTGCCGATGGTAGCTGTTTCATTAACCCATTCGGAAAGCTTTAATCCATCCATGTTCAAGCATACGCGCATCCATTGCTGAAAACGCTGCATATTGAATTCCGCATCTACTTCACCTTTCACCATCATTTGAGCCATACGGTAATTTCCTTCGCAGGCTTTTGCGATAGCAGCAGCAGATTCTTGAGCAAGCCCATGAGTTTGTATCAAAGCCTCGGCTATTTCATTTTCCTCACAACGTAAAATCTTGGTTAGTTGTGTGCGCGAAAGTATAGTGGTAAGCATTTGTGCGCTTTCAGAAACCAATATGAAAAGGGTTTTATCAGGTGGCTCTTCCAACACTTTCAATAGTTTATTTGCCGTAGCCAGGTTCATCTTTTCAGGCATCCATATTATCATGGTTTTGTAAGAGCCTTCCATAGCCATCAGGCTCATCTTGTGCAAAATATCTTTGCTTTCTTCAACTGCAATGGTAGGTTGTTTATTTTCTGCACCAATAAAATCCATCCAGTCACCAAGCGAGAGGTAGGGGTCGTCCAAAAATGCCTCCGACCATTCACGGAATAAATCAGAGCTTTTTTCCACCCCTTTTTCTTTTGATAAGGCAACCGGGTAAACAAAATGCACATCGGGATGCGTAAGCTTTGCAATCCGATGACATTGACTGCAATTTCCACAAGAATCGGTTTCGGTTTTATTTGCGCAAAAAAGATATTGAATATAGGCAAGAGCCAATGCCAATGCACCGCTTCCTTCAGTGCCTAAAAACATTTGCGCGTGGCTTATTCTTTCCTCATTAATAGTTTTTATGATGGACTGCTTTAACGCCGCATGACCCACTATATCTCTAAATAGCATATGGGCGAATCTACTTTTTTTCGTCCAAATGGAGATCGTGTCCCATTTTATCCCGCTTAGTTTGCAGGTAAAAATGGTTGTGAGGATTGGATTCCACTTCCAATGGAATGTTTTCAACCATTTCAAGTCCGTAACCTAATAAACCTGCTCTCTTTTTAGGATTATTGGTCATAAGGCGGATTTTAGATATATTCAGATTCCTTAATATTTGAGCGCCCACACCATAGTCGCGTTCATCCATTTTAAAACCAAGTTCCAGGTTGGCCTCTACTGTATCACGGCCTTCTTCCTGTAATTTATATGCACGCAGTTTATTAAGAAGGCCAATGCCTCTTCCTTCCTGATTGATATATACTATTGCACCCTTGCCTTCTTTTTCAATCATCTCCATAGCTTTGTGCAATTGCGAACCGCAATCACAGCGCAACGAACCAAAAATATCTCCGGTAACGCAAGAAGAGTGCATACGAACCATAACGGGCTCATCTTTTTTCCAGGTGCCTTTTACTAATGCAAGATGCTCCTGATCGTTGGTAGTTTGACGGTAAGCAATCAATTTAAAATCGCCCCATTGAGTAGGCATCTTTACTTCAATATCGCGGGCAATAATGCTTTCTTTCGCAAGACGGTATTCTATCAAATCCTTAATAGAAATAACCTTCAAATCAAACTTCTTAGCAATTTCCAATAATTGAGGAAGGCGTGCCATGGTTCCATCTTCATTCATCACTTCAATCAAAACGCCTACGGGTTCAAATCCTGCCAGGCGTGCCAGGTCAATAGTAGCTTCAGTATGACCGGCCCTGCGAAGTACTCCGCCTTTCATAGCCCTTAAAGGAAATATATGTCCGGGACGGCCAAAATCAGATGCCTTAGCAGATATGCTGGTTAGTGCTTGTATAGTTTTAGCTCTGTCATGTGTCGAAATACCGGTTGTGCAACCATGTCCCAGTAAGTCTACTGACACGGTAAAAGGTGTTTGATGGAGCGAGGTATTTTGAGTAACCATCATCTCCAGCCCTAATTCACGACAACGGTCTTCTTCAATAGGGGCACATAACAACCCGCGCCCATGCTGGGTCATAAAGTTCACCATTTCAGGGGTAACGTTACGGGCTGCAGTAATAAAATCGCCTTCGTTTTCGCGGTCTTCATCATCTACCACTATAACCAATTTGCCTTTCTTTATGTCAGAAATGGCATCTTCAATAAGGGAAAGTTGATTTTCCATAATAAATTTATTAAACAGTTAATTCAGTTTTCGATTTGTAAATGGGCACATTGGAGCAGGCTTCGCCATACATAATGCTTTTAGCATAGGGCTTTAGAAGCATAACAGCATCAGAAAAGGCAGATGTAGGCAATTCTTTATCACCGCACCCGCGTATCATCACACGTTTGTCTTTATAGTTTTCAGGATGCAGATTTTCTTTCAGCGATTCGGTATAAAGCACGGTCTCTAAGGTATCCCTGTTGCCTGACACCACCTTTTTAGCATAGGGTTCTAATTCCGAAGCCAGCAGCATATAAGCCCATTGGGGGATAATGGCATCAGCAGTAGAGGTGATGGCTACATATTTATTTTGATACTTTGCCCAATCCTCATTTTTAATAAACTGCCTGAAATCCTTTTCCCTCAGGATGAGGCCTTCAAAAAGATGGTCTTTCAAGTCAATAACAATCCTTTCACCCTCAGGATAAAAATCACCCAGGTTAAGTGCTTCCAGGCTGCTATTTGCTACCTTGTTTTTTATTTCATCCGTTTCTTCAACCATGGCTGTTTTTTGGTGGGGCAAAGTTACTAAAAATAGAGATGATAAAGAAGGGGTAAGGGAAGGGTCGGTTTGGGGCTTTCAGCTTACATTTTATCACTATTTTATTACATTTGTCCTATGATTATACCAGAAGACGTAACCGAGCGCTTTTTGCGCTATGTAAAGATTGATACCCAGTCAGATCCTGAATCGCCAACTATTCCATCTACCGCCAAGCAAAAGAATTTGGCTAAGGTTTTGTTGGAAGAGCTAAAAGCCATGGGCATTGCTGATGCTGAGCTGGATGAATATGGCTATGTATATGCCACTATCTCATCTAATACCGATAAAAATGTGCCTGTATTATGCTTTTGCTCGCATATGGATACTTCGCCCGATTGCAGTGGTGCCAATGTGAATCCTATTATCCATAAAAACTATCAAGGAGGAAACATACAGTTGCCCAATGATAAAACACAAGTACTCACTCCTGATGCTCACCCTGATTTGCTTAACCAAATCGGCAATGATATTATAACCACTGACGGTACAACACTGCTTGGCGCAGACAATAAAGCAGGGTTGGCTGAAATTATGGCTGCCGCTAAATACTTGATAGCCCATCCTGAAGTGAAGCATGGAGCTGTCCGAATATTATTTACTCCCGATGAAGAAATAGGCAGAGGTGTAGACAAAGTGGATATGAAAAAGCTGGGCGCGCAATATGGATATACAATGGATGGTGAATCACTCGGGCATATTGAAGCCGAAAATTTTTCGGCCGATGCGGTTACCATCACCATAACCGGAGCAAGCGTTCACCCCGGATTTGCAAAAGGCAAAATGGAGAATGCCATCAAAATTGCATCTGCCATTATTGACGAATTACCTAGTGATACACTCTCGCCTGAATCTACCGAAGGAATGGAAGGGTTTGTGCATCCAACATCCATAAGCGGAAGCTTGGAACAAGCCACACTTAAATTTATTATACGCGATTTTGTAACCGAAGGATTAAAAGAGAAAGAAGCTCTGCTCGAAAAAATCACAAAAAAAGTATTGAAGAATTATCCTCACTCAACGTACCAATTTACGGTTACAGAGCAGTACCGTAACATGAAGGAGATTATTGACCAACACCCGAAAGTTATCCAATATGCGGAAGAAGCTATAAAACGTTCAGGCATTAAAGCCCATAACCAAAGCATACGTGGAGGAACCGATGGTTCACGCCTTTCCTTTATGGGGATGCCTTGTCCTAATATTTTTGCAGGGGAACATGCTTTTCATGGTAAACAGGAATGGGTAAGCGTTCAGGATATGCAAAAAGCAGCCGAAGTGGTTGTTAATATTTGCAGGGTGTGGGAAGAAAGAGAGTAATGAATAGTACTTTTACATATCGGGAAGGCTCTATAAACGACAAAGAACAGCTGCAAAAACTTGCCCGTATTTCTTATGGTCAATTCTCAAATGTTTTAACTCCTGATAATTGGGCAATTATGAATGACGGTTTGCATGATGAAAGCAAATTAATAGAGCTCATTAATAAATCTGTATGCCATGTATGCCTCAGAGAAGACGAGATAATTGGTATGGCATATTTTGTACCGAGTGGTAACCCGTGGGGGCCATTTCAAACAGAATGGTCGTACATCAGAATGGTAGGTGTCAATCCGGAATATCAAGGCCAAGGTATTGCAAAAACATTAACGAAAATGTGCATTGATAGGGCAAAGGCCACCCAAGAAAAAATTATTGCCCTGCATACATCTGAATTTATGGATGCAGCAAGGCATATTTATGAAGGTTTTGGATTTAAAGTTACACAGGAAATCGAACCGAAATTTGGCAAAAAATATTGGTTGTATACCTTGGATATAAATTCCTGAATTTGAAATTCACTCCACAAAACAATCTGATAAAACGAGTGAGTCAACGTATAAAAAATATATTATCACTTCACCACATTCTCTGTAAAAACAGAACCATTTTCATCTGTTACTACCACCAGATATACTCCATTTACTAAGTTTTGTAAACCACTCAAACTAATAAGCGTATTGCCGCCTCCGGCTACTTTCCATTCCTTTTGATTTACGATTTGTCCCAATGTGTTGAACATTCTCACATTCACATTCTGAATAGTAGATGAAAAAAATAAAACCGTTATATTATCGGTGAATGGGTCGGGATAAATTTTCGTAAGATCAGTTACAACTTTGTTTTTGGTTATTCCGGTTAGTGCTGTTAAAATGGTTCTGGCAAGGCAAAAGTTGGGAATACCGTATCCTAATTGCGTATCAGGATTGTTATACAAACTTGCGCTCTGTCGGATAGCATTCATTATTTGTACGCAATTAGCATTTGTGTCGGCTTGCCAAAGGCAGGCAGCAGCGCCTGCAATAAGCGGAGTAGCAAAGGAAGTGCCACTTCCGGCTGTAATGCCACCATTAGGAGAAGCCAAAACGGTAGCCTCTCCTTGTGCAACCACATCGGGCTTTATTCTTCCATCAGAAGTAGGGCCGGTAGAGCTAAATCCTGCATAGCCTCCAAATGCATCAACTGCACCTACCGTGAGTATACTGTCTGCATCTCCTGGTGAAGAAATATATTGCCAGGGGCTTCCACCCAGGTTTCCTGCAGCAACACAAACCACCATGCCTTTTTCTACCGCTATGGTAGCAGCTATGCTGGCTACAGCTACTTTACCATTCATATCAGCATACGTATAATTAGTGTTAGTATCATTAAACGTAGTGTATCCAAGTGATGAAGTAATTATATCTGCTCCGGCACTGTCGGCATATTCGGCAGCCGAAGTCCAGTTATCAACTTCTATCTGGTACTCGCTGGCAGCATCTTCCGAACGCAACAAGTAAAAATCGGCATCTGCAGCGTCACCCAAAAATTGCCCGGGAAGATTTCCTACCATGCACGATAATACCATTTGCCCATGAACATCAGCATTATTGGTATCATCATATACATTGGGATCTTCCCATACAAAGTCCCATGTTCCAAGCACGCCCGACCGATTATACAAACTATCGAATGCCGGAAGTATGTTGGCTATGCCAAAGCGCGAATCAATCTGGGCAATTCGCTTTCCCTTTCCCCGAAAGCCCATATTATTTAAGCAATCTATACCTATCATGTGAACCTGGTTGTAGGCGGCGCCATAATTCTGCGTATCGGCAGAAAGCGGGTTATGGGTATTTATAGTTTCACTAAAATTACTTTTATTCTGTCCGGGATTTACTATGGTTACAAACTTAGAACTTTTTACAAATGGCAAGGCTCTAATTTTCGCCATTGCAGCCGTGTCGGAAGCGCTAACCGCATCAATGCTAATCGCATTAAACCACCGTGATCGATTTAATAATTTCACCCCTTTGGAAACAACACTGTCGATATACGCAGGATTTGGGGGCAAGTCATTGTATTGTATTGGTATACCATACTTTACCCGCCGATAAATTGCCCGCGCAGAGAGGTATGCAGAAGGATTGGTAACAGAATAAGGGCTCTTATTTTTATCGGTGAATTGTATCCAATATTTATAATAAGGTTGCGAAAATAAATGGCACTGGATGAGCAGTGCAATAAAAAGAATGAATCGTTTTTTCATGAAAGAATCAAGGTGTTACAGAACCGGTTTTTTCCCTGTAAATAACATTCAGCAGGGTTGTGCCCACCACTTGCAAGGTTGATTTATCTATTACGCTCATATTATCGCTATGCTTGTGATGGAAATAGGGATAGTCTCTTGTTTTTATATCGTAGTGAACAATATCAATAGTTGGTATGTTCGCTAATTCATTGATGTATTTATGGTCATCAATGGTTGGGCCGGTTTGGTCGTGGGTGAAATAATTACCATACCCAATGCGTGCTGCAATATCCCAAACTTTACGTACAACTTGTGGAGCATACTGCATGGAAGTGCCTTCCATAGGAAACAAGGCATTCTTACCTCCTACCATATCCAGCAATATTCCGTAACGCGGCATGATATAATTGTTGGGAAGGTTCTTAGCCCAGTATTGCGAACCTATGCACCAAGTATTATCCTGCGGAGGATATTTGGTGCTTTCATCATTCACTCCATCTTGTTGGCCATAATCTTCTATATCTACGAATACCAAATCAACGCCGATACCGGCATTTTTCAGGTGGCGGGCGAGCTCTAACAATACGGCTACCCCACTGCCGCCATCATCAGCACCATCAAATGGCTTGTCAGGGTCTACTGTATCCATATCGGCCCAGGGGCGCGTATCCCAGTGTGTACATAACATTACACGTACATTATTTTTCGGCTGTGATTGGGCGATTATATTTTCAAATTTGAATTGCTTTCTATCAAATGTTCTTGCCTTTGACTCTTGAATAATAGGATGCAAACTATCCTTGGTTAGTTGGGCAACAATAAAGTTAAGACATTGCTGGTGTGATTTAGTTCCGGGAATGCGGGGACCAAAATCAACTTGTTCTTTCACGTAATTGTATGCACTATCTGCATTAAAAGCAGGTACAGCAACTGGTGTTTCTGCTGTTACTTTTGTTGTATCGGATGAGGAAACAGTAGCACTATTTTCATTATGGTGGCAACCATTAAACAAAATGAATGCCGGTAATATGGCCATCAATGCCCCAATAAGTACTTTATTTCTTCTTGTCATGTTTCCAAATTGTTTTATCAGTTGAATCTTGTAGGGTAATAAACTGCGACAGCATATTTCTTATTGCATCAGCCAGTGAGAAATCCCTTTTCTTTTTTGCTTCACTCCGCATTTCAAGCAAGCTGTCTACCAGCTTTCCGAAATCCTCATCATTCTGAGCGTTATTTTCTTCGGGGATAAGCCCGAGTATTTCTGCATAAAATGTGCAATAGGCATTTTTAAATTTTTCATATGTTTCTTTGCTTACGCCCTCTGTTTTTCCACTTGAAGAGAATTGGTTTACTATGGATGAAATTTTGAACATGTTGGAAATAACGATAGCAGTATTGATATCGTCATTCATGGCATCTACGCATTCTTTTTCAAAGGACAACAATAATTTTTCCGTATCATCCTGGATAGTTGTTCCTTCCCAATTCATGTCTTTCAGTGCGAGATATACACCACTCAGTCTGTCATAGGCCTTTTCTGCATCCTGCAATCCTTTATTTGAAAAATCTATCGGGTTACGATAATGAGCCTGCAACAGACAAAACCGCAATGCCATAGGACTATAAGCCTTTTCGAGCAAATGGTGGCTTCCACTAAAAAGCTCGTCCAGCGTAATAAAGTTATTGAGCGATTTGCCCATTTTTTGTCCGTTGATAGTAAGCATATTGCTGTGCATCCAATAGCGAACAGGTTGTTTGCCGTTTGCACCCAATGACTGGGCTATTTCGCATTCATGGTGTGGGAAAAGCAAATCCATTCCGCCACCATGTATATCAAAAGTTTCGCCCAAATATTTGGCGCTCATGGCAGAGCATTCAATATGCCAGCCAGGAAAACCCTCGCTCCAGGGCGACGGCCAGTGCATAATATGTTCAGGCGCTGCCTTTTTCCATAAAGCAAAATCAAGCGGATTCCTTTTTTCGCTTTGCCCGTCGAGCTCACGGGTGTTATGTTGCAAATCTTCCGTTACCCTGCCGGAAAGTTCTCCATACGGATAATCTTTTTCAAATCGTTGCACATCAAAATATACAGAGCCCTGCGATATATAGGCATATCCGTGTTCGATAATTTTTTCAATCATTACTATCTGTTCAATGATGTGGCCTGATGCACGGGGTTCAATAGACGGCGGCATGTTGTTAAGTTGCCGCATATTTTTATGGAAGGCAAGCGTATAAAGTTGTACTATTTCCATAGGCTCTAACTTGTCTAGCCTTGCCTTCTTGGCTATTTTGTCTTCACCTTCATCGGCATCATTTTCTAAATGACCAACATCAGTAATGTTCCGAACATAGCGCACTTTATAGCCTAAATAAAGCAGGTAGCGGTACACCACATCAAAGGCAGTATAGGTGCGCGCATGGCCTAAGTGGGAATTGCCATAAACCGTTGGTCCGCATACATACAAGCTTACAAATGGCGGGTGTTGAGGAGTAAAAAGTTCTCGCTCTCTTTTAAGAGTATTGTATATGTGTAGTTGTGAGTCGGTCATAGTTTAAACAAATCTTTGTTTGCTGGATGACAAAGATAAGGAAGTCATTCCGAATTATCCCCAAGTCATTGACTTTTTTAAAACTCCCTTTCGGCGGCCATATCTTTGTAATATGGATAAGAGAAAAGGGGTTATAATTAATGAAGATATTTTTTACTACGCAACAAAAAACAAATACTATTGTTTGCTTAATTTTATCTTTTCTTCATTGTTATTTCCTGTTAATAACAGGAACAGAGAAATATATACTTTTAATATTCAACATGTTACAGAAAGTCGGTTCACCAGCACTTCCTGTTATTTTGCTGTTATTTTTCCTGTTCCTTCCTGTTATTTTAGTGGAGCTATTCAAAACCTATTTTAAAACAAAATAAATAAATTATAATATCACTAAAAAAGTAAAATATATTACCGGTTCAAGCTCATATTTCGAGAAGATATGGCTGCTTTAATATCTTCAATAGTTCCCTTAGGAACTGCATTAATCAGCCGTTGGGTATACTCTTTCTGAGGATTGAAATAGATTTCATCTGCATCTCCCATTTCTTCTATTTTGCCATTATACAACACAATCATGCGGTCTGAAATAAACTTAATAACTGAAATATCATGCGAAATGAACAGATACGTAAATCCGAAATCCTTTTTTAGTTCAGAAAGCAAATTTATAACTTGTGCCTGCACCGACACATCTAATGCCGAAATACATTCGTCGCATACAATAAATTCAGGGTTAAGAGCCAATGCCCGTGCAATACAAATCCGTTGCCGCTGCCCACCGGAAAACTCATGTGGATAGCGGTAAAACTGCGATGCATCCATACTTACACGTTCAAGCAGTTCAATAGCCCTTGCCTTGCGTTCTTTTTCGCTACCCAGAATTTCATGCACTCGCATAGGTTCTACTATTGATTCCCCAATCGTTAAATGTGGATTGAGCGATGAATAGGGATCCTGGAAGATAATTTGCAACTTTTTTCGATAATGACGCATTTCTTCGGGAGAAAGCTTCCGGATATCGGTGCCTTTATAATTAATGCTACCGGAAGTAGGTTCTATTAACCTCAAAATGGTTCTGCCTAAGGTTGTTTTCCCAGAACCCGATTCTCCTACAATTCCTAATGTTTCGCCGGGGTACACATCAAAACTGATATCATCAACTGCTTTTACATAATCAGTAGCCTTACCTAAAATGCCTTTATGAATGGGAAAATATGTTTTCAGGTTTGCAACTTTCAAAATAGGTTCTGATGTGTACAGCTTTTGTAGTTCATTTTTCCTTTCCTCTGCCGTAATAATGTTTTTATCAGATAAAATATACTCTGTTTTATTATTGTTATCAGTAAAATCTTTAACAGTTGGCAGTATATGTAAGCGTTTATCCAAAGGGGGACGGCAGGCAAGCAGTCCTTTTGTATAAGGGTGTCGAGGATTTGAAAAAATATCGAGTATGTTGCCTTGTTCCACAATATCACCCTTCAACATTACCAGGGCTTTGTCGGCTATTTCAGCAATTACACCTAAATCATGCGATATGAAAATAATACTCATATTATTTTCCTCCTGCAATTCTTTCAGTAATTCAAGAATGGCTTTTTGAACCGTAACATCCAACGCTGTAGTAGGCTCATCGGCAATCAGCAACGAAGGATTGCATGATATAGCCATGGCAATCATCACCCGTTGTTTTTGTCCGCCCGAAAGCTGGTGTGGATAAGAATCCAATAGGGTTTCAGGCCTCGGAAGCTTTACACGTTTAAATAATTCCAATGTACGATTTCGGCTTTCATTTTTTGACACCTGCTGGTGGAGCATGATAGCTTCCATAACCTGGCTTCCGCATGTAAGAACAGGGTTTAACGAGGTAAGCGGTTCCTGGAAAACCATAGCAATTTCATTGCCCCGAAAACTACGCATTTCTTTTTCTGAGAGGTTTTGAATAACCGTTTTCCCATGTCTGGAATTAAAAATAAGCTCTCCCACCGAAATTTTTCCCGTACGTGGAAGCAAGCGCATCAACGCAAGCGATGAAACCGTTTTACCTGAACCGGATTCCCCTACTATACCAACACATTGTCCCTTTTCTACAGAATAGCTTATCCCGTTAATAGCTTTAAGCAGGCCTTTTTCGGTAGCGAATTCAACAGTGAGGTTATTTACTTCCAGCAGCGTATTATCCATATTATCGAAGTAACCAAATTGATGTTTTAATACTCCTCACTATAAAACACAAGCAAAAGCTTGCCGGTATCATACTCTTCGCTCTGGTCGCTTAGGGTTATCCATTGTTTTTTACCACTGCGTGTGGTATTCCATACACGGCTGTCGTTTTGGGAGACATAATCGCCGTATTTTGAACTCAGGTAATCGGTAAGTCTGCTCATGGTATTAGCAGCTGCAGAGTCGCTACCCAAGTATACATCTTCATCTATTTCATTCAGCTTTCCTTTATCGAAGTAATAGGTAACTGTAAAATAGTTAACAGAATCTATTGGTTCATTCGCCGAATCCGGATGCATAGTATCTATCGGCATCGTATAGCTTATGTCGCCCGTATCATTTTCATCGGGAATTCTTTTTTCAGAACTAAGCACCGCCTTGATATCGGCCCCTAATTCAACTGACCTAAAGAAATTATTTCCATTCCCTATCAACAGGTTCACTATGTCTATTTTCGGTTCATTTTTACCGGGAACAACAGCATAGTTTGGTTTGGGTGAGTTATTGCATCCAATGTAAACCAACGATAAAATGAATTCAACAAAAATGTAAATCCATCTTAGAGGAGAAATATTTTTATGAAAAGCAAAGAAATTCACTGGTAGGATTAACTGGTAACAAAAGTAAGAAAACCCCGTCAATAAACCGATTAATTAAACGATATATAAATATATCAAGGTGTTATAAACTTACCACCACCAATTATAATCGTTAAATGGGAGTTTTTTATAAACTGCTTCTATCACATTATTATGCTGTTTACCCTGCAGCCGGAGACCATTACCCGTCAACTGGAAAGCCCCCTTAAAAAGAGCAATTGAATCCTCTTCTGTATTATCGTATTTTGTATAATGAAGGGGAGCAATTTTTATAGAATCATGATGTGGAGAGAACAATATATCGGCTCTTTGTTCATCGCCTTTTCCATTTATTACAGTCGTATATCGCTTGTCTTTCTCTTTATAGATTTTTTTATACCAGTTTTCGGGAACACTATCTATATTTATTTTTTTGTTATTTATCTTCAAATCAGTCAATTCATACGCTCCGTTACCATACAAAAACATTTCCCTATGCCCCATATATGATAGGACTTTTAATCCAAGTATAATGATAGTAAAGCTCCAGAATATTATTTTCATTGCTTTAATAGGAATCCTCCATTTTCCCGCAACAAATTTCCGGGTACTGTTTATTTTCTGTAACAGCTCTTTTATCTCATTTTTATAAGAGTATATGACAAACAAATTGAAGATAGTAAGCAGGAAAATTGCAAACAACGTAAATGGAGATATTCGGTTGAAAATATTAGTCACCAACACATTTGCAACAACAGGGAGCATGGTAACCGCTCCTATAAAGCGTGTTCTTCTGAAAAGTAACAGAAGAGCCGGAATAGTTTCTAAAAGCCCCATGATGAAAACCTGTACGTTGGACCGCCCGAAATAATACCATGTTAAGGTGTATGAATCTACATCGCTCAACTTAGTATCTAATCCTTTGTAGAATACAACAAACTGCTTATTAATTAATTTATCGGTTCCATAAAAAAGCATAATGTATCCCATCACATAACACAACACGGCAACACTATAATATTCCTGTTGTTCTAAGTTGCTATTTTTTGTAGAAAGTCGTGTAAGTATAAAGGGGCCTACTAGTATAACCAATAAAACCAGGAGTCCGAAAACCGGATTAAGGATGATTTCTTCCATTGTGTTGTCACTAATAAAAGCAACTGACAAATAAATGCTCAGCAACGGGAAAACCGCTAAGGCAGCCAAAAAAGTGGCAAAAAAGTAATAAGCTTTGCTTTTAAGGGGAGTAGTATTCATACGTATACCATTAAATATTGGTTATACGAAAATACAGATTTCTTTATAATGAATACATTTTACCTGGCAATGAGCGCAAAATACCTGCAAACTCAAGTGTAAGTAAATAGGTTGACAGATTGCCAGGAGATAGATTTGCTTGTATGGCAATATCGTCTATGTGCATAGGCGCAGTTTGTGACTGCAATACTTTTACAATAATCTCTTCCTGCGGTTTCAAGTCGTTAAATAACTGTACTTGTGCTTTCTTCTTTTTAGTTTTTTCTTTCCATCCCAGGCTATCCAGTAATTCATCGGCTGATTGAATAAGGCCTGCTTTATTTTGCCGGATGAGTTTATTGCAGCCCTGCGAATAAATATCCTCACTGCGACCCGGAACTGCGAATACTTCCCGGCTATATGAAAAAGCTATATCTGCGGTAATAATAGCACCGCCTGCTGATTTTGATTCCACTACAACTACAGCATCTGACAAACCTGCAATAATACGGTTCCGCTTGGGGAAATTCTCAGGCGCCAATTTTGTCCCACTTGTGAAATCGCTAAGCAGGCCTCCATTATCAAGCATTTTCTGGGCAAGATTATGATGCTCTGCCGGATAAATAGAATCAAGGCCATGACCAACAACGCCAACTGTCGGTAACCCAAATTTAAGGGCTGCTTTGTGGCTTGCGGCATCAATACCATAGGCAAGTCCACTGATAATTAATGCTCCCGAATCCTTTAGCCCGTCAACAATCGTATCGCACATTTTTTTGCCATAGTCAGTTGCATTCCGTGTTCCTACCATAGCCACTATGCGCTGTGCATTCAGGTCTGCATTCCCCTTATAATATAAAATAACCGGGCAATCATTGCACTGCTTAAGACGCAAGGGATACTCTTTATCCAGATAAAAAAGGGCACGAATATTATTTTTTTCAATAAATGCTATTTCCTTCTCAGCAAGGTGAAGAATATCCTGGCTAACGATTGCTTCGGCTACAACAGAACCAATAGCTGGTATCTTCAGCAGGTTTTGCTTCTTTTCTTTAAACACGGCTTCGGCACTACCGCAATAGGATATGAGCACCTTCGAGGTTACATCTCCAACATGGTCGATAAAGGTAATTCCAATTTTATAAAGAAGCTCCTTGTTCATAGAAAGATCTAAGAATAGAACAGGATTAATTCAGCTTCTGGTAAGCCTGCCACCAGCGGTCGGGCATTTCTTCGGAACAGGCAAGCAGGTAGTCGTCGTATGAACAAGGTACTAAATGGTGCCTCTCAAATTTTGATTTATCATCATCTACCTTAAAGGGTACTTCCATCCACCATCGGTCAGTTTTCAGGCTTTTATAAAACACCAATTCATGGCCATCCGCTTGTCCTTTTGTAAGGGGTTGAGGGATAGCTACCCTGTATTTCATATAATCTTTTCCGACAATAACCGGGAAATCATTTTTGCGGTTTGAAACCCCTTCTAAAAAATACCATATCATTTGGGCTGCAAGATGGGCTGTTTGTCCGCGATTATCTAGTTCGGGGTTCAGTTCATAAATGCCAACCGACGAAAGCTTATCGCTCATTCCTGCATAGCGCATAATCTGGCAAGCTTCTTCGCCATAAAGGCCATTAGGAGTAACATTAGCTGAGGCAGGGGCATCTGACTGGCGGATAGCAGATATATCAAAACTTAGTATATCGGCGCTCCTCACAATGGGTTCCGCCTCTTCCATCTTCGATTGAATATGTCCAAGACGGTACACATCAAAATACATTTTTTTCAAAGTCTCTATTTCCGTCTCATTCACAAAATAGCTTTGATATCCGGCCAAGCTTAAATTAAAAAGCAAAGCCGACGGGTGCTGAATAATGGTATGTAGGTATGAGTTGCTATCTATGTTTTCTTCCGAATCACCTAAATCAATTTTCCGGTCGATGCATATAAGGTTTATGCTTTGCTGTAATTTTTGATAGGCAAGGTAATTGGCATAGGTCAAATCCTGGCTACCGCCAATGATGATGGGAATAATATTTTTTCCTAATAATTCTGAGCAAACAAACTGCACGGCATGATAGGTATCGCTCGGTGTTTTGCCAAGCCTCAGGTTTCCGATATCGGCCAATGATATTCCTGGAATGGCAGATAGCTTGTAAAGATATTCCCGTACTTTATCGGGGGCATTACTGCAGCCTTCATTATCGGTTGAATTACGTGATTCGCCAACTCCTACAATCGCAGTTTTAACACCATCTAAATCCGGGAAACCCGATGTAGAATACTTTCTAATAGAACTACCCCATTGATATAATTCATACGACTGAACTTCAATATCAGATGGTATGAGGTAGCTTTCTATTTCCATGAATCAGATTTTACTTCCCCGATTTTTTCCTTGGAGTAAAGCCTCTTTTCTTTTTGCCTGCAGTAGTATCATTCTTAATAATTTCCAGGCACTCTTCGAGGGTTAACGATGCAGCATCCTTACCTTTCGGAATTTTATAATTATTCTTATCCATCGTAATATATGGACCGAACCTGCCTTTGAGCACTCTTATTTCAGGATCGTGTGCAAATACATTAATCGTCTTTTCGATTTCTTTTTGCCTCTTATCAGTAATTACTTCAATAGCGCGTACCTCATCTACAGTATATACGTCATCTTCTTTTGGAATAGAATAAAACTTACTATCGTGCCGAATGTAAGGTCCAAACCTACCAATACCTGCACTCATTTCCTTGTCTTCATACACACCTATTTTACGCGGCATTTTAAATAAGTTTAATGCTTCATCCAATGTAATGGTTTCCATCCGCTGGTCAGCACGTAATTTGGAATATTTAGGTTTATCTTCTGCCTTAATTTCTTCGTCGTCTTTTGCCGTAATATCGCCGATTTGAATCATAGGTCCGTATCGCCCTATTTTAGCATATACGTTTTTGCCATTGGCATCTTGGCCGAGCAATCTTTCGCCCGAGGCTCTTTCTTTTACGGCCGTTGCTTTTTCAACGGTAGCATGAAAAGGATTATAGAATTTGTGGAGCATTTTGGTCCACGATAATTTGCCTTCTGCAATCGTGTCAAATTCCTCTTCCACATGAGCGGTGAAATTATAATCTAATATTTCACCAAAGTTTTCAATAAGGAAATCAGTTACAACCGAACCAATATCGGTAGGAAATAGTTTGGCTTTTTCCGCACCCGTTATTTCTGTTTTTGTAGCTGATTTTATTTCTTCGTTTTTAAGCGTAAGTACCTTGTATGGTCTTGGTGTTCCTTCTTTATTTTCTTTAACTACATATCCTCTTTTTTGCACAGTTGTAATGGTAGGTGCATAAGTAGAAGGTCTTCCAATGCCAAGTGCTTCAAGCTTTTTTACAAGACTTGCCTCCGTGTATCGTGGCGGTGGAGAAGGGAACCGTTGGGTGGCATTTGCTTCTATAAAGTTTAACTTTTCATTTGCTTTTACGGCAGGGAGTGTTTCTGAGTTTTGTTCCTCTTCAGTATCATCATCCGATTCGGAGTAAACTCGTAGAAAGCCATCAAAAGTGATTACTTCGCCGGTTGCTACAAAATTATCTGTTGTCGCATTTTGCCCAATGGTGATAATTGTTTTTTCAATTTCAGCATTGGCCATTTGCGATGCAATGGTACGTTTTCGAATCAAATCATATAAACGTCTTTCCGTATCATTATGACCGTCTATTTCTTTCGCTGAAAAATCAGTGGGACGAATAGCTTCGTGGGCCTCTTGTGCACCCGATGATTTGGTTTTATATTGTCGTGTTTGAGCGTATTTCGGCCCGAATGTTTTTTCTATTTCGTCTTTTGCTCCGTTAATAGCCTGTTGCGATAGGTTTACAGAGTCCGTACGCATATAGGTAATATCGCCTCGTTCGTAAAGGCTTTGTGCCACACGCATGGTTTGCAATACAGAAAAACTGAGCTTGCGGCTGGCTTCCTGCTGCAAGGTTGAAGTGGTAAATGGCGCTGATGGAGAACGTTTGGCAGGTTTCTTTTCAAGATCTTTTACAGAAAATTCCGCCCCTTTTATTTTGGTAAGAAACTCATTGGCCTCCTGTTCATTATTGTATCGCTTATCCAGTTCAGCATGGAAATTGGTGCCATTGGCATTGAATAATCCATCTACTTTAAAATAGAATACAGATACAAAACTGTTTACTTCCCGTTCACGCTCCACTATCAGTCGCACAGCAACCGATTGTACCCTGCCGGCAGATAAGGAAGGTTTTACCTTTCTCCATAATACCGGTGAAAGTTCATATCCTACTAACCTGTCTAACACACGTCTAGCTTGTTGCGCATCTACCAAGGCCCGATCTATACTACGCGGATGTTTAATGGCTTCTTCAATAGCGCTTTTGGTAATTTCATGGTAAACCACTCGGCGGGTTTTACTTTCTTTTACACCAAGTTCTTCGAGCAGGTGCCATGCAATGGCCTCTCCTTCCCGGTCCTCATCCGTTGCCAGCCAAACTATTTCAGCTTCTTTGGCCAGCTTTTTTAATTCGCTTACTACTTTCTTTTTATCTGGGGAAACAACATACTCAGGTGCAAAGTCGTGGGCAATATCGATACCGATACCTTTTTCAGGCAGGTCGCGTATATGTCCGATGCTTGACTTGACTATAAAATCTTTCCCAAGATATTTTTCGATCGTTTTAGCTTTCGCGGGCGACTCTACAATCAATAAGTTTTTAGCCATCTCTTCAATTAGGAATTAGCAATTAGGAATTAGTAATTGGGTTGCCGAGAGCTCGAACTTCTGATTCCTAATTCACAATTTTAAATTATATAATTCGGGTTGCAAAGTTGAATATCTATTTCGGAATTACCAAACTTTCCGTAAAAATAGCTTATAATCAACATGTTTACAAATCAGAAACAACCCTTCCGAACACCCCGAGGGGTAATTTGTATCCCGATGTGGAGGGTAAAAACAGTTCTCCTATTTGCAGGTTCTTGTATTTTTTCTTCAGCAGATTTTCGATGATAAGCGATGAAAATCCCAACGAATACGTATTGAGAATCAACATGTGTTTTTCAGGTGCCAAAATTTGCAAAACATTGTTTACCATTTCATTCAGGTTATCTTCCAATTTCCACTGTTCTTTATCTGGTCCGTGTCCATAAGCGGGTGGATCTAATATGATACCCTGGTATTTGCTACCTCGCTTTATTTCACGTTTTACATATTTCATTGCATCTTCAATCAGCCAGCGTATGTTATCCAGGTTCGATAATTCCATATTCGCTTTTGCCCAGCTAACCACTTGCCTCACTGCATCTAAGTGAACCACATCCGCTCCTGCTGCTTTTGCAGCTAAAGAGGCTCCCCCGGTATAAGCGAACAAATTAAGAAAACGCGGTTTTTCGGCACCCTTAAAAGAAGACATATTCTTATATATATAATCCCAGTGAACTGCCTGTTCCGGGAAGATACCCACATGCTTAAAAGAAGTCAGTGATAATTTGAATCGTATTGTTGGGCCATTCGGCAGGTTATACCCTACTTCCCAATTATCGGGCATGGTTTTCAATTTATCCCAATTACCGGCATAGCTTGAATTTGGTACAAAACGAACATGAGCTTTCTTTTCCCAATCGGTATTGCTTAGCGATTTATTCCAAATAGCCTGTGGTTCTGGGCGAATAGTTACATATTGCCCAAAGCGTTCCAACTTTTCAAAGTTGCCGCAATCAATAAGTTCATAACCGCTAAAGTTGGAGGGAGATAAAAAATCCATAGTTTAATTTGAGGCCATCCTGGCTACTTAATCAATATGCTCGTTGCGTTCGCAGTAGTCTATAATTTTTGCGGCTATATCATTACCCGTTACTTTTTCAATTCCTTCTAATCCGGGTGATGAGTTTACTTCATTCACAATATAGCCTCTTTTGGTAGGCAGCATATCCACACCGGCAACTCCCAAACCTAAATGCCTTGCCGATTTTATAGCCAGGGCTTTTTCCTGACTAGTTAGTTTAACTACTTCAGCGCTACCTCCTCTATGCAGGTTAGAACGGAAATCGCCTTCTGCGCCTTTGCGCCTCATAGCGCCCACTACCTGTCCGTCTACTACAAAAGCACGTACATCAGCGCCTTGGGCTTCTTTCACAAACTCTTGCACTAATATATTCACTTGCACATCTAAAAAGGCTTCAATAACTGATTTAGCAGAAATGCGCGTCTCTGCTAATATAACACCCAATCCCTGTGTGCCTTCCAAAAGCTTAATAATAACCGGTATTCCACCTACTTGGTCAATTACATCGTCTACACTACGGGGCGAGTATGCAAAAGCTGATTTGGGTATAGGTATTCCTATTTTAGCAAGCTGTTGCAAACAACGGAGCTTATCCCTTGAGCGTACGAGCGCCTGTGACTCTACTGCAGAAAAGATTTTCATCATTTCAAACTGGCGCACTACGGCAGAACCGTAAAACGTTACTGATGCCCCAATGCGGGGAATAATAGCATTTACATCGGTTACTTCGGTACCTTTATAATAGACGTGGGGCTTACCTTGTTCAATTACTAATACACATTTCAGGTGATCGAGCACAACCATCTCATGGCCTCTTGTAGCTCCCACATCTACTAGGCGTTTGGTAGAATAAGATTCAGGGCTGCGTGATAATATCGCGATTTTCATAGATTATATAATCCTATAACCCAACAAACATACGGAAAATTAACATAACCCAATTTTAAGATAATGTTAAGTAAAAGTATATGGTATAACTTTGCGTCTCTTTTAAAGCATGAACGATTTTTACGATATGATATATGAAGTTGTCCGCCAGATTCCAAAAGGGCGAGTGACTTCGTATGGAGCCATCGCCAAATATCTTGGCTCAGCACAGTCATCCAGGATGGTGGGATGGGCTATGAATAATGCTCATTCCCAGAAGCCTCGGGTACCTGCTCACCGCGTAGTAAATCGTTCGGGACAGCTTTCCGGGAAGCATCATTTTGGTCCCCCGGGAATGGAGGCCTTGCTGAAAAAAGAAGGAATTAAGGTGAAGAAAGATACCATTGTAAATTTCGACAAGCTATTTTGGGATCCTGCATTAGAACTGAAACTATAAATATAACAGAACGCAGATGACGCTGATTGCCTATGATAACCTAGGATAAAAATCTTGATAAATCATAATAATCTGTGTCATCTGCGTTCCATAACATAACTTTGCATAAAAATATAGAATTATGATAACCGAAGAACAGGTAATAGAAGCATTAAAAAATGTAATTGACCCCGATTTTGACAAGGATATTGTTACCCTCGGAATGGTGCAGGATTTAAAGATTGATGGTAAAAAAGTAAACTTTACAGTAGTACTTACCACTCCTGCCTGTCCTATGAAAGAAATGATTCATAAAGCCAGTGTAAATGCTGTAATATATTATGTAGATAAGGAGGCGGACGTGAATGTAACCATGAGTTCGAAGGTTACTTCGAAACGGGCAACCAAAGAGAATGTGTTGCCTGGCGTGCGCAATATTATTGCGGTTGCGTCGGGTAAAGGGGGCGTTGGTAAATCTACTGTTGCTTCTAATTTAGCTGTTGCACTTGCCAAACAAGGCGCTAAGGTTGGTTTGTTAGATGCAGATATATATGGACCTTCGGTACCTATTATGTTCAATGCTGTGCAAGAAAAGCCATTGCTAGAAGACCGCGATGGCAAAACCTGGATGATTCCACTGGAACATTACGGGGTAAAACTACTTTCCATCGGTTTCTTTTTAAACGATACACAAGCAGTGGTATGGCGTGGGCCTATGGCTTCAAAAGCATTAATGCAACTGATCAACGACACTAGCTGGGGTGATCTCGACTATCTTTTAATTGACCTGCCTCCCGGAACCGGGGATATTCAAATTTCCTTAGTTACCGGGGCTCAAATTACTGGGGCTGTAATAGTGAGCACCCCTCAAAATGTGGCCCTTACTGATGTGCGTAAATCTATTGCTATGTTCCAGCAAAAAGGAATTAATGTACCTATATTGGGTATCGTAGAAAACATGGCGTACTTTACTCCTGCTGAGTTACCAAACAATAAGTATTTCATATTTGGAAAAGATGGGGCTAAAAACTTAGCAGATGAATTGCAGATACCTTTCCTGGGACAAATACCATTGGTACAAAGTATATGCGAAGCAGGCGATGCCGGAAGACCGGCTGCCTTGCAAGTTGATACCCCACAAGCCATAGCATTTAACGAATTAGCCGGCAACCTGGTTCAACAGGTTTCGATAACTAACGCGAAAAAGACGGAGAAACAGGTGGAGTTGGTGTAAGTTATTTTTGCGCTAAACCTCAAAAGGGGCTTCAATTGAAACCCATAATTTTTATGTCTGATGACAGTGGTGTGTCAATATATAAAGAATGTAACCCCCAATAAGACCTAAAAGAGGAGCTGCAAATAAAGTTATCCACCATTTAATATTATCCCACTTTCTGTGGATTTTATCACGAACCCAGTCTTTGCCTTTATCTGTAAGATATAATGTTGCTTCAATTTCATTATTTATTTTAGTAGGGGTGTCCCAAGCAATAGCGCCAATACCTCTTATTAGTTCATTATCGTAAAGTGATTTGAATATTATATTAAATTCATCGCTATTTAATTTTAACTTTTTTACAACGCGATTAATTCTATTGACTTCTGTAGTTGGATCAATCTCATAAAGGCATTTCATTATAACCTTTAAAGCCTTTCTTCTTTTTCTATCGGTCATACTAGAATATCAATTACTCTGGCTTACCGTAGTTTAATCTTTGCATCCATAATTCATTCTGTACATTTTTAACTCTTTCACTATATTCAATACTTCTACTTTTATAATAATCATCTGTTTTTATAGTATCGAGAAACACCTTTAAAATATCGACTATTTTCCAATAGACTACATCTATATATACTATTTTTCTTACGTATTCTAAAGTGCTTACTCTTATATGTTCATCATCATGAAATATGATTATATACATTAAATCAGGCAGACGTTCAAAATTCTTTTTAAAAGCATCAGTATTCTCCATATTCTTAATGATTTTTTAGAATTCACACTAATTCGAAATCACTCCACCGGCATTCTAAAACATCTGTTTGCAAATTTTATAATAGCATTCAGGCTTTCTTCTTTAGCTTCATAAAAGCCCATGTGTCCTGCATTTTTCAGTAGTACAGTTTCCGTGTCGCGAGGTACTTCCGTTTGAGGTAGCATCTTTTCTAAGGGTAAAATTTTATCGTGCTTGCCATAAATAAACAGCACAGGATATTCTGAAAAACGCAAAATAATCTCCCTGTCTTTACGGTCTTTCATGCCTTCGGTTGCCTCTACCATTCCCCTAACAGAGTTTTTGGAAACGATTTCTCTCACCTTTTTTAGGTGCTCATCTTTAGGGTTTGCAAAGAGATTGAGTGTTGCAGCTTTTAAAAAAGTTTTGGTGCGTTTCTTTATATTTTCAATGCTGCGGTCTCGGTCTAATTTCTTTTCTGGTGAATCTTGATAAGAGGAAGAGTGAAACATAATTAATCCCCTAAGGTTTTCGGGAAATAGCTCTCCAAAAGCAAGCCCCGCATATCCGCCCATAGAATGACCTGCTACAATATACCTGCGCAAATTGAGCTTACGCATTACTTCGTGCACACATTGTGCCATCAACTCCATGGAATGAAAATATCCTATTGATTCACTTTCTCCGAAACCCGGTAAATCAATCGCTATAACACGAAAGTGTTTAGATAGCTCTTCTGAAAACTCTTCCCACACCTGCAGGTTTAACGGGAAGCCATGCAATAAAACAATGGCCCTGCCCTCGCCCTGGTCAGAATAATGGATACGTGCGTTTTTAAAAGTAGTGTAGCTTATCAACCTAATCGTTCATTAAGTATTCTATTTCATCTGCTTCCACCGGAATGCTTGCCATCAGGTCAACATTTCCTTTTTCAGTAATGAGAATATTATTTTCAATGCGCACGCCTATCTTCTCTGCCGGAATATATATACCCGGTTCGCAGGTAAATACATTCCCTGCCTGCATGGGAACCTGAAAATAGCCTACATCATGCACATCGAGCCCTAAAAAGTGTGAAGTGCCATGCATGAAATACTTTTTATACAAAGGATTTTTAGGGTCTTGTTTTTTCACATCCGATAATTTAAGCAGATGTAATTTGATGAGTTCTTCTGTCATCAATTCACCTACTGCAGCATTATACTTGGCAAACGTATTTCCTTTCACCAGCATTTTGGTGGCAGCACGCATTATCTTTAATACCGAATTGTAAACAGCTTTTTGCCTTTTGGTGAATTTACCATTTACCGGAACCACACGGGTCATGTCGGAATTGTAATTGGCATATTCGGCAGCAACGTCTAATAAAATAACATCCCCGCTTTTACATTCCTTGTTATTGGTTACGTAGTGCAGTACGCAACTCTCTCCGCCCGAAGCAATGATGGGCGAATAAGCAAATCCCCGGGAGCGGTTACGGACAAATTCATGGATCAACTCTGCTTCAATTTCATATTCCCAAACACCGGGTTTAATAAAAGGCAATAACCTGCGAAATCCTTTTTCAGTTATGGCACAGGCATGTTTTATAAGGCCGACTTCAATATCTGATTTTATAGACCTCAATTTGTGCATAATAGGAGCGCTTCGCTCATACCGGTGAATAGGATATTTTTCCATGCACCATTTTACAAAGCGGGCTTCACGGGTTTCTACTTCAACTATTGCACGGGTATGTTCATTGGTATTCAGATAAACTCTTTTGCATTGCGACATCAGCAAGCGAAAAGTGGCAGGAAACTCCGAAAGCCACCGTACATCCTGAATCCCTGAAGCATCTTGAGCTTCTTCTTTGGTATATTTATGGCCTTCCCAGGTTGCAATATGCGGATTAGTTTCCCGCAGAAAGAGTATCTCCCGCATGGAATTGTCTTTTGCATCTGGATATAGTAGAAGTATGGTTTCTTCCTGGTCAATTCCACTGAGATAAAACAAATCACTGTTCTGCATAAAACCCATTGTGCCATCAGCATTCGATGGCATAACATCATTGGAATTAAATACGGCAAGTGCGTCCGATTTCAGCTCCTTTGCGAAGTGCTTGCGGTTATCAATAAATAACTTGGAAGGAATCTTAGTGTATTTCATTGCTTTTTTTCTATATGGATTTTATGAAGAAACCGGTGAATAACAGGAGATAAAAATATACTGATATTGGTAATAAACGCCACACCGCTGAATAATGCATAAGCTGAAGAAAACAGTTTGCCCGATACATTATCAATAGTGGCAACGGGCCCCATGCCTGATAATATCATGGAAGCATTATGAATAGAATCAATCCAGGATATATGAGCAATATAATGATAGCCAATTATCCCGATAAACAAGCATACTATAGTGATTGAAAAAGCAATAAGAGCCATTTTCAAGAATCGGCTCATAAAGACTTTTGGGCTGGCTAAGGGCTGGCTAATATGTTCAAACATTCTCTGATTAACTAATCTTCCAGACAAACTTACGGAAAATAGAAATCAGTCCAGTATTTTCGATGAAAATTATTAGATATGCCCAACGAGTGGCGACTTAATCACGTCATTAAAGAATTAAAAGGACTTCTTTGAAATGGACTTATGGGTACCTCAAAAATAAAATTTTTATAGTTTTGCCCCGTCTCATACCCCAATTCATGAAGTTTTTATAGATTATTTTGATGAATTAACTTGTAAGTCATAGAGATTTCATAAATTGGGCACCCTGGATTAACTGCAGATTAGGCTATTTTAAAAAAATACAATTCAAGATATAATAAATTCCCCTGAAGCGGGTTATAGTGTATAAGTAGAAGAGGATGAATATTTTAATGGTATTATCACAAGTGGAGGTTACAGGAGCCGAGGTTTATGCGGCTTCTATCAGCGACAAACTGATTGATAAAGGTCACAACGTTTTTATTGTTTCCGATACGCTTACTGTTCCTACTCGTGCAAAGTACATACCTCTGCCTCTTAACAAAAGAAGGCTATACCTGCAGATAAAGCATCTGTATAAACTCATTAAAACCATCCGTGATAATAATATCATGGTCATTCACTCACATTCACGGGTGTCGTGCAAATTGAGTTATATTGCATCCAGACTTTGTGGTGTACCGATGATATATACGGCTCACGGTCACCACCACGTTCACCTAAGTAAAAAACTTTTCCCTGCTTACGGTGAATACACATTGGCCATTTGCGAGAATGTAAGAGACCAGATTATCAAAGAACTGCACTGGGACAAGGATAAAATAGAAATACTTAGAAATGGTATTGACGGTAGCCGTTATAGCCCTGTTCATGTACCCGTTAAACCTGAAGTTCCTACAGTTTCCATTATCGGAAGACTTTCGGGACCGAAAGGCGATGTAGCTTATAAAGTACTCGAAGAAATTTGCATTAAAAACCCTATTGATGCATCTATAAGAATTAATGTAGTGGGCGGAATGGTTATACCCGAACGGTTTAAAAAATTTCAAAACCGTGTTTCATTATCAGGCTTTGTTGGAAAAGTAAGTGACCAGATCGCCAATTCATCAGTTATAATTGGAAGCGGAAGAGTTGCTATTGAAAGCCTTATGATGGGTAAACCTACCATAGCTTTCGGAGAAGCTACTTACGAAGGCTTGGTAACAACCGATAATTACCAGAAGGTATTAAGAAGTAATTTTGGAGATATAGCCGAATCAGGGTCTTGGGATACCAGCCACCTGGGACAGGATATTTCAGCCGGGTTAAAAATGGAAAAAATCCCCGAGCAATTATATACAGCCATTTCCAATTCATTCAATTTAGACAGGGTAACCGAGCGCATTGAATATATTTACCAAAGCATTTATTCAAGAGAAAAGTACGAGATACCTGTACTCCTTTATCATCGTGTGATAAGCGACCCTTCGCTAGCCGGCAAGCATGGCACGTATGTAACTACCAGGCAACTGGAAGCGCACTTGGAGTACCTGCACAAAAATAATTATACACCCATTACTTTTGAAGACTTGTCGATGATTGACCGGTTTGATAAAGATAAAAAATATGTGATTCTTACTTTTGACGATGGGTATGAGGATAACTACACCCTCCTTTTCCCCATGCTTAAGAAATTCAATTTCAGAGCGGTTATCTTTATGGTAACGGGTAAAAAAGAAAACACCTGGGATTACCTTGATGAAGGCAGAACATTTCCTTTGCTTGAAAGGGCTCAGATTCTGGAGATGAACAAATATGGGATAGAATTCGGCGCCCATACCATGAACCACGTTGATCTTACAAAGGTAGAAGTAGCCGAAGCCCGTCAGGAAATAGAAGGCTCCAGGGAAGCACTTGAAGATATACTAGGTAAAAAAGTTACCGCCTTTGCATATCCTTATGGCTCTGTAAATGATACAGTAAAAGAATTAGTGAAAAAGGCCGGTTTTAAATATGGTATTGCTACCGTTATTGGCCCACTTGCTATACATGAAGATACCTTTAATATTCGCAGAATAGTTACTCATCCGGATACTAACCTTTCCCGCTTTGCACGTAAGGTAAAAGGCAATTATTTATACCGGAAAGCCAAAAGGCGTGCAAGCGCTGCCGGCAGCATTGCAGCCAAAGACGTTACCCTTACACCTGTTGAGGTACAAAGCCGCAGGGGCGGATCTAAACGGACAGCATAAAAAAATAAACCCACAATAATTATTGTGGGTTAGTTAATAAGGCTATTGCCATTCTAATTAAGCCTGACAAAAATACGTTTACTTCTTTGCTTTAGTACTATCCATTTTCCCTTTCATATTTCCCATCATAGGGCAGGAGCCTCCATTCATACTTCCGTCTGTACAAGAAGAATTTTTGCCATCATCTTTACAGTTCATCATACCGCTATTACAACTGCCGTCGTTGCAGTTCATCATACCATTACAACAATTCATACCTCCCTGACGATGCATCATCCACATAGGCGGACAACTCATCATCATTCCATCGTCACACCTACTCATCATCATACAACGGTTATTCATCATTCCATCGTCGCATCCTCTATGACACATACGCATACATCCATGTGTCATATCACATAATACAATAAGAAGGCCCGCTACGATGACAAACCATGATAAGAACTTATAAAGGCCTCCCAGGTTTTCTTTTTGAGACTGGGCAAGGAGTTTTGCTCCAAAAACTATTGCAATTAATGCAATTGGTAAGGATATTAAAATCATTTTATTTTAAGATTGGTTAATGAGGTAAATATAATAAAAAAATTGGCAAATAGAAACCCTCAGTATTATAAGCAGATACCCGGCCAACAAAATAATCAGGACTGTAACTGACAATTATATATAAAAAAATGGCTATTCTTGCAATATGATAACCACAGAAACCATAAAAATCAATAAGGCCCCTAAAAGCCGCATAAAGGAAGTAGATTTTAGTGATCTTGAATTTGGAAAGGTTATTGCCGACCACATGTTTATTTCCGATTATTCGGATGGAGAATGGAACAATACACGTATTGAACCTTTCGGGGAAATATCGTTTGCGCCCACCATACTTGCTTTGCATTACGGGCAAATGGTATTCGAAGGCATGAAAGCTTTTCACATGGAAGATGGCAACATATCCATATTCCGGATAGAAAAGCATTATGAACGATTTATGCGCTCACTGGAAAGAATGTGCATGCCGCCGATGTCATACCGTCTTTTTGAGGAAAGTATCACAAACCTTATCAAGTTAGATGCTGCCTGGGTTCCTAATACTCCAGGCTCATCACTATACATACGTCCTTTTATTTTCGCATCTGAAGAACGTTTTGGCGTAAAAATTTCTTCGGAATATAAATACATCATTTTCTCAGGCCCGGTTGGTCCCTATTACGACAAACCATTGCGCGTAAAAGTAGAGCATCAATACGTGCGTGCTGCCCATGGCGGAACAGGTTATGCCAAATGTGCCGGAAACTATGGAGCATCTTTTTATCCTGCACATCTTGCTAAAATGCAGGGTTTCGACCAGGTACTTTGGACCGACGGTTCACCAGAGCTCAATATTGAAGAATCCGGAACCATGAATGTGATGTTTGTTATTGATGGAATTTTAGTAACCCCTCCTCTATCTGATTCTATATTAGATGGTGTTACCCGCGATTCTTTTCTTACACTCGCACATGAACTTGGCGTGCATACTCAGCAACGCACGGTAAGCGCATTAGAACTGGAAAATGCCCTAAAAAATAATACCTTGCAAGAAGCGTTTGGAACCGGAACTGCTGCCTTAGCTACTTATATTCAAAGTATTGATATAAAAGGGAAAGATTATGCTGTACCTGTTCCCGGAGAAAATGGTGTGATGACACGCATTAAAAATCTGCTTACCGACATCCGTACCGGTAAAGCGCCAGACAAATATAATTGGAATACGATAATTAAAGTTTGATAATTTGGCAATTGATAATGGTATGCCATTTATTATCAAATTGTTAAAGCACCAAATCAGGGCATGAAAGCCATTACTCGTGTAATATGGATGCTCTCGCTGATTAGCCTGTTCAACGATGTGGCAAGCGAAATGCTTATTCCTATTATGCCGCTTTACTTAAAATCTATCGGGTTTTCCGTATTCATTATTGGCCTGCTCGAAGGCTTTGCGGAGGGCTTTGCAGGACTAAGCAAAGGGTATTTTGGCAAAATATCAGACAATACAGGTAAGCGGGCACCCTTTGTCAGGTGGGGATATGGATTAAGTGCAATTGCCAAGCCCATGATTGTTTTTATCGCAAATCCCTTTTGGGTATTGATTGGACGTAGCTTTGACAAACTGGGAAAAGGCCTGCGTACAGGTGCCCGTGATGCTATTCTTTCCGATGAGTCGGCTCATGGAGACAGGGGTAAAGTATTCGGATTCCATCGCTCAATGGATACCATAGGTGCAGCTATTGGTCCGTCTATCGCATTGATTTTTCTTTTCTTACATCCGGGCCATTATCGTACGCTTTTCTTGTTTTCCATTTTCCCGGGAATTGTAGCGGTAGCACTTACTTTCTTTATAAAAGATAATAACCGGGTACATGAACATAAGCCTGCCACAACTATCCGCCTCTTTCCAAAATTCGATTATTGGAAAAGAAGCACAAAGGCTTATAAATCTCTGGTTATAGCGCTCATATTTTTTACTCTATTCAACAGTTCAGATGCTTTCCTGATATTAAAAATGAAAGAATCGGGCACCAGTGATTTAGCCCTGATAGGTATCTACATTTTCTATAACGTAGTATATGCGCTTACTTCTTTCCCAGTGGGCATTATAGCTGATAAAATAGGACTAAAGAAAATATTCATAATCGGTCTAGTAATTTTTGCTTTTGTATATTTTGGAATGAGTAAGAATGAAAGCAACTACATCTATCTTGTCTTGCTCTTCTTTTATGGTTTGTTTTATTCCTGCAACGAAGGCATTTCAAAAGCTTGGATAAGTAAAATATCCGATAAGAAAGATACCGCTACTGCCATAGGTATGTTCTCGGGCTTGCAGAGCATAGCTACCCTTATTGCTAGTTCACTCGCAGGTTTTATATGGGTCGAGTTCGGCTCGTTTTATACATTCGTTATTACGGGGGCTGCAGCTATCTTAGTAGTAATTTATATTTTAGTGGATAAGGCATTAGCTAACTCCACTTCTGAATAATGTAAATAGAATATAGAGCTATTCCCCGAAATATTCTTCCAGCTTTACAAATGGGGTACAATGCAAGGTTTGAAGTCCTGCTAATTGAGCTCCTTCAAGGTTTGGTAGCAAATCGTCAATAAATACAGTGGTGGAAGGATTTAGCTTATTTTCATGAATCACTAATTCATAAATAGATTTCTCCGGCTTACGCAAACCCATGCGACAGGAATAGTATGCTTTAGTAAAAATTTTATCCATATCGCCGGGTGGGTGCATTTTTATCATATTTAGCACCTGGCTTAAATGAATTTCATTGGTATTGCTAAGTAGAAAAATATTGTACCTGTCTTTTAGCTTATTCAGCAAAGCTATTTCCCTTGCACGAAAGCCAATTAAAATGGCATTCCATGCATTATCAATTTGCTCATCGGTGACGTCGGAAGAAAGCCATTGGCGAAGTCCCGATCTGAATTGAGCAGGAGAAATATTGCCCTTTTCCAGTTCATCAAAAATACCAGCCTGTTTTTGTTGGGAATATACCGTCTGAAAATCGGCAGTACTACCTAGTTTTTGAAAAGCATCCTGAGTAAGTTTGTAATCAATATCAAACAATACCCCGCCAAGGTCAAAAATGATTGTTGAGATATTTTTATCAACTGTTTGATTCATAAATAGATGTATGTCGTTATAAGCGATATTTAAAAGTGGGGCAAAGGTACGAATTATCTAACTTCCAGTCAGAAAATTAATAATGGTATTAACAATAATTCAGACGGTTAGAATAGCCGATCATTTTACTCTTCAAGTTAGAAAATACGGCACATCTTTTCACATAGCGAGCAATAAAAAAGCACCAGCCTTTTTGTGAGTCTTGATGATTCGGTAGGGCTTGAACCTACGGCTAACAGGTTATGAGTTCGCTTGTTTTATATTATAGATTCAAAAACCCCACTTAATGCGCATATAAACGCTATTGCCAAGCGGATGATAACCGTTACCTTGTTCTGAAAAGAAGGATTGCCCTATTAAATCAAGTACCCAGTTATCAGATATAGAATAGGTAATAGTTGGTAGTGCAATAATGGAATTACCCGAAGGAGAATACATAGCTCCAAGATTGACTTTCAGTATTGGGGTGAAAGAATAGGATATTTCAGCAAATACGGTATATTTAAACGGGAAAATATTTTTGGCTGAAAGCTGCTCGGTAGTTAGTTGAGCAATGTTAGGTATATTGTCCGTGCCACCACTATTATATAAACCTGAAACAAGCAGATATATTCCATTTTTAAACCCATAATCGAAAGACAGGGAAGCAGCAATAACCCCGCTATCGGAAAAGTGTTGATAGGGGGTGAAATAAGAAACCTCACCTTTAAAGCCCGCACTTGCAATATTACCGGCCCAACCTAACCCGGCAGTATAGTCCTCATGATAAATACCCGAGAAAACCTGGAAATCATAATCCAACTTATTAAAGTGATACATGAGGGCTTCTATATTTTGTTGGGGAACCCTACCAGGGCTAAAGGCAAAATCGAGAGAGGAGGAAGTTGTAAAATTATATTGAATACGTGCAGCATCGCTACCCGGGCGTTCCTCATAATCGAAATCAAAATAATTGAATGTGTTAAAAATATCATTGGGGGTCCAAACGGTGCTTATCCCCCAATTGATGCGTTGTCTGCCAAGGATAATATCCCATTTACCGCTCAGGTATTCAGCGCTTGCACGGTCAATGGTGCTATTTAACAAAACTGCATTATGATTGACCCAATTCTTAGATAAATCGAATGTCTCCTCATTAGCCGTTTCCAGCGCTGCAAAACCTGGATAACTTTGGACCAATTGTCCATAATAAATACGGTTACGAACTTCCAATCTGAAATTAAAATTTGAGTCGGGCTGATAACGGAAATTAAGACGGTTATGCAATAAGTCAACCGTTTCTAATTGTGTTGCACTACCTGCAAAGTTTACTTCATCAAGGTATTTTATATATCCGTTGACGGTAAATTTATGCGGCTGTTTGACTGAATCATTTTGGGCAAATGCAGCCTGAACTCCAAGAAAAAAAAATATAGTTACTAACTGATATAGCTTCTTCATGGTTGTTTTTCATCCGATACTATCTTACCGTCTACCAGTGTAATTACCCGGCGGGCTTTATCTATTACCCGTTGGTCGTGTGTAGAAAATATAAATGTCATTTTATCATCCTTGTTGAGCTTTGCCATTATATCCAATAAATTTCCTGTCGATTTGGAATCAAGGTTGGCCGTAGGCTCATCTGCTAAAATAAATCGTGGTTTGGATGCCAATGCCCTAGCCACAGCTACCCGTTGTTGCTGTCCTCCGGAAAGCTCCGTAGGCCGATTTTTTGATCTGTCCGTAAGTCCAACTTCAGCAAGAAGTTCTTTTACACGTTGTTCTCTTTCCTGCTTTGTTTTTTTTAGCATCATCATTACAAATTCAATATTCTCGGCAGCGGTTAAAACAGGGATAAGGTTATATGCCTGGAACACGAAACCGATATTATGCAAACGGAAATCAATCAGTTTATTTTCATTCATCTTGGTTATATCTGTTCCATCAATTTTCACATCACCCGATGAAGGATAATCCAAACCTCCGATAAGATTGAGTAAGGTTGTTTTACCCGAACCGGAAGGGCCAACGAGTGCCGTAAATTCCCCTTCCTCAATATGTAAATCAACACCATTAACAGCATATACAGGTATAGTATCTGGGTTGTAAACTTTGGAAAGATTATGTGATTCGATTATGTAACTCATGTCGATTAAATTTTATGAATTGCTACTGCTGGTTTAAATTGTAATGCCTTTATGGCAGGATATATAGCAGATAAAATGGCTGTCAAGGCTGTCATTAACGTAACAGGCAGGAACATGGAAGTTTGCAATTCAGGGTACACCATATTACTAAAACCATATTGCATTAAAGCTGTTGAGAAGGCAGACATATCAATTCCGTATTTGGCAAGGTAATTCACCACTCCAATGGTAAGCAGTATTCCGGCCGGAATACCCACACATGTAAGCATAATAGATTCAAGAACAACCATAAAAAATACTTTAAGTTTGTTCATGCCTATGGCCATCAGCATGCCAAATTCTCTTTGTCTCTCCAGTACTGCCATAAGCATTGTATTAATAATACCAAACATAAGGGCAAGCAATATGATACCTATTATGATATACATTAACTGGTCGAAAATACCTGTCACTAGAGCCATTTCAGGCGACAACTCCGTCCAGGTTTGTACCAGCAAAGTGGGATATTGCTTCTTTAATTCACCGGCGACAGAATTCACGTTTCTATCATCTCTAAGAATGATAGCAATTTCATGAACACCGGCTCCCGTTCCCAACAATTGTCCTAAGTCATTGAAATTGGTAAACACGGTCATTTCATCAAACGCTGAATTTCGGGAACGGAATATACCAGCAATACGGAAAGATCCCGCTGTTAAATCGCCCGTTGTAGCTTGAAAAGTAAGCACTATTTTACTGTGCAGTTTCACACCCAACTTTTGAGCCAATTTTTCCCCAACAACTATTTCATTCTTCTTCCCGGAAAAATAAACGCCTTGCTTCATTTGCTGAGATATACTGCTTACATTTTTTTCATCATCGGGAATAATGCCGTGTATCTCCACACCCGCTGCAGTTGAAGAAGAAGAAATCATTCCCGTAGTAACTGCTCTGCCTGATAAGCCTTTTACAGTTGAATCCTTTCTTAATTTACCCATAAGGATAGTAGCATTTGCTATAGTATCCTTTATCTCTTTATCATCCGGAAAAGCAGGATTATGAATTTGTATATGCGAAAGTTGTGTTTCAACTGCGCTGCTTATCTCCTGCTTTATAAGCCCCATGAAAAATGCCATCATAAACATACCGGCAAACAGACCCACAGCCACAGATCCAATGACAACCATGCTTCGCATTTTGTTTCTCCAAATATTTCTCCACGCTACTTTGAAAAGCATATTTAACTATTTATGGCCGTTATGGCTTTAATCTTGTATATCTTATATATGGCGTACAGGGATAGTACAATGACAATAGATGATACCGCATAGCCTTGTATAATAAAATTTGAAATATCCATAGAGGGTTGCAGGATAGGTTCGAAATTGAATTGCTCCATCTCTTTACCCCAAACCCCGCTCATATGAATAGGATGCAGGCGAAAATAAAGTACAATGGGGAAAGTACCCACCATGCCTAATATAGTACCGACTATTGACATAAGAACCATTTCCATTACTACTACGCTTGCCAAAATTCCTTTTCGCATTCCGATGGCAATAAGGATTCCAAATTCATGCATCCGCTCATTCAACATCATTAAAATTGTTCCGAAGATTCCAAAAGCAATTACAAGATATAATACACCCGACATAATTTCATTTTGCGCCAATTTTGCCTGGAACAATTGATCCAGCGCCGGGTTCATCTCTTGCCAGGTCATTACTTCATAGTTCTGGCCATTGGTTTGTTTTATTATATCTTCCTTCACTGCGTCCGATTGATTCCTATTATTTACCATTATGGATATAGAAGTGTATCGCGCTCCTGTACTTAAAAAATCTCTGCTGCAAGCCATGGGGAGCCAGGCCATGCCTTTATTCATTTCGGGTATGCCAAGCCTCACTATTCCTTTTACAGGGTATTTTCCTGCTGCCATATTACCCTCATATCCCTGGCCCAGTAATATGACCGTATCATTTAATTTCAATTTTAAATATTCCGCCAGGCCTTCTGCCAGAATAATGCTCTTATCACTATCTGCAAGATATTTTCCGGCAATCAGTTTTTGTGAGAGTTTGGATACTGTGTTTTCTTTTTCAGGGTCAATACCAATTACTAGCATCCCTTTTGTTCGTTGCCCGGTAGATGCTAATGCAAAAGTCTCTAAATGGGGAGCCCATGAAGTAATTCCTTTTTCATTATTCAGAATGGATGTAAGTTTTGAATTTTCCTCAAAAGTGCTGTCAACTGATTTATTACCCCAGTACCCGCTGTGATGGATTTGTATGTATCCGCTTGACATACTCACGGTATCGGCAATCATTTTGTCGAACATGCCAATTACAATGACACGCATAAGTATGGCAAAAACCATAGCAAAGAAAATAGACGAGACGGTGATAAGTGTCCTCCGCCTGCTACGCCACATATTTCTCCATGCCAGCTTGAAGTACATTATTTTATTTTTTTCATATTTTCAGTAGTGAAGAAATCTTCATTGATCGACTGGTTGAAAGTGGCGCTGTTATATGTTATTATAGTTTCCTGCCCCTTCTTTTCAGCCGGTATCATTTCCATTTTGCAGGGCATCATCCTGCCTCCCATTTCTCTGACATCAGAACATTGCAAAATATCTACCAGTTTATTGTCTTCATCAAAAAACTCCAATCTTAGTTCCAGGTAATCTTTCTGGTCAATCCACATATTTACTTTACTCCAAACCACAGCAGCCTGGGCTGTTGGAATCATTTCTATCTTCCAGCATTTGCGGCCTGCAATCATGCTGTCACCTACAATTTTGTGCGTATAATCGTCAATGCGGGAAGAGGCCTTTACTAAATCATCATTTGTAAAATCAGTACCCATAAAACTTTGAGACATCATGGAAGGAGGTAGTTTAACAACCCTTTCAATACTGGGTACCCAGTTCCATATTTCCCTTACGCGTTTTAGAAAAACGGTGCCTGCATCTTTTGCAGGAGCCGTAACAATCATAATGGAATAATCTTCTCCCTTTGTCCATCCTTTAATAGTCATTGAGCGCTTCCATGTTGGACGTACAATATCTATTGTTATTATAGTTGCTGATGACAGGCCATGAATATTATTTTCAGCCTTGGTTACTATTTCTTTTGCAGTAGGCTCACCTCCCGCAAAAGCAAAAAGCAGGAACGCTATGGGGATTAACAGAAATTGTATCTTTTTCATGTTATTTAATTATTTTGAAGAAATCTTTTAAGTTCTCATAATACATATCAATCCACTCTTGTTCATTTACAACATTTTCTGTGAAATACTTAATAGTTCCTGCACCTTCAACAAGTAAATGAAGGCATTCAGCCAGCAAGGCAGTATCCTGTTCCTTAGCTAGCTTTTTATGCTTTTTTAAAGCGATGAAGAACTTTTCCAGGAAGTTAATTTCATATTTCAATGCTACAGCCCCAAACTCTTTTAATCTAAAGAAGCCGCTCAAGTATATTATTTACTTGTGATTAAAACAAATGCTATCCTTTCTATTTTGCTAAAGGATTAGTTTTATGCTAAAGTATACTCCTCATTCTGCTGGGGGATAACCACGTTAATTCCAAGTTCATCCGTTATTTTGGTTCTAAATGCTTCCTGAGCCATTGGCTCTCCATGTACTAAAAATATTTTTGATGGTTTTTGTTTGTATTGCTTCAACCAGTCAATCATTTCCTGTTGATCAGCATGGGCAGAAAGAGAAGACATTTCACAAACCTTAGCCAGCACTTTATAATATTTACCATACATTTTTATTTCATGCATTCCTTCACGTAAAGCTCTTCCTCGAGTTCCTTCTGCCTGGTAACCTACAAGCAAAACAGTATTTCTTTTATTTTCAATATAATGTTCCAGGTACTCTAAAACCCTTCCACCGGTTAGCATACCGCTTGCAGCAATAACAATTTTACTTCCCTTTGTTTCAATAACTTTCTTTGTATCATGCCAATCTTTAATAATGGTAATATTCTTATGAAGAGCGTTAGAATCTTCCGCAGTTAACTTATGCCAGTCAGGATATCTATTTAATATTTCGGTAGCATCTGCTCCCATGGGGCTATCCATAAAAACAGGAATATCTGGGATATGCAGCTCTTGTTTGAGTTGCAGAATCATGTGCATTAACTCCTGTGCCCGGCCTACTGCAAAACTTGGAATAAGTAAATTACCCCTCCGATGGAAAGTTGAATTAATTATCTCGCCCAATTCATCCATCGCATTTTCATTACTGTGTACTCTGTTACCATAGGTGCTTTCCATTATGACAAAATCAGCCTTATCAATTATAGAAGGGGCTGCTAACAATTCTGATTTTTTTCTTCCGATATCACCCGAGAAAATTATTCTTTTACCATAACATTCCATTTCAATGAAACAAGAGCCTAGTATATGGCCATTCTTAAGGAATTGAAAACGGATATTGGGAAATAAAGTCACCCATTCTTTATCGTTGAATGTCTTAAAAAGACTAAGCGATTTTTCAACATCTGCAGTAGTATAAAGTGGCAACGCAGGTTTGTGTTTTGAATACCCGTACTTATTGGCCCTCTCTGCATCTTCTTCCTGTATTTTAGCACTGTCGCGAAGGATAATTTCAACTAGGTCACGGGTTGGTGTAGTCATTAATATGTCTCCTTTAAAGCCAGATTTTACAAGCAGAGGAATGTATCCGCAATGGTCAAGATGTGCATGGGTAATAATTACTGCATTAATTTCAGTAACCGAAATTGGCAAAGGTTCCCAATTTTTTAACCGCAATGATTTTATTCCCTGGAACAGCCCGCAATCGATGAGTATATTTTTTCCGGGAGTTTTAAGTAAATGTTTTGAGCCAGTTACGGTGGAGGCCGCACCTAAAAACTGGATCGATATTTCGTTTGGCATAGTTTTAAGATAGTAGTTTTATAATAGCTGCATCCAGCTTTATTTCATTGGTTTCATGCACGATAGTATTACAAGTAACTATTCTTGCTGCTCCTGACTGCTTTAGTTCATTGTATGCATTTCCTGCAAATACAGCGTGAATACCAATACAGACAAGTGGCTTTGCCCCTTCTTCTTTTAAATGCTCAATAGTTTTTATCATTGTTAAAGCCGTAGAAATAATGTCATCTACAATTACCGGGGTACAGCTACCTAAGTATTTATGAATATGAGGAATGGAAACCTTCACATTTTTATCACCTAACCGTGATTTTAGTAAGACGGTATAAGGAGCACCGGCATCTCTGGCTACTTCGCTTACCCATTGCTTGCTTTCTATATCAGGGCCAATAAGTATAGGGTTTTTAATATTTTCCTTGATCCACTTTGAAATGTAAGGTGCAGATTGAATCACCTTAGTCGGGATGGCATAAATTGATTCAAGCGATTTGATACGATGCAGATGTGGGTCAACTGTGATTAGCTCATCCACAAAACCTGATAAGAGGTTTGCAAAATGCTCGGAGGTTACACATTCCCCCGGATTAAATTTCTTATCCTGCCTCATATAAGCAAGGTAAGGCGATACGAGCGTAATTTTATCCGCTCCTGCATCCTTTAGTATTTCAGCCAGAAAATAAAGCGAGAGGAATTTATTATCAGGGCGGTCAAGTGTGCAAACAACAATAGCTTCTTTACCGTTCACATCGCTTTCAAGGCGTATATAAGTTTCCTCATCGGGAAAGCGACGAAACTCAAATTTCCCCTGCTCACATTTCAATCCGTTTACAATAGCATTAACTAATTGCTCATTACCCGGCAGGGCAAATACGATTTTATCCATAACCTGTGTTATTTTATTGTAATAATATTCTGTTCCATATCTACATACTGCAAAGCATACTCCAATTCACCTTCTGTCTCAGTATATATAGTGTATAATATATCTCCTTTTTTTATAGCTTTACCGAGCGGTGCATAAAATTTAATACCTGCGCTGGGATGATCAGGAGCACCTGCCAACTTAGCAATTCTTGAAATTTTACGGTTGTCTATTGAACTAACTGTTCCTGATACATCGGAACAAACATCGTGACTGAATTTCGCAAATTTTGGTTCTGTGAATCCCCCCTGCGCTTTACAAATGGCGAGAAATTTTTCATATGCTTTTCCCGATGAAAGTACTTTTTCGGCCGTTTCATAACCCTTGCCATTGGTAGAATATCCTGCCAGTTCCAGTAATTCCCCTGAAAGTAATAATGACCGCTCCTTAAGATCGGCTGGCGCATTTTTCTCATTTCTTAATACAGCCAATATATCCATTGCCTCTAACGAAGGTCCTAAACCTATTCCAACAGGTTGTGAACCATCAGTCACTACAACTTTTAATTTTAGTCCAACCGCGTGTCCAACCTGTTCCATCAATATTTTTAAGTGGTTCGCTGCTTCTATACTTCTTAATTTTACCGTTTCTCCAACTGGCATATCAACTACAAGATGCGTAGAACCTGCTGCAACTTTCTTAGATAAAACGGAAGCAATTAATTGCCCTTCGCTATCCAAGTCTAATGCTCTTTCAATACGAATAAGAATATCATCTGCAGGGCTTAAGTTAGCGCTACTTCCCCAAGTCACACAGCCACCCTCCTTCCCAATCACATATTTTATTTTTTCCATAGATAGATTTACGGGAGCCATTACTTCCATCGTATCTGCTGTGCCTGCAGGTGAGGTAATAGCACGTGAAGAGGTTTTTGGCATGATAAATCCAAGAGAAGAAACTATTGAAACAACAATAGGCGTGGTGCGGTTACCGGGCAAACCGCCAATACAGTGCTTATCTACAACTATTTTTTTATTCCACCTAATATGGTCTCCGCTTAAAATCATTGCTTTTGTCAGGGAAATTATCTCATCCAAATTCATATTGTTACCTGCAAATGCAGTGATAAAGGAAGAGAGATGTATATTAGAATAATTGCCTTTTACTATATCTTCTACTATTTCCTTAATTCCTTTTTCATCAATTGTTTTCCCATAAATCTTTGCGCGTATATACCCCAATGATACCAATGGTTGAAGATGGACAATTTCGATTACATCTCCATCTTTTACACTCAATGAGAAACAGGCCATTTCTGATAAACCAACTTCGCCTTTATTTAGAAGATTCGAGTGAACAACATCCAAACTTGCAACAATAGATAGGTTGTCTTTATTAATTCTAATCCGTGTGAGCGCTTCAAACCCTTCCGAAATAATCACATGAGAATCTGCACGGATATATGCTACGTGCTCTTTTTGGGTATCAATTCCAAGCCTCCGAACTTTCAATTTATTGAGAGATTTAGCTTGAGATTTTTTCATCGTTTCTTCCTAATATCAGGACATATTAATACTTAAATATAGTGCCAAAGTAGATAGCTTTTACAGACCTAATGATGATATTTCTCATATACACATTTGATTGAATTCATCACTAAAAGGTTATTTGGACAATCGGCTTACGATATTTATACTATTGTTGAATACCTATTGCGTTTTTAAAAATTACTAACTGACTGCCCTGAAATAAAGGAACTATGTTTGAATCCAATAAAGGTACCAGAAAAAGGAAGACAGAAAGCTTATCGTTGGGTTATATTTTATCGTATGATATTTCTCACTTCTTACAATGATACTCACCATGTATTAGATAATACGGGCTATTTATATTTGCTACACTTGATTAACACCTGAAAAACATGACTTATTCAAACATATTAATAGCCATAGACGGAAGTGAATGTTCCATGAATGCTGTAAAAAAAGGTATTGAACTTGCAAAAGACCTTTCTGCCAATGTAATATTACTATCGTTAGTAGATATGACCATTATGATTAATAATGCAGCAGCAGGTGCTATAATTGATAGTGAAATGGAAGTTATTTACAAAGAAGATGCCGCCAACACAATAAATGAAGCTTTAAAGAGGTATCCATACAATAAAACAACCGGAATTGTAGAAGAAGGAATTCCACAGGAGGCCATAAATAAAATTGCTATGGAACATAAAGTTGATTTAATTGTAATGGGCACTCATGGTAGAACTGGATTCAACCATCTTTTTATGGGAAGTATTGCTGAACAAGTAATTAGATATTCAAGAATACCGGTAATGGTTGTTACAATACCAACAAATAATTAAATCTATCAAACACAAATTTTATAAATAATTTGAACTATGAAAAACATTCTTGTACCAATTGACTTCTCTGAAGTTTCAAAAAGCGCTGCTAACTATGCAGCAGGTCTTGCACGATATACTAGCGCTAAACTTATTTTATATTACGTTTTTGCAGTCCCTATCCCTATGGCAGATACCCCCCTTATCTTAATTGAGCCTGAAGAATTTGAAAGACAAAACATGAAATTGTTACATGCCCTGGATAGAAAACTAAAGACAAAGTATGGTAAAATAGAAACTGAATTATGGAGTGAACCAGGTTTTGTAGTAGATGCAATAAGTCGATTCACTAAAAACCATAAAATTGATTTAGTTATTATGGGCGTAACCGGAGCAGGAAAAAATCCAGGGTTACTTGGTAGCAATACCACGTCAATAATGCACCGTATAGCAAATCCCGTGCTAGTAATTCCTAAGGGCTATGAATTCAAAAAACCTTCAACTATTGCTTTGGCTTGCGACTACAAATCAATTCTGCCTGAAGAGACGATCAATACGTTTAAAACTTTTGTTCGTTTATTTGATTCAGAGGTTTTAGTATTTAATGTTCTCAAAAAAGACGAACTTGCAAGCTATCAAAAGTCTGCTACAGAAGTTAATTTTGAAAATACATTAGGCGATATGGAGCATTCTCTTTATTTTCCTTCTGGTGATGATATGCCAAAGGAAATAAATAAGTTTATAGATAAACATAAAGTTGAAATGCTTGTTATGTTTCCACATCATTATAATTTAATTGAAGGACTTTTCCATCACAGTGCAACTAAGGAAATGGCTTTTTTATCCCGTGTGCCTCTTTTAAGTATTTACGAATAAGCTGAATTTTATCAATATGAAAAGAATTGCTATTTTAACTTCTGGAGGAGATGCTCCTGGCATGAATGCAGCTATTAGGGCAGTGGTTCGAACTGCCATTTTTCATGGACTGGAAGTTACCGGAGTGCGAAGAGGTTATGACGGATTAATAGATGGTGATTTTATTTCCATGGGACCTGATTCGGTTAGTGATATTATACAGCGTGGTGGAACTATACTAAAAACTTCCAGAAGTGAGCAATTTAGAACAAAGGAAGGAATGCTTGAAGCTAAGCTAAAAGCAAATGAAGCAGCCATTGAGGGCCTTATTCTAATAGGAGGAGATGGAACGTTCAGAGGGGCTGATGAATTTTCTGAAATAAGCGGGATACATTCCATTGGTATACCGGGAACTATTGACAATGATTTATTCGGAACCGATTATACCATTGGTTACGATACAGCCCTTAATACCATTATTGAGGCTGTTGATAAAATACGAGATACAGCAACCTCACATCAAAGGCTATTTTTTGTTGAAGTAATGGGACGCGATGCTGGTTTCATTGCTCTTAATAGCGGGATTGCTGCGGGTGCCGAAGAAATTCTTATTCCTGAAGAAAAAGCGAATATTGATAATGTAATTACACGTATTGAAGCGGGACGAAAAAGAAACAAATCTTCATTTATAGTTATAGTAGCAGAAGGTGATATACCCGGAGGCGCCTATGAAATTGCAAGGCAGGTAAAAGAACGCTACAGCTATTTTGAAACTCGTATAACTATAATCGGACACATGCAACGAGGAGGAAGCCCTACTGCTTTTGATCGTATATTGGCAAGCAGGTTTGGAGTTGCAGCTGTAGAAGGCCTTATTAAGGGTAGAAAAAATGAAATGGTTGGATTGATAAACAATCAACTCGTATTTACTCCATTTTTAAAAACAAAAAAAAACCTTGTTGATATTAATCAAGGGCTTTTGGATATAGCGCACATGCTGGGGAGTTGAAGCCTCAAGTTGCAGGTTTGTACCAAACTAAAATTCCTCTCTTCCCACTATAGGGATTTTTAATGCGGGCCTTATTTTGACTCTAAAATTATTTACTTAGTATATTTGTTCACCCTTTTTATAATTAATAATGAGCCGTAAATGACTTCCGCCAAAATAAAGGCATCCATATATTTACTCATAGGAGTAATTTCATTGTTTCTGATTGCCACAGTATTTTTTTCACTGTTTACCATTACCCGCTTGAAAAGTAACCTGGCAATTCAAGTACATTCCACCACGGTAATATTAACATTAAACGATAATCTGATTTCTTTAATTAATGCTGAAACCGGTGAACGTGGCTTCCTTGTGACCTCGGATACAAATTATTTGGAGCCCTATAATCTGGCACTTCAAAATATTGCCAGCAATATGAAGCAACTACGAACACTTACAATTGACAATCCTGTTCAACAGCAAAATATAGATACTCTTGAAAAGTATATTGATAAGAAATTTTCACGTATAGTAACCTTAATTACATTAAAAAAACGGGCTGATGAAAAAGCATTAAAAATGATGTTAACTGTCTTTGGAGAGGGAAAGGGTATTATGGACAGAATAAGAATCATCAATCAATCAATGGTAACGGAAGAAATAAAACTCCGTGAAGAAAGAACAGCAAACACAAACAAAAGCATTGCAAATGCGCAAAGAATTTTTATTGTCGAAGGTATGTTTTCCCTACTGATAACTATAATCCTGGCATTTATAATTATCAGGGAAATTGACAGACGTACAAAAGCAGAGAAGAAAATCAAGAATTTCAATACTGAATTAAAATGGAAGAACAAAGAGCTAGAGCAATTTGCATACATCACTTCGCACGATTTACAAGAACCACTTAGAAGTGTCACTAATTTTTCCATGTTGCTATCACAAAAACTAGAGCAGCAGCCTAATGCAGAGGTGCATGAATATCTGAACTTCATTATCGGCGGCGCGCAACGTATGTCAAGCCTCATCTTTGATTTACTTGAATATACAAGAATAGGGAAAGATGCGAGTAAAATACAGATAGATTGCAATGAATTAATAAGTGAAGTTTTAACCGACATATCCGCAAGTATAAAAGAAAGTGATGCGATAATACATACTGAAAAACTACCTGTGGTGAATGGTTTTATCCATTTGAAACTGCTTTTTCAAAATCTTCTTATTAATGCAATCAAATTCAGAAAACCGGAAACTAATCCCATCATAAACATCTCAGCCACTGACAATGGTAACGAATTTGTTTTTTCAATAAAAGACAATGGAATAGGAATAGAAAAAATATATCATCAAAGAATTTTTCTTATTTTTCAACGACTTTATACTCGTGCAGAATATGAAGGCACAGGAATAGGTCTTGCACAGTGCAAGAAAATAGTTGATATGCATGGAGGAGAAATTTGGGTTGAATCGGAACCAGGAAAAGGAAGCACGTTCAATTTTACAATACCAAAAACATAAAAGAATAAATTATGAAAAGAAAATTAAATTGTATTTTATTGGTGGATGATAACAATGCTGATAATGTTTTTCATCAAATTATACTTAGAAAAATGGATATTGTTAACCGCATTGATATTGTTTTAAACGGGTTAGAAGCGTTGACGTACCTTAAAAAGGAAAATCAAACTCCACCCGAACTGATTTTCTTAGATATTAATATGCCAAGAATGAATGGGTGGGAATTTCTGGAAGAATACAAATATTTACCAATCCACCAAAAGGCGAGAGTGACGATATTGATTTTAACAACTTCTGCAAACCCTGATGATATAAAGAAAGCTAACGAAATTGAGCAAGTAACAGGCATTGAAACAAAACCATTAAGCGAGGAAATGGTAACTAAAATTTTAAACCAACATTTTCAGGATTATTTGTAACCCAAAGCACGTTTATGAACGACGTCCACTAAAGGTGTAGCTTATGAAAAATACGACCAAGATAAAGCTGATTCTCCAGCTATATACCATCACCCTCGATATGTATGAGGATGAGAACCTTCAATTGACACTTACGGACAAGAGAAATGGTGAGAAACATACTTTAATCCACAAGAATTATACAGCAGTTGTGAGAATGGCATTTGTATATATGAATAAGCAAATTAGAAGTCAAGAAGCAATATGAGATATTTATTGGCATTAATATCCCTTTCTTTTTTTTTTAGTGTATTTGGACAATAAAGCTCTTTACTCAAAAAACAAATGCTTGGTGTTTGGTCAACCAAAGATGATTTAGTACAAGATTTTGAAATCAGAAAAGACTCTATCTACTATATTGACCAAGAGAAATCATATAAATATGTTCTTACCAAAGACGATACGCTTATAACATATTTCGATGGGTATACCAATAAATCTAAAGTTATTGTAAGAAAAGACACGCTAATTCTAAGGGGTACTGATATAGACTATTTTGTAAGAAACAAATAATATATGAAAACATACCTAATCCTATTTCTCTCTTTTTATTTCATCGCTTGTGCTACTGGACAATCAATAGTAGATGGCGGCTTTACAAATAAAACCGAAGCTAAAAATAAATTAAAACATGGCTTAAAAGAGGGAAAGTGGATTGAATACATAAATGATAGCGGCAAGATAACGACAAATAGCAGTGCTCCTTTTTATATCCTTATTGTTTACAAGGATGATAAACCTTCTGAAATCGCTAGACTTTATGCCGTAAATGGCAATTTATTAATAGAATCTCCTTATTCAGATGGTAAACTTAATGGTCTATCCAGAACATTTTTACTAGGGAAAGTATCAAAGGAAATACCCTATGTAAATGGAGAGATTAATGGGGTCGAAAAAGAATATCACGGAAACGGGAAATTGAAGCTCGAAGCACCTTACAAGGAGAGTAAGATTAATGGAGTTGCAAAAGAATATTATGATAACGGAGTATTGAAGAGTGAAGTTGCTTTCATTGATGGTAATAAGGACGGAATTGGAAAAGATTATTATGCAAGTGGAAAGTTAAAAAGTGAGTATGCCTTTTCTAATGGTACACAAATCGGCATAGAAAAAGACTATTATGAGAGTGGAGCCTTAAACATTGAATCGACCTTTTCAAAAGGGAAATTAAGTGGCGTATCAAAAGAATATTATGAAGATGGGAAATTAAAGTTTGAAACACCATTTACTGAGGGCATGACAAACGGTGTGGCTAAAGGATATAATGATAGTGCGGAAATGACCCAAGAAATTCCTTATACAAATGGTCAAGTAAACGGAATATTTAAGAGGTATTATTGGGATGGTAGGATACAGGTGGAGTATCCATACACAAATGGCAGATTGAATGGAACAGGCAAAGAATACTATGAGAATGGTAGGTTAAGCCGAGAGGCTACTTATTTAAATGATGCTGTAATTGGAACCATAAAATCATATTATGAACGTGGAGCGATTTGGTCAGAAGACCCCTATGTAAATGGAAAAGAAAATGGAGTGCGTAAAGTTTATTATGCAAATGGACGTATTATGCGTGAAACCACCTATAAGGATGGGGAAGTTATTGGTACAGATAAAACATATGAAGAAAACAGATTGCTAGGTGATGAAGAGTATGTAGATAGTGGTAATGCTAAATTAGCACGAAAAGACCGCAAAGGAGCAATACAAGACTATAACAAAGCCATAGAATTGGCCCCGACTGATGCAACCCCTTATTACAATAGAGGATTCGTAGAATCAGGAGACCAAGACTACCATGATGCAATTAAGGATTTTACTAAGGCTATTGAATTAGATTCTACTAAGGCTGACTATTTTGAGCAACGTGGAGAAGCCAAGTCAAGTATCGCTATTTTAGTAAGTAATAGTAAAGAACGTCAAGAAGCTATAAAGGATTATACTATGGCTATTATATTAAATCCCAACTTTGAAGAAGCATACGACTATCGTGGTGGTGATGAGTATGACATAAAGGATTACAAGAATGCAATTGCAGATTATACAAAAGCCATTGAGTTAAGCCCTCATGATGAAAGTATATATATAGCCCGTGGTTTAGCAAAAAATGAAATTAATGATTACCAAGGCGCAATCGATGACTATACAAAGGCCATTGAGTTGAGCCCAAGTGACGGATATACTTATACCTTTCGCGGAGAAGAAAAACTTAAATTAGGGGATAAAAATGGGGCCTGTTCAGATTTTCAAAAAGCCTGTGAATTAGGGGATAAACGTAACGCATTGCCTTATGTTAAAAAATGTAATTGAGTAATGGTTATTAGGCAAGGTACTCAGGAAGATGTTGATTCTATAATGAATCTGATTCGGTCATGTATTGTTCACATGGAATCAAGTAATATCTTTCAATGGGATGAAATATATCCAGATAAAGACACCATTATAAAAGACATCAAAAAGCAGGAACTTTATGTGCTTGAAGAACTGGGCAGCATTTGTGCATTTATTGTCCTTAATGAATTCCAATCACCAGAATACAATAGCATAAACTGGAAATTTTCCGGGAAAGTTCTTGTAGTTCACAGACTATCCGTCGACCCCTTAATGCAGGGGAAAGGACTTGCAAAAAAGCTTATGCTGTTTGCTCATGAATTTGCTCGAAAACATGGTTATGAAAGTATTCGTTTAGACGCATTTACCAAAAACCCATCAGCAGTAGCTTTATATACTACGCTTGGATATAGTAAGGTTGGGACCGTGGTTTTTCGTAAAGGCACATTTTTTTGTTTTGAGATACAAATCAGTTAAACATATCGCACACCAAAAGTTTATACCTACCAATAAAAAAGCACCTACATTGTTGTAAGTGCTTTTTGTGGGCCCAGTAGGACTTGAACCTACGGCCAACGGATTATGAGTCCGCTGCTCTAACCGTCTGAGCTATGGGCCCGATTTCTCGAAATGGGCTGCGAATTTAATATTTCCCATTTGATTAGAGAGAAACTCTTGAAATATTTGTGAAAATTTTCCCTTTAAAACCCCAATTAACTAAAAAGGCCGCTGCATACACAGACGGCCTCTTTTGCGCTTTTGTCGTTTTTTTAATGCACTATTATAAAGGGCTGATATTCGTTCAAACTGCTGTTATTGATGCGTAACATATACTCGCCTTGGGGCAACCCCGAAACATTTAACAAGATGGGCTTACCTGATTCGATAGAAATATTGTTTTGTTGCATCACCTCTCTGCCCAGCATATCGTATATTTCCAACTGGCAAGTTTGGGTGCTTATACCGTTTACCTGTATAGTTAACTTGCTTCGCGCCGGATCGGGGTAAAGGTTAATAGCCGAACTGGCATTTTTTAATTGACTTACACCGGTCGCTACTTTACCGGAAATAATTACGCTATCGCACAGTGTGCAACCGACTCTATTGGTAATGCATAATAAATACCTCCCGGCACACAGGCTGTCGGCTACGGCTGTGTTAAATAAAGCTTTGGTAGTAATATTAGGTGCCGACCATGTAAAGGTAAATGGGCCATTGGTTCCCGTAAACCTAATATTGGCTATACCGTTACAACCATTTGTAGCTCCCACGGTATCTACTATTAAGGTCATAGCAGGTGGTTGTCGCACCATAACTAAGGTTGTGCCGCTGCAGCCTCCGGCATCTTTTATAGTGAGTGTATATGTACCGGCTGAAAGACCAGTTGCAGAATTAGTTGTTCCTCCCGAAGGAGCCCAACTATATGTATAAGGGCTTACCCCACCCGTTATATTGGTAATAGTGGCGCTTCCGTCGCTTTTACCATTACAGGAGTCATTCACGATAGCAATTGTGGGAGCAGGTCCTGATACGCCCACCGTAACCGATACAGAAGAAGTACAACCGTTCCTATCGGTAATGGTGACAGAATAGGTCCCTGCTGACAAGTTAGAAGCGGTTGCTGTAGTAGCCCCACTTGACCACGAATAGGTATATGGTATTGCTCCGCCACGGGCAAAAGAAGTGGCCGAACCCGCTGTGTCGGCACATCCGGCCCCATTGGAGCGAATAGTGACTGTCATAATTGCGGGTCCTATGCGGAAACGCATCCCGGTGCTATCACCATGTGCATCATACAAAATCAGGGTATAATTTCCTGGACACAAATTGGTATCGCGTTTGCCCAATTCTCCATTGCTCCAACTATATGTGTAAGGTGGATAACCCTTCGATACATATGCCGTAGCCTTACCTGTACAAGTACAACTTGAAGAAGAATTAGCAACTACAATTGAGTCAACTGTTAGCTGGGAATACGCTTTTATTGCATAAAAGCATAAGAGAAAGATGATTGCGGTAATTTTTGTTCTCATTGCTGATTAATTTATGTGGTTTAGAATATGGTCAGTTTGAAAGGTTTAATGGGTAGTTAATCTCTTCAGGAATTATACAAATATAGAGTCTATTTATATGAGGTATTATTCTTTATATACTTCTTATTAACAATTAGATATAAACATACATGGAATAATTGGTCCGAAAGGACAAACTAAAATTCGAATATTAGTTTCACATTAACTTCACGAGCGGTAAGGTAATTGGGCACTGCGTATTTATTTCCTTTAACATCCTCAATCCATTCGTAAGAAATTACGTTGTTGGCCTGCAACAAATTGAAAACCTGTACCCCGATCCACATCCTTTTGAAATATTTGGTAACACCATGATTATTCTTTTGTCCTTTTCTTCCCAGTATGAGATATGAACCACCGATGTCAACCCTTTCATAGGGTGGTGTTCTAAGCGTATCGCCATAAAGGTTGTTAGGCGGGCCGAACGGAACGCCAGTTCCAAACACCAGATTTAGGTAGACCTTAAAGTTCGGAAATTTAGGCAGATAATCTTGAAAAAACATACTGAACGTTACCCGCTGATCGAGGGGCATGGGCAGTTGTCCTACAGGGAATTGCTGGCTATAGGCTACTGTTTTATCGGCAACACCCGGCGTAACCACTTCTCCGTAACTATTATAATTGACAGTATAATAGGCATTGTTTATAGTATACCGGGCATTTAACAAAGAAACACTGGCCCACGATTCCATTCCGGCTACAAATTCTCCACCAATCTTACCATCGATACCGGCTGCATATCCATGCGCTGTTTGAGTGGGATAATAATTTACCCAGGCATCATTTAATTCATAGGGAATAACACTTACCAGTTGTTTGTAAAAAGCCTCTGTTGTCAATTTGAATGGGCGTCCCCATGCTTTAAAATTATAATCGCTGCCTAGTACATAGTGAATAGATTCTTCGTCTTTTACATTGGTGTGCATAACCCCGTACCTATCAATCAACTCCTGGTAGAATGGGGGTTGGTAATACAACCCGCCGGATAAGCGGAATAAAATATCTCTTTTCCAATCGGGCTTATAGGCTATGGAAGCCCTGGGACTGATAGCAGTCTGATGGTTTACATCCCAATAGTTTGCTCTTATTCCTTCGGTAAGAATAAGGGTAGAATTATCTGAACCATGCCACTTATTAATATTTTCAACAAAGCCCATCACTCTGTTCGATTGGAGTGTGTCGAAAGCTTTTACCACATTTTGAAGTTCGAGGGCATATGGATTAAATGGAAGCGAATAACCCGATGAGTCAATAAAATTCCATTGGCTAATTTGGCTGGTTACTATTTCGTGTTGTAATGTAGCCCCCCACAAAAGTCTATCGCCCCCGTTGTATGCCCATGTACCTTGTTGCTGAATACTGAACACTTTTGCATTTAATTCGTCGCGGGCATGGTTAAGATATGCGCCCACGCCGATGCCGTAAGCCGGTTTACCCAAACTGGAACTACCTGTGTTAGTATTTAATTGGCTAATGAGGTAATCACCTTCAATATCAAAATCTTCCGATTCATTATCACTATAAGCCGAAGCAATAAGCTTGAGATTTACCTTGTCGCTTGCATGATAATTCAACGCAGCAGCCCCCGTTAAAGCATAATATTCATCCAGCTCCTGCCCCTGGAAATAAACTTGTAACTGGTATGCCTGGCTAACTGTCCCAAAAGAAGTAGTCTGGCTTTGTGGAATAAATTGGTAAATGTTAGCGGAGAAATTACCCAGCACATCCAGTTCAAGCCGGTCGGTGATAGCATAAGTCATGTACAGCTGACCGTCGTAAAACTTGGGTTTATATGACCCCTGCACATCGAGGGTATTAAGCAAGTATTGGTTGGTTTTATAGCGAAACCCTTCCGTAATGGTAAAACGGTGATTTTTGCTAATGCCTTCAACATGTTCTGTCCCCCCTAAAAAGCTACCGGAAGCAGACGCTGCAAAAGCGGTCGGTTTCTTATACGTAACATCAAGTACCGAAGAAAGCTTGTCGCCGTATTTTGCTTCAAATCCCCCGGCAGAGAAATAAGCTGACGAAACCATGTCCGGATTAATAAAACTGAGCCCCTCCTGCTGGGTAGATTGTATCAAGAAAGGGCGATATACCTCAATACCATTAACATACACCAGGTTTTCATCATATCCCCCGCCACGCACAGAATAATCAGATCCCATCTCGCTACGGCTGGCTACCCCAAGGCCCGCAGTTGACAAAAGAGCCATAAAATCGCCCGAAGGTGTGGGTATTGAATTCACTACGTTGGTATTCAACTCCTGCATTCCCTCCGAATTATGCTTCATCCCCATTATCCTAGCAGTATCTATCATAACGCTGGGAGAGAAATGAAATGACAGATTGTATTGCATTCTTTCACCTTCATTTAATTTTGTTTTCAGATATTGCATCACATATCCTTCGCGGAAGAAAACCAGTTGAAGGTCCTTGCCTGCCGGAACTGTATAAGAAAAGCGACCGATGCTGTCAGAAGTAATAGCTTGTTCGGTACTATTCAGGATACCGATGGTAACGGCGCCTACCGGTTGCCCAGATGTATCTTTTACTACTCCATAGATAGTAGCCGTTTTTTGGCAAACTCCTATTCGGCAAAAAGAGAAAAGCAACAAGGATGTAACATATAAAAACTTAGCCTTATTCCTTATCACCTTCGTCAATGGGAATTAAAAATTAGTGTTGCTATTAATAGGATTGTGGGGATAAATGTACTCAATATTCCGGGTTTACTGAACATTGAGCGTTCCATCTTTCCATGCCTGTATAAACTTGCCCCAAGCTATGGGATTCAGCAGGTTATTAGCGGGCAACTGACCGGCATAATATAATTTGTCATACTCTTGCTGCATGGTTTGCATGGAATTGAGTCCGGGCTCGCGCATATCGCTTCCATAGCGGGCATGAAGAGCCGCAAGGGCCATGTTTGCACGAGCACGGTCGAGGTCATTATCGGGTATATCCAATTTAAGAAAAGCAGATCTGAAAGCCTCTTTCGATGGCCATGAATAGAACTTGAATTCCTTTAAAGTTGTGGTATCTTTTACCATTACATGTATCCAAGAGTACCGGTCGGTCGAAAGGGTATCGGGCAACACATAATAATTGCTTTTAAACCCTATTGCTTGAAATATAACCGTATCACCTGGGATAGCAATGAATGAAAAATAGCCGGAATTATCGGACATGCACCCTGAACTGGAGCGCTTATCTAATATGGCCACATAGGGCACCTTCTGCACACTGTCGCGATCTACCACCACGCCGGAAAACTGCACTAATTGGCCACGTTTTCTTCCCTGGCCCTGCGCACTACAGGAATATTGTGTTAAAAAAAACAAACCACAAAACAAGATGAATATATGAAAACGCTTATACATGATTTTCGGAGACAAATTAATTATTTTTACAAGGAGCTACCAGTTTAAAAACCGGGATATCTACTAAAAACGTAGTCCGGTCTGTTTTATTTTGCATTAAATACGTTCCGTATATCTTTCCTGTTTCACTTACCAGGGGACAAAATGATTCATATTGATATTCTTCAGAGGAATAGAGGATGGGTTTTTGTGATACAACCCCTTCCCCTTCCACTTCACTCCAACCATTCATACTGTCAAATATATACCAGTGACGCCTAAGCAATTGTATAGTATTGGGGGTATTATTTTCAATGGTTATCCGGTATGAAAAAATAAAATAGCGATTCGTAGGCCTTGAATGAGCCTCTTCATAACTGCTGTGCACCGTTATTTTTACCCCGTGTGTTGTGAGTGTAACCATTGTTTATTTATACATCGCAAGTATAGTAATTTCGGCAATAGCTTATGCAATTATTACACTATTTCATCATTTTGAACGACATAACAAATATTCTTATCGTCCAATATTCCTATTTCCCAGAAAATCTGCATTTTTGACACTTGTAACACATATGTCAAAAATACATCTCACTTCACCCCCATTTTTAAAACCCGGCGACTGCATTGGAATAGTTGCACCAGCACGGAAAATTTCCGCCGATGAATTGCATCCCGCCATACAGCAACTGGAAAGTTGGGGACTTAAGGTGAAATTAGGAAAACATATTTATTCTATCGACAATCAGTTTGCCGGAACAGATGAAGAGCGCCTGGCAGACATGCAACAAATGTTAGACGATGAAGAAGTAAAGGCCATTTTATCGGCCCGCGGAGGATATGGGTCGGTACGAATCATTGATAAGTTCGATTTTATCCGGTTCAGGCAAAAACCTAAGTGGATTGCAGGATTCAGTGATGTTACCGTTTTCCATAGCCATATTCAAAGCCACTTTGATATACAGACTCTCCATTGTACCATGCCTATTAACTTTAGTAAAGATACTGAATCGACAGAATTATTGCACAAGGCTTTATTTGGGGAATTAAACGAATACACCTTACCTGTTCATCCATTTAATAGGCAAGGCAAAAGCGAGGGGGTGATGTGCGGAGGAAACCTTTCTCTTTTATATGCACTGGCTGCAACCCCGTCGGATATAGATACCAGAGGGAAGATTTTATTCCTGGAAGATTTGGATGAATACCTTTATCATATCGACCGTATGATGCTGCAACTAAAAAGAGCAGGTAAACTCGCTCCTCTCAGCGGATTAGTTATTGGAGGTTTTTCAGAAATGAAAGATAATACCGTTCCCTTCGGAAAAACAGCCGAAGAAATAATACTTGATGCTGTGAAAGAATATTCATTCCCTGTCTGCTTTGGTTTCCCTGCCGGTCATGGAGCCAAGAATTTTCCACTATATATGGGGAGAACTTATCAATTGAATGTGAATAATAAGAATACATCGCTGGCCTGAGAAAGTCAACGGCATTTCTTTAAATTCTATTCCTCTTTGATTTCCTGGCAAAGTTCCACCAACACACCGTTGGCGCTTTTAGGATGAACGAAGCAAATCAGTTTATTATCAGCTCCGCGCTTGGGTTTATCGGACAGCAAAGTGAATCCGAGTTGTTTTAAGTTTTCCATTTCAGCTACAATATCACTTACCTCAAAGGCAATATGGTGAAGCCCTTCTCCCCGTTTTTCAATAAATTTTGAAATAGCGCTTTCAGGCGATTTTGCCTCCAATAGCTCTATTTTGCTATCACCTGTTTTGAAAAAAGAAGTAACAACCATTTCAGATGCTACTTCCTCCTGTTTATAAGGTTTTACACCAAGCAATTGGATATATATTTCATTAGCCTGTTCAACACTGTTAACGGCTATTCCTATGTGCTCAATTTTATTTATCATGGTATGGTGAATTCAAAGCAAACTTAAACAGTTTCTTGCAAACAAGCACTACTTGAAAAATATTAGCCAACCCTTAACGGGACTGTTTCGTCATAGTATTTTGTAGAGATTCTTTATTAATTCCTAATATATCCCTATAAATTGCCCCGATATTGCAAAAAGTCCTATATTTGAGCTACAAAATACAGTTACTGCTGAACAGTCTCTACTGATGAATCATATAAAACTACTTTCTTATTTATTTATTTCAGCTTGTTTTTTATTATTCTTCAATAATAAAAGTGTCAGCCAGTCTGTTTCGACCCGGGAAACCTTTGAAACGACATACGAGCACTGGTTTTTGGCTACAGATGAATTTCAATCGGCTTCTGGCATAAATAAGAAGGAATATAAAACCTTCTTTAACTTTTCAGAAAAGAATATTGATTCACTGCGGGGCGACTTTATGAACAAAATTGCGACAGGCAAGGTAACTCCTTTGAATGCAAAGGACTATGAAGATGATCTGATCAAGGGGCTTACCCTTCTTTATAATAAATTCAAAAACATAGAGCAACTCTATCCTTCATCGGTTGATGAATATAGAAATTATCCGGCACCTATGCTTTCACAATTATGTGATTCTGCATGTACTAATATCAATTTTGAATCGGGAAATCTTTCGGGTTGGTATGCGTATTATGGAGTAAATGAATCCAACACATCTACCAATATAACCAATGTTACCGGCGGATTGGCGGGTGCTGTTATCCGCGCAGCCAATGATGTTTTAACGAGTACACCGGGATATTATAATAATTCAATAGGACCAAATAATAGTCCCGATTACCAGGCATATATTACATCGGGCAGCCGTGGAGATAATATTGTTCCGACTGTTCCGGTGGTATCACCTTTTGGAGGGCATTATTCCGTGATGCTGGGTGACAGCACAGAAGTGAATTATGGAACCGCTATTCTTTCGCAAACATTTAAAGTAACCCCATCCAATGAAAACTTTACATACGAGTATGCTGTTTTTCTTGAAAACCCCGCAAGCCATACCTATTATCAGCAACCATTTTTTAAAATAGCAGTGCTCGACCAAAATGGCGATACCATACCGTATTGTGGAGAATATTATGTTGTAGCGCAAGGGGGTATTCCTGGCTTTAAGGGAGTTTATTATGCTCCGAGCAAAGACACCATTTATTATAAAGACTGGACCATGGTAAATGTTCCTCTTAAACATTACTTAGGCCAATGCGTTACAGTTGTTTTTGAAGTGGGCGATTGTGCCTTAGGCGGTCATTTTGGGTATGCATACATTGATGCGTCATGTGCACCATTAGCTATACAGCCTACATCGTATGTTTTTTGCGGGCAGGACAGTATTATATTAACAGGCCCAAGCGGAGAAAGCAAGTACAAATGGACCGGCCCCACAAAAGGAATCATATCAAACGATACTTTACGGAATGTAATAATTGATAGTGCAGGAACATATACGGTAGTAGTTACCCCATTCACAGGAGCATCATGTAATGACACCCTGACAATTAACATAGGCAAGAAAGCCGGTCCTCCACCCCATCCTAATTTTAAAGGCGATACTGTATGCTTAGGCACCGTAAGTACATTTACCAATACATCTAACCCAATAAACGGGGCAAAATTTTATTGGGATTTTTATAACCTGGGAGATTACGAGGATTCTACTGTGAATTCCAGCTGGAGATATAATATCCCCGGAACATATACTGTGAAACTGGAAGAACTAATGCCCAGCGGCTGCGGAGCCGATAAGCTTATTACCGTAGTAGTAGATAGTGATATAACCCCTGCATTTATAGCGGATACAGTTTGTGCCGGAGATACCGTAAGCTTTATCAATGCTTCAAGAGGCTCTACTTCGTACCAATGGAATTTTGGCGACCCTTCATCGGGAAATCAAAATACTTCCGGAAAGATAAGTCCTACCCATATATACAAATCTGCGGGAAAATATTCAGTCACCCTGACAGCGAAAAACTCAGGTTGTTCCAATCTTGTTACAAAATTGGTTACAGTACTTCCAACCAGTGTTCATCTTAAACTTAGTGGCTCCGATACAGTTTGCCTTGGCACTCCCCTAACACTCACCGCAAGTGGGGCTAAGTCATACGTTTGGAGTACGGGCGAAACTACCAGTGTTATCAAAGTGAATATTACACAATCTCAGCAATATACCGTGATGGGGTATAATGGCAAATGTTATATGGATACTACCATTAACGTATATGTTAAAGCGCCCCTTTCGGGGGACATTACCGGGCAAAATGAAGTATGCCTCAATGGCTTAATTGTGTTAGATGCCAGTGGTGGAGGCACCTACCTGTGGAGTAATGGCGCGACCACCAGTTCAATTGTTGTGCCTGCAAATTCTTTTGCTGATAGTTCTTATTCTGTTATTATAGATAAAGGTCTTAGCTGTATAACATTATTCAAAAATGTAACTATCGATTCTTTATTAGGATATGCATGCTGTAGCGATACCATATCTATAGGCGACACGGTTACCTTAAGCGGCGGCGGCGCCACTAAATATTATTGGGAGCCCCCTACCGGGTTAAGCTGCGATACATGCCCCAACCCGATAGTAAGCCCCACGGTAACTACCATTTATACTTTAATAACTACTTCGAGCCATGGCTGTAAAAGAAGTTCACTTATTGCTGTTGATGTTGTGATACCTTGCAAGGACTTTTATATACCGAATGTATTTAGTCCGAATGGTGATGGTATAAATGATACGTATCTTATTAAGGTAGAATATATGTCGCTATATGACATAGCCATATATAACCGGTGGGGACAGGAAGTGTTTCATTCTACCGATCCAAATTCTCCTTGGGATGGAAAAGTTAAAGGAGGAGGAGATGCACCTGCAGGGGTTTATTATTACATTGTAAGAACCACCTGCGACGATGGAAATTACTTACATAAACAAGGGTTCCTTCAACTGATCCGATAAGGATATTTCTTACAACTTTACCATTTTAAAATCAAGATTCAGAATGGATTTATAATCCATGCCTGCATGGTAGCTACTCGGCACATCAGCTTTGTAATACCAGTTCACCTCTACTTTAATTCCTTTTTTGGGTAGGCTTTCCAGCTTTTTCAATATTTCAATAACACATTTGGCAGTAGCCGTATTAAAATAGTCGAATTGAATATTAACAAGTGTTGGTGAGACAGGTTTAAACAAATACTGTTCAACGCTTTCAATCAGCGGGCGGTAAAACTTAACTGAGTTTTCAGAAATGGATTTGCCTTTTATTTCAAGTTCGCCCATATCTGGGTAGAACTTTACGGCAGGTGTGTCGGCTGTAGCTTCTATTTCTATTTTATTCATCTGTTTAACGATATGGATACATTAACAGTCAGTCTAGTATATTTATTGTCTCGAGGGGCGAAGTTAGCTTTAATGGCGCCATCCGATTTCCGCAAAATATCTATCAACCCGAGTCCTGCACATTGGTTATTCAACTTTCCATTGTTTAATACCTTGCGATAATGGTTAGTTAATTCCTCTGCCGTATATAAGTTCAGTTCAGTAATTTGTTTGCTCAGCAATGGTATATTGCTTTTTTCAAGGAGGTTAGAAGTTGTAAGTGTGTACATATCTTTCTTTTCTTCCAATATAAACATGGGTGAATCTTTGCTTGCAGCAATATTAAGCGGACAATGATGATATATATTTTGCAATAGTTCGGTAGCAATAGCCATCACCTCGCTCTTCCGGGCATTTGTTATGCAAGAAGAAACGAGGCAAATTTCCACATTACTTAAAAGCTGTGAAATAATCCGGGCATCAATAATACCTGAATAGTAGACAGATGCATTTGTTTGAGGAGTGGGAAGGCCTGTATCTATGCTATTTCTACTATTATTAGTCTTACTCATACTTAAAAATGTATACTTTTGTCCGCGGCCCGTAACAAGGCAGTACCAAAACACAAAGCTACTATATCAAATTAAACCATAGCAAATTAAGTCTGTCCCAACCATGTACTGGCTCTATTTAGCATTAGGAATTATTTTTGAAGTGTTGGGAACCATTTGCATGAAATATGCCGAAGGGTTTACCAAACTAGTACCTTCCATATTGGTATTCGTTTTTTACGGATTAGCATTAGCAGCACTTGTATTGGTATTGCAAAAAGTAGATGAAGTAAGTGTTGTATATGCTATTTGGGCCAGCGCAGGCACAGCCATTATTGCGATTATAGGAATAATTTGGTTTAAAGAACCGATATCCCCTATGAAGGTTGTATCATTATTATTTATTGTTTTAGGCATTTTAGGATTAGAACTTTTAGACTGAACGGGGATGAATATTTTTTTAACTGGAAGTACGGGATTTTTGGGAGGTGAGCTACTGGTAAGCCTGTCCAAACACAAAGAAGTAAACAAGATTTACTGCCTGGTTCGCGCCCTTTCCGAAGAACATGCTATCCTTCGCCTGAAACACGTTTTCGAATTACATGGCGATGAATTCGATCCTAAAAAAATCATACCTGTATTGGGAAACATTGGGGAACACGATTTTTCGCACGTGCTTTTTTCCAATAAAACTATTCAAGATACCAACATCATTATTCACTCTGCGGCTAACACTTCTTTCTCTAAGATTTATGACAAGATTGTGGAGCAGGTAAATATATCAGGGGTTAATGAACTGATAAAATGGTCGCTCAGCCTTACCAACCTTGAAACATTTGTGTATGTGGGTACCGCTACCATTTGCGGCAAGGAAGCAACCAAGCGGGTAGTGAAAGAAGATGAATCGCCCAATACAAAAGTGCATCATGTGGTTAAGTATACCTATACCAAAATGATGGGCGAAATATTACTTGCACAACATCTCCCGAAAGAAAAGGTACTGATTGTACGACCTTCCATCATTATGGGCGATAGTCGCGATTGGCTACCCCGCTCTTATGTAATACTATGGGCCATTGAAACAGCTAATATTCTTCGCCTCGTTCCGGTAAATGGGGACTCTGCGCTGGATGTTATACCGGTTGATTTTGCCTCCAATTCTATAGTAGCGCTTTTATTTGCCAGCCGCAAACATGGGGTTTATCACATCTCTTCCGGAAAAGACTCCTGTACCACTTCAGCCAAAGTGATGAAAGCTATTGAACCATTTTCACCCAATCTGCCCCCATTTGAGTTTATATCAAAACCGATGATAAACCAGATGAAGCTATGGGCAAAAGGCAAATTACCTGAGGGTAGCGAACTATATAAATATGCTGATTATTTGGATTATTGGAGAAGCATTTTTGATGATGTTAACCAAATGCGTATTCTCCTTGCAGCACTAGAACCTTATCTGGAATTTGCAGAATTGGGACAAATATTCGATAATACCCGCTTATTGAACGATACAGGATTCCAATCACCCGAACCGGCCCACAGCTACCTGGTACGATCGGGGAAGTATCTTAAAAACATCGACGTTTTTGCCGGGGCGGTCGATCCATAATCTTTTAGGCAGTTTAAACCATTTTATTTTAACCTTGTCAAAACCGATTTATGCTTTCGTTTATTATTGGTAATAAGCACTTATATCGGTTCAATTATTTTTGTTAAAAAACGACAATCGGATTAATAATATTCTACATTTGTATTCAAATTAATGTTAAATAACTACGAGACATGTCAGGAGTAAACAAAGTAATTCTGATTGGCAACCTGGGGCGCGACCCTGAGGTGCGCTATTTGGAAGGCGGTATTGCTGTTGCAAATTTCCCTCTTGCAACCACCGAGGTTCACAAAAGCAGGTCGGGAGAAAAATTTGAATCAACCGAATGGCACAATATAGTGCTGTGGCGTGGCTTGGCAGAAGTAGCTGAAAAATTGCTAAAAAAGGGAATGCAAGTATATATTGAAGGAAGAATCAGGACCCGCACATGGGAAGATAAGGATGGTTCAAAAAAACGCGCAACTGAAATAACAGGTGAAAATCTGACTATATTGGGACGTAAAAGCACCAATGGAGAATCGAGTCCGACGGGAAGCCACGAAAGCATGCCACCTGCCCCTGCAGCCGACGAGATAGAATCTGCCCCACCGGCTGATTTGCCATTTTAATACTTTTTATGCTATATTTAACCCTTGGCTCATCGTTGAGTTAAGGGTTTTTATTTGTAATGATTTATTGAATTGGGCACAGATATATTACTGAATCACTTTTATTTAAATATCATTTCCTTGCAGATTGGCGAAGCATTTGCAGGCATACTGATTCTTGTTTTCATCATTTTATCTGCACTGGTTTCGTGCTCCGAAACGGCTTTGTTTTCTATCACTACTGTTGAGAAAAACAGTTTGAAGAATTCCTCATCACGCAAAGACAGGCAAATACTCGTATTGCTCGATAATCCGAAACACTTACTGGCTGCCCTACTAGTAGCCAATAACTTTTTCAATATGAGCATTGTTATTCTTTCTGCTTTCCTTACCGGCAATATGTTTAATATAATGGTTCATCCCATTCTTGCATTCGTTGTGCAGGTAATTATTGTAACCCTTATCCTACTGGTATTATGTGATATTATTCCCAAGGCGTATGCTTCGGGTAACCCGGTTAAGGTAGCCGGCGGTCTATTATATTTTATCTTTTTTATTCGCGCCTTTTTTTACCCCTTCGCCTCCATACTTGCCACATCTACTTCGTTTATGGATAAGTATATTATGCGACGCAACAGCAAACTTTCAAAAGACGATCTTTCCGATGCGCTCGAGTTAGCCTCGCAACATATTCCGCAGGGGCAGCAAAAAATATTGAAAGATATTATCCAGTTGGGTGATACAGATGTGAAAGAAATAATGCAACCACGCATTGACATTGTTGCATTTAACCGCGAAATGAAGTTTTCAGAATTACTACCTAAAGCAGTAGATTCTGCTTTTTCAAGGATACCTGTATACAATTTAATTCCCGATAATATTATTGGAATATTGTATACCAAAGACCTGTTAAAGCATACTGATAAGGATGACTCTTTTGACTGGCGGAGCTTATTGCATCCTCCATTTTTTGTGCCCGAAAGCAAAAAAATAAGCGATTTGCTTGAAGATTTTCGAAAGAAAAGAATGCACCTCGCCATTGTGGTTGATGAGTTTGGCAGCACTTCGGGGCTGGTAACGCTGGAAGATATTGTGGAAGAAATTTTAGGCGAGATAAATGATGAGTTTGACGAAGAAAAATTAGTGTTTTCAAAATTGGATGACTATAACTATGTGTTTGAAGGAAAGGTTACATTGGGCGATTTTTGCCGCACCGTCGGGATGGATGAAATTCTTTTACAATCTCACAAGGGAGGAGCCGATACCCTGGCTGGCTTTATTATGGAAGTGGCGGGAAGGATACCGGAGAAAAATGAAAAAATTAAATTTGAACATCTCCTGTTTACCATAGAAGCAGCCGATAAACGAAGAATACAGCGCGTGAAAGTTACCTTGGAAGAAAAACAAGAACAGCAACAGGTGAAAGAAGAAAATGAAAGCAATTCTTAACTCGCAATCATACATGTCTATAAAACTTTATTCCGCACTTATTTTTGCTCTATGTGCCACTGCCCTTTCAGCTCAGGATAAAACAGGCTACGACCCGCAACAAGTATTCGACCCTACATTTTTAAACCAGCCCGGCAATGAATACCGTAGTGGAGATGGCGCACCCGGATCCATGTATTGGCAAAACAGGGCTGATTATGCAATTAATGTGTTGTTAGATACTACAAAAGATGAGATTGCCGGAATAGTTACCATAACCTACATCAATAACAGCCCTGATGAACTTAACTACCTATGGCTGCAACTTGACCAAAATCTATTTACCACCAAATCAAGGGGGCACATGTCGACACCGGTTGGAGGATACCGTTTTGGTAATGTTGAATTTGAAGGAGGCGACAGCATTCATTCTATAAGCGTAACGGAACATGGAAATACTGTTTCTCCGCAATACGTGATTGCCGACACGCGCATGCAGGTGATGCTAAAAGAACCGTTGAGACCCAAAGGAGATAAGATCACCCTAAAGATTGCATATAGTTTTAAAATTCCACCCGATGGTTCGGACCGCATGGGAATTACCCAAACCCAAAATGGAAAAATTTATGAAATAGCTCAATGGTATCCGCGTATGGAAGTATTTGACGATATACAAGGCTGGAATACCTTGCCCTATTTAGGAGCAGGAGAATTTTACCTGGAGTATGGAGATGTTGATTATTCTGTTACAGTGCCGGCTAACCTGGTAGTTACCGGTTCAGGAGAATTACAAAACCCAAAGGAGATATTAACCTCTACTCAAATAGATCGGCTGAACAAAGCAAAAGAAAGCGATAAGAGTGTATTTATTATTCCAATGGATGAAATTACAAAACCATCTACCCGACCAAAAAGTAGCGGCACGCTTACCTGGCATTATAAAATGCACCAGACACGCGATGTATCGTGGGCTTGTTCGAAAGCGTTTATCTGGGACGCTGCACGGATCAATCTTCCCGATAACAAAAAATCGCTTGCCATGTCTTTTTACCCGGTTGAATCGGCTTCCGATACATCGTGGCTCAGGGCTACGGAATACCTGAAATACTCAATTGAGTTTTATTCCAAAACGTATTACCCGTTCACATATCCTACCGCATCTAATGTGGCAGGGCGTGTAAACGGCATGGAATACCCCGGAATTGTATTTTGTAATATGCATGCCAAAAAGGGCGGGCTGTTCTTTGTTACCACACATGAAATAGGACACAATTGGTTTCCAATGATTGTGGGTTCTAATGAACGTAAATATGCATGGATGGATGAAGGCTTTAATACATTCATTAATATTTATTCGGGCCAGAATTTTAATAATGAAGAATATAAAAATGACCGTACTATGAAAAAGCTCACAGACATTATGAGTCATCCTGGTAGCGAACCTATTATGACTTATCCTGATGTGATGCAACCGCATGAGCTCTCTACCCTTGCTTATTTTAAACCTGCAACCGGATTGAAAATATTACGTGATGTAATAGTAGGCCCCGAACGGTTTGACTATGCCTTTAAAAATTACATTAACCGATGGGCGTTCAAGCATCCGCAGCCCGAAGATTTTTTCAGAAGCATGAATGATGCATTGGGCGAAGACCTAAACTGGTTCTGGAAAGAATGGTTTTATGAAAACTGGAAGCTCGATCAGGCGGTGGATAATATACAATATGTAAATGGCGACCCATACCAGGGTGTTAATATTACCATTAGTAACAGGGGGCAAATGGCAATGCCTGTGGAAGTTGATATAACAGAGGCAACCGGAAAAATAGGCAGGATAACTCTTCCGGTAGAGATATGGCAGCGCTCGGATAAGTGGACCTTCCACTACCCTTCGCACACAATGGTGGAAATAGTAACTATTGACCCTGATAATAAATTGCCTGATGTGGACACATCTAATAATACCTGGATGGTGCCAAGAAAGTAGAAAGTTATAATATATTATACTATTTTGGAAATTTTTCCTGTATTTGATAAGTTGCTTGATAGAGCCTACAGAGAAGCTCTTTTAAAACAAAAGGGAGCTGTTATATGGTTCACGGGATTACCTGCTTCAGGAAAAACTACGCTTGGAATTGCTTTAGAGAAAGCGCTGCATGAAAAAGGATTGCTCTGCTATGTAATAGATGGAGATAATGTGCGGGCAGGCATCAACAGCGATTTAGGCTTTTCGCCAGAAGACCGTAAAGAAAATATCAGGCGGGTAGCAGAAATATCAAAGCTATTCGTGCAATGCGGAGTAATTGTTATCAATTGTTTTGTGAGCCCGACAGAGGAATTGCGCCACCTTGCTGAATCTATTATTGGAAAGGACGATTTTAATTTAGTCTATATTGATACACCCATTGAAATTTGCGAACAGCGTGATAAAAAAGGCCTGTATGCTAAAGCACGCAAGGGAGAGCTAAAAGATTTTACCGGAGTAAATGCCGCATTTGAAGTACCTGAATCACCAAGTTTAGAGATAAAAACTGCGGAACATTCGGTAGAGGAAAATTTAAAAATGTTGGTGGGGTTTGTTCTGAAGAAAGCTGAGAAGTAATTTCTTATATTTGAAATAAATATACTGCGAGATGAAACACTTCTTCGCTCTCCTAATTATCATCTTAGGAATAACAAATCTGTATTCCCAAAACATAACTATAGATACCTCTGGGATTACTAAGCTAAATGCACAGTACCAGGTTCCGCCAAAATTTCAGGGAGATATAAATATCTGGCTAGCCAAAAATATAAATTCGAATGGGCAGGCTGAAGGAGAAGCCGTGGTTACATTTGTAATTCAATCTGACGGCAGGATCACAGATATTAAGCTTTTACGAGTAGACCCGATGATGAATAATGGCATAGGTGCAGCTGCGGTGAAGATATTAAACGCGATGCCCAAATGGAAACCCGCCATGCAGGATGGAAAGCCTGTAATGGCTAATTACACCCTTGGATTTGTATTCGGAAATTAAGCATTTTTTTTACATTTGTATTATTAATTGTCGCTTGTTGTGAAAAAAAATTTAATCCTTTTTATATTTCTGTTTGGCTTTTCAAGGCTCTATTCTCAAACTACGCAGCCTGCTAATACCGCCAACCAAATATATACATTTGTTGAGGAGATCCCTGTCTTTCAGGGTGACATTACTGCTTATTTGAGCAAGAATATACGGTATCCTAAAAAAGCCCGGAAGAAGAATATTGAGGGTTCGGTATATGTAAGTTTTATAGTTGAAAAGGACGGCTCTGTTTCAAATGTTAAAATAATACGGAGCGTAGAAGGAGGGAAAAGTTTAGATAAAGAGGCTGTACGTGTAGTTTCGCATATGCCAAAATGGAAACCGGGGATGCAAAGTGGAGAACCTGTAAGGGTTCAGTATACATTACCTATACGTTTCAGAATCGAATAAAAGAAAAATGCCTCTACACTAAGAGGCATTTTCATTCTGTCTACAAAAGTTTATTTTAAGCTATCTCTACTTGCTTTTCAGTAATGGTAAATTCTTTCTTTAAAGCATCTACGTAGTCTAGCTTTTCCCAGGTAAAGGTTTCATATTTTTTACCGTTTACTTCTTTTACACCGGGCGTTCTGCCAATGTGCCCATAAGCTGCTGTTTCAGAGAAAATAGGATTACGTAATCCAAAACGTTTAACAATAGCAGCCGGGCGCATATCGAATATGTTGGCCACACGTGCAGCAATTTCTCCATCGGTCATTTTCTTACCTTCTTTGTCTCTTACTCTAGCTGTGCCGAATGTATCAACACAAATAGAAACCGGTTGTGCTACGCCAATAGCATAAGCTACTTGCACTTCTACTTCAGAGCAAACGCCTGCAGCTACTAGATTCTTTGCCACGTGGCGAACTGCATACGCAGCCGAACGGTCAACCTTGCTCGAATCTTTACCTGAAAATGCTCCACCCCCATGAGCGCATTTTCCACCATAAGTATCTACAATAATTTTTCTTCCGGTTAAGCCGGTGTCGCCATGCGGACCACCGATAACAAACTTTCCGGTAGGATTTACAAAGTATTTAATATCGTCTTTAAACAATCTTTTCACTTTTGAAGGGAGCTGTTTTTTAATACGTGGAATAAGGATATTTATAACATCTTCGCGAATTTTGGCCAACATTGCTTCATCTTTATCAAAGTCATCATGTTGTGTTGATATAACAATAGCATCAATACGTTCAGCTTTCCCTTTGTCATTATATTGAACCGTAACCTGCGATTTTGCATCAGGTCTCAGGTATTTCATTTTTTTCCCTTCGCGGCGAATAAGTGCCAATTCATGCACCAGTAAATGTGCGATTTCAATGGCAAGAGGCATATAGTTATCCGTTTCGGTACATGCGTATCCAAACATCATCCCTTGGTCACCGGCACCTTGATCTTCTTCATTAGCACGTTCAACACCTTGGTTAATATCGGGCGACTGCTCGTGAATGGCTGACAATACCCCGCAAGAATCAGCATCGAACATATATTCTGCTTTGGTATAGCCAATTCTACGAATGGTTTCCCTTGCTATTTTTTGTACATCTACATAAGCCTTTGTCTTTATTTCACCTCCAATTACAGCTAAACCAGTAGTTACAAACGTTTCGCAGGCAACCTTTGAGTTGGGATCCTGTGTAAGTATCGCATCAAGAATAGCATCTGAAATTTGGTCAGCTACTTTATCCGGGTGGCCTTCTGAAACTGATTCAGAAGTGAAGAAATATGACATTTTTAAAGTTTTTTTAGGTTTTGAGCGGCGAATATATGGCTTTTTTGTATAATTCACTCAAAAAGGTGGGCTTCTATGCCTTTCTTATGAAAATATTTCTTCTAAAGCAATTAGGTCTTATGGTTTTAGTACCAGTGACGCTATTTTTAGTTCTATCGTCTAAACCACGGCCTTTCTCTAAAATCCCGATAAAGACGAAAGTTACTTACCTTTATACACTCAATATTTCAACATTTTTCATTGTAATATGATATTTATAACCGGCGGTACGGGCTTTTTAGGCGCTCATTTACTTACTGAACTGGTGAAGCATAACGAGGCTGTTGTAGCGCTTAAAAGGCCGACAAGCAGTACGTTGCATACAGAAAAAATATTTGATTTGAAATTTGGGAAAGAAAGTAAAAACCTATTCAATAAAATAAAATGGATAGATGGCGATATTCTTAATCCCTGGTCGTTATCGGAAGCTATGCAAGGGGTAAAAGAAATTTATCACTGTGCGGCAGAGGTAGATTTACGCGACAATAATCCCGGCTCCATTATATCAACAGCTGAACAAGGAACTGAAAACCTGGTGAATGCCGCCTTAGCTGTGAAGGTCGAAAAATTCTGCCATGTCAGTTCTGTTGCAGCACTTGGAAAACCTGCAGACGGAAGTATTACGGAAGAATGTTTTGAATATTTTTCTTTCAAAAACTCTCCCTATGCTATTGGTAAGCATTTAGCGGAACAACAAGTATGGCGAGGACAGGCAGAGGGCTTAAAAGTGATAGTTGTATCTCCCTCCATTATAGTAGGTCCTTGGGGAAACCTTAAGAATGGCAGCATCAGCATGTTTCCTTTTATTGATAAGCAGTCTAAATTTTATACGGGCGGTATAATGGGCTTTGTGGATGTGAATGATGTTATAAACACGATGCTTATCTTGATGAAAAATGGCCCTTACAATGAACGATTCATTATAAGCTCTGAAAACATCAACTTCAAAGATTTTTTTACGGCTATAGCTGAAGGTATTCATAAACCCTTACCTACAACCAGGTTACACAATTTCACATTAGAAATATTCCGGTTTTTTAATAATCTTACAAGCAAGCATAAAATAAGCAGCACTATGGTAGAACATGCTACAGGAATACACAACTTCAGTAATGAGAAAATAAGGAAAGCTATCGGATATAACTTTATTCCTGTGAGGGAAACCATCGCCAATACTGCACAATATTATTTGGATGAGAATAGAAAATAAAACAGATAAGATAATATTGGGTATTGACCCCGGTACAACCATAATGGGTTATGGCTTGATTAAAATAAGTGGTAAAGATGCATCGCTGATAACTATGGATATTGTTGCGATGAACAAACTTCCCAATCACTTTTTAAAGCTAAAAAAAATATTTGAAGAAACCGTTCGCATTATCGAACTCTATAAACCTGACGAAGTAGCCCTGGAGGCACCTTTTTATGCAAAAAATATACAATCGATGCTTAAGCTGGGACGGGCGCAAGGAATTTCTATGGCGGCGGCCCTTCATCACAACTTACCTGTATTTGAGTATTCTCCGCGTAAAGTAAAACAATCTATCACTGGGAAGGGTTCATCGAGTAAGGAACAAGTGGCCATTATGCTTCAACGCATTCTTGCGTTACAATCGCTCCCTAAAAAACTAGATGCTACTGATGCCCTCGCCGTGGCAATATGCCATTTCTTCCAGAATAAGATTGGTATAAATTCCCAGCCTGCAAAAAAATTCAATAACTGGCAGGCATTTATTACAGAAAATCCCGGTAAAATAAGCGGGCTATAAAACAAAAGGGAGATATCTTTTATTTATTTATAATAGTCCACTGTTGCCTGATTTGCTCCTGAACTTGCTTAAGTTCTTCGGGTGTGGGAGTAAGCTTTGGCTTAGAAAAATCTAAATCGCCTACCTTGTTTAAAGGCACCAGGTGAATATGTGCATGTGGCACTTCAAGGCCTATTACAGCTACCCCTATGCGTTTGCAAGGAATAGCTTTTTCAATGGCATGAGCCACTTTTTTTGAAAAAACGTGGAGTTCGGACAGCAGGTAATCATCTACATTAAAAATATAATCAATCTCTTGCTTGGGGATTACCAAAGTATGTCCTTTAACAAGCGGAAAAACATCTAAAAATGCAAGACAGTTATCCGTTTCAGCTATTTTATAGCTTGGAATATCGCCATTTACAATTTTAGTAAATATGGATGCCATTTTTTAAATAGAAACCTCTAATATTTCGAGCCCCATTTCGCCGGCAGGTGTAACCACCTTTACTTTATCGCCTACCTTCTTACCTAACAATCCCTTAGCTACCGGAGAATTGACTGATATTTTACCTTCTTTTAAATTAGCTTCATTTTCGGTAACTATGGTATAATTCATTATTGCCCCCGTTTTCTGATTTTTTATTTTAACTTTCGATAAAATCAAAACCTTGCTATGGTCGAGCGTTGAAGGGTCGATTACCTTAGCATTGCTCACAATATCTTCCATTTTAGATATTTTCAACTCCAACAATCCCTGTGCTTCCTTAGCAGCATGATATTCGGCATTTTCAGATAAATCTCCTTTATCACGGGCCTCTGCTATCTGTTTGGAAATAGAAGGTCTCTCAACTGCTTTAAGCTGATGAAGTTCTTTCAAGAGCTTATCAAGCCCTTCCTGGGTAAAATATGAAGCTTGTGACATGGGAAGTATATTTATACTATGGGATACTATTTATTGAAAAAGGAGAGAACCTTGTTCCGTTCTCTCCTTATGCAAATATATAAATTGTTATTTGAATTACAAATCTAATTTAACTTGAATAGTATTGCATCCTTGGTAAGGGTTTGTTGCCCTATAAGCATACGATACACCAATAATACTATGTTTTTTGCCAAAAGGGTACTGTAAAGTAGCTCCTGCACAAAATCCGGTAAAAGCATTAATACGACCGCCATCAGTAGGATTGGTGCTTAATGCACTCCAATTACCGCTTTGATACATATATCCTGTTTCTATGCTGAAGAATTTTTTGTAAGCATACTGTACCCCCAGCATTTCCTGATCTTGAGTAAAAGAATTAGAGGTAAAGTTAGCAGCTACCGTTAAGCGATGCACACTCTTGGTTCCTGAATCCTTTGCCAGATAAAAATCGTAGGCAGCGCCAATATTGACCAATGATGGCAATTCAAACGACTGGGATCTTTGTTCGGCAGTTTGTGTATTTTGATTAGGGTTATTTTGAGGTATTGGTGTTGCAAAACCAAGTCCATCGCCGGAATAGCTCATAGCAGGACCCACATTTTTTAGAGATATGCCAAAGTGGATATTTTTATCTTTTCCAGCTACATATTGTATACCGGCATCAACTGCAGCGCCAAAAGCATGAACGTTGGAAATAGCCTCATCAATTAATTTTATATTAACGCCTCCATAAATGTAATCGGAAAAATGGCGTGCATAGGAAGCGCCGATATTAATAAGTTGGGGGGTAAAGTACCCGAGTCCGCCATCAGGATAATCATAGGTTGTAACATTAATGTTGCCAAGGCTCATGGACATGATTGAAAATCCGATACTGCCTTCACCTAAGGGCTGACAAAAACCCGCCTCAGAAATATGTATTCCTGAACCAACTAAATAATCGGTACTGGCTAAAATCACTTCAGTATGAGTTAACTGAGCTGTGCCAGCAACATTTAAAAACTGTGCCTCCAGACCCTGCACGGAAGCTGTATTGGCGTCAGCAAAACCGGATGTGCCTGCCCAAGGGTCAATAAGCAATTCAGATGCGCCTGCTTGTCCAGATCTTCCAGGATCGCCTGCTTTTATTTCGTTGCAGTAGTAGCTTACTGTCAAACTCATCACAATTGCTGCTACAGTACTTTTATTTTTCATATTAACCATTTGATGTTGTGTGTTTCCTTGTGTATTTCTGTAAACACTACCCTCCTTTTAATGAAGGGTAGTGCATACATGCTTCATGTGTGTGTGTTTATCGGTTATATTATCAATATGATGTTAAATCTAATGGTCTCATCACTCCAAACCACTTCAACGTAACTTCTCCCACATTCGGAACTGCTATGTGAACGAGATATAAGCCGCTGGCTATCGGCACATTATATTGATTCATCAATGCCCAATCAACATATGTTTCCGGACTGTTTTTCTGGATTACATTGATAAGTGTTCCACTTAGTGTGAATATGGAAATGGTGCAAACAGGAGGTAAATTAGTAATCCTCACCCTGGTATCTAATGCGGTTGTTTCATACCCTGAATATGCATAGTACGGGTTAGGTACTATGTTGATAAGGCTAAGCGCATTTTTAGCGGTTGTGTTATCGTTTATAACGGCTTGTAACCCATTTGTACTAAAGGAATACATAGGAAAGTTCTTGTTATCCGGGGTCTGATTCCTCCAGGTAGAACCAGCGTGTGTTGTAGCAACGTTGCCTCCATTCAGGTAGGTTTCTCCGTAAGCGGTATCATACGGTTTTTGTACCCTCAATCTAACAGTAGCGTCACACTCAAATAATTGGTGCCCCCTGTTTAAAAGTGGAATATTAACCCACATAACGTCATTTAACAATCGTTCTTTTACTAATGTCTGGTTACTGCCAGTAAGTACTTGGTTAAAATAGAGAGAATGTATGGTTTTACCGGCATCGTAAGCAGGAACACTAATATCAATACCTTTTGAAGCTATGACATTATTGTTGTGACCGAATACATATATGTAATGCTTCCCGCCAAAAACGCTGGTTACCCCAAATACAGTTCCGGCACCGGAAGATCCCCCACTAGAATAAATTATGGAATCGGGATTCCATTTCATATCTCTTCCATTATCTCCGCTCAGCCATGAATCTTCACCATACGCCATATTTAACCGTTCACCTGTTTCCAGGTTAATGGTATATCCCGGGAACCAGCCCATTGATGTCTCAGAAATATAATTTGGCAGAGTAGGATCAGTATACTCAGGTGTCATAGAAGCATTGGCAAACTTTCCATCCTGGTCAATTGAAAAACTCATTCTGGGATTAAGCTTTTGTGCGCCGCCTTGTGCAAGGCTTGTTTGATCTTGTTCTTCGAGTACAATACAGCGTGTCCACTTGCTGCGATCGGCTGTAAATACAACATCGACGCTGGCAATATTACCAATTGAATCAATCACCCCCGGATTATTCAATTGAGCATTGCCCGGATTTGCCAGTGGGGCATAAGCAGGTCCATTATCGCAAAATTCACTTCTGTCTGAAACAGCACATAATGAATAAGGAGCCCACGAACCACCAACGATTTGATTGTAAAACTCATTCGGGTCATAATTGGAAGGTGCATCATATGAGTCAAAAGCTCCTTGCGGATTTTGAACAGGTGCCGGTGCCTGGGAGGTGCCTGACCTTATCCAATATGCAGGGTTCACGCTTGGAGAAACCGAAGCAACATAGCTAAGCCAATTTTGAGTAGGATTAGCGAAGGTAAGATTGGATGCAGAATCAATAACACCATTATAACCACCACCCGGATAATGAACATTTGCAATGGTAATTGAAATACCGTATTGCGGAAATATTTGTTCGTTTTGATAGCCAATAGTGGTATCTGAATTATCTACCTCGCCGGTAGTTTGGTTTATTAACTGCCATTTTACTGAGTTGCTTACCCCCTGGCTGCCCGGTATAAACTTAACTATAAAGTTAGCGTTCACAACATTAAGCGGATCTACTATCTTTACATCAATGGGGCCTTGACCCGGTAAATAAGTAGGATGAGCCATTGTATCGTTAGCAAGAATATAATTTATACTATTTTGATCTAATTCAATAGTATTAGCTCCGTTTCCATGACCTTCAATCCTGGTAACGGATACTCCAGATCCATATACTGAATTTTGAATGGTTCCACCATTTTGGGCGTTGACCATGGTAGGGTAAACAGTGTATACCTTTATGTTTCTTCTGCCTTGTAAAAATGGCAGTTTCTGTCCGAAAGTTATATTGGTAATAGGGCCATTAGGCATATAAGGAAGATAGTTATTATATGCATAAGCAATAGCCATATAATAATAAGGCCTGTCATTCACAAGGTATGATTGGTTATCTTGCTGGAATGCATCGCTCTTAATATCAAAGGAATGCACTATTCCCTTATTGGCGCCGCTTACTTCAGCTGTAGGCACACTTGCATTAAGGCCGCTGTTATATACATAGTTAATAATTTGCGAAACAGTATCCTTTACATCGCACTGTGCAACTAAACGTGCTTTTGTTGGATCCAATAACTCCGAAGAGGTAACTGCAGAGTCAAGCAGCTGAAATATTTCATACCCTTGAAATTTGTAATCACTATCCTTCATGTATGTAGTGTCACCAGGTATATGAGTGGGTATAGTAGGATCCTTTTCCTGATAATGCTCATCATGGTTATTCGAAGTAGGTGAATTTGTAAGTGTTAAAATAATTTCCTGGTTGAGCGCCTGTGTGGTAACATCAGGTGCATCCGGACCATTAACTACCTTAAAGCAGTTGTCGAACAATCCTTGGGCAAGGTCAGCATCTTGCTGAATTAACCCGATAGGATATGTGTTACCCAAATTGCTGGTAGCCGGTTGATCCCATACACAGCCTACAATAACGTAATTAACTGCACCCGGTTGAAGTGTAAAAGGGCCGGAAGATTCGATGAATCTCCTGTCTCCCTTATTATCTGCTGAATTAACCTCATCCCATTCCTTTGACTGAACAACACGACCTGTGCCGCAGCCCGTAGGATCTGTATTGGTAGCCGTTCCGGAACCACCAGCTGCTCCTGCAGGAGTCCAAGGGAACATGTAATGGCAAGGAACTGTACCTCCATATCCATTCCCACCGTATGTCATAGCTGTTCCATCAATCCAAAAGCCGGTTAAATAATTATAATAAGATGTTTGGTTGGTAGGATTACCCTGGTTACTGAAGTCATTATTATAGTAGCAGAAACGAGCCATACCAAGCAGCCCATTCTTAACATAGCAATTAGTATCGTTTTTATCAGCCTTCGGCCCTTGGAAAAACACTACTCCAACAGCAGCAGGATCAGATAAATAACCCGGTTCGCAAGCATATTGCCCCGTACCATTTGCATCCTTAGCGCTGGCAGAATAACCATATCCCATTTTTCTTCCTACATCACATCCGGTAAAGTTATCAGCTCCGTTACCTAAATCAAAGTCATCCCAAAATCCAAAATACGTTTTATATAGCGTAAATGTAGAGCGGTTTACAATCTGGTAATGATAAAAAGTCATATTATTAATAGCATCATTGGTTTTATATCCAAATGCTTCGCAACGTATTTCCAAGCCGATTGGAACGCTACCGGTTTCTGTGTGAATATTTCCCACATCATTGATAACCCACCATAAGCAGGCATCACCATATAATTCATTCTGGCAATTTCCATTCCCTGTCAGGTCAAATGCAGGATAATCTCCACGATACGGATCATAAGAACCTTCCCCTGAAATATTTACATAAGGAGCAAGAAATTGTGATTCATTATAACCTGCATTTCCACTTCCGGGCCAATTTTTAATATCTGTCGGTGGGTTAGGACCTCCGTGAGGATTAGATGCATGCCACAACTGAACTTCCGCTTGAGTACAATAAAATAACTTATCCCAGGTCTGGCACTCGGAAACCGATATACTGCTTGTTACTGTATCAATTGGACCAGCCCAAAAATCTTCTCCGTTTTGACGGTATGTCATGGCTGCTTCTTTTAATTGATTACCGGCATCATATCCGCCAATCCATAGAGAAGCTGCGAATTGCGCATTTACATCGCCATTAGCAGGAATTATATAAACAGGACATGCTGTTCCCGGGTTCCACCACATATCCCCTTCATCCATGATACGGCACCGTACGTTATTTACATTGAAAATCGCCGACCCAAGGTCTTGCGTACAACCATTGGTCATTACCGAATGAGTAGGCTTATGGTGAACGGGAGTTCCTACATTTACCATAGCATAACTATACCCCGATAATAGTGTAAAGTAAGCTGCGGATATTAACAATTTGCAACGCATGTTCATGATTTTAATTTTTTATTAAGGTTTTATGCACCAACTTAATTATTCATTCTTTAGTTAGAAATTAAATATCAGCCCCAGACTGGCTTGGCGAGGCAGTGAAAAATTGGTTGGCACTTTTTCATATACAGAATATTGAGCTACATAAGCTTGGGGAGATACTTGTCCGGCAATAGTTTGTTTTCCTAATGATGACTGTAGGAACCCGTCGTCAGTAGGGCTTCCGGTATAACTATATACTCCTAACACATTTTCCGTATTCAATACGTTGGTGGCTGATATGTAAACTGTTACCTGGCAAGGATGCGATTTGATGGACACATGGAACATTTTATCTACCCTCACATCTACCCGGTTATTCCAGGGGAGGTCGTTTCCATTTATACTTCCAACAATACCATATTTACCGGTAATCCCAATCCCTTGTTGGGTAGCATTCGACCATTGGGTATACGGAGTTCCGGAACCGGCCGAGAAATTAACATTAATACCAGCATTAGAAAGAATTTGAAGACTTTTTCCTTTGGAGGTTGTCCATACCGGGCCATCGTAGTTTTTACCGGATGAAAAATGGAAATCAAGGTTAGCATTAACAGTATGACGTTGGTCGTAGCTCAACCGGGCAGGAATTTGAAGATTAGGTTCGCCGGATGATGCAAGGTTTTCACCTGAGGTAGGACCTGAGCCTGTACCATTATTAAATGACAGGGTATAATTGGCCCTGAACTTAACATCGCTCCAGTTTCCAATACGCCTAAGGTCATAAGCAATTGAAACTCCTTTTATGGTTGCAAAATCTGCATTTGCAAAAGCTAAGTAAGAGGTCGGATACGCATCTATATAACGGTATACTTGGATTTCGTTGCTCATTTCGCGATAGAATGCAGATATATCAAGGGACATACTCTTTGCCTTGTCGAGTATTTGTGTGAAACCTAATTCGTAATCGGTAGTTTTCTGAGGTACTAATGCCGGATTAGATATTACACCTCCAATATAGCTTTGAATATACAGGTAGTTAAACGGATCAAAGGTATTATATCCTATTCCCGGAGGTCTTTGGCTCAATATATCGTAGTGTGCATAAAATATTGCCTTATCTGTAATAGGGAACGAAAATGCCAACCGTGGCAATACTGCAGTTTGCGGAGTATATGATGTAAAAGCATTAGCACCAATGGTACTTTGGTTAGGGTTTACAAGATATGGCTGTATAGACCCGCTGGTAGTTTGTGAGGCAATAACAGCAGGATCGGCAACTAAGTTACCGTTTGCATTGTACCAATTATTTCCGTTACGATATCCTACAATGTAATTATGGGTTTCTGTATTATTTACATACACTACATAATTGCTTCCGATATCACTTGGTATGCCACCCGATGCAGATGCAATGGACTTGGCAGCTTCGGAACCTGCTGTGTAGGCAGGATATAACAGATACGGATCGGCAAGCACATATTGGTTAGCATTAAACTGCTCTACGCGCACCCCAACATCAAATACCATTGTTTTAATATCAAAATGGTCCTGAATATAGCCGGCCATATAGATAGGTCTGAATGCACCTACGGGGTAGGTAAGGTTACCGTTGGCATCACGCTGGGTAAAGAAATCATCAATAGACGGGTTCGTTGAATTGAGGTTTCCTTGATAGCTATACCCATAATAGTTAAGTATACCATTTCCATTGTTTAGCAAATCAGAAGCGCTGAACATACTTAAGGAGTACATGCTAGGGGCATAATCATCCGGTTGTATCCATTGTGTTCCATTTACCGGTAATCCCAGCTTTTGTCTTAAACTTTTATCGAATTGTGTTTGTGTAGAAGCATTATAAAGATAATTGTATCCATACGTATTATACGTGCCTTGCTTAACCAAGAAAGGATGAGCAGTATCCAATGCTAAAAATTGAGGATAGTCTGTTAACTGGCGCATTAAACCCCATATTCCAGCTGCATTGTACATATTAAATTGGCTAATGGAGTTCTGATCATATTCAAAACCTATATCAACAGAGTTATTAGCAATTTCTGCAGAAAAATCAGCTGAGAAACGGAAGAAATTATTGTTTTGTTCAAAGTAACCTCCGTCTCCTTGTCCTACGTTATACCATAAAGAGTAAACATTAGCAGGGGCACCTCCGTTTACAATACCATTATTTTCAGGGATAACAGTATTAAATTGGCCGCCGGTTCCTATTTGTTTAATAACATCTTTAGCATAATTAGCTTCGATAGGATTTAAATTAGATGGTGTGAAGGTATATGCCGAGTCATTGACACCTGTTTGATAACGACCTAATCCATCTTTGCCTTCCACGTATCCGGAAGAATAAACAGGTGTTCTGTATTCGTGAAATTTACCTATGTAGCCATAATCGAAATAGTTATTTCCAAAGCTGCCATTGTCTACTTGTGTCCATGTGTGCGAATATTCAGCCTGAATGCTGTAATAAGCATTTTTTATAAGTGAGCTCTTATCTTTTCCTTCAGAAGAGTTAAACTTTTGGGTTAGTCTTACAAAACCTTTGTAATTAATTTCTGTTTGAAGTGGGTTTTGAGCGTAATCAAACATTTCATAATTGTATCCGCCACCAACATAGGGAGCCCCATTCCAATCATGCCCGGTTTGGTATTGGTACGAACCACCTACCGTAATCTTTACATTATTAGTAACATGGAAATTTAATTTTGTGGTTAACGATATCACATCTTGTGCATCGTTTAAGTGCCATTTTTGGGTATACATTTGGGCAGATGTTACATAACTGGCTGCATTATAGAATCCGATACCACCTGCTTCCGGAATAATTGGATTAGCTTGTATTTGTGCCAAGGTTGAGCCATTTACATAGGTAGGATTAATAAAACTTGGATTTTGATCTCTCTGATAAAGGTAATCGCCGCCAAATATAAAATCGATTAATGTGCTCTTAGTCTTATTGCTATCTGTTTTAGACAATATAGGTCCGCCGAGACTCCAGTTAATATCATTATGATTATAGGAATCGAAAAGGTTAGAAGTTGAACCCTGCACACTACCGAAATAATGGTCAGCACCGGCTATGGTATTTATTTCAATAATACCTCCTGTAGCATCGCCATATTTTGCAGGAACACCACCTGTAACAACAGTTTCCTGTTCAATCAGCCCGGTTGGTAATGATCCAGTAGACTGGTCATTGGTTACTTTTTGTCCGTCAATAATATACTCATTAAAATTCGATCTGCCACCGCGTATGTTTAGGTCACCGTTTACATCTGATGAATGCACACCTGCTGTACCTGCAGCTATAGTATTAATATTGGTTGAAGCCATACTGTGTATATCTGCACTATCTAACACCTGGCCTGACTGGGTACCTTGTTTAATAAGAGGTATCCGGTACTGCATTACAGTTACGGAAATGGAAGTATCTGCTACGCCATACATAGACATTTCCAGTTTTGCCAATACATCCTGGTTTACTACTACGCCCTTTAAAATAAAGTCTTTATACCCCTCTTGTTGAGCCTTTACATTATATGTTCCCGGATCAAGGGGCTTTAGTTCGGCATATCCTTTATCGTCAGTCATACCTCCTGTAACTTCCCTGTCACCTTGCAGAACTACCACCTGCACAAAAGGAAGTGCGACTTTGGTGGAATTGTCTACTACATGCACTTTAACACCGGTTTGTGCGGAGAGTGCCCCGGTAATTAATAGGCCTATTGCTGTAATGCGTATCTTTTTGAACATAAAACGTAGTGTTTTGTTAATTTATGTTAATGCAAACGCACAAATGTAAAATTAATTTGTTCAAACAGTAAAGCATTTCGTTGACGAGGATATTGAACATTCGTATTAAGTATCTAATAATCAGATATTTTATTTTTTTATAATAACTAAAATTGTATTTATAAATATATTTCATGTTATCTACTTCGAATAGTCCTTGGTTTGCTTTAATTTACAATCGCTGTATTCACAAAAAACCATTTTATATTTGTTTCGAATACAAATATATAACAGGAAAATCCATAATTGTGCCGCAATTATTATACGGCGGGTTTGACTTATTAAATGGTAGTTTTGGCTTATTAAACAGCCGGCTCAAAGCTGTAATAATTTTACCTGCTGTTGTTAGTAGATGCCTTTTTGGCGTCCTTTTTCATGCGCCTTCGTACTTCCTTTGTTTGATGATTCATGTGGGCTTTCAAAGCCTTTTTAGTAGCTATGTCTATTTTCCGTTGCTTTTTCCACTGCTGCTTTTCCATTTCTTTCGAAGTTTTGACAGGCGAGTTCGGAACGCTGGGCTTGTTTTGTGCATGAGCTATAGAAGGAAATACTGAGGTAAGGCCAGCCATCATTATTATAATGGAGGCATTTTTTAGTATGGTTTTTAATTCCCTCATTTAATCCCTGAATGTCTTTCTTGCGAATCAAAAATACGTTATATTTGCAAAATAAGTTACCTATTGTTAACAGGTATTTATTATTCTTTTATAAAATGCATAAACGGTTTTTTTTGTTACCCCTGCTTTTTATTAGCGTTATTATTGGGTGTAAAAAAGATTCCCCTACAAATACCAGTGGAGTGCCAAATGTGGGAGTTAACTTTTCAGTTGACGTTGATAATCCCCTCTATACTCCTCTTCAACATGTAGGCGGATGGGTTTATGTTATAGGGGGCTATGACGGAATAATACTTTTTTGTAACGGGCAGGATACCTATCTCGCCTTCGACCGCGGTTGCCCTTATGATTGCGAAACAAACTCGAAAGCTATTGTACAAGTACAAACCAATAATATTACTGCCAAGTGCCCTGTTTGCGGCACCAGTTATTCCTTATATAGTGGTACGGCTACCGGTGGCCCAGGCAGTGTAGCATTAAAACAATATCAAACTTCTTTCGACGGTACTAACCTTACCGTAACAAACTAACTATTGTTTCCCAAAACCTTTCAGAGAGTTATTGTTTGTTCTACTTCATAAACTAATTGTTTCATTAGTGCGTAAAACAAAAAAAGGGAAAAGAACTTGATGCTCTTTTCCCTGTTCAGAAACAGGTTTACTAATTTATTAGTATCTGTAATATTCCGGCTTGTATGGGCCACTTACATTTACGCCGATATAAGCTGCCTGGTCAGAAGTGAGTTCATCTAATTCCACACCAATTTTATTAAGGTGTAAACGAGCCACTTTTTCATCTAATAATTTAGGCAGGGTATATACCTTATTTTCGTAGTTACTATGGTTTTGCCACAATTCAATTTGAGCCAATACCTGGTTGGTAAATGATGTTGACATTACAAAGGAAGGGTGTCCCATGGCACAACCCAGATTCACCAGCCTGCCTTCAGCAAGCACAAGAATATCTTTGCCGTTGATGGTATATTTATCTACCTGTGGTTTGATGGTGTCTTTGGTATGACCATAATTTTCATTCAGCCATGCCATGTTTATTTCCACGTCAAAGTGACCGATATTACAAACAATGGCTTTGTCTTTCATGTTCATGAAATGACGGTCAGTAATAATATGGTGATTACCGGTAGTGGTAACAATAATATCTGCCATTTTAACAGCATCATCCATTTTGCGCACTTCGTAGCCTTCCATAGCAGCTTGCAAAGCACAAATAGGATCTATTTCAGTTACTATAACACGCATTTGTGAATTCTTCAATGCTTGTGCAGAACCTTTACCCACATCGCCAAAACCAGCTACTACAGCCACTTTTCCGGCAAGCATAAGGTCGGTAGCACGGCGAATAGCATCTACCAATGATTCGCGGCAACCATATTTATTATCAAATTTCGATTTGGTTACAGCATCATTTATATTAAATGCAGGCATGGCAAGGGTTCCCCTGGTCATTCTTTCATACAAGCGATGAACACCTGTAGTAGTTTCTTCACTAATACCTCTGATACCAGGAATTAATTCAGGGTTTTTATCTAATACCACATTGGTAAGGTCTCCCCCGTCATCCAAAATCATATTCAGCGGTTGGTTATCAGCCCCAAAGAACAAAGTTTGTTCAATGCACCATTCATAATCTGCTTCATTCAGCCCCTTCCATGCATATACAGGAATACCTGCAGCAGCAATAGCAGCAGCAGCATGGTCTTGGGTTGAAAATATATTACAAGATGACCACTGCACCTCAGCACCCAGTTCAGCAAGAGTTTCTATCAATACCGCTGTTTGAATAGTCATGTGGAGGCAACCCGCAATACGAGCACCTTTCAGCGGTTTCTTTTTGCCATATTCTTCACGCAAGGCCATCAAACCCGGCATTTCAGCTTCTGCCAAATATATTTCTTTGCGTCCCCATTCTGCCAGTTTTATATCCTTTACTTTGTAAGGCAGTTTCTTTTCTTTGGTGGTTGAACTCATCTTTCTGTAGTTTTGAATGTTATATTTTGATACTGAATAAATGGTACATACCCTTTATTTGATTCTGTATTTTATTTCAGGACCGCAAAGGTATGAAAAATGGTATTAATATTGTCTTTTTATGCCTGTAATTCTTAAAATAGCACATCAAGACGGCCAGCACACAGCCCTTTGGGAGATTACCGAAAATGAACAAACATTATTGGAAATAGCCTTGCCGGACAAAGCGGAATTAGATGCATTTTCTTCATTAACGAATGCCGGCAGACGTATGGAGTGGCTTGCGGTAAGATCTTTACTAAAAGAATTACACTCCCCCACTCCTATTATTGGTTACCTCGAAAATGGAATGCCTATACTCGTAAACCATAGTAATAAGATTTCGATAAGCCATTCAGGTAAAATGGTTGGCATAGTAAGCCACCCTTGCAAAAACCCGGGGATAGATATTGAAGTATTACGCCCCCGTATACACAAAATCGCCTACCGCTTTTTAGGGCAACAAGAAATAAAATACCTTGGACCATCGCCCTCGACCGAACAACTTACCATTATATGGGGCGCTAAGGAAGTGATGTTTAAAGCATACGGGCAAAGTGGCATATCCTTTCAGAATTATTTTGAAGTTAAACCCTTTGAGCTTTCTTTAAATGGTAAATTGGAGGGGCTTATTCACAGAGGAGATGACAACCGCACTATCCCCATGGAATATAAAAAGATTGGGGAATTTATATTGGTGCAAACTGACTATACTAATACTATATAGCCTGGTCATTGACTTTCCCAGAAATTGCTTTTTCCTATTTTATTTTTGAAGCATGAAAAACAACATGATTTTACATGCTCAAAACCACGCGAATTTTCAAATTCTATATTATTTAAATATAAACCGCCTTATAACACACTTATATTCAAAGCATTAAAAATTCACCAAAAGTGCCGCTCATAATTATTCCATATTAAATTTCATATTAAATCTATAGTTAATCATATTTATTTATGCCATTTACACATTCGGATAAATCATATCTTTGGCGGCTCAAATGAAATCAAGTTTTACAGAAGAATTACGCTGGAGAGGGATGTTGCACGACATTATGCCCGGCACCGAAGAACTATTGAATAGTGGATCGGTGAGCGGATATATTGGGTTTGACCCTACATCCGATTCATTGGGAGTAGGCAACCTGGCCCAGATTATGACCTTGCTTCATTTTCAAAAAGCAGGCCATAAACCTATTGCTTTAGTGGGCGGCGCAACCGGCATGGTAGGCGACCCTTCGGGTAAATCGCAGGAAAGAAATCTGCTTACAGTAGATATTCTGCAACATAACCTGGACTGTCAACGGAAGCAATTAGAAAAATTCCTCGACTTTAACTGTGGTGAAAATTCTGCCGAAATAGTTAATAATTACGAGTGGTATAAGGAATTCCGTTTTTTAGATTTTATACGTGATGTAGGCAAGCATATTACTGTAAACTACATGCTCACTAAAGATTCGGTTAAAAATCGCATGGAAAGCGGCATATCGTTCACGGAATTCAGCTATCAACTGGTGCAGGGTTACGATTTTTATTACCTGTGGAAAAATAAAAGCTGCAAATTGCAAATGGGTGGCTCCGACCAATGGGGCAATATTGTAACAGGTACGGAACTAATCCGGCGCATGGCAGGCGGAGATGCTTTTGCATTAACTACACACCTCGTAACTAAAGCCGATGGCGCCAAATTCGGCAAAACGGAAGAAGGTAATGTATGGCTCGACCCGGCGAAAACATCGCCTTATAAGTTTTACCAGTTTTGGATGAATGTATCTGATGAAGATGCTAAAAAATATATCCGCATATTCACCTTATTTGAAAAAGAGGAAATTGAAAAACTGGAAGCAGAGCACACTGCCGCACCACATATGCGCACATTACAAAAGGCGCTTGCAAAAGACGTAACCATACGTGTACATTCGGAACAGGATTATAATTTTGCTGTAGAGGCCTCGGAACTGCTCTTCGGAAAAGGAACAAAAGAAAGTCTGCAAAAGCTTTCGGAACAAGATTTGGAGGCTGTTTTTGAGGGGGTACCACAAGTAAATATTCCCCAATCGGAAATAGAGAAAGGTATTCCTGTTATTGATTTCTTAAGTGTGAATACTTCTATCTTCCCTTCGAAAGGAGAAGCACGAAAAATGCTTACCGGTGGTGGTGTATTCATTAATAAAGAAAAAGTGGAAGATGCAAATTTTGTAATTGGAATGAGTAGTGTTATAAAAGAAAAATATATACTTGCACAAAAAGGAAAGAAAAACTATTATCTCATAAAGCTCAATAATCATTGACAAGCCTCGTTAGCTCAGCTGGCTAGAGCAGCTGATTCGTAATCAGCAGGTCGGGAGTTCGAATCTCCTGCGAGGCTCTTTGAAATTTTAACGTTTATCTATGCAAGGCACTATACTCATTATTGATGATGAAGAAAAGCTCAGGGGGCTTCTTGCAAAGATTGTGTCATTAGAGGGCTTTAAAGTTATTGAAACAGCCAATGCCAAAGCCGGACTGAAAAAACTGGAAGAAGAGGAGTTTAATGTGGTTATATGCGACGTAAAACTTCCGGATGCAAACGGTATTGATTTAACAAAAAAGATAAAAGAAATTTCGCCCGCTACCGAAGTAATTATGCTTACCGCTTATGGTACCATCGCCGATGGCGTGAAAGCCATTAAAAATGGGGCGTTCGATTACATTACCAAAGGCGATGATAATGATAAAATTTTGCCTTTGCTTTACCGGGCAACCGATAAATCGGTTTTGCAACAACGGCTTTATACACTCGAAAAAAAGGTAAACAAACAGCATAGCTTCGATACGATTATTGGTTCATCCAAACAATTACAGGAAGCCATTATCCTGGGCAAAAAAGTAGCGACGACTGACGCCACCGTTCTATTGCTGGGTGAGACAGGTACCGGGAAAGAAGTATTTGCAGAGGCAATTCACTACGGAAGCAGCAGACGTAATAAGAATTACGTAGCTGTGAACTGCTCCGCTTTAGGAAAGGATATATTAGAAAGTGAATTGTTCGGGCACAAAGCCGGAGCATATACCGGAGCACAGAAAGATACCAAAGGACTTTTTGAAGAAGCGAACGGAGGAACCATCTTCCTCGATGAAATAGGAGAAATGAATCCTGACCTGCAGGCAAAACTGCTTCGTGTACTTGAAACCAATGAATTTATAAAAGTAGGCGACAGTAAACCCACACGGGTTGATGTACGGGTAATTGCCGCTACCAACCGCGACCTTCTGAAAGAAACCGAAAATGGCCAATTCAGATCAGATTTATATTACCGCCTGGCTGTCTTTCAAATTTTGCTGCCTCCTTTGCGGGAACGTCCGAAGGATATTGAACCGCTTGCAAAACATTTCCTGACTTTATTTGCGGCTAAGGTGAATAAGTCCGTACCGGAAATGAGTCCGGAATTTATTGAAAAATTAAAAACGTATTCGTGGAAAGGGAACGTACGCGAATTGAAAAACATAATGGAACGTATGGTTATTCTATTCGATAGTTCTATTTTAACACCTGATAATTTACCCTTCGAAATACGAAATTTATCAACCTCGAGCCCCACCCCATTTAACCTGGCCGAAATAGAAAAATACCATATACAAAAGGCCCTGGAACATACCCAAGGGAATAAAACCGAGGCTGCCCATTTGCTTCATATCGGGCTAACTACGCTTTATCGCAAACTGGAAGAATACAAGCTTTCGTAAAGCCTTCCAAAATGAAAATAACCCTACCAAAATGGAAGGGGTTGTATGCTTTCTCGACCGTTGGGAATATCGCTACTATTAATAATATACTAGAAATCAGCTTGTTAAAAAATAACGATGACTTAATAAAAGTTTGGCATAAGGATTGCAACGATACAGGCAGCCAAAAGTGATAAAAGTCATAAAATACTATGATGAACTGTACATTAAAAAAGGAACTCGTCTACTCATCTTTACAAAATGAGAACAACCATGAAAAAGCAAGAAATAAAGGGAAGCTTAATCGCTATCATTTTATAGCTAATACTTGTATCTTTACTCTATATACTATACGTTAAATATAAAATACTAATCGCACATTTCCACTAATAAATAAACATTATGATGACACTGATTCTTCTCCTGGGCTGCATTGTAGGAATGTGGTTATTGTTCAAATCAATTAATTTTTTCGAAAAAATATAACAGTATGATAGCACTATTTATTTTATGCGTTGCAGTATTCTGCTACTTGGTTTATGCACTTATCAAACCAGAAAAATTTTAACCAACAGTCATTAATATTATTTGATTTATGAATACAGATATGATTGGTATTATTGCCACTTACGGCATTACCTTACTATTGGCAATCCCCTTAGGAAGATATATTGCTAAAGTATTTGCCGGGGAAAAAGTATGGACTGATTTTCTGAAGCCTTTAGAGCACTCCATTTTCCGTCTTTCGGGCATTGATCCAACCAAAGAAATGAACTGGAAGGAATCTATGAAGGCCATGCTTGTCATCAGCACTGTTTGGTTAATTTATGCCTTCTTTGCACTTATTTACCAAGGTAAGCTACCTCTTAATCCGGACCATAACCTGGGACAGACCCCTGATCTGGCTTTCAATACAGCCATCAGTTTTTTAGTGAATTGTAACGTTCAGGATTATAGCGGAGAAACAGGCGTAACATATTTTACCCAATTATTTGTTCTGATGTTCTTGCACTTTGTCAGTGCTGCATCTGCCATTGCAGCTATGATGATAATTTACAAAGGATTGAAAGAAAAGAGTGTAACTACGCTTGGCAATTTTTGGAATTATTTCGTAAAAAGTATTACCCGTTTCCTTTTGCCCGGTGCCATTGTTATTGCAATTATATTGGCATTTAATGGTACTCCAACCAGCTATGCCGGAAAAGATACCGTAATCACTATGCAGGGAGATACTACACAGGTTTCACGTGGCCCGGCTGCTGCCATGATTGCAATTAAACATTTAGGAACAAATGGCGGCGGATGGTTTGGTGCAAACTCAGCCCACCCTTTTGAGTGCCCGAATTACTTAACCTATATGGTTGAAATGATAGCCCAGGTTGTTATTCCGATTGCGCTCATTTTTGCTTTGGGTTTTTACTTAAAGAAGAAAAAGTTTGCTTATATAATATTTGGAGTCATGACATTTGGAATGTTCATGTTCCTTATCCCAACACTGCAAGCTGAAGTACATGGCAATACGGAAATTGCCAACATGGGAATAAACGGGGTAAATACTGCTATGGAAGGTAAGGAAGTAAGGTTCGGCATTCCGGCAACGGCTTATTGGAGTACTGTTACAACCATTATTTCTACCGGTTCAGCTAATGGAGCACATGATAGTTATATGCCTATGACAACTGCCACCGAACTGATGGCCATGATGGTAAACTGCTTTTATGGCGGTTGTGGAGCAGGCTTTATGAACTATTACATATTCATCATTATTGCTGTATTCATTTCCGGTTTGATGGTTGGCCGAACGCCCGAATTTATGGGGCATAAAGTAGAAGCAAGGGAAATGAAAATTGCCTCTATAGCAGCTTTGCTGCATCCCTTTCTGATACTCTCATTTACAGCATTATCATGCTTTGTGTTGGTTCGGTTTCCTGATATCAAGTGGGCTTTCCAACCTAAGAACTGGTTGGAAAACCCCGGATATCATGGATTCTCAGAAATGCTATACCAATATACTTCCTGTGCTGCTAATAATGGCTCAGCAATGGGTGGATTGACAGCGAACAATGTTTTCTGGAATGTAACCACTGGTATTGTCCTACTCTTCTCAAGATTTATTCCCATCATTGGTCCTGTAGCGATAGCCGGGTTGATGGCTCAGAAAAAATATATACCGGAATCAGCCGGTACCTTACGAACCGATACCGGAACATTTGGGATTATGACACTTGCAGTTATAGTAATCATTGCTGCACTTGCCTTCTTCCCATCACTGGCTTTAGGTCCCTTTGCAGAATTATTTTCTATGAAATAAATAACTGAAAATTATAATTGAATTATGACTAAAAGACAAAGAAATACTTCGCTATTTCAAAAAGACCTGGTAAACGAGGCTTTAGTACAGTCCTTTATAAAGCTGAACCCTCGCATATTATGGCGTAACCCGGTAATGTTTACAGTAGAGATTGGAACCGTGGTAATGGCAATAGTTTGCGGCGACATTCTGTTCAACCATACCACCACCCAAGGTTCTTTCGCATATAATCTTGCTATTACTATTATCTTATTTATTACCGTGTTGTTTGCAAACTTTGCCGAAGCATTAGCAGAAGCGCGCGGTAAGGCACAAGCTAATTCGTTGCGCAAAACACGCGAAGAAACTCCTGCCAAAAGAATTCTTCCGGTGGGGGAAATGTATGTAGACGAACTACAAATTGTAAATTCATCGGAACTGAAAAAAGGAGATGTATTTATGTGTGAAACAGGAGACACCATACCGATGGACGGTGAAATAATTGAAGGACTTGCTACTATTGACGAAAGTGCCATTACCGGCGAAAGTGCACCGGTAATAAGGGAAGCAGGCGGCGATAAATCATCCGTAACAGGCGGAACAAAAGTTTTATCGGATAAAATAAAAGTACGCATTACCGCAGAACCCGGAGAAAGTTTTCTCGATAAAATGATTGCATTAGTGGAAGGGGCATCTCGACAAAAAACTCCTAATGAGATTGCACTTACAATTTTATTAGCGGGGTTTACGCTGGTATTTATTATTGTTTGTGTGACATTGAAGCCTTTTGGAGATTATTCGTTAACCCCTATTAAAATTGCAGCATTTGTCTCCCTTTTTGTCTGTTTAATCCCAACTACCATAGGTGGGTTACTTTCTGCTATAGGAATTGCGGGAATGGACAGGGCATTACGTGCCAATGTAATCACCAAATCGGGTAAAGCGGTGGAAACAGCAGGCGATATTGATACGTTGCTTTTAGATAAAACAGGCACTATAACCATCGGTAATCGTAAGGCAACTAATTTTTATCCTACCAATGGAATAGATGAATTTATATTCATACAAAATTGCTTGGTATCTTCCTTGGCCGATGAAACCCCGGAAGGAAAATCAATTATAGAACTTGCAAAAGAAAAGAGTGTTACTGTTCCTGCAAATTTTGATATGCATACAGCTACTCTTATAAAATTCACTGCTGAAACCCGGTGCAGCGGTGTAAATCTTCCGGGAGGGAAAGAAATACGCAAAGGTGCTTTTGACGCAATTAGGAAAATAGCTGCTACAGCCGGAAATAAATTCCCGGCTGATACAGAAGAAAAAGTACGACAAATTTCTTCCAATGGCGGAACCCCGCTTGTTGTATCGGAAGATAAAAAAGTGATAGGCGTAATAGAATTGCAGGATATCATAAAACCCGGTATTCATGAACGTTTTGAACGTTTACGTAAGATGGGGGTGAAAACCGTAATGGTAACCGGAGATAACCCTCTTACTGCTAAATTTATAGCAGAAAAAGCAGGTGTAGATGATTTTATTGCTGAGGCGAAGCCCGAAGATAAAATGAACTATATCAAAAAGGAACAAGCCGAAGGAAAATTAGTTGCTATGATGGGTGACGGTACTAATGATGCCCCGGCGCTTGCACAGGCCGATGTGGGTGTTGCTATGAACAGCGGAACACAAGCCGCCAAAGAAGCTGGCAATATGGTTGACCTGGATAACGACCCAACCAAGCTTATTGAAATAGTGGAAATAGGCAAACAACTGCTGATGACCCGTGGAACACTTACCACCTTTAGTATAGCAAATGATGTAGCCAAATATTTTGCCATTGTTCCCGCTTTATTTATCGTTACTATACCATCATTACGGGTATTAAATATTATGGGTTTAAAAAGCCCCGAAAGCGCTATACTTTCTGCTGTTATCTTCAATGCCATAATAATTCCCCTGCTTATTCCATTGGCGTTAAGAGGTGTCCAATATAAGCCCATCGGTGCAAGCGCATTATTGAGGAGAAACCTCTTGATTTATGGATTGGGCGGCATAATTATTCCGTTTATCGGAATAAAATTAATTGATATGCTGTTCGCATCATTTATGTAATAATTAAAACTGAATTGCTATGAAAAAATATTTGCTTCCATCATTAAGACTTACGCTTGTACTGCTGGTATTGCTTTGCGTGATATATCCTTTGTTCATTATGGTTGTTGGTAAAGTTACCCCCGGTGGCGGTGAAGGAGTGAAGGTTTACCGAAACGGTAAAGTTGTAGGATACGAAAATATCGCTCAATCTTTCAAAAGCGATAAGTATTTTCAACCGCGTCCTTCGGCTGTTGCATATAATGCAGCAGGTTCCGGAGCTAGCAATAAAGGCCCTACAAACCCCGATTACTTAAAATCGGTACAGGCTGCCATAGATACATTTATGGTTCATAATCCCGGAGTAAATAAATCGGATATACCTGCCGAACTGGTAACTGCTTCGGGCAGTGGACTGGACCCTGATCTGAGTCCCGGAGGAGCCAAAATACAGGTAAAACGTATTGCGCGACTACGCAATATACCAGAACAAGATTTATTAAAATTGATAGACGAGCACACTGAAAAGCCTTTATTCGGTATTTTTGGACCAGCAAAGGTCAATGTTTTAAAATTAAACATCGCTTTGGATGATTTGCATGCTCATTAAGTAATCTTGAAAAAACGTATCTTAAAACCTCTTTAACCCTGAAAAAAGAAAACCACAAACAAAACACAATATGAAAAAAACAACAGTTAGTTTATTTGCACTGGTGACAGTAGTTTTTGCAAGCCACACTAGTGCACAAACAGCCCACAAGGATACTGCAACAAAAAAACATATTTTGCAGGACCAAACCCCTTTCGACAACATGGATCAAACCTGGATAAATGGTAACGACCGCCGTGATTCGTCTGTATTCCATATACCTTACTTCACCCCGGAAATATTCGTGGATGCCAACGTTACCTATTCCGGCAATAACCCAATTGACCACACCGTTGTAGGCTCCACAGCATTGGCCCGCAACAATGAAATGGAAATCTCACAACTGGGTTTTGGTGGCGATTTTAACTACAATGGAGCACGCGGACGTTTTATGACACAATTCGGAACCCGCGATGAGGTTGTACCCAGAAATGATTATAGTACCTATCGTGGTCAATATGACCTGGAAGATGCTTACCGTTATATTAGCGAAGCTTACGGAGGATATCACTTCAATGTAATGCACGGAATAAATGTAGATGGCGGATTATTTATGTCATACATTGGACTCAATTCCTATTACCAACCCGAAAATTGGGATTACCAGGCATCTTACACTTCTGATAATACACCCTGGTTCTTTAATGGAATACGTTCACAGTTTTTTCTGTCCAATACGGTCAAGATTGAGATATGGCTTATCAATGGCTGGCAGAGCTACGCCACATTCAATTCCAATCCGGGATTTGGCGGAAATATTACCTGGTGCCCTAATGAAAACATTAAACTTTTAACCAATGATTATTATGGACAAGATGATGCCGGACTACTTGGCAGGCATAGGTTCCACTCCGATAACAGCTTTTTATGGAGATATTTTCACCGGTCTAAAAAATCAAAAGGAATCACCCAAATGGCTTTTTCTTTAACAGGTGATATCGGGGAAGAATCGGGAGATGGCGTAAACGGATTCAACGGTTTCAAAAAGGGTAATGATTCAACGGGATACGCCCAATATTTTGTCAGCGCTATGTTTTATAACCGGATATGGTTTGCACATGGCAAACTGGCATGGATGATTGGTGGCGGAGTTATGGCAAATCCCGGTCGTTATTTGGTTCTTGAACCAACCGGACAAGCAAGCGACCTCCCTACCCCTACTGCTATACAAATGGGAAATGGTTCGGTACTTCAAACAACCACACAGGAAGGTATTGCTCCATTCACTCAAAATCCAGGAGACCAGTTTTCAGCATGGGATTGTTCTACCAACATATCATGGATGCCTAATCAAAGCATAGAGTTTAAACTAGAGTTACTTCACCGCCAAGCCAGTGTACCCTACTTTGCCGGCCCCGGAGGTGTTACTTCTCCAAATGGATACACAACATCTCCTGTTTTAATTCAACAACCAAATGGAAGCCTTTCCGCTATTCCGGGATGGGTACCTGATTTGGTTCGTTCGGAAAACCGGATTATTGTTGCTATCCTGTTCCGTATATAAAATAATATTGCCCTAGCTTTGTAATATGGCAGAACCGGAGCAAAATCCCGAACATTTTCTTGAACTTATCCGCCGTTCAAAGCGTGGTAAGTTCAAGATTTATATTGGGATGAGTGCAGGTGTGGGCAAAACCTACCGCATGCTACAGGAAGCACATACCTTATTTGCTAACGGTGTAGATATACAAGTTGGATATGTGGAAACACATAACCGCAAAGAAACGCAGGTATTGGTAGAAGGATTGACTGTGATTCCACGACGCAAACTTTTTTATAAAGGGAAAGAATTGGAGGAGATGGATTTGCAGGCCATTTTGAATATACATCCTGAAATTGTAATTGTAGATGAACTTGCGCACTCCAATATTGAGGGGAGTAAATATGAGAAACGCTGGCAAGATGTAATGGAGATTTTAGAGGCAGGCATTAATGTTATCAGCGCTGTTAATATCCAACATATCGAAAGCCTGAATAAAGAAATAAAAGAGATAACAGGTGTTGAGGTAAGCGAACGAATACCGGATAGAGTGCTCTATGCGGCAGATGAAGTAGTAAATATTGACCTGACTGCCGATGAGCTGATTGCACGATTAAAGGAAGGAAAAATATATGATAAATCGAAGATAGAAACGGCACTTCAGAATTTTTTTAAGGTAGAAAAAATCTTACAGTTACGCGAATTTGCATTACGGGAAGTAACCATGCAGGTAGAACGTAAAATTGATGCTGAGCTACCACCCAATATTACATTGCGCCGTGAGAAATTTTTGGCCTGTATAAGTTCTAATGCAGAAAATGCAAAAATGATTATACGAAAGACCGCCCGCCTGGCAGCCTATTATAATTCAAAGTGGTTTGTGCTGTATGTACAAACCCGGAAAGAGAATGCAGATAACATAGGCCTTGCTGTGCAAAGACACCTTATAAACAATTTTAAAACTGCCACGGAATTAGGTGCTGAAGTAATAAAAGTAAGCAGTGATAATGTGGCAAAAACCATTGTTGCAACGGCCGAAGAACGACAAATCACTACTATTTGCATGGGCAAGCCCCATTTTAATCTTATTAAGTCTATATTAAGTAACAACCTGTTCGACCAGCTATTATTAAAATTGACTGACACTGATATTGATTTGGTAATCCTCGCTTGATGAAACTTCAAATAAAATCAAAGCTTTCGCTGGGTATCACATTCCTGTTTGTGGTAATTATGCTTACGGGTATCGTGGGATTGTTTGCCATTAATAAACTGGCAAATGAATCGAAAAATATACTTACGGCCAACTATGAAAGTATGATCTATGCAAAAAATATGCAGAGAGATCTTGATAATTTTTATACCGGCAAACAAGAATATTTAAATGATTTTGAAAAAAATCTGGAAGCCCAAGAGAGAAATATCACAGAACCGGGGGAACAGGAAACCACCGGTTCATTACGCGATTTATTTGAAAAATACAGGAAAACGGATACCAGTCTATCGCTAATACCTTTTATACGCAACCAACTGTATTTGGTGAATGAACTTAACATGAATGCCATTGTAAAAAAAAGCACCACCACACAACGTACCGCATACAAATCAAAGCTCTACCTCGAAATATTGGTAACCATTTGTTTCCTGCTTTCCTTTTCATTCCTGCTTAATTTCCCGGGATATATCGCTAACCCTATCCGAGAATTGACAGCTGCAATTAAACAAATTGCTAACCGAAACTATTCCCAACGCATCCATATTGACAAGGGCGATGAATTTGGGGAACTGGCAGAAGCCTTCAACTCCATGGCTAAACAACTGGATGAATACGAAAACAGTAATCTGGCGAAAATAATTTTTGAAAAGAAACGGATAGAAACCATTATCAATGGCATGAAAGATCCCATTATTGGCCTTGATGAAAACAGGAATATACTTTTTGTAAATGCAACAGCTATTAAGATACTTGGCATTAAGGAAACAGATTTAATTGGCAAGTATGCACCCGATATTGCATTAAAAAATGATTTACTCCGAAACCTTATTAATGATACCGGCAATAATACTCCATTAAAGATATATGCTGATGCGAAAGAAAGTTATTTTTCCAAAGAAATATTAAATATTACAGCGGAGGAAAAGGCGATTGGAAGTGTTATATTATTGCGAAATATTACCCAGTTTAAGGAATTGGACCTTGCTAAAACAAATTTTATTGCTACTATTTCGCATGAATTAAAAACACCTATTGCATCTATAAAAATGAGTTTAAAGTTATTAGAAGATAACCGCATTGGTGGTTTAAATGATGACCAAATGAAGCTAATTAATAATATTAAAGAAGATTCGCAAAGATTGCTCTCCATAACAGGCGAGTTATTGGATATTGCACAAGTTGAAAGCGGTAAAATTACTCTTGAAAAACAACTTGTAGAAGCACGGTCCATAATTGATTATGCAAATAATGCCCTTAAAGTTCAGGCAGAGCAAAAACATATTGCCATTAAGATTAACTGTCCTGTTGACTTGCCAAAAGTAAATTGTGACCTCGAAAAGACGGCTTGGGTAATGGTGAATTTCTTATCCAATGCTATTCGGTACAGTAATGAAAATTCTGAAATAGTAATGGAGGCAAAGAACATATCTGAAGGTTTAATGTTCTCTACAACAGACTATGGAAAGGGAATAGAGCCCCAATACCTGGATAGAGTTTTTGATAGGTTTAATAAAATTCCAAGTGGAGAGGTGGGTAAGTCAGGAACCGGATTAGGGCTTGCTATTAGCAAGGAATTTATAGAATCGCAAAATGGAAAAATTGGGGTAGAAAGCACGGTTGGAAAAGGCAGCCGGTTTTACTTTGTACTCCCTGTAGTATAATTGCAATAGGGCTGCAATAACTCTTAGCAACTCAGGAGTTCCAATTTCCTGCTAACAAACCAGTTATTTTTTCAACAAATCCCTAATCTCTGTTAAAAGCACTTCGGTAGGAGGCACTTCTTTAGGAACCGGAGGCGCAACAGGTTGTTCTTTCTTTTTGGCAGCGTTTATAAGTTTAACCACAATGAATAATGAAAAAGCAACAATAATAAAAGAAATAACATTGGAAAGAAAGTTGCCATATTTAATGGCTGTGCCCGGTATAACCAATTGGCTCAAATCATTAAGTTTTGCGGCTTTCAGCGCAGGAGTTAAAACGGTCGGGGTAAGGATATCTTCAACCACCGAGTTTACTATTTTGCTGAATGCAGCGCCAATTACAATACCAACGGCGAGATCAATTACACTGCCTTGCAAGGCAAACTTTTTAAATTCTTGTAAAGCTGACATAAAATAGGTGTTTTGAGGGTTATTGATTAGAGCAATATTATACTACAAAAATAAAAATTTCAGGCAATTATCTCACTGTATACTGAAGGTCTTCCAATCAATTGAAAAATCATCCTTGATATAGCCCGAACCTGTTACACGGATACGAATTGATTTTACCTTTTCGCCACTACTTAATCCTTTTGTAATGTTACTAACCAAAGGGCTAATCCATACTCCCGAAACAGCATTCCCCGGCACAAGGCGATATGATTGTATAGTTCCATTTGCCAGCATATAGTCAATAAAGTATATCTGATCTTTATAAAGTGCTTTTCTTAGCACTCCTTTAAATGTATTATGAAAATGTATTTGTGCCCGTATTACTGTAAGGCTGTCAGTAGATGGTATATCCACCCATGTATTAAGATAACCGCCGGAGAGGCCTGTTATATGCTCATCGCCCAACAGCCTGGCATCTGTGTGCCGAAATAAAGCAACCTGGGAATTTGCATTAATGAGTTGGTAATGTTTAAAAAACTCATATATCGATACAGGCTCTTCATTCAACAGGTAATGATCGTCGACTGAATACAAAGACACAGGCGGTTGTGAAAGTTGCCATATATAAAAACGAGGTGCATTACCAGAAGCAAAAAACGAAGCATTATGCATATCGAGCCAGGGCGTGTACGATAATATTTGCAATGTAGGACGCGGCTCCCAATTTAATGTATCGGCCATAACATAGGTTAATTCCAAAGGATAACAATCAACTGTGCTATTCCCGATAATTGATTTTTGTTGTTTATCCAGCAATTTAACTTCGCTCGATTTTTTTGCTTCCTGAATGGCATCATCGTAATGTATAACAAACCTCATAAAATTATCGACGCCTGTAATTGCTGCACCGTTTCCAATAGCATAAGCATTTGTCATGCACATATTACAATACAGCAACGATATAGCAGCCAATGGTAACATAATTATAACTGGCTTGCTACCCGTATTGAGTAATATAAAAAGTGCGAAAAACGTGATGCAAAAATCAAATAAAAAGCGCTGATGCCAATTCTCTTCCCGGGCAAATGAATACTTAAATGCAGCATACAAGCCTGCAACGGAAATAAAATACAACAGTTTTGTGAGTTCACTTTTATTAAAAAACAAAGGCAAAAAAAAGAAAACCAATGCCAACGCCAAGACTCCCCAATGATTTACTACGTTAATTTGATATGCGCTTGAATTATCCCTGCTGAATTGATACATGGCTTGGAAGTACGTAAAGATGCCCGAAAAATTATGGTACAACGCAAACCATATAACAAAGAGTGAGCAAAAAACTAAAATACATGTATTCAAAAAAATGTCTAAGCGTTTATACAGAATAATACTATACAAAGCATACGAAAACAAAACTGCAATACTTATTACTCCGTAGGAAGACTTTACAAGAAGCCCCACTGAACCCAACAGGCAGCCAAGCGCTAACCATATTATTTTTTTTCGAAGATGAAATAATAATATCGTTACAATAGCACTCCCTACAAAAATCATATCGATGTATGCCAGATTGCAAATACCGATTGCCAGCAGGATGTGGAATAACCTGTGCGATTTATTGATTAAAAAACCTAAGATGAGGAAGCTATAAATAAAAGCAAATCGAATAGCATTTATCAAAACAATGGCTATAATGAGGTTATTGCCAAGGTATTCGGGCCCGCACAAAAAACCAAGGGGGCCATACGTAAACACTACATTGGTTCCAAACTGGATGTGATGATAAAATAAGTAATTAAATGCAAAAAACTCAGATCCATCCATTCCCGAATGAATCTCAGCGGAAAAAAATGGGAAAGTGAAAATTAAAATTAAAAGAGCAAACCCTGCAAAAGACAGATATTGTTTTCTGCTGAAGGTTACATCATTTATTCCGGGCTGATGAAACCATATGCTAAATAATTTCCCAAATCCTGTCATTCATTGTACTAACTATGACAAAGATATGGACTTTAAAATAACAGGAAACTGCTGTTCATTATCCCTCAACCTTACTAGCCTTATTAGTTTGGGTGCTTGCCATCCGTGCAAAACTGGGAGGGCTTAGCCTACTTATAATAGAGTCTTCCAGTTTTTCCTCTCTATCTACTTTAACTTGTATAGGCAGGTAAAAAACCGGTATGCTGCCAAAGCTATTTATCAAATTCTCCATTTGCAGGCGCATTGCATCCTTCTCGGTTGTTATTATAAGTTTTTTTTGATTTAAGGTAGCATTGTATGCATTCATCACCTTAGTAATATCATCAGGCTGGAAGATATGATGATCGGGGAAAGTGATATGCGTAACCTCTTTTGCAATTCCGCTTAAATGTGCATATAAGCTTTGCGGGTTAGCAATGCCTGTAAAAAGCACGACAGAAGTGTTTTTATCTATCGGCGAAGCATCGGGAGTATTTTTAAAAACAGGGAGAAGGTCCTGGTAGAAGATGGTTGAAAAAAATACTTTTTGTTTATATCCGGGATTTATTTTATTGATGATTTGTTTTTTTTCATCCTCGCTGATATTGGGAGGAGTATCTGTTACAAAAATGAAGCGGGCGCGCTTATATCCTTTGCGGGGCTCTCTTAATCTGCCCATTGGCAGCATATGGTCTTTATAAAATGGGAAATGATAATTTGTAAGTAAAATGGATAAATCGCTTTTTACATAACGGTGTTGGAAAGCATCATCCAGAATAATTACGTGTATCCACCTGTCTTTTTTAAGTAATGTGGTTATTCCATTCGCCCTGTCTTCATCTACAGCAACATATACATCTTTCAATCTTCGTTTTAATTGCAGCGGTTCATCACCAACTTGCGCTGCATTACTGGTTTCGTCCACCATTACAAATCCGGTGCTGGTTCTCCCATAGCCCCGGCTTACTATTCCCATTTTATTAAATGGCATGTGAAGTTCTGCGTGTTTTTTGTTCATGCCTTCAAGCACACGTGCTATATATTCAACATGTGGAGACTTTCCGGTACCACCTACTGAAAGGTTCCCGATTGAAATGACCCAGGCGGGAAAACGTTGGGAATGAATAATACGACGATCAAACATCAGATTTCGTATTGATATAATTATTCCGTAAAGGAATGCAAGAGGGGATAAGAGGTATTTCAAAGCTTCCGTTGTTTAAAATTATTTGTTTTCGATCATTTTTATAAAATCGTTTTCGGTTATAATTGGTATCTTTAATTTCTTTGCTTTATCGGCCTTGGCCGGACCCATATTTTCGCCGGCTATGATATACGTGGTTTTTGAGGAAATAGAGCCTACATGTTTACCACCATTCTTTTCAATAAGGTTAACCATTTCGTCTCTTGAAAATTTTGAAAACACCCCCGAAACAACAAACGATTTACCCTCAAGGATATTACTGAATAAAGCCATTTCATCGGAACCGAGCGCAAATTTAAGGTGTTTTTCCCTTAGCCTCTCCATTATCTTTTTGTTAAGCGGATCATTAAAAAACTCCTTAATGCTGTTAGCCACCACTTCCCCTATATCCGAAACATTTAAAAGTTCTTCTACAGTCGCTTCTTCAAGCACATCGAGACTTTTAAAATAATAGGCCAGCTTTTTGGCCGATGTTTCGCCTATATGCCTTATACCAAGCGCAAATAAAACCCTTTCAAACGGGACATTTTTAGAAGCTTCAATACCTTCTATAATATTGGTCGCGGATTTTTTTGCCATGCGCTCCAACGGAATAATTTTTTCTACTGTCAAATCATACAGATCAGCTATATTGTGTAAAAGCCCTGCCTGGTAAAATAAATCAATGGTTTCATTCCCCATGCTCTCAATATTCATGGCACGTCTTCCCACAAAATGTTCTATTTTACCTTTTATCTGCGGAGGACAATTTCGCTCATTCGGGCATATATGCTGAGCTTCCCCTTCTCTTCTTACAAGAAACGTGTTACATTCAGGGCAATGGGTTGGAAATTCTACCGGAACAGCATCATGCTTTCTTTTTGACAAATCGACTTCTGTAATCTTCGGTATAATTTCACCGCCTTTTTCCACCCAAACGGTATCACCGATCCTTAAATCGAGTTTTTTAATATTGTCGGCATTATGAAGGGTTGCCCTTTTCACAACGGTGCCGGCCAGCAACACAGGGTTCAGATTGGCTACCGGTGTAACAACACCGGTGCGCCCCACCTGAAATGAAATGCTGTTAAGTGTAGTTACAGCATGTTCTGCCTGGTACTTAAACGCAACTGCCCAACGCGGCGATTTGGCAGTAAGCCCCAACATTTGTTGCTGCTTAAAGGAATTCACTTTTATCACAATACCATCAATATCAAAAGGCAGGTCATGACGTTTTTTATCCCATTTAATAATAAATTCATGAACACCCTTCATATCATTTACCAATTCAGCATGCTCCGAAACTTTAAATCCCCATTTTTTTGTTCCCTGAATGCTATCATAATGAGTCTGAAATGGAATATGTTCGCCTAAAATATAATAAAGCGTACTATCTAACTTTCGGCGCGCAACCTCCGCTGAATCCTGCATCTTCAATGTTCCCGAAGCCGAATTGCGCGGATTGGCAAATGGTTCATCTCCCGCATCTTCCCGTTCTTTATTTATTCTATCAAAAACCTTTAACGGGATATATACTTCACCACGCATTTCAAACTCTTGGGGATAGTCGTTCCCATATAGTTTAAGCGGTATGCTGCGTATGGTTTTTGCATTGGTTGTAATATCATCGCCTTGCGTCCCATCGCCCCGGGTAATAGCCTGGTGCAATAGTCCATCTTTGTATATGAGGCTAATAGCAACCCCATCATACTTCAATTCACAAACATATTCTACGTTATCTCCTACAACCTTTCTTACTCTTTCGTCAAAATCATTCAGTTCCTCTTCGGAATAGGTATTTGCGAGCGAAAGCATCGGGTATCTGTGCTTCACCTGTTTAAACTCTTTCGTAATATACCCGCCAACTCTTTGAGAAGGGGAGTTGGGCTTTATAAGCTCAGGAAATTCTTTTTCCAGTTTAATGAGTTGTTCTAATAACTTATCAAACTCATAATCGCTTATAGCAGGTTTTGACAGGGCATAATAATTATAATTATGCTCTTCAATAAGTTCAGATAATCTTTTTATTTCTTGTTCAGCTTCGTGCTTTGTCATCAGCCAGATAGGTATCAGGCTGTAATATTAGCTAAAAAACAAACACTTTAGCATTCTGCTTTTGCCGTTTAAATCTATTCGGATGGATATATCTTTGAAAACCATACTACTCATTAGTTCGGTAAGCTGGTCGCCTAAATCTTCATTTATTTCAAAATAAAGCGATAAGGGATTAAATTTTTTGGCATACCTTGCTATTGCTTCATAAAACACTAAGGGGCACTCATCTGGCACAAACAAAGCTAAATGAGGTTCATACATCCATACGCTTTTTTGAACTGTATCTTTTTCGGCTAAAGGTATATAAGGGGGATTTGAAACAATTACGTCGAATACTTCGTCTTTCAGTTCATCCTCCAGTTTTAACGCATCTGCCTTTTTAAAATGGATCTCTAGATTTTGATTAAGTGCATTCTTCCGTGCAATGGCAAGGGCTTTTTCCGAAATATCCACAGCAGTTACATCAGCCAAAGGCAAATGTTTTTTAAGTGCCAACGCAATGCAACCGCTACCTGTACATACGTCCAGGATTCTAACTTTCGCATCGCCAATGTCTTTAATAATCCAATCTACCAGTTCTTCCGTCTCCTGCCTCGGAATCAGGACATCGGCATTAACTTCCAGCATCATCCCATAAAAATGAGCCCTGCCAAGCAGGTGCTGAACAGGAATGCCTTTTTTTAAGTCTACCAGGAAGGATAGAGCCTTTTCAGATTGATTTTTATCTAATTCAAGCTGTGATTGCAGAAGGATAGTTAATTTTGGAATTCCTAATGCATCAATCAATATGTAATTCAAAATGGTTTGCGATTCCTCCTTTGAATATATACTTTTCAATTCATTACTGAAAGTGTCTTTCAATTCCTTTAACTTCATATATTACAGCACTAGCTTAATAGATAAGATACGAAGATAATTAAGAAACGGTTTGAGTATTCACGAAAAATACATGCAACAGGCTATCAATCTCGCAATTAAAAGTTTCGGAAGGGTAGCTCCTAACCCCATGGTTGGGTGTATAATTGTATATAAAGGCAGGGTGATAGGCAAGGGTTATCATGAAAAATATGGCGAAGCCCATGCCGAAATAAATGCCATTCATTCTGTTAAAAATAAAGCTTTATTAAAAGATGCTACCCTATACGTTACCTTGGAACCCTGTGCACATCATGGAAAAACACCGCCCTGTGCAGATGCTATTGTAAAACAGGGAATAAAAAAGGTTGTTATAGGTTGTATAGACCCAAACCCGTTGGTGAAGGGCAAAGGAATTGCAAAATTAATGCACAGTGGATGCAACATTATAACAGGAGTACTTGAAAAAGAATGCACAGAATTAAATAAACGCTTCTTTACCTTTCAGCGGGAAAAGCGTCCTTACATTATACTTAAATGGGCTATGACCAAAGACGGTTATATGGATAGGATAAGAACCATAGATGAACAGCCATTAAAAATAACAGGGAAGGAAGCCGATAAACTATCGCATAAATGGCGCGGTGAAGAACAAGCCATTATGGCAGGAACCCGGACGATTTTAATGGATAATCCGAGGCTCACCAATCGCCTCACATCGGGCCAATTAAAAGACAAATCGCCCATACGGATATTATTGGACAGGAATCTTGTAATTCCCCGGGAAGCCAACATATTTAATAAATTTGCGTCCGTTATTGTTCTAAATGAAAAGAAAAACTCCCAATCAGGGAATACAGAATTTTTGAAAGTCAAGTTTAAGAACAACTCTCTTGATACCATTTTAAATGAGTTATATAAACGTAATATTCAATCAATACTAGTGGAAGGCGGAGCATCATTATTAAATTCGTTCATCAGCCAGAACTTATGGGATGAAGCAAGAGTATTTATTTCAGCGCAAAAAATAGATAATGGTATAAAAGCACCAACTATTACCGGAAAATTACGTTTTAAAATAAAGACAGGGTCAGATACGTTATATGAATATGAATATGTTCCCTCTGTAAACAGCAAAATGTGACCCGCAAAATCATGAAGAAGTTAACAAGCATTTTATTTTTACTATATATAGCTATCCATGCACAGGCACAATACGTAAGGCCAGGTGATTCAACATCCCATTACACCCAATCGCCAAGCCAAATAGCTTCGAGTGGCTTACTAAATCACTTGTCGATAGGCGGGAGTTTCGGGTTACAATTTGGAGATATAACCTTTGTAGCGCTTGAACCACTTTTATCTTATCATTTTAATGAAAGCTTTATGATTGGCATCGGACCTGTTTACCAATATGAGAGTGCCGACGCACAAGCTTATGGATATAGCTATACATCAAGCATTTATGGAGGGCGAATTGATGCACTATTTTTTCTGCCCGATGAGCTCTCAAGAGTTTTTATAATGGGCGAGTGTGATGTGCTTAATTTACCTGAATTTAATGCATTTACTTACCAACTCAGCAGGGGTAATTTAACTCTGCCTATGCTAGGTATCGGTTATAAAGAGCCGGTAACCGATAAGTTTTTCTTTTGCGCATGTATTTTATGGAACTTTAATAATTCCCCCGACAATCCATACACGAATCCCATTATCAATGTAGGGCTTGATGTAGGACTTGGACGTTAAGATATTCTTATATTTCCAAGGAGTGTTTTCTTTTTTGTTTAAAGACTCTACCTTTGTATTTCAATTTCCTGAGGCTTTGAAAAAAGAACCCAACATTCTTGTCCAATTTTTAATGACCTTGTTCGGCTTATATGCCGTATTAATTGTGATACTATCTTTTTTCATTGTTATTCCCTCCTATTTTATTGTTTTTTGGTTCGTGTCAGCCGATAAAGCGCCCTTCCAGGCACATAAAATATCAAGGTTTTGGGCAGGCTTTCTATTAACGTGTTACTTTATTCGGGTAGATGTAAAAGGCAGGAAGCTTATTAAACCCAAACAGCCTTATGTTTTTGTATGCAATCACCGTTCACAATTAGATATTCCTTTATTTGCGCGTGCTTGCGCAAATACTTTCCGCTTTCTTTCTAAAATAGAAGTCACCAAAATTCCGCTTATGGGATATATAGTGGGAAGGATATACATAACCGTTGACAGAAAAAGCAAAGAAGACCGGGCTAAAAGCATTATTAAAATGCAGGATTCATTACTTAAAGAAAAAATATCGGTTGTTCTTTATCCCGAAGGCACACGCAATCGCACGAACGAACCCTTGATTGATTTTAAAGACGGAGCATTCCGCCTGGCTGTTGATACACAAGTACCTATAGCAGTTCTTACCATTTTAAATTCAGCTGAATTTTCGCCTGCGCATAAATTTATGCAGCTAAGGCCCGGCACCTTGAAAGCTGTTTGGACGGAACCGATCCCTACCCAAAATATGACGTCCAAGGATATACCCCGCCTGAAAGAACTGGTAAGGCAAAGGATATTGCAAACGTTACAACAGTATTCCAATTCTTAAAAACGGGAATAGTAAAATTTAACATTCCTGCTGCCTCCTGCTCCCTGTTTTAGCCTATATTTGAGAGTTATAAGGATGACAGCCTCATATCGCATATTAATTTCGAAGTTAGACGAGTTTATTCGCAAGTATTACAGGAATCAACTTGTACGGGGAGCACTTTATACTCTCTCCCTGGGTCTTTCTTTGTATATCACTATTGTAATTGCCGAATATTATGGCGATTTCAGCATTACACTTCGCACCATTTTATTCTACTCTTTTTCAGCAGGCATTTTGTTTGTATTGGGCCGGTATATTGCCATCCCCACTTTCAAATTATACCGTATTGGTGATGTATTGAGCTATGAGGATGCAGCACAAATTATTGGTAAGCACTTTACCGAAGTACAGGATAAGCTATTGAATATACTCCAGCTTAATAAACAACTGCCGGAAGCAGGAACTATTGCTTTATTAGAGGCCGGCATAGAACAAAAAATAAAAGAAATAAAACCCATTCCGTTTCCGGTGGCCATTGATATTTCGCACAACCGTAAATATGTTCCTTATGTAGCGGCACCTTTATTTCTTATTCTTTTATTGTGGCTCGTTGTCCCATCGCTGTTGAAGCAAGGCACCAAACAAATGTTCAAGTACAATACTTATTTCCCTAAGATGGCGCCATTCGATTTTGTGATTGAAAACAACGATTTGAAAGCCATACAACAAAAAGATTTCACACTGAAATTAAAGATAAAAGGCAACCAGCTTCCGCAGGATGTTTTTATTCAATACGATGGCAGCACTTTTAAAATGAATAAGGGAGATAACACTTCTTTTGAATATACTTTCCGCAATGTGCAGCATAATGAAACGTTCATCTTCCAGGCAGCAGGATACAATTCAAAAGAATACACCCTTACGGCTCTGCCTGAACCTCAATTAGTGAACTTTGATATCACTCTGCACTACCCGAAATATATCGGCAAAAAAGATGAAACACTGCACAATACGGGTGATTTATCTATCCCGCAGGGGACAATGGTACAATGGAATTTTAATACCCACAATACCGATAAATTGCAGTTACGGTTCTCTGATTCAGCCACTGCATTAAGTCCTTCTAGCAAAGATGCCTATTCATTCAGCCGCAAGTTTATGCAGAGTGGAAATTACTCCATATCCGTTTCTAATCAATATTTTATTAATCACGATTCGGTAAAATATGCCATACAAGTAATACCCGATCTATATCCATCTATACAAGTGGAGCAAAAGCAAGATTCCGCTTCGTCGAAGCAATTATATTTCAATGGAAACATTAAAGATGATTATGGTTTTACGAGACTTGTTTTCACCTACCGCATATATAATTCTGACGACTCCTCAGCCCATTCAGGTATTGTCCATAAAACGGAGCTAGCTGTCAGTAAAAGTCAACTGCAACAGCCTTTTTATTTTTATTGGGATATGGATACTCTCTCCCTTGCCCCCGGCCAACAAATGGAATACTACTTTGAGGTATGGGATAATGATGGGGTAAATGGACCCAAATCAATCAAAACGAATCCTATGTTTTTTAAGGTTCCTTCAATGGAAGAAATTGTAAAAAATACCGAAGATAATAACAACCATGTTCAAAATGAGATCAGCAAAACGGTTGAACAAGCCAATATTCTGCAAAGCGAAATGGAGCAAGAAAGAGCAGACCTCTTCAACAAACAGGAAATGAACTGGACCGACCGCAAGAAAATGGACAACCTGTTGCAAAAACAACTCGATTTACAGAAAAAGGTGGATGACCTTGCTAAAAAGAACAAGGAAAATACCAAGAAACAATGGGAATACCAGAAGAAAGATTCCGAGCTGATGGCTAAGCAGGATGAACTGCAAAAGTTATTCAATCAACTGGCAAACGACAGCATTAAAAAGAAGCTGGAAGAATTGCAAAAAATGCTTAGTAAAATGAATAAGGAGGATGTGCAGCAACAACTGGAAAAGCTCACTTCCAATAACCAGGATTTTAAAAAGGAATTGGAACGCACCCTCGAATTATATAAGCGGCTCGACTTTCAACAACAATTGCAACAAAATCAGCAACGGCTCGATTCGCTGGCCCAAAAGCAAGAACAATTGAGTAATGAATCGAAAGAAAATAAGAATAAGGATGGCGCCATGCAACAAGAACAGAAGAAACAAGATGAACTGAACAAAAATTTTCAGGATGTAGCCAAAAACCTCGAAAATCTGGATAAGAAAAACAGCGAGTTAGAAGAACCTACCCAATACAAAAATCCCGAACAACAATCACAATCTGTGCAGCAGGAAATGCAGAACAGCAGCCAGCAATTATCGAAAAATAATTCGAGTAAGGCTTCTCAATCGCAAAAAAGTGCAGCGAGTAAGATGAAAGAAATGGCTAGCCAGCTTTCAAAAATGGAGGTGAATATGGAATCGCAATCAGAGGAAGTGGATGAGGCTACCTTGCGCAACATTTTAAACAATCTTGTTACCCTTTCTTTTGCGCAGGAAGACTTAATGGATAAAGTCACTTCCAGCGGGCAAACCAACGTGCAATATTCCGATATCGCATACAAACAAAAAGAATTACAGGAAAATGCTTCTACCATAGCCGATAGCCTCTATAAATTGAGCAAAAGAAATTTGAAGTTGCAAAGCATTGTGAACCAGGAAATGGATAAGATTAACCGAAACATGAAAGGGGCAGTTAATGAAATGGAAGAAAGGCATGCTCCGCAAGCTGCCTCGAACCAGCAATATTCCATGACATCCATCAACAACCTGGCCCTGCTCTTAGGTGATGCATTAGCCGGTATGCAACAATCGCAATCAAAAAACCATTCGCCGGGAATGGGCAGTTGTAATAAACCGGGCGGAATGGGTAGCAAACCTTCTATGTCGCAATTGCGCCAAATGCAAGAGCAATTATCCAAACAACTGGATGCCATGAAGAATGCTATGAAAAACGGTCAAAATCCGGGTCAGAAACAAGGCAATAAGCCTGGTGGCAAACCGGGCGACCAAAACCAGGGCACCAGTGAGGGGCTTGCCAAAATGGCAGCCGAGCAGCAATATATCCGCCAACAAATGCAACAAGCCGAAGAGGAAATGGGTGATAATAAGCAAGGTGCCGGGCAACTGGATGATATTGCAAAACAAATGAGTAAGAACGAAGAAGACATTGTAAACCGTCAAATAACGGATGCTACCATGCAACGCCAGCAACAAATTATAAAACATCTGCTGGAATATGAAAAGGCAAAACAAACTCAAGGGCAAAACCCTGAATTTGAATCACATGTAGCTAAAAAGCAAATTTTTGGTAACCCTAATCCTTTTTTAGAGTATAATACGGAGAGAACAAAGCAGGATGAATTGCTAAAAACCGTCCCGCCCGATTTGAATTCATTTTACAGAGATAAGGTAAATCAATATTTCAACTCATTCCAGGAATGATAAAAATTTCCCCGCAACATGCTTACTAAATCTTCGCCTGATAAGGCGTCCGGCTTACTTAACGGCCAGCAACTTGAATTACCTTCCGGTGCCGAGGGAATTCATATTATGGAAAAACTGATTGAAATGATTTGCTCCACCTATAAATTGGGTGAAGATTACTATGGCAATATACTAGTAGCCGTAACTGAAGCAGTAAATAATGCCATTTATCACGGTAATAAGGCAGATCCTGACAAAAAAGTGCATGTGGGTTTTAAAACCAATACAACTTCGGTATCCTTTTATGTAAGAGATGAAGGTTCCGGTTTCGATTTTGATAACCTCGCCGATCCTACCGATCCTGGTAATATTGAAAAACCAAGCGGCCGCGGGATCTTTTTAATGAAACACCTGGCCGATGATGTTCAATTTTCCGATGGCGGCTCCTGTGTTTCCATCAGTTTTAACATACTGCCGGTGCGCAATAATTAAAGCCTTTTGTGGCATCAGGAATTACATTTAAGGTTGAAGAAAACCTGGAATTTTCTTTAAAGAAAAAAACAGCCATAAGAAATTGGATTAACATGATATTGAAACGGGAGGGCAAAACTTCCGGAAGCATCTCCTATTTTTTCTGTACAGACGATTATCTTCTCCACATAAACCGCCAATTCCTCAAGCACGATTTTTATACCGACATTATCACTTTTGATTATTCCGAAAAAACAAAAGTGGAGGGAGAAATATTTATTAGTATAGAACGGGTGAAAGAGAATGCGCATTCATTCAAGCAATCCTTTGAAAGGGAATTGATGCGCACAATTATTCATGGTATATTGCATCTATGTGGTTACAGCGATAAAACAACTGCGGATAAAAAAGCCATGCGGACAAAGGAAGACGAAGCCATAAAGCTAAAAACTAAAGCTACTAATTAAGAATACTGAATTCTTATTCATTGCCTCTTTTATTCCTTACACCTTGTTAATAAGTTTCTATGAGGAGGGTATTTTAAGGGCCTCTGTTGTTGGTATTTTTGCTGTATAAACAATCATGCAATGAAAGCGAAATTTCTTTTACTAGCCCTTCCGGGTTTATTTTTAGTTTCTTGCGGTGGTTCCGCTGACAAAGAAGCAGCAAAAAAAGCAAATGACTCTATTGCGGCTGCCCATCACTTCGACTCCCTGCAAAATGCTATAAAAATGATGCGCCAGCAAGATTCTATAGAGTCTGCCAAAGCGTCTGACACTGCTAAAAAAACTGACAGCCCCCAAGGTCAGAAATAAGCTTTATCATAGCCCATATATTTAAGTTTAACCATTTTTCTCCCCAGCATGAAAACCATTCTTATTACTACTGGATTAGCTCTTATTATCAGTTTCTACTCTTGCGTTCCGGCTAATAAACTTACCGAAGAACAAAACAAAAGAAAGGCGTGCGAGGCGCAACTTGCTGCCATGAAAGCAGCTGATGATTCGTGCGAAGTGAGCCGTACAGAGCTTAAAGCAAGAGTAGGGTTGTTGGAAAATGAGGTTAATACATTGAAGCAAGACACTGCATCATCGGGCCTGCGATGCCGTGAAATATCTGACAAGTATGACAACCTGAGCAAATTGAACGACGAATTGCAGGCAACTTATACTGCCTCCTTAAAAGGAAGCGAAAGCAATACCGATAAAATGATGAAACAAATGCAGGCTACACAGTCACAGTTATTGGAAAAAGAAGACCAGCTTAATAATGAGCAAAGGCACCTGGATTCGTTAAATATGAAGTTGCGCGACCGCGAAGCCAGAGTGGCTCAATTGGAAACTATTTTAAAGAGTAAGGATGCTGCTGTTGATTTGCTTAAGAAAAGAATCAGCGATGCCTTGCTGGGTTTTGCAGGTAAAGGAATTTCTGTTTATGAGAAAAACGGAAAAGTATATGTATCCATGCAGGAGGCCTTACTGTTCCCCAGCGGAAGCACCCAAGTGCGACCTGAGGGTATAGAAGCATTAAATACGCTTGCCAAGGCGCTGGAATCGGATACCGATATAAATGTAATGGTAGAGGGCCATACCGATAATGTGCCCATGCATGGCGCAGGTGATATAAAAGATAATTGGGACTTGAGTGCTATGCGGGCAACTTCGATTGTTAAAATATTGTTACACGATGCCAAAATAGATCCTAAACGTTTAATGGCATCCGGCGTTAGTGAGTACGACCCGGTTGATATTGGCAATACTCCGGAGGCAAAACAAAAAAATAGGAGAACGGATATTATCCTTTCTCCTAAATTAAGCGAACTATTTAAGATTTTGAATACACAATAAAAGTCTATAAACAAAAAAAGGAAGGCATTAACCTTCCTTTTTTATTGTAACAATACTTGAAATTTTATTTCTGAATTACGAGTTTACCTTCTCCAATTAAATTACTTCCGGTTTCAGTAATAACTCTATATAAATAGATACCTACAGGATTACTTCCCAAGTCTATGGTAGTAGTGCTTGAATTCAATTTTGTGGTATATACCTTTTCTCCAAGCATATTAAACACTTCTATCATCGATTGCTCTGTATTGCCTTGCAATGAAACAGTGAACTGACCTTTATTCGGGTTAGGATACACCTTTATATTATTAGCCGATATAATTTGGTTTACACCAAGGGTATTTGTAGAATCACCCGACAAAGAAAAGTTATCATATCTTGTATTATGGCTGCCAATGGAAGGGCCAGGATAGCCAATCCTTATAGCAAAATTCGGATTATTATTAACGGAAGGGTCCGAAGTAAAATTAAGGGTGCGAAGCTCCCAAAAGCTATTCCCTAATTCGTAATTAGTAACTAATATGGTATCTGGTGTAGGTTTACCGCTTAAATTAAAGGTATCCATTGCTGTTGTAAGTTTCTTCCAGGTAGCGCCATCAGTTGTATAGGAAAGCGTGTTGTATGGTATGTTGCCTGTGCTTGATGTAGAAAGGGCAAAATTGAACACTACGTTAATATATCCAGTTGTTGGCATATAAAAAGTCATAAATGAACCGGTAGCAGGGTTATTTGCTTTAATAAAAAGATTTCCTGCTTCTTCTATGTCCTCATCTGCCTGGCTGCTTCCGAGATAAGGCACCGCTTTACCGGTACCGCTATCATTGCCCAGTAAAGGCAAATCATTTACCCATGACAACTCGGGGTATAAATTACCATTGTATTTAATACCATGATAATAGCTGCTGCCCACTAATACTGAATCATCGCAGGGAGTTGGCGTTCCACCTTCCTGTCCGGTACTGGTTTCATTTACTAAAACGCCATTTGTGCTTGGACGAGTGTATAAAATTCTGGCTTTATTAGCTCCCGGCCTTGAATAATTGGCCCATAATGGAAGAGTTTTATTCATAGAATCTACATGAAGCGTATTGGCATACGAAAATGCCGTTCCAAGGCTATCGCCTCCAACATTGCCGCCACCGGCTTTACTGTTAAAGTCCCAATAGTAAATTACTTTTAATTGCGCATTGGTCAATGCAGCAAAGCATAAGCTAATTGAGCATATTAGCAATGCTTTTTGAATAGTTTTTTGTGTTTTCATTGTTTAGGTTTTAGTTTCGGCAATATTATTGCAATGCTATTACCCTAATATAACTGTAGAATTAAGTTTTTAGATCAATGGTATTCTGTAAGTTACAGCATATAAAGAAGCTATATACTTCCCAACTTAAAGTTTTGAATGCCGGTAGAAATATATTGCTTTCAGGCTCATTTTCCCTGCGATTTCTCTTTATCCTTAATCCTAATAATAGAATCTAATTTTTTCTGGTCAGGTGCAGGGTGGTCAATTCCAATAAGCTTTTTTGGATGTATGGAATCTTTTTTGCTCCGGTTATTTGTGCTCCTTTTTTGTGGAACAGGTTTCACTTTATGAGGAGAATTACTTGATTTCGGCTTGATATTTTTATGGGGTTCCACCTTTTTTATTTTGGCAGTATCCTGAAAATAGTGCGAGCTGATTAAATTAGCGCCCGATGTAGTTTGATACCAAATAGCGCCTATGGCAAAAAATAAAATACTCCGCATATTACTAAGAGCCGTTAAGAATCAATTCGTAATAATAATCTTCTCGTTTTTAATAATTTGTTCTTCATTTTTTATAACGAGAAAATACACCCCTTCCGAAAGATTTGCCTTATTGAATGAAAAATTGTTATCTCCCATTCTCCCTTGCCCTGTATACAATTGCCTTACCATTTTTCCATTCATATCCATAACATTGATGGAAAGATTAGCGGTAGTAGCATTCAACGTAAAATCAACACTGAATGTACTTACAATAGGATTAGGATAAACTTTGGCAGAAGTTGTTGCAGCAAGCGCTAAATTATTTACACCTGCATCGCTATGCGTCCCGCTAATTTCTGCAATCCAGGTACTCCAATTATTTTTAGTTGTTCCATACGAGCCATTCATCCAAATAGTAGGAGAAGTGCCTGCATGAAAACGTGTTGTTCCGCTATAATCACCCCATCTTTCCAGCGTATTCGAAGTATAGCTAACATAGCTCTTACCCGATTGCACTACAGTATAATTTTGCGACCAGCTCATGGAATTATCACAATTTATAACTCCTATGCCGGGATACGTGGCAGCACTGCTTACCCCGAATCCAATCATTACGCCGGCATCGGTGGGAGAAGTTGCGTAGGAAACAACCGCTGGGTATGCAAAATCAGTGGTGCCTGCATCGCCAACTTCTGAAGACTGATTCGTTAATAATGAAACATCGAGACGATTGTAGTTTATACCGGACCAACCGCTGCCAATATCGCAATGAAATACAAAATGAATTAATCCGTTGAGATAAAAGCCACTTAAAGCCCTGCACCCTGCAAGCCCTGAATTAAGTTTGCAAGTTGTGCCCAGCTGTGCTGCATTGCCTGCAGGCGAATATGGAGTAGTAACTATGGGATAGTAATTCATTACGGGACTATGGTATTGGTCGGTTGTAATTTCATATAAATTGATGGAGGAACCTCCATTATTTTCCGTAGAAACCAAATAAATTCCCGGGCCATAAGTGCTATTTTGACCATACGAAACAGGCAGAAGCGTAAAAGGAGAACCACTGATACCTGACCAATATTGCCAAGTTAACGAAGCACCCGCATATCCTTCTGTTTTATCAATTTGGTATACAACCGACTGATCATATCTATTTTTGGGTTGCGAGTACAGATTGCCTGATACAAATAATTCATTATTTGACACAGCTATTTTAGGATAATCAAATGCATCGCCAACACTTAAAGGGTCTCCTGTTAAGGTATACACCCACCAACCATCAGCAGGATTATTTGTCTGCGAAAAACAAATAACTATTTTGTCATTCGCTCCTAACGGATATTCCTGGCAAAAAAGAATAAACCTGTCAGCTCCCGGATCATACAACACGGTAGGATCGCAAACACCCGTGATGTTTGCATTATTTATAAAATTTACTATATTACTGCTATAGGTATTGTTCCCCAATGTATCATAGTATTGAATTAAAACATTTGAAACACTTACTATAATGCCACCATTAGAAATAGCCAGATTATTATCAAGGGGAGAGAAGCCATTTGCCGAATTGCCTTGGAAACTATGACGTATGATCGGGTTAGCAGCATCTATTGACCTGTTTGCGTTTTTATGCCCTGCCGATTGTGTTTTTTTTAGTTCATCTTTCAAAGCAACTATAGAATCTAAAAATTCTTCATTCGGCACTGTAGGCTCAGACCATTGTAACTTTTGCGTTAATATGGGCTGCCATTTAAGGTCGACACTTGGCGTATGAATTTCTCCTATGAATGTAGCTTTTAATGTACGCGATGGCAAAGAGTAACCTACCCTTTTACTTTCATCCATTTTTGGTTTAGCTTCCTGTGCAGATATATGTAAACAAGGTATTATTATAGAGGCCAGTAATAGCAAAGACATTTTCATGGTGGTAATTTTTGGTATGAATTTACAAACATACCTAAAATATATTAAGATAGAATATATTCCCTTAATGCCCCCGGCTTGCTTACTATTTTAAATCAAGCTTCACAGTATAGTCACTGTATTCCAGTATATACACGGCATTATTTTCGTAGCCGGTTGTAGGACTCATAGGGAGCATATTAAATGATGTCTGCAATCCCCTGTATTTTATATCTCCAAGGTGCCCCTGCAAATCAGTGCCATATAGCTGTAAAAGAGTGCCGTAAAATAGAGTTGCATCATATCCTTCGTAAGAAAAGTAGCCCGGCTCCGATAAATAATACTCCCGGTACTTTGATATAAATTTTTTAGTCGGTACATTGGTATAATCCACAAATTCGTTGGAAGGAAAATGCAATCCCAGTGTATCCAAATTTTCGGCAGCAAGTGCATCGTTATTAGCCCAGTTATGCATACCGAATACTATAATAGAATCTCTGTGTGCATAGCGTGAATTAGCCAGTTCATTCACAAACTTTGCCACAAAAGGCGCACCTTCATAAGCCATTACAATAACATTAACCTGTGTGTTGCTTATTTTTGTTGCGAGCCCGTTCACACCTCCGAGGCTTTCTACTGTACGAAGCGTATCCTTATTTCCCAACGCAGAATCGGTTTGGTGAAAACGCTTTTTAAAAGCTATATAATATTGTTGGTTAGCATCTCTGTTATGAATAACAATAATATTATTGCGGCTGTAATGAGATGCAATGTAGTCGGCCTCTACTTCTGTTTCCGTAAGTACCGATGGCCTTATTTTACTTGCCCAGGGATTATTTTTTAATACATAATTTTCGCCTGAAAGAGGTGAAACAATTGGTATGCGGTGAATTCCGGCAAACCTGGCCACTCTTACAAAATGAGAAGGATACGGGGGACCAATAATCAGGTTCATGTTCAGCAATTCGGGTCTCCTCAGGATAGAATCAACCACAAAAGAGGAACTATCGGAAACCGATGAAATATTATATATATGCAGATTCACTTTTAATCCTTTTCTCGAAAGCGAATCAAGCGCCACAATCATGCCATGATAAAAATCAATCGATATCTGGGTTATAAGCGGAATTTTTTCTGTACCATTAAGTAGATGGTTTAACCGGAGGGTATCGGAACCATCGGCAGTAAAAGGCATTATGAGGGCTATATTGTAGCGGTTAAATCGCTTGCCCGTATCTTTATAATTACCGGGAGGATTTACGTGCTGATTGCCTGCCAGTATATTATTCCGGTTATTTTCTGCAGCTTGATTTTGTGCTACAAGTTGCTCGTATGCCTGGGCCTCGGTCTTGGTACTGTTAGGTGTTGGAGCGTGTTGTGTGGCAATATGTATGGTATCTTTTAAAGTGGTGTGCTTTTCCGGCGGTTTGCTTTTTGCTGCCACGTGGGTAACCGAAATAATTATCCTTTCTCCTACTTTCAAGCCTTCTCCTGCAAGGCCCGGATTAAGGCTGTCAATAGCACCTACAGTAGTGTTGTAACGTTTTGCAAGAGAGTAAAGTGTTTCCTTACCTACCACATCGTGATATATATAATTACCCTTTGCCGATGAAGTGTCTGCTGTTTTTACAATAATAGGAATCATCAATGTATCGCCGGGATGAATGCCTTCCATGGCAGAAGGGTTTGCAAAAACAACATCCTTGGGCTGTTCATTATATTTTTCAGCAATGCCATATATAGTTTCTCCTTTGCCTACAATATGCCTGTAATATTTTTTGCCGTTTTTCTTAACCGTTACATCGTTAGCATTATTTTGAGCTGATAAAAAACCCGGCATAAAGGAGCAAAAAATAAGCACCATAAAGCATAGATGATGCCTATACTTTATAAACTTTACGAACTTTATAAACTCTTTGCTTACTCCCATTCTATCGTAGCAGGAGGTTTAGAACTGATGTCGTATACTACGCGGTTTATGCCTTTCACCTTATTAATAATATCGTTTGAAATTTTACCGAGCACTTCATAGGGCAAATGGCACCAGTCGGCAGTCATACCGTCGGTAGAGGTTACAGCACGCAGTGCAACTACGTTTTCGTAGGTGCGCTCATCTCCCATCACGCCTACCGAACGCACGGGTAACAGAATAGTGCCTGCCTGCCACACTTCATTGTAAAGATTATGCGATTTTAGATTCTCAATAAAGATAGCATCTGCTTCTTGCAACAAACGAACTTTTTCGGGAGTAATGTCTCCTAAGATGCGTATAGCGAGCCCTGGCCCAGGGAAGGGATGCCTTCCAATTATATTTTCATCTACACCTAATGCTTTACCTACCCTGCGCACTTCATCTTTAAACAGAGTATTCAAGGGTTCTACTATTTTCAAATTCATTTTTTCGGGAAGACCGCCTACATTATGGTGCGATTTAATAGTCATAGAAGGACCTTTCACACTTACCGATTCTATTACATCCGGGTATATGGTTCCTTGTGCGAGCCACTTTACATCTTTTACCTTGTGGGCCTCCTGATCGAATACTTCAATAAATACACGACCGATTGCTTTCCGTTTCTTCTCGGGGTCTTCTATTCCCATTAAAGCAGCATAAAACATATCTTTAGCATCTACGCCTTTCACATTCAGACCCATATCGCGGTATGAATGCAATACACTTTCAAATTCGTCTTTGCGTAAGAGGCCATTATCTACAAAAATGCAATAGAGGTTTTTGCCAATGGCTTTGTTGAGCAATACAGCCGCAACCGATGAATCTACCCCACCCGAAAGCCCCAGCACCACCTTATCGTTTCCTATTTTTTCACGAAGCGCTTGAATAGTTGATTCAATAAATGAGTCGGGTGTCCAGTTTTGAGAACATCCGCAAATGTTCACCACAAAATTTTTCAGTAGTTTGCTTCCTTCGGTGGTATGATATACCTCCGGGTGAAACTGTATGCCGTAAATATTTTTCCCATTAAGCCTGAAGGCTGCAGCTTCTACGCTTTCAGTGCTGGCAATAAGGGTAGAATCTTTTGGGAGAGCAGAAATGGTATCGCCATGCGACATCCACACCTGGCTGCGTGGACTTAATCCTCTAAGTAAATCATTATCACCATTAATTATATTGAGATGCGCCCTGCCATATTCCCTTGTATTGGAACGCGCCACATTGCCCCCCAATTTATGCGCCATCAATTGGGCGCCATAGCATATACCCAGAAGAGGTAATTCGGTAATTTGATGATTTGATGATTTGATAATCGCATCAAATTCTATATCAGGGGCATTGGTATCATAGACTGAAAAAGGGCTGCCTGAAAAGATAATTCCCTTAATCCCCTTTATGGTTTCAAGGGCTTTTTTGGCATGATTATAAGGATGAATTTCACAATACACATTCAGTTCTCTTACCCGGCGGGCAATTAGCTGGGTAAATTGAGAGCCAAAATCAAGGATTAAAATGGTTTCTTGCATAGGAAGTACAAAGATGGGGAAAAAACGGGATATTTTTAATTATCTACTTTTACTTTATTAGAAATCAGCCATATAGCAATGGTATTCGGCACTACCTATACGCTCCTCTCGACCTCTCCTTTTTATTCCTCAACAAGTACCTCTACCGAAAACTCAAACGGGTCGAAGTTTTCTTTGAGTAAATCAAAAAACGCTGTTCCGTGTTGAATATAAAAAGGAATAAAATTATCGCTGCGATCTTGCAAGGCACCATTGGGAAAGAGGTATTCTTTTATCTTCCTGATTTTAGTTACCGAGGTTTCTTCCTTTTGTTTCTTTACCCGCACCAGCTTTGTTTCAAGCGTTTTCAATGCATTCAGTTGTTTCTGTAATTCCGCTTCGGTAGTAGCAACCAGGGTTGGATCCGTTTCCTGCACTTTATTACCCAGCGAAGCATAAATATTTTTCAGCTCCCCTCCTACTTTCTCAAAATCAGGCAGGCCATCTGAACTTTTAGTGATAAACTGTTTGATGAGACTTTCTGCATCGTTGAACACATCTTTCACCTCCAAGCCCAATTTATCTAGTTTTTGGTTTATCGGCGAAGAGATAATAAGTGCAGAATTTCGTGGTACCAAGACAGGAAAAGGGACTTTATAATATTCGAAAACATCTTTCAATTGCAGCCAATACACTATTTCTGAAGGACCACCCACATAAGCAATGTTAGGCAATATACACTGCTGATACACGGGACGCATCAATACATTCGGGCTGAATTTTTCAGGTGACTTTTTTATCAACTCAATAATTTCATCTTGACTGAATGTAGTTGACGTATTTACAATTTCAAATTTGCCGCCTTTTTTTTCAATACGGTTACGTCCGTTTTCATCTATGTAAAACAGGTTTATTTCTCTTGGGTTTACCTGCGCCTCTATCCCGGCATCTGCAAGCCTTTTGTTGGTATCGGTTACCAGCTTGAATGAATTATTATTTACTAATTCATCGGTTAAAATGGGCGAAAAAATATTCTTCAAACCGGCATTATCGGGCTCGAGGATGACCAATCCGTATTTGCCAACTAAATAATTTACAAATGAAAAAGTAGCTTGTGCCAAGGTTGTTTCGCCACCATAGGCTTGGGAAATGAGTCGTTTTAATTCCTGCACATTTTCTCCTTCGCCCATAATAGCATATACTGATTCCATAACAGGCGCCAGCAAGTTAAGTGATAATCTTCCAACAGGAGCATTATTAGATTCCATACTCCATTCCACTTTTTTACCAAATATATAAGCATGGTTTATTTCAGCAAAATCGTGGTCTTCGCTGGCTATCCAGTA
>Ga0134125_10000014_pt1 | contig 284327 bp, 288 predicted proteins | sample KB31751_FD_96464 | JGI IMG/M metagenome (GOLD analysis project Ga0134125, IMG submission 96464) | Terrestrial soil microbial communities with excess Nitrogen fertilizer from Kellogg Biological Station, Michigan, USA - KB3-175-1 | ecosystem: Environmental > Terrestrial > Soil > Unclassified ...
AAACAAGCGATCATGGCTGGCGGCAGTGTCGCGAATTTTATCAATCGCATCGAGCGCCGTATTCACGGCCGTATCAAAACCGATGGTGCTGTCGGTGCCGAAGATATCGTTGTCGATGGTGCCGGGCACTCCGGTGACGGGAATTTTGTGCTCTTCCCAAAGAGCGTGGGCGCCGCGAAAAGATCCATCGCCACCAATGCAGACCAGTCCTTCAATGCCAGCTTCTTTCAAATTTTTTGCGGCCAAGGCGCGAGTTTCCGCTCTTAAAAACTCAGGACATCTCCCGGTTTTTAACATCGTGCCGCCTCGTTGAATAATATTTGCCATGGATCTCAGTGTGAGCGGTTGAAATTTTTTATCGAGCATGCCGGAGTAGCCACCCAAAACACCAATGACTTCAGCGCCATGATTAATCCCGATGCGCACCACGGCCCGAATCGCCGCATTCATTCCCGGTGCATCACCGCCACTCGTATAAACCCCAATTTTTTTCATCCTTAAAAGGTACGCCGTTCTTTTTTGGGAAGCAACGTTTCACAAAAGAGGCAGCGTATCTAAAAAGGAGCAAAGAACTCGACCAAAGGAGGCCTAGTTTCCCATTTGGTTCTCTCAAAGATTTCCCGAAAGGTTTATTGATGAGTCTTTACGAATTTGACGATTACAAAACATTTTTTAATTCTTGGGTGGAGCAATTGCCAAAGAAAGGGCATGGCGAATATCGCCGCCTAGCAAATGCTTTAGGAATTTCGACGACCATGATTTCGCAAGTCTTCAAGGGCGATAAGCATGTCAGTCTTGAGCTGGCTTGTGAGATTTGTGATTATCTCAATTTCAATGATGAAGAAACTGAATACTTTCTTTTGCTTGTCGAACTTTCAAGAGCGGGCTCGCACAAATTGCGCAGTAAATTTCAGCGGCTGATCAAGGCTCGTCAGGAAAAAGCCAAAAAAATTGAAAATCGAGTCAAAAAAGATCTCGAACTTTCAGAACAAGCGAAATCTGTTTTTTACTCGAGCTGGATTTATTCCGCCGCTCGATTGCTGAGTGCGGTTCCAGAGTATCAAGACGTCTCATCGATTGCGCAAAAATTAAATTTACCACGCCAACAAATTCAAAAGGTAGTTTCGTTTTTGGTCGAAAACGGCCTGTGTGAATGGAAAGAGCAAAAGCTGACTACGGGAAATGTGGCGACTCATTTGGGCTCCTCCAATTTGATGGTCGCCAAGCATCATCAGAATTGGCGACTGCAAGGTTTTCAGAAAATGATCGGCAACAATGATGACGATTTATTTTTTACTTTACCATGTGCCCTTTCCAAAAAAGATAAAGAACTTATTCGGGCCAAGCTGCTTGAGTGGATCGTTGAAATCCGAAAAATCGTTGGCCCTTCTGATTCAGAAGTCGTCCAGTGTTTAAATATTGATTGGTTTGAAGTCTAATTGCCGTCGTAATTTCGAAAGCCTTGCGCGGCCAACCACGATTTCAGTTCGCCGACATCCAGAGTCGTTTCGTCAGTCATTAATTCTTTTCCGAGAGTTCGCACGTCGGCATAATCATTTTCATTGAGGCTTAAATGTCGGCTCGGTTTAAAGGTGCCCCAGCGTTGATAAGTTTTGTAACAAGAACGAGTGTTATCTTTATATTGATCAGCGGTGGCTTTTGAAAAAGTCACTATTCGTGCCTGAGAGAGGCACAAATCCAAACTGTCTGAGAACTCCAGAATGCGCACGCCGATCAGCATTTCATGCATCATCAAACGAGCGCGGTCCAAATCATTCATTTTTTTATTGAAAAAAGTCATATCAATCCAAACTTCATTCAAATTTTGATAAGCCAATTGATCAAAATCAATAAAGTCTACGCCCATGACAAAGGCTGGGAGCTTTTTGATCGGCCCTGGCACAATATACCAAGTTCGATCCAAGACCACATGCCAAAGGTCGGCAGCAAATTCAGGAAAGCGCTGCTCAAGATCGTTGAGAATTGGCAAAAGTGTTTTTTTAAATTCAGGCAAAGTGCGAATATCAACTGCAAAAGACTCAAGCGGGCGACCTTCTTTTCCAATGCCACCACCACCATCTGAAGGACCATTATTATTTGTTGGCGCCGGAAGGCCCGCCGTTGATTGCGGCGTTGGTCCGGCTGCTTGAATGGTGTTCTTTTCAACCGTACAGGCTGAAACAAACAAGGCTAAAATGAAAAGGGCGCTGATCAATTTCATTTTCTGATGTCCGTCACAAATCTTTGTTCTGCGAGATTGTTAAAAGAAAAACTGCGTTCAATCATTTTGCCTTTGAGTTTCTGAATCAGGACAATCTGATTATTGCCCAGGTCGAAATAAGCACTCTGAGCTGTAAAAGTTTCTGATTTCAAATTCTTTTCCGAAAGGGTCACTTGCGGGGCGTGGCCGAAAGTATAGAGCGGTGCTAATTCAGTACCTAATGCGGACTCACTTTTCACTTCCAAGCATTTTGCTTTTTGCGGAGTGCAAATCGCAAAGACCACATTCTTCATTTCTGAAGAAGAGCCTGCTTGAGCCGTTGCCGTCGCAAGGACGGCAACCAATGAAAAGAGAGTCGCAACAAATTTCATGTTAGATTCCACAGTCCGAGCTGAGCAAAAATGTTTCGGCGTCGTTTTTAGGGAACAAGCCACCCAGAGATTTATCGCCTAAGCTCACGGCTTCACCGCAAGTATTGAACTTGACTGGCGCAACCGAGCGTAAATCTTGAACTGGCTTTGTCAAGAAGGAGCGAATATCCAAAGTGGTGTTTTTCGAATCCCCATTCGCAGTATCCAAGGCGGTGCTGAAAGGGCCAGCCAAAGCTTGGTTCAAAACTGCAATGATGCGTTGAGCTTCATCTTTGTCGGTGATGCAGATTCCTTTTTCAAAAACATAACCTTTTCTATTTTGCTGATCTTCTCCCAAAGCACAAAGACGATCTTGATATTGCAAAGCCCATTTTTCTGCGGCTCCAAAATCTGCTCCTAAGTTCATAATGTCAGCAAGGGCGTTGTCCGCGCGTAATTTGCCAACCGTTGGAACGGACAAGATCAGTTTCTGTTGCTGTTGTTGAGTCAGGTTGTCGTTGTTCAATTGCTGCATGATTTGGTCGATGCCTTCAGCGCTATAAGATGTATAAAAATCATAAGTCAAAACCAGGCCTGAGACCATTTGGCCAAGAGCAATCACATCGGCAGAATTCATTTTTTTCATGGCGGCCGCTGAATAATTGCAATCCACAGACATATTGCCGTCATCCGAAGAAGCGTTATTTACGACACAAGAGTCATAGGCTTGTTTTTGAATTTCATCCTGCCAAACGCTGGGATTGAGGTAAATTGTCATTTCAAGATTGGCATTCTGCTTCAGAAATGTTCTCAAAGCCGAGTAACCTTCACGTTGTTCGACCAGAAGACTTTGCATGTCACCGATGGTTTTAATATCTTCTTTGCCATCGAGAAGGAAAGTTTTCATTGGAGACTCAGGAAATTTTTTGATGTTGTCCTCGAGCTTATTGATATCTCCATAAGTGCGGGCATAAGGTTTGATGCGAGTTAAAATTCCACGAAAACTCATCATCGGTTTTAAAAAGGCTTTATAAAATTGAGCTTTTTGATTTTGCGGATCTTTCTCTAAAGTCATCGAGAAAATCTGATCGGCCAGCATCCAAGTATAAGGACCCATCAGTTGTTCACCGGCATCAGCCAGTTGGCTTGCGTCCATGGACTCTTTGTTGGCGGTGATGGTGACTTTCTGAGTGGCTGCCGTCGTCTCGGTCTTTGTACCGCCGCTACAGGCTGTCAGCTGAGAAATAACTGCTGTTGTGAGCAGTAAAGTTGAGAATGCTTTTTTCATGATCGAACTCCTTTGTTTGTTGCGGACTGCCGCTTTGTTTTATGCGGTGATCCTGCCAACAAGCTAATCGCATCGATAGATCAAGTTTGTGAACTTCAAACAGGCGTTTTTACCAAATAGTAAACACGGATCCTCAAGTCGCAATAAGCCAACCAAGAACCATCAAGAATGATTCCAACATGGAAAGACTTAAGAAGGATTCTGGGTGGACATGGGAACAAAATACCTGTCAAAGAAATCGACAGAGGACGAAAATGAGTCTTCCAAAAACAAAAAGCCCGGTTCATCACCGGGCTTTTCGATACTTTTAATTTTAAAAGTAAAAACTATTCCAGAGAACTATTTAACAAGAGCTTTGAATTCTGCGCCAGCGCGGAATTTAGGAGCCCAAGCAGCTGGGATTTTGATCGCTTTGCCAGTTTGTGGGTTGCGACCGATACGAGCTTTGCGTTTCGCTTTTGTGAAAGTGCCGAAACCAACGAGTTTTACGTCGTCGCCTTTTTTCACAGCTTTTTTGATGTTTTCAAAAGCGTGATTCATAATGTTCTCAGCCTGAGCTTTTGTGCATTTTGAATCAGTAGCGATTTTTTCGATGAGTTGTTGCTTGTTCATCTTGTTACTCCTTTGACGCACCAGTGGTGCAAATTAATGTGGGCCACACCTTCGGCCAACGTCCCAATTAGAGGGCCTAAAATTTCGAGCGTCAAAGAAATTCTTCGCGATCAAAAAACATGCGTCAGAAAAACGTGAAGAAAAGGTAAAGATGCTGGGAATATTGTGTCTATTCCTCGTTCGATTGTTCATTTTCAGAAGGCGGAGCATCTTGCACGGAGGCTCCATCTTCGGTGGGAACGCTATAAGACTCTGAAGCCCATTGGCCAAGATCGATCAAGCGGCAGCGCTCGGAACAAAAAGGACGAAAAGCGTTTGCCGCCGAATAAATTGTTTCTTTGCGGCAACGCGGGCATTTGATTTTTAAAATGGGAGTCTTTTCATTCTCACTCATGCTTAAATTATAAACCGAGTCTGGGAAAAAAGAAACCCCCTTGGATTCCGCTAAAACCCGTTTAAAATGAAGCCTGGAGGAAAAATGTATTTTTCATCTTTGCTGCTCATCGGTCTCCAACTGCTTATTTCTATGTCGGCAACAGCGGCGACGTCGACAAATCTTCAGTGCCCGGCAGGGATTGCGGCAAAAAAAGGGGATCCACCTCTTTTTACAGTGGCGGCGAATGATAAAATGACTTTGCTGGTTTGCGGTCACAAGGAAGCTCAAGGGAAAATAAAAACTCATCTTTCGGAGTTTGAAATTCTATCTCGAGATCATCAGGGAAAAATAAAGATGGTTGAAAGTGGTAAGACTGCGCAAGATTTTCGGATTTGGGATCAGGATCAAAAGCTGAAAGTCGAAGAGGTGGTGTGGTTTGCCGGCGGATGGACGCCTGTGTTTCAATCGGAAATCTCTTGCTCAGATTCGACTTGTAAAAAATCACCTCAACAATGTGCTTTCGATAAAGAAGCGGCGATCAAGCATCAAGCGCAGCGTGAGCTGAAAGTGCCAGACATCGATGTGGCCCAAAGAAAGACTCAGGATCCTTCGCTGTTGGACAGCGTCAGTGATTCCGCTTTAACCGGGAATGAGCGCGCCATCGATTTTTTTATCAAGCCTGCAAAAGATATGCATTTGTCAGCTGACGCGCAAAAAAGATTTACTCAAACTCAAGTCTTGTTGAAGCGCTTGCTAGCAGCGAAGTGTTTGTAGCTAAGCCCTGCCACGGCCAATGAAAATAAGCCCAAGCTGATCCACGAAGAAATCGACAGTCCACCATAATCGGCACCGCGAAAATCATCGCGGTAATGCTCCATGATCAGACGACCGATCGAACTCAATAAAAGCCAAACATAAAATGTGCGACCGCGATGAGTCTGTTCTTCAGTGGAATTGGGTTTATGCCGGCGCTCCAGCCAAATCAAAATACCGAAAACAGCTAACTCCCAAAAGACCGCGTAAAGTTGAGTCGGATGACGTGGTAATTTTTGTGGATCCCAATCAAAGCTAACCGCCCAAGGCATCGAACAAAATTTTCCATAACAACATCCGGCCAAAAAGCAGCTTCCGCGCCCAAGGCCATAGCCCAAAGCGATGATGGGTGCAAAAAAATCGCCCCACTCCAAAAAGGAAAGTTTTTTTATCAGCGTGTAAATACCCGTGAGTAAAATCGAGCCAATCAGCCCTCCGTAAAAAACAAATCCGCCATTCCAAAAGTAAAGAATGTATTTGGGTTGTTTGAGATAGAACTCAGGAGATTCGTAAAACACATGAAACAAGCGACCACCGAGAAATCCACCCAGCATCAATAACAGAGTCAAATCAAGAGCCGTCTTGGTATCTTTATGTCGAGTGTGAGCTCTGGAGGCTGTGTAAAAAACAAGACCCGTGTAAAGAAAAGAGAGATACAAAAGATAAGTCGGAATTGTCCCCAGTGCGCCAAGGTGGATTTCCGGAAACACGGTCTACACTTTCGCTGGTTCTGATTTGCTTTTTTGCTTTTCAAAAAGCATCAGGATCAAAAGCAAACTGACGCCGCAGACAATGGCAGAATCAGCCAAGTTGAAAGCGGGCCAAGTGTATTTTTCTTGAATATGAAAATCGAGAAAATCAATCACATAGCGAAAACGAATGCGATCAATATAGTTGCCGATCGCTCCACCAAAGACAGCAGAGAGCGAAAAAATTTGCCAAGTGTCGTCGTCTCGAACGCCACGCAAAATCAGTAAAATAATAACCAATGCAAAAGGAGGCATGGCCAAAAAGAAAATTTCACGGAACATGGGATGCGAGGTCGCTAAAAAACCAAAAGCAGCGCCGGGGTTTCGCACATAAGTAAAATTAAAAAGCCCCGCAATGATCGGTGAAGACTCGCCCAACTGATAGTGAGTGTGAATATACATTTTGGTGATTTGATCAATGGCAATGAGGAAGGCTGAGAACGCGATCAAGATGATATATTTTTTTTTCATGTCGACAGGGCCTCACAACATTTTGAGCAAACTCCGGGATGAGCCGAATTTTTACCCGTGTCTGGACTGTAAATCCAGCAACGTGCACATTTCTCACCAGAAGACTTCATAGCTTTAACTTCATATGATCCTGTCAGAAGCTCGACGTCGGAGACAATCAAAAACTCACGAAGGTCTGATTTCAAACCACCTTGCCCATGAAATTGTCTCAGGGTGTTGAGCAATTCGCCCTCAGCACGCACACAAGCTTTCGCTTCAAGGCTGGCGCCGATCTCTTTCTGGGCGCGCATGCCTTCAAGAACTTTTTGAACATCGCCACGAACTTGCAGGAGACCTTCAAATTTTTGAAGTAATGCAGGGTTGTCCCACTGCGAAGGAGCGATCGGGAAGTCCAGCAAGAAGATGCTCTCTTGTTTCTCACCAGGCATGTAGGAGTAAGCTTCTTCCGCCAAGAAGGATAAAACAGGCGCCATCATACGCACAAGATAATCCGTCAAAGTGTAAATCACAGTTTGTGCGGATCTTCGAGCCACACCGTTTTGCTTCCAGGTATACAAGCGATCTTTCAAAATATCCAAATAAGTCGCCGACAACTCAACAGTGAAGAAGTGATTGAGCAAATGATAAACTTTGACGAAAGAATACTCGTCATATGCCGCCGTCAGTTTTTGATTCAGATCAAAAAGCTGCGCCAAAGCCCAGCGATCGATCTCGGTCATTTTCTCAAAAGCCACCGAGTCTTTTTTCGGATCAAAATCAGAGGTTGAGCCCAGCAAAAATCGCATGGTGTTGCGAATGCGACGATAAGTCTCAGTCACACGCTCGAATTCTTGTGGACCACATTTCACGTCGTTGCTGTAATCTTCGTAAGCTGTCCACAAGCGAATGATCTCAGCACCTGATTTGCTGGCCACATCGTTGGGATCAACGACGTTACCTTTGGATTTACTTTGCTTCATGCCTTGTGAATCCATCACAAAGCCATGAGTGATCAATGCCTTAAATGGCGCCTTGCCATTGGTCGCAATCGAAGAAATCAAAGAAGTATTAAACCAGCCGCGATGCTGATCGCTGCCTTCCAAATAAATATCTGCCGGGAAAGCCATACCATCGCGTTTTTTCTGAACCGCCGCATGACAAATTCCAGAGTCAAACCACACATCGAAAATATCTTTTCCGGCGCGAAAGCCCTGCGAACCAAATTCAGGATCGCGTTCATTTAAATTTTTACGACGAACGGTATCGCCGATAAAAAACTCAGGCGAATATTTAAAGAAAGCCTCGATACCGCCATCATTTTCCATGGTGTCAGCGACTTTCATCATCACATCATAGTCCACCAAAGGCTTGCCAGTTTTCACGCAGTAAAAAATCGGGATGGGCACGCCCCACAGGCGTTGACGACTGAGGCACCAGTCAGGTCGACCTTCCACCATGCCACGAAACCTGGCTTCTCCCCACTGTGGAAAAAATTTGATTTGATCGACGGCCTTCATCGCCACTTTGCGAAGCTCTGATCCTTCCAGATCAAGGCCAATAAACCATTGTGGAGTCGCACGAAAGATCAGCGGCGTTTTGGATCGCCAGCAATGCGGATAACTGTGCTCAATTTCTTTAAAGCCCATGAGTCGTCCCGATTCTTTCAAGCGCTCAACGATCAAAGGATTGGCTTTAAAAATATTGATGCCTTTGTACTCAGGCACTTCGTCGGTGTATTGCCCACGCTCATCGACGGGACTCAAAATTTCAAGACCATATTTAATACCGACTTTATAGTCATCGGCACCGTGGCCTGGAGCTGTGTGGACACAGCCCGTTCCGGCATCGGCTGTGACGTGATCACCCAGTACGATCAAGGAATCGCGATCATAAAATGGATGACGAGCTTTTCCGAACTCTAAATTTTTACCTTTGGTGGTAAATCCAGTGTCAGTCAGAGTGACGCCAGTGTCTTTTTCAACAAATTCTTTCAACGCTTTGGCAATCACAATCAGATCAGATCCGGTATCGAACAAGCCATAATCAAAATCGGCGTTCAATGCCACACCCAAATTCGCTGGCAATGTCCAAGGAGTTGTCGTCCAAATCACAAAGCTCACAGGCTTTCCAGGATTTCCCAATTTCTTCAGAGTAGCCGCATCGGTCACTGGAAATTTCACATACACCGCAGGCGATTTGTGTGGATGATATTCAATTTCTGCATCAGCCAACGCCGTCATCAGCGTCCAGTTCCAATAAACCGGTTTCGTTCCTAAATAAACAACGCCTTTTTCAAAAGCTCTGGCGAACTCGCGCACTTCTTCAGCTTCATAACTGGCATTCATGGTGAGATATGGATTTTCCCAATCAGCCAAAACTCCCAAGCGCACAAATTGCGGCCGCTGGTGATTGATCCACTTGCTGGCTTCTTCGCGACAAAGAGCGCGGATTTCAATGTCCGTTTTTTCTTTGGCTTTTTGGCCGAGATTTTTCAAAACGGCGTGCTCGATCGGCAGCCCATGGCAATCCCATCCCGGAATAAAGGGAGCGCAAAAGCCACGCATGTTTTTGTACTTAAGGACGATATCTTTCAAAGTTTTATTAAAGGCGTGACCTATGTGAATCGAGCCATTTGCATAAGGTGGACCATCCGGCATCACGAAAGTCGGCTTGTTTTTGTTTTTTGCCTGCAGCTTTTGGTAGATTTTTTTGTCATGCCAGCGCTGAATAATCTCAGGCTCTTTCACATTCAGATTTCCCTTCATCGGAAAATCAGTTTGCGGAAGGCGAACCGTCGATTTGTAATCTAATTTGTCAGCGGGCTTATTGTCTGCAGTCATGGCAGTCCTTTGTGTGCAGGTCGCAAACAAAGAACGTAATCCATTCAAGCACTTATTTCATCAGATTTTTCAATTGTCCGTGACCGACAGCGATCAGAAGACGAAGAGCTTCTGACTCTGAGCTTAAATTCAAGCGCGAGCGAACTTCTTGAATAGCAGCCAACGAACGCTCATCCATGTTTTCGAGAGATGTGGAATTCATCTGCGGAGCAGCAGAAACCGATGGAGCTGTGGAAGCCGGCGACGGAGCTGCGGAACTTGAACGCATGCGCACGGAAGGAGCTGGACCTGACGAAGTCTCAACGATTTCAAACTCGCCCATCATGCCAGCCAAACTTTTAAGTTCATTTTTGAAATTCTGAATGCTGGGTCTTTCAAGAGCATTGTCGCCTTGCAATTTGGCCTTCAGATAAAGACTGACGAGCACATCGGGAGTGGTCGCGACTTCTTTGATCTTGTCGCTTTGGTGTTGCAGCCATGAGTAAGCCAACACCAAGGTGTCCTTGGTATAAGCTTGCGGCGGCAATGGATTCATTGGCATAGACACTGTTCTTTTTCCCCTCAAAAACAGGCTCCGCATTTGCGAGCGGCGGAGCAGGGGTCGGAAGATAAAGATTTAAGCAGCCTCTTTCAAGTCGAAAAAAAAGATAACGCCGCAGTAAATTCAAATCGAAGAAAGATTATCAAAGAATGCTGAAATTATTGGCAGCAGATGACAACTTTAGCGCTTGACTAGCCGTTGGAGTAATCTTTGGCGTTGATTCCGTATTTTTCAATCTTACGCAGCAAAGTCTTTTTCGGAATATTCGCATGCAACGCTGTTTGGTTGATACGACCGCGAAAAGTTTTAAGTGCCTTGATGATAAACTCTTTTTCAAAGGCTTCTTTTTGAGCATTAAAATCAAGAGCTCCGCCGCCAACAGATGTTGATTCAAGAACAATGTCTTCGCCATCAGTGTCGTCAGCAAAGTCATCACTCGTATCGCCATTTGGGTCGTCATCATCCACGTTGGAATTCATGCGGAGGCCGATTTCCTGCATGCTTTGGCTAATGACAGTCTTCACATCAGGAAGAACAGTGCCAGTCGAGGCTAAAACAGACTGAGGAATGGCCGACATCGTTAGCAGATTTGCATTTTCCATGATGAACATGTGCTCGATCACATTTTCAAGCTCACGAATATTTCCAGGCCATTCGTATTTCTTCAAAACGGACAAAGCATCAGCTGAAACCGCAGTGATTTTTTTGCCATGGCCTTGATTGAATTTTTTAATAAAGACGTTGATCAGGCTTTCCAAATCATCTTTACGATCTGTCAATGATGGCAAGAAAATAGGAATCACATTCAAGCGATAAAAAAGGTCTTCGCGAAAAAGTCCCGTCTTCATCATCTCTTCCAGCGGACGGTTGGTCGCTGCAATGATGCGGACATTCGTTGAAATTTCGCGATTCGCCCCCACGGGAGTAAATAATTTCTCTTGAAGCACACGTAGAAGCTTCACTTGCATCAAGATCGGCATATCGCCGACTTCATCAAGGAATAGAGTTCCGCCTTCAGCGTATTGAAATTTGCCGATTTTGCGTTGATCAGCGCCGGTGAAAGAGCCTTTTTCGTGTCCGAAAAGCTCAGACTCAAAAAGATTTTCTGGAATAGCCGAACAATTGATCGCCACAAACTTTTCGTTCTTACGGGGAGAGTTATAATGAATCGCACGAGCCACCAGCTCTTTGCCAGTTCCCGAAGCTCCACGAATCAAAACCGGAGTGTCCACTTTGGCCAAGCGATTGATCATCGAGAACACGCGCTGCATTTGCTGATTGTTGCCGATGAACTTGCGTCCACCTTCCATCAAGATCGGAGCCGACGCCGCCACATTAGAAATCAAATTTTGCGCAGAGATCGCACGATCCAGCAGAGCTAAAAGCTCATCACCTTGAACGGGCTTTGACATATAATTGTAAGCGCCATCTTTCACGGCTTGAACGGCGTGGTTGATAGTTGCAAAAGCTGTCATCACAATCACGATGGTTCCAGGATTGTGTTCTTTGATTTGCTTCAGAGTTTCAAGCCCATTCAAGCGCGGCATGTCCACATCAAGAAGCGCGATATCGAAATTTCCAGCTTTGATTTTTTCGATGGCATTGATCCCATCGAATGCCTCTTCAACAGAGAATCTGCCACAAGTTTGCAGAGCCGATTTCACGGAAAGTCTCAAGCCCTGATCGTCATCAGCAACAAGCACTTTCAACATAGTGAACCCTCCGATAGAAATGGGATCAAAAATAGGACCATAGTGAATTGGTGTTGTAGCAAAAAACGGCGAACTCTTCTAGTAAGAAGGCCTGACAAGCCGGTGATTTATCTGTCAAAACTTTGGACTTAAGATTTTATAGGGAGCTCGACGGTGAATGTGGAGCCCTGACCCGGCGTGGATTCGCAGGTAATGCGTCCCTGGTGCAATTCGACAAAATATTTCGCCAAATAAAGCCCCAAACCTGAACCTTTGATCGGTGAACTTTTCGCATATTTCGAACGAAAAAATTTCATAAAAATGTTGGAAAGTTCGTCAGCAGGAATGCCCATGCCCTGATCGGCGATCTGAACGACGATATTGCCATCGACTTCTTCCGAGCTAATCAGCACCTTGGATTTCTCAGGGCTATACTTAATCGCATTCTCAACCAGATTTGAAAACACTTGGCGGAGTAGCTCAGGATCAGACTTGGTGCTAAACAAAGGCTCAAGCTCGGCAATCAGCTGGATGTGCTTCAAGCGAGCCAGGAATTCGTGTTTTTTGATGACCTCTTTCAAGATCTCATTGATGTCACGCGATTGAAAGTGAAGCTCCACACCTTGGCTTTCAATTTTTGCGTAATTTAAAATCGTCGAAATAAATTTCAGCAAATCTTCCGAAGATTGTTTGATCGTATCCAGCGCCTCATGCTGCTGAGAGGAGATCGGATTGGTATCTTTTTGAATAATGTCCGTCATTCCTTGAATCCGCGCCAGCGGCGTCTTCAAATCATGCGACATCATACCAATGAAATTGGTCTTCAACTGCTCCACTTCCGAGAGCAATTTGTGTTTCTGGAAATATTCCCATGAACGTCGACTCTCGACGATCAACCGATAAGGAATAAAGAAATAATAACAAAGAAAAATCGCCAAAAACGGATGCGCCACATCCATCCAAATCCCAAACGGCCAAAACGCAAAGTAGGCGATGAGGGAGTAGGCCACCACTGCTCCAAGAAGAATTGCAATTCCTTTGAGTGGCTTCACGGTGAGAACGACTTCCACGGTCAAAATGGAAATCAACAATGTCAAAAGTAGGTTGATCCAATTGGGTGTTTGTTTGGGGGCAGAGTTTCGAATCAAAGTATCGATCATGTTGGCATGCATTTCATAAATGGGCATGGCCAAGCCATCTCTTGAGTACGGCGTTTTAATATAGTCTTTAAAATCAAGGCCTAGGTCATCTCCCACAATAACGATTTTATCTTTGAAGTGAGTAAGATCGGCAGTTCCGGTAAGAATATTTTCAAACTTTGTCGTTGCAAATGAACCACGGGGAACAAAGTCGATATAAGCTTGATCAGAATTAAAAATATTAAATAACCCACGAATATTTTTGTGATCTAAAATTTTGGAATTATAGGTTTGGGCTACGATTGGATAAAGCATGGGGCGATTTTGATAAGTAATCATCATCCGGCGAGTAACGCCGTCTTTTGCCAATATATTTGTGTCATAGGTCCGTGGAGCTGGCAGCAATGGAATGGCTTCAAAAGGTGCTACCAGCTTGACTGTTCCTAGAGTCCATTTCTCTTCAAGTTCTTCTGTGGTTTGAAAGAAGTTTTTAAACTGTTGAGATATTTGCAGGAATTTTTGTTTTTCGGCAGCAGATCCTTTGAGGCCTGGAATTTGAGTCACATAAAGAATGAATCGAGGTTGCGCGGAAATAATTTTTTCTAACACTTCTGCATGAGCGCGAAGGTCAGGCTGATTTTTCAGATGGTCGATGGTTTTATTGTCGGTGACGACGGCCATAATATGATCGGAGGTCTGCGGCTCTGGTCGTAACCTCACGCGAAGATCATAAAAAAGCGCTTCATAATAATCAGTTTTAACAAGAGAAATGGCAAAGCCGATGGCGATTGCAAAAAACAATCTGATAAAAATCGAAAAAAAATGCGAGCTAAAAACTGCTCGCATTTTTTGTGAAGAAAAAAAGGCTTTAACAAAACTCATTGAGTTATTGATTAGCCTTGCGGAGAGCAAGCAACGCCGCCAGCTTTCACTGTGGCTTTGGACTTGTCAGTCGCTTTTACTTTTACGATATGTTTCATTTATGCCGCCTTTGCCCTGAGGTTGTAATAATATAAAATGCCTAAAGAAATCAAGGATCTACTTACATAACAAAAAATTTGCGCAGGAATGTGCTTTGACCCTGTTCCGCGCTCGTGAACGTACATACAACCGCCGCCACAAAGATGGCGCGCCCAGCAGGTTGCACAGCCCTCTTTCTCGATCAGGGGTTGTTGGAATTCCAAGAGTTTCTCAAGATTAAGCTCGGTTCCAGAGCCCACCTGTTCATTGGCGTCGTTCGGGCTCCAAACACAAGGGAAGATATTGTTCTTTGCATCGATCATCACAAAGGATTTACCCGCACCGCAGTAATTGAAGACTCGATTTTGTGAATCGATATTCGCAAACAGACGCTCGAAGAAAGAAATTTTCTCAAGTTCTTGAAGACGATTTTGATTCATTAAAGACTGAGCCAGCAAAGACATCTGTTCCACATAAGACTGAGCGATTCCAAGTTCCTTTTCGTCATGATCGAAATTGAAATCATAATGATCGGCTTGAAACTGAGCGTAGTATTCAAATGTGCCATGAACGTCGAGATGATCTTTGCCAAAAACCGCAGCCAAAGTGAGGCTTCCCAGGTTAGCACGAGCGGTTTTGAGTCTTTGAAGACCAGCCTCGATGACCTCCGCTGTGTTGCCACCGTTTTTCATGGGGCGGCGGCGATTGGTAATTTCTGGTGTGCCATCCAAAGAAACAACAACATGGGCTTGAAGCGCCTTCAGCAGGGCGACATTGGCCTCTGTGAGCAAAGTGCCATTGGTCACAATACGATGTTTGATTTGAATGGCGCGCTTTTCAGATTCTTCATTGAGAAATTGACCCAAAATTTGAATGCCTTCGGGATACAGCAAAGGCTCGCCGCCCAAATAAGTGATCTGGAATGTTTCTTCAGGTGCCAATTTATCCAAAAGAAATTTCAATTGCGGGATCGTTTTCTCGACGGCAATTTTTTTAACAGGACTGCCGTAGGTGCCATCGCCGCCAGCAGCGCAATATACGCATTGAAGATTGCAGATTTGCGCGACATTCAGAGTGATTGATTTGATTTTATGTTGAGAGGCAGGTTGGTTGAGTTCTGCCTTCTCTTGATTCCAAGTTTCAAGCTCTGAAAACGCCTCTTCCAGCTCAGGGCGAGAGAGTTCCCAGCGCATGGTGTTCCAAAGGTCTTCAGAAAGTTCAGCGACTTCCAGGTTGCGCGAGTGAAAGCCGATGACTTTTCCGTCATTAGTTTTCAAAGCTAAAATGTCATTCCAACGTCTGTATTCCACTGGGGTTCCCTGGTGTCGTCTGCGGACCAATTGCAGTTGTCTGTCGGGTATGTGCAAGAAGCTTGCCTGAAATATTTTGGCGAGGTTGTAAAATTACCTGAAATTTAAAGCAGTTAGAGCGATGGCCTGGTGGCCTTATGGCTCCAGACTGGCATGAATTTCATTTTAGAATTCAAAATTAAAGAATTTTGAATTCTGCTTTGAATAGAGAAGATTTGGGAAATACTTGTGCTCCCATTTTAGCTGCAAGAACTTGAATTTCTTTGTTATCAGCCAAAAGAGTAAAAATAAATTTGTTCATATTGGGAGAATGTTGAATCTCTTGAAGAAGATCAAAGCCAGTCAGTGGGCTTTGTGAAAAGGCAACTTCAGTTATTAATGTGAAGGTCTCGCTAGCTTGGTTAAATTTTTGAACGATAGGCATGGCTTCAGCTGCCGTATTAAAAAATAAAAGCTTAATGTTGGCTGGGAGTTGTTTTTTTAAATACTGAAAAATTTCTCGATCTGGATCAACAACAATTGCAGTATTTTTAACTGGTAGTAAAATTTTTTGTCGATCTTTTGGGATATCAATCCAAAAGGTCGTTTTATTATTATTTCTTTCATATCGCAGATGACAGCCAACTTGAGCCAACGCTGCATTTGTTCCAAAGAGGCCCAGTCCGTGACCTTCGGCTTTACCATAGGTCACTTGCTCCTTTAGAATTTTGGTTTCAATTTCTTTGGGAACCCCAGGTCCTGTATCAGAAACTCCGATAGAAAATTTGTCGTTGTCTTCGCGAACTTCAATTGTGACGACTCTGTCTGTTGATGGAATCACCTGCAGCGCTTCGGCGGCGTTAGTCAACAAATTGGTTAGAGCTCTCTCAAGAATGGATTCTTCAATTTCTATAAAAATATCCATAGAAACTTCGTTGATGAGGGAAATCTGAAGATGTGGGAATGTTTTTTTATATGCTAAAGTCAGTTCTGATATGAGTACAAAAATATTTATGGGGTTCTTTTGCTTATCTATTGAGTCTTTTCCTGAACGGGAAAGGACGTCTTGTGCGACTCTCTGTAGTCTTTGGCTTGCATCTGACAATAATTTTTTATGATCTTGTGTGAAACTTTCCAATGGAAGAGACCCAATGAGGCTGACAGCGGTCAGTGGTCCTCTAATGTCATGAGCAACTTGACGAGCAAGGCTTGTGGCAAAATCTGCTTGAGCAGAGCGGGCAACAATTCTATTAGTCAGTCGCTCTTCTTCAATTTTCGTTTTAATTTCTAGAGATTTTTTTTCCTGAATAGAGAAGAACCGACCAAGCAGAATGGGAATCGTAATATAATGTATAGCAACAGCCATAAGCAGGATATGGAAAAAGGCTAATACCCAGTGCGAAATACCTATCAGCAAAAATGGTAAAGCTATTGATATCGGAATCATCGTCGTCAATAAGCCAATTGCAATAGCAGGGCGAAGATTTGCTGCTGACCAAAGAAAGAAGACTCCAATAAGAAACATCCAAATTTCTGATATCCAAGGAGGAGCCTTTTTTAGGTGCACCCATGGATAAACGAGATTTGTAATAATATTTGCTGTGAGTGCCGAGTCATGAGTAAATTTTTGCTGATCGGTGAGCTTATACCCATCTCCCCAAAAAGCAAAAACGGAAGGACTACTTTGGAGGTCCTGTGAATCAAGACGGCCCACAAGAACTATCTTATTATTTAGATTTTTTTTATCGCTTGGGGAAATGTTGAATTGTTGATCTATTTGAAAATTTCCAAAATCTGAGTCTTTCCAAAGTTTCATCCATGCTTGCTTTGACTCATATATGCTCAATGTCCCGGCAAATGAATCTGCTTTGATAGGAAGGTGAAAATCTTTTTTTAAAAGCTCAATAAATTCATCAGGTTTATTTGCATTCCATGCGATATAGACTCGACGTGATTTTCCGTCGAGCCCACCCTTTTCAGTGTCGTGAGTATAAGTCGGAGAAAAAAACCTTGGATAATTTTTAAATATGGGGTTTACGTCCAACGATTTATCGGGGAACTGAATTGATGAATGGATGTATATTTTCTTATCATTTTCAATAAATTTCAGAATTTTATGTTGTTCTTCAGGGTTTTCGGAAATGTCGTTATTTAAAAGATAATACACAATTTTATTTGGATTGCCGCTTGCGAGGCTATCGTTTATTTTTTTGAAATCGTTATAGTCTAAAGGCTTCAAATCTCGAATACTGGCAAATTCAGGGAGTCTAACAGTTGCCAATATCGCGGAACCTGGGTTTTCTTCTCGAAAAACAATCTGACTGAGATCGATAAAGAAGCAATCAATTTTTTCAAATGCAACAAGCTGAAAAATGAAAGTAAGTGCAATTGAAGCTAGGGTAATAAAAAACAGTTGGCGAAAAGATTTTTTCATTTGCGGAATTCATCATAAAACATACAAAGGTAAGAAAGATAGAATATGTCCCTCAAGGAAGCTTCGTCTCCCTACTTAGATCCAGTTTGGTGCAGTCTCTTTGCTCGTGGGGGGCTTCTTCGGCATCCTAAAACCTATGTCGATGACCGTAAAATATTGGGGAGTTAGGGGATCGCTTCCGTCTTCTCCGTCACCGGAGCAGTGGGTGAAAAATATTGAGGCGACTCTGCAGTCGTTCTTTCGCGAAGGTCACAAAACTTCGGCAGACATTCCGCAATTTTTAAGCTCGCATCCGATTCCTCACTTGGGTGGTTTTGGAACTCATACGACTTGTGCGGAGATTTCCACAGCTCAAGGTCAGATCATCATTGATGGTGGCTCGGGGCTTAAAAATTTGGGTGACCAGATGATGAGTGGTCCTTGCGGCAAAGGCCAAGGCCGCGTTCATCTTTTCCTCACGCACTTTCATTGGGATCATTTGTTGGGGCTGCCGTTTTTTGCGCCTCACTTTATCAAGGGCAATGAAATTCATTATTATGCCGTTCAGCCCGAGCTTGAAGATGTCATTCACAATAAATTTCGTAAGCCGCTGTTTCCGGTTTCATTTGAGATGCTGAATGCGAAAATTATTTTCCATCGGCTTGAGCCACGAAAACCGATCAAGGTGTATGATCTGATGATCACTCCTTATCAACTCGATCATCCAGATCCTTGCTGGGGATACCGCGTGGAGAATGAGGGCAAAGCTTACGCTCATTGCGTGGATACCGAAGGAACTCGATCGACGCCGGAACAGTTGGGACCTGATCGTCCGCTGTATCACAACGCCGATCTGATGTATTTCGATGCGCAGTACACTCTGCCAGAGCTGGCGGAAAAAGCCAATTGGGGTCACAGTGCTTCGCAATTGGGACTCGACATTGCATTTCAGGAAAATATTCGTCAGGTGATTTTCGCGCATCACGATCCGGGCGCGAACACACAGCAGATTTATAATCTGCAAAAAGAAACTCAAGAGTACTACGATCTCAAAACCAAAAAATCTTCTGTGAAACTGCCTGAAGTGAAATGGCAATTTGCTTTTGAGGGCTTAGTCATCAAACTTTAATTTGGAAAAACTAAATCCAATTCGACGTCGCCATGAGAAGGATCGAGAGTGCGGATGTGTCTGACATCGGCATCCTTCGGCCAAGGAAAATCATCGGCTGGGAATCTTGTTCCGTAAGATTTCATAAATGAAGCCCACGCAGGCACGGCACCGCTGGCGCCGGTAAGACTATTTGCCGTCGGTTGATCGTAACCGACCCACACCACTGTTGTGATGTATGGAGTAAATCCGGCGAACCACGCGTCTTTATAATCAGATGTCGTTCCGGTTTTTCCGGCAGCTGGAGCGGTGAAGCCGTCGGAGCGAACTCCGGCGGCAGTTCCGCTTTCAATGGTTTGTTTCATCATGCTGACGAGGGAAGAAACGGCTTTGTTATTTTCAACTTCTTCGGGCTGAAAATTATTTTTTAAAAGCACTTGGCCTGATTGCGTGACGACAGATCTTACCGCACTGATGGGAATGCGTGAGCCAAGTCTTGCCATGCTGACGTAAGCTGAAAGAACTTCTTTTGGATAAAGTTCAAAGGCACCCAGTGTGAGCGAGGGCACTTGCTGAAGCGTTGATTCGATCCCCATTTTGTGAGCCACATCGATGATTTTATCAAGCCCGACATTGAGACCAATCGAAGCGGTTGCTGCATTCAAACTGCTTTTCAGAGCGAAATACATCGGCACGGGCCCAAAATATTTTTTGCCGTAATTTTCTGGCGACCAAGATTGTCCGCCTTCGTATTTATAAGTGAAGCGACTGTCTTGCACAATCGTCATCGGATCATACTTCTGACCATCTTTGCCGGGATTCATCAACGCTGTCAGATACACAAAAGGTTTCATGATCGATCCCACTTGGCGATGAGCATCGACGGCACGATTGAATTGAGTCAGGCGATAAGATCTACCACCCACAATCGAATTGATGAGACCCGTTTTATTATTGGCAGAAACCAAAACTCCCTCGAGAGAAAGGCCTTTGGCTTTGAGTTCTTTGATTTTTTTGTTGGTGCTTTCAAGGTGGTCTAAATTGGAGCGAACGGCTTCTTGAGCGGCCTCTTGAGCTTTTAGTGAAAGCCCGGTGTAGATTTTTATCCCAGGCTCGAAAACTTTTTTGGCTTGCAGCTCTTCATTCACGGCATTGATGTAATAAGGCGCTGTCTCAAAAACTTTGGCTTGAGTGAATTTGGGGAGAGCTTCGGCACGAGCGGTGTCGGCTTCGCTCTGAGAAATCATTTGCAGGTCGAGCATGCGCTCGAGCACCAGGCCTCGGCGTTTCAGAGCATTTTCAGGTTTGTGAAACGGATCGTAAAGTCCTGGGCTATTGAGAACTGCCGCAAGCAGCGAACACTGAGCTAAATCCAAATTTTGAATGGGCTTGGTGAAATAAAACTGCGAGGCCGCTGGAAATCCGCGAATTTGAAAAGGACCATTCTGGCCGAGGTAAATAATATTTAAATAAGTTTCGAGAATTTCATCTTTGCTGGAGTGAGTTTCTAAAATCAGCGACATAAAAAACTCGGTCGCCTTTCTTTTCAGCGTGCGCTCGGAGGTCAGAAAATAATTTTTCACCAACTGCTGAGTGATGGTGCTGCCGCCTTGACGAACTTTGCCGCCAGAGAGATTTGATAAAATCGCGCGGCCAATGCCAGTCAAAGAGACTCCGCTGTGTTCGAGAAATTTAGAATCTTCGATGGCCAGCACCGCATTCAAACATTGCGGAGGAATTTCTCCCAGTGGCGTGTACTTTTGCATGATTGGCTGATCGCCTAAATATTGTGCGACCAGCTCGGGATCAAGCATCAAGGCCGTAGCGTCAGTGAACGGACCATTTTCTTGGGCTTGATGGAAAACTCCAAGCACTTTGCCGCTGATGTCGAAGGCCGCCAGTTGTGCTTTAATGGCAGCGAGTTCTGGATCTGCAGAATCTTTTGTGGAAAAAATCACGCAAGCCGTGCTGCCATCGGGAATTTTAAAAGAAGGCAAGGCCGCGCACTGCTCTTGAGTCAGCAAAGTAAAGTCTCCCGGGAAAACTTTTTGTCCGACTTCGCGAGCTCGATAATTTCGGGCCTGCAAAATAGCGATGAATCCGTCGGCGTTGTGGCCTTCGATGCTCATTCCTGGAAAATAAGTTTCAGGAGCGGAATAGTACTCTGTCGGAGGAAGAAAGTGCTTGTTGGCGAGGCCGGTTTTGATCTCGCTGTTGAGTTGAAAAATCCAAATCACCACTGCCAAAATGACAAGGCAGGACAAGATTGCGCAGGATAAGAGAATTGGCTTTATCTTTTTCATTCGATGACTTGACTTTAAGAGGGCCCAAGAAAATAGTCAAAGCCACAGATCACCTCATTGTGTGCAAGGATTATCAGAAATGAAATTAAGCCCTTTGCAAATGCAAAAACTTGTCGAAAAAGTGATTGATCAACTCAAAAAGCAAAATGTGATTATTTTTAAAGAGGACGAAAAGAAAGTTCTCGCCAGCGCTCTTGAAGCGGTGAAAGCCGACTATCAGCGCGAGCACGAGCTGGAAAAAGCTGTCAACGCCATGCTGGATACACTCGAGCGCACCAATGCCGGTCAGTTCGAGCGCTACAAAATGTATCCAATCTTGAAGCAAAAAATGGCGAAGGAAAGGAAAATCATTCTGTGATTATTTCTGAAGACCGCCAAGCGCATTTAGCACAAGTGATTACCGACGCCATTTGGAAAGACGATCTTGTTGATTATTCCGATGAAGATATGGCTGTGCGAGTCGCAAAACAAGCCATTGCTCTTTTTGTCAAAGAAGATGAAGAGATTGATCAAAGAGCTCGGGAAAAAGTCGCCACTCTCAAGCGCGGTGTCGTTGAAGGCAGCCCTGAGTGGGACGTGATGTACAAAAAATATTATGAAGAAGAAAGAAACAAACGTGGCCAAAAGTAAAACAAAGAAGCCGACTAAAAAATCGACTGCAAAAAAAATTATCAGCAAAAAGCCTGTAAAAAAAGTGGCTCAGAAGTCCCCCAAAAAAGCGGCAACAAAAAAGCCAACAAAAGCAATTGCTCGTAAGTCAACCCCAACGGTTTCGAAAACGACAAAGTCTGCAAAAGTGACCAACATCAAGTGGCAGGATTTTGTGACTCCTTTGGATGATCGATTGATTGTGCAATTGGATTCTCATCAAACAAAAACGGCGGGGGGATTGTTTATTCCTGAAACATCCAGCGCCAAAGCTCAAATGCGTGGGACTGTTTTGGTTGTTGGCCGTGGCCATCGCGATCAAAAAGGTCATCTTCGTCCTATGGATGTCAAAGCCGGTGATCTGGTGGTTTTCGAAGAGTACACAGGTTCGAAAGCAAGTCTCAACGGCGTCGATGTTCGCATCATGCGAGAATCTGAAATCCTTGCGATCGTCGAAAAATAGATCTTTGCTGTTGTCACGCCTAAAAAATTGATGATTAAATGATCTGGCATAGGAAAAAATATGACAAAAAATAATTTGCTCGCAAAAGCTTTGCTCACGAGTGCCATCTTGGCAGTTTCGGTTTCAGCGATGGCCGTTTCTTTGGATTGGTCTGGCGCGTATCGTATTGAATACACCAATATTTCAAATACCTCTTTAAGCAGTCCAGCTTTGGGTAAAGAATATATTTTGAACTCGCTGATTTTGAGTCCAAAAATTATTGCCGCTGATGGCGTGAACATCGTTTCTCGCTTTCAAGTTTTGCCAAACAAAACCTATCCGAATTCTCAAGTGGGTCAAATTTTTGGAAATCCAAGTCCGAACACGGGCACGTCGTCGTCAACCAATGACAGTGGTGTCGCTGGAAATACAGAGAGCTCTGTCAGTTTGCAAGTCGATCAGCTTTATTTGAACATCAATCAAGAATTCGGAGCCTTGTTGGTCGGTCGTGCGCCGCTGGATTTCGGTTTGGGCATGAGCTACAGCGCCGGCAATGGACCTTTTGATCACTGGTTTTCAAGTCTTGATCAAGTTGGTTACAAAATCGTTTTGGGAAATTTATCTTTGATGCCAATTATTGGTCGCTCGGTCGATAAAGATCCAGGCCAAGGTGGCAGCAGCACGGATTTGATTGTGAATGCGGATTACAACAATCCAGAAACAGAATCTGAATTTGCGATTTTTTATCACACTCGCCAGGCTGGAGCCAGCGTCAACGACGTTCCTCATTACTTTGCTGGCGGCAGCACTTTGACTCCGGGAACCAACGATTCGCCAAACTATGGCAGCACTTCACGTTGGAGTTCTCAACAGACAAATATTTTTATTGCTCGTGGCTTTGAAAATTTAAAAATCAAAGTTGAGGGTGGTTTCATGAGTGGAACTACGGGGCTTGTTCAATCCGGCGGCAGTGAGGTTAAACTCACTGGCTACGGAATTGCGACAGAAGTTTCTTACGCGAAACCAGACAGTCACTGGTCTTGGAATTTTCGCCAAGGTCTTGCCAGCGGTGATAACTCAGGGACAGCCAACTTCGAAGGATTTTATTTTCATCGTAATTACGATGTTGCGTTCATGCTCTTTAATCATCCCATGGGAAAATACGATCTCTTAAGAACTTATGGTCAGCGCGGGACTGCATGCACGGGAACTCAAACGCCGGGAGTTTCTTGCCCTGTTTTGGGCACGGATCAGTCGTTGGATGATGAAACAATCAGCAATGCGATCTATTTTTCTCCGAAGATGACTTACAAAATGAACGACAAGTGGAATTGGGAGTCGACTTTGACGTGGGCTCAGCTACAAACCAACCCACTTGCTGATCAAAACATTGACGTGGATAAGAATCTTGGTTTTGAATTAGATTCAGGATTTACTTTTAAGCCTACAGAGAAAATTATGTGGGTGAATGAGATCGGCCTTCTATTCCCTGGAGCTGCGTTTCAGGGTGGGAGCAAAGGTTACGATAAGAATTTTGCTTATGGATTTACTTCAAAAGCCGCCATCAGCTTTTGATTACAGCACGATTGCAACTTTGTCCGACAGCTTGAGTACAGTGAGCATCATCATGAAGACAGGTTGATTCCTGGGTGGCGGTGAGCAGGGCCCGGGGGCCGCAAGGTCCCCGGGATTTTTCTAGACCGACAATACAAATTTCCCATTTTCACTAAGCATCGATGAGAGATACTGAATATCGCTATCGCCAGTAGCGACAAGCTCAATCTTTGACGATAGCAGTAGATTTAAAATCATCGCATCTGCTGAACCTGTGCCGTATTTACCCATGATTTCAGTAACACCGTCCCATGAGACTTTTGCTGTGAGCAGGGGATGGCTTTCGCCGTTGCGGATTTTGATGAAATTAAGGCCACAGAGCTCAACCACGTCATCCCAAACGACACCTAGTTGCGGAGCTAAGCATTCCTCACAAAAGTAACTCCACCCATCTTTAGCGTTGATCTGAACCTGAGAGAGAAGATTTCTAAATTCTTTAATTCGATCATCGGTGAATTTATAAACTTTCTTGCTCTCAAGAGATTTGCGGTAACTTGTTTGCACGGCTTTGATTTTTTGCGCAATGAATGGTTCAAGATCATTTCGACGTTCGTAAAGCTCAATCAAGCATTCAGGAATTAAAATTCTTCGCTGTATTTCTAAGAATTCAGCTCGAATATTGACATTGGAATAGGCAGGAATATTTAACTTTCTTAAAGTCTCAACAAGTGCTTCCGCTGAATCATTCAGCGGATCAATCGGCACGCTCGCTGAAATAAGAATGTTTGTATCAAGGAGGCAGCCATTTTTAAAATTTGGCTGTGCCTTTACGAGTTCTTTGAGCTGATTGACTGAAATTAAACCCACCCCTGACATAACTAAAGCTCGATATCTGAAAGATCGGTATTCGTAGCTATTTTCTTGGGAGCTTGTTTTTTTAGAGCGTCGGCGATTTCATCGTATTTTTTCATGCGTTCTTCTTTGCGCTTATTATAGCGCTTGCGAAGTTCTTTTACGGCGTTTGGATTTGGAAGTTTGGGCTTATCAAAGCTCATTTTTTGATCCTTTATGTCTTTTTTGTTATAACATAGCTCTTAAAGCCAGCAACATACTGAAAATACTTACTTTCTCTGAATGCATATTAAGAAATAAAAAGCGCTTCGTTTTTAAACGGAGTTATTTTTTAGAGAGGGAGCTTCAAAGTCCGAGCCGAAGTGAGAGCGACAGATGAGGGATTTGAAGGAATAAGCGGTCCGAATATCGAAGATCATTCTGGTGATATGTATAAATGAAATGGGCTTGAAATAAAAAAGCGAGCCCAGGTCCTTGGGCTCGCGGAGGATCAATCCTATTTCTAGGATGAACACTTTGAATTTAAACTTGAAATTAAAATCTGCCTCTGCCGGAAGTGGTTGAGAGAACACCCGTCTGATTTCCAGATTGCGGGATCATGCCTGACTGTTGGATCGTACCGGGCATAACTCCAGGTTGTTGTTGGTAAGGCTGTGCATAGTTTTGTGTGTAGGGCTGATTAATCACACCAGGTTGTTGGTAGCTACCAGGAATTGAAGCTTGTGGTACACATGTTCCATTGGCTGAATGAACATTGCCGATGGCACATTGTTGTTGTTGGTTCGAGAACTGATTGGTGTTGATCCAAGTCGCTCCTGAGATTGAAGATCCGCGCTGATTGCCGCGAGTGTTCAGTCCTGAGGCATCAGCAATATCTCCGGCCATTCCCATTGCTGAGTTGCCTATTGCAGTATTCAGATTGAAATTTGCATAAGCTTGGCAAACACCTTGGCAAGGGCTGACGCCGCCACCAGGAAGTGTGGCAAGCTGAGTGCTTCTTGATAATGATTGTTGTGCCGCTTGCTGCATGCTGCTTAAAAGTTGGCTCACTGGAGTTTCAAAATTACTCTCTAAGCTTGCTTGTGCATCGGAATCATCAACTTGACTGGTAATGCCTTTCATCTCGCCATTCAGGTGATTTCCCCAATAGTCGATCGCATTCATGCCTTTGTAGATGTCCATCATTCCTGATTGAGTATTGCCTCGGGCTTGACCATTGCGAATCAGGTTCTGAGCATTTTTCAATTGATCCGAATATTGATTTGCTAACATGTTGGCAATCGCATCGCGAGTGGATTTGCCATTGCTGGATTGAAGCCCATCCAACATTGTTGCTGCTTGATCTTCGAGATCAGATTGGTCGCCCTCATCGATGCGAGTTCCATTATATGTCATCGAGTTGCTGAGCTTTCTGCTCATGCTTTTCAGAACATATTTTTTGAAATAGTTGAGAATAACTTTTTGTTGAGCCTCATCGTCTTCCATGTAGGCCGAAAGTTTGATCAAGCGATCTTCTTGGCACTCTAACTTATCGTCTTTGGATTTTTTGTCGCATTTTGCAGCCCAAGCTTTGATGAATTCGGGGCTTACTTTTGTGACTGAACCTGGTTTTTCAGCTTTGGCTGGAGCATCGTCACTGTCATCGTCATCAGCGACGGCCACATCTTTTTTGGTTTGTGCTTTGGTGGCGATTTCGGTGATTTCAGCAGTGAGTTGAGTGACATCAGTGATACTTGAAGTGAGGATTTGTGGATGTCCGCAAAGTTGGCAAACACCACTGGCCTCTGTTGTTGAGGTTCTATCGAAAAACGCCTTGGTCTCTTTTCCTTCTTGAACAACGGTGACATCATAGGTGTCACTTCCGGCGGCGACTTTGACACTCTGAACTTGCCCATTGGCTGTCGTCGTGCTCGCAAAGTCAGCGCTGTAATGTCTGGTTTGTGGATTGAGACTGAGATCACAAGCAAGAGCCCCTGCCAATAGACAGAAGAGTCCCCATTTGTGCGCCTGTGGCGACTTGAATAATGACGTTTTCATAAATCCTCCTCGAAGTGGGCGTCCCGCCCAATATTTTTTGTACTCAGAGGTATGTACTTCAAGACCGAGGCCAACTTGAAAAGTGTCTCCCCCGAGTTGGTAAGCGCGGGGGATTGCTCATGAATCTCACTCTGAGGCGTCCCTGTTTGAGAGGGAGAAGTGACTAAAGTTTAGAGAGTTGTCGAACACTCTTTGTCTATGGTAGTTCCTAGAATCATGAAATTCTCCTTTCAATCAGCTCCTAAACCTGTCTCAGTTGAAGATAAAAACTGGTTTTCGTGGACGTGGCAGCTGCAAAAAAGTCTGAAAAGCCACAGCGATTTTTCGCAAGCGTTTACTTTGTCAGCCAGCGAGAATCAGGCTTTTTCCGACGGGGGGTCTGAGCTTTTCAATATTCGCTCAACACCGTATTATGCTTCTCTCGCAGGAGCTGATAAAAACGATCCGATTCGTCGTATCTTGATGCCAACCGCGAATGAGCTGACCAGTGGTTTGCAATCGATGCTGGATCCTTTGGGTGAGCGAAAAAATAATCCAGCTCCGCGAGTGATTCATCGCTATCCTGATCGCGCACTTTTTTTAGTGACGGATATTTGCAGTGTTTATTGCCGATTTTGCACGCGCAAGCATTTCACCGGTCAAGAGCAAGCCTTCATCCAAGAATCCGATTATCAGCAAGCGCTGGAGTATTTTCGCACTCACGCCGGAATTCGTGAAGTCATTTTGTCGGGCGGAGATCCGCTGACTTTGGGTGATGCGCAGCTCGAGCGAGTGTTGCGTGACCTGCGGGCGATCGAGCATATCGAGATTATTCGCATTGGCACTCGCATGCCGGTGGTTTGCCCGATGCGCGTGAGCGAATCTTTGGTGAAGATGATTCGCAAATATGCGCCGGTGTTTTTGATGACTCATTTCAATCATCCGCGCGAAGTGACTCTCGAGGCAAAAAACGCAGTGGAGCTTTTTGTCGATCACGGGATTCCGGTCATGAATCAGATGGTGCTTTTGAATGGTGTGAATAATCATCCGGCGATTGTGCAAGCGTTGTCGCGACGTCTGTTATTTTTGCGGGTCAAACCTTACTATATGTTTCAGTGTGATCCATCCGAAGGCACCGATCACTTGCGCACGTCGATTGAAGAATCGATGGAAATTCAACGCGAGCTTTGGGGTTCTCTTTCAGGATTGGCAATGCCAAATCTGTCTTTGGATATTCCTGATGGCGGCGGTAAGGCGGCGCTGGTTCCTGAATTTGAAATTTCACGCACGGCGGGTGCTCGGCAATATCAAGGTTGGGATGGTGTGCAAGCGGAATACAAAAATCCACCGCGAGATCAGATGATCAAGCCTATCGATGCCGATCAGTATCAGCAAGAGTGGAATCTTTTAAAAAATGCGAAGGTGGTCGCGCTGGCTAGAACGCCAGAGTCAAATTCAGCGGAATCAAGACGATCGCCAGATCCGTACTCCCGATCTTTTCAACTCCCGCTTTCGGAGTGAAGCGAACTTTATCAAACAGCGGAAAATTTTTACCGATCATCGCTTGCCAAGCAAATTGGCGCGACGATGTCGTGACGACGGCATGACCTTGGTTGGCCAGAGCTGTGTCGGCCATGCCGGCGCCTGCTTCAAAAAAGACAGCGCTGTTGGTGTTCCAATTAGTGTTGAAAAAATAAGTGTAAGTTCCCCACAGTCCCAAGAGGGTGCTGCCACTGCCGCTGGCGGATTGGACATCAAGGATCACTCCAAAAGCTGTATTGCGAGTCACCATATTTTTGTAAGACGCGGCAAGGTTGATGACCGTTGTTGAATTTGCACTGCTGATTTCGCCGAAGGTTCCTGAAGCACCGATCTCATTGCGATAGGCAGCACTGTAATTGACACGCGTGTTGGCATAGGAATTATTATAACTTCCGTTATTGCGCTGTCTGTATTGTTGGGCTTGGGCGCTGGCAGAAAATGACCAGGCCAAAAGTGAAATCATAGAAATCAAAAAAATGTGCTTCATTGATTTTAGAGTTTCTCAAGTCGGGCGTACTTGGCAACAAATTTTTTGATCGTTTGATCGGCAAAAAGCACAGAGACTTTTTGTTGCTCGCCAGAGCCTTCAGTTTGAAAGATCGAGCCAACGCCAAAAGTGGGGTGGCGCACGCGTTGGCCTTTGTTAAAATCTCCGGGCGCTGCCGAGTCACTCTCGTAATCGGGAAATTCTTGCGAATCAAAATCACCGTTGGAACGGTTGCGATATTGAGGCGAAGAACCAAAGGTGCTGGCGCCACCAAAGGACGAAGCGGCTCTTGAAACAAAGCGCGGCGTTTCAATCGAGGTTGAAAATTGAGTGAGATTTTCTGGAATTTCTTTTAAGAATCGCGACGGAGCGTTGAACTGCTCTTGCCCCCACACTTTGCGAGATCTTGCGTAAGTCAGAAATAATTTTTGGCGAGCGCGGGTCATGCCCACGTAAGCCAGGCGACGCTCTTCTTCCAGCGAAGCTTCCTCATCTTCATCAGTGGCGCGTCCGCTGGGAAAAAGATTTTCCTCAAGGCCCACGATAAACACATAGGGATACTCAAGGCCTTTGGAAACATGCAAAGTCATCATGGTGACGCTGGCTTGCTCTTCATCCAAAGAATCAATATCTGAAATCAAAGCCATCTCTTCCAAGAAATTTTGCAGCGAAGCTTCCTCGCGCTCTTTCATAAACTGAGTCATGGCATTGCTAAGCTCTTCTAAGTTTTCAAGTCGGGCGCTGGCTTCGATGGATTCTTCGGATTTCAGCATCGTTGTGTATTGAGTTTTCTCTAAGACCAGTTGATAAAAATCGAGCAGGTTGTGATCGCGTGATAAAGCTGAGAGATCCGACATCAATTGCAAAAAGTTTCGAAGCTTACTGGTGGTGCCGGCGTTGAACATTCTTTGCTCAATCGCTTTTGAAGCTGCGATCATCAGGCTTACTTTTTCGCGAACGGAAAACTCTTCTAATTTTTCAATGGTGGTTTTGCCAATTCCACGAGTCGGCACATTCACCACACGCTTAAAAGCAATGTCGTCTGCGGGATTCATTGATAGTTTGAGGTAACCCAAAATATCTTTGATCTCCATGCGCTCATAAAACCGCACGCCGCCGACCAACTTATAGGGAATGCCGTTGCTGCGAAGTTGTTCCTCAAGCACGCGAGACTGCGCATTGGTGCGATAAAAAATCGCGTAATCTGAAAGCGAACCTTCGCCCTCGTTGATCATGGCTTGAATCTGGCGAACCACCCAGCGGGCTTCGTCGTACTCGGACTTTTCTTCGCGGATACGAATCAGATCGCCTTCGCTGTTGCTGGTGAAAAGAGTTTTGTCTTTTCTTTCCGAATTATTTTTAATCACGGTCGTCGCAGCATTGACGATATTTTTGGTCGAGCGATAATTTTCTTCGAGTTTTACAATTTTTGCTTCGGGGAAATCTTTTTCGAAATCCAAGATGTTCGAAATATCAGCGCCACGCCAACTGTAAATGGATTGATCCTCATCGCCAACCACGCAGAGGTTGCGGTGTTTGGAGGAGAGTTGTTTCACCAGCAAATATTGAATGTGATTGGTGTCTTGATACTCATCCACCATGATGTAACGAAATTTTTCTTGGTATTGATCAAGCAATGCTGGGTACATGCGAAAAAGTTCGTAGACTTTCAAAAGCAGATCGCCGAAATCCAAGGCGTTGGCTTTTTTCATCTCTTGCTCGTAGAGACGATAGACCTCAACGGATTTTTCATCCAAAAACAGAGACGAAGATTTGCTGACGTCATCGGGCGAAAGTGCCAGCATTTTTGCATTGTTGATGCGATTGCGAAATGCTTTGGCGGGATGAACTTTGTCATTGATGTTTAAAACTTGCATGACTTTTTTAATTTGGCTCAACTGATCGGTGTCATCATAAATACTGAAATGAGATTTGTAATCCAGCAGCGAGATATGCTCGCGTAGCAAGCGATTGCAAAAACTGTGAAAGGTGCTGACCCACAAAGGTTCAAGAACTGACACACCAAGATCACGCAGCAATTTAAAAATTCGATGCTCCATCTCACGCGCGGCTTTGTTGGTGAAGGTCACCGCCAAAATTCCATCGGGTGAAGTCTTGCCAGAAGCGATGATATTGGCCATTCGATGAGTTAGAACGCGCGTTTTTCCAGATCCTGCTCCGGCTAAAATCAGCAGCGGGCCTTCGGTCGTTTCGACGGCATCTTTCTGAGGGCCATTGAGTTGGTGTGTGATGATATCCACGTTTGTCCTTAGGGCACGTTGGTGCGACCGCATTCTATGCTTTGTAAGGGTTCCCTGTCAAAACTCTAAACACTGGGAAACGCGGAGTCTTTCTATTAAACTGCGCTCTCTTCAAGATCGTCTTCAAAATGGGTGTTTATGCGAAGTGTTTCGAAACTTTTTTGTTTGGGGCTGGCTCTGGCTGCGGTTTTTACGACCTCGGCTTGTTCCTATCACCAAAAAGAAGATTCTGTTTCTGGCGATGTTCAGGTGCAAGTTCCCACTTATTCGCAAGGCCAATATCAAATGTCAGTCATGAGTCTCACGTCTATTGTGGATTTGACTCATCTCAAAGGGGCTGCTGCCCATTTTTTAATTGATCCGCATGTTTTTAAAAATCAACTGCGCGGGCGTCAACCCGAAATTCATTACATGCGAAATTCTCATGGTGTGATCGTGCCGACCGATGCGGACAGTCTTCAACTGCTGACAGTGTATTCACAATTTGAAAAGCTTCATCAATTGGATCAAAGCTTAAATGTTGCCAGCGCAAATAAATGGCCGGTGACTGTGGCGGTGAATGCGCTGACCAAAGATACCGTGACGGGCGGAGTGCAAGAAGACAATGCTTTTTACACCGGACAATTTGATGCTTACTTATTTGCTCCGTACACACAAAATCAATTGCCATTGATGGTGAATGCCGGAGTGCTGGCGCATGAACATTTTCACTCTTTGTATCAGCATTTGGTGATTGATCCGTTGGGAGATAAATATCCGGATGCCAGTAAGCCGACGGGGCATGACGATGTGGCGAGGCTTAAAAAATTTGGCTTGGCAGTGGGGATCGATGAAGATCTCACCAGTGATGATAACCCCAGCGCGGATTCACGAGTGAAATATCATTCACTCTTACTGCGGGGAGTGAATGAAGGTTTGGCCGATGTTTGGGGATGGATTTTTACCGGTGATGTGAGCTTTGTCGGTCGCTCTTTGAAATCTCAGGAGTACAATCGCAATCTCGATATTCCAGTGAACTGGTTAGACACGAAAGCGCAGTTGATGATGGATATCAGCACAAAGTCTGATCTCAGTGGTGTCCCTTACGAAATCGGACCGCAAGTGGCGCGCACGATGAAGACGTTGATGCAAAAACATTACTCGACTTTGTCGGATGTGGAAGTTCGTCGCAAAATGGCCGAGCTCGTTGTTAAAATTTTGCCAGTGTTGCGAGATAAAATCGGTTCACTAAAATCCGACGAATCTCTTTCTTTGACAGATATTATAACGACGATGACTTCGCAGATCTCGGATCTCACTTCGGCAGATTGTCAGTTTATCGACCAATTGATCCCTTCGAGTGATCGCTCAGCCAGTTACAAGTGCGGAGCTGCTCAGTGAGAAAATTCTTAAGCTTGATTCTCTTCTTGAGCAGCCTAAGCTTTGCTTCGCTCGCGTTTGCTCAACAAGATGCGGACATCATCATGCCAGCCGTTCAGCTTGCCAATTGGGGAGCTGAGATTTTAGTCGGCACTGAAGTGCGCGGCGAGCGTGACGTGGACGGAAATTATGCGGGCCTCAATTATCGGAATTTCGCCTTGGGTGCTCGCTATCGCCGTTGGAATTTTTTGATCGAGTCCGCAACCGACTCCCAGTCGACGGGCAACGCGACTTTATCGGTAGAAAAGAAAGTACAAAATATTTTAGGCTGGGCCTATTGGACATCGGACCGCTCATGGTATCGTCTCTCACCAATGATCGGCGGCGGTCTTGGCGCCTATCAAATAAAAGTGGCGACAACTCTTTCAGGCACAGAGACCGATGACTCCTCACCATGGAAAGTCATGGGCGGAGTAGCAGCGGGACTGAAATTAAATTTGCCAGTGTTGTGGTTATCAGTCGAAGCGCGAATTCTCGCCGGCGATGAATTCGATCCGCAACCCACCCTCAGCGCCCTCGCCCGCATCGGCCTCTGGTTTTAAAAAAGGTTCCGGGTTCTTTTTAGGGACTCAGCGAGTCTAATTTCTTTCGATCCAAGTTTTAATCATAAAAGTTTATCGGATGATCAACCGTCAAACTTTTTAACATTTTTGAACAAAAGACTATAAAAAATTTTGACAGAGGACAGAGACGATTTTTTCTAATATTCTCCGTGAGAATTAAATCTCTAAAAATATTTTAGGAGTCCGTATGAAAAAGTTAGTAGTGTTGGCATGTTTGATGACAATTGCGTGGGCCGGAGCTGCCGCTGCAGGCTATCGTGTCGGAAATAATAGCTACTGCTACCTCTCCGATAGTTATGGGCATTTGATTGGCTACCCTTATGACAATGTCAGTAACAGCCTGTGTGCCTCTCGGTACGCCGTCGGAAATAATAGCTACTGCTACGCAGCTGATTCCAGCGGAAATTTGATTGGCTATCCTTATGACAATGTCAGTAACAATCTTTGTGCCTCTCGGTACTAGAGGACAATTTCATAATCTAAGTTCGTATCGAAAAAGGCAGGATTACTCCTGCCTTTTTTGCGTTTTAGAATTTGATTCGCTCGGAATCCCTCTTAAGCAAAGACCGCCCTCTTCTTGCCAAGACAAGAAGAAGTAAAAAATGCAGGTATTATTTGGGAACAGAGGGGTTCTTCGTCCTTTTTCCCAATTATTTTCAATGATCGGATATAATCACCCCTTCAAAAATGAATTCTGTCTGGAGAAATTTGAATGAGTCGCATTTTGATCGCTTTCGCAATTTTGTGTTTTTCAATCCTGTCTTTTGCAGAAGGAAGAGCTGGAAATGGGGGCGGTGGACTTGTTGTGAATGGGAATTATATCACCATTCCTGAAGCTCATATTTCCATCGAAGGACATCTGATGATGGAAGTGCCGGGGTTGAGTGATCTTGATCAAGTTCTTTGGGCTCTGCAAATTTCACCAGATATTTTTAGAACATTTATGCCGATGATCAACCCATCATCGCAAAGATCGTACTATTCCGTTAATCATCTTGAGCCAAATGAGCTTCTGGCGATTAAAAAAGTTTATAGTAAAATTTTGCATGTCCCACTTGAGAAAGTGGTGATTTACGCTGTCAGCGATGCTAAGCAGAAAAAAACATTTTTATTGCCGGAATTTTTTAAGCTCGAGTCAACTCAAGAAGCTTCCGTTCTTTTTCATGAGTGGCTTTGGGCTCTCAATCCCAAAATGACTTACGAAGATGTCGTTTATGGCGAACAGTTGTATTATGATTTTGCGATTAATCCGTGGGACCGTTGGATTGATTTGGCTGAGTACTTAGGGCAAGTGACGGGAAATCCGCAAATTGTTATTTCGCCGGCTTTGGCCAGGATTTCGTTGACGAGTTCTATTCAGGCGGATGTGATGTTCGGTCCAAGATTCGTCAGTTGTATTAACAATGCGCTTGATAAAGGCAATTACCAAGATACGAAAGTATGTCTGTATGATTGGGCGGTGGGCTTTCAGTTAGTCAACCCTTATGGGGAGGAGCTTCCGCTGGTGAGGGCTATTCGACGATATTTTGGAATGGGAGGAGAAATGTCTATTTATCAGGGCCTCCCCAAGTACACACGAATTCCCGACGGATGGGAGAATTTGAAACTCATCGGCAGCAGCGCTAATGGTGGTGGTAGTAGCCTTCAATTGCTGGATAAAAATGGACAACTTATTATTGAAATCAATTTTCTCACCATGAAACCTGTAGACTCGCTGAATCCCTAATGACTTTGATTTTCTTGAATCACGACTGAATCGTTCAAGAATTCTAAGGTCTCAGAAATTGGGAAAATAGCACTTTCATACATATAGAGTTTTCGGCCTGTTAAAGTTGAACTCTGATATTTTGAAAGAAGCAGCAGAGAGTACTCATTCATTTTTTCGACTACGTCCTTAAATTCCTCTTCGGTCAGAGCAAATTTTAAGGCGCGGTATCTTCGAACTTCCATGGGAAGTTCCAACGCCGCTTTCGAGCGATCAATCCAGTACTCATAAAATTTCTTAAGACTTGGACTATCAGGAATGCGAAATGTTGCGCTGGTAAACTGATACGTCTTGTCTGGATTCTGTGTGATCAAACCATCCGCTTCAAGATCGTCTAGAATTTTCTCCGCCTGATTTTCTTCAAGCATCAAAAGCTTGGCAATATTGGTTTTGTTTTTTTCAAAATCATTGAATGTAAGCAGAGTCAAAACGATCGGCGAAAAAACATGTCGAGTCACCGCATCTAAAGGCAATTCTGTCTGATGAAATTGATGTCGCTGCAATTTCATCAGGGCTACGCCGAGAGCTTGTTTTTCAGTCGTTGTCTTTGCTTGCGTGTATGCAAGCAAGCTTTCAAAGTACAAGCCTTCATTCTCACTCAGTTTCAAATTTGCTTTTAGAACAGCAGCCATGCGTGAAGAAATACTTCTTTGCTTTTTTAAAATAAATCGCAAAGTCACTTTGCTTTGAAATCCCAATTCAGCCGCCCATTTTGCAATTGAAAATTGAGAATCTACCGACTTTCTCCATTCAAAATGACTCGTCAGATATTGAGTGACGTCTAAAAAATCATAAATCGACGGCTTATTCATTCCTCTAGAATTCACTCTGTTATTCACGTATTCAAGCGTACAACTTTGTACGCAAGACCAAAGTGTGGCTGCCGTTTGAGGGCAGTCTGCATAGGCCATAGACAGTCTCTCTGGCTCAATTGCGTCCTATATCTTTTTAGCATGGTATAAATCGTGGAATATCCTCGCTCCGAAGGCATTGGTGTCGCCGTCAATGGTGTTTCCCTAGCCAGAAAATTCAATTGAGGAGAAATTTATGAAAAAAATGATCCATGTTTTCTTGACCCTGACTTTATTGATGACAGCGTTTTCTGCATTTGCAGGAAACGAAAAAGGAAACGGCGATACAGGATCGGCGTCTGTCGAAAATTGGCCGGATGGATACTCAACATGGTTTTCAGCACCTTACAAAGGAGTTGTTCACATTTGGCAGCCGGAAGGACAAGAAGGGTTGAAGAAAACAGATGATTTGACTCTCAGTATTACAGGCAAAGCCGCAGAGGAAGTCATGAAGTCGCTAAAAGAGGAACCTCATATGCATCGTGGCCTCCTGGTCGCGGAAAGTGCTGACCATAAAATCAGCTGCGAAGTCAGAGACGATGGGACTTTGTGCCAAATCGATTTGAAAAGATAACTAAAAACCACTGACTTAAAAAATCAGAGAACGTAAAAAAGGCAGGAATGATTCTGCCTTTTTTTGCGTTTAGAATTTGAAGCGGTGAGTCCCTAAAAAGAACCCGGAACCTTTTTCGGAACCTTTTTATTCGGCGGCGATTTTGGTGACGATGGCGGAAGCGACTTTGCCGTTTTTCATCAGGTCTTTTTTGTAGGTGTCGGCTTCTTTTGAGGTTGTGAAAAGTCCAACACTCACGCGGTACCAAGCTTGGCCTTTGATTTTTGCGGCGACGTAGAAAGCGCTGTAGCCTTTGTCTTTCAGCTCGGCAGCTTTTTTCTGAGCATCTTTTTCAGCAGCGAAAGAGGCAATCTGTACCGTGTATTTTCCGACAGCGGAAGTGGCAGCTTCTTTTGGCAATGATGAAGGAATGCGTGATGTGGCTTTGGGGGGATTTGCCACGACTGCGGATTTTCCTTCAGCCATGCGCTCGGCTGGTTTCAGAGGTTGCGCATCGTTCATCACTGATTTCACTGCGGCGACTTCGCGAGCTGTTGTCGTTTTTGTTTCAACCTTAGCTTCGGTCTTGCCAGCAGCCGCGTGTTGGTCAACACCGACTGCCGCAGTTGTTGGTTTCACGTCTGATTTTTTTGCGCCAGCATCGTCAGAAACAAATTCTGAAGCAAGCTTTGCGATCTCATCGTCGGTCAAAGCTTTTTCGGGTTTCACTTCGCCTGCGTTTGAGGGAATTGAAGCGATGCCGCGATTTTCAGCATTTGCAGAAGACTCATCGTCATTGCTGGCTGTTTCTTCGGAGTGGCCATTTTGGGGTTCAAGCTGTGAAAGCTTGTATTGGTTGTCGCTGAATTTTTTGCCGACAAAAGTTCCAATAGAAAATGACAACAGGGCAATGAAGAAAACCAGAACCAACTTAACAACGACATCTGTTTTAGAGCCGTATTTTTCACCAGACATACTTTTCCCCCTTGCTTTAATTTTACCTGCGACCAACAATTTTGGTCAATCGGTCATAGTAAGGATTTTACCATGAATCACACTCTTCCAAATTCGCCTCTGGGATCTGCCGGAAACCCTTTGTGGGACACGGCGCTATATCCTGCCATCAAAGCTGCTAAACTGGGTCGCGAGGTTCTTTTGCACTACTTTGGTCGGTTGGAAAAAATCGAAGAAAAGTTTCAAGCCGGTCTGGTCAGTGAAGCTGACAAAGAATCTGAAAAAATAATTTTCGAGCATCTTCGGAAAAATTTTCCAGGCGATGAGTTCCTCGGCGAGGAATCGGCGGGCGACTTGACTAACATCCAGCCGACGGAAAAAGGCTCTGGGCGCGGCCGTTGGATCGTTGATCCCTTGGACGGAACGACAAATTACATTCATCAATTCCCGATTTTTTGCGTGAGCATCGGTTACGAAGTCGACGGCATCATGCAAGTCGCCGTGATCGACATGCCGATGCTCGGAGAAGTGTACACCGCGGTCCGCGGTTGCGGCGCTTTTGTGAATGGAAAACCACTTCGCGTGTCGCAAACGACAGATTTTCACAACTCGTTGCTGGCGACAGGATTTTTTGCCGATCACGAGGAAAATTTGCGCGAACAAATTGAGATTTTCTCGCATTTCGTAAGACAAGCGCGCGGCGTTCGCCGGGCTGGAGCCGCCGCTTATGATTTAGCACAAGTTGCTCGCGGTGTGTTCGACGGCTATTGGGAAAAAAACATCAAGCCTTGGGATGCCGCTGCCGGAATTCTGCTCGTCGAAGAGGCGGGCGGATCAGTGCTCACTTACCGAGGAGAAAAATACACTCCATACAAAAACTCAATCATCGCCGCCAATCCCGCTCTCACAAAAAAATTCGTCGAACTCGCCAAGCCCCATCTCCTGAAGTCGACTCACTAAAAGGTTCCGGGTTCTTTTTTGCGACCCACTGAGCCGCAAAAAAGAACCCGGAACCTTTTTTGGTCTAGGCAAATTTTGCCGTCAAAATGCTGACGAGAAACTTTGGGTGCTAGTCAAAATTTTCCCCTCGACTGGACCTGGACTTGTAAAAAAAGTTTCGTCAGATCAATCAAACATGATGATGAACCTCGCTTTGACACTGGACCTCGACAGCGGTCGGGTTGGCATCGTCGTTGCTTTGAATTTCATTGAGCACGAGTCTGCTTTCATCAAGGAGGATGGTAGTGGCTGACGATAATACTGCAGCAAAAGAAACAACCCCCGCGGCACCGGCCGAAGGTAAAGGAAAATCATCGGTTCTTCTCTACGTCTTAGTCATCGTCAATATGGCTGTCGTTTTGGGCGTCGGTTTTATGCTTTACAAGGGCAAACAAAAAGAAGCCTCTGAACCGAAGATTGAGCAAGTCATCAAAGGCGAGCACGATGCGCAGGAAAAAGAAGCGGGCGAAGAAAAAACTTTCGTTGGAAAAGTCATTCCACTGGAAACTTTCATCGTCAATCTTTCAGGATCGAAAGGTCGTCGGATTGCGAAGGTCAACATGGAGCTTGAACTCAAAGGTGAGCAAGTGGCCGTCGAAATCGAAAAGCGCAAAGCGCAAATTCGCGACATCATTATAATTATTCTTTCCAGCAAAACTTACGACGAGGTTTCCACTCGTGAAGGCAAAGACGGTCTGAAGAATGAAATCAAAGACACGCTCAATGCTTTTTTGACCAAGGGAAAAATCGCCAACGTCTACTTTACGGAATTTATTTATAACTAGAGGTTCTTCATGAGTGGTGGACAGGTTTTATCTCAAAGTGAAGTTGATGCTCTCCTCGCTGCAGTTTCCGACGGCGATGTGGGTTCAGCAGATGCTGCCGCTGGTGGGGCGGCTGCCGCCGCAGGTGGTGGCGGTGCAGTCAAATCTGGTGGCGCATCAACCAAAGATGACAAAGTCGTTGTCACTTATGATTTGACCAGTCAAGACCGCATTATTCGCGGTCGTTTGCCGCAGCTTGAAGTGATCTACGAAAAATTCATGCGCTCCTTTCGCGTGTCTTTGTCATCATCGCTTCGAAAAATTGCCTCGCTGACTTTAGCGTCGACTGACTTCTTAAAATTTGGCGAGTTCATCAATACCTTACCAATGCCGACTTGTATGACCGTTCTTCGTTTCAATCATTTGCGCGGATCTGCGCTGTTCGTGATCGAAAGCAAGCTGGCCTATGCGCTGGTCGATAGTTTTTTTGGTGGAGCCGATCGTCCTTATACAAAAATTGAAGGAAAAGATTTTACTCAAATCGAACTTTCGATTGTCAAAAAAGTAGTGGATTTGGCGATTGAAGATCTCGAGGCCGCGTGGGCGTCTGTTGAAAAAATTGGCGCTTCGTTTGTGCGGACTGAGGTCAATCCTCAGTTCGTCGGAATTGTTCCTCCCACAGACGTGGTGATTGCATCGACATTTGACGTCGAGCTTGAGAATGCCAATGGCACGATCACGATTGTGATTCCGTACTCAACGATTGAGCCGATCAAGCAAAAATTATCTTCAGGCTTTCAAGTTGAAAGTGATCAGACAGATAAAAAATTATGGACGACAATCATTCGCGATCAGTTGATGGAAACCGATGTGAACTTAAAAGTGAATCTCGGTGAAACAGAAATCAATCTGAATGATTTAATGAGTCTCAAAGTCGGAGACGTGATTCCTTTGGACCAAGACTCCACCGGTGAGTTCGATGTTCAAGTTGAAGGTGTTAAAAAATATAAAGGTTACTACGGCATTCATCACGGAACCGTGGCGATGCAGGTGACTAAAACAATTGATAAAGCCTGACGATTGATAAGGTAGGGGGACAAAACCATGGCCGATAATTTAGACAACTTGGCAGATCAGCTGGCCGCCGAAGCGACAGCCGATGCTGCAAAAACGGCGGACGCGGCGGCTGCCGTGAATAGCAAAGAGAAAAGCGAAAGTGACGAGAAAAAGGATCGTAATCTTCAGTTGATTCTCGACATTCCATTGCGAGTCACAGTGGAGCTGGGTCGCACCAAAATGGCAGTCAGTGAACTTCTCAACCTGGGCCAAGGCAGTGTCATTGAATTGAACAAGCTTGCCGGTGAGCCCATGGAAGTTTTTGTGAATGATAAATTGATTGCTCGCGGTGAAGCCGTCGTCGTCAATGAAAAATTCGGCGTGCGTCTCACAGATATCATTTCGACCAAAGAACGTGTTGAGCAACTGAAGTAGTTGTTTGTTTTTTAGAGGAGTTATCGATGAAGTGGATAGTCGCAACAATCATGATGATCAGTTTGAATGTGTTTGCAGGAGCAGACACAACGGCGGCGGCAGTTCCCCCAACTGCGACACCTGCTGCGGCGACAGTTGTTGCGCCTCCGTCAGCGTCGGCAACCATTGATTCTTCGAAGCTAAAAGAAACGGCGACTCTTTTGAAAACCAAAGAGTCTGATATTCCTGTGCATTTGGACAATGATAGAAAATCGGCGGCCACCGATAGTCCGATCTTTAAAGTGCTGATGTCCCTCAGCGTGATTGGGATTTTGGGTTGTGGTGCTTTTTTCTGGATTCGCAAATATGCCAAAAAAGGAAACTCAAAAAATCAGGCGACTCAAATCAAAGTTTTGACTCAGCATTATCTGGGTCCAAAAAAATCTTTGGCCATCATTCGCGTGGCGGGCGAGTCGATCTTGGTCGGCGTGACTGATCACAATATTTCTTTGATTAAAGAGCTCAGTCTTTTAGATGAAGACATTCCAGAGGCAACACCAAAGTCTTTCAAAACAGTTTTTGCTGTCGATCAAAATAATAACATGAATTTTACCGATGACCGTGATGCCGATGATGACATCGATTCTCGCGATGAATTTTCAATTTCTGGAATTAAAGATTTTGTGTCTTCAAAGCTTAAAAACATGAGGTCTATCGAATGAGCAAGCTTCTTCGATTTTTACCATTTTTTGTTTTAGGACTGCTCACCATGTTGGTGACGGTGAAAGCGTCAGCGCAGATCACTTTGCCGACGATGAACTTAGGATTTAAAACGGTTGATAATCCCAATGAAGTGGTGAACGCGATCAAGATCGTGTTGGTGATGACGGTTTTGACTTTGGCGCCGGCGATTTTGATTATGATGACGTCGTTCACTCGCATCATCATTGTGTTGTCATTCCTTCGTCAAGCCATGGGCGTTCAGCAAATGCCACCGAATCAATTGCTGGTGGGATTGGCTCTTTTCCTTACTTTTTTTATTATGGGTCCGGCCTTTACGGAAATGAATCAAAACGGAATTCAGCCGTACATTGCGGGGAAGCTCAGTCAAGAGCAAGCTTTGGATGCGACCTTAGCTCCGCTTCGTAAATTTATGTTCGCGCAAACTCGCTCGGCAGATTTGGGTTTGTTTGTGAAGCTGTCAAAAATTGAAACGCCAAAAACTTTGGCCGAAGTGCCGACCATGGTGCTTGTTCCTTCTTTTGTGATTTCAGAATTAAAAACTTCGTTCCAGATTGGTTTCATTATCTTTTTGCCATTCTTGATTATCGATATGGTGGCGGCAAGTGTGCTAATGGCCATGGGGATGATGATGCTTCCGCCGGTTGTGATTTCATTACCGTTTAAAATTATGCTCTTTGTTCTCGTCGATGGATGGTCGCTCTTGATCGGCTCGATGGTGAAAAGCTTCGGCTAAGGAGAATTTATGAATGAAGATCTGATTGTACAATTAGGACAAGATGCGCTGAAAACAACAGCGATGCTGGCGGGACCTTTGCTGATTGCGACTCTCGTGATCGGTCTTGCGGTCAGTATTTTTCAAGCTCTCACGCAAATCAATGAATCAACTTTGAGCTTCATTCCAAAAATGTTGGTGGTGGCTTTGGTGATTGTGCTTGCGGGGCCTTGGATGCTCGATGTGATGACTCATTACACGATTAATCTCTATCAAAATATTGGAACAATGATTCGCGAGTAGTGCTTTAGACACTGAAAGGAATTTCGAGAGTGGCAGGACTGTATCAATTTCCCGAAGGACAAATTCTCGCGTTCGCACTGGTGCTCATGCGCATCATTGCCTTCGTGGTGACTTGGCCTGTCTTCGGCTCTGCCAATGTGCCGGTCACTCTGAAAGTTTTGCTGTCTTTAATTTTGGCCATGATGGTTTTTCCTACTTTGCATTTTGAAAATACTCAGCTCATCACCATGGGCGATCAGATTTTATTGATGAGTGCACGTGAAATTTTTATTGGCTTCTCATTGGGTTTTCTGATGCGCATGTTTTTCTTTGCGGTCAGCGTGATGGGTGAAATTGTCAGTGTGACGATGGGCTTGTCAGCGGCTCAACTTTATAATCCAGCGATGGGTTCACAGTCGAATGTGGTTGAGCAATTTGAATTGATATTAGCGACTTTATTTTTCTTAGGCATGAACGGGCACCACATTTTTATTACGGGAATGGTGCAAAGTTTTGCAACGGCCCCGGTGGCTTCGATGAGTCTCAATTATCATGCTTTTGCGACCATCGGTGCTGCGGCTCAAGAGATTGTGGTGATCGGCCTTAAAATGTCAGCTCCGGTTTTGGTGGCGGTCTTTATGACCAATATCGCTATGGGAGTTTTAGGACGTGCGGTTCCGCAGATCAACGTGCTGGTCACGTCAATGCCAGTGACGGTGATGTTGGGACTCTTGATTTTGATTGTGACGACGCCTCTCTTTGTTTCAGAGATGGGTGGCTTAGTGAATGTCATGGCTGAAAGATTTTTTCAGTTTATGAGGGTGATTTAAATGGCTGATGACGATCAGGAAAAGACAGAAGAAGCATCGCAGTCACGCCGGGATGAATTCCGCAAGCGTGGGGAAGTGGCTCAGACCAAAGAGCTTGCGAGCACTCTTTTTCTGCTCGCTTCAGCGGGAGCGATTTTTGTTTTAGGAAAGTTCTTTTTTGCTCAGTTGTACGAAGTTTTTAATCATTCTTTTGGAGTCGACATGGTCGAAGCCGTTCGCGGTGGAGAAATTTTAGGTTCACTGAAGGTCGCTGGAGAAAAAATCTTCATTTTGACAGCACCAGTGATGTTGATCGCCTTACTTATTTCTGTGGGCTCGACCATCGTGCAAGTGGGCTTCTTACAAGTCGAAGATGCCTTTGCTCTCAATCTTGAAAAAATTAATCCCTTGTCTGGTTTCAAACGCATGTTCTCACTGAAAAGCGTGGTTGAGGCGGCGAAGTCTTTTTTGAAATTGGTTTTTATCGCTGCGGTTGTGGTTTTGATTTTGAAAAAAGAAATTTTCAAAGTTCCGTTCATGATCCAACTTTCTGTGCAAGAGCTGGTGACTTATATGGGCGACGTCACTGTGAGATTGCTGGGCGGTATTGGTATTGCCATGGGTCTTTTGGCAGCGGCGGATTACTTCTTTCAGAGATGGGATCTCGATAAGAAAATGATGATGACCAAACAAGAAGTGAAAGAAGAGCATAAAACTCGAGAAGGGGATCCGATGATCAAAGCGCGGATCCGTAAGATCCAGCGCGAAATGGCCAACCGTCGCATGATGGATAAAGTGCCAAAAGCTGACGTGATTATCACGAATCCGACTCATATTGCGATCGCTTTAAAATACGATGCGAATTTGCCAGCGCCGCAAGTGATTGCCAAGGGCGCAGATCTTATTGCGGAAAAAATCAAAGAGCTGGCTCGTCAGCACAATATTCCAGTTGTTGAAAATAAACCGCTCGCAAGAACGATTTTTAAAACGTTAAAAATTGGACAAGTCATTCCCCGAGAGTTGTTCGTGGCGGTGGCTGAAGTCCTTTCGTACGTTTATCGCTTGCGCAAGAAGAAGGTTAGAAAATAATGGAAGATCTATTTCTCTTCATTAAAAAATTTGAAAAGTTCACGAAGAACACAGATCTGTTTATTGCAGTCGGTATTCTTTCGATCTTGATGGTTATGATTATTCCACTTCCGGCCGTGATGTTGGATTTGGCTCTGACTTGTTCTTTAGCGCTCAGTATTTTGATTTTACTGATTTCAATTTATATCAATAAAGCGCTTGAGTTCAGTGTATTCCCGTCATTGTTATTGATGACGACGTTGTATCGCTTGGCTTTGAATGTGGCGACCACGCGTTTGATTTTGACTCATGGACATGAAGGCCCTCACGCCGCCGGTGAAGTGATTTCTGCCTTCGGAAATTTCGTGGTTGGAAATAACTATGTCATCGGTTCGATTGTCTTTATCATCTTGGTCATCATTAACTTCATCGTTATCACCAAAGGTTCGGGGCGTGTGGCTGAGGTCGCAGCTCGATTTACTTTGGATGCCATGCCAGGAAAGCAAATGTCGATCGATGCGGATTTGAACGCCGGATTGATCAACGAGCAAGAAGCTCGTCGTCGTCGTCAAGAGATCGAGCAAGAAGCTGATTTCTACGGGGCCATGGATGGTGCCAGCAAATTCGTGCGAGGAGATGCCATTGCCGGGATCTTGATCACGATTGTCAATATCGTCGGCGGTTTGTTGATCGGTGTTTTGCAAAAAGATTTGGATCTGGCGACCGCTGCAAAAAATTACACAATGTTGACGATTGGTGATGGACTTTTGGGACAGATCCCAGCACTGATCATTTCAACGGCCGCTGGTATGGTGGTGACTCGAAGTTCGCGCACCGGAAAAAATATGGGAACGGAAATGGCAGGTCAGCTTTTCTTAAATCCCCGTGCCGTTGGAATTACGGGAGCGGTGATTGGACTGCTTTCTTTGGTTCCGGGACTGCCAACAATTCCATTTATGTTTATGGGCGTCTTGCTGGGAAGTATGTCTTGGGTCATCAAACGTTATCAAAAAGAAAAAGTGGATAACGATCGCAAAAAATCAGAAGAAGTTTCGATTGGTCCAAAAAAAGAAAATATCGAATCCCTTCTGCCTTTGGATATGGTCGAGCTTGAAGTCGGCTACGGTCTGATCAACGTGGTTGAGAGCGATCAATCAGGAGACCTGCTCGAGCGTATTAGCAGTATCAGAAAACAATTCGCTTTGGATCTGGGCGTGATCGTTCCCAGTATTCACATCCGTGATAACTTGCAATTAGCCAGCGGTGAATATCGTCTGATGATCAAAGGCAATCGCGTCGGTGGCGGAATTCTGCGACCAGATTGTTTGTTGGCGATGGATCCAGGCAATGTCACTGACAACGTCGACGGAATTCCAACCAAAGAGCCCGCGTTTGGGCTTGATGCTCTGTGGATTATGCCGTCACAAAAAGAGCAAGCCGAAGTGGCGGGTTACACTGTGGTTGATTTGCCGACCGTGATGGCGACGCACTTGACAGAAATTATTCGTGGTCATGCGTACGAATTGATGGGTCGTCAAGAAGCTGCACAGCTCGTCGACAATTTCAAAAAGACGCATCCGAAAGTGGTGGAAGAGCTTATTCCAGATCCGCTTTCTTTGGGAAGTGTTGTGCGCGTGCTTCAATCATTGCTCAAAGAACAAGTTTCTATACGTGACTTAAGAACGATCTTTGAAACTTTGGCTGACGAAGCTCACAAAACAAAAGATATCGAAGTGCTGACTGAAAATGTGCGCAAAGCATTGTCTCGCTCGATCACCGCAAAATATTTGGGCGATAGCGCCAATGTGCCAGTGATGACATTGCATCCAAATATTGAAGAGCTGATTGCGAATTCTCTGATTCAAACCGAGCAAGGTGTGCAGTTGGTGATGGATCCGCACTCGGCGCAAAAAATGATCACCGAGATTGCGCGCACGGTGGAAGATCATCCGGAGATTGCGGCCCAGCCGATTTTGCTGACCAGCCCGACGTCGCGTCGTCATCTTTACAAACTGACATCAAGATTTATTCCTCAGTTGATAGTGTTGTCTCATAACGAGTTAACGTCCGATGCCAATGTGAAATCGGTCGGAGTAGTGGAGATGGGTCATGCAGGTTAAGAAATTTGAAGCCCGTACAATGAAAGAAGCCTTGGAGATGGTGAAGACCCAGTTGGGTCCTGATGCCATTATCCTGAGCGCTCGCGATAACAACAAAAGCTTCGGCCTGGTTGGCGAAGGCAGTGTTGAAATCACGGCAGCGGTTTCAGAAGAAACTTTGCATAGAAAAAAGTTCGTCGAATCTCGCCTGCGCGTTGAAGATAAAGAAAAACTCAATCGCAGTTCCGCAAAAGTGCAGAAGCACATCATTGATAAAATGGTGACTAAATATATTGATGAAAAGGAAGCATCAGCTCCTAAAAAAATCACGCGCACTCGATATATTGAAATTGATGATGATGTGGAAAGTTCACAAAACTTAGCTTCTGAGAGAATCAAGTCGGCGGCCGAGCGCGCTTGGAGTTCGATGCAAAGTCAGGTGGGTTGGTTAGAACAAGCGGTCAGCGCTCCGAAAGCAGAAGCCCGCCAGCAAGCTCGTCAGCAAATTGCGCAGAATCGTCAGCAGCCCGAAGAGTATGTGCAGGCGCCAGCGCCACAGGCGCGTCAACAACAGACCCGACAAGTTGTGCAAGTTCCGACCATGCCACCAAAGCCGCAAGGCGAGTCTCCAGAAATTCAAGCTTTGAAAAATGAAATTGCAGATTTGAAACAAGTGCTGACTCAGTTTCAACGAGTCCCACAAACTTTCGTCAATCAACATCCGGGCGCTGAATATGGTCTGAGCTACGACGTGAGTGCGATTTACGAAAAATTGGTGAACTCTGGGATTGCCAATGAGATCGCGGCTGAAATGCTGATGGAAGCTCAAGAAAAAATGACTCCGGCGAAATTGAAAAACAAAGCCTTGGTTGATGGTTGGGCGGCAAAATATATTTTGGATCACACGGTGATTGCGAATGATAAATTGGCAACGAAGGTCCAACTTTTCTTAGGCCCTGCGGGTTCTGGAAAAACTTCGTCTTTGATTAAGCTCGCCAGTCACTATGTGGTGCGTGAGCATAAAAAAGTAGCTCTGGTCACTGCTGACACTTACAAAGTGGGCGCGGCTGATCAGATGCGCATTTATGCACAAATTCTCAATGTGCCATTTGCGATTGTTCGTCAGAAATCAGATTGGGAAAAAATCATGGCACAACTTTCAAGCTATGATCATATCTTGGTGGATTTTCCAGGTTTGACTCTGAAAACCATGGAAGAAATTTCTGCCGTGAGAAATTTAATTCCGCCTGAAAAATTTCAACCACAGTCGCATTTGGTATTGTCATGTCTTGCGAAAGACACCGATCTCACAGAAATCGGCAAACGCTATCGTGCTGCCGGTTTCCAAGACGTGATCTTCACCGGCCTTGATGAGTCCAATCAGCAAGGCACGATTTACAATTTTATGAAGCGCTTTCAAATTCCTCTTCATAGCTTCGGGATTGGCACTCGTGTTCCGGAAGATTTTGAAATGGCCACGAAAGAGCGCGTTCTCGATCTGATATTTAAAATCACTCAATTGAAGCAACAAGACGCACAAGGGTAGGACATGGCTTCATCACAGAAGACAACGAAAACGATCAGTATCACATCAGGCAAAGGCGGAGTCGGTAAGACCACTCTCGTTGCCAATCTGGCTTATTCTCTCGCGAAGCAAGGTCAAAAAGTTTTGATCTTCGACGGCGATTTGGGAATGGCCAACATCGACATCATGTTTGGTGTCAAACCTGAAGGCAACATCATGGATGTGCTGAAAGGTGAAAAAAGTATTCAGGAAGTGGTGGTCGAACTTGCGCCGAACATTTCTTTGATTCCTGGCGGATCAGGAGTGGTTGAGCTGAATCGCATGAATGCTTTCGAGCGAAGAGCGCTGCTTGATGCCGTTGGGATTCTTGATTTTCAATATGATTATTTGCTCATCGATACAGCTCCTGGAATTGCGGACAATGTTTTGTATCTCAATTCGGCGGCGCAAAAATCGGCGGTGGTGATCACTCCAGATCCTTCGTCGCTGGCGGATTCTTATGCACTGATCAAGGTGCTGAACAAAGAATATAAAGAGACAAAATTTTCGATCATCTGCAATCAAGTGCGTGATGAAGTCGAAGGCCTTTCTCTTTACAATCGCTTTTCTGAAGTCGTGAATCGATTTCTGAATATTGGCCTCGACTATTGGGGAGCTTTGCCGATGGACAACGCGATTCGCAAGGCGGCTCAGACACAACGTCTCATTATGAGACACGAGCCAAATTCTGAAGCGGCAAAAAGTCTTTTGAAAATTTCCAACAAGTTACAAGGCTCTGTGGAGAAAATCGAAAGCAAAGCTGGACTGCAATTCTTCTGGGAGCAGGTCGTTGGTGTCGCTTAGTCGAATTGGACTTTAAGAGACGCACGGGCTTTGCTAAAATTTGAACTGAGGGTAGGGGAATGATGTCGAAAAGTAATGTTGCGTATATCAAGAAATACAAAGATGAGCCGCGCAAGCTAACTCTGGAGGATAAGAACAAACTTATCACTGAGTATGCTCCACTGATTAAATTCGTGGCGCAAAAAATTGCCGTACGTCTCCCCTCAAACATCGAGCTCGATGATTTGATTTCGGCCGGTGTGATCGGCTTGATGGACGCTATCGATAAATGGGATCCGACTCGCGATAATAAATTTAAAACTTATGCAGAGTTCCGTGTTCGCGGAGCGATCCTCGATGAGCTTCGGGCGCAAGACTGGGTTCCGCGCTCGATCCGTGACAAAGCAAAATTGCTTGATAAAACTATGGTGCAACTCGAAGCCGAGATCGGTCGCATCCCCACTGACGAAGAAGTGGCAAAAGCTTTGAACGTCAACATTGACGAGTTCCATGAGCTCCTCAATCAAGTGCGCCCGGTGAGTTTGCTCTCGATCGATGAAAGCCAAACTTTCAGCAATGTCGATAAAAAATCCATTCTGAATATTCTCGAAGGCTGCCGTCTCAACAATCCGTTCAATCAATTGAATGTAAAAGCGGTGAAAGAGATCGTGACCGAAGCGATCGAAGAACTTCCAGAAAGACAACGCTTGGTGCTCTCACTTTACTACTACGAAGATCTCAATCTCAAAGAGATCGGCAAAGTTTTAAGAGTGACCGAGAGCCGCGTGTCGCAACTGCACGCCCAAGCCGTCTCACGCCTCAGAAACAAACTCGCCCAAACCCTCGGTGCTGGCGAACTCGACATCGCCTAAGGGGAACCTGGTTCTTTTTGCAGAAACAATGAGTCAAAATTAGATAAAGCGTTGGTGATGAACCGACGCTTTTTTGTTTTTAAAATCTACAAACGATCAATCCTTAAATTTCCAGGAAATTTTTTGAAACTGGAAATCGTAATTACTCAGGAGCGCATCAGAGATGGGGCCAATTCTCAGTCCGTAGGTTCGATCTTTGGGGATCAAATAAAAGTAATGAGCAGAACTTTGAGCAGCCATCCAAAAACTCACGAAGCCCCAATCGAATCCTTGTTTCTTTTCCTTTTGAGCTGAAACACCAAGCTTAGCAAGATCGGCGGCAAAATCTTCTTCGTTGATGAGATCAACGGTGTTGATGGGGACTTGAGCCCATTCACTCCCTTTCGCAGAAGTATGAAACTCGAGACATTTCGAAGTATGCTGGCAACTCTTGACGCCGTGAAAGTAATTTTCATGAGGTGATTTATTTTGAGTGCTGCTTACGATCGACAGATCAACCACGGCCGCTTTACCGACAGAAATTTTGAAGGTCGTAGCCATTGATGGCGATGCGACTGTCAAGGCTACGATCAGATAAAGAAATGAGATCCTCATTATTTTTTCCAGTAGATTCCAGAAAATTCTGGATATTCATGATTGGCGCCGCTACCAAGACAGTGTGAACCACTGGTTGCAAGCAAGGCATTATTAAAACCGACAATCACTTTATCGCAAACATCATTCACTTTCGGATCTTCTTTTTCTTGAGCAAGGGCGCCTGTAGCTGTGAGGTCCACGGCATCGTCGTCATCGTTTCCAGTGCCAATGACTCCTGCAATTCCCATGGTGCTGAGTTTAAGGCTTGATCCTTTTTTCCAAATCTTGACGCTGTTTTTATACTTGTCTTGCCAGGTTCCTTGCCAATTTTTAACTTCAGGAAGTTTCTCAGCAAGAGCTTTTAGCGCCGCATTTGCTGGGTCGATATTTTTTTGTGATCCATCAACATCAAAAGCTCCAAAACTGACAAGATCAAATTTTTCGATCTCGGATTTTTTTAACCATCCGAAGGCCACAACTTTATTTTTTTTAACGTAGCTGGCACAAACACTGCTGGCGGTCTCTTGATTTGCTAAAAGCAAATCACCTTGAACAACATATTTTTTCGTAGGCGGACCATCGGCGGCATCAGAAAAATGAACTTGAGGCTGCTTGCCTGAAATAAACCAAATTGATGTGATATCTTCCTTCAAATCGCGAGCTGTGCATTTTTCGACAGCTGAGGCAATGGGGCCTAGCAAGCTAAAACAAAGAGTAATAATTAAAAATTTCATAGAAATAATCCTAGGTCAGACTTTGGCGTTGATCAATGCTTATTCGTCTTGCGAAACAAGCAAGATATGCTTCAATACTAATTTTGGAGTCAAAGATGAAATATCGAATTCTTTTATCGATGCTTGTCTCATGGAGTATTTCCGGGGCAGCCTCTGCAAAAGTTTGTCATTTGCAGAAATTAACATCTTACAAAAAAACCACCGATCAAAGTTTTTTTAAACTTGCTAACAATACAACCCTTTTGTTGGAGGGGGCTGACCCTGAACATAAAGCTTACGAAGGGCCAGCTTGGATTCTTGCTAACGAGAAAAAGATTTGTAAAATCAATGGCGGAATTTTTGCGAACATTTATTTCGCAGCCTCTCAGAATATCATCATGGCAGAGGAATACAGTGGCAGTTGTGGGACGAATCAAATGATTGATGTGACGACTTGTCTACCGAAAGGCCCCAGTGCTACTTATTGCGGAGCCGTTGTCTTCAAAGAAAATAAATTAATCATTGAACCGGTCTGCGAGCCTCTGGGGAGTGACGGAAAGTTTGCTTCATGCAGTTCAGGAAAAGTTTTTACTATCTCTGATGATTGCCAAATCAAACTCGATGAAAAAGAATCAAGAGCCTTGACCAAAAAAAAGTTGGGCGTTGAGTTACCACTTCAAGATAAAACTTTTAAAATTAAAAAGTAAATTTATAAGATATAAATTTGGTCTCTTGAATCCAACCGCAAGAATCGTAAAGTCGCTGAGCTGGTTTGTTGTCCACAGCCGTCTTCAAAGTTAAACTGATGGCGCCAGTCTCTTTTGCGAACTGAGTGCATGCTTCGAGTAAATTTTTTCCGATGCCTTTGCCACGAAATGCCGGAGAAACAAAAAGATCATTCAAAATCCAAACTCGTTTCATTGATACTGATGACCACGACGGATAGAGCTGAACAAATCCCATAAAGTGAGAATTCTCTTCTGCTAAGAACACGATGGATTCATGCTTACTCAATCGCTCAGTGAGAAAAGCAGTCGCGGATTCCAAATGACTCGGCTGCTTGTAAAATTGTCGATATTGATCAAACAACGGAGCAATGGAATCAATGTCAGCAATTGTTGCGCGTCGGATATTCATTCGATCCTCAATTCTACTTCTGAAACTGCTCTTTGATTTTTTTCATCAAGCGAGCTTCCATCTGACGGACGGCCTCGCGAGTGATCCCGTGTTTTTCGCCGATCTCTTGCAAAGTCAGAGGCTCATCCGATAAAATTCGCTCATCTAAAATAATTTTTTCACGCTCAGACAGCGACGGCTTCAGTGCTTCAATCGCGTCAGTCAATTGTGAAATCTCTTCGCGCTTTGACAGCTCCACATCGGGAGTTTCATGCTGATCTTTTTGCATATCAATTAAACTTGCCGATGGCGAGTCATCATCGAGAGGTTGGCTTAAGCTCACATCACGACCTGACATTCGTTGTGCCATCATCTGCACTTCGTCTTCGGGAATTCCTAAGCGAGAAGAAAGGAGTTGCAAATTTGAACCTTGGCCGATGGCATCCAAAGCCTCGCGCTCTTTTTGCAATTGATAGAAAAGTTTTTTCTGATTTTGAGTCGTGCCGATTTTTACCAGCGAGTACTGCTTCATCAAATACTCTTGAATATAACCGCGAATCCACCACACGGCATAGGTGATCAGCCGCACACCTTTGTAAGGATTGAATTCGCGCACGGCATGCATGAGTCCCATGTTGCCTTCTTGGATCAGGTCAATCATGCGCGCGCCGAAGCGAGAATAGTCAGCCGCAACTTTGACAACAAAGCGCAAATTCGCCGTGACCATGGCCTGAGCCATCATCGGATCTTTAGTTTCATAATATTTTTTAGCAAGCTCTTCTTCTTGCTCGCGAGTCAGCAACGGATACTTGCGAATTTCTGACAGATAAAGCGAGACCGGATCTGTCGTTGCCAAAGCTTTCGAATCAATGGAAATCTCGCCGTCATCAGAGTCAGTGACATCACGAGCTGAAGTTTTGTGAGGCTTGTGCTTTTCATCGACGATTTCGGCAACAACAGAGCGAACGGGCGCTGCTTTTTTTATAAGCTTTTTCGCTGCTGTCTTTGTGCTTGGTTTTTTCGTCGGTTTCTTTGCCATGACGGGAACCTTTAAGCAAAATATTTGCTGAGCTTCTTTTGAATGGTTTCTTGAACTTTACCTTTGAACGGTGCCAAGAGAAAGGGGAGCTCCACATTGACGCCGATCTTGCTGCCCTGGCCTTGACTGGTGACAGCAATGTCCGCTTTGAATTGGCTGCCGGTCGCTTTTCCTGAGAGTCCGGCCTCGCTAAAATCACATTTCATCTTTGGATCAAAGCGTCGAATGTCCTGATCAGTCTCAAAAAATGTTTTAATTTTCTGAAAAGCTTCCTTCGGTGCCAAATTTGTAGAGTGTTCGATCGAGACTTTGGGCATAATGACCTCCGCAATGAGCGATCTCTCTAAATTAAAAAAAGCGGCTGGTGAAGTCACATAAATAATGCATCCATCGTGACAATCTGGAGTCCAGCATGCCACAATGGATTCCTATGAGAAAAAGAAGTCATTATTGCGGTCATGTGAATAAATCTGTCGTTGGTCAAACTGTGACATTGATGGGCTGGGTGGCCTCTCGTCGTGATCACGGAAGTCTGGTCTTCATCGATCTTCGTGACCGTGAAGGAATTGTCCAAGTCGTCCTTGATCCGAAAAAAGCTGAAACCTCTTCAGCCAAAGATTTGCGTGGCGAATTTGTCATCGCGATCAAAGGCATTGTGCGCGCTCGCCCCGAAGGCATGGTGAACAAAAAAGTCAAAACCGGTGAAATCGAAATCGAAGCGTTAGAGTGCGAAGTTTTGAATGAAGCGCAAACTCCACCATTTCAAATCGACGATGAAAATGTCGGTGAGATGCTGCGCCTGAAATACCGTTACCTCGATTTGCGCTCACCACGTTTGCAAAATCATTTGATGATTCGTCACCGCGTGGCCCAATTGGTGAGGAAATTTCTCTCTGACAATCATTTCATCGAAGTTGAAACTCCGATCTTGTTTAAGTCCACTCCCGAAGGTGCGCGCGATTATCTTGTTCCTTCACGAGTGAACCCAGGAAATTTCTACGCGCTTCCTCAATCACCACAAATCTTGAAACAGCTTTTGATGATCGCAGGCTACGATCGATATTTCCAAATCGCTCGCTGCTTTCGTGATGAAGATCTCAGAGCCGATCGTCAGCCCGAATTTTCGCAAATCGATATCGAGATGTCTTTCATCGATGAAGAAGATATCATTGAGATCAACGAAAAAATGCTTCGCTTGATCTGGAAAGAAATCAAAGGAGTCGATGTCGGGACTCTACCGCGCATGACTTACTTTGAAGCCATGAACAAATACGGTAATGACAAACCGGACACTCGCTTTGGCATGGAGATCAAAGATTTGAAATCCGTCGTCAGCGGCAGTGGTTTTAAAGTTTTTGATGATGTGTTAGCTCGCAATGGAATCGTTCGCGGAATCGCTGTGCCGAAAGGTGCCACATTTTCCAGAGGTCAGTTTGATAAGCTCACAGACATTGCAAAAAAAGCCGGAGCCAAAGGTCTTGTCTGGATCAAGACAGAAGCTGACGGAACCCTGACTTCACCTATTTCGAAATTCTTTGATACAAACAAGCTCAATGAAATATTTAAAACAGTCGGCGCTTTAAGTGGCGATGCGGCTCTTATTGTTGCTGATGACTATGACGTTGCTTGTGCTTCTCTTTCGACTTTGCGAAATCACCTCGGCAAAGAGCTGGGCCTCATCGACACCAGCAAAGATCAGTTCCTGTGGGTTGTCGACTTCCCATTGCTAGAATATTCTCCCGACGAAAAACGTTGGGTCGCTCGTCACCATCCGTTCACCTCGCCAAAAGCGGAGCACATGGATTGGCTGATCAAAGAGGATGAGTCCAAATACGGCCAACTCCTCGCCAAAGCTTACGATCTGGTCTGCAACGGCTACGAGATGGGCGGCGGCAGTATTCGAATTTACCGAAATGATTTGCAAGCAGCGATGTTTAAAACTTTGGGCATGACTCAAGAAGAAGCCGAATACAAATTTGGTTTCTTCCTCGAAGCTTTCAAATACGGAGCGCCTCCTCACGGCGGAATCGCTTGGGGAATGGATCGCTTGGTGATGCTACTTTGTGAAACCGATGCGATCCGCGAAGTGATCGCCTTTCCAAAAACCGCAAAAGCCACCGACATCATGGCCGACGCCCCCAGCCAGGTGAGCCGCGACCAATTGAATGAAGTCGGCGTCAAGCTCAGCCCCATCGCCGAAAAATTCTTGGAAGATCAAAAAAAATCCGGCGGCTCGTTATAAAGGGTGGAGAGATTGGAGTGGTCTGCCAATCTCCTTCTCTCCTCATCCCCATGATTGATCAACTGTACACGTTGAAGCAGTCAGTGAACCTAAAGCTCGGATATCTTTCTTAAGATTTCTAGGACTAGCAAAACTAGACCTAAGACCTCTTTAAGTATTCGCAAAACACGACGAACAGGAAACTGGTTAGAGTTTGTGTCCGGCATACGAATCTCCTTTCTTTAAAGGAGACTTGAAGTCGAATTGGAAGCGAGATTGGCAAACCAATCTCGCTTTTTGCATTTTTAAGACCAGAATTTTTACTTAAAAATTAAATTCAAGGATTCATCTGTTTTTGAATCGCCTCGAGTGCTGTGTTGGGAGAAACTTCTTTTTCCCACTTCAGATAGGAAGAAACAAATCCCATGCCTTTGGCTTCTTCTTTTGAAACGGGTGGAGTGACGTTGGAATTTTCAATCATACTCGCGAGTGATTGATCGAGATTGAGTTTCAAATCAGTTGATGACTTCACAGACTGCGCACCAAATTCAGCTCCAGCGGCAGCAAAATTCAAATCCATGCGCTGAACTTGTTGAACAGGATCGTACGGTGGCTTTGTGATAATTGAATGAGCATTGCCTCTTTTGTCAGTCTCATGGGCTAACTCTCGATTCACTTGATAACCTTTTTCTGCGACGAAGCTAGCGTAGGCTGCGCCTGAGGTGCTGACTCCGTTTTCTTTTACAAGAGTTCGTGATATATATGCGGCTAACCAGAAATGATAAGTTTTTGCATTGTCGCAAGTTGAAATCACCGAACCGGGTAGCGAATAAAGAGTTCCTTTTCCTTCTGTCGATTTTTGATAATCCAAGAGAGGGAGAGCGGCTGAAATCAAACCTAAAGCTTTTGTTTTTTGAGTCGACAGTCCAAGTATATAAAATCGAGCCGCTAAGTTGGCAGAAGCGCTCCCAATCAAACCGAGAACGTCGAAAGAAGATTGCTTAGCATCCTCAGTACTCATTCCAGATTTCTTGAAGGCATCTTGCAAATCAGAGAATATATTTGCGTTTTTATCTGTTATTTTCCCTTTGGTTCTTTCAATAATTTTCAATGCTGCAAGCCTGAGGCCCTCATCATATTTTGTTTCACCAAGGACCTGACTCCATGCCTGTGGCGGCATGAGCGTCGTCCCACCGTACAAAACGGGGGCCATATTTGATTGAATAAAGCTAAGACCTTTCATGCATTCCTTGCTGTGCCAAAAAGTCATCTCTGCACAAGCTGCCAATTTCTTTGCTGTCGCCTCTTCGGGAACGTGAACGGGAGGAAGATGGATGCATGCTGTTTGACTCCATTCAATTTGCCCAATGGGACAGCTGAGGTGAACTGTATAGGCTGGCGGTGAGGAAAAAGTGCCTGAAGCTAAATCAAAATTGATATTTCGAGTTCCTGTGCCAAAAGAAAAATTGCGATTCTCGTAGGTAGGGATAAGACTATGTTCCCATCCCGTACTTGCAGCGAAATCTGAATTTGCCAAAATTTTTTCTGCATACTTCTCTTTCAACTCATCCGTCGAAATTTTGTCAACATTAGGCGGAGTGACTCCATTCGCATTCAGTCCGCGCAAGAGCATATTACGCTGACAAAAATCATGCGGATCTTTTTTCACATAATCGATTTGTGTCTGCTTCAGAATATCCGCAGCAGCGCCGCTCAAAGATTGCAGGCTGTCTTTTGCTTGACGGCAGTCACTCGCCATTGCGTGGCTGACGAAGAAAATCATCGATGAAAATAGAAATCCAGTGATGTGTAAGCTCATCTGTATAGTATTCGGAAGTTTGAAGTTGTTTGTTGAAGGATTTCGCGGCCCTGAAAATGCAAAAAAGCGAGATTGGTTCGCCAATCTCGCTTTGAATCGACTTTGAGTCTCCATTCACGAAAGGAGATTCAGATGCCGGACAAAAAACCTCACCGTTTTCCTGTTCGTCGTGTTTTGCGAATACTTAAAGAGGTCTTAGGTCTAGTTCTGCTAGTCTTGGAAATCCTAAGGAAGATGTCAGAGTTCTAAGTAAGGTGGTTTCTCTTTTTCTTCAGCGTGTTTGACTCTTGTTCAGGATGAGCATGGAAACCAACGGGGATAAGAAGTCAGGGACGAGCGAGTTGGCGGACCACCTGATTTTTCTCTCGACCATCATCGTGTCTTGTTTCAAATAAAATCGAAATCTTCGCAGATTGTCTCAAGTCGAAACGAAATCTGCCGATGAGTGGAGTGCAATCACTGTCACACATGGAGGTGTGTCTTGGATAAAATCAGTTCAATTATTCCTTCGAATTCGCGGATTACTTCCGTTGATCTGGAAGGATCACAAGCAGCCAGACCGGGAGCTCCAATATTGGGTCGCCATGAAGGCATCTCAACAGTTCGAGACCGAGTTTCACTCAGCGAAGCCGCTCGCAATGCTTCTTTGCAAGATAGTTTTAAAGACACCATGGGTGGAGCAAGAGCCAAAGATGCGGCTCGAGCAAAAATGGTTTCCGAAATTAATCGCAACTTTTTTGATAGTCGAGTGAAGGCAGTGGCTGAGCCAACGCCAGCTTCAGAAAATGTCGCAGAGTCAGCTGTTGAAGCCTCAGAAAACTTTGCTCCTCAAAAAGAGGTCAACAGAGATTCTCTTCGTGAGTCTTTGATTGCAAAATACTCTCAACCTGCCGTTGAGCGTGAAGTTGAAGAGCCAACAGAAGCGCCAGTTCGCGAAACACCTGCGGCTTTTCGTGAGCCGCCGATGCGCGAAATCGCTGCCGAGTAGTCAGCGACAAATCAGCAATTCAAATCTAAAAGTTTTTTGAATCCTCTTGGAAGATTGTTTCCAAGAGGATTCCTGTTTCTTCCACGGATGTCAGGCGATGAATGGATTTAAGCTTCCGCTCGCCTTTTCGATTTCTCCCCACCGTCACAATAAAATGTAAACTTTGGCCAATTAATTTCCTGACAATGTCGGCCTGCCATTGTGGCGCCCCCATCTGAATCAGCATTTCAAGTCGCAACAGAGCTTGATGCGGATGACTGGCATGCAAGGTGCCAAAACTTCCAGCGTGCCCAGTCGAAAGAGCTAGCAAAAGATCTTTGGCTTCAGAACCGCGAACCTCACCGACCACAATACGATCAGGCCGCAGCCGCAAAGAATTTTTCACTAAATCAGTCAGAGTAATTTCAGCAACAACATCGCTCAGCACAGGACGAGTCAGCATTCGCAAACTGGCAGAGTTCGGAACGCAAAGTTCTTTGGTGTCTTCCAAAATAACCACACGCTCATTTTCTGGCAAATGTTGCAAGCACGCATTGAGCACCGAAGTTTTTCCTGAGCTGGTTTCGCCGATGACAAGAAAACTTTTCCTGTCATCGATGAGCTTATAAAATGCAGACAAACCTTCAGTTGAGCTCCATCCTTCTGCAGCCAAGCGATCAAAGGTCCAAGGATTTTCTGGATGGCGACGAAATGAAAGCGCATCATGGGTTTTGGTGAGAAAGCGACTGATCCAATGAATTCGAAAATTTTGATAATCACCTTGCGCTACTGGTTTTTCCACGGAAATTTGCAATCCTGTCAGTAAATTCAAGCGATCTAAAAAATTTTGATAGGTGAGATCACTAGCAAATTGATCATTCACGCGAAAAAGTTGACCACCACGCTCAGCCCAAATTTCTTGAGGACCATTGACAAGAATTTCGGAAATACTGGGATCAACAATCAGTGCTGCTAAGGGACCAAAGCCTTCGAACTCGTTTTGCACTCGGGCGCGCTCAGCCACAGAAAGGTGTTGCAACTTTTCTGACAGTAAATTCTGCATGGCCTCGGTTCGCGAAGGTTTTCCAGCAAAAATTTCAATTCCTAAATTTTGCGCTGGCACATTCTGTAGCGAAGTCTGAACTTCCATCAAAAGAGGTTTCATAGATTGCCTGCCTGTTGCTGAAGATCGACGATCTCGGGTTTTAAAAAAATCACCAACTCCGTGCGATGCGCTTGAAAATCTTTGCTGGCAAACAAAGATCCTAGAACTGGAATATTTCCAAGGCCTGGAAGGCCTGTGGTGTCTTCTTCTTCGTTATTACTAATCAACCCAGAAAGCGCAATCATTTGCGATTTAGTGAGATCAATATAACTTTCCACTCGGTTGGTTGTCAGGGTGGGAATACCATCCACCATTTTATTTGTGACCTTGCTGACCTCTGTTTGTATCGACAAACTGATTTTTCCCGAGAGATCTGCTTTGGGTTTCACCGTCAGCAAAATTCCATATTGCTTCCAAACCACATCGCGAGTGTTGATATTAATAATCTTGATTGGAAATTCACCACCCGCAAGAAACTTAGCTTCCTCACCCGAACGACAGAGAAGATTAGGACTGGCAAGAACTCTGCCTAAACTGTGAGTTTCTAAAAAATTAGCAGTGAGATCACCTGCGCCCGTGCCGTCACCAGCGATGGGGTTGGCGCCAAAAGTCGGAAGCACTTGAATCGAAGCTGATGCTGGCCACTGTAAACCATAAGCAAGGCCGTGATCTCTTTGGATCTCAGCCACTGTGATTTGAACTTTGATCACGGGAACCAGATCCAATGATTCTTTGGTGGCTTCGACGATAAAACCAAAAGCCGCAAAGAATTTCTTCAGCCTCGGCAAGTGTTCGGATTTTTGATTGAGCAAAACACGGTAGCCATCACCAAATAAAATATTTTGGACGCTCAGGCCTTCAGCTTTTAATAATTCTTGCACATGAGTAACGATTTGCTGACGAACGTCAGGTGAACTTTTTGCTGTCAACTCGAACGCACAATCGTTATCGCGACAAGCATGAAATATTTTCTCAAGGTCTTTCCAGCGCAGCAGTTGCCCCTGAACGACGACGCGACCATCTTGCAAATCACTTGTGAGATTTAAAGTTTGTGCCGTGACCTCTTGCAAAAGCCGGAACGTTTTTTCCTGTTCCAAAGAAAGAACATAGACTGTCCGCACATGTTGCCCAATTTTTAAAAGAGATTTGCCGGGCTTAAGTCCCTTTAAGACAAATCCTTTGGCCGCTTCTTCTAATTTTAAAACTTTGCCATTTTCGACCCAGGCCTTTTCATGACTTGAGATTGATTCAGTCGAACCTATTTTTAAAATAAGATCTTCCGAAGCATGACCCAATACAGAGATAAAAATCAGAGAGAAAAGTAAAGACAGGCGAAGCATAAAACCTCCAGAGGTCTTATGGCTTGAGCAAGCGAAGGGACATTCTAAATTCACGGAGAGAGGCGTGGGCTTATCGAAAATCGGTCGTGTCCGAAACTTCGAACGTCAAAGGCAAGGAAGTTCAAAAGCGACGACAACGCCTTGAGGTTGATTCTCAATTTGCAACTGAGATGAGTGTGATTTCAAAATGGTCTGACAGATGGTGAGACCCAAGCCCATTCCGGTCGAGTGATTCATCACGTCCTCATCAATAAAAAATGGTTTTAAAACTTTATCGATCACCGATTGAGAAATTGCCGAGCCTTCGTTCGTGATCGTCCATCGCACTCGATGGGGAGTCAGCAGATGCGCGGTCATGGTAATCACCGAATCTTTTTTCCCAAATTTGGCGGCATTGTGAATCAAACGGTGGACAACTTGTTGAAGTAAACCCAAATCGCCCACCAGTTTTTTTTCAATTCCAGAAAAATCGAGAGTTTGATGTTTTTGTCTCATCATCATCACGAGGTCCGGCGAAAGAGTCGGTAAAAGCAGCCCAGCTTCAAAAGGCTGAGACTTTAATTTCAAAGTTTTGGTTTCTCCACCAACCACCAACAAAACATCTTCAATCAGATTTTTCAGCCGATCCGAACTTTTTTTAATTCGTGCCAAGCAAAGTTCTTGCTCTTCCGTGAGGCGCGTTTCCGCCAGTAAGTCCGAAAAACTCATGATCGAAGTCAGTGGTGTTTTTAATTCATGATTGATCAAAATCATAAATTGAGTTTTCGCCTGATCTAAAGTTTGCAGCTCAGATAAAGCTTTCGCGAGAGCCGCATTTTTTTCTTTGAGCTCGACGCCAAGAGCATATCGCTCGACCGCGCGGTCCACGGTGGCTTGCAAATCCACGGGATCCCAAGGCTTGGTGAGGTAACGATAAATTTGTCCGCTGTTGATGGCAGAGATCACCGAATCAATATCCGTATAACCCGTCAGCAAAATACGAACAGTGTCAGGAAATTTTTCAATCGTGCGCGAAAGAAATTCGACGCCCGTCATTTCTGGCATTCGTTGATCAGTAATGATCAACGCGACCGGATCTGGATGTTGGTCGAGAATCTGGAGAGCTTGTAGACCCGAAGTTGCTTTCAGGACTTTGTACTTAAGACGAAAGATCCGTTCAAGAGCCTCTACATTATCATTTTCATCGTCTACGACGAGAATCGTCTGTTTCAACATGAGAATTAGTGTAGGATTGACAATATGGGGATGCAAGAATTCTCAAGTGTTCCCAACATTTTGTCGATCAGGGACATGAGAAATTCGATCGAAGTCTGTATCGAGGAGACACGTATGAAGTTTATGATGAGATCATATACGATGACCGCAATGACGTTTGCGTTTATTTTCGCAGCAAGTTTTGCCGCCAAAGCGCAATACGGAATGGTGGCGGGTGGATCATGTCCTTACCAACAAGACATGGGCGATGACGTCACCAGTGCTCAAGATGATATCAAACAAGCGAACGATGAGCTGAAAGAATTAAAAATCGATTTAAAAGACGCCAAGACCGACGTCAAAGATTTTCAAAGAAACTACGATCGCGCCAAACAAGATTTCGAACGACGTGGTCTCCAAGACGATTTTGCCGGGACGGTTGAGTCACACATCGAAAACGGTGCTAAATGCACAGACTATAAAGACTATGTCCCAGTCGGCGGGATGCAAGTTGCTCCTCAGCCAAATCAGTCATCAGATCAGAATTCCGCTCGAAGGGGAGTTGCTGTCGATTCTCATCTGCAAGGCTCACCGAATATGGGTCAGGCCGCAGACATTGCAGGCCCCGGAGCCAGCAATGATTCTGAAGAAACCAATCTCATTACTTCGAATCGTGCTCCTGCCAATGCGCCAAGTGAAGGCAATAACAGCACAGCAACAGCAACAGGTGGCGGCAATCAAGATCATGGTCAATTCACGACAGATGAATGGCATTCAGTTTGTGATCCTTATAAAGCAGGACACGTCACTGATAGCGTTTGCCAAATTGATCGCATGAAAGTCGAAAAAGTTTTTAGTCTGCCAGCTTGTAAAAAATCTGTGAAAGATATGTACGATGCTCAGCAAAAATTAAAAGCAGCACAAAATAAACAAGACAATTTGCAAGCTGCCATTGATTCGAAAAAAGAAGACATCGCGAGCTTAAAACGTAATTTGCGTGATGCGATCAAACAACACAACGAAGACCTGAAAGAAGAAATGACCGAAGGCGGTTGTGTGGACTGTATGCTGAAGAGCAGCGGTTACCAAGTCGAGCGTCGTGATAACTCGTCTTCAACAGGAGCTGTGGTTACAAATCTCGGACTTGGAATTGCTTCGATGGTTCTCGGCAACCAAATGCAAAAAACGGTGGCTGGCTACAATGCTCGCTTGGGTTATCCCACTCAGCCAGTTCCTGCGTTTGGATACGGTTATCCATTTATTATGGCCGGAGTCGGCGCTGCGATCGCGGGCGGTGCCGGCGGTGGCGGATATTACGGAGCTGTCGGTAGCGGCGGTGGAAATGGCGCTTTCGGTTGTGCCAGCACCGGCGGTGGCGGAATGAACGGTGGCGGCGGGATGATGTATGGTCCTGGCGGCGTGATGGGATATCCAAATGGAATGTACGGAAATCCAATGGCTGGTGGCGGAATGTATATGCCAGGTCAAGGTTCATGGGGCGGCAATGGATTTAACGGAATGAATGGAATGTTTCCAGGTGGCTTGATGGGTGGTGGCGGTTACATGGCCGGTTACCCAATGGGCGGCATGGCCGGAGTCAGTTTCATGACCGGTGGTGGTGGTGGAATGATGGGCTACCCAATGGGTGGCGGCATGGCCATGGGCGGTTATCCGATGGGTGGAATGATGCCTGGAATGATGGCCGGAGCAAGCATCATGGCTGGTGGTGGTGGAATGATGGGTTACCCAATGGGTGGCGGCATGGCCATGGGTGGAATGATGGGCATGGATCCAGCAATGATGCAAATGCAGATGCAGATGCAACAACAGCAAATGCAACTCCAAATGCAGATGCAACAACGCGCTCAAGAGAACTACATGTCTCGTTACCAAACTGTGATGGGATTGCAAACTGAGCTGCAAGGTTTGATGTCACGCTTGCAGCAAGCGCAGATGTCATTGCAGTACGGTGGTTACACAGATATCAGTTTGGGTGTTGGGACTGGAACAACTTATTATGGTGGTTCGACATTAGGTCAGCCGATCTACTCAACTCCGACACAACCGGTTTATTCGACTCCAGGAACAATTGGAATTCCAGGAACGTCAGGAACTGGTGGAGCGAGCGTTCGATAAGTCGATTTCGCTCGGCAAAAAAGACAAGACAAAATCTCAGCCCCGAGTTAGAAATAGCTCGGGGTTTTTGTTTTTATGATTTGGAAAATTCCGAGATGTTACGACAGTCATTTGCATTTGCTTGGCACCGGCATGATCGAAGCGGGTCTCAAGCTATTTCATTTGTCCTCGGCGGAGGATGTGAAAAATCTTAAAACTCAACCGTCGTATTTTCGGGGAGAATGGTTGGTCGGATTTGGTTGGGATCAAAATCTTTGGTCGGGAGCTCAGTTTCCAACGAAAGAAATTCTTGATCGTGTGTTCCCGGATTTCCCGGTCGCCTTCACCCGAGTTGATGGCCATGCCGTTTGGATGAACTCTCGAGCGCTTGAAAAAATTGGCTATCTCAATAAAACAGCGAAAGTAAAACCAGACATTGAAGGCGGAATTATTTTGCGAGATGAGCAAGGTTTTCCGACAGGTGTGTTTATTGATTTGGCGAAAATTTATGTCGATCAATGGACTCCTCGGCCATCGATGGATCAGAATCGCCAATTTTTAGACGTAGCTCTTCGCTATTTTCATCAGCGCGGTTACACGCACATTCGTGATATGTCTGGTAATGAGAGTTTATGGAATTTACTTCAAGAGCGAGAAGCTCGTGGAGACCTGCCACTTTATATCGAAGAAAATTTCACCTGTGAGAATATTGTCGATTTTGAGCGAGCTTTGAATCAAGCGCTCGCGGCTAAAAAAACAGAATCGAAACATTTACGAGTTTACGGCATCAAATTTTATTTTGATGGAGCTCTTGGCTCACAGGGGGCTTTCCTCAGTGAACCTTATGCTGGCACTGATCAGCAGGGACTGATTCTGTGGCCGCTGAAGGATGTTCGCGAGGTTTTGCTGAAGACTTGGTCGACAGGGCTTGCTGTCAGTGTGCACACCATCGGTGACGAGGCGGCTCACCAAGTGTTGAGTGTGGCGGCTGAAGTTTGGCGTGAAGGTCGTGTGCGAGGACAACTGAATGTTGAGCACGGTGAAATGCTTCGTCCCGAAACGATTGCGCTATTGAAAGAAACCAAAGCCTTGGTGCACATGCAGCCTTGTCATTGGCTCAGCGATCGTCGTTGGCTCAAAGAAAAACTTGGATCCTTGCATCGTCACGCTTTTGCTTGGGCAAGGTTGCAAGCAGAAGGTGTTGCTTATCAATGGGGAAGTGATTCGCCGATTGAGGAAGCTTCGGTTTATAATAATTGGAAGGCTCTGACAGAAAGTGCTGCTGACGATATCGCTCCCATTCACGGAGATTTGCTGGCCGCACACTCGCATCGTGATTTGTCATGGGGAGCTGACTGCCAAACTACTTTTGAAAATGGCCAGGTCAAAGAATTGATCTTCGATGGAAAAAAATTGATTTAATGCTGCCCAGGCATGGTCACCGTCACTTGTTTATCTTTAAGAGCGAAAACCAAACCAGCAGCAACCACCAAAACAACCGGAAGAATCCACGAATGAGCAGAGGCTTTGGTTGTGGATGTCATCGTTGTTGTCGGCAAATCAATCAAATGATCTGCTGGTTTCCAAGTTTGTTTTTTAGGAAGCCACTGAGCAACCTCAGCTTGAGGTTTTAAATTTTTTAGCTCTGCAGAGAAGTCAGCCCAAGTACCAACGATCACCAACGGTTCTAAATCAGAGGTCACCAAGGCCCATTGGTAAACTCCAATGGGAAAAGAAAAATGATTCACTAAAGTCAGAGATTGACCATTCAAACTGATCCACGCTTTTGACAAATTCGTTTTCTGTGACAGCACTTTCAACCAAGCTTTCACTTCGACAGCAGGAACAAGAACTTGATTTTTCTTTGCTGGCAAAGATGTCGGCAAAGACTCATCAGCCAATTCAGGATGAGTCAATAAAAGTCCTTTCATCAATTCGGACTGCTGATGATTCAGTTGAGTGGTTGGAATTTTTCTTAAAAGTGAAATCAGAATTTCACGGCGATGCAAGTTTAAAGGTAAGGTGGTCAAATCTGAAATTGCCTTCTGACAAATTCCAAGGTCTTGACTGGCTCCATAAATTTTTTCAAGACAAAGATCAACCGATTCAGAATCGTCGCCGAGATTTGTGCTCTGAGCTGCGTTCTGACTCCATTGCCAGTAAGCTTCGACCGTATTGGGATTGTCGATCTCTTCGCCATGAGCAGGAACGGTCAATATCAAAGACAATAAAAGACTGAGTAGAGATTTCATGGAGCTTCTCCTTTTGAGTTTTCTAAATATTCAATTCGCGAAACGGACTTTTTCTTTTTTAGCCAAGTTGTTGCTTTAGATTCGTTGGGATTCTGTAAGACAGCAAAGAATGGCCCTTGAGCCTCTAAAATTTTGCCAGACTCTTCTTCAGGAACAAGCACCGCATACTGATCAGGATTCAGCGGCGCACGAAGCAGTTTCAAACGCTGTCCGACTTTGACTTTCGAGTGACCCGTGACTTTGGCTGACAGAAACAGATTCACCACGCCATACTCACCCATCAGAGATGAGATCGAATCCTGATTTTCGAGTTGAATAGGAACGAGCACATACCCTACGGGAATCACAGTATCGGCACTTTCTGGCGCACTTTGCATTTCTGCTTTTTGACTGATGGAGGTCAGCCCTACGAGCAAAGCCATAATGACAAAGGCCAAGGCAAAGATGCGATTTTTTTTGATTTGCAGCCAACCACGAATATCTTCAAGCCAATTTTTTTGCATAGCTTACGTCCTTTGATTGAAATGAAAAACGATGATGTTTGAAGCTTTGTTTTTGTTGTTGGGCCAAATGCAGAATGAAAGTAAAAAATATTGTCAGAAGCCCCAGCAGCACGAGGGCTTCAATCAATACCTGTCCTCGTTCAAGACGGCGCGGAATTGCCCGGCCTTTTCTTCGATCGAGGATCGACAGTTGTCGCTGACCAAAATCCGTCGCCAGTGCAGAGCTTTTTGAATCCATGCTGAGTTTGTCCATGAGTACTCGATCTTCCAAAAAGTCTGCAAACTTTGTTTGTCTTTGAAAGCGGATTCAAGTTCGTAAACAGGAGCAATGTCTCCGGGGCTGTCCGGCCGGACCGCGAGATGAGTGGGGTTCGAGTGAAGTTGCGAGAGGGACAAATGAACAAGAGAATGAAAGCGCTGCATTTTTTGATGAACGGCTGAGCTGACGGAGATTTCACTTTGCACGGATCCCGAGCGAAGGGCAAATTCGCCCTGAGCAATGAGAGATTTTTGCCTCTCGCCAAGGGCCACTTGTTGCTGCTGAATCTTTGCAATTTGCGCCAAGACCGCCGCTTCAGCCCCTGGATTGGCGGCGACAGCGGCCAACTTCAGATAAGCCAGTTTTAATTGCAGACGAAGACTTTGAGCTTCGGGATTAAGGCTCATTAAGGCGGTGAGATTTTGCGCCGTGGTTTTTTGTGCTGAAAAAAGATCTTGGCGACAAGCGTGGCGAACATCATTTTGAGTTTGCAAATGCAACAAAATGATCGTCAGTAAACTAAGCGCGATGATAATCACTGGCAACAAAGTCAAAAAGAAGACGAGGACAAATCCCTGTTGATTTGATTTTGATATTGCCATTTCCATGATGGAGCTCCTTTTACTGCGAGAGAAAAATCAATTAGAATGTTAATTTGAACCTGCCGCTGGTTTAAAGAGGGCAGAGGAGCAATCACCTGCCAATGGCCAAAAGGGAGAGTCGTCGTCAGAGTTTTCTTCAACTTGTGCTGACAGAGAAATTCATCATTGAACTCGGCACATAAAAGATACTCATAAGTTTGATGCTGAAAACTGGCTTGCAAATAAAGGCCATAAAATCCCAAAAATAAAATCAACAACGACGTCAAAACAATCGGTAGGCTGATCGCCGCTTCCAGTGTGGCGTTGCCTTTACTATTGATCATTGCTATCGGTGCCAGAGTCAGAATTCGTCACAGTGCCTTGGGCGAAGTCCTTCAGATCCCGCTTGCGATACATATGAGTGCTGACTCCGGCCGCTTGGCGATTGCCATCGACTTTACCACCCAAAGCATAAACCACATCGGCGAAGCGAGCGTTGAGGTTTTGTCCCATGGCTCGCATCAAGGCGATGGAGCCGACGCCAACGATGGCGACAATGATAAGATACTCAACAAGGCTTTGACCTTTTTGTGAACGCAAGCGAGATGTAATTTTTTTTTGTTTCATGGGGCCTCCTGTTTTGACCTGAAATCTTTTTTAAGATGTTCAGGCACAAAGAAGGCCGCGTGGAAAAGGCGCTAGAGATCAGAGCAAAGCTTAAAGGCGGACAAGTGTCCGTCTCTTACTTCTTTTTGCCTTTCGCTTTTGCTGCTGGTTTTGCTTTTGTGGATTTTGCTGTTTTTGAAGCTGGCTTTGCAGCTGCTTTTTTTGCCGGAGCCGATTTGGCAGCTTTTGCTGAAGATTTCGCTGCTGCTTTGGCCATGAGTTTGGCTTTGGCATCTGCTTTTGCTTTTTGAGCAGCCGCTTGGGCGGCGGCCTTCGCAGCGGCAGCCTGAGCGGCTTTTGCAGCAGCTTTGGCTTGAGCCTGAGCTTTTTCAGCATCTTTGATGGCTTTCGCTGCTTCGCGGTCTTTTAATTTTTGAGCAGCTTTGTCGGCAATTTTCTTCGCCTTACGGGCAACAATAATGCGGTCCAAGATTTCATAGGCTTCTTTTTGCAAATCGTTTTCGTAGATAAAACGGTAAAAACCTTCAATTTCAGGGCTTTGGCGGAATTTTTTGAGAGATGTCGGGAGGTTATCAGATTGAATGAAGTCAATCGAGCTACCATCTTTGGACAGTTTCACTTTTTCAGAAGACATCTAGAACTCCTTTTAACATTAATGAGGGGAAACTAAATCAGGGCCCTTTCGACCGTCAAGTGAAGAATCTCAAGCGTTGAATTTATCTGGGAAATTTGGGAGAGTCAGAGGCGATATCCAAGCTCTATGGAGAACTATGCAATTACTGAGTGGAAAAGTCGTTTCTCAAGCTCGGCATGAGGCTTTGAAGCCAAGACTTGAGCAATTTAAAAAAGCCACAGGCCGTGCCGTGCATTTGGCGGTGGTGTTGGTTGGTGAAGATCCGGCAAGCCAAGTTTATGTTCGCAATAAAGTCAAAGGCTGCGCCGAGCTTGGTATTCAATCGACTCGTTATGATTTGTCGGTCAACGTTTCTCAAGCAGAGCTTGTCGCCCTTATTAAGAAGCTCAATCAGCAAGACGATGTCGATGGCATTTTGGTGCAAAGACCTTTGCCGAAACCTTTGAATGAAAATGAAATCTTTGAACTGATTTCGGCAAAAAAAGATGTCGATGGTTTTAGTTATCAAGCCTTGGGTCACTTAATGGCCGGTTCGATCATGGTGGCTCCATGCACGCCCATGGGAATTATGTCGATTCTCAAGCATTATCAAATTTCAGTCGCAGGAATGCGGGCAGTGGTGGTCGGTCGCAGTGTGACGGTGGGCAAACCGATGCTGCATTTGTTGACGGAAGCCAACGCGACGGTGACTTTGTGTCATTCGAAAACCAAAGACTTGCGATCTTACACTCGTGAAGCGGACTTGGTCGTGGTCGCAGCCGGGCAGAAGCATTTGCTCGGTAAAGATGATTTTAAAAAAGATGCGATTGTGATTGATGTCGGAGTTCACGGTTCGGGTTCAGGTCAAAAATTGGCCGGAGATGTGCGTGCCGATGAGCTGCAAGGTTGGGTGAAAGCTCTGACGCCAGTTCCTGGTGGCGTCGGTCCGATGACGATCACGACTTTGTTTGAAAACACAGTGATGTTGGCTGAAGTTCGCAGGGCGAGTCAGTAATATGAGTGTGACTCCTTTTTTAAAAAATGTTTGGTACTACGGGATTCCCAGTCGCTCTTTGAAAAAAGGGCAACTGAAGGCTTTGGAAATTTTGGGCGAGCCCGTGGTTTTCTTTCGGACACCCGAAGGAAAAGTTTCAGCGATTCGCGATTTGTGCCCGCACCGTGGAATTCCACTCAGTTATGGTCAAGTGGTGGGGCAAACGATTGAGTGTCCTTATCACGGTTGGAAATTCAACGGCGACGGCGTCTGTACAGAGATTCCTTCTTTGTGTGAAGGCCAAGAGCTTGATTGCACAAAAATTAAAATTAAAAATTATCCCGTGCAAGAAAAGCAGGGAAATATTTGGATCTTTTTCGGCGATAAAAATTTTGATGTGAGTCTTGCTCCGCCAGTTCCTGATTTGGTGGCTTTTGGAGCAGAAAAAAAACCGAACTTTTTAGAGATCACTCATTTTCCATGTCACTTGGATCATGCCGTGATCGGATTGATGGACCCGGCGCATGGTCCGTTTGTGCATAAATCTTGGTTTTGGCGTTCGCAAAAATCGATTCATGAAAAACGTAAAAAATTTGCTCCGGTGAATTTTGGTTTTCAAATGGTACAGCACCAGCCTTCAAAAAATTCGAAGGCCTATAAATTTTTGGGTGGAGCTCCCACCACAGAAATTACTTTTACCTTGCCCAGTGTTCGTATTGAGCATGTGCGTGTCGGTGCGAAATCGTTTTGTTCACTGACGGCATTAACGCCGATCAATGAAAAAGACACTCGAGTCACGCAATTGGCTTACTGGGATATTGGTTGGTTGACGCTGGCAAAGCCATTGATCTGGCGCTTTACAAAAGTTTTTCTGTATCAAGACAAAGATGCGGTGACTAAGCAGCAAGATGGGTTGAAGTATGATCCCACTTTGATGCTGATCAAAGATGCCGATACTCAAGCCAAATGGTATTTCGGTCTAAAAAAAGAGTGGAATGAGAGTCAAAAAGAGGCTCGTCCTTTTGCCAATCCTGTGAAAGAGACAGAACTTCGTTGGCGCAGTTGAGTCGAATTTTATTTTTAGGGCTTCTGGCGTTGGCTTCTTCCGCTTTGGCGATGGAGCTTGAGTATGTCGGGCATTTCAATGTGCCGATACAACAGGAATTCAAAAGCACCACCATTGGTGCTTTGTCGGGCTTGGTTTCTGAAGACAATGGCAAAAAATTTTGGGTGGTCAGTGGTGATCGCAGCAAATTCGGCGAGCCTCGGATTTACGAATACAAATTGCAAATGCAGCCGAAAAGTAAAAAACAGCCCTTTGTCATGAAGCCTTTGCAAGTGGTGACTCTGTCAGTGAATCAAAGTGAAAGTGCTCACCAAAGTACGAAATCAAAACCAGAAGTCTTTTCACCGGTGATTGATCTTAAAGCAATTTCGCTGCTGCCTTGGGGAGATTTTCTGGTCAGCAACACAGGCGATCTCAATCGCAAACCTTGGGTGCTTCCACAAATTTTAGATGTCAAAAAAGATGGAACCATTGTTCGCGAGTTCACGGTGCCTGCGGCTTTTTTGCCAGACAAAGCAGTGAAGCAAACCAAAGGGCTCAAAGGCCATTTGACCTTTGAAGGGATCGCGGCGTTTCCCGATGGGAAAACGTGGTTGGTCGCAGCTGAAGGTGCTTTGGTGCAAGATCATCCAGGCCTTCGTCGCTTGGTGGTTTATCATTCATCAGCGGCGTGGAAGCTTGAGCCCAAAGAGCAATATATTTATCCGATTGAGACTCGGAACTCTGGCAGCATCGATTTCCCTCGTGGCATTTCGGATATTGTCTTTATCGGGCCTACGAAGTTCTTGTCACTGGAAAGAGTGATCGTGATCACTCCGGCAGGGCCTGAATTTCAGGTCGAGATCTTTGAGTGTGATTTGGGGTCAGCAACGGACGTAAGCCTTCATGAAAGCCTGCCCCTCTTACCGACGCCGATCGATTCCACCAAGATGGTGAGTAAGAAATTGGTTCTAAAGCTTTCAAGTCTGCGCAAAAAGATCGGCCCCATTGAAAATTTTGAAGGAATCGCCTTGGGTCCGACCTTATCTGATGGACAAAGAACTGTTCTCCTTGTCAGTGATGACAATTTTATGAGAAATCTTCGCACGCAATTTCTCATGCTCTCAATCAAGGAGTAAGGTCGCGTGAAATACACTATTTGGAGTCTGAGGCCAGGGGCCGATAAACGCTTACGTGCGGGTCATCCGTGGGTTTTCTCGAATGAGCTGGCGGCAAGTCCGAAGGGTTTGAAGCCCGGAACTCCGATTCAAATCGTTGATGCTCGTGGTGGATTTTTGGCCAGCGGTTATGGCAATCCCAATTCTTTGATTTCATTTCGAGCCCTCAGCTTTCGTGAACAATCCGCAAATGTCTGTGATCCTGAGTGGGTGAAAGAGCAATTGTTGAAAGTGCTTTGGCAACGGCGACAGCTGGGTTTTCATGAAAGCTTTCGTTTGTGTTACGGCGAAGGTGATTTTTTGCCAGGTCTGGTGATTGATCGCTATTTGATCGAGCAAGACGGCGAAGTGGGACAACTTTTTGCCATGCAAATCCTGACTTATGGAATGTCTGAAATTCTCAAAGACGTTGAAACCTTTATGAAAAATTTTGTTGAAGAGGCCAAAGCCAAAGGTCTTTCTTCCCATGGTTGGGATCAAACCGCTGTCGTGCTTCGCAATGACGTGAATGTGCGAAGACTTGAAGGCCTTGAGGTTGAAGATTCTCGCGTGATCAAAAATCTTGAAGGCTGGAATCTCAATGACGTTGAAATTTTGCTTTCGTCAGGCAGTGGTTCTGAAATTCCGATTCGCATGAGTGCTGATTTAGTTGAAGGTCAAAAAACCGGTTTCTTTTTAGATCAAGCTTACAATATTGGTTTGCTTTGCGATCAATTGAAACATTATGAATTTCAAGGCGACACGGTTCGCATTCTTGATCTGTGTTGCTATGTCGGTCAATGGTCGACAAAAATCGCTGAGACTTTGAATCAGCGGGGCCTCAAAGTCGAAGTGACGGCGGTCGATGTGTCCGCTCCGGCTTTGGCTTTTGCAAAGAAAAATATCGAACGCCAAAGTGCTGTCGTGAATCTTCGCGAGCTCGATGTGCTGAAAGATTTAGGGGCACTGCCGGATCGACATTATGATATCGTGATTGCAGATCCTCCGGCTTTTATCAAAGCAAAAAAAGATGTGCCGACCGGAAAGCATGCGTATTTGAAGCTCAACACTTCAGCTTTTAAATTGGTGCGCCGAGGAGGCCTGGTTGTTTCTTGTTCCTGCTCGGGTCTTTTTGAAGAAGCTGAAATGATGGACGTGCTTCGTAAAAGTTTGCAACGAGGTGAGCTGCAAGGTCGCTGCATCATGCACGGAGGACATTCTTCAGACCATCCCGTGCTGCTGTCATTCAACGAAGGTTTTTATCTTAAGATGTTCGTCCACCATTGTTTATAAGCGAACTCATTTTGTTGATGTATTCTCGCAGTGCCGAGTTTTCCTGACGGAGAACTTGGATTTGCGAGAAAGATTGTTGCAACTGACCAAATGAGTCTTGGCTTTCCGCCGATTTTTTATCGAGAGCCATTTTGAGCTCGATGATTTTTTTCTCAGCCACTTCCGAGAGATTTTTTATCATATCACTTTGCTTTTGCGCGTGGTCTTCAAGCTCGGTCAGAGACTCGGTGAGATTTTGGATTTCTTCGGTGGCTTTGCTGAGTTCCAAACGGATTTCATTATTCAAAGCTTGCGCGAGCTCGAGCTCGTGGCTGAGATTTTTTGTTTTGTCTTGCCAGTAAATGTTGTGTTTTTTCTCGTCGTTAATCGCGGTTTGAGCGCGCGTGCGAATTTCCTCGATTTCATATTGCAGTTTCAAATTCATTTCGAGGGATTTTGCCAAGTCGGAACTGAGTTTGGAATTCATGATGCGTTCTTGTTCCAATTGATCGCTCTGACGTTTCATTTCCCGACTGAGATCACTGTTGGTGCAGCTCAAGTTATCGAGAGCTTTAATTTTCTCTTCCATCTCATGGCGAGTGGTGAATAGTTCTTCTTGGGACCTCTTCAGTTGAAATTGCATTTTTTCGAGCCTTTCTGAAGGTTTTTCGAGGGCATTGATTTTACCGCGGATCTCATCAAAAAGTCGTTCGTGCTCAGTGTGTTCCATCTGGGAAATATTAGCCGCGACCATGGTCTATGGGCACTGGAAAGTTGACTCATAGCCTTTCGTCGAGGTTAAAGGATGTTGATGAAACCGGATAAAGATAAACCGTGGACGTGGATGAAGTATCGCAAAGGACTTTGCGATGGCTGCTATGGTGATTGTTGTACAATGCCTGTTGAAATTCATGCTGAAGATTTGGTGCGCTTGGAAGTCGCCACCGAAGATGAAATTTCATTTGGATCGCGTAAAAAATTAGCAAAACGTTTGATCAAAGAAGGCATCATTAGTTCTTACCGAGATTCCACGGGGCTTTTTATGTTGGTACAACGACCGAATGGCGATTGCCGATATCTGCATCCGATCACTCGGCTTTGCACGGTTTACGAAAAACGTCCCGGCACTTGTCGACAATTTCCTGAGATTGGACCGCGTCCCAGCTATTGTCCTTCGACGAGAAAGTGAGATTTCTGAAAGAAATCTCACTTTGAGACAGCGTTTCAGTAAAGACGCTGTCGACAACTTCTTTGACAGTCACTAAATCTTCAGTCGTTTCCATCAGCTAAAAGCTCACTGATTTCATCTGGCTTGGCATGTTCTTCGCTATAGAAGATAGCAGGAGAAGTTATGTCAGATTCAAAACTACAGACCTGGGGCATTTACATCGCGATCGGATTGGTCGCACTGTCATGCTATTGGCTGAAGAAAAGTGGATCTGCAGAAGCCCTTCAGCCCGAGGCTGTTGCGTTCTCTTATGAAATGCCTCGTCCGACTTCTTACTCGGCAGATTTTGATATTTCAGGTCGTCCGATTATTCGCAAAATCCAAACTGTCGGTGGAGTGCCACCAAATCCTGCGGTTCCTGCTTTGAAAACACCACCAAATCCAGCGGCAACTCCAGCTCAAAAAACAGCGGATGCTAAAAATAAAGCCGAGGCTCAGAAAAAAGCTGATCTTGCTCGTCGAGCTCAGTCTTCAGTGAGGATTGCTGATGGTCGCGATGGATCGACTTTTAGTCGCTCTGCTGATTTGAGTAATAATTCTGCGCCAACAGGCTCTGTAGGTGGTGGCGGTGGTGGATATGATCCCAATGCCAATCAGGCTGGGGCTACGACTCCTCCGGCAAATAATAATGACACCGTAAAAATGTCATCTTCGCAGTGGGCTTCGTTGTTAATGGCTCAACCCACAGCAGCCAATGGGGCTTTATTTGTGGCGGCATTAAAAGCAAACACGATTGATTCAGCAAGTTTTTATCAAATCGCGAAAGTGCTTTTGACTGACACGGCGAAAGATCGTGAGACATTGGGGCTCAGTCTTCTGCAGCAAACTCCTTCGGTGAATTCATTGACGATCTTGGTGGATGAAGAGGCGCAAATTCAAGATCCAACATTGAAGACGCAAGCAACCTCAGCGATTGCGGCTTATGCGAAGCCCGCTCAATTTTATGTGCTCGCGCAAGCTCTGTATGTGAAAGATGCTCAAGTTGTCAGTACGGCGACTCAATTGATTGGAACTGCTTTGTCGTCAGCGGAAAGTACGCAAGGCCAAGGTGGATCATCTGGCGGCGGCGCCACAACTCAACAATTTCAAATCTTTATTCCTGGGCTTCGTCAATTGGCGAGTTCTTCAGATCCTTCAGTGGCAAGTCAAGCTCAAGCACTTTTGAGCAGCATCCAATCGATGTCAGCAAGTTCAGCCCACGCTTGAGCGACTGCTAAAAGCGGTACTTTTGCTGGATTTTTCTGCAAAATAATCCCATTCTGTCAGCTGTGAAAATACTCCTCGTTCTTTTTTTATTTATGCCGGCGTGGGTTTGGGCGAGCTTCCAAATCCCTAAAAATCTCTCGGTGGATGACCGTCGTCGGATGACTGAGCTTTTGGGTTTATCCACAAGCTCAAAAATTTTGGGAAATCCATATCCCTTGGGTGGTTATGCGGGCATCGAAGTGGGATATGAAACTCAGGTGATTTCGACCAGTGAAATTTCACGTTTAGGAAATAAATCTTCGGAGACATCAGAGGTCGGATTGAATCAGCTGACGCTGGGAAAAGGTTTGTATAACAACGTCGATCTGTATTTGGAATTCACACCTTTTTCGCAAAGTTCAAATGTGACCGGTTACGGTGGTCAATTGCGCTGGGGATTTTATCAAGCCGAATATTTGCCAGCACATTTAAGTTTGATTCTTTACGGCAATAGCACCAACTTTCAAAACCTTGTGACTTTTAATTCTCAAGGCGCCGATCTGGTCGCGGGTTTTACAGTTCAGGATGTGACTTTGTACACGGGGTTTGGTTGGGTTCGCAGCATCGGAAATTTTATGGGCGGAGCGGGTGGAGTCACTGATGACGGGACGACCAGTCAAGAAGATGTCAGCAGCCTTCATTATTTGGCGGGCATGAATGTTCAATACTCGCGGTTATTTTTTGCTCTCGAGCTTGATCGCTACACGGATGCCAACTATGCGGCAAAGTTGGGTTGTCGTTTTTAATTGAAAATTAAGTCTTCGCTTTTTCGATGAGCTTGGTGGTCGAACGACCTTCAACAAATTGCAAAGACATCACTTTGCCACCCGAAGAAATCACAAAGTCAGCACCGACAATTTGCTCGGGCTTCCAGTCGCCACCTTTGACTAAAATAGTGGGCTTTACTTTTTGAATCAGCTCGAGTGGTGTGTCTTCTGGAAAAATCACGGTGTAATTCACGGCTCCAAGTGCGGCTAGAATTTCAGCGCGATCATTTTCGTTTTGCACGGGACGAGTCGGGCCCTTCAGTCGGCGAACACTGGCGTCGGCGTTGACTCCAACAACCAAAATATCGCCGAGCTTACGGGCTTCTTGCAAATAGCGGATGTGTCCGACATGCAAAAGATCAAAGCAGCCGTTGGTGAAAACAATTTTTTTATTTTTAAGTGGAGCTAGCGTTGATTCGACGTCGCTCCATTTGAGAACTTGGCCCATGATTTGACTCATTTAAACTTTGCGAACAAGTTCAAGACCAAGCAAGCTGCCCAGAACATCTTTTCTAAAAATCATCGACAGAATGGGGAAGAAAATAAAACCTGTCGCAATGATCAAGGTCGCTCGAGCCACAACTTTCACGGCATAGATCGCGTGCGTGTGTTCTTCCGGACGTCCCAAGCGCTGATCAAAAACCCACTCGCCTGGAGTAAATCCCATAAACACGCGATGGGTGACGAGATAAATCCACGACACACTTGCGACCAAAGCGAGAATGCTGAGGTAAACCATGCCAGCAGAATCCGGGCGCGCCAGATTCCCGTACAAATCCACTTTGGTGAGAACCAAAAGCACAATCAAGCAGAGTAAAGTGCCAGCCGTAACCAGCATCAGATCCAACATCGAGGCAGCAAATTCCCAAGACGAATTTTGATAAAGAATTTCTGGGGCTTGATTGTCAGTGAGGCGCGCGCGCTTTTTATCAGAAAAATCATAACGACGTTTGTCGTTCAAAGTTTTTAAAATTTCATCCACCGTGTTTGCCGTGGGAGCCGAAGGCGATGGCGCGGGGGTTCTTGCCGTCGTCGGAGTTGAATAACCTTTGCGTGGAAGTGGCGAAGTCATTTCAGCTGGAGAATTTGTTGGGATCGCGGCTTTTTGGGCAGAGCTTGTGGCCGCAGCCGAGATTTGAAAGCCAGTAAATTTTGGCTCAGGTGTTGTTGCTGCTTTTTTATTTTGAAAGCCTAAACCTTCAGTCAAAGGACGAAATTGAAAGTCATCGTCTTCGAGATTGTGATTCATAGAGTCTCCTCAAACCTTTGCTGACATGTGTCCAAATTCGTACTTTAGGACGGCCAAAAGAGCGATGCAAGCCGTTTCCACTCGTAGCACCTGGTCACCCAAAGTGGTGGGTTCAAGTCCCCAATCCTTAAAAAGCTGGACTTCGGTCGGGGAAAAGCCGCCTTCACTGCCGACAAAGACCCAGAACTCTTCGAAATTTTTCACATTTTCGGCCTGAGCAGACGAAATCGATTTTAAGTAATCTTTGATTCCGAGCGTAGCTTCGCCCTCATAAGCAAAGAGACCCTTGGCGCGGGGATTTTGGTTAACTTGAGACTTCAAATCTTTCAGATCAACGGGGTCTTCAATCTTCATCAAATCACCGCGGCCGGATTGTTGAGTCGCCGAGATCACAATTTTGTTCCAGCGCTCTTGCTTGTTCGCCGGCAAAGAATCTTTTTTGCGGATAAAACTGAAGTCAGAATAAAAGGGCTGAATCCTGGAGACTCCCATTTCCACTGCTTTTTCCACCACCGCATCCATGGTCGGATATCGTGACAGCGAAAGGGCCAAGACCAACCGAGGTTTTGGCAAAGCGGGCAGAGTGCGCGTTTCAATTATTTTTGCGGTTGCTGATTTTTTTGTGACGGAAAGCACTTCGATCAAATGAGCTTTGTCTTTATCGCCCAGCACTTCAAAATGCGAGCCCACTTCTTGGCGGCAGACATCGAAGATATGGTGAAAGAGATCGCCGTGAAATTGAATTTCACTCTTCGAGAGAAAAGCTTCTGCAGGCATCCAATATCTGCGCATTGTCAGCCTTCTTCCTGTGACCTCAGCCAGTAGCCGACCCACTCATCTTTTTCGATCCGACGAACCACTTTGAGGCTGCTTGTGGTTTCAATAAAGTCAGCGAAGAAATCATTGTCACGCTCGGTGAGAATGCCGGTGAGAAAAATTTGTCCGCCGGGTTTAAGAACGCGCAGTAATTCATTTTTGATTTTGATCAATACGCCATCAATGATGTTGGCGACGACGAAATCAAATTGTCCCGTGACTTGTTCGAGTGTGCCTTCAGAAATTTTGATATCTTCAAGCCCATTGAGTTTGATATTTTCATTGGCCACACGACGAGCTTCAGGATCAATCTCAACTCCGAGCACAGTTTTGATTCCTTCTTGGCGCGCCAGCATCGCCAAAATTCCAGTGCCGGTTCCAACATCAATCAAAGAATAGTGCTGATCTTTTTTCAGCGAAGATCCAAGCTTATGCACAAAGTATGCGGCCATTTTTGTTGTGGCGTGAGTGCCAGTTCCGAAGGCCATTCCGGGATCGATCTTCAAAGGTTTTTCGGCCTCGGGCGGTGCCTCATGCCACGAGGGAACAACCCAGTAAGGGCCCACAAGTTGAAAAGGCACGAAGCCTTTCTTCCACTCGGCCAGCCAGTCTTTGTTTTCTTCTTCGCGGATATCCCATTTAATTTTTGGAATCCACTCGGTCAGTTTGTCGAAAAATTCACAGCCCGGGCGTTCGGTGAAATAAACATCAAGGTCATGAGCTTTGACATGCAGAATATCGGGATCGTAAGTGAGATCAGGTTGAGTGAAGGCCAAAGCCTCAGTGACGCCAGTGGCACCACACTCGAAGCAATGCCCGGTCACAATGTCTTCCATGGATTCGGGCACAGAGGTCAGGCGAATTCGAATGTAGTTGTTCATCAAAGTAATCCTTATAAGGGATTACTATTCAGACACCTATTTTTTGTCAATGAAGGAGCCCTGAAAATCGACTCGGTCCCCAATCATAATGCCAGTTTGTTCCAGCATGGGCTCCTCGTCGCGTGAAATCAGTTTGAATTCACGAGCCACAGCCACTCGGCCAGTGCTCATGATGACTTTCAGTTGCCCCACGGGAATTTCAAGATCCCCAAAGGTTGTTGTTCCTGAGGCATCTCTCACAGAGAGCTTACGGAAGACGGTGACAACCATGTTCTTTTTCAGACCCGCGCTGTCTCCACCGTTGAGGTAGAAATCTTTATAGATAGGAGCTTCATCGGAGAGTGGAATATTTCTGTGAACATCCACCACATTGACGTCGGCTGCGAAAACCTCCCAAGAAAAAAGAACAGCTAGGAGAATTAACCCAGAGACGATCAACCATCGACCCATAGAACTTTTGATTAACGACATGACAATCCCTCGCTCATGTTCATGCCCATCCGTGTGCCTCGTTTGTTCGAGCCATCCTGGCTCAAGCAATGACTCGGCCATTCTGAGACAGAACTTTATGATAATGAAACACTCTGGACTTTCGACGGAGGTATTTAACAAATGTTAATTCAAAAAAAAGGTCCAGTTGTCAAATTTTTGATGCTGTTTTTCAGAGCAAAAACACCAGGGATCAACGAGTTAAGATCCTCATCCGTCATTCGCAGTCAAAGCTTCGGCTGATCTTAACTCTTTCGCGACTGAAGTCGCGTTGAAAATTTGACCCGACTCCCGATCAGTGTGTTGCCAGCTGATGATGATGTCGGCGGGCCAACGTTAAAAACAAAAACAGGGAAGTTTTTTTACAAGATGCGAAAGCAGAAAAGGTAGGAAAACAATGGGAATGAGAGTATCGACAAACATGGCTGCAATTAATGCCCAAAGAAATTTGGTTGGCAGCCAACGCGCAATCAATCATTCGATGGCACAATTGTCATCTGGAAGTCGTATCAATGTCGCGGCAGATGATGCTGCAGGCTTGGCGATTTCAGAAAAATTCAAAGCTGGCATCCGATCAGCGCGACAAGCCAGCCGCAATGGTAACGATGGTATTTCGATGGTGCAAACTGCTGAGGGCGGTCTGAACGAAATCGGAAACATCGTCACTCGTCTTCGTGAGTTGGGTATCCAAGCTTCTTCAGACACTGTTGGACAGGTCGAGCGCGGATTCGTAGATAAAGAGGTTCAACAATTGAAATCAGAGATTCAACGTATCTCTCTTTCTACAAAATGGGGTTCAACAAACCTCTTGGATGGATCAACTCCTAAATTTGATTTCCAAATCGGTCTGTACAATAAAGAAGGTGAAGACCGAATTTCATTCAATGCTTCTGAAAACAACGCACAGTTGGATTCATTGGGTTTAGCAGATCTGGATTACACTTCGAAAGAAGGCGCTCAATCAGCTTTGAGTAAGCTTGATGATGCTCAAAATAATGTGAACGGCATGCGTTCAAGTTTGGGTGCTCTCCAAAATCGTCTGACTTCAACAGTCGACAACTTAGGAGTGTTGGAAGAAAATATGTCAGCGGCAAATTCACGTATCCGTGATACTGACGTTGCATCCGCTTCTTCAGAAATGACTCGTAATAATATTTTGCTGCAAGCAGGTACTGCAACTCTTGCTCAAGCAAATCAATCAACTCAGCTCGCGCTGAAATTGATTGGCTAGTTCGCATTGCTCATTCCTTTGGACCCAGTCGATCTCCGTCGGCTGGGTCTATTTTTATTTTCCCGACGGGAAATTACTTCTTGGCGACCGCATTAATAATCAAAGCAGCTAAAATCAGAATGGCTCCGATGCTTTGATGGGCCGAGAGGCTTTCATTCAAAAAAAATCCAGCGGCAATTGTTGCCACCACAGGTTCGATCATGGCGATGATTGAGGCTTGTCCACTTGGAATTCGTTGAAGGCCAGCGAGAAACAAAGTGAGTGGCATAATCGTCGAGACTGTTGCGAGTCCCAACAAACACCACCACACAAGATGTGGCTTTGAAAACACGCCCATCAAATGAGGGTGATGGAAAAGCACCAGAGTCACAGCAGTGCTGGTGATGACATAAAGACTTGAAGAAAGTGGCGGCACACTTTTTTGCACTTCGCCCTGAACCAAAACGTAAATGGCATAAGCCAGAGCCGAGCCAAAACCAAAAAGCACCGCTGAAAATTTGTGAACTTCAAGTGGTCCCCACAATAAAATGGTCAGACCAACAGAGGCTAATAGCAGGCTCAGCACTTGGCCCCGCGCCATTTTTTGATGCAGGAAGAAGTGGGCGACGATGTTGACTAAAATTGGAAATGTGTAGAGCAAAAGAACGGCGAGTGGAACAGAAAGACCTTCGATGGCTTTGAAATAGAAAGTCGAAAAAACAGCGTAGCCGAAAACTCCGAGAGCGATCGAGACAAAAATTTGGCCGAGGGAAAGTTGAATTAATTTGGGTTTGAAAAGAATCAGCGCGATCCAAAGCAGTGCGGCTGCGAGAATAAATCGCCAGGCCAGGACATCGCCGACGCTGAGGCCCGTTCGGAAGCAGAGACGGCTGAAGACGCCGATAAATCCAAATCCTGCTCCGGCAAGCAGGACACAGATGAGGCCACTGATATAGCGCAGGCTTTTATCCATTGAGAAATCGTCTATAAATCAAGAGTCGTTTTCGGCTGATAATCACGTTTTGTTGAACGTGGTTTCCCTTTCAGTCCGGTTCTTTTTGCGCTCTTGCTGTGGGTGACCAGTTTCTTTTCACCCAATTTTTTTACAAGTGCATCAGGATCATCGGGAGTGAAAACTTTGGCGGCCATTTCTTCATTCATAAAAACCAATTGGCCGCGCTCTAAATTTCCCAGGCGCAAAGTTCCGACAGCCACGCGTTGCAGTTTTAAAACATCAAAGCCGATTTTTTCAAACATCTTACGAATCTGACGGTTACGACCTTCGGAGATAATCACTTTCAACCAAGCGTATTTTTCTTTGCCACGTTTGACTCTCTCAACGTGTTTCGCCGAGGCTTTGCCGCCGATGATTGAAACTCCACGTTTCAGTTTACCAATGTCTTCATCGGTAGGATGGCCATCGACTTTTACGAGGTAAGTTTTGGTCACTTCTTCTTTGGGGTGAGTGATGCGATTGGAGAAATCGCCGTCATTGGTGAGAATCAAAAGTCCTTCAGAGTCCCAATCCAAGCGACCCACCGGGAAAACCCGCGCCGGAACGCTATCCAAAAAATCTTTGATCGTTGGTCGTCCTTCCGGATCGAACATGGTGGTGAGAACGCCGCGGGGCTTGTGAAACATGATGTACATGTTTTCAAATTTCTTACGAACAGGAGCGCCGTCGACAAAAACTTTGTCTTTGTTCGCATCAACTTTCACACCCAGCTCATACACTTTTTTGCCGTTCACGGTGACAAGGCCATCCGCGATCATGCGATCGGCAGCTCTGCGGGAAGCGATTCCACTGTCGGCGATGAGTTTATTGAGACGCACCAATGAGTCTGTTTTTGAAGTCGTCTCGGGCTTTGCAGCATCCCAAGCGCTTCGCTTGTTGAATTTCATTTTCGATCCTTCTTTTTGAGCAATGCTCAGTAAGCTTTAGCTTTTAAGTCAGAACTAAAGTTCTGACTCCGGCTGACGGTCTCTGTGGATGATCGGTGCTGATTCTTTTTCGTCTTGCGACGGGAAAGAATCCCGAGCCCGGTTCACAGAAACTCGCTGGGTGGCTTCTCGGCGAGATCTCACATCTGGCTGATGAAGCTCCAAAGTATGTTGGAGGTCTCTTATCAAAAGAGCTAAAAGTTTGTCACCGACAAAGACAGATTCCAGAGCATTTTGAGCCTGGGCCATGGCATCCACAGCTTTTTCTTGGCTGGTGGCCTCGCCAATTCGAATGGAGAGGATTGCTGACTCGATCGAGTCCAAAAGGTTTTGGTAAAAAGGATCTGATTCGCGGCTGATAAAGTGCTGCTCGGCTCGCTTCAGAGCCCAAAACAAGCTTGGGATCTGCGCAGCAGATGTTTCAACGAACGAGTGCTGGAGTTGAAAACTGTGACCACGGAAAACAGCGCCCGCCAAGCCGCTGGCTTGCAGTGTGAAACTGGCCACTGAGTAGGGAGCAATTTCCCAGCGCTGTTGGTGCAGTCCACTGAGCTCAAGATCTGAAGTGTAATGAAGAATCAAATCTTTGCGCAAAGGCTCAAGGAGTCCTCGGCGAATTGTCATTTGGCGATGCCATTGATGGACTTCAAGTTCGCCATTGGCCTGCAAGATAAATCCGAGGGCGGTGCCCTCTGTGTCTTGAAGAATTTTTGTCGTGGCATCGCTGGCGGCGATTTTTTTGATATGCTTTTGCAGCGCTTCGATCCACTCAGCTGTGTTTTCGATTTCTAGAATCTGAACTTCGCTGGGCCATTGAATATCGTTGGGTGAAAAACTGATCAGCTCTTCATTCCAAAGTGGGGTGAGCCAATCTTGAAGTTCGGCGGTCATTTGTGAACGTTGCTGCTGCCAATGAGTGTAATGCAGCGTTTGTCTGACGAAATGATTGATCATATCGGCACGGAGAAGCTCATCAGCTTGAAAGCTATGCTGAAAATAGAGAATAAAGGTGCGCAGATAAGTCGAATCGACCTCTGACGCGATTAAATACTTTAAAAAGTCCCCGACCTTTAGCATAATTCAACGATAAGGACTCGCGGATGATTCAGTCAAACTGTTTCGCGCGTCCATGGACATCGGGGAGAAAAATCATGCAAAAGCAGCTTAATTCCGAGCTTTTTGGTGCGGCGAGCGCCACTCGTCAGACTTCAAGTTCAGCGATGACACCGGTGATGGCGCCAAAAACTCAAATGCTGGAGCAAAAATTGACAGAGGTGCGCGTGCAAGTCGGACAACTGTCAGAGCAGTTGGCTCATGTCGTGACTCAGGTGAATGAATTCATTCGCATGTCGCAAACCAAATTTGAAAAATTGCAGCAGATGATCCAGCGCCAAGAGCAAATGCAAAATGAAACGACCATGGAAACCGCGCAGAAGCTGGGAATGATGCACGCAAGACTCACCGAAAACAAAAGTCTTGAAGGCAAAGTGCAAACCATGGTGGATCGTCATCAACAGGTTTTAAGAAGCTACGAAGTGCGCATGAGTCAGCTACAAAAACTGATCGCCGAGCGCGAAGCCGATCTCGTCGAAGCCCAAGCCTTCATGAACGAAACAAAAATGGAAATCTCTCGCCTGAAACGCATGTAATTCAATATTGAGGTCGAAAGCCGACCTCGTTATGCCCTGAAATCAAATAAAACCGACTTGGTGTTGGCAAAGCCTTTGTAAAGACAGGTTTTGTCTTCACTTTTTGTATACCTTTACAAGGTATACCTAAATAAGGTATAAAGGATTTAAGCATGGCGATTCAGACATTTTCTGACAAAGAGACTGAGAACTTCTTTTTGAGTGGAAAAGTGGATAAGAAAATGGGCTGGAGTTCTTTGGCTAAAATTGCAGCCCGGAAATTAGACATGCTTCATTATGCTGCGCAATTGAGTGATTTGAAAGTCCCTCCGGGCAATCGTCTGGAGATGCTTCAAGGTGACCTTCGGGGCTATTTGAGCATTCGAATTAATCAGCGATGGAGGATCATCTTTCGATGGACGCAATCAGGACCGGTGGACGTTAAAATTGAAGACTATCATCGGTAGAAGTGGAGAAAGTATGAATATGCAAAGAAAGCCAACGACGCCTGGAGAACTTCTCAATGAAGAGTTTTTGAAGCCAATGAAAATGACCCAGAGAGAATTTGCTCATCATGTGGGCTGCGATATTAAAGTGATCAATCGAATTGTGAACGGAAAAAGTGCTTTGACTGCAGAAATGGCAGTCAGGTTTTCCTATGCTCTCAATACAACGATTCAATTTTGGCTGAATGCTCAGCAGGCTGTTGATATTTATGAAGCTATGAAGCGAGTTAAGCAAAAGCCAAAAAAAATTCAGCAGGCAAGTTAGCTGACTGAGCTGAATGATGTACGCCTAAGGTGCCACTTTCACTTTTTCCAGGCGCTTGATAAATGGGTCGGCGTCCTCAAAGGCGGTCAAAGTTAGGTCTGCTTGCCATTGGCCTGTTTTTGAAATGAAAACCACCCATGGTAAACCTACGATATGATATTTATCTTTCATTTTTTCTAAAGCGGGAGTGTCGTTGGTGGCATCGAATTTCAGAAGGACAAAATCCTCTGACGCTTTTTGGAATTTTGCATTCGAGAATGTGAACTGCTCAAGCTCTTTACAAGCCGCACACCAGTCGGCGCGGAAATCGATAATCACAGGACGGCCTTCGGCTTTTGCCTGATTGAGCAAATCGTCGCTGTAATTATTCCAGTGGCTCATTGCTTTGCTAGAGATAGTTGGATTTTCAGAGATCCAACGTGATTTATCAAAAATGTGAGCCACTGGGAAAATCATATTCAGATAATAAATGGCCATGCCGACCATGATGAGACCAAAGAATATTTTTACTCGTGACATCCACTCGCCAGATCTCGGCAGAAATTTGGTGGCATGACTGAAGACGCCGATGGCAATGAACAACATGCCCATGCCCAGCGCATAAACAAACAACAACCAAAATCCCAGCCACAGATTCTGAGTCCGAGCGACAAAAGTGAGAATGCCGACCAGCACGGGGCCAACACAGGGGCTGGCAACAATCCCAGCGACAAGGCCTGAGACAAAAGCGCCGAGATAACCATGCACATGCAAGTGGCTGAGAACTCCGTCGCGTAAAAATTGCGGAGCTTCGAATTCAAAAACTCCAAACATCGAAAGGGCCATGGCTAAAAACACAACGACGACAAATCCCAAAACGATGGGATTGGAAATAAATGAACCAAAGAGAATTCCCGTCGAGGCCGCAAGAATTCCAAGCGCCGAATAGGTGGCGGCAATTCCCAAAACATAAACCAACGAGACTTTGAGATTCTGCCAGCGGGTGCGGGCATGGGCCTCACGACCAAGGACTGCGATAGTGATTGGAATCATCGGATAAACACAAGGAGTGAAGCTTGAAAGAATTCCGAACAAGAAAACAAAAAGAAAACTCCACCACAATCCGTGCGTAGCGATCTCTTTAAAACTCATGTCAAAGAAAGAGTGAGGATGAACCGTATGAGTTTCCGAGCTGACGCTGATCGGAACTTTCAAAATCAAATCCTGCGGAAAAAGGCAGTAGGCTTCAGCGCAAGCTTGATAGGTGAGTTTCACTTGCAGCTCTTGATCGCCCAAAGAAATGTTCTTCGGAAGTTCAAAAGGTGCAATCAAAGTCGCTGAACCCACGACACCACGGCGTTTTTTCTTCGTGAATTTATCAAAGAACTCAGCAAGAGGGCTGATTGAAAATTTTGAAATCTTCACGCCATCAGGAGAGACGACCTGAATATGAAACTGATCTTCGTAAGCTTTGAACTCGATCGGCAATAAAACAGAAATTTGTAATTCGGCAATCTGCTCGGGCTCTAAAGTGTAAGGAGTCACTTTGGCGACGGCAGACAGCGGATGCTTTTCATCAGCCCAAGCTTGACGAACATCCAGCAAGCCCAGCGATAAACTGACAAACATCAGCAGCGCGAGATTAAATTTTAGAATTTTGAATGACTGTGGCTGCACGTGAACTCCGCTCTCTCTTCATTTATCCACAACTGGCCTCGGCCAACAACCAGTTTTTCGACATTTCCAGTCGAGGACTGAAGGCAAGATCTCAATTTGAATGGCGATTTTCCGATAAAGAACATGACGAGGTCAAACATGGGATTTGTCGGAGTTATAGTCGTATTTGTAATGGTGTTCGGTGGCTTCTTGGGCGAGGGCGGGAAGATGCATGTTCTTTTGCATTCTGCTCCACTCGAATTGATGATTATTTTAGGCGCAGCAATTGGTGGTTACATCATTGCCAACCCGACGAAGATTATCAAAATGGGTTTCAAGATGGGAATTAAAGCCCTCACCGCAAAAGGTCCGCAAAAAAGGGACTACGTTGAGCTTTGCCAAATGCTCTTTCAACTTTTTCAATTGTTCAGAAAAGATGGACCTCAAGCTGTTGAGAAACACATTGAGACTCCGGACAAGTCAGAAATTTTCAATGCGTATCCAAGCTTCATGCACAATCATCACGCTGTCGCGTTTTTGTGTGACACGATGAAGATTACTCTTTCAGCGGATCTTTCTCCTTATGATGTCGACGATCTTTTAGATGGCGACATCAAAGCTATTCATGCTGAGGAACACTTGGCACAGCACGCGATTCAAATGGTGGCTGATGGAGTTCCGGGTCTTGGGATCGTGGCTGCGGTTTTGGGGATCGTGATCACGATGGGTGCTTTGAATCAAGGGACCGAAGCGATCGGTGAGCACGTTGCCGGCGCCCTTGTCGGTACGATGATCGGGGTGTTTTTTGCCTATGGTTTGATTGGACCCAATGCCACAAAAGTGGCGGCCGACATTGAAGCTGAAGGTCGTTATTTGCAAGTGATTAAAGCGGCGATGGTGGCTTTGCAACGAGGAGCTCCGCCGATTGTTTGTATCGAGTATGCTCGTCGGGCGATTCAGCCAGAAGAGCGTCCAAGTTTTGATCAAGTGGATAAAGCAACGAAAGAAATCAAAAAAGCCGCCGCTTAGGCTTTTTTGATTGAAATTGAACCGTCTTCGCAAAAGAAAGAAGTAGACAGTGGCAGCAGAGAAAAAAGGCGTCACGATTGTGATCAAAAAAGTGTACAACCAAGCCGGCCACCATGGTGGTTCGTGGAAGGTTGCGCTTGCCGATTTCATGACCGCTCTGATGTGCTTCTTTCTTGTGATGTGGCTGGTCAATCAAACTGAAGAAACCAAAAAAGCGGTGTCGGATTATTTTTCGACACCAAGCCTGATTGAATATGAATTTCAAAATTTTGGGGCCGAGATCACTCTGGAAAAATTATTTTTAGATTTGGTCAATGAGCCCATGAAGGCGATTCAGTCTTTTATGGAGCCCATGGATAAGAGTCCAAATATTTTGGATATGGGTTCGCAAAAAGTCGTAGCGGCATTCTTGGCGGATCAAATGCAAGATGTGGCTCGCAATGTGCAAATCAGTCCCGATGGATTTGAATTTGTGATCGTTGACACGCAATTATTTATTCCAGGAACGGCGCTGCCAAATCCGCAATTTGTGACCGTGATGGAAAAACTCAAAGGGTTGACGACGGGGTTGGCGGATTCAAAAATAAATATTTCCTCGCTTCTTTTTAATCAATCTGTGACAGGTAGCTCTCCAGAGCTGGCAAAAAAAGTGGCGTCAGAGCGTTTGGACTTGGTCAAAGCAAAAATTCAAGCTTCACTTGAGAACAACACGGTGGATTTGGGTGGCGGGATTAAAATCGAAGACAAAAAAGGTTTCGTTGAAGGACAAACTCAACGTCCGACCGGTTTGATAAAAATAGAAATTCGTCAAAAAGAACTGAAGGCCAACGGCACTAAATTTCGCAAACTTGATAATGTGTTTGGCTCAAAAAGTGCGGACATGTCAGTTTATGACAATTTCGTAAAACAAATTTCTGAGCAAAAAAAGAAGCACGAGCAAAAATCTAAAATTTCAGAATAAGACTGAGATTGTACATCTTAGAAATATTGTAGGGCTCTAAGAAAGAGCCATGCGAATTGGTGGCGATGTCGGAATCGTCCATCAACCAATATTGAAACGTCGGCTGAATCATAAAAACCATTTTACGAAATGGAAGATCGAAGTCGGCTCCAAGCTTAACGCCGTATCCGCGCGATTGTTTATTCTCGATATCGGAGTAAGTCGGGCCCACATCACTCATGTGACTTTTTACTGCTCCTGAAGCTAAAATATCAATCTCAGCAGTGAGCCCATAAGCCCAATTTTGAAGCGCTTGTCGACGTGTGATTCCCAAAGGCAACGTGATCTGGGAAATTTCGCGGCGATATCCTCCAGAGGCTTGCACATAATCGTAGAGATAGCGATACATGAGGCCCGAGTAAATTTGCAAAGACGTGTTTGACGATAAATAATCGATAAAACCAAAATGGAGTCGGAGAGAAGCCGTATGATCTTCGGTGTTGGCTTCAAGAGCACCACCACTTTGATAGAAGCCGTCGTAAATGAGGACACCAGTCAGGTATTCGGCTTCGATTTTATAAAAAAAATCAGTTCTTGGCAGCAGTCCATCAACGCCGACCACAAGTCCATGGAGCGGGCCGTATTGATGAACGTTGGGAGAAGGCTCTTGGTAATCAAAATATTGGAAACGATAGCCGATATAAACACCAGACATGGTCAGCAAAGGGTTTCGCAAATCTTCAGTGGCTGGTGCTTCATGAGCGGTCGCATCGTCTGTGGGTGTTTCAGCAGGTGTGTCGCTCGCATGCGCAGACAAAGACAAAAATAAAAAAGCCAAAGCCAGATACAAAATTTTCAAAACTTGACCCCGGCCTCGATAAGAAAAGCCATATCGCCTTGACCATAGGCGAACTGAGATGATTGAGAATTATAGCAATGAAAAATTCCGGCAAAAAAATTGTTTGAAATAAAACTCAGGCCCACACGCGTATCGATATAGTTATTAAGACTTGATTGCTGCAACATCGAATAGCCCACGGTGACGCTGAAAAGATAGCTCGTGGCCAAGTTCCAATCTTTGTGAAAGGCGACCCAATCACGGCGACTTTTGGTGCCTTCAAAGTTATCATCATGCTCGAAGAGAAAATGATAAGTGAACAAATTTTGATCAAGCCCCGTTAGCAAGTTGTTGCGACCGGCGGCCGGTGAATATTGGCTGTAATTTGTTTTTAATTTAAGGTCGGCATTGGGTGTGAAGATGAATTTGTACTCGCCAAAAACATCGGCTCGCATGGTTGAATCATAAGCTTGATATTTCACATTCGAAGCTTGAACTCCGATGCGTCCTTGCGGGCCAAACCAATATCCGAATCCCGCAATCACGGCTGGATTTTTATCGGTCTGAGTCAGACCTTTTTCGATATAGTTCGAAGTCAGTTTGATATCGCCATACAGACGAGGACTTGAGCCGCCTCCTTGTTGCGCCAAAACAGTTGGGCCGATGAGCACCAAGGTGATGAAAAGCAAAGTCGATTTGAAGATTTGGTTCACAGGATTCTCCTCCTCAGATCATAACTAAAATTCAAAGGCATTGAATCAAGTTCGCCATGCCCTGGACTTTTATCGGGACGATATGATATTTAAAACTATGATCTCAATCGACACGCCTTGGATGGAAACTGAATTTGTCGCCTTTGACACCGAAACCAGTGGTGCTTACCCCGTTGGAAATGAAATCGTCGAGTTCGGCGCTGTTCGCTGGAAAAACGGCAAAGTGATCGATACTTATCAAACTCTTTTGAAACCCCGAGAAAAAATGAGCGATTTCATCATTGGTATTCATGGCATCACCAATGAAATGGTGGCTGATGCGCCCTTGATCAAAGATAAAATTTCAGAGATCAGGAATTTTTTTGATGGAGCTTATCTGATGGCTCATCACGCGCCGTTTGATATGGGTTTTGTGACGGTGGATTTTGAAAAAAACAATATCGCGCTTCCGCAAGAACAAGTGCTTTGCACCAGTTTGCTTTCACGCGCCGTCATTCCTGAAAGTCCGAATCATAAATTGCAAACTTTGATTGGCGAATTGGGGATTGAACGCGGGACGGCTCATCGAGCGTTTGATGATGCTCAAGCTTGTTTGATGGTGGGGCTGGAATGCTTTCGTCGCTTGGGTGAGAAGGCGACGATTGCCCAGGCCTTGCAAAAAATGGGGAAAACTTTGAAGTGGGAAAATTACCGAGTGATTCATTCAGGCAACGCCCTCATCGATAAGGTTGTCGAGGCCACGACCAAAAAGCTGGCGATGGATATCGTGTATGAAGGTGGCAGTTCGAAAGGTGAAACTCGTCGAATTGCTCCGGTTGGAATTGTGCGAAATCCTGATGGTGATTATGTGATGGCCATGTGCCATCGCGATGCCACTCAAAAACGTTTTTATCTCTCAAAAATCAAAGATGCGACTGTTGCGTATTGATTGAAAAAAATGGCCATCCTTGGCCCGATCGACCGTCCGTTGGACTGTAAGATCAAGAACTGATGTTCAGATCTTCATTAACTTTTTCATTTTGAGCAAGCTTATATTTTTACTTTTTTTAACGAAGCCGAGTTTTCTTGTTCTTCAACGGCTATGGCGCCAGCAACTTCTTCCTCTTCAATGGATAGGGCAACGGCATTTTGAGTGGCAGGGAGTGCTCCATTTTCGATCATATATTTCTGAATTCGAAGGGCCAAATCTTCCAAATGTTTGAATTCATCTTTTGAACGCAAGCGAAAGGGACGATTTTTACCATCCATGGTGTCGTTGACGAATTTTTCGAAAGCATAAAGTGGACCGGCAATCTTGTGAGAGATAATTTTCCCGATCACAAAAAGACCGGCACAAAATCCCACGGTAATCAGGCCAAATGTCACCGCGTAAGGAATCAGGAACTTATCTAAGACCATCTTATTGTTGCCAACCAACTCCAACATCGTGACGCGAAGATAAGTGTAGGAAAAAACCCAAGAGATTAAGCCGACACCAAAGCCAAGGCTGAGTAGCAAAAAGCAATATTTCAACTGAAATTTGGGATTGATCCACACCATTTTGCGCAGATTGTTTTCGGGCCAAAGATGTTTTCCTTCGCGCACGATCGCAAAAACAATCAAGCCATAACCCAACCACTGCAAAGCATCGGCAAGATTGAATGCTGGTGAAGCAAAACTCGGGACACCAATGACGATAAAATCGATCACGTGTCCATAAAAAATGCGATCTGTGACATTGCCTAAGATCCCGCCCAGCAAAATCGAAAGTCCCATTCGTAAAGTGAGAGATTTTACTGGCAACAGGTATTGCAAAATGGCGTAAGTGCAAACTAGGAAAGCACCGCCAGTGGATAACGACACGATTCGTAGAACAGGAGGGAGGTCCGCAAAAAGTCCCAACATCGCACCAGGATTATAATGCAAAATAAAATGCAAAATTCCGGTGGAGTGAACTCCTTGAAGTTTGTTCGCCCATTGCTTTGAGAAAAAATCCACAGTCCAAGTCAAAATCAGAGGAACAAATACAATCAACCATTCGCGTTTTTTCATGACAGTCCTTGTGAGATCTTAGTGTAACGGCGGCTTTGCTTAGCGAGCAATCACGGATTGATTGCGGCCTTTGTTTTTAGCCTCATAGAGGGCTTTATCGGCTTTGGCGATCAGGTCTTGTGCGGATTGAGCATGATCAGGAAAGCCTGAAATCCCTAGACTGAGGGTGAGTCCTCCTGGACTTTGGGAGGCAAAAGTTTTTCGCAAACGTTCAGCGACCTCAAAAGTGTCTGCCACAGAAGTATCCGGAAGAATCATGGCAAATTCATCGCCGCCGTAGCGACAGATCGCATCGACGTTTCTCAAGCCTGACAATAAAATTTTGGCGACGAGTTTTAATAATTGATCACCTTGAGGGTGGCCGCACTGATCGTTGTATTTTTTAAAATTATCAACATCGGCCATAATGATGGAGAGGTGGCGTTGGTGACGTTTGCAACGTTCGACTTCAATTTTGATGGTGTCTTGAAAGTAGCGATGATTGTGCAAGTGAGTGACTGGGTCCGTGATGGATAATTTTTCGAGAAGGTCGCGCTCCATCAGCAATTGATGATGCGAGAGGCACTCAAGCATTTGCATGCGCAGGACATCGTTTTCCCAAGGCTTTAAGAAAAAACGATGGATCAAATTCTGATTGATCAGAGATTCAAGTTCGCGCAGATCCATGTGTCCTGAAATCACAGCGCGAATCGTTTGAGGAGAAAGTTCTCGACAGGATTTCAGAAAATCCAGTCCCGACATTTGTGGCATGCGGAAATCGGTCAGGAGAACGGCCGGTTTTTTTTCTTTGAGGAATTTCAGAGCTTCGAGAGGGTCATTGGTCTTGATGATGAGAAAATCACCACGCAAGACACGCTCTAGCGCCGTCAGCACCGAGGCATCATCATCAACCAATAAAAGGTATGGAAGAAGATTTTCAGTCACTCTTTTACCTTAGTCGTGGATCGAACGTCTGACAAGTTGAAAGAGGTTTGCAAGCGCTGGTCGCAACGCTAGGATAAGTTTATGCACACAATCAAAATGATTCCACTGCTCATTGCATTTTTGTTTTCAACTTCTGCAAAAGCTTTGACCGCGCCTTGGTCAGAGCAACAAAAACAAAAAATGGAAAAAATTCTTAAAAAATCAGGAATTCCAAATTCAGATTTGGGAATTTATGTCGCTGATGGCGAAGGCGATAAAACAACCATTTTGGATTTGAACTCGTCAAAAAAAATGATTCCAGCTTCAGTGACAAAGCTTGCGACCTCAGGAGCAGTTTTGCGCCACTTTCCACCGGGAAGTAAAATGAAAACTCAGCTCTTGGCGACAACGACTTCTGATGGATCGACGCTGAAGGGCGATTTGTATTTGCGCGGCGGTGGTGATCCGTCGTTTGTCTCTGAAAACATGTGGTACTTGGTCAATGTTTTTACTCGCAGTGAAATCAAAACGATTGATGGAGATATTGTTGTCGATGATTCTCTTTTTGATGATTTGCGTTTTGATCCAAGCCGACAAAGTGAACGTGTGGACCGAGCTTATGATGCGCCGACAGGAGCGATGTCATTTAACTGGAATTCAGTAAACATTTTTATTCGTCCAGCAGCGAAAGCTGGGCAGCCCGCCATGGTGACCCTAGATCCTGAGAATGGTTACACGCATTTGAAAGCCAAAGTTGAAACAGTGGCAGCCGGAAAAAATAGTAGCATCGAAGCCGACCGGGATGAGAGCAAAGACGGCGATCTTTTGGTCGTGCGCGGGCGGATCGCTGTGGATTCGAAAGAAATGGTGATCTACAAAAATATCACGCATCCCGATTTGTGGGCGGGAGAGAATTTAAAATCTTTCTTGGCTGAGCGAGGCATCATCGTGAAAGGAAAAGTTCGTGCTGGTGGCGTGCCGAAAGCAGCGCGCTTGCTGGCTGAATCCGAAGGACATTCGATTGAGCAAATTCTCGCTGACATGAATAAATTTTCGAATAATTTTGTGGCAGAGATGCTGACAAAAAATATGGGAGCTCTCAGCGGTCCTCCGGGCACCATTGAAAAAGGCATGGTTGTGATCCGAGATTATTTGAAAAGCTTGGGGCTTGGTGAAAAAGATTTCGATCTTTATAATCCTTCAGGTCTCACTCGGAAAAATCAGATCACTCCGCAGGCCCTTTGGCGAGTTCTCAACGACCTGCGTTCTCAATTTCAATATCAACCGGAATTTTTGAGCTCGCTTCCTATTGCCGGAATTGATGGCACTTTGAAAAAGAGAATGAAAGATTCACCCGCCGAGCGCACGGTGCGAGCCAAGACTGGATTTTTGACTGGGGTTGTTTCTTTGGCGGGATATGCTGGACGTGGAGATGGCGCTGTCATTCCATTTGTCTTTATGTACAATGGAAGTAGAGACCCGGCGAAAGTTCGCCAAGTCTTTGATGAATTGGCTGAGAGCCTTGTCTTATAAAGTTTAAAGTTAAGGATATTGCCTGACATGAAATTGAATTTAAAGGCTCCGGTGATCGCAGCGACATTGATACTTTTAATATCGAGTCATGGTCGCGCTGACAATATGGAATTGATGGATTATCTGCCGACTCGCGGTCCCGCATCGGATTTAGCGGATGCTAACGCTGCGGATGCTCATCAACCAGCAGAGACCGAAGATTCAAAATTCACTCCTGAGATGGATGAAGACACTCCTGTTTCACACGATGAAATTGCGGGTGAAAAAAATATGACAGCGGCGCGCACGTGGAAAGCGCCGGATTTTAGTCATCAAGAAACAGCATTAGGATATGGGCCTGGAGTTTTTGACGTTCCAAAAGGAATGGAGCGCCAGGTGAAGTTTTGGGTTGATATTTATTCAAAGTACACGACGGATCAAGGTGTGCTTCATGATTCAGAAGTGATTGATCTGATTTATGATGTGGTTGATTTTTCGGATATTTCCTCTCGCACGGATCTCAATGCTTGGCAAAAAGATCATATGAAAACCAAGCGAGTCAAAGAAGCAAAAAAGCAAGTGATCGAAACACTTAAAAAATTACAAGCTTGCAAAGATCCAGCGACACTCAATGAAAAAGAGAAAAAAATCTGGAATGCTTTTGCCGATAACACCGATAAAAAGAAATTTCTCGAAGCGGCGGGCCGCACTCGCTTGCGTTTTCAATTAGGGCAAAAAGATCGTATTGTTCAGGGAATTTATTTCTCGGGACGTTATATCGATCAGTTTGAAAAAATATTTAAAGATGCGGGGTTGCCTATCGAGCTTGCGCGCCTTCCGTTTGTTGAAAGTTCGTTTAACGTTTTGGCTCGCTCGAAAGTAGGAGCCAGCGGTTTGTGGCAGATCATGCCTTACACGATGAAGGGCTTTATGAAGCGCGATCCAGCGATTGATTTGCGCAATCATCCGGCCGAGGCAACAAAACTTGCTGCCAAACTGATGCGGATTAATTTTAATATGTTGCAAAGCTGGCCGCTGGCGATGACGGGTTATAATCACGGTCCGTCGGGCGTTTTGCGTCTCACAAAAAAATATAAAACTCGAGATTTGGGCGAACTGATTCAGAATGCCTCATTTCGAAAGCGCTTTGGATTTGCTTCACGGAATTTTTATGCGAGCTTCCTGGCGGTTCTTGAAGTGACCAGCAAAGCGCCTCAGTATTTAGGCACGGTGACTTTGTCGCAGCCCTTGGATTCCGAAGACGTTAAAACAACATTGCCAGTGAAGTACAAAGATCTGCTGCGCTGGTTTGATGGCGATGATTTAAAAACTCAAGTCTTTAATCCGCACATCACTCGTGTGGCGAGAGCTCACGGTCGGGCCATTCCCAAAGGTGTTGTGATCTCAATTCCGAAAGAGAAATCAGAATTGGTGCAAAAAGAATTAGCCAATCCAGAGCTTTTTCGAAAAGCCGAACAAGAGTACGAGAAAAGTGCGAAGTCAGCGAAAACTCAGCCGGGCAAGAAAGAATCTGACGATCAGCCCCTCAGCAATGAGATTCAATTCAAAGCAGGCGCTGATTCTCATCAGCAGACGTCGAATGATTTGGTCGTTGATCCTTCACAGAAAAAGTCAGTGGAGCAAGGCAATGATGAATCCACTCACCGAGTTCGCCATGGTGAAACGTTAATTCGTATTGCTCACGAATACGGTGTGGCTGTAAAAGATATTTTGCAGGTCAATAACCTAAGACCCTCTGACCGACTTCGCGTGGGTCAAATGATCAAAATTCCGTAAGATAATTTGGTAAGCCAAATTATCTTCGTCGACGACGAAGCCGATTGAGTAAACTTTTCGTCTCTGGAATTTTTAAAAGAAAAGCTCCGCTGAAATAAATAATTCCGTAAACTGAAAGCACCAGTGTTGCTTTTAAGATCGGATGCCAATTTGGAATCGCGTAGACTTTGACCAGATACGCAAAGCCTGCGCCGATAAGTCCGACAGTCCAAAGTTGCAATTGAAAAGAAAGTCCCAGAGCCGTTTTACCAATGCGATGATTCAGTGAATACTTTAAAAGTAAAAACTCAACCCAACCAGCTAATCCTGCCGACGCTGTCAATCCTGCAGTTCCCCAACTGGGAGTCAGCCCTAACATTCGCGGCAGTGGCAGCGCAAAAAAGTATCCCAATATTGTGGTTAAGACGACTCGGACAACAGCACATTTCAGAGGCGTTTTGGTGTCCTTTAGCGAATAAAAAGTGGAAGAGTAAAGACGTCCTTGCGTGCTTGCCAGCAGGCCCACCGTCGCACCAATCAAAACCATCCAAACATAATGAGTGCTGGCGGCATCGAATTGACCACTCTGAAATATAGCAGCGACAATCACATCGCCAAGAATTGCAAAACCAATGACCGATGGAATAATGAAAAAGGCAATCTGGCGAAGACCACTGTTGAGACGCTTTTGCAAAAAAAGAGAAATTTCTTCTTTCGTTCCTTGAGCTGATGACATGGCGGGAAGTTCAGCGGCAGAAACACTCATGCCGAAAAGGGAAACGGGGAGCAGGTAAAGTGTTTGGCTGTAGGCCAAGGAGGAAACGGCTCCGGTGGGAAGGAAGCTGGCGAGAATATTATCGATATAAGCGGAGACTTGAACAACTCCACGAGAGACAACCACAGGCAAAAAGTTTTTTGTGACCATTGCCGCATGAGAATTTTTAATATCCCAAGATAACTGAACTTTTTTAACCAAGCGCAAAGTCAGCGGGACCTGCACAAGAAATTGCAGCACACTTCCGGCCACTAAGCCCCAAGCAATTTTCACCGCCAGATGGGTTTGATCCATGCGAGGACCGAAGTACATCAAAAATCCGATGATAGTAATATTCCAAATGACGGGTGCAAAATAAGAGAGAAAAAATTTACGATGACTGTTCAGAACGCCAAGGCACCAGGCTGACAGGACCAGAAAGCCGACACCCGGAAAAAAGATTTGCACGAGGAGAATCGTGAGCTCGCGCTTTTCGCCATGAAAGCCGGGTGCAATGACATCAATCATCCACGGCGTGACCAGCACTCCACCTAAAACCAAAATTGAAACGAGAGTCATCAATAAAGTAAAAACAATGCCGGCGACTTTTCTGGCATCTTCGTCGTATTTTTGCGCAATCAAATTGGCATAAACTGGAATGAATGAAGCCGAAAGAACGCCTTCACCAAAAAGATTTTGCAAAAAATTAGGAATTTTCAGCGCTGCCTTAAACGCATCCCCAGCATCAGAATTTCCGAAATAGTGAGCAAACACGCGCTCGCGAATAAGCCCCGCAATGCGACTTAAAAAAATACCAATAGCGACGAGAAAAGCACCGGATTGTCCCATGCCTTCACTGTAGCCAATTTCTGGATCTGATGGCTAGTTGAAATTCTGAACTTGAGCGATGTATGGAAGATTGCGGTAGTAACCTTGATAATCAAGCCCGTAACCGACAACGAAGTCGTTGGGAATTTTGAATCCCACCATGTCGATTTCGCAAGGGACTTTGAGGGCATCTGGCTTTTCAAGTAAAGAAATCGTCGTCAGACTTTTCGGTTTGCGACTTTGAATGGCATTTTTTAAATAATTCATCGTCAGACCCGTGTCGACAATGTCTTCAACCAAGATGACGTGTTTGCCTTCGACTGGCCCCGCTAAATCCAAAGTCACTTTCACTTCACCTGAAGAAGAAGTGCCGCCATGGTAACTGGAAACTCCAAAAAATTCACAGTGAATATCCGTGTCGATATGACGAATCAGGTCCGAGTAAAAAACAAAAGAGCCCTTCAGTACACAAACCGCGATGACCTCTTGGCCCTTAAACTTTTTGGTGATGGCTTCACCCATTTCTTTCACTTTTTTTTGGATTTTGTCTTCAGAGATATAAGTTGAGAGCTTTAAGTTGGTCATCCACGTCCTCACAGGAAAGAATTATTCAATCAAACTGCCTCAGGAGGCAATCCTCGGTCAAGTCTAGTGAGTGTCAAATTGGACAATCAAAGCAAACTCAGACTGTCCTGAAAGAAAAGGCCTTGATTTGTAAATAGTCAGAAATGGATCGGGGTTCCAATCATCAGGAAAATCATACACACGGCGCGGGAGAATTCCCGTCATCATATAGCCATCCGTCGGCGAAAGTTCATAGGCAAATCCGAAGGAGGTCTGCTCGACGGGCTTACTGACGTCTTTGGGATCTTTGAAGGATCTGCGAACTTCGACTTCTCCTCGGATAAGGCCATCTTTGATTTCGCTAATGGCCACAGAGCCCGCGAGGCCTAACTCAGAGTCAGGATCGGCGCCATGATGAGTCCCGCTGATAAAATCGGCAATAGGATTCGTCGCATCGATCGGGCGTTCGATCTTTTGCAAGACACGCACCCGTTGAGCTTTCAGTTTTTGTGTCACATTGGGTATCGGTCCCATACTGACATTGTCAAAAGTGCGATGATATTGGCCATTCGTGCGACTATCCTGAAGCCAGGAAGCCATCAAGGCGCTATCGACTTCGAGAAAATAAAAAGTGGCCTTGGTGACTTGGAGATTCTTGTCAGCAGAAACGGCCTTCGCCAAAGTGGTCGGTGTTACGGGAGTCGGAGCGGGCGGTGGCAACTGGCTGGCGGCGGCCATGGTTTCACTCTTAGGTTTGGCGACAATTTCAACTGGAGGTTTTTCTTCATGCTCGACGATCACCGGTCCCGATTTCAAAAAGGCAACGCGAGTGCGAAGTTCTTCACGGCGGTTTTTTTGGATGAATAAGATCGAGGCAAAGACCAGCAGAAAAACGAGAGCGACGTGAAGAAAGGGGTTGCTGGCAATTTTTTTCCAAAAGGACTCAGCCTTGGGGCGATAGGTTTCCATATCGACGCCGCAATTGGCGCAATACCGATCCTGAGGCTGTGAAAAACCGCATTTTGGGCAATTGATGAGCATACTCATTCATGATAAAGAGTCTCATGTCCAATTTGCCAGAAAAATCTCAGCCAGCTTCACATCGTCTGCATAAACCTGTCCTGATGACCGAGGTTTTGGCGGCTCTCGAGCCCGTTTTGAAAAATTCCACGACTGAAAATCCGCTGCGATTTTTTGATGGGACTTTTGGACGTGGAGGACACCTGCGCGCGATCATGGAGGCCTTTCCCACTCTGCGGGCAGTCGCTGTGGATCAGGATCCTGAGGCGATCGCTTATGCCAAAGAAAATTTTTCCGAAGAAATTTCAAGCGGTCGATTGCAAATTCATCACTGCAATTTTACCGATTTTTCAGTCGAAAAATTTGGCCAATTCGATGCCATGTTGCTGGATTTGGGAGTCAGCTCTCCCCAGCTAGACCAAGGTCTAAGAGGTTTTTCTTTTTACAACGATGGCCCTTTGGATATGCGGATGAACAATGCTAGCGGTGGCGAGGTCACGAACGCTGTCACGGCAGCGGAAATTATCAACAACTGGAGTGAAGATGAACTCAACGAGTTGTTTCAGCAACTGGGAGAAGTTTCAAGACCTTACCGAGTCACTCGCGCCATCGTGCATGATCGAAAAACGAAACCTTATGAAACCACTCGTGAGCTTGCGGGATTGATCGAGCGCGTGGAAGGTTGGCATCGCAAAGGTCATCACCCAGCGACGCAATTTTTTCTCGCACTTCGACTGCAAGTGAATCAAGAGCTCGAAGTGGTGCAAAATTCTTTGTTGCCGTTGGTGCATGGACTGAAGTCCAAAGCGCGACTCGCTGTCCTGACATTTCACTCACTTGAGGATAGAATTGTTAAAAACAAGTTCAAAGAATTTGCAGATGAAGCTCAAGGACTGGGCTCGCCGGTGAACAAAAAGGTGATTCAGGCTGAATGGAATGAAGCCAAAGACAATCCCCGCGCCCGCAGTGCCAAGCTTCGCACATTCGAACGAGCATAAATAACACCGAAGGTGTTTACATTTTAGAAGCGGCAACGTGTGAGGACAGCGATGAGTTCCAAAAATAACCACTCTCTCGAGTGGAAAAAAGATTTAAAACCATTTCTCAGTGTGCTTTTTATTATTTCAACATTGTTCATTCTTGTCCTCATGCAGATGGAGCAACGTCGTTTGGGTTATGTGATTTTAAAACTGACTCACACCCAACGTCAGGTCGTCGAAGAAAAGCGAACGAAAACCATGGAGCTGGCAAAACTGATGCGCCCGCAGCACGTGGAAAAAATGGCGCAGTCGCATTTCACTCTTAAAAAAATTCAATCGAATCAAATCATTCATCTGACGGGCTTTGAAAGTTTGGCGGCAAAGGATATCAATTGAAATCTCGGATTCATTTGCTGTTTGTTGGAGTGTTGTTGTTGTGGGGACTCTTGATCGTGCGCGCAGCAGTGCTGCAGGTGTGGCCCAATCATCGCTTGAACGCTTTGCAAGCTAGACAATTTCAGACAGTGATCACACTTTCCAATCGTCGTGGCGTGATTGTTGATCGCGCGGGTCGCGAGCTAGCGATGTCGACCACAGCTTATTCCATTTACGCCGATCCTAAATTGATTGATGGGAAAAAGGCGACGGCTAAAAAAATTGCTACGATTTTGGGAGATAGCCCTCAAGCCATTTATAACAAAATTAAAAATCCAACAAAACGTTTTGTCTGGTTAGAGCGTCTGACCGACAAAGATCACGCCGATAAAATTAAAAATCTTGATGTGCGTGGTCTACAAATTGTTGAAGAGTACAAACGCATCTATCCCAATGATGGACTGCTCTCACAGTCGCTGGGTTTTGTTGGTACTGAAGGACAAGGGCTTGAAGGTTTAGAGCTCGCTTACAATCAAGAGCTTCAAGGCGATAAGAAAAAAGTGCTGGTCAGACGAGATGCTCGCGGTCGCCCATTGGTGGCCGATGGTTTAATGTTTGCTGAAAATCCAGATGGTGCGGAAGTCAAACTCACTGTCGATGCAGATTTACAGCACGAGCTTGAGGGAGAAGTACAAACCGCGATGACAGAGTATGACGCCGACAATGCCATGGCCATTATTCTGGATGCGAAAACTTCAGCCATTTTAGCTATGGGGTCAGCGCCGTCGTTTGATCCGAATGTGGGTTCACGAGCCAGTGCAAACTCTCGGCGCAATCGAATGCTGACAGATGCTTTCGAGCCCGGATCGACATTGAAAACTTTTGTTGTCGCAGGTGCTTTGCATGACAAAATTTTGCAACCAAATACCAAGTACAATACGGAAAATGGCCGCTTCCAAGTCGGCGATCGGATCATCAAAGAAGCCGAGATGCATGAAAAATGGAGTCAGCTCACAGCTTCGGAAATTTTGGCGTACTCGTCCAATATTGGAGCTGCAAAAATTGCTTTTGATTTGGGCGGACAAAGATTGGCAAAATCTCTGGCTGATTTTGGCTTTGGTCAAAAAACCGGAGTCGATCTTCCCGGTGATTCAAAAGGAATTATCAAACCACTTCCTTGGACCCCCGTCAGTCTTGCGACCATTTCCTTCGGGCAAGGGATTGCGGTGACAGCTCTGCAAATGGCCAATGCTTATGCAGCGGTCGCCAATGGTGGAGTGCTGAATACTCCATACATGGTGCAATCAATTCGTGACTCTGAGACTGGCGAAACCAAAGAGTTCGGACCAAAAATGATTCGCCAAGTTTTGACTCCGGAAGAATCGGCCAGCATGCGCATGATGCTAACAGGTGTGACATCGTGGGGATCCGGCGCCAATGCCAGAGTCGACGGTTTTCTCGTCGGCGGAAAAACCGGAACGGCGCAAAAAGTAGATCCCAATGGCCGCGGTTATATCAAGGGCGGATATATTTCAAGTTTCGCCGGATTTATTCCTGCGACTGATCCGAAGTTTGTGGTTTACGTGGTGGTCGATCATCCGCGAAAAAATTCTTATTACGGAGCGCAAGTGGCAGCTCCGATTTTTTCAAGGCTTGCTTCCTATGCGGCTCGTAGAGCGGGTTTGGCGCCAGTGATCTTGTCTGAAAGAAATCTCGTGGATCAAAATATGATGAAGAAGATGGACTCAAGCACGAATGCCAAAGTCGCAAAAAAAATGGCGAAGAATTTTAAATCTGGAAAATCTCGCCTGCCAGCTCAAGCAAAAAATTTAAAAAATCCAGTGCTTCCGCCATCGGATGTACTGACGTCAGCTGATGTCGTGACGAACGAAACAGCAGCTGTGCCGACTCCGCAAATTGAATTTGTGCCAGAGCTCAAAGATCTGACCTTGCGCGAAGTTTATCGCCGCGTTGGTGGACAAGATTTGCAGGTACAAGTGCGTGGGCAAGGAATTGTTTCTGAAGTGATTCCAGCGGCGGGAAGTCCGCTGCCAACCAATCGAAAAATTTGGGTGATTCTAAAGCCGCTATCAAGCGGCGATGCCGTGACTCGCTAAAAATTAATTTTGCCACTTCAAGGTGACTGCGCCACCTGCAGGAATTGTTGTTGCACCCATGTCGCAACCACTCATCTGAGTAGACACTGTCTGTGGATGATCCGAAGAATTTCGAATAACAATCACCTTTGATCCATCTGGATTTTCAAATGCAACATTTTGCACTCCATCGATTTGTGGATCGCTGCTTTCAATGCGATCAGCTCCGGGTTGAACGTAGTGACTGGTTTGTGCGAGAGGATAAAATTCGGCATTCAATTGGACTTGAGGGCTTTGCCCACTGGTGATGGTGGCAAGACCGCGACAATTTTTACAGCCAGCATCAACATGAGGGCCGCCTTTTTCATCAAGACAAAGATTCCATCCTAAGGCTCCAGAGGTTCCAGCGCGAATGGCATCAACACTTTGAGTTTCCATCCACCATTGAAAAGTTCCGCTGTTGTTGTCATCGGTTTGCGTGCTGGAGCACTCGGTATTTATGCTGCCAAGGCTGTGATTTTGCAATCGGAGTGAAGACTTCAAATTGGAAATGTCGCCGCCGTAACAATGATAGGCGACTCCAGAAATCAAAGGATTTAATTTCTGATTTTTGGTCATCTCCAAAGTCAGCTTTCCATTCCCCCAATTGTGGTCATGCAAAAGAATTTGGGGAGGATTCGATATTTTTTCAAGACGAGGAACAAGAAAATTTTCGGTGAAATTTATTTGGTCTTTCTCATCCATAAAACTTTGTGCATAAGACCACTTTTCATGAGCATCCCAAATCAAAGGTTCATTGAGAATCGTCATCCGTTTGACAGAAACACCGCGAGCTTGCAAAGCTTGAATCGATTTCACAAGGTAATCAGCGTAGGCACCAAAATATTTTTTTTGTAATTCGCCGCCGTCTAAGGATTTTGTGTCTTTCATCCATGCTGGCGGCGACCAAGGTGTCATCATCACTTCCAGCTTGGGATTATATTTTTTGGCTTCATTGGCAAATTTGATCAGAGACTGTAAATGCTCGGCATTGAAATTTTTAAGCTGAGGATCCGGTTTATTTCCTGGAGTGTCGTCCAAAGAATAATCAGACATGGCGAAGTCGTTGGATCCGATCGGCAGGCGAAGAATATTCAGTCCTGCTCCTTTTTTTGGATCAAACATTTTTTCCATGAGATCTTTTCTTTGCTCAGGACTGAGACGATCCATATTGGCGACACAAGCATCGGTGATTGCCGCGCCAAAGCCCCACATCTTTTGATGTTTAATGCTGGGATCAATATTGATCACGGGAGTTTGTGCCGAAGCACTGTCTTGCAGATGAACCACTTCAGATTTGTTTGTTATCACATCGCTAACGGGATGGCTGATCGACATATCGGCTGTTTGATTTTCTAGTCGTACTTTTTGAGTCACTGCAGAAATATTTTCTAAATTTTCAAAGCCAGAAGATTTTGCAGCCGAGCAACTGTTTTGTTTTGCGGGTGGCAAGCAGGAATTTCCCCAACTGGTGCTGCTGACGAAAAAAAGAAAGAGAATTGAAAGACGATAAATCATCGACTTCATATCGGTCTTTTTTGATTAAAATATCACGATACGAAGATCCACTTCGACCTTTGGCGAGACTCGACGAAAATCCTAAACAGTCTTTAGAAACTGATTGAGCTTCTGAATCGTTTCCATGGGAATTTCGTGCTGGCCTTCAAAAGAGTCCAGATGACCTTTCAGACCACTCTGAGTCAGCAAAGATTCAAGTTGGCTGGCCCCACGAATGGCCAGTACGCCATCTTGTCGGCCATGACTCATAAAAAATTTCGAGCCAGCACGATTTGGTGCGGCTTTTTTCCACTCTTCTTTATTGATCAAGGCGCCGGATAAAACCACCAGAGCTTTCGGAGCTTCAGGAGCATTGAGAAAAATATCTGTCGCCAGCATCGCGCCTTGGCTGAAGCCGCCGACAATCACATTTTTCCAATCCAGTTTTAGACTTTGAATCGTCTCGAAAAATTTCTGACGAAGCCCAGGCAAAGGTTCCGGTTTTTCTTGGGTCAAATCTCGAGGCTGTCCACTTTGCGCCGCTTGTTGCAAAGCCATGACATCAATTTTCCACCAAGCTCGGCCTGTCCAGCCGGGGCCGATCGGAACTTCAAGAACTCCTTGCGGAAAAAACCAATGCGTTGGTTGAGGCGGCTTGATCACCTCGGCCAAAGATTGCAAATCATAAGCATCGGCGCCAAAGCCGTGAAAGAGAAAAATGTGTTGGCCTTGACCCTCTGGAAAGGGCTCACTAGGATAAACTTCAAGACCTTTGAACGCGCCGGGAATAGAACCAATTTTTTGCATGAAGGAGTCCTTGTTGAAGCTCCGCGATCTTCTGTCAGTTTTGCCTGAATATCAAGCTGCTGTTGGTGACGATCCTGAAATTGTCTCTGTGGTTCATGATGCGCGGCAAGCTCAAAGCGGTTCTTTGTTCGTGGCCATTCCTGGCAACAAATTCGATGGCCATCAATTTATTCCACAAGCCATCCAAAATGGAGCTGTGGCTTTGGTCGTTGAAAATACAGATCATGTTCCGGCTGGATTTTCTGGTTTGGTTGTCGTGGTGAAAAGTGCTCGTCATGCTTTGGATCTTTTGGCTTCGAAATTCTACAATGAGCCTTCAAAAGACATGTTTTGCCTCGGTGTGACCGGAACCAATGGCAAAACTTCGACCACTTATATGTTTGAAGCAGTGATGAATCACCTCGGTTTTCCTTGCGGAGTGATGGGGACCATCAATCATCATTTGCGAAATCAGGTTTGGCCCTCGGAAGTCACAACGCCCGATCCGGTGGCTTTGCAAGGTAGGCTTCGAGAAATGCGTGAAGCTGGAGCGCGCGCGGTGGCCATGGAAATTTCAAGTCATGCCCTTTCCCAGCATCGCGCCGATGGTGTGCAATTTAATTCAGTGCTGTTCACTAATCTCACTCGCGATCATTTGGATTATCACAGCGATATGAAAGATTATTTTCAGGCGAAGCAAAGACTATTCACGGATCTTTTGTGGGCCTCAAAAAAAATTCCGCTTTTTGCCATTGTGAACACCGATGATCCATGGGGCGCGAAGCTTCGCGTGGCTTCAAAAGCTGCGGTTTGGACTTTTGGACAAAAACAAAATTGTGATTTTCATTTTGAAATTCAAAAAATGGATTTTACACGAACCGATTTTCAAATCACGACTCCGTTTGGAGTGTTCAAATCTTTCGTGCCTCTTTGCGGAGTTCACAATCTCTACAATGTGGCTGGCGTGATCGCAGCTTCAGCCAGTATCGGAATTCCACCCAGTTATTCTTTGGACGCGCTGACCAAATTCACCGGAGTGCCGGGGCGATTGCAGACGGTTCCCAATCAGCGAACTTTGAATGTGTTTGTGGATTATGCACACTCGCCGGATGCTTTAGAGAATGTTCTACGAGCTTTAAATAAAGTTCGTCAGGATTTGGGATCGCACAGTCACATTTGGACGGTGTTTGGTTGCGGTGGTGATCGCGATAAAGGCAAGCGGCCTTTAATGGCGCAAAAAGCCTCGGCACTTTCTGATTATGTGATGGTGACTTCGGATAATCCGCGCACGGAGCAGCCGATGGCGATTGTTTCAGATATTCTCGAAGGCTTTTCTTTGGATGAGAGAAAAAATAAAGTTTCTACTGAAGTGGATCGCAAAAAAGCGATCGAGAAAGTTTTTAAAATGGCAAAGCCTCATGATGTCGTCTTGATCGCCGGTAAAGGCCATGAGGATTATCAAATTATTGGCACCGAAAAAATTCACTTCAGTGATTTCGAAGTGGCCGAGGAGCTTTTATCATGAAAAAAATTTCGTTGAACGATCTACTCAAGGCCACTGGCGGAAAAGCTCTTTCAACTAAGGCGACAGAATTTTCTGGTATTGGAACTGACACGCGAGTTGATCTCTCCGGTCTTATTTTTGTGGCCCTGAAGGGCGAGCAATATGATGCGCATCAATTTTTAGATGCCGCCGTTGCCAAAGGTGCGGACGCATTGCTCGTGCATGAAAAGCCAGCGACGTTTTCAAGCTTGCAAAATAAAATCACCATTGTTCTCGTTGAAGACACTTTAAAAGCTTTGCAAAACTTAGCAAATTTCGAGCGCAGAAAAAGCAAAGCGGTGGTGGTGGGAATTACCGGATCCAATGGCAAAACCACCAGCAAAGAATTTACCGCAGCCCTTGTCGCGACGAAAAAGAAAGTTCATTACTCCAAAGGCAGTTTCAATAATCATTGGGGAGTGCCTCTGACTTTGCTGGCAGAGCCCGCAACGACTGAAGTTTCGATTGTTGAAATGGGCATGAATCACGCCGGAGAACTGACCGAGCTTTGTCATATCGCTGAGCCAGATGTCGTTGTTTGTTCAACCGTTGGCCAAGCGCATGTGGAATTTTTTGGCACGGTTGAAAAAATTGCCGAAGCCAAAGAAGAAATTTACAAGGCGTCGCCAGCAGCGGCGATTCGTATTTTCAATTTAGATAATCCTCTCACGCACAAAATGTATGAGCATTCTCTGAAAACTCAGAAATCAAAACGAGTGATTACTTTTTCCGCGCAAGATACAAAGGCAGATGTCTGCTTGAAGATCGATGAACTTTCCATGTCCTTTTTGAAAATTTCAGGAATGATCGGCGGCGAAAAAGGCCAAGCGCAAGTCGCCGTTTTCGGAGTGCAAAACCTCACCAACTTGATGGTGGCTGCAAGTATCGGCTTGGCCGTTGGAATGACGGCGAAAGAAATTTGGCAAGGACTACCGGCTTGTAAAACCAATTGGGGCCGTAATCAGTTGGTGCACACTCGCAAAGGTGCTGAAATTTTATTTGATGGTTACAATGCCAATCCGGATTCGATGCGCGCCCTTCTTGAAAACGTCGCGATGATCAAAAATTCAGGAAAAAAAATCGGCGTGTTTGGCGAAATGTTAGAGCTCGGTTCTCACTCGGCAGAGTTGCATCAAGCATTGGGTGAAAAAGTGGGTCGCGCCGGGTTTGATCTGGTTTGGTTTTATGGTCCCGATGCGGATTCTTTCATGAATGGAATTAAAACTTCTGGTTTTAAAAAAAGCATAATGATATCAAATTCTTATGAACAATCTCTTGCTTCCGAGATCGCCTCTGTGCTAGACAAAGACGATATTGCGTTGGTGAAAGGTTCTCGCGGGATGAAGCTCGAGCGTTTTGTGATGGCTTGTGATCCCCTGGATTTTTCTCTGAACAAGAACTAAAACCTAAGAGAACCATAAGGACAGCATGCTCTATCATCTTTTGTATTCCTGGGCGGGTGAACTTTCCGCACTCAATGTTTTTCGTTACATCACGGTTCGTACCTTTATTGCTTTTTTCACCGCATTTTTGTTGTGCTGGATGTGGGGTCCTTATTTTATTCGTCGTTTGATGGAGCGTCAGATTGGTCAGTCGATTCGTTCGGATGGTCCGCAATCACATCAGAAAAAAGCCGGCACGCCGACCATGGGTGGCGGATTGATTTTGCTCAGCACGTTGGTGCCTTGTCTACTTTGGGTGGATGTGAAAAATGCTTTGGTGTGGGCGACTCTTGCGATCACTTGGGGTTTTGGTTTTATCGGCTACATGGATGATTGGTTGAAAGTCAGCAAAAAGAATTCCAAAGGCTTACCTGGGAAAACTCGTTTGCTGGGTGAGTTTTTAATTTCCGGTGTCGTGATTTTTATTTTGATTCGTTGGTTTGAATTTTCAACCATGCTGAATCTTCCATTTCTTAAAAATTTCTCACTTGATTTGGGATATTTCTACATTTTGTTTGGATCTCTGGTGATCGTGGGAACAGCGAACGCGGTGAATTTGACGGATGGCTTAGATGGTCTTGCAATTGTGCCAGTGATGATTTCAGCTGCGACTTTGGGGCTTTTTGCTTACGTGTGCGGAAACTTTGCGATCGCAAGCTACTTGCAGATTCCGCATGTGGTAGGCGCTGGCGAGCTGACTCCGATTGCTGCAACGATTGTCGCCGCAGGTCTTGGATTTCTTTGGTTCAATACTTTTCCGGCGCAAGTTTTTATGGGTGATGTGGGGTCACTTTCGCTCGGCGGATTTTTAGGAATCATGGCGGTGCTGACGCACAATGAAGTGTTGATGATTGTTCTTGGTGGCGTGTTCGTCGTTGAAGCGGTGTCAGTCATTATGCAGGTGGCTTCATTTAAACTGACGGGCAAGCGCATTTTTAAAATGGCGCCGATTCATCATCATTTTGAATTAAAGGGCCTCAGTGAAACTAAGATTATTGTTCGGTTTTGGATTATTTCTATTTTGTTGGCGATTCTCAGTCTGAGCACGCTGAAACTTCGCTAATTGTTGAAAGAGGATTTTATGTACACGGAACTTTCGGAATTAAAAGATAAAAAGATTTTGGTCGTAGGGCTTGGAAAAACCGGCGTGTCGCTGGCTAAATTTCTGCACGCTCAAGAAGCGCAAGTGACGGTGACGGATCACAAATCAAAACCTGAACTTTCCAATCAGCTGGAGCAATTGGGTGATATTCCGGTGAAGCTGGAACTTGGTGGGCACAGCCCGAAAACTTTTCTCAATCAAGATTTGGTGATTTTAAGTCCGGGAATTCCATCGGGTCTTAAAATTTTCGACTATGCCCGAAGCCAGGGAATTCGCATCACCGGCGAATTTGAATTCAGCACTCAGTTTATCAAAGAACCGATCATTGCCATCACTGGAACGAACGGCAAGACCACGACTTCGAAATTAGTCGAAGCAATGCTGACGGAGTCTGGAATCAGTTGCTGGGTGGGCGGATCCAACGGCATGTCGATGACGGAATATTTGCGCCAAGGAATCAAAGCGCAAGTCGTGATCGCGGAAGTTTCAAGTTATATGCTGGAACTTTGTGAGAATTTTAATCCGATGAATATTGTGTTTATGAACTTGGCGGAAAACCATCTCGAACGTCATCGTTCGATGGAAGACTACGTGACTGCGAAACGTCGTATTTTCAAAAATACCAATCAGGCAACGACCAGCATCTTGAATGCGGATGACAATGCAGTGGTCGAGCTGGCAAGAGATCCAGCAGTTCAGCGCGGACGTATTTTTTACTTTTCTCGCAAGCATCAGTTGGAACCACAGATCATGAATATCGGTGGAGCGGTGAATATCGGTAAAGAAATTCGCGTTCGCACGGGACCTGAAATTGAAAGCTATGATGCTTCAATGATTAAAATGCGCGGACGTCACTCGATTGAAAACGTGATGGCGGCAATTTTGTCAGCGCGCGAACATGGGGCGACTCATGATGCGATTCAACGTGTGATCACGTCATTCAGCGGACTTCCGCATCGTTTGGAGTACGTGCGTAAAGTGGGCGGCGTTCAATTTTTCAATGATTCAAAAGCCACCAATGTGCATGCGGTTTTGCGCGCCCTGGACGCCTTTGATGAAAATGTGATTCTCATTGCCGGGGGAAAAGACACCGGTCTTTCTTATGAGGCGCTTCGAACCTCGGTGAAGAGAAAAGTTAAGACTTTGATCCTGGTCGGTGAGGCCAAAGAGCGCATCAATCGTGATTTGGGCGACTTTTCAGAGACTTTTCTGATCGGAACTTTTGAAGAAGCGGTTTTGATTGCTTACCAAAAGTCGAGGATCGGGGATGTGGTTCTTCTGTCTCCCGGAGCTTCCAGCTTTGATATGTTTGACAGCTTCGAAGAGCGAGGCGACTATTTTAAAGAGATCGTCAGAAAATTCCACTGATCCAGACGCTTTTCCATGGAGGGAAAATGTCATTGAAGTCATTCTCTATTCTACTTGTTGCTTTTTCTTTCTTTGCCGTGGGTTGTGGCTCGGCGGCGCTCAAACAAAGAAAAGAAGTCCGTGATCGTGCTGTTCAAAGTGCAAAAGTGTACTGTGAATTCGTCAACGGCGATGTTTATCCCAATGATGTCGATGTGGCCTTAAATATTTCAGTGGCCAAACATTGCGAATCGGCAGCGTCGATTTCAATGACTCAATATAAAACTCCATCGGAAAGTAACGGCATCATGTTTTGTTGTCCGGCCAGTGCCTCCGCCGTCGAACAAGTGACTCATGAAAATCGCCAAGCTTCGTTAAAAGAAGCGAAAGAGACTGCGAAAGAATCTAAGAAATCCGAGAAAGCCAAAGAATCTAAAGATTCAAAAGCAAAACCTTCTTCTGCGGTTCCGAGCATGAACACTCAGGATGAACTCGACGAATGAAACATCTCTCAAGTCCGCTGCTCTTAGCCTTGATGAGTTTGTTGGGAATTGGCCTGGTGCAGGTCTACTCTTCAAGCTACATCTTTGCGACGGAGTCCTTTGGCGACGGACTTTATTTTTTTGAAAGACAACTTGTGTTCGTCGGTCTTTCCTTTGTGATCTTGCTGGCGGCAGCGCAAGTTCCAATGTCTTGGATTGAAAAATGGGGATGGACATTTTGGTTGTTAGCTGCGGGCGGAGTCGCTGCCACTTTTGTTCCGGGACTTGGCATTCGCGTCGGCGGTGCGATTCGTTGGATTCAGTTGCCTCTTGGTCTTCGCTTTGAACCTTCCGAAGTTCTCAAATTTTCATTTTCACTTTTGTTCGCAAGCCTGCTGATTCGTCAAGAAACTTGGCTGGCAAAATGGAAATGGTGGGCGCTCACCGCGCTTGTCGTTTTGCCTTTATTCTTACTTCTTAAACAGCCGGACTTTGGAAGCTTTGCGATCATTACCTGTGTGGGTGTGGCGCTCCTTTTCGCTTTTGGTTTGAAATGGCGTTATATCGTCACCGCCGTGTCGGTGATGGTGCCGGCTTTTTATTTATTGGTGATGCGTGTTCCTTATCGTCGCGCCAGGGTTTTGGCTTTCATGGATCCGTGGGCTGATCCTGAGCAAAAAGGTTTTCAAGTGATCCAGTCGATGCTTAGTTTTCATTCGGGCGGAGTCACTGGTGCTGGGCTTGGCCGCGGCCAGGGAAAACTTTTTTTTCTCCCTGAGGCACACACCGATTTTACTTTGGCGGTGATGGGTGAGGAAATCGGTTTTATTGGAATCGTTTTGGTTTTGGCACTTTATGGTTATGTCGTGACCAGAGGTTTTCAAATCGCCATTCGCTGTGAGAACCCATTTCGTAAAGCTTTGGCTTTGGGAATCTCAATGACTTTTGCTCTGAGTATTTTCATTAATTGTGGTGTGGTTATGGGGCTGCTTCCGACCAAGGGATTGACTCTGCCATTTCTCAGCTATGGTGGAAGTTCGTTGATGACTTTGTGCTTGATGTTCGGGCTGCTGCTGAATATTGAAAAAAATCTGATTGAAGAAAATCGAAGTCCTTTTCGTCGAAAAACACAGAGTGTGTAGTGAAAAAAAGAGTCATCATGATTGCTGGCGGTGGAACGGGCGGTCACATTTATCCAGGGATTGCCATTGCTCGGGCTTTGCAAAAAGCCGATTCCAATATTGAAATTCGTTTTGTTGGAACCGACAGTGGGTTGGAAACAAAAATCATTCCGCGAGAAGGCTTCGCCCTGCACTTGATCTACGGCGGTCAGTTGAATTTTCCGGGGCGGCCGCTAAAAAAAATAAAAACTTTGCTGCGTTTACCGATTGGAATTTTTCAATCCTTCGAGCTGCTGCTGAAGTATCGCCCTGCTTTTGTCTTAGGGGTCGGCGGTTATGCTTCGGGGCCTTTTGTTTTGCTCGCTTCGCTGATGGGATGTCGAACGGCGATTTGGGAGCCCAACGCTTTGCCGGGACTTGCCAATCGCTGGCTTTCCTATTTTGTTAAGAAATGTTTTTTGGTGTTTGAGGATTCAAAAAAATATTTGCACTGTAAAAATATGCGAGTGGTGGGAATGCCGGTGCGCGCAGAAATGGAATCAAAACGAGCACCTGTCGCGCGTGATGATTCGAAATTTCATATTTTGCATTATGGTGGAAGCCAAGGCTCTCGAGCGATTGGGCGAACTCTCTGTCAAGCGGTCATCAACGGTGGCGAATGGCTGAAGGATATTAAGATCGTTCATCAAACGGGCTCGATTGATTACAAGGATTTTTTGGAGCGTTACCGGGGTTTTGAACATATTGTTGAAATTCATGAGTTTATTTTCGATATGCCAAAATTTTACGACTGGACCGATTTGGTGGTTTGCCGAGGCGGAGCCAGCACCTTGAACGAAATTGCGGCATTCGGTTTGCCATCGGTGATCATTCCGCTGCCAGCGGCCGATGCGCATCAGGAGAAGAACGCAGAGATGTTTGTGCAAGCTCATGCCGCTTGTATGATTGTGCAGAAAGACCTGACTCCAGAGCGTCTGGTCAAAGAAATCCAAGAGCTTCGCTCGAACGTGGCTCTGCGTGACATGATCCAAAAAAACGTGAAGGCCTTTCATCGTCCCCAGGCTGCGGAAGCAATTGCCCAAGAAATTCTCAAAGGTTGATTTCCACTCGGCTCTTGTGTCAGCATGAGAGCCTATGAAATGGTTTGTCGCTTTATTTCTATTTTGTCAGTTGGGAACTTTGGCCTTTGCGAAAACAGAGCCGCTGGAGTTTGAGAAAAATCCTCAAGGAAAATCTTTTGCCGAGCTTTTATCGGTTTGTCAGGCGAAGGACATCGATAGCAAATATTTATCTGAGACTTTGCAGCCAGTGATGATTAAGCGTGGAACTGATCTCGATGTGCGCGGATTGCTGGCGATTTATCTTCATTGTGCCAGCGACACAGACAAGCCACTGCTGCTTGAAAAATTATCCAATGAATTGTTGTTGGCGCAGCCGCGAGCTTTGATCGAAGAATTAGTCACAGAAAAAACTTCGGAAGATTTTGTACGAGCACTTTCGGGAACAAATCATCCCGGATTTGATTTAAAAAAATGTGATCTTGATTGTTTAAAAAAAGAACAAAAAGCTTTTGATGACAGAATGGAATTGATTTCCGATCTACCGCTCAACTCACAAGAGGAAGAAAAAAGAAATTTTCTTTTGCATGAGATGCGGATGGGCTTGGCAGATGTCAAAAAAGCTCAGTTTGATTTAAAAAATAAAAAGTGAGTGTCTGTGCAATTAGAAAAATCAAAATTTCATTTTGTCGGCGTGGGTGGCATCGGAATGTGCGGCCTTGCCGAACTTTTGCACAACATGGGTGCGCAAGTTTCTGGGAGTGATCTGCATGAGAATGCGAACACCGAACGTTTGAAAGAAATGGGTGTTCAGGTTTATCGCGGACATAAGGCCGAAAATATTGGCAATGCCGATGTGATTGTTTATTCCAGTGCTGTGCAAATGTCGAATCCAGAAATTCAAGCGGCGCGGGCGCGCGGGACTCCGCTGATTCCCAGAGCTGAAGCTTTAGCTGAAATTATGCGCCTCAAGCGTGGAGTGGCCGTCGCGGGAACTCATGGCAAAACAACGACCACGTCGATGACGGCTTCGATTTTTCTTCAAGCGGGCGCAAGGCCCACCATTGTTGTCGGTGGCCGGTTTGACATGATTAAATCCACCGCTTTTTTAGGTGATGGTGATTGGTTGATTGCAGAGGCTGATGAAAGCGATGGCAGTTTTCAAAAACTGTCGCCGGAGATTGCCATCATTACCAATATTGATTCAGATCATTTGGATTATTTTAAAACTTTTGAAAATCTGCAAAAAGGTTTTCTCGGATTTGCTCATAAAATTCCATTCTATGGAACTTGCATTGTATGGGGAGATGATCCGGTCAGCAGGCAGTTGTTTGAAGGATACTCAAAGCGAATGTTGTTTTACGGCTTTGAAGACAAAAATGATTTTGTGATCAAAGGCCAAGCTGGAAAATATGAATTGTTTGAAAACCAAGCGACCGGAAGAAAAAAATGGGGCGATTTTGAGCTCAAAGTTCCGGGTCGTCATAATGCTCTCAACGCGACGGCCGCTCTTGTTGCTGGATTGCAAGCGGGATTTTCTTTTCAAGATTGTCGTCAGGGACTTTTACAATTTGAAGGTGTGGACCGCCGATTTCATTTCAAAGGCGAAAGCAAAGGCATTTTGGTTTATGACGATTACGGACATCATCCCACAGAAGTCAGTGCGACTCTGCAAGGCTTCCGAGAAAAATTTCCGGAGAAGCGTTTGGTGGTGATGTTTCAGCCGCATCGTTTTTCACGCACACAACATTGCTGGCATGAATTTACGACTTGTTTTTCGCTCGCGGATCGTTTGATCCTGACGGATATTTATGCAGCCGGTGAAAATTCATTGCCGGGAATTACGGCTGAGAAATTGGCATCGGACACCAAGCACAGTGCCGTTTCTTATTGGCCAAAAGATGATGAGCTTGCCTCTCGTCTCACCGCAGAATTAAAAACAGGTGATGTGATGATCACTTTGGGTGCGGGAGATGGTTGGAAAGTCGGCATGGAAGTTTTAGAGAAGCTCAAGGCCAGCGCCAAAAAATGATGAGGGGTTGTCGATAATGGATATTCAAAAAAATATTCCGTTAGCTCCTTACACTTCTTGGCTTGTGGGTGGGTTTGCTGAATATTTTGCTCTGCCAACGACCATCGAAGAAGTGATCCAAGCGCAAACGTGGGCGCAGCAACAAAAATTACCGATGACGATTTTGGGTGGCGGTTCGAATGTTTTGATTTCAGATCAGGGCATCAAGGGGCTCACGATCTGTCTTAAAAAATTATCGGGAGTCGAAACCACTGAAGAGCATGAGCATTTTAAAATCACAGCACTTGCGGGCACTGGAAAATCAGAACTGCTTAAAATATTTCTCAAACAAAAATTAGCGCCGGCCCTTTTCCTAGCGGGACTGCCTGGTGACGTTGGTGGTGGTGTGGTGATGAATGCCGGAGTCAGCGAAAATTTCACTCCGCGAGAGTTTGTTGAGATCACAGAATGGATCGATGTTTTAAAACCCGATGGAAAAATCGAAAGAATTGCAGCCGATCAAATTCATTGGCGCTATCGTCACTCGGAAGGTTGGCAGCCTGGAATTATTGTGCGTGCTTGCTTTGCTTGGCCGCTTCAAGAAGATGCGACCATTTTAGAGCAAGTTAAAAACGCCAACAAAGTTCGCCTTTCAAAACAACCACTGGACATGCCCAGCTGCGGATCGGTGTTCGTCAATCCATTAGGACATAAGGCGGCGCAGTTGATTGATTCTTGTGGCTTGAAAGGCTTTGCCATTGGCGGAGCTCAGGTTTCTCAGAAGCACGCGAACTTTATTGTTAATACCAACGAAGCAACGGCAGAAAACATTTGGCAAGTGATCGAACACGTGAAAAAAACAGTGCTTGAACAAAAAAACGTCGCACTGATCACCGAAGTCATTCGACTGGGAAGTTGGAAATAAACATGACGACAGCAACAAGAGACGACAACCGCTACACCTATTTCCCCTTGGCGATGGGTGTGCTGACCACCATCTTTTTTATGTGGGGATTTCTCACTTGCTTGAATGATATTTTGATTCCGCATCTGAAAGCCGTGTTCGAGCTCAACTATGCGCAAGTCATGCTGGTGCAATTTACTTTCTTCGGCGCTTATTTTCTGATGTCGCTGCCCGCAGGAAAACTGGTTGCAAAACTTGGTTACAAACAGAGCATCGTCGCAGGTCTTGCGATCTCTGGCATTGCGGCGACAGGTTTTTGGCCCGCAGCTCAGCTGCATAGCTACGATGCTTTTCTGGCAGCTCTGTTTGTGCTGGCAACTGGGATTACTATTTTGCAAGTGGCGGCAAATCCCTACGTCGCACTTCTGGGGCCTGAAAAAACAAGTTCCAGTCGTCTGACTTTAGCGCAAGCGCTGAATTCTTTCGGCACAGCGATCGCACCGATCTTTGGCGGTCTCTTGATTCTTTCAAACACGGTGAAAAGCAGCAGCGAAATTGCAAAGCTCTCTTTGAATGAGCAAGTGATTTATCGCACGCAAGAAGCCCAATCCGTGCAAGGTCCTTATATTGGCCTCGCTGTCGTTCTCTTTTTGCTCGCGATTTTTGTTTTTCTTTTCAAATTACCAGCACTGACCGAAACGACAGAGCAAGCGGATCATCAAAAGCACACCTTGCGCGAAGCTCTTCGTCATCCGCATGTGCTTTTTGGAGTATTCGCGATTTTCTTTTATGTCGGTTCCGAAGTTTCAGTCGGAAGCTTTATGGTGAATTATCTGTCGATGCCAAGCATCGGAAATTTCAGCGAGCAACAAGCCACACATTATGTGTCGGCGTATTGGACGCTGGCAATGGTTGGCAGATTTATTGGCTCAGCATTGATGATGAAACTTTCGCCGCGAAAATTACTCGCAGCTTTTGCATCAATGAATGTCCTCTTGGTTGCGATCACGATCATGACCAGTGGCTCAATCGCGGTTTACAGCATCGTTGCTATTGGACTCTTTAACTCGATCATGTTCCCAACAATTTTTTCACTCGGCATTGAGAGACTGGGTCCACTGACGGGCAAAGCTTCAAGCTTACTGATCATGGCCATCGTCGGCGGAGCGATCATGCCATATTTGCAAGGGGTGCTTGCCGATCTCGTTGGTGTGCAATACGCTTTTGTGCTGGCGCTGCTCGGTTATGCGTACATCGTGTTCTACGGTCTCAGCGGGTCGAAATTGCGAAGTATAAGTACTTCTTAAAAAAATACCGGCAACACAAAAAGGGCTCCGATCAAAAGCAAAGGGGCCCAGCGTTCGATGATCACGTCAAGGCGACGTCTCAGCGTGTGGGTCATCTCGACTTTGGAAATTTCTTGTTTCATAAAAATCCTTTCGTCCCCTCAAGGCTGGCGGTGTATGCCCCTTGGTCTAGGTTTTCAAGACTCACGGCGTATTTTCAGGCCAATGTGAATAAATCTTCAGTTATAATTTTTGCAGTTGGAGTCGATTGTTGCTCGTATGAAAAAACTCATCTTGTCTCTCATCTTTGGTGTCGTTGTGATTCCACTTTCAGTGGTGGGAGTAATTTATTCTTTGAACCAAAGCGGATTTTTTAATCTCGATAACATCCAGATTGTCGTCGAAAATTCGGATGGCCAATCTCATTTTTTAAAACCACTCGTCAGTGAGTTGGATCATGAGATCGATCAGGCACGCGGAATTTCGCTCTGGAAATTGGATTTGAAAAAAATTGAAACGCAAGTGAATGCGCATTCGTGGGTCGAGCAAGTGTCGCTGACTCGTCGGTGGCCTTCGCAATTGCAAGTGTCCGTGGTGCCGAGAGAAGTGAAGCTTTTATTTGTGAACGCGGATGGATCGCTTTCGCCGATTGTTGAGGATGGAAATTTTTTGCCATCAGTGAGTGCAAAAGAAGCACCCGATGTGGCTTTGCTTGAAGGCGATGTTTTTAAAAAAGATTCTTCACTCAGAAAAAAAGCAGTTGGAGTGATGAATGAAATTCCGAAGGACGGAAGATTTTCTCGCAAAACAATTTCAGAAATGAATTTCGATTCGAAAGAAGGATTTTGGGCAACACTCATTCAATCCGGAATTCGAGTGAAATTGGGTGAAGAAAATATTCCCACCAAAGCGGCGCGTGTGGGACAAGTGCTCGAGTACATGGAAACGCGTGACTTGCAAGCGCGCGTCATCGACGCCGATCTCTCAAAAAAAGTCCTTGTCAGGCTGCGTAAGGATCCCTAAGCTAAAGTCCAAGGACATAAGTCCTTCGTTCATAAAAAGTATTTTGGTGAACGTGTGTCTTCAGGACGAAGAATCAACAGCTTAGGGATGAGTCCATGAATGCAAAAAGTTTTAAAACTCCTGTGATTGCAGGACTCGACATCGGGTCTTCGAAAGTCACCATCGTTATTGGCACTGTCACTGAAGATGCAAAACTTGAAATTGTCGGAGTCGGAACTGCTCCCAACACGGGAATTCGCCAAGGCATCGTCGTTAATATTGAAGCAACAACAGATTCCATTCGCCGCGCTCGTGAAGAAGCGGAACTCATGTCGGGATATAAAATCGAAGAGGTCTGGGTCGGAGTTTCCGGTTCACACATCAGATCGTTTGATTCCAAAGGCATGGTTGCGATTAAAAATAAAGAAGTCTCAAGTCATGATATCGAACGTGTGATCGAAGCTGCGAAAGCGGTTGCAGTTCCAACCGATCGTTCAGTTTTGCATGTGATTCCTCGTGAATATAAAGTCGATGGCCAAGATGGAATTTTAGATCCGATTGGCATGTCGGGAATTCGTTTGGAAGCCAATGTTCATATTGTGACTGGCAGTCAAACTGCACTCGCGAACAATATGAAGTGCATCGAACGTGCGGGACTTAAAGTGGTCGGCATGGTTCTCGATCAGCTGGCGTCTTCAATGGCAGTTCTGAGTGACGACGAAAAAGCTCTTGGAGTTTGTGTTGTCGATATGGGTGCTGGATCTTGCAACGTGGTTTACTTTGTGAACGGCAGTGTTGCTCACACTTCCGTGATTCCGGTCGGCGGTCAGCATTTTACTCATGACATTGCCATTGGACTTCGCACGCCGCAAATTTCGGCGGAAGATCTCAAGAAAAAATATGGCTGCGCGATTGCCGTTCTCACCAATGAAAACGAAACCATCGAAGTCGAAGGAGTGGGCGGACGCAAAGCTCGCACCGTTCTTCGTCGTGATCTCGCAGAAGTGATCGAGCCGCGCGCCGAAGAAACTCTGCAAATGGTTTCGAATGATCTTCGCATGAGCGGACTTTTGCCTTTGCTTGGTTCGGGTGTGGTTCTCACGGGTGGTGCAAGCCAACTGGAAGGCCTTATTGAAATGGGCGAATTTGTTTTTGATATTCCTGTTCGTCGTGGACTTCCGACTTCCAATAAAAAAGTCGGCGGGCTGACAGATGTCGTGAAATCGACAGCTTTTGCGACGGCAGTGGGGTTGTTGTTATTCGGACTGGCTCAGAAAAAATTTACCAAAGCCAGTTCAACAACCAGTTCGGGAAAAACCGGCGAAGAGGCTGTGGTGGACTCGATCAATGCGATTGGAAAAAAAGTAAAAGGTTTCTTTGAAGATTTTTTTATTAAAGGTCAGTTCTAGTCAGGGAGGGCATGAATGTTTGAGCTCGAAGAAAATATCAGCATAGGTGCAAACATCAAAGTGGTCGGAGTCGGCGGTGGCGGAAGCAACGCAGTTTCGACAATGATTGAATCCGGCATGACCGGAGTCGAATTCATCGTAGCGAACACAGACATTCAAGCTTTGAATGCCAATAAGTCAGCTGGAAAAATCCAGTTGGGTCGCGATCTCACAAAAGGTTTAGGCGCTGGTGCAAATCCAGATGTCGGCCGCAGAGCTGCGATTGAGTCTTACAACGAAGTCGTTGAAAAACTTGAAGGCTCAGACATGGTTTTCGTAACTGCCGGCATGGGCGGCGGAACCGGAACGGGCGGAGCTCCGATCGTAGCGAAAATCGCTCGCGAAATGGGAGCTTTGACCATCGGTGTGGTGACTCGTCCGTTTGTTTTCGAAGGAAAAAAACGCTCGAAACACGCTGACGGCGGTTTGCAAGAGTTGAAAGAGAATGTCGATACTCTGATCGTGATTCCAAATCAAAAATTATTAGCGATCGCGGGGGATAAAACTCCGCTGACTGAAACTTTTAAAAAAGCAGATGAAGTTCTGCTTCAAGCGGTGAAAGGCATTTCTGATTTGATCAACATTCGTGGTCTGATCAACTTGGACTTCGCTGATATTCGCACAGTCATGCAAGCCAAAGGCTTGGCACTGATGGGAACAGGTTCTGCTCGCGGTGAAAATCGTGCGGTGGAAGCGGCAACAGCTGCGATTTCTTCACCTCTGCTTGAAAATATTCAGATCGATGGCGCGACTGGTATCATCATCAATGTGACGGGTGGTCCTGATCTTTCATTGTATGAGGTGAATGAAGCTTCAACATTGATCACGGAAGCGGCTCATGAAGATGCGGAAATTATTTTTGGTGCGGTGATTGACGACACGATGACAGATGAAATTCGTGTGACTGTGATCGCGACTGGATTTTCAGACCCAGATAAAAAAATCTTGTCGGTTCACTCAGCAAGTCGCATGCAGGATTTCTTAAGCACAGCTCCTTCGGCATCAATGCCACATATCGAACTTCCGCCTGCGCCTGCGTACAATACTTATGCTCCGCAAACTGCGTTTCAAGCAGCTCAGCAGTCTTATCAGCAGCAACAACAGCAACCAGTTTATCAACAGCCAGTGATGCCTCCGGTTCAACAACCGATGGCGCCAGTGCCGCCGAATGTGACACCAGCTCCTGTGTCAGCTCCAGTAGCGCATCCGGTTTATCAACCATCGACTCCGTCATATCCGGCTTCGACAATTCAAGCTTCAGTTCCGCCAGCATATCAAGTTCAGCACGCCGATGAAGTTGAAGCTTTGTCGCCAGTGAGTGATTCGGTGAGTGCGCGTGACATGTTGATCGCGAAAGCAAAAGCTTTCAAAGACAGCCAAACGATGAAAACAGCAGCTCATCCTGAGCAGTTGTCGATGAATGTCGGCGAAGCTGAGCAGCAATCTTTGGAAGACGCTCGTCGCATGGCTCGTGAAGTTTTAAGCTCACCATTTGCGGGACAAAACTTGGAAGTCCCAGCTTTTATTCGTAAACGTCAAAACATGGACATCAACCAAGAGAAATAAATGCAAGCTTGGTTTGTCTCGGATCTTCATTTGAAAGATCTCAATGAGCGCAACAGTATCATTCTGTTGCGCTTTTTGCGTTCTTTGGCCGGAAACACAAAAGCCACGCATTTATTTTTGCTGGGAGATATCTTCGATCTTTGGGTCGGAGATTCGGACGTCTTTCAAAAGAAATTTCAAAGCATCGTCGATGAAATCGTTTTGCTGAAGAAAAATGGCATCGAAGTTGTTTACTTCGAAGGCAATCACGACGTTCACGTCAAAGGATTTTGGGAGGAGAAGTTCTCCATCCCAGTTTGGACTTCAGCACAGATTTATCAGCTGGGGCCTTACAAAGTTCATCTCGAGCATGGTGATTTGATGAATCCCGAAGACGTTACTTACTTGCGCTATCGCAACGTGATTCGCCAAGATTGGGCCGAAAAATTAGCTTACCTAATTCCAGGAAAATTTTTGGACGAAGCCGGAAATTTGGCAAGCCGCCTGTCACGAAAGAAAAGCTCAGTTCGCAGAAATAACCAACAAGAAAAAATTCGTAAACTGATTCACACCTACGCCGATCAAGCTTTTGCTCGCGAGCCGTACGATTATATGATCACCGGCCATATGCATGTGCGTGATGAATACACCGTCGGCAAAGATTCAAAAAAAGGTCTCTCGATTAATCTCGGAAGCTGGTTCGAAGAAACTCTAGCCCTTTGCCTCGACGAAAACGGCCACCGCTGGGTCGAACTTTAGGTACGCCGTTCTTTTTTGGGAGACAGCGAGTTAGACTCGTTGCTCTTAAGATCCATTAACTAGCCTTAATCTTGAGATCTTGGAATTTATCGCCAAGCAGATGCGAAAACTTTCCCGAAATCTCAAGCTCCAAAACTTCGGCGACGAAAGCGCGAACGGCGGCCTCGTTCACAGGGGCCAATCTTTGCTTGTCCTCTTTTTCCCAATGAAAGACACTGCCCGACGTTAAACCCAGCTTGCCAGCAAATTTTTCTAGCGACAGTCCAATCGCTTTTCTCAAAAATTTAATCTCTTTTCCACGAAGCGGAATTCGATTTTCGATCACCGCTTTCGCAGCCAGTGTCTCAAGAACGTTTGGTTCCAAATCGATAATAGGACCATGCTTCGATGCTTTCATCGGAACATTGATGAAATGAATGTACTCAAGACTTGTCAGCCCATCGAGATTCTCTTTCCATTTTTTCATATTCACCTCTTCTAAAAAACAGTGATGAGTAGAACGCCATCCTCAATCACACAAATCAAAGTCAATTGAACTCCATCAATGTCGCGACCAACAACTTTCACCTTTCCATCACTTTGCGCCATCGCGAGCCCACTTTGGCCACAATTGCGAATGTCAGCATGAGAAATATTGCGTTCGCTCATGCGAAGTTTGGCGTGCAAAGTCACACGATAATCTCCAAGGCTCAATGCGCTCAAAATCTGCGGAAGATATTCCAGGAGACAATCCTTTTTCAGAATAAACGTTGCCATTGAATATTTCAATGAAATATTCAATATTAAAAATCAATGAATGCAATGGAATGAGCAAGAAATTCAGCAGACTCTTCTCGCATATATCGATAGCCGTGCACTTTGACTGCCCGTAAATCGGCTCGTGCGTCAGATTCTAATTCGTAAACTGATTCGCGAAGAGGCTCAGTCCGAGCCAGAACGGCTCGCTTGTGTGACCATCGATTTGTTTAAAATCTGAAAGATTTGATTGCGACAGCGAAATGACTCGCTGTCTCCCAAAAAAGAACGGCGTACCTTTAGAATTTCAGGACGTAGCTGACGATGCCTTGGATGCCAGAGAGAGTTGTGCCGACGTCTTTGCCGCCGTACTCAAGTTCGTTTTGATTGTACTGAGACATTTGGCTGATGACTCCGCTAGAAGACTCGACCAAGTTTCTGTCGATGGAGTTGTAGCGAAGGTCGCCTTCAACAGCCACGCAATTTTCAGCAGTGAAACAGAATTGAGCTCCAAGTCCGCCGATAGCACCAAAAGAGCTTCCGTGGAAAGTCACTTCGCCGCCGGGTTGAGAGATTTTGCCATTGAGCTGTCCATAGCCGGCACCAATTTGCATAAAGAAATGAATGAAGCCATTTTCCAGAGGATAGATTCGAAACATCGGATAAAAAGTATATCCAGTCAGCGAATATTTATAACCATTCGAGCTGGTTGATTGCGTGAAATATGAAGGGCGGAAATGAAGTGCGTACATGGTGCCTGCGAAACGATACTCATAACCCAACACAAATTCGTAAGCGGATCCTAAGTGATTGATCGAGGTCGCATTCGCAGCATTAACGGCATCGATATGCGAATTCAAATCATCTTGGCTGGCCGAAGTGAGGCCAATACCAATGTCCACAGAATGACCTCCACCCATGCTACTGCCAAAACTTGTTCCGTAAGCAGAGGCCGCAGATGTGAATAGTAAAGAGCAAAGAATGGCTCCCATGAAATGCATAAATGTCTTCATAGTTATCCCTCCGGATAAAAAATTAATGCTTCTCCTATTTTTGAAGAGGGCTTTGTCATGAGCAAGTCGTGATCTTTGAATTAGACCAAGGTCGGTTATCTTGCTTCGCTGAGAAGTTGTTCGGCGTGAGCGAGTGAGGTCTTGGTAATTTTTTCGCCTGAAATCAGTCGTGCAATTTCATTCACGCGATCTTTTTGTTTCAACTCCAGCACTTCCATGGCCACAGCGCCTCGTTGAGGAGATTTGTGAATATAAAAATGAGCATCACCAAAAGCTGCGACCTGCGGAAGGTGAGTCACGCAAATCACTTGCTGGCCTTTGGCGATGGATTTTAATTTGCGCCCGACTTTTTCTGCTGTGGGGCCAGAAACTCCGGTGTCGACTTCATCAAATAAATAAGTGCGTGGCTGAAGAGATGAACCGATCACGCGTTTCAGTGATAAAAGAATTCGGCTCAGCTCGCCACCGCTGGCAAATTTCGCCAGTGGACGCAAAGGATCTTTGCTGGAAGCTTGGCTGACGTACTCGACTTCGCTGAGGCCCGCATGATGAAGCTCAGTCGATTTTTCGATGGCGACATGAAAAGTAACACCTTTCATGTTGAGATCCAAAAGTTCAGCATTCACAGATTTGCTGAGCATTTTAGAACCATTTTCCCGACGAGTGTGCAGCTCCGTTGCCATTTTCATCAATTCTTTGTGCAGCGATGTTTTTTCTTTGCGAAGAGCTTCGATTTTTTCATCAGAATTTTCAAGAGTCGAAATTTCCTCTTCGATTTGTGCCAAGGCTTGCAGAATTTCTCCAACACCCAAGCCATATTTTTTTTGCAGTTTGCGCAAATCACTGAGGCGAGACTCAAGAGATTCCAAACGAGCCGGATCTGTTTCAATTTTGGTGACATACTGACGGAGATTATAAATCGCATCTTCAATCAAAGTCTTTGCTTGAATCAAACCCTCGGCTTGCTCGCTCAAAGCTGTATCCACCGAGGCCATCTCTTGAATTTTTTTAAGCACAGTGTTCAAGCGGCTGATGGCTGAATCATCATCAGTATAAAGTGCCGCTTCCGCCGAATCGACAAAGCCACTGATGCGAGTCGAGTTTTTTAATTTTTTTACTTCAGTTTCGATGTCGAGATCGTTTTCAGCCGAAAGTTCGAGGTTTTTAATTTCATCTCTCTGAAAAATCAAAAAATCCAAACGCTGAGCTTTGGTTTTTGATTCGCTTTCGAGCTGTTGAGTTTCGCGATCAATTTGATTGAAACGCTGATACTTCGCTGAATACTTACTGCGCAAATCCCAACTTCCGGTGTATTGATCCAGTAAATCCAGGTGATAAGCTTTTGACAACAAATGACGATTTTCATGCTGACCCGTCAGCTCAATCAGCGGCGCTGAATGTCCCGCCACTTCAATGAGCGGAGCCACGATATCACGAAGAGAATTCAAAGTGCTGATAGTGCCATTGAGGTAAACGCGAGATTTGTCTTCAGCGAGAACTCGACGAACCACGAGAACATTTTCTTCAACCTCAATACCAAGTTCTTGCAGACGCTCGAGCAAATCCTTGCGATCGCTGAGATCGAAAGACCCTTCGATCGAAGCCTGAGTACTGCCAGCACGAATCGATTCAGTTGAGCCTTTGTGCCCCATGAGCAGCGCCAAACTCTTGAGCAGCACAGATTTCCCGGCGCCCGTTTCACCACTCATGATATTCAACCCTTCACGAAATTGAATATGAAGATTATCAATAATCGCAAAATTCGTAACTTTTAGTTCTAACAACATCTTTCTCTCCCATTAAAAAAACCCAAGTTCTCCCGACAGGAAGTCGGGAGAAGTCCGCCATGGATGGTAGCTCCGCGCTATCACTGCGCTCGGCCCCGTTCCCGCTACCGATCCCCAAACTTCAATTTCTCCCGCAAAATCATAAAACTATTTTGGTTCGCATCTCGGACCATCCAATGGTCGCTCTCGCTTTTCTTAAGGACAATCTCATCATCATTAATCAGCTTATCAACTTTGATGCCATCAACCACCAAGTGCGCACTGTCGTTTTTATCGTAAGCACGGCCGACAAATTTAAACGACAGCTTGGACTCATCAGGAAAAATAAACGGACGAGTCGTCAACGAATGCGGCGCAATCGATGTCACCACAAAGGCTTTGACTTCGTTGTGCAGAATTGGCCCGCCAGCGGCTAAATTATAAGCCGTTGATCCGGTGGGACTGGCGATGATGATGCCGTCGGCTTTGACTTCAGAAACCAATTTCCGATCACAGCGAATCGCGATGTTGATCAATTGACTGAGCGATCCTCTTTCGATCACCACATCATTCAGCGCCAAACCTTCCGAGCGAATTTTTCCTTTGCGCAGAAGCTGATACTGAATCATCGCGCGTGGGCGAATCTCCATTTTATTTTCAAGTGTGTGTTCAACCGCAGTGAAAAGCTCATCGGCACGAAACGGAGTAAGAAATCCCAAAGAACCCAAGTTGACTCCCAAGATGGGAATACTTTTGCCATCGAGCAATCGGGTCGCACGCAAATAAGTCCCATCGCCACCCAGCACCACCAGTAAAGACATCTTTGCTAGTTCAGAACGACGTTTCAGCGCCGTGGTTCCAGCAATGATTTTTTGTTCTGGGGCTGTGAACACCTTGTAGTCGCGCTCTTTCAACCATTTGGTTAAAGTTTTCGCCAAAGACAAAGCTTGCGCGGTTTCGGGACGATAAACCAGAGCAACATTTCGGCGATCATCGATGACGAGCTGTCTTTTCATAAACCTAAAAGTCCTTCACGACGAAGAAGCGCATTGGGATCTGGCTCGCGCCCACGAAATTTTTTATACAGAGCCATCGGATGTTCGGTGCCACCGCGACTGAGAATATTATTTCTGAAAAGATCCGCGACTTCGCGATTGAATAATCCTTTTTCTTTGAAGTACTCAAACGCATCCGCATCTAAAACTTCAGCCCATTTGTAAGAGTAATATCCAGCTGAGTAGCCACCTGGGAAAATGTGCGAGAACGAGCAGCTCATATTGGTGCCAATAATTTTTGGCAAAATGCGAGTCGCTTCAGTCGCTTTATTTTCAAACGAATCCACGTCTTTGATTTGTGATGGATCAGTCGTGTGCCAAGCCATATCCAGAGATGAAAAGCTTAGCTGTCTCATCGAAGCGTAGCCCGCTTGAAATTGAGAAGCCTTTTTGATTTTTTCGACGAGCTCTGCCGGAATCGGTTTGTTGGTTTGATAATGTCTGGCAAAGACATCAAGGCCTTCTTTTTCCTTCACCCAATTTTCCATGATCTGCGAGGGGAGTTCGACGAAATCCCAGTACACATTGGTTCCGGCAAGAGAGCGATAAGTCACTTGCGAAAGAAGTCCATGCAAAGCATGACCGAACTCATGGAACAAAGTTTCCACTTCGCTAAAAGTCAGCAGCGATGGCTTTGAAGCTGTCGGTTTCGTGAAGTTGCAAACGATGCTGACATGAGGTCTGCGGACTTGGCCGTTGACCAAGCCTTGCTCGCGATAAACGGTCATCCAAGCGCCGCCACGTTTTGTTTCACGCGGGAAAAAATCGGTATAGAAAAGTCCAACATAGTTTCCGGTGCGCTCTTCGCGAACTTCGAACGTGCGAACATCGGGATGATATTTCGGCACATCAAAAACTTCACGAAAAGTAATTCCGTACAGACGACGAGCGTGTTCGAAAACTCCTTCAACTACGTTTTCTAATTTGAAATAGGGGCGAAGTTCTTCGTCGTTAAATTTATATTTTTTCTCTTTTAATTTTTCAGAATAGTAACCAAAATCCCAAGGCATGACTTCTTCGTTACCGTCCAAAGACTTCTTAAAAGATTTAAGCTCGGCAATTTCTTTCTCTGCCGCTTTTTTTGAAGGTTGAATCAGCTTGGTGAGAAAGGCGGCAACCTGTTCTGGAGTTTGCGCCATTCGTTCATTGAGAACGAAATCCGCATGAGTTTTAAATCCCAAAAGCTTGGCGCGCTCGGAACGCAAGCGAACCAAAGTTAAAATCACTTCTTGATTGTCGAAAGAATCTTTAAAGGCGCGTGAACCGTAAGCCAGCCACAATTTTTTTCGCAGCTCTCGGTTTTGGGCATATTGCAAAAATGGAACATAGCTAGGAGCTTGTAAATTAAAGAGCCATTTCCCTTTCTTGTCTTTTTTCTCAGCGTCCATGGCGGCGGCTTCGATGGTGCTTTCAGGAAGGCCGACGAGATCGGCTTTGTTGTCGATGACGAGTTCGTAAGCGTTGGTGGCTTTCAAAACATTTTCAGAAAATTTGGGACTGAGAACTGAAAGCTCTTGATCGATCTGGCGAAGTTTATCTTTATCGGTCGCAGATAACAAAGCGCCGTTACGAGCAAAATTTTTATAAACTTTATCCACCAGCATTTTTTGTTCAGCCGTCAGAGCGGTGCTCTGACTGTTGTGCACAGCTTTAATGCGCTCAAATAATTTATCATTGAGCATGATTTCGCTGGAGAAAGAGGCCACCTTCGGAGAAATCTCTGCGGCTAATGCCTGCAATTTCTCGTCTGCTTCGGAACCAAATAAATTGAAATAAACCGTGGTCACAGTGTCGTAAAGCTCGCTGGAAGTTTCTAGAGCAACGATCGTATTTTCAAAAGTCGGAGCGGCCGGATTATTGACCAAGGCTTGAATTTGCTCACGCGCTTTTTCGATACTGAAATCAAGCGCCGGTAAGTAATGCTCGGTCTTGATGACGTCAAAAGGAATAGCCTCATCACGAGTTGAAAAAGTTTTATTTTTAAAAGATTCAATCAATGGATTTGCTGATGTCTGAGCCATATTTGTCCACACTCCTTGGGGCGTCCCCAATTCGTACCATGCCAACAAAAGAGTTTAAAAAGAAGACTCAGCTTAACGCTGAGCGCGCGCCGTTATTTTCAGAGGTAATTGCTAGTTTGCTGGGCAGAGCTGTGACGCGACAAAATTCGCGTCTTACTGAGCCCCAGAAGAAGGATGATATTTTTGACTGTCGGGCTGGTTGTGGGGCTGTTCTCGCAAAAAAGTTATATTTAGATTTTGGCAAGAGGGCTGACTTTTTAAGAAGTCAAACCAGTCTTGGCTTGTGACTAATTTTGGTGAGGGTTCTTCGCCCGGCTGATATTTATAAATGTCTTTGTTGTTGACCGCACAAGTTGTTCCTTGTGGATCGTGCACTATGGATTGACCGGTGCGATCCAAGTCAGGTGAGCCGCCGATTTTCCAGCCAGCATCGATGACCAATTTATTTTGGCAAGATTTGATATCAAGGCCGCCACGGTTGTTGTTGGTGGCGGGAGGAATAGCTCCTTGACAGGTTTCGGGCAGAGTGAGTTGCGCAGAGCTTTTATTCATCACCCAATTTTGCTCGGAGGCTTTGACTTCATACTGTGAGCCTTGTTTCATGTCGCCTTTGACTTTCAAATTACTTTCGACGGGAACAATATAGTAGGCGTGGGCTCCTGTCGTTTTTCCCATATCCACAAAAGACATCAATCGTCCTTCGGAATTCCAATCAAAAGATCGGCGAGGGTAGGATAAAGATTTGCTTGAGAGAGTCACATCGCAAACTCCGTTATGAAGTTTTTGCTGATGAAGGCCTGAGTTGCTTTCGAAATCGATAATTTCAGCGCAATCGACAGCGGCTGAAGTTTTTGGTGTGTAGAAACTGAAAATACTAACGGAGAACAAAATTATTTTCAGCATCGTGGGTGCTCCCTCATTATTGATTTTCAGATATCTCTTCGGCGAATGGAAGAAAAACAAAGATAGGGCAAAGGTCTCGGCAAACTTCACCTGGTCTTACCGACAGGTACGAGCGGAGCCTGCATTTCATCGAGCTGAGACTAAAGATATCGTCAAAATTTCAACGAGTTCTCCTCTGAAAATCGGCAAATCTGGACCTGGCTCAGACAACTAATTGACTCACGGTTTCTTTGATTTCCGTGTGAGAATTATTGAAGGACAGGATGTCCAAATAGGTCAGGAGGACCTTCGAATGCCAGCAATCAGATTTGGTGGAATGGCCAGCGGGCTTCCCTCAAACATTGTAGACCAGATCATGGAAGCCGAGCGCATTCCTGTGAAGGCTATGGAGGCATCGAAAACCAAAGAAGACGACAAGCTGAAACTTGTCACTGATCTTGAAACCAAAGTGAACGACATCACAAAAAATTTAGGCGAGCTCGTCAGCATTCGCGGCTTTAGCAATATGAAGTTGGAAACCGGCGACAAAGCGGTCATTGATGGCAATGTCGATCCGAATACGGCGCAAACCGGTGAGTGGGAAATTGAAGTCACTCAACTGGCGCAAAAACCGGGTGCTATGACAAACGGATTTCCAGATAAAAATGAAACTCAAATTGGTGTCGGCTATCTGCGTGTTGATACACCAGATGGTAAAAAAGATATTTACATCAAAAAAGGCAACAGCACTTTGGAAGGTGTTGCCAATACGATCAATCAATCCGGTTATGGCTTGCGGGCAACAATTGTGGATGACCGCGCGGACAAAGAAAATCCTTTCAAATTGATCGTGACTGGATTGCAAACAGGCGACGATAAAGAGGTCAAATTTCCAGCTGTTTACATGTTGGATGGAGACCAAGATATTTTCTTTAATAAATCGATTGAAGCAAAAAATGCCAAAGTGAAATTGGACGGATTTGAAATCGAAGTTCCTGAAAATAAAATCAATGATCTTGTTCCGGGCGTTTCATTGGATCTCAAAAAAGCGGATCCAGGACATCCAATTCGTATCAACGTCAAACAAGATACCGAAGCTATCGGTGGAAAAATTAAAACTTTCGTTGATGCTTTGAACGCATCTTTGGCTTTCATTCAAGGTCAACACAAGTTGCAAAAAGGTCCCGATGGCAAAGAACATTTAGGGCCTTTGGGCGGTGACGGCATGGTCCGCTCCATTGAATCTGCTTTGCGCGGAATTGTACTCAACCCTGAAGAGGGCACAGGTTCGACAATTCGGCGTTTGGATGAGCTTGGAATTCAGTTCAATCGTTCTGGAACGCTGGAGTTCAGTCAGGACAAATTTAATAAGATTCTCAATGCCAATCCGGATAATGTGGCAAAATTTTTTCGTGGAGATGGCGTAAAAATAGGAATGGTTCCGACCATCAAGCGTGTGATTCAGGAGATGGTTGACACGGGCTATGGTCCGATTGCCAACCGCAAACGCAGCATCCAGTCGAAAATAAAATCGATCGATGATCGGATTGATACGAAAGAGCGTCAATTGACTCAAAAAGAAGATTCGCTTCGTCAAAAATTTGCAAACTTAGAATCGAAAATGTCACAACTGCAGAGCCAGGGGGCCTCGGTCAGTGGCATCGGAGCCGCAGGGAAGCAGGGATAATTTATGAGCAATGCCTATCAACAGAAGTATAAAAATACATCGATCCAAAGTGCCAGCAAAGAAAAATTGCTGCTGATGATGTACGAGGGCGCGATCAAATTCACGAAGCTTGCCATTAAGGCTGCCGAAGAGAAAAAAATTGCGGATCGCTGCATGAACCTGGGTCGGGCGATGGATATCGTGATCGAACTGAACAACACTTTGGATCACAAGGTGGGTGGCGAGCTGTCGTCTCAGTTGGAACAACTTTATATGTTTGTCACTGAACAGTACACGAAGGCCAATATCTCGGGAGATCCGGCGCCTTTGAAAGCGGCCTTAAAAATCCTTGAGAATTTGTATGAGGGTTGGAAACAAGCCATTGAAAAATTAAAAAAAGATCAAGAACCTGAAGTTAAAAAGTAGAGAGAGAATTGCCTAGGAGGGGCCATGCAAAGAATCATCAACTTGCTCAACCAGAAGAATCACTATCTGGAGAAGTTTTATTCGCTGAATGAAGAAGAGCTTTTGAATTTCGCGAAAAACGACTTCGACCATTTAGAGAGCTTCTATCGGACGCGTGAAGAAATCTTGGATGTGATTCGTTATGTTGATGATGAAATCGATAAAAGCGAAACCTCGGTTCTTTCCTCTGAAGAGAAAAGACTGATGAACGAGGCTTTGGCGGCGAAAGATGAATATGTGGCTCGCATCTTGTCGCAAGATCTCGAGATTTTATCTTGTATCGAATCCGCGAAATCAAGTATCATTCGGGAATTACAAGAGATCAAAAAGGCGAAAAAAGCAGTTGGTTCTTACAAAAGTAAAGCCATTGTCAACCGATTGGACGAGGAAGCCTAAGCCGACAGCCTAAGATCGACGGAGCATCACGGATGAAAAAGTCATTTCGCATTTCTTTGTTGGGGAGCGCAGTTTGCGCTCTTCTTATTTTCGGAGCTTGTCAGTCGAAAGAAAAAAAAGCCGCAGCCGATAATGCCAGCTTCAATGGCAGTATGCGAGATTTGCAGGAATCACTGGAAAATTTATTGCCGATGGTTGTCGACTCGAACAAATACAACGATCCGGCGAATCAAGAGACCATCAAAAATCAAGTTCATCAGCTGGCTCAACTTTCAACCACTGTGCAACATAATCCTTCTGTCGCAAAACGTGATCCCAGCGTGACGTTTCTTTCTCAAGCTTTCGCTGAGGATGTTAAAAAGGCTGAGGAAAGTTTGCGGATGGGAAAACGAGAGTATGCTCGTTACAGTTTGATGAATATGACTTCGTACTGCATCGAATGTCACACCAGAACTTCGACGGGCCCTTCTTTTCAGACTCAAGAATTCAAACAGACACTGGCATCTCTTTCGCCGCTTGAGCGCGGTGAATTTTTGCTGGCAACTCGGCAATTTGATGGGGCTTTGAAAGAGTTCAATACTTTTATCGACAATCGTTTGAAAGAGCAAAAAAACTTTTATGAATTGGACAAAGCGGTGCGTGACTGTTTAGCGATCACCGTGAGATATCTGCGTGATCCAAAAAAATCCATGGTGATTGCCGAGAAAATAAAAAATGCGGAGACAGCACCTTACTATCTCCGACAAAGTGCGGCGCTTTGGGAAACAGCCATCAATGAATGGTCCAAAGAAAAAAGAAATAAAAAAACATCGGCAGAAAATTTGATCAAGGAAGCTGCCACTCTCACAAAAAAAGGGATGCAAAATCAAATCGGCATGATGGATCGCGGAGGAGATATTTATTTTCTGCGTGCGCTGTCTGATTTGCATTTGGCCATGTCGACGCCACTGAAAGACAATGATTTGGGTGAAGCGCTTTACCTCACAGGCATTGGTTACGAAGGCGTTCCCGATCAAACAGGAAGCAACATGCAAGAAAGCTACTATGAATCCTGCATTGAAAAAGTCCCGCACTCGTCGTGGTCGCAAAAATGTTATCGCCGTTTAGAACAATCAATTTATATGGGATACACGGGGTCCAGCGGCATGAGTCTTCCTAGCGATGTTCGCAAACATCTTGATGATCTTCAGAAGCAGGCCCTTTGACCAGCTTCGCTGGCGAGTCTGACAAGTCTTTGACGCTTTCTCTGAAAGACAGTCAAAGATTGGAGGACTTTTTCGCGACATTCTTTGATCAGTCGCAATGAGTTTTATCTGATTCCAAAACAAGTGTGGCATCCGAGTTGCTCTTCTCTAGTTTCAGGCAATGGAACAAATAGGAGATGCAACTCGTATGCAGGACCTCGATTATAGACCTTCGATTGGAACCGGTTTTTTTGAAATTCGCCTCGACCTTGAGCCAGCGGCGAGCAAGCCAGCTGAGCCCGCGGCGAAAAAAATAACGCCAAAGCTGGTCGAAGAAAAGCTAGAAAATAAAAAGCGCCAAACTCAGGGGCAAAACGAAATTGCGACATTGCTTCTCAATGCCAATCTTCTGCGCCAACACGGTGAAGACTCTTTGGCTCTGAATCTGGTCCGTCAGGGACTTTATCTCAACAGCTTTCATCCTGAGGCATTGAAAACTTTGGTGCGCTCGGTTCCAGCCAGCGAAGTGGCTTTGAAAGAAAAAGCTCTACAAGCTTTGCAAAAAACAGATTCCAATTTTGCCACTCTTTCAGAATTGGGACATTGTTACTATCATCAGGGGAAAGACGCGCAGGCCTTAGTCATCTATCGCGAAGCCATTTCAGTTCTCACGGAGGAACATCTTTCGCAAGCAAGTCACCTTTTTGAAGTTTATAAAAACACTGGAAATATTTTGTGTCGTGAAGGTGACTTTGACGGCGCTGAAGAGTCTTACTGCAAGGCTTTTACTCTCAATTCCAAAAGCGATGCTTTGCAAGTGAACCTTGGGACCTTGGCGGTGCAGCGCCAAAATTCGGAGGAAGCTCTCGAGCGCTTTCGTACGGCTTTGCAGATCAATGCTAAAAATGACAAAGCGTGGGTGGGCTTGGCGATGGTTCACAATATGATGGGTGATTTTGTTTTGGCCACGGCCAATATTGAAAATGCCATCGATGTAAATCCTGGCAATCGCACAGCGGTGCATGTTTTTGCCAACTGGTGTTTGCGCGATCAGCAAGTCGGCAAAGCCATTGATGCATTGACGGAGTATCTGAGCTTTGTCGATCAAGATGAAGAATTGTCGTTGGTTTTGATTCACCTTTTTTGTTTGCAATCAAGATGGAGCGAAGCGCTTTTTGAAGTGGAAAGAGCTTTGCTATGGAATCCAAAAAATGAACAAATTCTCAAAGTTGAGAATGAAATAAGGAATGCCGAGAGAAATGCCTGAGCAGATCGAAGAAAAAATTTTAGAGGGCGGAATAAAAATTCCGCTGATTCAAGAGCGAGCACCTTGCTCGCAGCGCGCTCCTTTGCGCGAAGCTCAGGATTGGTTTGCTCGTGAAAAATCGAAATGGGCCGTTACGTCTCTCAAAACAAAACCGATTTTAGTTCTTGGCTCGGGAGCAGGCTTGCATCTCACAGAGCTTTGGCGCTCGGAAGAGATTGGCAGCAAAATTTATGTGATCGAACTTGAAGCTGCTCTTTTTCATTGGAATCAAGCCAATCAGTCTTTTCCACAAAACAGAGTGAAGTTCGTTAATCAAGCAGAGCTTGAGCCGCTGTTGGTAGAAATGGAATCGACTTTTCCGGTGGTGGCTGAATTTCGCCCGGGCTGGCTGTGGCATAGTGAGCAGTATTTGCAAATTTCAGAACGCTTGCTCGGCCCCAAAAATATCAAACAAATTTTAAACGAAAATCTTCCCGAAATGTCAGAGCGCGAACAATTGTTGTGGAAAGCGCTCGGGGAGTTGATCAAATGAAAATTCTTTGTCTTTCCCTTCTTCGCTTGGGCGACATCATTCAACATCGACAGTTGGTGCGCTCGGCGATGGCGCAACATCCGGGAGCAGAAATTCATTTGCTGTGTCATTCGCAGTTTGCACAAGCTCAAGATCTTTTTTCTGAGCCCGTGAAGTTTCACTTTATTCCTTACCAAGATCTTCAGAAAATCTTGGTCGAGCGTCGGCAAAATCCCAAAGCGGCTGTGCAAATATTAGAGGGCTGTCTTGAGAAAATAAAAACTGAGGGCTTTGCCTTGGTTTATGATTTGACGCACACGTTTTTTAGCGATGCGATTCGTAAAGCGCTGGCAATTCCAGCAGTGAAGCCGAATCATCTTTGGAAAACCTATCTCGAAGAGCATGCGACGGTGACGGCGGGCTCGCGCTTTCATCTGATGGAGATTCTAGCGAGATCGCTGGGTCTTGATTTAACTCCATCGCCGTTGTCGACAAGCGCGCGCGAAAAGATCATCGTTCTGCAAACTTTGACCTCGGATCAAAAAAAGAATTGGTCATTAGGATCATTTCAAAAACTGGTGACAAAAATTCAGAGTGAACTGCCTGATTATCAAATTCAAATTCTGGCAAGTCCCAATGAAAAAATGCAGCTCTGCAAAGAATTTTCGGAAGATCTGATTTTTGTTTCCACGATGAAGCAAGCGCAGGATCTTTTGCGACGTGCTGCCGTTTTAATTTCGTTGGATACCAGCCTTTTGCATTTAGCAGCGCAGGAAGATTGTCCCATCGTCGGCATTTTTCTTGGCGGAGCTGATCCGCGAAAAACTGGACCTTTGATGAAGGAGGCTCTTCTTCTTCACGGAAAGTCCAGTTGCGCGCCCTGTGCTCATTCGAGTCCTTGTGGGCAAGCCAGACATCTTTGTGAGGATTTTATTTCGGTCGACTCAGTTTTTTCAGCTTTGCAACATCAATTGAAAGGCAGCGACATGTTGGCTTCGGAACGAGTGATTTTTCAAAAAAATGCGTATTCACTTCGAAATACAAAAGTAAGTCCAGAGTCTCTGGATCAAACCTTCGAGGAAATGATCTGGCGCTATTATTTGGATGGAGCGTGGCAAGAGGAACTGCCGCGAGTGAATTCGCAAGTCCGTCAATTTTTAACAGAAAATTCACAAGTTTCACCAGAAATGAAGTTACAATTAATTCGCCGTCAAAAAACCTTGGCTGGAGAATTTCAGCTCTGTTTAGCGACGCTGGAAGATGTGATGAAGAAAATTTCCTTTTTATGTCTTGGTTCGTCAGAACAACAAACTCACCGAGTGAATACGGTTCGTGAGGAAGTTTTAGGAAAACTGTTGCATTGGACAAAGCAGTTTTCAGAACAACAGGATCTGTTTCATCGCTTGCAGCTAACTTTACAAAGTGAAGTGGCTTCAGCGTTTGAATTGTATCGTCGTCTGAAATCTCCTTTTGAGGAGTTTCAATGTTTAACTATGATCCGCATGCAGTTTGCTGATCAGCTGGGTCACTTGATAGATAGCAATGAGGGGATGAAATGGACAAAGCCAATGTCTCAGTCTTTGAAGGATTAAATCAAAGACTTGAAAAAATTTACTCGGATGTTTTGAAGGAGCAAGGCTACACGCCGGACACTGAAAAACTTCGTATGATTGTCGAAATCGTGAAAGAGCAGGTACAAAATGAAAATTCTAGTCATTCAACTGGCGAGACTCGGTGATATCTACATGAGCTGGCCCGCGATTCGCGGGTTACGTCGGCTTCATCCTGAAGCTGAAATCCATGTGCTCTCGCGTCCGCGTTTTCAGGCGGCGTGGCAAGGTTTGGAAGAGGTGAAGGAACTTCATCTCGTTCCGTCGCAAGAAATTGTGGCACCGTTGCTGGAGCCAACCATGGATGTGAAAACATCCTTCAGTCAGATCAGTGCTTGGGTTGATGATTTGAAGGCGAAAAAATTTGATCGCATTCTCAATCTTTCTTTTTCTCCGTTCTCAAGTTATCTCACGCACGCTCTCACATCAGAGAACACCAAAGTTTCAGGTTACACTCGTTATGAAGATGGCTTTTTAGCAATTCCCGATGATATGAGCGCTTATTTTTACGCTCAGGTGGGCATTGGTCGTCCTAACCGGTTTCATATTGCTGAAATTTTTGGAACTATGGCGGGATGTGATTTTGTCGAGGAAGATTGGAAAACTCCCAAAGTTATCAGTGCGATTCGTCTGAAAGGCTCGGTCGTCATTCACGTCGGTGCCAGTGAGGCGAAGAAACAAGTGTCGTTCACAAAATGGACGACGGTGATCAATCAATTTCTTAAAATTTCGACTGAAAATATCACTTTGATTGGCTCTGTGGCAGAGAGTGAAATTGCTGACAGAATCATGTCTGCGGTTTCGCCAGAGCGTGTGGATAACTTGGTGGGAAAAACGTCTTTGCAAGATGTGATGTCACTTTTGATTCAAGCCAAAGTTCTCGTCGGTGCCGACAGTGCGCCGATGCACATGGCAAGTCTGACGAAGACTCCGTGTGTGAATCTGAGTTTTGATACCGTGAATTTTTGGGAGACCGGGCCGCGCTCGGCGAACTCAGTGATTCTCAAAGGCAGTGATGAAACAGATATTGCTTCCGACAAAGTCGCCAATGCGATTCGCAAGGTGATTGCGCGCGAACGGCCCGATGTGGGAGTGATCACCACGCAAAAAGGAACTCCATCTTTTTGGTCTTTGACGACGAAAGAATCAGATTTTCACTGGCAGTTTTTAAAAGCAATTTATCTGGGCGAAGATTTTCCGACGACAGATAATCCGCTTTTCGCCGATGGAATTTCGAAACTCAATGAGATCAATGCCTTGATGATTGAGCAAATGCAAAATCTGCAAAAAGGTGCAGAGATGCAAAAAATTGGTCCATTGATTGATCGTGGTGAAGAAATCATCGAGACCATTGGTAAATTGGTGCCGGAGTTGGTGGCCTTGGTGCGTTGGTATCAGACCGAAAAAATTCGGGTGGGACCAAATACTCAAGAAAATTTATTAAAACGATCACTGGAGATTCAACAGCTCTTTCAAAAAGTGTTGGATCTTTATATGGAAAGTCTCGGAATCCAAGTGGATCCGCTGATCGCTGTGGCCAGTGAGGCCGCTGCCGCCGCAGCTTTGGCTCAGAGAGGAAATTTATGAATTCATATCAATGGACAAGACAAGAGTTAGCGACGCAGTTTTTTGACGCGCAAACTTTGGGCGATCTTTTTCGTCAGATTGAATTAGAACTGGGCAAAAAAAATCAGGTGGTTTGCCAATTTAAAATTAACGGTTTGACTCTCACCGAAGAGACGGAAAAAAGGCTGCGTGAAGGCAGTGTGCAAGATGTCGATTTGATCGAAGTGCTGGGGCAAGCTCCGGCGGATATCATGTCTGGAATTTTGCAGAACTGGTGCCAAGAAATTCCGAAAATGATCGATATCAACGATCGCTTGTCGCAAGATCTGCGATTTCAAGGAGTCGAAGGTCGACTGAAACCTTTCGTGAGCTTGATTGACAGTTGTCAGTTGTTGGTCGACAGCCTGATGTCGATTGATCATCTGCTGGCGACAACTCGGACGGTGCAGACAGAAAATTGGAAGCAAGCTGAGCAGCTCACCGCCTCAAGTATCGGTCAAGCTCTGCAGGCCTTCCAAAAAAAGGATTTCACCTTGTTGGCGGATGTATTAGAGTATGACTTGGGCCATAGCCTTCAGTCCTGGCAAGAACTTTTGGGACAGCTGATGGTTGAGTTAAAAAATGACAATACGGTCGGCGGCATCTCAAATTCTATTGTGGGTGGGTGAACTCCCAGCCCCGCTATCTCCTGAAAAATTTCAGGGATGTGAGCTTCTTCAGATGCGAAAGCCTGAAGAAGCTTTTTCATTTTTAGGCAAGGTGCAAGTCGCCATTTTGGTCGCCGCTCTGGAAAAAGAATCTGATAGCCTCGCGTTACTGGAAAAGTGGGAGCAAGAATCGTCGCTCACTTCCTTAATTCTAGTGACTGACAAAATGTCGACACAAACCGTTCGTGAGGCTGTGAATCGGGCCCACGTGCTGGCCGTGATGGATCGAAAAAATATTGTCAGCGAGTGGGCGACTCATTTTAAAAAAGCGATTGCGAAATACAGCGAAGCGGAAAGCCGCGCAAGGCTTCTGCGTGAATCCACCAAGCAGTTTCGCGAGCTAGAAGCGCTGAATATGAGTCTTGAGAAGATCGTCAGTGAGCGCACTCAGCATATTGAAATTTCCAAGCAAGAAGAAGAAGAAAATATCACCAAAGTGCGAACGCTCACGCGTTTTATCAAGGAGATGGCCCAGGTCTCATCGTTTGAGGAATTTTTGCTGCAGTTCCGTAAGGAACTCAGAAAGTTTCATAAAGTCGGCGATCCGATCTTGGTCTACCAACTTTTCCCCGGGAAAGTGGAATTTGTTTCTATTCAAGGTGGCCAAATTGTCGTTTCTTCGTCGCAGCAAGAGTTTCCATTTTCAGAAAATTCAGAAGAGATTGCGCTGAATCACAAATCAGTTTCAAAAAGTTTAGCGAATCAGTTTGGCAGACCCTTTGCAAAAACCATGGTGATTCCCATTGAGCCAAGCCTTGTGCAAGAAGCACAAAACCCTGATGTCAAAGCCTGTCTGTGTGTTGAGTACAGTGTGAAAGAGCAGGAGCTCAGCTCCGTCTTAGCTTTTATCCAAGAGCGTTTGCAGCCCTTGGGGCTGACAGTGGATCGATTGCTGCTAGAAAATGAACTGACAAAATTTTCTTTTCGCTGGGAAAAAACTTTTGATGGCATCAAAGATCCAATTGCGATTATCGATGTTGATCTTGAAGTTTTAAGAGCCAATAAAAAATTTTCCAGCAAGTTGTCGCGAAAAAAATGTTACGAGTCTTTTGCGGGAAGGACTTCGCCTTGCGAAGGTTGTCCGATCGAAGATTCGTTTAAAACGGGCGAATCGCAGCGCTCACAAATTCAAGTGGGCGAAAAAATTTACGAGGTTCACTCATATCCCATCAACTTACAAGGTGGCGGCAAACCCACCAATGCTGTCCACCAATATGTGGAGATCACTCAGCGCCGTGAATTGTATTTAAGGCTTTTGCAGAGTGAAAAAATGGGCGCCATCGGTCTCTTGGCAGGAAATATTGCGCATGAACTCAATAATCCGCTGACGGGGCTGCGCTCGTTGTCACAAGTTCTTCTTCAGGACACGGTCAAAGATAGCAACATTCACAACGATTTGCGTGAGATTGAAAAAGCAGCGGCAAGATCGCAGCAAATTATTCGCAATCTCCGGGAATTTTCACAAGGTGTGACTCAGGAAGTGCGTTTGATGAGCTTGGATGACATCATTCAAAAAACAATTCCGATGTTAAAAACGGTGATGCGCATTCACCGACAGGATTTTGATTTGCAAGCCAAGGAGCATCTGATCGAGGTCGAACCGCAAATGATCCAGCAAGTGGTATTTAATCTTGTCAATAATGCCTGCCAAGCGATGAAAGATCCGGGAATTTTAACCGTCAAAACTTGGCATGATTCAAAAACCAAAACAGTCAGCATGAGCGTTTCTGATACAGGCACTGGCATCCCGCCGAGAATTTTAGAAAAAATATTTGAGCCTTTCTTCACCACTAAAAAAGAAGGCTTGGGCACGGGCTTAGGCCTCAGTCTCGCTCGAAAAATTATTGAAAGTTACGCGGGGCGAGTGAGCGTGCAAACCAAAGAGGGTGAGGGCTCGACATTTCTGGTGTCTTTTCCTGAGGCCTCGCGCGCGCAAAGTGAGGCTCCGTGAAAAAAATTTTGGTCGTCGATGATGAGCCCTTGGTGCGCAGATCGTTGAAGCGAGTGCTGGTTTCCGCAGGCTATGAAGTGGCGGAAGCGAGTGATGGTCGTGAAGGTTTGGCGCAGTGGCGAAAAATGAAACCAGATCTCGTGTTTTTAGACATTTTGATGCCAGCCTTGACTGGACCTCAGGTCTTAACCGAAATTGAAGCCGAAATTCGCGGCCTCGCCAAAGTCATTTTTATTTCAGCTTATACGGGCGAGTACAATGTTGAATCTGCCAAAAGTCTTGGTGCCGACTTGTTTTTGGCGAAGCCATTTGATGATGTCTTTCAAATTGTCGAGCTCGTTTCTCAAGTGCTAAAGTAGTCTTTGAGGATTTATATGAGTGATCAAAATACAGTTAAAAAAGTTGCGCCATTTCCCATTGCCATTGATGTTGCTAAAGCTGAAGGACAAACTCCGCTGAAAGAAAGCATCGTTAAACTGACGGAGATTGGCTTTATTATGAGAGTCGACGCTCACCATTTTTATAAAATTGGTGATGACCATGTCGTGCGATTTCAATTGCCAGTGGTGAATACGTCGATTCAAACCCACGGCAAGGTGATTAAGATTTATTCCAACACCAGAGAGCATTTGGTGGAAGTTCATTTTCGCTCGTTGGGAGATCGAGAGCACAGCGCGATTCATAATTTTCTGCAAAAAATTAGTCAACACTCTCACCACGAGTAGGATTTTTCATGCGCATTATTTCCGGGAAATACAAAGGACATCAACTGGTGTCTTTTCAGGCTGATCATATTCGGCCGACCACGGATCGCGTGAAAGAAACGCTGTTCAATAAAATTCAGGGTTTTGTGGAAGAAGCCAAAGTCCTCGATCTTTTTTCAGGCACGGGAAATTTGGGTCTCGAAGCGATCTCTCGCGGGGCTTCGGAAGTGACTTTCGTTGAAAAGAGCAAAAAGTCGATCGCGATCTTGGAAAAAAATTTAGCCAAACTAAAAATTTCTGAGCCTTACCGAGTGGTACAAAAAGATGTGCTTTCTTTCCTGAAAAGCTATGAAGGGGCTCCCTTTGACTTGATTTTTATTGATCCACCTTTTACGGAAGAGATGGCTCATGATGTCATGTTGGCAGTTTCGCAATCAAAAGTTTTTCATGCGCAAACGCTGATGATGATCGAGTCAGGGCGTCGAGAAAAAATTGTCGACGACTATTCACCTTTGACTCGTTATGATGTGCGAGAGTTCGGAGATAAGTTTTTGTCCTTTTTCCAACGGAAAAGTGAATGATGAAAAAAGCAGTTTATCCAGGAAGTTTTGACCCGATCACCAACGGGCATGTGGATATCATCGAGCGCATCTCTCGCGTTTTTGATGAAGTGATTGTTTTGATTTCTGAAGCTCCCAATAAAACTTATTTATTTGCACCAAATGAACGCAAAGCTTTTATCGAAGAAACTTTGAAACACCTTAAGAATGTGCGCGTGGATATTTTTGAAGGCCTCACTGTTGATTATGTGAAAAAAAGCAAAGCTCAGGTCATGGTGCGGGGACTGCGAGCCGTGGTGGATTTCGAGTATGAAATGACCATCGCGTCGATGAATCAAAAATTAGATCCTGACATTGAAACGATGCTCGTATTTGCTTCGCCAGAATATTATTACGTCTCTTCACGCGGAGTGAAAGAAGTGGCCAGATATGGCGGCTCGTTGAAGGGCCTTGTGCCCTTGCATGTGCAGAAATCTTTGGTCGAACGTCTTAAAAAAACAGGAGTTTGATGAAGAACTTATTGTCTCAGCGCGCTCGACTTTTAAAACCATCGCCCACTTTGGCGATGGCGAATAAAGCTCGTGAGCTTTCAGCTCTGGGACATGACGTGGTCAATCTCACGGTCGGCGAGCCAGACTGGGCAACATTCGAAGTTGCTGCCAAGGCGGGGATTGAGGCCATTCAAAATGGTTTGACCAAATACACTCCAGCCGCTGGAATTCCAGAGCTTCGTCAAGCGATTGCCACGCAATTTTCTAAAGAGCTTGGTGTTGATTACAAACCTTCACAAGTGATTGTCGGCGTTGGAGCTAAGTTTGTGATTTACGCTTTGTTGCAGATGTTGATCAATCCCGGTGATGAAGTGATTGTGCCTTCGCCGTACTGGGTCAGTTATCCAGCCATGGTGGAGCTTGCTTCTGGCAAAGTAAAAATCATCGAGTGTGGTGAGAAAGAAAATTACAAATTATCTCCGGCTGCTTTAAAGAAAAATATTTCTGAAAAAAGCAAAGTGCTGATCTTGTGCAGTCCCAGCAACCCGACAGGATTACTTTACTCGAAAGCAGAGCTTCTAGCTCTCGCAGAAGTGATTCGACAATTCCCCAATCTGATCGTGATTTCAGACGACATTTACAACCGCTTGGTTTTCACAGGCGAAATGGCGCCGCATCTTTTGAATGTGGCGCCTGATCTTAAAGATCGCGTGATTCCGGTGAATGGCGCTTCGAAATCTTATTCGATGACGGGCTGGCGAGTGGGTTGGGCTTTGGGGCCGCAAGAATTAATGACGGCGGTTGCCGATTTTCTCAGTCAATCGACATCCAATGTGGCCACACCTTCGCAGATGGCGACTCTGGCGGCGATTGAAAAAGGCGAGCCTGAATTAAAGCAAGCCGTGCAAAAATTAAATCAAAAATGTCAGTGGATGTTGGGTGAGTTAGAGAATATGACTTTCATCGAAGTCATTCCACCTCAGGGAGCTTTTTATTTTTGGCTCGATGTGCGTGGTTTGATCGGAAAAACTTATCACGCCAAAGGCGTCGGTGACTTGACCGCTGCCAAGAAAATTCAATCCTCCAAAGACGTGGCTCAAATTCTGCTGGAAGATTATTTTGTGGTTCTAGTTCCTGGCGAAGAGTTTGGCAGCGATGGCTATCTTCGCATGAGCTTTGCCTCGGCTGAAAAAAATCTGCAAAAAGGCCTGGATCGTCTCCATGAATTTGAAGAGCAAATCCGGTAAAAATTCCTTAGCTGGCGCGGGACCAAAGTCCTGAAATACATCGAGGACTCCTCTTCCGGCTCCAAGACTTTTAGAATAAGGATTGGACCAGGAGGGCTCTCGTGACATTTTGGGGACTTGTACAAATCTTTTTCGATTTGCTGTTACTTGCGGCAACCGGTTTTATGTGGATGCGCTTGAATCGCCCCGCCAAAGATGATCCGCGTTTGAGCCGTGGTCTGCAACTTCTGCAAAGTAAAATTGCGGTGCTCGAAGATCTCAGTGATCGCACCGAAACTCAGGTCAGTCAGTTGACGGCTTTGATGGAGCAAAAAATCAGAGACATTCAAGCGAAGCTGTTGCTTGCCGATAAACACATCCAAAAAATTGATTCAGCGACATCGAAAAGTTTGGAAGTGGCCAAAATTTTCCAAGATAAAATTCCACACCAAGAAATTATTGAGCGACAAAATACAATCAAATACGTCAAAGCCGCAAAGCTCGCTCACCAAGGAGTGAGCTTTGATGAAATCGCCAGCCAGGTCGATCTCTCTCGCGGTGAAATTGAATTCATCGCCAAGGTGAACCGTGAGCAATTGCAATTTTCCGAGGAAGATCTCCCAGAGTGGGCAAAAAACTCTGAAGCTTCTGAGGCCCAAGCCCTAGCTCACCCATTGCCGACTCTCGAAGCCGCCCCGGTCCCGGCACCGCCCGCGATGGCTCCAGCGACCGAAAAAACTTTGTCTGATCTCGGCGCCCAATTCCGCCAAGCCTTCGTTGAACCCACCACGCCGGGGGCACCGCCCGCGATGGCGTCGTCGTCGGTCACAGTCGCGACTCCGATAAAAACTTTCACGCCGCCACCGATTCAAAAACCAGCACCCCCAGAGCCGCAAGGCCCGGTGGTGAGGAAAGTGGTTTTTCCGCGCATCGATAGCATGAGATAAGCCAATGGCTTTACAGCTCGTCAAAGGACAAAAAATCAAAGTGGTCGTCGAAGAGTTGCAACCGCAAAAACACATAGTGGTCAGCTATCAAGGTCACTTATTCCGAGTCTTAAATACCTCGGCTTCCGATTTTCAAATCGGTGATGTCGTTTTACTTTTGGTCATTCAAACCAATCCCATCGAACTATCGCTATCACCCGAGAGAACTTTCGTTCGCTTAGCCTAAAAGCGACTCGTGTTGTTTAGGTAAGACGATCCGATCTTCGGCCCTCCTCTTGACCCTTACCCCGCCGGCGGGCACCGCCCCTAAAAGCGAAACTTGCAACGACCCGAGAGCATGAAACAGCTTTCACTGATCCCAAAAAAAAGAAAAACAGAACATGGTGGAGTTTTCGCCGTTGGCCGCAGACGCAGCAAGCGCCCCATGGAAATCAAAAAACCTCTGCATGTGACTCTTCGATCTCCTTTAGCAGTAGGCCGAAGATCACTGATGAAAAATCATAATTTAGTCGAACGAATTATCAAAAAAGCATCGCGCCGATTCCACATTCGCATCTACGAAAAGGCGATCTGCGGGAATCATATTCATTTAGCGGTGAAGGGCCGCACTCGATTCGAGCTGCAAAACTTTTTTCGAGTCGTCGCAGGACACGTTGCTCAGGAAATATTGCAGCTTTATCCTTTGCAGAAACACGAGCGGGGCGGTGCCCCCGGGCGGCTGAAGGGGCATCCCAAGAATCGACGGAAATTTTGGGGACTTTTGCTTTATAGTCGCATTGTGAGTTGGGGGAGAGACTTTGAAACCGTGAAAAGGTACATCATTCAAAATGTGAAAGAAAGCTTGGGGCTGATTCCTTATCAAGCGCGAAAAAAGAGTCGGTTTCAGAGCGCCGCAGGCGACGGCGACTCGAGCTGACGATAGGCAAAAAACCCAAGAGTCTTATTTCGCGCTCTCTTTGATGAAAGTCGTTAGGTGATATTTCACAACCGCGTTCATGCGCACAGGCTCGTTCTGAAAAGCCCAAGACAGTTCCCCGAAAGGTCCCATCTTCGCTTGCAGAGTATTTTCTTCGTTCACCATTTGCGTGGTGTTCACGATAGAAGGCGCTTGCGTCGGAATATAATTGGGGCCGATGAAATTAAAGCGAATGCTGATTTGTCCCGGGGCTTTTAAAGAAAAAATCATTTTAAAGCCATTACGAAACAACATGAAATCCGCGTGAGTCTTGGCGATCCCATAAATTTTAATACGACCGAGAGGTGTGGCTTTGAGTTCGTTAAAGGCCGTGGCGGCTTCGATGAACTCAGTTTTCAACTGCTGCATCACCGACAAAGTTTCCTGAAGCAAAAGTCTTTCAGGATCGGCAGCGGCACCCATGTCGACAACGCCGGACTCTTCCAGCTGCTCTTCGGCTTTTACCAACTCGCGAATCCAAGAGATACGATCTTGAAAACGATCCGTCATTTTGTCCATAGAGCCCCCTCAGCACAGTTTTTCGACGCAGGCCCCCTGTTGTCAATCAGGAAATGCGGGCGGTGCCCCCCGAAGAGGGAAAACGGGCGGGAATTAGTATTGGATTCCTAGGGCGAATTGATTTCCGCTGCCGAAATGACTATCTAAGGGCCAATAGGTGCCGGCGTAAAATGTGAATGGAAATTGATATCCCAAAGTCACGTCGGCTTTGACCTCAAGTCCCATGTCCCAGAAGGTTTTCCAAGCGGCAACTTTTTCGTAACCACCCGTGTTTGGATTCAGAGCATAGCCATCTTCTTGAATTCCATCGGCCACCACTGCTCCATGAAATTGGCGAATAAAGATCGGAGTTGTCCCAGCGCCGTGATTGATTTCAGCGATCGGGAAGCGGTACTCGACATCATAATTTGCCAGTGATTTGCCAAGAAACTCTCCCGTCGGATAACCACGCATCACATAAAAGGGACTCGGCAAGTTAGAGTAAAGCTGCAACGAAGAAGTGGTGGCATAATCAGGAAGTGTCGCACTCCCATCAATCCACTGAGCAAGAATTCGCGCCATGATCACGTTGTGAGCGGGAAGCCATTTCGAAAAATACTTTTGCGCTTTCACATCGAGCTCGCGAAAGTTGCTGTTGGCTCCTTGAGCGTAGAAGTCGGTGTATTTCAAAAGCACAGCTTGACCGCTTTCTGGAGAGAACTGCCGACCCGACATTAAATAATCCAAATAGTTGATGATAGCTGAGGGGCCTGTCGCATAAGTGGCGGCCGCCGTATTGTCGTTGTAGTTTCGACTTTTCCAGGTCCAGCCAGGTCCCATCGAAAGCTCGGAAGAAAAACCAGGAATGGTCCACAATCCATAAATGTTATGCTCGCGATCGCGGTAGTTCATATTCGTGTTCGGAACCCAAGTGTGAATGTCGTAAGAGGTTAAGAAAATTTGTGCTGAGGTTTGCTGATTGAGATAGAGAAAATTGTAATCCCAATAATTTTTGCTGTGACTATCATCGGTGGTGTAGCCACCAGCCAAAGTATAAACGTGTTTGGATAAAGGATCATTACCATTGGTGATGAGTCCTAAGTGACTGCCTGAGGAGCTGAGCGAAAAATTCGGAATCCAATAGTGCGGCAAAATGTAAGGCCAAACCGAATAGCTGTCGGTGGGATATTCTTTTTGTTCTTCCACCACGGCTTCGGGACCCGTCGGATAACGATCTCCATACAGTGGAGTGACCTGCGGAAGTGTGGCCGGAAGTTTTTCCCAATCAGCAGCGCTGACCTTGCGAGTTTGCAATCCACGACCTGAAAGTTCGGTGAGATACAAATCGTGCAGCACGGGATCCATTTCAGCGGCACCCACATAAGTCAAAGAGTGAGAAACGGGTTTCGCATTCTTTAAATCAGCCGACAAATAGGCGTTGTTCGTACCATTTAAAGTCGAAGTGAAAAGCAAACCCTCCGGTGTGCGATGGGCTTCGTGAATATCGGGATAGGTGGTAAGCAATTCGCTGACAGCGTGAGTTTGGAGATCCATCAAGAATAAAGTCTCATGACCGGTGACCGCGCGTTCGCTGAACAAAATTTCGTGGTCACTCCAAAACGTCGGATTGGAAATTCTGACGCCAAGCTCGGGCTGGCGAAGAGTTTCGATTTTTTTCTGGGCCTCGTTGAGGCTCAGTAGTTTCAAAGAAGTTTCGCCAGCGCCAAGGCCAACAAAGGTCACGAGCTGTTCATTGGGAGAAACGTCAGCTTCGCGAGCGCGCTCACCAAAGGTCAGCTGATCGTCTTTTCGATCCTTCAGATTCATAATCCAGAGATCAGAAATCTCATGAAACAAATTCGGTGTGTCGACCTTATCAAAAATAAATCTTTTCGAGTCCGCAAACCAACGGATGCGCTGAATGGTTCCCGTCGGCGGTCCATCTTGTCTGGGCAAATTGATGCTGTTGCCGGTGTCATCGTTGAAACGCTGATTCAATTCACCCTTGGCGAATTCACCACGAAAAGGAATTTGAGTGTTGGGTCTGACTAAAATCGTGATGGCGCGACGATTGCTATCGTTCTTTGTGAGTACCGCCATCTTCAGCCCGTCAGGGCTAATCGAGGGTAGAAAAGTCTCCAAAGAATTTTCGATCTGTAAAGTTTCGCTGGGCGGTGGCGGCACTTTTTTTAACTCTGCAAGCTGTTGGCGCGCTCGTGAATCAGCGTCAGTCATCATCATTCCAAACATCTGCAAATAATTTTCGCTCGTGAGATCTTCCAGCGGACCATTGAGCATGAACGGCACTCTGCCGCCATAGCGATCATGCAAATCCCAGATCAGCTTCTCACCATATTTGGCGATCATTTCACTCCACATCATCGAGCCAAAGAGATAAGGGCGAGCACCTTGCGGCCAAGTTTCGATACCGACCTCGTTGATTTCTCCCAGTTGAATTTCAGAGAGACGATCATCATTCACATAAGCGCGAACGCTGCCGTCCTGATAAGGCGAGCGCAGTCGGCCATGCCGACTAAAGCGGGTTTCCATTTCCACCGCGATACCTTCGAGATACCAACGCGGTAACAGAATGTTAGGAGTGATCAGAGAACCAAAAGTGTAATACAAACCTTTGACGAGACCTCGGCGCGGTTCGAAAGATAAAATGTGAGTGGACTCGTGCATGGTCAGTTCGCGGGCCCAATCGCCATAGTCGCTAATCGTCGTGAGTGTTGGCGGCAGCACCGGATAAACCATGATTAGGCGATAAGGAATTGGTGTCGCATAGCCATTGGTCAGATCCGTGTTGTCGTTGATCACCACGGCGATGTGTTTTGGTAGCTGCTCGAATTCGAGTCCCAGATATTTGAAGTTATCTTCGAGACGATCGGCGTAGATCTTGGCTAATTTCTGATGTTTTGCATCATAAATCAGATCAAAGTGGGGAAGATGTATGGTCTCCCATCGAATGGACGGGTCAACTTGGGCCTGAGCGGTAGAAATAGCGGTAAAAATAAAGAGAAGAGAGCTCCAGAAGCCTAAAAAAAATAAGAAAAATGCCTTTAGTTTCATCATGTGACCTGATTGCAGCATGAGTCCTAGGGTTTGACAAACAACTCTGTCGGCTCAAGAATCTGTGGGTAAGCATTTTTAGGTCTTATTATTTTGTTCACATCTCAGGAGGAATTCACCGTGAGAAATACGATCCGTAAAATTTCTGTCACATTGTTATTGGCATCTCTCGTTTTGGCTGTTGGTTGCTCGAGCAAGAAAAAAGCTGAGGACGCAGAGGGCGCTGGCGGAGCTCCGGCGATTGATTCAACTCCGATGAATTTTGACGTTGCCGGAAGCGACAGCGGTAAAATTTCTGGCCTTACCACAATTCACTTCGACTATGACAAAGCGACTTTGTCTTCAGAAGCGAAAAGCGAAATCAAAGGCAACGTGTCTTGGATGAAATCCAACGGCAATGTGAAAGTTCAAGTCGAAGGACATTGCGATGCTCGCGGTTCGATCGAATACAACTTGTCGCTCGGTGAACGCCGCGCTCAATCTGTGAAAAACTATATGGTCAGCCTGGGAATTCCAGCAGCTCGTTTGAGCATCATCAGCTACGGTAAAGAAAAACCACTGGCAACTGGCGATTCAGAAGCTGATTATGCGAAAAACCGCCGCGCTAATTTCGTTCCATTGCAGTAAGCTGAAAGCTTTCAATGATCAGGAGTTTTCTTGTTCTCTTTCTCACCGCCGCGCTCCTTTGTTTAGGACTTGGCGGTTGTGCTTCGGCTCCTGATCCGATCAAAGAGTACACTCTGGCTCGAGCTGCTATTGAGGCGGCTCGAACTGTTGAAGCGGCCCGATATTCGCCAGGAAATTGGCATCTCGCAGAAGAGTCCTATCGTCGCGCCCGAATTTTTTATCAAGATCACGATTTTGCAGAAGCCAAGAAGGAATTTGATCGCGCCCGAATTGCCGCCGAACATGCGGAAAATTCAGCACGACTCATTCGTCAGAAAAACGGAGAGGTTTTGTGAGCAGCAAAAAGCTATTATTTATTCTACCGATTTTTTTCCTGTTAACGGCTTGTCCGGAATTGATGACTCGCAGTGAAGTCAAAGAGACCGAGCAAAAAAAGCAGATGGAAGATCAAGTCTCTACTCTGCAAAAAACCAATGCTGATGCCAATTCTCGATTTGATGAGGTTGAGGAAGATTTGCGTAAAACCCATGGCCGTTTGGACGTGGTGGAAAATCAAATCAATGTGGTGAATGCGCAAGATCGTCAAAAAACAAAAGAGGCTCAGGATCAACAGGTTCTGGCTCTGTCACAAAAAGTCGATTTGTTGCAACAAGAAGTGGTGAAACTCGATAATCAGATGGCAGCGATGTCAGCAGCGATGCTGGCTTCGGCCAATAAGCCAGATGATACAGCGACTGCTAAAACTCCATCAGGAGCGCCGAAAACTCTGTTTGATGTGGGTGAAGAGCAGTACACAAAAAGAGATTGGAAAAAAGCGATCTTAAGTTATCAAAAATTTCGCGACACCAACCCCAAAAGTAAAAGATATCCTGAGGCAACTTATAAAATTGGGGCCTGCTTTCAAGAGCTAGGCATGAAAGATGAAGCCAAAACATTTTTCGATGATGTGATTGCCAAGTTTCCAAACTCGGTGGAAGCCAAAAAAGCGAAAATTCGTCTCAAAACTCTGAAAAGATAATTGAAAAGATGCTATCATCACAAACGTGATTGACCTCTGCTTGGCTATTGAAACAAGTTGTGATGATACCTCTGTCGCTGTCGTGCGAAGCGATGGCTATGTGCTTGGCGTGCGTTCGGCCAATCAAGATGTGGCGCATGCTCCTTACGGCGGCATCGTTCCGGAGATTGCATGTCGCAATCACTCGTTGAATCTGCTGCCGCTGATTGATGAAACTCTCCGACAAATTGGTGTGGATTGGAAAACTCTGCAGGGGATCGCTGTCACGAATCGCCCGGGCCTGATTGGTTCTTTGATCGTGGGACTGGTGACGGCAAAAAGTTTATCGCAAGCTCACGGCTTGCCGTTGATTGGTGTGAATCATCTCGAAGGGCATATTCTTGCTCCGTTCTTACGCGATGAAAGCTATGGTCCGGTATTTGATTGGGCGGAACCTTTTTTAGCTCTCGCGGTCAGTGGCGGACACACCAGTCTTTATAAAGTCATGGGCCTTGGCCAGTACGAAGTTTTAGGAACGACTTTGGATGATGCTGCTGGTGAAGCTTTTGATAAATTTGCCAAGATGGCGGGCCTTGGCTTTCCTGGTGGAGTCAAAATTGATCGTCTTTCTCAAGGTGGCAACGCTCACGCGTACAACTTTCCGCGCTCGATGTTGAAAGAAGAAAATTACTTGATGAGTTTTTCAGGGCTTAAATCTTCAGGACAAAGATTAATCGAATCACTTCCAGACTCTGAAGTTGAGCTGCGACTCCCAGATCTTTGCGCTTCTTTTCAAGAAGCGATTGTTGATGTGCTGATCGGAAAGCTCGACAGAGCTGTTTTAAAAACGGGAATTAAGAATGTGGTGATCACGGGCGGAGTCAGTGCTAACACGCGTTTGCGTGCTTGTGCGGAAGAGTGGGCTCGTCATCGGCAGGTGACTTTACAAGTTCCGCCGCTTCGTTACTGCACTGATAATGCGGCCATGATTGGCTATGCTGGAATTTTGCGTCTCAATCGCGGCGAGACCAGTGACTTGCAGCTCGGTCCATCGCCGAGCTCTTGGCCTGATGACTTCATCGTCCACGAAGATCTGTTGGCGAGGCGTTGATGTCAAAAGCTTGGGACGAATTGAAAATCACTTTGGCAGAACTTGGGATTGAACCGAAAAGATCTTTGGGACAAAATTTTCTCGTCAGTGATGGCGTGATTGAAAAAATCATTCGCGCTGCCGGAACGCCGGTGCCGGGGCTTGCGCCGCAAGGTCCTTCGGCGCTGCTTGAGATCGGGCCTGGTCCCGGAGCATTGACGCGTGGTTTGCGCGGTCTTGAAAAACCACTCACCGTGATTGAGCTGGATCGCAAGATGGCGCAGTACTGGCGAGATCAAGGTTTGGAAGTGATTGAGCAAGATGCTTTGAAGCTAGATTGGCAGACTCTTTCTCTCTCGGCGCCGAGATATTTGGTCAGCAATCTGCCTTATCAAATTTCGGCAAGTCTCGTGATTGAAAGATCTCTTGATGAAAAGCCTTTTGAAAAAATGGTTTTGATGTTTCAAAAAGAAGTGGCGCAAAAAATTCGTGCGACCAAAGAGCAAGGCGATTACGGAATGCTTTCGGTATTGGCGCAAACTTTTTGGAAAATTGAAACGGTGACTGACGCGGGCAGCGGCGATTTTTTTCCGCCGCCCAAAGTCTCGAGCCGAGTTTTACAGTTTGTGCCGAAGCCTTCGCCAGTGGGGAATTCGACGGTAGAGCGAACTCGGTTTTTAAAATTCGTGAAAGCTTGCTTTATTCACCCACGAAAGCTGATGGTTTCAAATCTGCAAGAAGGTTTCTCGATTCCGAAAGAAAAAACTCTGCAAATTTTTAAAGAACAGGGTATTGGTGAGAAGGTTCGGGCTGAGGAGCTGACTCTGGAGCAGTTTCATCAGTTTTATATCAGAGCATCGAGGATTTGAGTGCGAAAAACAGGGATTCAAATTCTATCTGAAAATAGGAAAGCGCGCTTTGATTACGAAGTTGTGGAAACTTTTGAAGCGGGCTTGGTGTTGACGGGCAGTGAAGTGAAATCTCTGCGTGATAAAGCCGTACAGTTAAAAGATTCCTATATTTCATTCCAAGGTGATCAAGCCTTTTTACAAAACGCGCATATCTCAGAGTACAAAAATTCCAGTTACAACAATCATGCCCCGGAACGACTGCGAAAGCTGTTGCTCAATCGTCGCGAATTGGAACATATCTATGCAGCCCTTCGCGAGAAGGGACTAACTTGCGTGCCACTGAAAATTTATTTTAAAAATGGTCGTGCCAAATTAGAAATTGCTCTGGCGAAGGGGCGTAAAGCTCATGACAAGCGGGATGCGATTAAGAAGCGCGACGTCGCTGCGGAGTTGAAGAAATCCATGCAGCGGAATCGGAAGTAGCTCCCGGATCGACCCAACCCAATCGTTGCTTTTTTGAATCCAAAAGATTTTTCCAGGTCGAATAATTTTCGTGATCTTTGGGATCGATGACTAATTTTTCAAGCATTTTGATTTCTGATTCGGTTTGTGCTCGGATCGAGCGATAGAGATAAGAATAAGTATTTGCCAGCGAGCGAAAATCATCGGTGGCGCGAATACGAAAATCGTCGGCAGACCAATCCCCCAAGGTGACTTTTTTCATATGACGTTCCAAAGACCAAACAGGGCCGACCAAGGCGGTCGTAATGCGAAGACCAATCCAGGCGCTAAAAAAAATCGTTGAAATTTCAGCAAAAGAAAAGAGGAAAATGATCCAGGTTTTTTCGCGCTCGAGATGTTCCAGCAACTGGGGTTGGGTATCGTAAGCCAAGCGTTGGAAAATTTCGTAGTTCTGATTGATGAAGTACCAGGTTGGGAGCATGAAAATCGCGACCGATCCAGCCACCGCAGCTAAGAGATACAAAGTGTATTTAAATTGAAACGCCTTGTAGAGAAGGTGAATGTTTTTTTGCTTCCGGCTGACGAACTCCCGAGAGGGCATCGGTTCGAAAGGCGGGTGAGCGGTCGACGTTTTTTCGAAAAATCTTTGTCCGTAAATCATCACTGTTCTTATCGTTGTTTCATTCTGAAACTTGAGTGAAACTGGACCTCACTTCACGAGAAAAAATCCGACTATATAGATATGAAAACGCATCTTCGTTACGCATCGACTTTGATCCAGCTTGCTTGTCTTCTTTTTTTGGGGAGCAGCTGCGCGTCGTCAAAGACTCCGGCCAATCGCTATGAAGCCAATGCGGACTCGCGTCCGCGTGTGGATGCCAAGTATTCGCTGACAGCGGATCGAGCGGCCTTGGATGAGATCCGTGCCCAAGAGCCCGCCGAGAAGAAAAAAGACAACGATGAGTCCTCATTCATGCTGAATCTTTTTGGCGATGGCAGCAAAGAGCCTTCAGCGATTCGCGAAAAATTTAACTCCGTGGTGGATAAAAAACGCGAGCTGTTTGATCGTGATATCAGCAAAGAGCGTGAAGCGTTTGATAAGCAAGAGCGCAAAGCTCGCGAGGCCTTTTTGAAAGAGCAGGACCAAAATCGTGATGCGTTTAAAAACGAAAAGCACTCACGAGATGAATCCAACGATTTTTACAAAGAACAAAATGAAAAGCGCCAAGATTTCTTTGCGAACGAACGTGAAAAGCGCAATGACTATGAGTCCGATGTGCGCGAGCGCCGCAAGGATTTCGAAGATTACATTCGCGGGAAGAAAAATGATTTTGATCAGCGCTATCGTGAGTATTCACAGAAATACCAAGAGCAGCAGCGTCTCAAGCAACAAGAATCACAATAGCACGAAGCTACCATCCTTGGCGGGCTTCTGACGGCTCCTGCCGTCAGATCTGGGTTTTGTTTAGCCGCGGCCGATGAAAAGTTCTCGGTAGAGATCCATGACCACCGCGACGATGCGGTTTTTTACCATTTCGCTCAGGGCGACGAATTGGATTCCGTAGGCGATATTATTTTTTGAATGAACTTCTTCTTTTTTGTGGCGGATCGAGCCCGTCAATTGGATGGGGTTGCGGTCCGGTAAAAATAAATGACCGCGAAGTTCGTCGCCAATGTTGAGTTTCATCGTCTGAGTATTGATGACCAGTCGGCATCCTCCGCCCGAAAGATCGGTGACTGGAATCGACATTTTTTTGGTATTGCCGTTAATAGCCACCACTTCAAACAAAGTTTTGTAGCTCAGCGGAATTTTAATGCGATAGTCGTTGCGTCGTTGCAGATGAAAAAGAGCGTCAGTGGTTTTGAGTAAAATATTTTCGCCGACGACGCGGTAATGGCCCATAAAAAAATATTTTTCGCCGCCGATAAAAAAAGTGAGAACGAGATCGCCGTCACTCTGCAGAGGATGATTTGCGCTAGTGATTTTGCATGACAAAGTGTGATCACCGAAATCAAAGCCCATCAGAATTAAAACATCGGCTGAAGGCTCTGGCCTTTTGGCGTGGATTTCGCCTCTGGCTGCTGCTAAATCACGGAACAATCGGTTTTTTTCCGAGACATCACTGATCTTTGTGAAGATGTCCGCCGAGGGCATTTCTTGCATAAAGATATTTTGAACTGCGGTTAGTCAAAGTCAAGGGTGTAGGTCGCGGAAATGGAAGCTCCGATCAGGACCACATACCAAATCACTAAGATCCAAATTAGAAAAGCCGGGATAGCAGCAAGGCTTCCGTAAACTTTGCTGTAGATAAAGACTTTTGTCGTAAGCAGTTTGAAAGATTTCAAGAGAATCGACAGGCCGATGGTTGAAAAGATGGCTCCTCGCAAAGCCGCCGCCCAGCGCACTTTAGTATTGGGAACAAACTTATAAGTCATCGCCAAAGTGATAAAGAGAAGAGTCGTCGAGTAAACGGATGGTGGCACGACACTGGTGATACCAGACATTGCTTTCATCGAAGAAATAGCAAAAAGAATAGCCAGGAAAATCGGAACGACGATCAGAAAGATCCAAGAAACAAAAAGTCTTTGATACAACGGACGACGATCGGCAAGATGCCAAATTTTGTGAATGGCTTTTTCAACGTCGTTGACCAAAACCACAGACGCCATCACCAAAAAAATAGCTCCTAAAGAACCCATCCGACCAGCATGAATGCGTTGAAAGGATTTGTGAATCATCTGAATGCCTTCTTGGCCGATGGGATCTTGAAAGTATTGCAGAACAAAAGTTTCAAGTTGGGAATAAAACTGATTGGAGCTGTCGATAAATTGAATTGTCGCCAAAGCCACAGCTAAGAACGGAATCATTGATAAGACGGTGGTGAAAGACAGTGACGATGCCACCATCTGAAGTTCGCCACTCTGGATCAGTTTCCAAAATCTTTTCATCGGTTTAGTCTTTTCGTTAGCTTAAAGCTCTTTCTGTCGTTTTTTGTGTTTTCTTCCTTGTCCATGATGCCCGTCTCCGCCTTGATGAGCACCTGAATTTTTGCGCGGAGGATTTAAAAATTTTGCGTGAGGATTGGGGTGGGCTCGCAAAGCAGCTGGCCTTTCGACCTTAGGGCGATCAGGAATTGAGGACCACACTTGCGGTTGAGTTTTTAGCTGAGGGTTGGCAACCATCGCGGTTTGCACTTGTTGCTGAGGTTGTTGCATCTGAGTTGTGTAAACGCGAGCTTCCGGCGATCCCGGCTGATAAGCGGTCGGTCGAGATAAAATCACAGCTTCATTTTGATAGGCGATATATTGTCGAACCACGTAGAAGTGAGTTGATTCACTCCAGCCAACAGTGCGAACGGGCGCTGGTGAAATTTCCGTGAGGGGTTCCACTTCAGCGACTTCATCTGCGGGTGGAGTTTCTCCGGTTTCGTTGAAGTCTTGATAGCGCTTCATCTGGATGGTGAAAGAAGCATTGGCTAATTTTTTAATTTGCGAAGGGTCTGTGGTTTTTGAAGCCTCATCGCACTCTTGAAATTCGAGAGCCACTTTGACCCAGGCGTTTGAATCATGCGCGCCTTTTTCAACATAGCGATCTTCAACGCGAGTTCCTTTCGGAATAAAAGAACATTCGTTAGCAATATCTTCGAGAGCCATTCCTTCGGCCTTGAATTGAGCACTTTCTTGATTGGGTCCTCCACCGGTGCCGACGTAAACGATATATCCGTTATCCACAATTCGCGCGGGCTCTCGAGTCCAGTCGGGTCCATTGGTGGTGGGAGCTGAGGAGCAAGCACTGAGAAGACAAATCCACAAAGAGCTAACAATTGTTAATTTGAACTTTTGCATGACGATTCTCCTCTTGATCTTTGCCGTGACATACTTGGACTCAGAAGCCAGTGCAAATAAAATAAATTCCGACGAGCATAAAAACAGCGGTGCTGATCTTTTTAAGCACATGGGCGTGCACCACGTGTTTCACTTTAGCACCTACAAAAGTAGCTATTGCTGTGACTGTCCATAAAGCTAAAACGGCAGCGATGAAAACGGTCCATAAAGAGTCTTTGTATTTCGCGGCCAGTGAAGCCGTTGCCAACTGAGTCAGATCGCCCCACTCGGCAATGAAAATCACCAAAAAAGATTTCCAAGTGGCTTTTAAGAATTGAAATTTTTCAGAGATGATCGGCGTATTTTTTTCAGCTTCAGCCTCTTCTTTGTCATGGAAGAACCAAGTGTGAAGGGCAAAAGCGATAAATAAAATGCCAGCGCCGAGATGGACCCAAGCGGCAGGCAGCAAACCGAAAAGACTTCCAAAAATCAAAGCCACAATCGTCTGCACAAGAAACGCCACTGCGACGCCAATAAAAATGGCCATGGGCTTTCCACGAGTCGCCATCAGCAACGTGGCAAAAGCAGTTTTGTCAGGAAGCTCGGCTAAAAAAATCACACAGAAGATGGAAAAAAATAACATTTAGGAATTTCCTTTCAGTTCCATCAGCGCTTTTTCTTTTTGATCAAGTTCTTCCATGAAGTTTAATAAATCTTCTTCTGTCTTTTCAATTTCTTTTGAGCAAAGACCCAGCTCTTTTGCCATTTCCTTGGCAGAAGGACCTTGCGTGGTGATGAGACTTTGAGTCAGATCATCACGTTTTTGTCCCAAGGACAGCAAAAGCTCTTCAGCTTTGCGGATTTTTTTCTCGAAATCCTTGATCTCATTTTGCAAAAGCTTTCGCTGTTCTTTGAAATTAAATTTCGATGACCCCGCCGAGGTGCCCTCACTGATGATTGATGCGCTTGCAACACCCTTGGTCTGAAGATTTCTCTCTTTAAGAATACCTTTTTCGAGACTCCAAACATAATCATCGTAAGTGCCGGGATAAACTTCAGCATGACCATCGCGAATTTCTAAAATTTTGTTTGAGACCCGGCGAATGAAACTTCGATCATGGCTGACCACGATCAATGTTCCTGCAAAGTGCGCCAAGGCATTGGTCAAGGCTTCGACCGTGTCAAAATCCAAATGATTCGTGGGCTCATCCATAATCAGCAGCGGACTTTTTTTAAGAAGCATTTGTCCTAAAGCCACGCGAGCCTTTTCACCACCAGAGAGAACTTTAACTTTCTTATCAACATCGCCACCGGAAAAAAGCAAAGAGCCCGCGAGATTTAAAATTTCTTGTGCTTTGATGTCTCGGTGAGCGGCCTTTTGCAAACAATCCAGGACACTGTCGTTCATGTCGAGCTCTTCGGCCACGTGCTGAGCAAAGTATGAAAGTGTCACTTGATAACCAAGTTTGCCTTCGCCCACCAGCGGAGCCAGGCGGCCCGCTAAAGTTTTAAGGAGCGTTGATTTTCCAGCACCATTAAATCCAACAACACCCAAACGAGAGCCTCGCTCAAGACGAAGATTGATTTGAGTGAGAACAGTTTTGTTGGGATAGCCGAAGCTGGCATTTTCATAACTGAGAATTTCTTTTCCGGTATGCACAGGTTCTGGAATTTGAATGCGCGCTCGCACTGCCAAGGGTTTGACTTCGATGACTTCCATTTTTTCAAGCTGCTTGATGCGACTTTGTGCTTGCCGCGCTTTGGTGGCCTTGGCTCCGAAGCGATCGACGAAATCTTGTACCTGTTTTCGTTTGGCATCATTGTTGGCGGCTTGAGCTTCGAGAATTCCTCGCAGCTGAGCTTTTTGTTCAAAGTAATCGTCGATATGCCCGGGGAATTTAGTCACGTTGCCGCTTTCCACTTCCAAAGTTGATTCGGTGGTGCGACGAAGAAATTCACGATCATGGGAGATGAGAAGAAAAGCCCCACGATATCCTTGCAAGAAATTTTCTAAAGCAAGAATACTTTCCAAATCCAAAAAATTGGTGGGTTCATCCAGCAGCATCAGATGAGGCTCGACGCCAATCAGATAAAGTAATTTCATCCTCATGCGGTAACCACCACTCAGCGCGCGTAGCGGCGATTGAAAATGCTCTTCAAAAAGGCCGAGAGTTTTTCCGATTTGTTTCAAATCCCAAATCGGCTTAGTGCAATTTTGCTCAAGATATTCTTCAGAAGAAAGATCAAGACTCCATTCAGATTCTTGTTCAAGGTAACCAATGCGCAATCCTTGAGTTTTGGTCACTTGTCCTGAATCAAGACTTTCTTGGCCGACAAGAACTTTGAACAAAGTTGTTTTGCCGGCACCGTTCGGGCCGATGACGCCCACGTGTTCACCTTCGTTGATAGCAAGCATGATTTCTTCGAAGAGAATCTTGGGGCCATATTGTTTGGAACCTTTATAAATCTGAAGCAATGAACACCTCGTGTTCAATCATGTGATAGACCACGGCACGATATCAAGATTTCTTCTTTGTCGGGGAAAGGACTATCGAGGTCTAGGTGCCTATTATATAACCAATCACAAATGAACACCATCTCACCAAAGATCAAAATTCTAGTGGTCGAAGACAACGAAGATTTTCGTAGACTGCTCACTCTCGTTTTGGAGGCTAAAGGCTATTCGGTGCAGGTCGCTGATAATGCTGAAAAAGCAAAAGAGATGATTTCGCATCAATCGCCTGATTTTGATTTGGTGATTTCGGATATCAAAATGCCCGGCGGGGATGGCCTTTCACTATTGAAATTTACAAGAGACGCCAATGAAAACAGCAAATTTATTTTGATGTCGGGAATGAAGATCGATTTCAAAGAGCCGCAGGATCTTCAGCCGGATGATTTTTTAATGAAGCCATTTCGGAGTGCTGATTTGTTAAAAATGGTGGATCGCGTTTGTCATAAAGAATTGTATAGAGAATTGGAAGGAACAGCGTCATGACAAACTCAACAACAAAAAATACGCGTGTCGAATTTTCTTATGGCTTTATCATTATTGCCGTGGCCTTCACTGTGCCGATTGCTTTTCTTTTTTACTTTATCATTTCAACAAAGAACGTCGGAATTCGTTTGGTTGAGCAAAGGCTTCAAGGGACCTATTTTTTTGATCAAAAAATAAAAGACGTGCAAAATCATTTTTTTACAATGAATGATTTTTCAGGCGAAAGAGGACAAATTCAAGACATTGCACAAAAATCAGGTCTCGCCGCCGATCCGGTGTTGGATTCCTACTATATGTCAGTCGTGACGACTGGTTTGATGCCAAATATTTTGTACGATCTGATTCTTTTGCGCAAAGCTGATGGCAATAGAGACAAGCAAGAGCAATCGCTTGGCATCATTGTCGATCAGAAAAATAAAATGAATCAGGTCCTGGCTTTAGCTCGCCAGGAGGATAAAAATTTTTACGGGGATGTCGGTTATTTTCAAAACAATGTTGTTCATGAGGAAACACTGCTGACCTCAGTCGTTCATCGAATTCTCGCGGTTCGAGGAGAAATTCAACCAGCAGACGCGAATGATCTCTTTCGGTTTTGGGCTTTTGCCAATGAAAGTCTCAGAAGAATGTTTTTGCAACAGATCGCGGCTTTGCGGTTTCAGCTTTGGTCGATCATTGGCGCAACGGTGGCGGCGTGGCTCAGTTGTGTGATATTCACTTTCGTTTTTTCACGCGGACTTCTGCGTCGGCATAAAAAAATGGAAGAGGAAAATCGTCAGCAAAGTTTATCCCTGATGGCCAGCGCAAAAATGTCAGCGCTCGGTGAGATGGCCGGAAATATTGCCCATGAAATCAATTCGCCTTTGGCGGCGATTCGCCTCAACGCGGAAATTCTGCAGCAGATGATTCAGCAAGAACCGTTTTTAAAAGAGCGCGCTGCCATGATGACTGCAAACCTCATCAAAATGGTCGACAAGATCAGTCAGATTATTTCGTCGATGCTGAATTTTGCCAGAAATACGGACTCGGATCCTTTAGTTCGCGTGAAAGTTTCGCGCCTTTTTGAAGATGCTTTATTGATTTGTCAGGAGAATTTAAAACAAAAATCCATCGCCTTGCAAACCGATATCGAGAATGGTTTGGAAATGAACTGCCGCCCCAGCGAAATTTCGCAAGTCATTTTAAATCTCATAAAGAACTCCATGGATGCGATCGAGGCCTTACCAGAAAAATGGATTCAATTGCGCGCTCAAAAAGTGCAAGGACGAATTCTCATCGAAGTCATCGACAGCGGCCACGGAATCTCAGGCGAGGCTCGCGAAAAAATATTCGAGCCCTTTTTCTCAACGAAACCCATGGGCCAAGGCACCGGCCTTGGACTCGGCATTTCCAAAAAACTCATCGAAGCCCATCACGGCAACCTCATCCTCGACGACAAATCCGAACACACCCGCTTCATCATCGACCTCGCCGCATAAGGTACGCCGTTCCTTTTGCGGGGCACGGCGCGTCTTAATTATGAAAATGACGGTGAGAGAGGTATTACTATTGTTCATCGGGGCCTAGATATATACAAACACCGCCGGCCTCAAGCTTTTTGGCATCGGTGTCTGCCAGGGCTGCTGCTTGATCGATAGTCCTGTCAGTTGGAGAGCAGGAGTCTTTTCCGGTTTCCGTTGGATCACAACAGAAGTACGTTTTCACCTCAATATTGTTCAATAAGATTCGAGCATCGCATCCGCCATTGCCACTTGCGACGTGAGTTGTGCAGACTCCAACATGTTCGACATCAGCGTTTGCATTTTTAGCAATAACGATGAGTAATGCTGTGATTAATAAACTAAAGCGGAAATAAGATTTCACAAAGACCTCCAATGAATGTCATTTATCGCAAATAAGCCAAGCTGAGTGCAAAATTGTAGAAAGCAATTTAAATGCCAGTTCAAATGACACCAGTGATGAGATTACAAAATTTGCTGTGATAACTTGATATCTTTCTTGTCATCGTTTGGCGTTAAAGTGGCTCTTTTCTGGCGCGCGGTTCCTTCGGTTCATAATTCCAGAAAACTAAATTTGAGCAGCATGAAACATGGGGAGTTTAATGAGATCTCCTTTGAAGCCTTCGAATTTCAGATCTTCTTGAAAAGTATCAACTGAAATATCCTGGCTCATGGGCGGATAAAAATCATCATAGTGATGAGGGATAACTACTTTGGGTTGAATAACCATCGTCTGTCTGGCTGCGATTTTTTGAATTTGGCTGTGTCCTTGAAGGGGAGCGAGAAGAAAATCGATTTCTAGCTTCCGGTACTCTCGCAGTTCAGCATCTGTGCATCCAGCCGAACTGAGAAACAAAAACTTTTTTCCGCTCGCTTCAAAGAGATAAGATTGAACGAGCCCTTTCGGATAACTGATACCCAGTTTTGCGATATGCAGACATCCCGCGACGCCACACCGCTTCGCCGTCGACAAAACAAGCGGAAGATCAAACTGAACATGTGAGCTTCGAAAAGCCCGGACCTTCATCGGTTTAAAAAGTATTTCTTGATTCGTGGCGATTGAAAGTTGAGCAGTAGAAAGTCCACGCAATTTAAGAATTTGCCCAGTCAATCCAGGAGCGAACACTTGCAAATCGCTCTTCGCCGCAATCTGTGGAATATCGAAAGCATGATCAAAATGCCCGTGCCCGACAAAAATCACTCTGGTATTTTGAAAAGAATTTGCAGTCAATGGAGAAGGCTTCCCCGCGCCTCTTGATAGAAATGGATCGAAAGCAATTTCCGCGTCCTTCGTCTTAGCAATAAATCCAGCAGTCCCAAGCCAAGTTAATTCCATGAATGAACAATATCAAATGACGCTAAGGTGGTCACTGAAGGAGGCTCAGGATCATCTTCAAAGTTTTCAGAGGGGAATTGGCCTTCTATCTTGTCGTCGTTTGGCGTTAAAGTGCCTCTTTTCTGGCGTTTTTGCTATGAGTTGTTTTATGCTCCGACATTCAGAAAAGTTGGAGTTTTTATGCAAACGAAATTGCCGGTTGAAAACGTGGTTTGTCATAACCTGATCAATGGCGCATGGGTGGCGGGTGAGCAGGGGACGCAGGACGTTGTATCGCCGTACAATGGCAAAAAAATTGGCGAGTTCTCGATTCCTTCACAAGCGCAAATCAATTTGGCTATTGAGAAGGCAGAGCTTGCGCAAAAAAAATGGGCGGCCTTGCCGATCAAAGAACGCAGCAAAGTGCTGTTTAATTTTCGTAATATTTTGTTGCGTGATCAGGATGAAATTTCTCACCTGAAAAGTTCTGAGTGTGGAAAAACTTTTGATGAGGCCAAAGCCGGTCTCATGAAAGGCATTGAAGTTCTTGAGTACGCACTTTCGATTCAAAATTTAGATCTCGGCGGAAAAATGGAAGTCTCTCGCGGTGTGAGCTGCGAATTTCGTCGTGAAGCTTTGGGCGTGGTTGCGAACATCACTCCGTTTAATTTCCCAGCTATGGTGCCGATGTGGACAATTCCGATCGCCGTGGCTTTGGGAAATGCGTATGTGTGGAAACCGTCTGAAAAAACTCCGCTGACGGCTTTAAGAATTGCCAAAGCTTTTCAAGAAGCCGGAATTCCTGACGGCATCTTCACTGTGCTTCATGGCGGTGGCCCGACGGTAGAAGCGATCATTGATCATCCGAAAGTGAAAGCCATTGGTTTTGTGGGCTCGACAAAAATTGCCAAACTTGTTTATCAACGAGGAACTGGGCTTGGTAAACGAGTGCTGGCCTTGGGTGGAGCAAAAAATCATATCGTGCTTTTGCCCGATGCCAATTCTGATTTGTGCGGCGTTGGAATTTCTGATTCTTTCACCGGCTGTGCTGGTCAGCGCTGTATGGCAGCTTCGGTGCTGTTGGCGGTGGGTGATGTCAGTGCTCACATTCAAAAAATTATCGCGCGCGCGTCTTCGCTGGAGCTTGGAAAAACCATGGGTGCCATCATCACGTCGGCACAAGTGGAATTCCTGCGCGGAGCGATTGATCGTGCGGAAAAAGCCGGAGCAAAAATTTTGCTCGATGGCCGCAAAGCCAAACCGCCCATCGGAATGGAAAAAGGCAATTGGATAGGGCCTACAATTATTGATCATGTGACTCCGGGATCGGAAGCCAGCACTCATGAACTTTTTGGTCCGATCCTCAGCATCGTGCATTGCAAAGATATTTCGCAAGCCATGCAAATTGAAAACAGTGTCGAGTACGGAAATGCGTGCAGCGTTTTTACTTCCAATGGAGCACTGGCTGATCGCGTGGCAAGAGAAGCCTCCACGGGAATGGTCGGAGTGAACGTCGGCGTGCCGGTTCCGCGCGAGCCATTTTCATTCGGTGGCATCAACGCTTCGAAATTTGGTCATGGAGATATTACCGGGCCTTACAGCTTGGATTTTTGGTCGAATATTAAAAAAGTCACTGTGAAGTGGGAAACTCAATCAGACAATAACTGGATGTCTTAAGAGAAGAAAAGGTGAGCTTATGTCTCAAGAAAAATTAAAAACGGATAAAAGGTCGAATCATATTATTTTGGCCTCGCACTCAAATCTGAAACACAAAGAGACGTTGCCGATCCAGTGGGGAGCCAAAAATCCTCTCGAGCGCGGACCTGTCGTTGCTTCCGTCGCGAACGCCAAGGCACGAAATGCGATTGGTACTCACAGCGGCAGTTACACGGTTTATCGCGCGCTTTCGATTGCCAGTGGCAAATTTCCAACCACTCACAAACCGGATTTGCACAACACGCAAAGCCCAGTCAAGCTGGGGCCCTACAAGCAGTGGTTTGATCCAAAGAAAATGGTGTCGATTGATCCTTGGGGCCTTGATCCGCAAATTCATTTCAAACCTTTGTTCGATCAAGGCTATGACATTCGCCCGACGATTGCCGTGACCCAGGCGCATTTGCAAATTCCTGAAGTCATGGAAGCAATTGATAAAGGTCGTTTGAAAATCGACGGCAAAATCGTTCGTGAAAATAAAGATATCAAAGTCACAAAAGTCGCTTTAGATCCCGTGTGGTATTTGCCAGGCATCGCTCAGCGCTTGAATATTGATGAGGGCGAACTTCGTCGAATTCTTTTTCAAGAAACCGGCGGCATGTATCCAGAGTTGATCACGCGTCCTGATTTGAAAGTGGTTTTGCCACCCATCGGCAGCACCACCGCTTATATTTTTGGAAACCCCGAAGATCTTGCCAATCCAAAAGTGGAGCTCACTTGTCGAGTGCATGATGAATGCAATGGCTCGGATGTTTTTGGCTCTGACATTTGCACTTGCCGTCCGTATTTGATGTACGGAATTGAAGATGCCGCCCGAACCGCTCAACGTGGTGGAGTCGGAATCATCGTGTACTACCGCAAAGAAGGCCGCGCTTTGGGCGAAGTGACAAAATTTTTGGTGTACAACGCCAGAAAACGTCAAGAGGGTGGTGACACCGCAGCGACTTACTTCCATCGCACTCAGTGTGTGGCGGGAGTCGAAGACGCGCGCTTTCAAGAATTGATGCCAGACATTTTGCAATTTTTTGGCATTCAGAAGATTCATAATCTACACTCGATGAGCAATATGAAATACGACGCCATTGTTGCCAGCGGCATTGAAGTCGTGAATCGTATTTCAATTCCGGCGGGTCTGATTCCAGAAGACGCCCAAGTTGAAATCGAAGCTAAAAAAGCAGCCGGATATTTTACTCCTGAAGCTGTGATGTCGAAAGATGAATTGAAAAAAGTGAAGGGAAGAAACATTGAATAAAGAATTGGCTCTATCGACGGAGCAAGTCGACTATTTATTGTCACCAAAAGCGATTCGCGCCCAAGCGCAGAAAATTTTTGATCTGTCTTTGAATGGCAAAACCGCCTTTGAATTTCATCCTGAAAAAATGCAATCGACGGTGGATTATGTTCTCAGCGTGATCAGAAAAAATTATCCAGACCTCAACATCCCTTTTCATTCGCGCTGGGGGCATTTTCGAGTGGGTGGCATTGACCGAGTGAAAACTTTGGATCAGATGATCGCCAAAGAAGATGCCATGGAAAAAGCGCGTATCAAATTAGATTTGGTGATCACCTCAGTTTTGCTGGATGCGGGTGCTGGTGCTGATTGGAGATATCAAGAGCTTGAAAGCGGCAAAGAATTTTCAAGATCTGAAGGTCTTGGTGTTGCCAGCTTTGATATGTTTGTCAGTGGCAATATGAGTTCTGATCGGCAAGCCCTTCGTGCGGACAAAGAAGGCCTGAAGGATCTCAATGTCGAAGATCTCGAGCAAGCTTTTCAAGTGGACGAAAAAAATACCTTGGTCGGTGCGCAAGGCCGGGTTCTGCTGCTGAATAATTTAGGACGAGCACTTGAAAATAAAACTATTTTCAAAGACGGGCGCCCTGGAAATATCATTGATTATCTTGTCGGGAAATTTGGCAAAACCATTCCCGCGACTGGAATTCTTAGAGCCGTGCTGGATGGTCTTGGACCTATTTGGCCAGGCCGATTGTCGGCGCAAAAAATAAACTTAGGCGATGTTTGGCAGCATTCCACGTTAGGAAAAGCCGGAAGCTTTGAAGCGCTGGTGCCTTTTCATAAATTATCTCAGTGGATGACTTACTCGTTGATCGAACCGATCCTTGAAGCGGGTTTGAAAGTGACTGGAGTGGAAGATCTCACAGGTCTTGCCGAATATCGCAATGGTGGCTTGATGGTCGATTCAGGTCTCATCAGTCTTCGCGATCCCACAGCGATCAGAACGGCGTGGGCTCCAGGTTCCGATTTGATTATCGAATGGCGAGCTTTGACGATTCATCTATTGGATCAATTTGGTCAGCAAGTGCAAAAAGCTTTTGGGAAATCACCGCAAGAATTTCCACTGGCGAAAGTTTTAGAAGGCGGCACTTGGTGGGCCGGAAGATTTTTGGCTTTGGAAAAACGACCCAGCGGCGATCCACCGATTCAAATTAAAAGCGATGGCACAGTTTTTTAGGACAATTTTTAGGAGTTATATATGGAAGGTAAAGTCACAGTTCTCGATCATCCTTTGTTAAAACATAAATTAGGATATTTGCGAGACAAGCGAACCAACTCAGTCGAATTTCGCGAGCTCGTGAAAGAGATCAGCGTGCTACTGGCTTATGAAGCTATGCGCGACTGGAAAGAGATGACGGAGATTGATATTGAAACTCCGATTGCCAAAGCCAGAATTCAAAGAATTCTTAAAGCGCCCGTGGTGGTCTCAGTTATGAGAGCCGGCAACGGCATGTTGGACTCAGTTCTTTCGGTGATGCCTTTTGCCTCGGCGGGCTTCATCGGAATCTACCGCGATAAATTTGTGCACAACACGGTTGAGTATTATTTCAAAATGCCCGAGGACATCAAAGGTCGCATGGCGATTTTGTGTGATCCGCTGGTTTCAACGGCAGACACCATGATTGCGGCGATTGATCGTCTGAAAAGTTATGAAGTGAAAGAGATTAAAATCTTGAGCATTTTGCTCAGTGATTTTGCCAAAAAAAGAATTCATCATTTTCATCCCGACGTGGATATTTTCACTCTGAATATTGAAAATGAGATCAATGAATTGGGCTACCTGGTTCCTGGCCTGGGAGATGCGGGTGACCGTCTCTACCAAACGAAATAGCGAAATTCAGTTGTCTTCTCGTCCGCATTTGATCGGAGTCGCTGGTGGCAGCGGCTCTGGGAAAACTTATTTCGCGAGACATTTGCAGAAATTTTTGGGACCAAAAAATTGCGAGATCGTCTATCAAGATAATTTCTATATCGATCAATCCAAAAAGTTTGATTTCGATGGCGGCTCGGTGAATTTTGATCATCCTAGCAGTATTGATTTTCAACTGTTAGCGCGGCATATGAAAGAGCTAAGATCAGGCAAATCCACGCAAATTCCGATTTACGATTTTGTGACTCACAAAAGAAAAGCAGAGACTTTGCAGGTTCGCCCCACGCCGATCATCATCATTGATGGAATTCTTATTTTTCATGCGGAAGAAGTGAGAACTCAATTTGATGATCTGGTTTTTTTCGACACTCCAGAAGATCTGCGTTTTCAGAGACGTCTCGACCGTGATGTGAAAGAACGTGGACGTGAACCTGTCGGCGTGAAGAATCAATTCATGAAGCAAGTCAAACCCATGCACGATCAGTTCGTGGCTCCGTCCATGAAGTATGCAACGACAGTGGTCAGTGAGGTTGAACAGTTTGAAGAAATTCTTCAAAATTATTGTCTTCGACTGCGAACTATTTTTCAGTCCAACTGACTTCGTGAAACGAGCGGCTGGTGTCGTCGTAATTCCAAAGTTGACCCAGCTCGAGATCAAAATAAATTCCGAACAGTTGCATATGACGAGTTTGCATCGCCTCAGTTATGAAGGGAAATGTTTTAAGATTATCAAGAGACGTGATGATGGATTCTCTTTCACACTCTCGGCAAAGGGTATCGGTGTCACCATGTGGAAGTCTTGTTAAAACTTTTTGTTTCGCATCGTCTGCGATCTTCATCCACTGCTGCACGAAGCCTTCATGGCGAACATTTTCAGGCTTAAATAAGGCGAGAATACCTCCGCACTGTCGATGTCCTAGCACCACAATGTTTTCCACCTTCAAGTTGACCACGGCAAACTCGATGGCGGAACTGACTCCGTGAAATCCGATGGAAGATTCGCAAGGCGGGACGAGATTGGCAATATTGCGAATCACGAAAATTTCACCAGGCGATGTTGAAAAAAGAATGGCGGGATCGACTCGCGAGTCACTGCAGGCAATCATCAATGTCTTAGGATTTTGACCGACCGTGGAGAGGCGATCATAAAAAGAATGTTCTTCTTTAAAAAAGCGTTCTCGAAAGCGACGAAAGCCAGCCATCATTCGCAAAATTTCTGTTCTCATGTAAATTCGAATACAGGATAAATCCAAGGTTGAAAAGTCTATTTATGCCATAAGCATTGCATCGAGCGTAGGGCTTTAGACGGCGAGACTTTTCTCAAGCTCTGTCGTCGTCGTGCGAGTGAGGCGATAAGCTGTCGCAATCAGTTGAGCGTGATCGATAGGTTTGCTGATGTGAAAATCACATCCCGCATCGAGGCAGCGCTGAATCTCTTCAGGAATTGCGTGCGCGGTGAGGGCTACAATGGGTTTCGCAAAGCCTTTTTTCCGCAATTCGCGTGTGGCCTCATAGCCATTCATTAAAGGCATCTGGAGGTCCATAAAAACGATGTCGTAACTTCCGGCCAGTGACATTTTCACACCCTCTTTGCCGTTGCTGGCGACATCGACAATGCTGGCGCCCGCTTTTTTTAAAAACTGTGTGACCAAAAACTGATTGTCGGCTGAGTCTTCGACCAATAAAATTTTTATGCCCGAAAGATCGAAAGGTGATTTTCTATTTTCTGTTTCAATATCCAAAGCTAATTTTGCCTTCAAATCAGTCATTAAAGTTGCGGGATCGATAGGTCCCGTGTTGACCACAGCTTCAAAAGTGCTGCCGATGCCAGGATGTGATTCTAAAAGTCGAACTGTTCCACCCAGCGCTGATGCCAAATTTTTTGACAATGCTAAGCCAAGCCCGGTGCCTCCGTACTTTCTGGTCAGTGATGAATCCACTTGTGTGAAAGGTTCAAATAATTTTTTCATTTGAGTTTCTTCAATTCCAATTCCGGTATCTCGCACACGAAATGAAAGTTGTGATAAGTTTTCAGGCGAGTGCACAAGGCTTAGGGTCACTTCGACAAGACCAGACCAAGTGAATTTGATGGCATTGCCAATGAGATTGATCAAAATTTGTTTCAGGCGAACCGGATCGGATTGAATTTGCGAGGGAATATTTCCAACCACAGAAAAGAGAAGTCGAATTTTTTTATCTTTGATCTGAAACGAAAAAACTTCAGTAAGCTCTTGAATCAACTCGAGGATATTGACGGGAGATTCTTTGACATAGAAATGGCCAAATTCGATTTTTGAAAGATCAAGAATGTCGTTCACGATTCTGAGCAGATGATCGCCCTGACTTTTGACCTTTGCGGCCAAGTCGACGCGTTCAGAAGGGTTCATACTGAAACTGGCCAATAGATCTGAAAAACCTAAGACTGCTGTCAGCGGAGTGCGAATTTCGTGGCTCATATTGGCCAAGAATTGAGTCTTCGCAATGCTTGCGGCCAAGGCTTCTTTTTCAGCATGCACGCGAGCGGTAATATCGCGAAAGCTCCACACTCGGCCGATGGGTTGGTTGTCGATTTTTTGAGGCTTGGAGTATCTTTCAAAAACACGTTCATCCTTAAACTCAAGAACATCAAAACTTTCAGACGTCGGATGGGAATACAGTTCTTGAACCTTAGTGATAAATTGATTCGGATGTTTGAGCTGACTGAGAACAAAATCCAAAGCTTGGCTATCGTCACGAGAGTGCAAAATATTTTCAGGTAGGTTCCAGAGCTCAGTAAATTTCTGATTGTAAGTAACAATTCGGCCGCTCATATCTACCACCAAAATCCCATCGGCGGTGGATTCGATGGTCGCCCTTAAAAGTGACAAGGCTTCTTCGAGATTCGTCTGCGCCAGCTTTTGATCCGTGACATCTTGACAGACGCCCATCATGCGAATGATTTCACCGGACTCATCGGTCACTGGCTGTCCCCAAGTATGAAGATAGCGAATCGAGCCATCGGGACGAAAGATCCTTTCGTCATGCGAGAAGCACTCATTGTTTTCAAACGCTCTGGTCATGGCAAGGATGACTTTTTCTCGATCTTCCGGAATGATTTTTTTTAAATAATTCTCGTAGGAAGCCATATAGTTTTTTGGTGTGACATCATAAATGCGGTAAAGTTCATCCGACCAAGTGAGTTGATTTTTGCTTAGATCCCATTCCCAAGTCCCGAGATGGGCAATATCTTGTGCATCGACGAGCATTTCTTGACTGCGCCTCAATAATTCTTCGACTCTTTTTCTCTCGGTGATGTCAAAGGCTGAAAGCAAGGCAAAAATAATTTTGTGATTGGCATCTTTGACTAAGTTCAGATGACAGCGCTGCCAATTTTTGGTGAGTTTATTGTGCAGCTCAAAAGAGGCGGGCTCGTCATTGACGATTGCTTTTTTACACTCTCTGAGCAGAGTCTCTTTCGTGGCGTGCAAAGTGGGCTGATTTTTAAAATGCAGAAAATAATTGCCTTCATCGATTGATGAAAACTGAGAGTTTTCAAAAAGCAAAGCCCCATTGGGTTTGATCGCCGCCAACACGAAAGGTATATTTTTTAAAAGCTGTTTGTAATTTGCGACAAAATTTTTAGGCATCCGGCGACGGTAATCCAAGAAATTCTTACGAGACAACCATTACTAGGGTGTTGCAGAAATCCAGAAATGCTTGGGAGTTTTCGGATATAAGTTGAGAAAAGTTGGTGCCCGAGACAGGACTTGAACCTGCACAACCTTGCGATTACTAGTACCTGAAACTAGCGCGTCTACCAGTTCCGCCACCCGGGCCCCATGAAACTTAAAGGCAATTCATCAAGATTGGCTGCGTTTGTCAAGAGGGCATGAGCCCTGAAACCAAGTCAGTTCATGTTTATTGCAGCACAGATGCAAGATTTGGCTGTCAGGAAGCTCGCAGAACTTTTGCAGAGTTTCAAAGTCGGTTTTCCCCTGAAACTTGATGGTGCAAAGCATGTTCTTCACCAGGCCACTGGCGCGCCAGATTTGGACCAGCTCCAAGAGTTTGTCAGGATAACAAATGATATCTGAGAACAGCCAATCGATAGCACCGATTTCTTGTGGTTTTAATTGAAAGGCATCTTTTTTTAGAGATTGAATCCGAGGATTTTTCTGAAGGAGTGGCGCCAGCGGAGCTTTGTCGACGCTGACGACGTGAGCTCCGAGTTCAGCGAGAACCCAAGTCCATCCGCCGGGAGAACTTCCCAAGTCCAAACACTTGTCGCCTTTTTGCGGGCGGTGCCCCGTGCGAGTGAAGAACTCCCAAAGTTTTTGATAAGCCCTTGATGGGGCGATTTTATTTTCACTCATAGTGATTACGCCATTGGGAAATGACGAAGTCGTTGTGGGGCTGAGCCACAAGGTTTCAGCATCTTGCAAAGTCCATCCGCCCAGCTGGCGATCCGGCAGAGGGGCCAAAAATTTTTGTTCGATGGATTTGATCTTCGGAAGTTGTTCTTGAATCAAAGTCACTCGGCGATGCAGGGTTGCTGAGTAAGGCGCCCACCATTTGCCATGAGCTTTTAAAATTTTAACGGCGTCGCCAATGGATTTGATCTGAAACTTTTGCGGCGAGAGCCATTCGTTCTGACTCCAGCATAATTTTTTGAAAGGCCCTTCAACAAGAAAAAGATTTTCGAATTGATGAAGAATTTTGAGATCTTTATGCAAGAGGATCTCGGTTTTGAGATCCTCGGCAAAATCGGCGGGCGCGAGATAGCCCGTGAACGTCACGCCCATCGGGAATCCTTTAGAATTTTGCAACCAGTGACGTTGTGAATGTTGTATCCGTGTAAACTTCGCCGGACTTGATCAGTTTGTTGTGATACTGAACAAGATAAGCCATTTTCAGAGACAAAATTTGTGTCAAAAGCAAGCTGAGTGAGGGCTCGGTGTTGATGAAGTAAGCTTTGCTGTCAGTGAAGTTGGGAAGATACTCAACCCAGTAACGAGCTGAAAAAGTTTTATCAAAAGTCACATTGTACTCAGAGTAAGCGCGACCCATGTTTGCGTACTGCATATCGACTGTCGTGTTCATTTTGCTGTAGCGATAGCCAAGCTCTGCCGTCCAGTTTTGATTTTCAGTTTTTAAGATTTGGTATTTGATACCAATGTCAGCATTATCGCGCTGAACATATCCTGCATAAGGATCAGAGTCCGCTCCGTAACCGACGTATCCGCTGAAACCATCGCGAATGATGTGTTCGTAGCGGCTGGTGAGATCCCAATTTTTTGCGGTTTCAACTCCGGCGGCTTCAGTGCGGAGATAGTGGCCACCCAGGCTGACCATGCTTTGACCGAAAGTGTAAGTATTTTTTTGTTTGCCAGCGATGTTGTTCGAGCTTGAGTTTCCACTCACGCTGACCAAAGCCAGTTCTGATTCATCAGTGAGTTTTGAATCTTGCGCGAAGCTTGTTGAGCTGAGCCCAACCACAATCAGAGTTAAAAGAGTTGCTAAAAACAAAGATGAACTTTTCATGAAGAATCTCCTTGCGCATCTCTGCGCGACTAGTGAACACAAGCTTTTGCCCTTTTCTCGAAGTCTTGTCGAACCATGACGCGCATCAAATGAAAAACAATCTTGCTCTTCAGATCATTTTTTGGTGAATCTAAACCTTCGTAAAATAAAACAAAAAAGGGGATTCCTATGTCGATGATGAAAGAATTTAAAGAGTTTGCTGTCAAAGGCAGCGCCTTTGATCTGGCTGTTGGTTTGATCATTGGTTCTGAGTTCGGAAAAATCGTGAACTCACTCGTTCAAGACGTCATCATGCCGCCCATTGGTCTGTTGGTTGGTAACGTGGATTTCAGAAATCTATTTTTGACTCTCAAAGAAGGAGTAAAAGCTCCAGCACCTTATGCCTCTTTGGCAGAAGCGCAGGCAGCTGGTGCGGTGACAATCAATGTTGGTTTGTTTGTGACCACAGTGATCAGTTTTACCATCGTTGCATTTGTGGTTTTTCTTTTGGTGCGTGGCATGAATAAACTCAAAGGTCCTCAACCTCCGGTCGCCCCAGCAGCTTAAGGAGCTTGAACAGATGTCACATGTTTTTCGTTATCTGAAGTTCTTGTTGATTGTGATTGTTGTTTGTTTGATTGGATATTTTTTCGTGGCTTATTACAGCTTTATTTTCTCACGCAAAGTGGTGGGGAAAATTGAGAAGGTCGAAAAAGTTCAATTGAATGTGGCACTGATGACTTCATCAGGAGCTTCGGCGCAGAAACTGAACAACGAAATGTATTCGTTTGCGGTAGCGATTCGACAAGATGACGGTGAAATTGTGACATCTTCAGCGACAGATCGTCAGTGGGCCGTGGCTCAAACAGGCCAGTGCGCGGTGGCGATCTATTATCCGTTTCCGCCTTGGCAGCTTTATAAAACAAGCACTTATTATGGAGCGAAGCTGGAAAAACTTTATGATTGTGGGTCAACGGTCCCAACGCCTGCAGAGGCTCCGGCGGCGCAGCCAGCTCTGCCGGTTTTACCATCGACTGGGAATTAGAATCCCATCATATTGAACATCATATAAGCAAAGCCAATGCATAACAGGGCACCAATCATCATGGCGACCTTGATAATGCCAATATTTTTTTGTTCCTTCTCAAGTCGATTTGTCATAGGTCTCCCGTCATCTTACGTACTACATGGACCTTTCCATTATTGTAGGCGAAGACAGCCAGAATATTTGTGATTTTTGAAGACTTGAAAAGAAGTGAGACAAAAAATCGCACTTTGAGTCTCATTTCGATATTAAAAAATGGAAGTAAAGATCTCGAGTTGAGAAATTTCTCAGGCTGCCGATAAGACCTTCGTGCAGGTATCATCTTTTTTCAAATCTAAAAAGTGGTTGGTGTGGGGGCTTTTGGCGCTCCTTTTTCCGCTTTTTCAAAACATGTCACCTTGGGAAGATATTCGCGTTTGGGCTCCTGCCAAACCCAGTGGTTATCTCGAGGATCCCGATGCGGCTTATGTGCCGATGAATTTTCACGGCAGTAGTCTGAATGATGTGGGGCAGAGTCTCTTGGATCATAATTTCGGCGAGATGACTCGGCAGTGGGAAGGACAGATGAACCATTGGGGGCCGGATGTTTACACTCATGATGATCTGTTTGGGACTTCATCAACAGATCTCTCGAAAGATCAGAGCGGTGGGAAATTTCGTTGGGGCTTACCAAATCCTTCGCTGATGCGCTTTTCTTATTTGGGTGCCGACAACGGAGATGGCTATAAATTGACCTGTGATGTGGGGCCGGGAGTCGGCGGAGCGAAATTTGCGTTTTCAAAAAGACTTGATGCTCATGTGAACCTGGAAATGACTCACCAAACGTCGGATCGTCAAAGCCAGATTCACATGCAGTGGGACTGGTAGCTTATTTCTTATCAGTGGCGCTCGCTGCTGGGACTGCGGCTGAAGCATCTTTCTTATCTTTCATTTTACATTCATCGCCACAGCTCTCATGGCAGCATGATTTTTTTGCCGAGTCCATTTTGCACTCGTCGCCACCGCAGCAACTGTGATGTCCACCGTGAGCACATGCCGATAAAGAGAGCGCTCCGAATATTGCCAATGCCAAAGTCATTTTTTTCATTCTTGTTTCTCCTTAATTTTATTATTCTCCTTCGAGAACAAATCTGCAAAATCTTTTTCAAGACGAGTGGTAAACTCGCCTGAACGAAAGCCGCGCACGGTTTTCACAAGTTTCAGTTTTGAGTCAAAAATTAAAAGCCGCGGCAACGTATCCACATCCAGCTTGTGCGCAAGCGCATGATCTTTGTCATAAAGCTGTGAGAAAGAGCTTTCGTGCTTTTTGAGCCACTCTTTTTGAGTTTTCTCAGCATCATCTTGATTGGCTCCGACAAAATAAACGCCTTGTGCTTTCCATTTCTGAGCTTGTTGATTGTAAAACGGAGCTGACTCCGTGCAGGGCTCGCACCACGAAGCCCAAAAATCCACCACAGTCCAACGTGGCGTCGGTGTCGGCAGACGTAGATCTGTCGGCGATAAAGCCAAACTTTGCAGGGAAATAAGCAGGATACAAGCAATCCATTTCATTCGGATATCTTATCCTTACTTTTTATTTACGGCAAGAGGGCCTCTTTTTACTCTAACTTGATTTCGGATTTGAGATCCTAAGCTCTGAAAAGAGGACTTTATGGACTTTGCAATTGGTGGCGCGATCAGCGTTTGTATCCTCGGGTATTTGGTTTACGTGATGATTTTCCCGGAAAAATTCTAAGCTAAAATTGGTGGTGTGTGTGAATACTTTTGATGTTGTTTCAATTGTTCTGGCACTCGGAGTGGTGCTGGCGATGACGCCGCTCTTAGGGCGGTTTATGGCGAAAGTTTTTGAAGGCGAGAGAACTTTTCTTTCTCCCGTCTTCGGATGGCTCGAGCGTTTGATTTATCAGGGCGCTGGTGTGAATCCGGCGATTGAAATGAATTGGCGTCAGTATCTTTGGGCCGTGCTGTCGTTTCATTTTATCGGTCTCGTGGTTTTATTTTTGATTCAAATTTTGCAAAGCCATTTGCCGCTGAATCCCGCGCATTTGCCCGACGTCAGTTGGCACTTGGCACTGAACACGGCGATCAGTTTTGTCACCAACACCAACTGGCAATCTTACGGCGGCGAATCGACCATGAGTTATTTGACTCAGATGTCGGGCCTTGGTGTGCAAAACTTTTTATCGGCAGCGACGGGCCTGGGAGTGATGCTGGCGGTGATTCGTGGTTTTGTTCGTAAAGAAGCCGTAGGTCTTGGAAATTTTTGGGCGGATCTGACAAGGTCTGTGGTTTATATTTTAATTCCATTGTCGATTGTTTTTTCTGTGGTGTTGGTCAGCCAAGGTGTGATTCAAAATTTTGACTCTGAGGTGGTGGCGACCACCATGGAAGGCCCGACTCAAAAAATCCCGCAAGGGCCGGCGGCTTCGCAAATTGCGATCAAACAGCTTGGCACCAATGGCGGCGGATTTTTTAATGCCAACAGTGCGCATCCTTACGAAAATCCAACTCCGCTTTCTAATTTTTTTGAACTCATTGCGCTGCTTTTGATTCCGGCGGCGACGACTTACACTTTTGGGATGTTGGTGAGAAATCGACGTCAAGGTTGGGTTCTTTTCTTAGCGATGTCGATCATCACAGTGGGGCTTCTCAGTGTCAGTTTGTGGTCTGAATACTCTCCCAATCCAATTTATGGTGCGGCAAAATTAATGGAAGGAAAAGAAACCAGGTTTGGAGTTTCAGGTTCCGTGCTATGGTCAGTACTCACAACGGTGACAAGCAATGGTTCAGTGAATGCCATGCACTCATCACTGACTCCGCTAACGGGCGGTATCGCAATGCTCAACATCATGCTAGGTGAAATTATTTTTGGCGGCGTGGGCTCAGGACTTTATGGAATTCTTTTGCATGTGATCCTGGCGGTATTTATCGCAGGCCTTATGGTCGGCAGAACTCCAGAGTATTTGGGGAAAAAAATTGAAGCCTTCGAAGTGAAGATGACAATGCTCGGAGTCTTGATTCCGAATTTTCTGATTCTCGTCGGAGCCGGAGTGGCTGTCGTCCTCCCAGTGGCTCTTGCCGGACTTTCCAATAAAGGGCCGCATGGCCTCAGTGAAATTTTGTATGCGTTTAGCTCGGCCGCGGGTAATAACGGCAGCGCCTTTGCGGGGCTCAATGCCAACACGGTTTTTTATAATTTAACATTGGGCTTGACGATGTTGGTGGGCCGCTTTGGCGTGATCATTCCAGTCATGGCAATTGCTGGAAGTTTGGCGAAGAAAAAAATCACGGCCGTGTCGGGCGGAACTTTACGCACCGATGATGCGCTGTTTGTCTTTTTATTGATCAGTATTATCGGCATTGTTGGAGCTTTGACTTTCTTTCCGGCGCTGGCGCTGGGGCCGATTGTTGAACATTTTCTTTTTCACATGGGGCGGACATTTTGAAAACAAAATTATTTGCAAAACAATTGGTGATCGAGGCCATCAAAGATTCATTTCAAAAATTAGATCCACGCATCCAGCTGCGAAATCCGGTGATGTTTATCACCGAGATCTGTGCGCTGATCACCTCGGTGCTGGTCATCCGAGAAATTTTCACCGGAACTTTTTCTGGCTTTGAATTTCAGATCACCCTTTGGCTCTGGTTCACGGTGCTCTTTGCCAATTTTTCTGAAGCTATTGCCGAAGGCCGTGGCAAAGCTCAAGCTGAAAGTCTTAAAAAAACTCGCACGACAACATTGGCTCGAAAACTGAGTGGCAAAGCGGAAGAAAAAGTTCCCGCGGCAGCTCTTCGTAAAAATGATCTCGTTGTCTGTGAATCCGGCGACGTGATTCCCGGTGACGGCGAAGTGGTTGAAGGTATCTCCACTGTGGATGAGTCCGCCATCACTGGCGAGTCCGCCCCCGTCATTCGTGAAAGCGGTGGTGATCGCAGTGCTGTGACTGGTGGCACGCGAGTCATCAGTGATCGTATCGTGATTAAAATTACCGCCGAGCCTGGAAATAGTTTTTTGGATCGCATGATTTCTTTGGTCGAAGGCGCGAAACGCCAAAAAACTCCCAATGAAATTGCGCTGGCAATTTTACTCGCAGGTTTGACGATTATTTTCTTGTTGGCCGTTGTGACTTTGAAATTTTTTGCGGACTATTCGCAAATGGCAGCAGCGCAAGATCTTTCGCACATCGTGACAGTGCCCGTGCTTGTTGCACTCCTCGTGTGTCTGATCCCCACCACCATTGGCGGACTCTTGAGTGCCATTGGCATCAGCGGTATGGATCGCTTGATTCAGAAAAACGTGATCGCCATGAGTGGTCGTGCGGTTGAAGCCGCCGGTGATATTGATGTACTACTCTTAGATAAAACCGGTACCATCACTCTGGGAAATCGGATGGCCAGTGATTTTATTCCAGCACCTGACGTGACAGCGGAAGAACTGGCGACAGTGTCACAGTTGGCGTCTCTCAGCGATGAGACTCCAGAGGGACGCTCGATTGTTGTCTTGGCCAAAGAAAAATTTGGTTTGCGGGCAGATAGCCTGCATTCGTCAGAAGCAGAGTTTGTTCCGTTCACGGCGCAAACGCGCATGAGTGGAGTGAATCTTCATCATGAAGGGCGCGTCAGGCAAATTCGTAAAGGCGCCATGGATGCGGTGGAAAAACATGTGCAAGACCTGGGCGGGCAATTTCCACCCGAAGTTAAAAAAGCCGCCAATGAAGTTGCTAAGGGAGGTGGCACGCCTTTGATCGTCAGTGAAAATGAAAAAGTTTTGGGCGTCGTGCATCTCAAAGACATCGTCAAAGGCGGTATTCACGAACGCTTTGCTGAACTTCGTAAAATGGGAATTCGCACCGTCATGGTCACGGGAGATAATCCACTCACTGCTGCGGCGATTGCGGCCGAAGCGGGCGTTGATGATTTTATGGCGCAAGCCACTCCAGAGGCAAAACTGAAACGCATCCGCGAAGAGCAAAGCAAAGGCTTCTTGGTGGCGATGACCGGCGATGGAACCAACGATGCTCCCGCCTTGGCGCAAGCCGATGTCGGAGTGGCGATGAACACCGGAACGCAAGCCGCTCGCGAAGCGGGAAACATGGTGGATCTTGATAGCAATCCAACAAAATTAATTGAGATTGTTGAAACCGGAAAACAAATTTTAATGACTCGTGGATCACTGACCACTTTTAGTGTGGCCAATGATGTGGCGAAATATTTTGCGATTATTCCGGCACTGTTTGCTTCGCTCTATGCGGTGAATGGTCATGGACCTTTGGAAAGTATCAACATCATGCATTTGCATTCACCACAAAGTGCGATTTTAAGTGCGGTGATTTTTAATGCCCTGATCATTATCGCCTTGGTGCCATTGGCATTGAAAGGGGTGAGGTACCGCCCGCTCGGAGCTTCGGCTTTGCTCCGCAGAAATCTTTTGGTGTATGGCCTTGGCGGAGTGATCGTGCCTTTTATCGGAATTAAATTGATTGATGTGTTGATCGTTGTGATGGGAGCTGCGGCATGAAAGCTTTAAGAATGTTTTTGATCATGACAATTTTAACCGGCGTGATTTATCCCTTGTTGATCACGGCCGTGTCGCAAACTGTTTTTCCTTGGCAAAGCCATGGCAGTCTTGTGAAGAATTCTTCAGGTCAGGTGGTGGGCTCAGTTCTCATTGCTCAGCCTTTTTTAAAGCCCGAATATTTTTGGCCTCGTCCCTCAGCCGTGGCTTACAATCCAGAGTCTTCCGGCGGCAGTAATCTTGGCCTCACCAGCCAAGACTTGCTAAAGCAAGTCGAAGAGCGCAAAAAAGCAGGCTTTGTTGCTGACATGCTTTGGGCCTCAGGCAGTGGCCTTGATCCGCATATTTCTCCAGAGGCCGCCCTCGGTCAGGTATCGCGCGTCGCGAAAGCGCGCGGGCTTGATGAAAAAGTCGTCGCTGACTTAGTCGCCACAATCAGAGAGAATCGACAAATGAGTGTCTTGGGTGAAGAGAGAGTCAATGTTTTGAAACTCAACCAAGCGTTAAATGATTTAAAGGATATCAAGAAATGAATGATCGACGCCGGCCCAACCCTGAAGAGCTTCTCGAAGCTGTTCAAAAATTGGAGACCAAAGAAAAACGCGGACACTTGCGCGTTTTTTTTGGTATGTGCCCCGGCGTTGGTAAAACCTATGCAATGCTCAAAGCCGCGCAAGAAGAAAAAATTCGCGGCACGCGAATTCTCGTTGGCGTTGTTGAAACTCATGGTCGTAAAGAGACCGAGGCCGTGCTTGCTGGGTTAACAGTGCTCCCGCGCATGCAATTGAAATACAAACACACTGAGCTTCAAGAGATGGATCTCGACGGCATTCTTCGAGACCGCCCTGATATTGTTTTGGTGGACGAGTTGGCGCATTCGAATGCGCCCGGCAGTCGTCATTTGAAACGTTATCAAGATGTCGAAGAAATTCTGCAAGCCGGAATTGATGTCTACACGACTTTGAATATTCAGCACATTGAATCGCGCAATGATCAGGTGGCGCAAATCACTGGAGTCATTGTCCAAGAAACCGTGCCGGATTCTTTCATCGAGCTTGCCGATCAAATGGAAGTTGTGGATTTGTCACCGAATGAACTTTTACGTCGCTTAAAAGAAGGAAAAGTTTATCTTGGTGATCGGGCCGAGCAAGCCGCCGCCAATTTTTTCAAAGAAGAACATCTCACAGCTCTGCGCGAACTGGCGCTGCGATTCACGGCAGAAAAAGTGGATCAAGATCTGCAAGATCAAATGACGGTGAAAGGCATCGAAGGACCTTGGAACACCGCTGAGCGTTTGATGGTCGCCGTAAGTCACAGTCCCTCGTCAGCACGGTTGATTCGGGCGACTCGGCGGATGGCGGTGAGCCTTGAAGCTCCGTGGGTCGCCTTGCATGTGGATACGGGCGAGACCTTAAGTCACGATGATCAAGAAAATTTAAAAAAGAATTTGGCTTTATCCCGAGAGCTGGGTGCTGAAGTGATTGCTACGGCCGAGTCTTCGGTGGCCGAGGCCATTCAAAGAATCAGTGCCGAAAAAAATGTGACGCAAATTATTTTAGGAAGACCGGATAAAAGATTTTTCCGTGACTGGATGACTCGTGGAACTTTGCTTGATCAATTAGTCAGATCCACCAGCCAATTGGATGTGCACGTCATTCGTGCGGATCGGATGCCGACTTACAAAGGTTTTCATTTACGCATGCCCGAAGCAAAAAGTGGTTGGGTTAGCTATTATTACACGGCCTGGTTTTTAATTGCTGTCACAATTTTGTGTCGAGTGCTGATGCCTTACACCGGTTATCAAGCCTTGGGCTCCATTTATATTTTAGCGATTTTATTAATGGCCACGGTGGGAACGCGAGGGCCATTGTTGTTGGCAGCGTTTATGAGTGCTATTGCTTGGGATTTCTTTTTTATTCCGCCCAGTGGGTCATTCACGATTTCAAAAAAAGAAGACGTGATGATGTGTCTGACTTTCTTTTTGATTGCGATTGTCGGTGGACTTTTGACGACAAGGATTCGTCGCCAAGAAGAAGTCCTGCAATCACGAGAAAAACGTGCAAGGCTTTTGTATGAACTTGGAAAAAGTCTCTCCAAAGCTAAAACCAGCGAGGCCATGGCAAATATTTTAATCGGCGCCGTCGATTCGCAGTTTGGCTCTGAATCGCATTTTATTTTGACGGACCGTTCAGGACATCTACAGACTGAAAATTTACAAGCGATCAAAGATGTGAAAACTTTAGCGGTGGCTACTTGGGCTTTTGAAAATTCAAAACCAGCCGGTTGGTCGACGACGACTTTATCGGCCTCGAAATGTCTTTGCTATCCGATGCGTTCGACCAGTGGAACCTTAGGAGTGCTTTTGATGTTTCCTCCCAGAAAGTCAAAAGCTCTGAACGTGGATCAATTTCACTTTCTGGCCACAGTGACAAATCAAGCGGCGCTGGCTATTGAAGGATTGCGAATTTCTGAAATTGCCGGAGATGCCAGACTGGCCGAGTCTTCAGAAAAACTGCATCAAACTTTGATCAACTCAGTGTCGCATGAACTGCGCACTCCGATCACAGCGATTATCGGTGCGGCTTCAGCCTTAAATTCAGAGCAAACGATTCAGGATCGTGGTGCTCGAGAATCTTTGACTAACGAGTTGGTGCGCTCGGCAAGGCGTTTGGATCGCGTGGTTGAAAACTTGCTCGATATTTCGCGATTAGAAAAACATGGTTTGCAACTGAAGAAAGAGTGGTTTCCTTTTCGCGAGCTGGTAGAAGCCACAAAGTCTTATCTGAAAACGGAATTGTCTTCTCGTCAGATCAACGTGCAAGGAAATCAAGATCTGCTTTTGGAAGGTGATTTTCAGTTATTGATTCATGCCTTGGCCAACTTGGTGCTGAATGCTCATCGCTATTCGCCGCCCGAGCAAAGTATTGAGCTTTCGATTCGTCAGTATCAAAATCAATTTTTTATCGGAGTCAAAGATCACGGGATCGGAATTCCAGCGGGCCAAGAAAAATTAATTTTTGAGAAGTTTTATCGTGTGCCGGGAACTCCCGCTGGCGGTTTGGGTCTTGGGCTTTCCATTGTGAAAAATGTGATGGAATTGCATGAGGGCACGGTTCGGGCTTACAATAATGAGAGAGGTTCTGGGGCGACATTTGAACTGAGCCTTCCGGAAAAGCCGGTGCCCGCTGAACTGAAAGAGTACCAATGATGAAAGACGCAAAAAAAATATTAGTCATTGATGATGAAACTTCAGTCTCAAAATTTGTCCAACATGGTCTTGAGGCTCAGGGGTTTCAAGTTTTCACCGCTGAGACGGGAAAAGATGGTCTCACTCGCATGATTGAAGCGAAGCCTGACTTGGTAATTTTGGATTTTGGCTTACCCGACATGACGGGCCTTCAGGTTTTACAAAAATTGCGAGAGTGGTCAAAGGTCCCGGTGATCTTTTTGACCGTCAGAGATTCTGATGAAGACAAAGTCGCAGCTCTGGATCAAGGAGCTGATGATTATCTCACCAAGCCGTTTAGCTTTCCGGAGCTACTGGCAAGAATTCGTGTGGCGCTCAGACACGCGCACGGTGCTTCGCCGACCGAGCCTATTTTCACGAATGGAAAACTGCAAATCGACAGGTCTGCGCACGTCGTAACTTACGACGGAAAAGAAGTGCATTTGACTTCAACTGAGTACGATCTTCTGCAATTGCTGGCTCTGTATGTGGGAAAAGTGGTGCCTCATCGCACGATCCTGAAAGAAATTTGGGGACCCAATTCTGTCGAGCACAATCATTATCTGCGAGTTTACTTTGGACAGATCCGAAAAAAATTAGAAGTCATCGAAGAAAATTCAAGCGCGATGATCGAAACCGAATCCGGCGTCGGCTATCGCCTGAAACGATAGGGTCATTATTGATGGCGACAAGCGTGCTCGACCTGCCAGGCGGTTTGCAGTGAGATCGGATCAAGCATTTGCCATGAAGTCTCATTGACGAGCCAAGCTTTATCACTGGCAGACAATTGGCAAAATCCGGTTTGCACATAACATTCAACATGAGTCGCAAAAGCCGCATGCTCGATCTTCTGACAAGAAATAATTTTCAGAGTTTCAAATTTTTCCTGCAAGCACTCGCGCACAGACGGAAGCCAAGCGCGAAGCGCCTCCGAGGCTTGATTTTGATCGGCAAGATATCGTTGGCAGAGACGATAACCAAACTTCACTGGATAATCGCTTGGCAGACAGTGAAGCTCTTGAGCTTTGCACGCATAGTAATCGCAAGATTGATCCGATGGCGCACACACGGAATTTGTTTGTGCCAGAGTGCTCAAGCTATAAAAAAGAATGACAAGAATGAGCAACCTCATGTGCCTTTGACCTTAGCTTCAAGTTCCGACCAGCGAGCGTAAAGTCCATCCACCAGAGTTTGTCTTTCCGCCATCTTGGCAAAGAGCTCTTGAAGTTTTGTGGAGCTTGAGACGACCTCGGGCTTTTGCGATTCGGCTTGCCACTGATGAAGCTCGCTTTCAAGACCCAGAATTTTTTCTTCCATGTTTTCAAGTTCAAATTTTTCTTTGAAAGAAAGTTTTTTCCCTTTCGGAGAATTTTCCTGACGAGCTTTTTTCTCAGCCGCCTTTTGCGCTTGCTGATGCTCCAGAGCCCAAGCTTCCCACTGCAAATAATCGGCGAACTTCTCAAGATGCGGATGGCCCTTGCTATCTCTGGTGAAAGCTAAAATTTCGTTGCAGACTTGATCCATAAAATAACGATCATGAGTCACCAAAATCACCGCGCCAGAAAAATCTCTTAAGGCGTCTTCCAAGACATTCAGAGTATCCAAGTCGAGATCATTGGTCGGCTCATCCAGCACCAAGACCGAAGCTGGCTTCAGCATGATCTGGGCAATGCGCAGACGGCTTTGCTCGCCACCGGATAATTTTTCAACCGGAAGATCCATTTGCTGATGAGAAAATAAAAATCTCTCCAAATAACTTTTTGCATAGACGGCCGTGCCTTGCACGATCACATAATCACCATCGGAGCAAACATTTCTCAACACACTTTTCTTGGGATCAAGCGTTTCGCGATTTTGCTCGAAATAAGAAATCTGAATTCGATCCGCCATTTTGACTTCGCCACGGTCGGGCTTTTCATAACCCAAAAGAGTGCGAATCAAAGTTGATTTTCCCGAACCATTCACGCCCAAAAGTCCCAGGCGAGTTTTCGGCCCGATCAGATAATTAAAATTCTCGATGACTTTCAGCTCTTGGCCATCTTTCACAAAAGTTTTTGAGACATCAATGGCTTCAATGAGTTTTTTCGGATTTTTATCGCTCTCACCAAAGTCGATACGCACTTGACGAGCGCGATTGCGCGCTGAAAGCTCGGCGGTCTCATCACCCAACGCGTGGGCTGAATCAATCCGCGCTTGTTGTTTGGTCAAGCGCGCTTTGGCACCTCGGCGAAGCCACTCGGTTTCGCGACGAAGAGTGTTCTTCATTTTCTTTTCGCGGGACTGTTCGCCCTTCATGAGAATCTCTTTGCTTTCGAGATACTTCACATAGTCGCCATCGATGGCCAGTAAGTACTGCGGATTTTTCGGATCGAGATCGAAAATTTTGGTGGCGACACGCTGAAGGAAAAGCCGATCATGCGTGATAGTGACAAAAGTCAGCGGCGATTCTTCGATAAAATTCTCAAGCCACAAAATACTTTCGACATCGAGGTGATTCGTGGGCTCATCCAGCAACATCAGATCTGGTTCGGTGATCAGTTCACGAGCCAGGGCCAAACGCTTTTTCCAACCGCCAGAAAGAGCGCTGACCAAAATGTCAGAAGGAAATTGATCCAACTGAAGCTTCGACATCCACTCGTAAGCTTTTCCCATCGCCTCATGTGGATCATCCGCTTTGGCGATCAGAGCTTCAAACAAAGTTTCTTTGTCGGCAAAAGCCGGAGACTGGGCGAGATATCCCACGCGAAGTCCTCGGCGATTGACGACTTCACCATCATCGGGATCAACATGCCGAGAAAGAATTTTCAACAGCGTCGATTTGCCAGCGCCATTGGGGCCGACGAGACCAATACGATCTTTTTCGAAAATCCCAAAATTCACATTTTTGAAGAGGGTTTTTCCGGCAAATGAATGAGTCAGATTGTGGGCGCTCAGCAGTTGTGACATGGCGGCAGGTATAACAAAGGCAATTTTACTTTACAATCCCAAGGTGAAAGGCGAGTCTCGTTTTATGAGACTCAACTTCAAAGACGAGTTAAATTTTGGACTCATTCTCAATCGAGCGGCGCAACCGCAAACACAGCGTCCCCAACAAGTTTCATGGCATGAATGCCATCTCGATTTTCCTCAGGATGAGAAAAAAATACTCGAGCTCCTTTGTGACCTCCAATTTCTGGCTGAAAAAGAAGAGGCCTTGACCAGTCAGTGGGACTTGCCACCCTTTTTTCATATCATGAGCCAAGCCTCTCCGTTGTACCGACAAATGGCTCTGCTGATTGAGCTTTTCAAGAGACCTCTGGTTCCAACTTTGAAAACCGGCTATCGACTGATTTTGGAATTCAATCCTTTTGAAGGCAAAATTGAATATCCGCTGATTAAAAAAGATTTGCACTGGCTTTTAAAATGGCCAGAGCCTTCGGCGGTGGCACCTCATTTGCGGCGACTGCTTCACTATAATTTTTCTGTTTTTCATGATTCTTGGCATGTCATTTTTGCTTTGCTGATTCCGTGCCAGAGATTGGATCAACTGCCGCTCTACTTTGTTTTCTTAGAAGCCCTTGTGGTCACTCAAGAGGAATATTTAAATCGAGAGCTGGGGCCAGTCTTGGCGTCGGTCCTCATGCAAAGCCGAACGATCAACAGTGCGCCACTCAGCGAGCCTTCGGCGGCTGATCTGGATAAACAAAAAAATAGACAAGAAGAATTTGTGCAGCTTTTCTTGGAGAATTACCAAAGTCGATTGGAAAAAAAAGATTCAAAGAGCGCTTGGTCTCCTAAAAATGCGGTCACCAAAGCCTGGTTGGCAAACCAACATTTGAGTTCTTATCCGTCTTGGATGTTAGAGTTTGACATTGGCAATCTCAAAAGATTTTCGATCGCCAATTTTGAACCTGAACATTTAAAAAATAATCCGAATATTTTGCGCGAGCTTTGGCAAGGCGTTATCGAACCTCTAGAAAAAGAAACGGCCAGTCTGAAGTAGACTGGCCGATCAAGGGTCTAAGTTAAGTAAGATAGGGTTGCTGTTAGTTTTGCGCTGAAACTGGTTGGAAATCGACAGTGATCGAAGCTCCTTGAGGAGGAATCGCCGACCCATGAAACACGATCGAGTTATTGGCTGAGCTGTAAGTCCAGCCATTTGTCGCGTTCTGCGAAATAGTAGCGCCATTCACAGTCACAACGATGGTTGTGACATCAGGAACACGAGTGAGGGCGAACTGAGTACTTAATTGCAAAATTTGTTCTGAGATCAGATTCAAAGAGTTCGCATAACTAGGGTCGCAAACGCTTCCCAAAATTCCATTTGAATCCGTTGCCATTTGAATATAGCGCTGACCAATGATTGTTGAGGGAGCGCTTTGCGCATGGCTTTGCAAGCAAGTGTTGTCTTTGACTGTGATCGCAGAGACATTCCAAGTTCTGGTGGCGGCGCTCGTGCTGCCAGTGAACTGATCAAGAAAGGTTTCGTAGCTAGCCACTGTTTCAAGTCCTGGATCAGCATAGTCATGGTCAGGAATCCCACCACGATAAACCCAGCTGTCTTCAGGGCGAGTCGGATCACTGAAGTCATCTTCGTCAGATAAAATAATAATAGCTAAATAAGCTCCTGGTCTGTGGAATCCGCTATTGTGTGAACTTTGCAGTGCCGCCTTGAAGCTTGAAAAAACGCGCTCATCGCCGCTGCCTTGGTCACCTTGATTGGCATTGGTCACAAAAGTATTCACGATATTCGGAGTCGACGGAGTGATGATCGGATATCCAGTGTGAGTGCTGCCTGTTCCATCACGCAGATAAGCATAGCTTGGAGTATTATTGAACTGAGAGAGCGCTAAATAAGCATCGCTGGTTGTGACACCAATTTGGAAGTCATAACCTTTGGTGATGAAGTTGCTGATAAAGCTATTGAAGTTATTCACCATGTTGGTTTGCAAAGGCTGCATCGAGTAAGAGTTATCAACCACAAAAAGAATATCGATCTTGTTGTTGGTCACCGAACTTGCTGCTTGGGTAAAGGTATTCCCAGCAGGCAGAAGAGAGAACGAGCCCCCACCTTTGTCGCAACTGACTAATGTAAAAAGGGCAATGGCCGCAGCGATTGCGATTTTGCGTGAGTCGTTGGCAGTAGTTTTGGTTCCCATAAGCCGTCCTGTCCTGTTCGTGTGTTAACTTCCGTTAAGTGCACAATCAGAATAGATTCTTCTGAAAAGAGATTCAAACGAGGGAAGTCCTTGAAAAGACTTCATTGATCTCAAAGTGAGACAGTGGTTTTCCTGTCTTTGCGATGACTTACGCTAAATCAAGTCATGTCCAAAAAATATTTTCCTTGTCAGAGGATTCGACAAAAAAATCAAGTTTCAAAACTGAGTCTGAGATGGCAAAAGCCATCTTGTCTCGTGTCTCACCAAAGTTGCAAAATAATGATCATTTTTTGGTCGGCAGTTCGTGGCCGACAAAAGCAAAGCGCGGAACTTTTTTGCCATCAAGCTCAATGTCCTCAAGGAACATGGCTTTCGGCCGCACCCAAAGCTTGCCATTGGGATTCTCATAAAGAGCTTCATACAGCACAAGCTCTTCAAGAGTCTCGCTGTGCCTGACCACATCGAGCACGCGATACATTTTATTTTTGTAATGACGATAGAAACCGTCTTTGACGAACTCTGATGGCATATTTATTCCTGAGCTAAAATTTTTATCGTTCGAGCAATGACAATACTAGCTCTTTTTCAATTTGACTACTTATGATAATATATTGACAAGTTGTGACTATCTCTAGATAATGAGCCTATGGAGCTGGTATTTTCAAAACACGCTGTTGAGCAGATGTTAAAAAGACATATCAGTCCTGAAGAAGCTGAGAGGCTTGTCGATCACCCGGATGGGGAGTTTGCTCAGAGTAAAGACAAGAAAGTATATTATAAACGTTTTCCGAAACGGAAAGACAATTTGCTAGCGGCCGTTGTGATTCAGCAAAGCGCGAAGGTTTTAGAAATTATCACAGTCATGCACCACTTTGAGGTTAGAATATGAAAATCATTCATCGCCCAGACATAGATTATCTATCCATCGAGTTTAAAGAAGGCGTTGAAAGTCGTTCCTACTTGCAAGACGGTGTGATTGTCAGAGAGGACCGTCGTGGCCATGTTTTGGGAATTGATGTGGTGGACTCTTCAAAAGTTTTTGGCAGCAAAGAGACCTTGACTCTTCAAGAGGCTTGTCAGCTCCTTGGAATTTCAGAGGCCACCATGCGCCGTCGAATCAAGCAGGGAAAAATCAAGGGCACCAAGCCAAACGGAAAAGATTATCGTTTTAAAAGATCGGATATTCTCAAGCTGGTTTCTTAGACTGTGAATTTTGAAGAGTTTGCGTTATGGTGGCGCAGTATTTTGCGCCACTTATTGCCAGCGAGGCTGGCCTTGCGTTGACAGGCAGAGACTACAAAAGAAATTATTCTCAAATGGAATTCGAAAATTTTCATCAACTGCTTATCGCGGAATTTAAAAAGAGAAAGGAGAAAAATTCTTCTTATTCTCTTCGCTCTTATGCCCGTTTTTTGGGTATTTATCACGGTACACTATCAAGTCTCCTTTCGGGAAAAAGGCCACTGACTGCCGCAACAGTTAAAAAGATTGCAGTGAAGCTTGGAGTGAATGCTGAGCGCTTTATGCGAGACAAAGATTTTGGCAAGAAAACTCAAGATATCAAACGAGTTTTGTTGGGCGAAGATGTCTTTGCTCGTATTTCGCTATGGTATTTTGATGCGATCATAGAGCTTTCTAAAATCCAAGGTATGCAAATGACGGCTGATTCGGTTGCAAAGTACTTTGGTTTGTCAAAAGATAAGGCCAAGGATGCGATTCATACTTTGATTCGTCTTGGTCTTCTTGTCGAAACAAAAAAAGGTTTTCAGCCGCGGTATTTTCAGTCGACGAATTTAGAATCGGCCGAGCAGACTTCAGTCGCGATGCGTGAGTATCAAAAATCAATTTTAGAAAAATCTTTGGAGAGCTTGCAAACCGTCGATCGCAAGGACCGTGATCATACGTCTATCACTTTAGCCATTCGTAAAAAGGATCTTGCGCGAGTCAAGGAATTGATTGGGAAATTTAGGCAGGACCTCAACATCTATCTGCAAGGTGATGAAACAAATTTTGATGAAGTTTATCAGTTACAAATTGGATTTTTCCCGCTAAAGAAAAATGATTAGATATAAAAAATATAGAGGGAAACAATGTTGAAAACGATGATTGGATTAGGACTTATTTTTTTGTCTTTGTCGGCCATGAGCGGTCAAGAACGGGGTGGCGGTGATGCGATCTATAAAGATGGGAATTGGTCTTTACTTGATCTCAGTGAAGAATATGACACTCAGTATTTTTCTCCTCAGACCGAGCCCTTCTTTGCGACAAATTTTGCGGTCCCTTATTTGGTGGCGCTCAATAAATGCTCTTACCCATTTTACTACGTCATGAAACAACAAATGGGGTTTAACGAATCGCTTCGTCAAACAACATTTCAAGCAGGAAGTAAAATATTTCAAATTCCGAATGAACATGTCGGGCAAAATATTCTGAATAATCGTTTCGCAAATTCCGTTCAAACATTTGACCGTTTTGAATCTGTTAACACCCTGAAAGTGAAATTCCGTGAGACCATATGGCTGATGACGGATAAGGACCTTGAGAAAATACCGGACGAGGGGACTATAAAAATTGGTGCTGGCGATCTTCAGAATGGTTTGGTGGAAAAGCAACTGGCTGTTCAGCGTGGCGATATTGTTTTGATTAATCGCCCGTTGTTCTTGCAATTAGATGAAAGAAATAAAGCGGCTCTAATTTTTCATGAGATCAGTCTTTATGCTGCCCTCGGGGGAAATCCAGGCCTTATTCATCAGATCGGAACCGTTCCGGTTAGAAATTTTGTACATCTTCTTTTTGCTGAATCTCAGACGACAGCGATTCCTGACGGTGTCTTTGAGGATTTTTGTGGTTGGCAGGGAAAGTTCTTTTCAGCTCTTCGGTATCAGGTGAAAAAAGCAGATATGTGGTATGACGGTCCAGGCGGGCATATCTACAGCTTAAGTATTTCTCGTTGAGGAAAGGGTCTTCTTTAGAGATACTGGCGCAGTCATACTGCGCCAGTTTATAACTTATTTTATCTGAAATTCTTGAGCTGTTAAAATCTCGGGCCGATCCTTGCTTTGTGGAACGTCGAAGGTTTTTGAAGAAAATTTTTATACTGGGGAGTGTAGCGAAAGCTTCATCCCGCGTTCCATGGTTACTCAGTTTTTTTTACTCATTTTTTCAATCAGGCAAATCTGAAGCGCAAGTCATTCCGGTGGCGTTTTGGAGAAATACTCGGCCAAAAATTTTATGCGCTGTCTCGTCGACTGGCGGGGTCAGTGCCATCTCAAGCAACAATGGAAGTTTTTGGCAGACGCACAGTATGCCAAACATGAATTTCTCGCCAGACTACTCTGCCATTGCCTGGGCCTACAGTGGTCCCATGGTGTATTGTGCGCTCTCCGCAAATTCCTCCACAGCGGCGACATCCCCCGATGGGATCACATGGACGGCAAGAGCTTTGCCTTCTTCTCAAAATTGGACCGCCATCGTTTGGAATGGTTCGATCTTTTGTGCGCTCTCAGGTAGCCTCAATGCGGCAACATCTTCCGATGGTATCAACTGGTCGTCGGTGACAATGCCAGCGTCTGCCTCTTGGAACGCGATTGCATGGAATGGCTCGATCTTTTGTGCGGTTTCTTCCGGCAGTAATGCCGCGACGTCTTCTGATGGAGTCACATGGACGGCAAGAGCCTTGCCTTCTTCTCAAAATTGGAAAGGCATTGCGTGGAATGGCACGGTGTTTTGTGCTGTGGCAAATAGTGGCACTTCAGCTGCGACATCTCCGGATGGGATCACATGGACAGCGCAAACTTTACCTGTGTCAGATAACTGGAGTGCGATCAATTATGGTGTAGGTTTTTGTGCTGTGGCAAGCGGTAGCAATAACGCTGCGACATCTCCCGATGGGATCACATGGACAGCACGGACTTTACCTTCCTCAGCAAGTTGGTCAGCAATCAGATATAATGGGACGGTATTTTGTGCCATTGCTAGTGGCGGCACGACGGCGGCAACATCTCCCGATGGAAGTGCATGGACAGCAAGAACTCTGCCCACTTCGGCAAGTTGGTCAGCAATCATTTGGAATGGAAATGCTGGTGTCTATTGTGCTGTCGCCAGGAATGGAACGACGGCGGCAACATCTCCCGATGGAAGCACATGGACAGCAAGGACTTTGCCTTCTTCGAGCGCTTCTCCAGCAAGTTGGTCAGCCATCGCATGGAGTGGTACGAAGTTTTGTGCCGTTGCCAGTGGCAGCACGACGGCCGCAACATCTCCGGATGGAAGCACATGGACAGCAAGGACTTTGCCTATGTCAGCAAGTTGGGATGCGATCACTTGGAATGGTTCGATTTTTTGTGCGGTGGCTACGAGTGGCGCAACTCTGGCAGCGACGTCTTCGGATGGGATTACATGGGGCGGGGGACCTTTGCCTTCATCAGCAAATTGGGACGCGATCACTTGGAATGGCACATTATTTTGTGCTATAGCTGGTGGCCCTTCCAATAAAGCAGCCACATCTCTTGATGGAATCACATGGACGGCAAGAACTTTACCCTCCTTAGGACATTGGAATGCGATTGCTTGGAGTGGTACGGTGTTTTGTGTGGTGGCAGCAGGTCCTTCCAATAAAGCAGCCACATCTCCTGACGGGATCACGTGGTCAGCTCAGACTTTACCTTCTTCATCAAGTTGGTCAGCCATCGCTTGGAATGGTACGGTGTTTTGTGCGGTGGCCTCTCTCGGTACTGCGGCAGCGACGTCTCCTGATGGAGTCACATGGACGGCAAGGACTTTGCCTTCATCGGCAAATTGGGACGCGATCACTTGGAATGGCATAGTGTTTTGTGCTGTGGCTTCTGGCACCACGGGGGCAACATCTCCCGATGGAATCACATGGACAGCGCAGGCCCTATCTACTTCAGCAAATTGGTCTGCCATCACTCATAATTAATTGAAAAATAAGAGCAAGCTTTGCATCGGTTTTATGACAGTGGCGCAGTGATATTGCGCCAGTTTGCAACTTATTTTATTTGAAGCCCTTCAGTTGCTAAAGCCTCAGGCCGATCCATAAGAAACATCAAAAATAAGGGGACTACTTTGAAAACGACAAAGGTAATTTGGGGATTGGTGTGCTCTTTTGCTCTTATTGGATTCTTCCAAAATTGCTCTCCCGTGCAGCATGGATTTAGCAGTGCCACAGCAGATTTAGCAAGCACACCTGTGACAAGTGCGAGTGCTGCTGCAACGAATACCGTTTATGAGTATGTGAGTTCTTATGGAGATTACGCCTATTCGTTGAACTCAGGCAGCTTTTTTCTGTCTGGGTATAAGCTCACAGGAAATTCATTTCATCTCTATCAAAAAATTCCACAAGGAATGACGGCAAATCAAGTCGTCCCTCTTTATGTTTGTGCTACTAAAATTTCATCTGGCGCGAATAACGGCAAAATGAATATTTTTGTTGCTCCCTATGCCGCCTGTGCCGACGTGAATACGTCTCCTGATGCCATGACGATCGCGACTGTCTTGGGTCAGCCCTACAATAACTTTCTAGGTTATGCTTTTCCAATGAATGAAGATCAAGGTGTCGTGCAGGATCTCGGCTTAGTGAAGCTGTATCATTGCATCAATTGGACCACTGGAGATACTTCAAAAAGCACGGACAGAAATCAGTGCATTGCCAGAATGGATTCTAATTCTGTGCCTTTGATGGACTCTCCCGGATTGAGCTTTTTCGTTAAGCCCTAAATTTTAACGTTATTCCGCACTGTCGAAAAAAAAAGCCGCGGAAAAACCGCAGCTTTTGGTAAGAATTGAAAATTTAAAAATCAGTTGCAGGCTTGATTTGTTTTTGGAGCTGGTCTGATGCAACCAAAAGCATCGCAACTGCCGCCAGCATAATAACAGCCAAAAGCATTGCAATCTCCACCTGGGAAGTAGCAGCCAAAGGCATTGCATCCACCGCCATTGGCGTAAGATCCGAAAGCATTATTAGCGTAGCAAGCAAGTGGATCTTGTTGTGGTGGCAAAGGTTGCGGCTGAGGTACAGGCATAGGTTGAGACTGCATCTGCAGACCGGTCACGATAAACTCAGCACGGCACCCGTTGGAGACCTGAATCAAGTTATCGAGAAGTTTGTAGGATTGCCCTTCGATACAAGCGTGATTTGAAAGTTGTTGGCCAACAACAATGCGGACAATGTGGTTCAAAGGAGTCGAACAAGTGGCGGTTCTGTCGCTGATGGACTCGCAAGTCACATTGTATGAAACCATGTTACCGAGGACTTCGTCATTTGGTTGAGGAAAGCTTGTCAGACCTTCAGCCATAAACTGAGCTCGACAACCTTTCATCACAGTGATGGCGTCGCCGTTGATCTGAAAGCTTTGTCCTGGGATGCAAGCATCGTGTGAAAGCTGAGTCGCTAAGCGAACACTTGAAGTGCTGTCCAAATTGGTCATGCAGGTCTGAGTTCTTTGGCTGATGGACTCGCAATCGATCAGGCGTCGAACGTAAGTTTGACTTCCATATTGTGATTGGGCGAAAGCCGAAACACCGGCGAGAACAAGGCAAAGCGAAAAAAACGATTTCATGAAATCTCCTAGACGTCTTGATAAGAATTTAAATATGCCGTTGAGGTATAACTTTTCTCAGGGGAGGGTTTCAATGCAGAAAATTTTCGCTGAAAAAAAGAGAGAGACTGGATAAAAGATCGACATCTCTCAGATGTTGGCACGCGGCCAGCATGGCAATTGGATCGGACCATGGTCGATAGATCGCGCATGTCTGTTGCCTAGACTCCCATACCCTAGAGTATCATGAATGCAAGATCAGGGGTGGCAGGAGAAGTCTATGCAAACGTACAGCGTGCCGATTGAATATAAAGTCAAAGCTTTGGAGCTGATTCTTTCTGTCATCATCAAAAAAGTCGGCGGCAAAGATGCCATCAAAGAAGTATTGCTCGATCACTTCCAAGAAATTTCTCCGATCACAGGCGTGTGCACCACTCCCACATGGCTCGACGATTTCCTGACTGAGCTCAAGCTGTAAATTGTAAATCCCAGGTTACGGAAAAACCGAGTTGCCCAGCTGAATGATCAGACAGCGCGTTTTTTGGTGATAATTTTTTTCGCTTTCCGCTCGATGGCAGATATTTCGGCTGATTTTCCCCATTTGCCATTAGGAAAAAGAATATCTGTCGGATGCACACCCAAGGCGGCCGCCAGAATCTCTGCATAATGAACTGTCATAGCCATGCGATCATTTTCAAGAGCGCTGAGATTTTGCTCTTTAATGTCCGTGATTTCTTCAATATCTTTCAGAGTCAGCTCCAGCCCTTTTCTCAAGGCCCGCAAGACTTGGCCACTTGATAGATTTTTAGGTTCAATCTCATTTAGAAGATCCATCATTTTTTTGCCCATGGCTTAATCTCCTTCGTATAGTTGTGGTCGGGAGTGATTCGTACCACTCTGACTTCAACTTTATCATCAATCACGCGATAGATAATACGTCCGCGGTTGCTAAAACAGGATGCTCTGTGACCGCGCCATTCGCCATCCAAAGGGTGATCTCCCCAATAGGATGTTTTTTGCAAAGACTCAGGACCCTCTTCTTCAACTTTGATTGTCCATCGTTTGAGAAGAACAATATCATCTTGAGTAATAAGGCCGATCGCAAATTCCACCGTGAGTCGATACTCAACATCGGCATTTCTGGTCACCTTCCACCGTGGAGAACGCACAAAAACCTCTTTTAAAATATCTTATAAATTTTTATAAGTCAATACTTGAGATTAAAGTGCATTCGACGGCCCAGATTGAAAGGGCTCTATATTGCATTTGGAATATGAGCTTGTCCGAGAAAGAGACAAGCGCTTCAGAGTTGGTACCCGAGACAGGACTTGAACCTGCACACCTTTCGGCACTAGATCCTAAGTCTAGCGTGTCTGCCATTCCACCACTCGGGCCCTGAGAAATTATTTCGGTTCGGCGATCAGTTTTTTGTAATCTGGAGCGCGCATCAAGTTGGCGAGTTCTTTCTCGGTGTCCATCTCGATACGAATCAACCAACCTTGATTGATGGGGTCGTCATTGAGAACGGCTGGATCATCAGTGAGTGAGGTGTTGATCTCAATCACGGTGCCGCTCACGGGAGCGCAAAGATCGCTCACGGCTTTCACGCTTTCGATCACGCCGAAAGGTTCATTCTGAGTGACCTTTTGGCCTTCTTCGGGAAGCTCAACATACACAACTTCACCCAAAGATTGTTGCGCGAATTCGGTGATGCCGACAGTGACGATGTTTTCGTCGACTTGAGCCCACTCGTGATCTTTGGTGTAGTAGTAATCTTCAGGCACATGATATGTCCCCATGTCGTCTCCTCAATCTTGAAAATTGCAGCCGCTAGTTATCTCGAAACAAACGGCGTTTTGCAAACCTTTGCTTTCACTTTGCGGCCGCGAATATCGATATAAATCTCGCTGCCCTCGCTGGAGTGCGGCATTGTGACATAGCCGATACCGATGGGCTCATCCAAAGTGGGCGAGTGTGTGCCGCTGGTGACGATGCCTAAAATTTCACCACTGGCATCGGTGATCGGGTAGCCGTGGCGGGGAATTCCCTTGTCTAGCATTTTAAAACCGATCAGCTGACGCTCGGGCTTGTCTTTGCGGCTGAGCAGCTGAGCTTTATTCATGAAATCTTTTTTTGCCGGCTTCATCACCCAGCCAAGGCCTGCTTCGTAGGGATTTGAATGATCATCGATCTCGTTGCCGTAAAGGCTGTACTTCATTTCGGTGCGCAGAGTATCTCGGGCGCCAAGACCGATAGCTGTTGCGTGAAGATCTTTGCCATCGCTGAGCAGTTGGTTCCACAGAGCTTCAGTGCCTTTGGCCTCGATAAAAATCTCAGCTCCTTTTTCGCCCGTGTAACCCGTCGTTGCCACATAACCTTGGTGACCTTTGAAGTTGATCGCTTGAAAAGTGAAAGGCTTCATAGTGCTCACTTTTTGCGCGAGTGCTGGCGAGAGCGTTCGATCCAGCAACTGCAGAGCTTTCGGGCCTTGGACTGCGATCTGTCCCCATTTGTCACTCTCGTCGGTGATGTCGGCACCTTTGTTGTGTTTTTGCATCCAAGCAAAGTCTTTGTCTTTGTTCGAAGCATTCACACAGACCAAGTAATCCTGATTTTTTTCAATGCAGTAAACAATGATGTCATCAACGAGCCCGCCCTGATCATTCGGAAGCAGTGAATACTGAGCGTCTCCGTTGTTGAGCTTCGTGACATCATTGGTGGTGAGCCATTCGAGAGTCGCCAATGCCTTCGGGCCTTTGAATCTGACTTCACCCATGTGAGAAACATCGAACAGTCCCACATTCGTGCGCACATTGGTGTGCTCTTCTCTGAGGCCGGTGTACTGAATTGGCATCCACCATCCAGCAAAGTCCACCATCTTCGCTCCCAATTTCACATGCACATCCGCCAGCGGCGTCTTCTTCATATTTCCTCCATGAGGTACGCCGTTCCTTTTGCGGGGAACGGAGCAGCATTTAGGCAGCACTTCCTGATTCCGGAGATGGCCTGCTGTGTTCTTTGATTCAATGAGGTTTTAGCCTGGCACAAAGCTTGTTGTCTCTCGATAACATGCCACGCAAACAACTCATTCGAAGTCTTGAACATCCTTATCACATCACCGCCAGGTGTATAAACCGCGATTGGTTCCGTGTGCCGATCAATGAGGTTTGGAAAATCTTTGAAGACTACCTCTTTTTTGTCTCGCATACCTATGGACTGCGCATTCACGCATTTGTGCTGATGACGAATCACTTTCATATGCTGGCATCGACGCCGAATGGAAATTTAGATGAGGCCATGAATTATCTGATGCGCGAGGTGAGTCGGCATATCACTCGGAAGAGCGGTCGGATCAATCAAACTTTCGGCGGCCCTTACCATTGGACTCTCGTTGATCACTATCACTACTATATGCATGCCTATAAATATGTTTATCGAAATCCGGTGGAAGCAGGGCTAGCAAAAAATGTTTTGGAGTATCCCTATTCAACATTGGCTGGGCGACTGGGCTTTCAGAAGCTTATTTTTCCAGTCAGTGATGATGCCATTTTAGAAAATGACGTGGAGGGAACTTTGCGCTGGTTGGATTTCAATTATGAGCGAGATCATAAAGAGGTCATTCAAAAGGCTCTTCATAAACAAGTTTTTAAGTTGCGACAGGATAGGAATACCAAAAGGCCTCATCAACTTGAGGAGCTGCTATCTTAAATGCTGCTCCGTTCCCCGCAAAAGGAACGGCGTACCTAATGGAGGAAGCTGTTCTTACACATGCGCCATGAGCCTTCGTTGATGAGGATGGTGATCTCGCGACCTTGATCCGAGAGATTCACTTTGCCATTGCCGTTCAGTGGCAAGCCTCGGCCCCACGGAGTGTCTGTCACAAAGATAGATTGAGGTCCCACGTCGGCAATCACGCGCATATCCACGATGTTGTCATTCATGTGCGACAACGGAGTATAGGCCTGCACGATATACTCGGAAGGATTGCCGAGAATTTTTTCTTTCAAAGCTGGAATTTCAGCCGCAGAAATTTTTGGCCCGACCCAAACCGCGTCGCCACCGCGACCATCCACTTTTTTGATCACGTATTTTGAGAGATCTGCAAACACGCGATCAAACACTTGCGAGTTCAGTCGATCGGTTCCGACCTCACCCATTCTTTCCGTCGGAATATTGTGTAGAAGCGGGTCTTCATTCAAATAAAAATGAATCATGTTTTCAACATAAAGATAAAATTCCTTATCACCAATGAAATCGACTCCAGGAGCATAATTCATTCCGACTTTTCCTTGAAGTGCTGCCTCAGTCAGGCCGCGAACTTGATTGGCTTTGCGAACGGTTTTAGCGATGTCATTTTCATAATCAGATTGTTGGACCAAGTTTTCCAATTTCTTAAGATTGCGTGGATTTTCATTCAACGCCGCTGTTAAAGCCACGCGCACTGGCGAGTGGGCAGGAAGCTCTTCAACTTGGTCATTTGCTTCGTTCACCAATAAGCGTTCGTAGTTTCCCGGATGAGAAGGATCCAAATGCCAATGCTCACCATTCATAAAAACGTAACCGACTTTTTCTTTTTTATGACTGCGATCCAAAATGTCGGTGACATAAACGCCATCACTTCCAACGATAAATTGCAGATCTGTATTCTGAGTCACAGTGCGAATTCCATGCTCCAGCAAGATGCGACGAATGCGCTTGTCTTCATTGTCAGGAGCGGGCGTTTGCATGTACATAACGGCGACTCCACCGTGTTTGGCGGCTTCGGCTTTAAAGCGAGCAGCGACATTGTTATAAAAATCTTCCGCCGAGCGATAACGAATGGATTGGCCCAACTCTGGAAAATTTTGTGCAGTGAAAGTTTGTGCCAAACGCAGATCGCCAATGCCGCCGATAAAGCCCGGATTGTCTTCAATCACTCGCCAAGCACCTTGGGCATCACGGATGATATCCGGGCCATAGAAAAAAGAAACAAGATCAGGACGCATGACTTTTTGAAATCCACCATCGGCGCTGCGATGAACAAGTTTTTGCACAACACTTTCAGGAATGACGTTATTGCGCGCATAAGTTTTTTGACCAGAGTAATAGTCTTTGAGAAAGGCGCGAATGGCGCGAGCGCGCTGGTCAACGCCGGGTTTTAAAACGCTGTCGTATTCTTGGGCCGAAATCATGCGAGGCATAGCATCCAAAGCATTGTCACCTTCAAAAGCCTGACGAGATTTAACAAGAAACGCAGCTTTGTCAGCATCCGTTAACTTTGACCAAATAGAATAAGCTTCGCGATATTCTGGACGAACTTGGCCACTTGGATCAAAAATTTCATTGTAGCCTTGCTGAGCCCAAAGAGCTCCACTCATCAATAAAGTTGCGGCAAATAAAAAAGAGGTCATGATGTATTTCACGACGTATTTAAAAATCGATCTTTCTCTTTGAATTTTATTTTTCATTTCAACCTCTCATCTTTTTTGCTGCTCCGTTCCCCGCAAAAGGAACGGCGTACCTAATGGCTGACCTGGATGCGGCAGCCGCTGAAGCTGATGCCTTGTTCGTTGTCATTGATCATGTTGTTCACGCGCTCGAGGCCTGCGCCATTTCCTGAAATGCTCATTTGTTCAATCGTGCCGAAAAGAACTTTCTTGATCTGCATTTGCACTTGCGAGTCGCCCGTGCTGCCATGAAATTTCAAGCTGATCAATTGTGTGTTCCCATTGTCCGTCGAGGTGATGGTTGCATCTCTGGCGCTGACGGAAAGAATTTGTTTTTGAGTCATCACCGTCATGCCAAGCTCTGCGATTTGTTCGGACTCCGTGCGATTCAAGGAAATATTTCCTCCAGCATCTTCTTGCACTGTGATCACGGAACTGGCGCGAGTGCGACAAGCAAAATGCGTTTGCTGAGCTGCCATTGCACCCATCGAAGCCATCAAAACGAGCGTTGCTAAAATCATTTTCAACATAAATTTTTCTCCCGAAAACTGAATTGAATGGTGTTTAAAATATTTTTCCATTGTGTTTCGCCGACCGCCGCAGAATCGACAGTCAAATGATGATAAGATCTTGCCAAAGTCGATCCTTGATTGCTGATAGGAAGGATCGTCCAACCTGAAAGATTGTTGTCTTGAATGAAATTTTTGAGCTTCACAAAGCTCACTAGCTCGTCTTTGGGATCAATGATGACCGTGGTTTGCATTTTGACCCGCTCGACATTGCCACGATGAACAGCGCTTACGGATTGAAAGAGGGCCTTGTAGGCGGCGATCGAAGTCCCATTATGAAAGCGATAATCCTTGGGCGAAAGACTCGGAATTTTTAACGACGGAGCCCAATTTAAAATTTTCAACAAATAAGTATAGCCGTGAATTTCAAGGGCAGGACTGAACAGAATTGCTTTTTGAAATCGAACTGAAGAATCTTGTTCCATCAGGTCAATAGTGAGAACAGCTCCCAGTGAGTAAGCGACCAAATACAATGGAGCATGGTTTTGATCGGCTTCCGTTTTAACAAGATCATAATTTGCTTTGATCTCAGAGAGCCACTGCGATCGGGAAACTTTGTTCCAATCTGATCCTGCATAATGACCACTGAGTTTGACGTTCAAGACAGAAAGTCCCATATCTTCAAGATCATGGGCGAGCAAAAGCATTTTCTCGGGTTTCAAATTCAACCCGTGAATCATCAAGACGTAACCTTGAGGTGTTGTGCGATCAGTTGTTAGAGGCATATAGACAGAGTGAGCAAAAACGCGGCCCTTTGAATTGGCCTGAGTCGTGGTTTATTGCTTTCTCAAAGCCCAAAAACAAAAAGGTGACGTTTCAGGCGTCACCTTGTCGATATTCTAGTCAGCCCGAGGACGGGACTTAGCGGCAGAGCAAATCGTAAGAATTGGTCGTGGTTTGCAGAAGCCCATGAGCTTCAGCCTGATTCGCATAAAATTGAATCATCAAAAAATTCTGTGGATCGTCAGTGAGATTCACCAGAGCTTCATATTGAGTTTCCATCGAATGATCATCAAAAGATTCGCCAACAACCCAGTTGCGTTGGTTGAAGTTTTTTACAGTTCGTACATGAGCCGCGTTGACATAAGTAATTGCCACATCAGCTTTGCTGTTCGTGACGGTTAATTCAATTTCTTGAATGATTGCGGGTGTGCGATTTTTTTGTCTCGTCACATGGCAAATCACATGAGCTTGCTGTTGTAGAGTTTCTGCAAAGGCAAGATTGCTGTTTGCAGTGCTATCGAGAGAAGATTGAGCAAAAGTGCTCATAGAGAAAAATAAAAGGGACATCATCAAACTTGTTATCAAAATCGTTTTCATAAAACCTCTTTGCTTTAAAAGCGGAGGCTGGTTCTAACTCTTTTGATTTTGATGTCAACCCCGCTTCGGAACCCGAAGCTCGTTGTTGCGCGGATTGGGGTTGGGCAAAATGCCCTCGGGGAGCTCAATCAAGTCGCCGCGGTACAATTTCGGGATGTCACCATCACGATGAAGCCAGGCTAAAAATTCTCGGTTCTCGCCACGACAAATCATCTGCCGAGTCTTGCCTTTTTCTTCTTGCTGATCGCCGACCAAACGCAATTTTCCAGTCAGGGGCGGTGCCTCGGTTCGGCTGGCAAGGAGGTAGCTAAAGGTCAGCGTGCGGTTTTTAAAAGGCAAGTGATTCTCGATAGCTGTCAGCCACGGTGGGGAATTTAAATGGATGCGATCGTGACACCAATCGTTTTTTGACTGAGCAAAAAGCGGACAAGAAAGTTGATGCACACACGGCGCCCACATTGAAAATTTTTGAGTGCGCAAATCTTCACGCAGCTGCAAAAGTTTTCTTCCATCTTCGCGGGTAGAAGGCTCAATCAGAATTAATTCACAATTGTTAAATGCCCAACTCGGCAAAGTATGTAATTCAGTTAATGCATATGAAAATACTGAAGCGACATGATTCGCATGGTCAGTTTTACTGTCACTTTTTACATGGAATGAGGCTTCCTCACTCCATTTTCCGGAGTTTTGCAGCTGAAGTTGCGACAAAATTCTTTGATGAAGCTCGCGCGCCAGACGAGAGCGCTCGATAAAATGATACTTTTTATCAGGGTAAGCCATCATCCACGGCAAACTTCCTGAGCCAAGTCCTGAACCAAAATCGACGATCTCTTTGGTTTTTTCAGTCGTGGCTGGAAACTGTCGGGCTTGGGCCTCGTCAAAAACGGCTTGAGCCCTTAAGAAATTCAGCGGGAAATAATAAGCCAAATACGCAATCCGAGCAAAAGGCTCATCCCAAGGTGTTGCCGCCTGAGGTTGCGAAATATAATGATCACTGAGGCGCTGAATGTGGCTGGCAATTTTTGCCGAGTCCGTGAGTTTGATTTTTTCATCATTGAGCAGTGACGACAAAACATCTTCAATATTTTTTGGCAGTGAAAAAAGTCTGGCACTCATAAAAGATTTTCCAATTTTGAGAGAACTTCATCGGCAGTGATGGTGTTCATGCAAGGGTGAAACTGACATTTTTCATGCAAGCACTTGTTGGTTGCTGGGCAAAGCACCAGTGGACTTAAGGCTTCGGCTTTGTCACCTCGCGGCCCCCAGCGAAGGGCGCGGTGAACTCGCACCGGAGAATAAATTCCAACACAAGGGGTGCCCATAGCGGCGGCTAAATGTAAAACGCCAGTGCTGGGGGCCACGACTCCTTTTGCCGTTTGAAGCAGGCTTAAGAGTTCTTCAAAGCTCAATTGATTTTGCAGATAGCGAACATTTTTATGATTGTGCCAGCGATGACGAATTTCCTTGAGAAATTTTTCATCGTTTTGAGTCCCCGTGATAACCACAGTTTCATTTTTATCAACCAACAATTGAATCAGCTCGTTGTACTTGGATTGCGGCCAATTCAAAGCCGATCCCCACATTCCGGGATGAACGACAAAATAATTTTTGGATTGCAGCGAGTACTTTTCAAACAAGCGACGAAGAACGGGTGGCGCTAATTTTAAAACGGGAGTTTCAGATTTGGGAAGATCTAAACCAAATTCGACGAGCTCGCGATTGTAATCGGCTTCGTGTTGTTCAGCTAGGCTGCGTGATTGCCTGAGGCCTTTATTGAAAAATAAATAACTGTGCCACTGACTGCGGCGACCGATGCGCAAGGGGACTTTGGCTTTCCAGCAAGCGCGACTGACCCACCACGGAGCATAGAACACAACAACAGCATCTGGTTTTTCAGCGCGCAAAAACGCGATCAATTTTTTTTCAGAATCTCGGCGAGATTGTAAATCCAATTCAATAAACTCACGCGGCGGAACTGCGGCTTTAGCCAGCCAGCCGAGATGTTTGGCGATGACCCACTTTGATTCACAAGACTTGAGGCCAGGCAATTGATCCACTGGCAGTGTTGCAATGAGGTCACCAATTTTATCCAGGCGGAGAAATATCACTTTCATGCGCCGAGTGTGACAATTTCAGTCTTAAAGTTCAATGAAAAAACCTAAAATCCCGAAGAGATTCTTAAGGATGAATCGATTTCCAAGGTTTCTTTTTTTACTGTTTTTTGCAGGGCTCTTTCTAGGGCCATCAGGTCTTGCCATTGCTGCTGGCGGTGATGCTTTAAAAATGTCGGTGGAGCGTGCGACCGATATTTCCAAATCGATGTCCAGGCCGGGGCAAACGTGTTCGAGTGCGACCAATTGCTCGAAGTTCTTCAATGAATTGATCAAAGACGATCAAGCCGATGGTTACTTTTTCGATTTTCACCTTTTAGGAAAAGACAACTGGCCGGTGCACGTTGGCAAGATGCTTCAAGGCCGTGCTGGCATTTGCATGAAAGGCATTGATCCAAAATCCAATAAGGCGGTGACTCGCTTTCCGACGGCCACCGATATGCAAAAATATTTGCAGTCACAAAATTCAGAGCTGGATGCCGAAACACACTCAGCCATTCGCAGTTGTGTAAGCCTGAATGGTCCTGACGATTTAAATAAAACCGCAAAATATTACTACGATCAAAAGCGAATTCAGCAGGCGCAGGATATGGCGCAAACAGAAATCAATCGCATTGATACTTTGCTGGGACAAAATCCGGCCTGTGCGAATCAGTCAGGGGCGGCGACGGCGTTAAAAGACGTGGCTCAACAAAGTGAAGCAGACGAAAAGATTTATCAAAAAATGAAAAGCGATGCGACAAGCCTGAGTACCGGTTGCTTAAAAGATTTGGGGGCTTTGCAAGCTCACAAAGATGAAATTGTACAAACCGGACAAACGCAAATTTGTGAAGAGGCCAATACTCTGTCAGCAAAAACGGGCCGATCGAATTGTCAGAGTTATGATTCAGCGGCTTTGCAAAAAGTTTCAGCTTGTGAAAAACAACAAGCTGCCGATTTGGCGCAAATGAGTTTACTTGAAAAAGCCAATCCTTGGTTTGTGGACACAGATTACTTCAGTGATCGTGCCGATGGTATGAGCTCGCAAGCAGCCATCCAAAAAGTGCAATCCAAAACCAAAGATCGTCTGCAAGCTTTGCAAAGTGATTTTACGAAGGCTTCGCAATGTCTGCAAGGGCTCCGTCAAAATTGCAGTCTCAAAAAATATCGTGAAACTTTGGCAGCAACTCCAGAGCTACCTGAAATTTACAACAAAGATCCGCTGAACAATGCGATGAATAGTTACTTCTCAGCTGAAAGCTGCATTGAAGAAGGTGTTTCGGACCGGGATAAAACGGACGAAGTGTTGCGAACCAGCGGGCGAGATGCCGTGCTGAGCATTGCTTCCATGGGGACCGCCGGCATTGTGGCGAAAGCCGGCGAGGTCGGTGTGAAAAGTTTGCGAGGAACCGATATTGTGCGAGGACTTCTCGGTGTGCGGATGTTAGGTGTGAGCGCTTTTAATCTCGCAGAATCTTCGCTGAAGGCCGTGAAAATTTGTTCGCAACAAAATGAAGTGAATTTAAGTGCGGCTCAAAAAGAATCTTCACTCACATGTCCTGATCCCAGACTGCAGCAAGTGGTGGCAAGAAAAACGGCGGATTCTTGTCTGAGAGAGGTAGGACTTGCCTCGCTCAATGCTTTGCCATTTATAGTTCCAGTCAACCGAATGGTTCGTGTTGAAGCAGATATGATTGCACGAAACTCTCAGTTGTCTGATGTTGATCGAATTGCGACCTTCGAGAAAATGAATAGCGTTCCTGCCGGAACTTATGCCAATGATGTGGAAAAGCGAACGGCGATTCTTGCGGCTCACAGCGAAGCTGGCACGGTAAAAAATCTGAATCTCGCGCAAATCAAATCACGAGTTTCTATTTTAAAATCAGCAGGATTTTCATCGAATGAAATTCGTCGCGGGATGACCAGTGGAATTTTTGGTAAACCGATGGATCCATACATTTCGGCGGAGATTCCTCTGGACAGCACCTTTGGCAATAACCAAGTGGCGCGGGTGGCGCTGCATATTGAAAAAGTGGAAGACGATGGCCGAATTTTGGTTTCTGACGGTGAGAAAACTTTTTATCTTTCCAAAAAAGAAGCAGACTCCATAGAAACTAGTCGCACGTCTTATCATCTCTTTAATAATAAATTTTTAAAAGCTGGAGAAAACGGTGAACATGAAACTGTCACTGGAGATTGGCAGGCAGAGCTTGCTAAAAAAACGGCGATCTCAAGCAAAGTGATTGCTCCTCGCGAGTCCGCAGATATTAGCAGTTACTACAAACCAAGCTTGAGCTCCTCGCGAGTGGTACAACAACCGGATGCGCGCGCAGAAAAACAGATTGAGGTCCTGAGCTATCAAGGCCAACGAGTGGAAGCTAAAATTTCACCTTTGTCGCAGGGGCGCGTGGTGCCGGGTTCGGCTGATGAGGTTTATCAAAAAGAATTGCTCAATGAATCGAAGTGGGCCGAGGCTCTCGATCGATCCAGCGATGGTCCTAAATTTTTAGGCATTTATCAGGGTAAAGATGGCCAGTACCGCATCGCCACGGAACATATTGAAGGCATGACCATTCATCCCGACGTGCATGATGTGCCAGTGGAAGCGGGACATGTGCCAGATATTTCTTTTGATCGCATGGAGCAAATGAGCAAAAAGTTAGTGGAGAGTGGTGTGGATCCGGTGGATATTCAATTTCGGGTCACACCGACGGGGAAAGTTTATGTCGTCGATCCCACACATTTTCAAACACTGACAGCGACCGACAACAAAGAGCAGATTTTAAAGCGTTTGCAAAATGAAATTGAATTGATGAGACAAGCGAAACAAAAAGCGCGGACAGCAACGCTTCCATCCGCAGACTGATTACTGATAATCTTCGATCGACGGGCAAGAACAAACAACATTGCGATCACCGTAAGCATTATCCACACGGCCGACCACGGGCCAGTACTTGTTGGCTTTCACCCAGGGCAGTGGAAAAGCTGCCACTTCCCGCGAGTAAGGAAATGTCCACTCGGTTGCCGTGAGAATCGCTGCCGTGTGCGGAGAATTTCTGAGAGGATTATTGATCGGATCCATTTTTTTATTTTCGATCAGCTCAACTTCTTTGCGAATTTGAATCATCGCCTCAATAAAACGATCAAGCTCCGCTTTGGATTCACTCTCGGTGGGTTCAACCATCAAAGTTCCAACCACGGGGAAGCTCATGGTCGGCGCATGAAAGCCATAGTCGATCAAACGTTTGGCAATGTCGGCGACATCGATCTCTGAAGTTTTCTTTAGCGGTCGGCAATCCAAAATACATTCGTGCGCGACGAGACCTTCTTTGCCTTTGTAAAGCACCGGATAATAAGGCGAAAGTTTTTTGGCGATATAGTTGGCGTTCAAAATTGCGACAAGTGTTGCTTGCTTCAAACCTTCAGCGCCCATCATCGTGATGTAAGCCCAACTGATCGGCAAAATACTGGCCGAGCCCCAAGGAGCTGATGACACCGCATGAATTCCTTTGGCAGGACCCGCTTGCGGAATCAAAGAATGAGTTGGCAAAAATTCTTTCAAGTGAGCGCCGACTCCAATCGGGCCAACGCCCGGTCCGCCACCGCCGTGAGGAATGCTAAATGTCTTGTGCAAATTCATGTGCGAAACATCGGGACCAAATTTTCCCGGCAAACAAATTCCAACCATGGCATTGAGATTGGCGCCGTCCATGTAAACTTGTCCGCCATTTTGGTGGATGATTTCACAGATCTCAACGATGCCTTCTTCAAACACTCCATGCGTTGACGGATAAGTGATCATCAGTGCTGCTAAATTTTCTTTGTGCAACTGAGCTTTGGCTTTGAGGTCAGAAATATCGACATTGCCATGATCATCACAAGCAACCACAACCACTTGCATTCCCACCATCACAGCAGATGCGGGGTTGGTTCCATGCGCTGAACTTGGAATCAAACAAATATTGCGATGAGCTTCACCGCGAGACTCGTGATATTTACGGATGACCAAAAGGCCCGAGAACTCGCCTTGCGATCCGGCGTTGGGTTGCAGGCTCACGGCTGCAAATCCGGTGAGCTCGCAAAGTTCGCGCTCGAGATCTTTAATCATTTCAATCAAGCCAGAAGTTTGCGCGATAGGAGCAAATGGATGAAGCTTGCTAATTTCGGGCCATGAGACCGGAACTAATTCCGTCGTGGCATTCAGTTTCATCGTGCAGGATCCCAACGGAATCATCGAATGAGTCAACGTCACATCTTTATTTTGCAAATGATGGATGTAGCGAAGCAGCTCCGTCTCCGAGTGATGAGAGTTAAACACTCCTTGCGCTAAAAAAGCGGACTTGCGCTGAAGTTTTTCAGGAATTGCAAGACTGGTGGCTTGAGCCATTGCTAACTCGGTCACTGAGAACGGCAAAGTTTGTCCTAAAGCCAAAGCTTGCAAAATATCTTCGAGATCTTTGAGGTTCACAGTTTCATCCAGCGCAATTGCCAGCGTTGAAGCTGAAAGTTTTCGAAAATTCATTCCGTTTTTATCAGCGGCCGCTAAAATCTCAGCCGTCTTTGGCGAAGAAATTTTCACGGTATCAAAAAACGAAGTGCCTTCAACGGTGAGACCTAATTTGCGCGCACCTTCGGCCACCGTTTTTGCAAACACATGAATGCGTGTGGCAATTTTCTTTAGCCCCTCGGGCCCATGATAAACCGCGTACATCGAAGCCATATTGGCCAAGAGAACTTGCGCTGTGCAAATATTTGAAGTCGCTTTCTCACGTCGGATATGTTGCTCGCGAGTTTGCAAAGCCAGACGCAAAGCGCGTTTGCCTTGAGCATCAATGGAAACTCCGACCAGGCGTCCCGGCATCAAGCGTTTGTGCGCATCTTTGCAAGACAGAAAAGCCGCGTGCGGGCCACCGTAGCCGAGTGGCACTCCAAAGCGCTGCGAATTTCCAACGACGATATCAGCGCCCCATTCTCCTGGAGGAGTCAGCAAAGTTTGCGCCAGCAAATCCACATCAGCCACCATCAAGGCGCCCTGCTGATGAGTTTTTTCAGTCAACGCCGCATAATCTTCCACGCGGCCATCCGTCGTTGGATAAGACACGATCACGGCAAATATCGGAGTTGAAAAATCAAATTTCAAAGGATCTTGAACAATCATTTTTAAACCCAGCGGTGTCGCTCGGGTTTGCAAAACTTCAAGCACATGCGGATGTAAATCAGGAGATGCTACAAATGTAATAGCTTTGTTTTTCACCAAGTTGTGCGCCATCGCCATGGCTTCCGCCGCAGCGGTGCCTTCATCAAGCAGGGAAGCATTGGCGATTTCCATTCCCGTCAAATCACTGATCACAGTTTGGAAATTGAGCAGCGCTTCGAGGCGTCCTTGAGCAATCTCTGCCTGATAAGGAGTGTAAGCCGTGTACCACACCGGATTTTCCAAAATATTTCTTTGAATCACAGTGGGTGTGATCGTGTCGTGAAAACCCATGCCGAGATACGAGCGATAGATTTTATTTTTCGAAACCATTTTTTTTAGACGGGCGAGCAGTTCGTACTCAGAAATTCCATCACCGATATCAATCTTTGCTGATGTCCGAATATTTTTTGGAATCACATGATTTGCCATTTCTTCCAAATTGGCAAAACCCAGCTCTTTCAACATGGCTTTGATTTCGGCATCGTTAGGTCCGATATGACGAGCGCGAAATTCAGTTTGCGGCAACAGGGATTGTAGATTCATGGCAGTGATCTCCGGTTTGAAGAAATCACCATATCATAGGAAAAGCCCAAAAAGCAAAACCCCATCGGATGACGGGGTTTTGTTCAGTTCATTGTTCATGAGCGAAAGATATCTAGGCGCGAGCTGTTGCTTTTTTGCTCGTTTTTGCGACTTTCGTTGCTGCCCGGCGAGTTTTTTTCGTCGCTGTGCGAACGGTCGATTTTGCTCCAGCTTTCTTTTTAGTGAAAGCAGCCTGCAATTTGCCTTTTTGAGCCAAAGCCAATTTTTTATATTGGTTCAGGTTCTTCTCAACTTCTTTGGCGTGTTTTTTAACAACAGCCACGCGTTTGGTGACCTCTTTATCGAGATCTTTCTGAGCTGTGTGAAACTTTTTGCTCAAGACCGCGTATTTGGCTTCCGCTTCTTTCAGTTTTGCGTGCGCCTGTGGTTTGACTTGCGCTTTGATTTTGTTGATTTCAGATGACAGCTTGTTGAGCTCCTCTGTCAAAGCTGAAACGCCTTTGGGGCCGCGCAGGTCGTTCACCAATTTTTTAAAATCCAATGAGTATGACATTTCGATCTCCTTCCGAGAGAGAAAATACAGAAAAAATCACTTTCCTTATAACTGATTTTTCGTAAAAGAAAAAGGGGGCGATTGTAAAAGTTTGCTAAAGCATCCACTCAGTAAAAAATCTTCAGAGAGTGAAGGCCAAAGTGTCAATCAACGCGCCTGGGACCTGCTTGCCCCCAAGCGAACGCAGTTCATAGGTGCCAACATTGGGATCAATCGTCGTCTCTTGCGTCAGATCGACAAGCTCGGACCCCAGCAGACTGAACAAGGATTCATCAAAGCGCAGATCTTGAATGGGGCCAACGACCTCGCCTTTCTCGACCCAGAAACAGGCATAACGAGTCATGCCGGTGATTCGCGCCGCTGAAACATCACTCCAGTTGAGATAATGCAAATTGCCAAGGTACAGTCCTGTGCCCAAAGCTTCCAGAGCTTTTGCTTCACTCAGATGGCCCGGAGCAATATCTGGACTGCGCAAAAATTCCCAGCCAAAGCCGCCGGTGTCAGCACCATTGCTGATCACGCCAAACTCTTGAGCGGCGCGAGAACTGACCAACATATTTTTAAGCTCGCCATTTTCCACCAACACCAACTCTTCAGGAGCCATTTCTCCTCGCGAATTAAACAGCGGAGTGAGACCCAACTTGAAGTTCTCTTTGAGCGAAAATTTTTTCGAGAGAGTTTTTTCGCCAGCATAAAGTTTGGTCAAAGCACAATCGCCCTTTTTCATGGCGCCAAAGCTGAAAGCATTCCATGACAGCATCGAGCACAATTCCGACATAGCGCCGCTGGCAAGAAAGGCGCGGTGGCGACCCGGCTTGATTTTTTGCGTGGGTTTTTTCAAAAGCTCCAGTTGAAATTTCGATTGCTGTAAATGCTTTTGCAAAGCCGCTTGTGACCATTGTTGATCAGAATAAACGCCTTTGACGGCTTTGTTTTCGCCACTGGCGTTCACCGTGAACAGCGAATAATCGACAAAAAATGATTCGCTGAAGAACCAATGAGACTGACCCATCGAGTTTTTATTCGCTCGAATCATCGGGCCTGCGGCATAAAGCCCCGCGAAGTCACTGCCCTCAGCCGTCTCAGCGATTTCTTTCAAAGCTTGCTCGGGGGCCAGTAATTTTCCGTGGTGTTGTTTTCGACTTTCACCATTGTTGAGAACAGGAACTAAAAACGGATCAGGCTGTAAAATCTCAATTTCTTGGCGCGCGCGTTCGAGCAATATCATCAACTTTGGTAGATCGATTTTTTCATCACCAAGAACCGAAGTGCCGAATTGAGCTTTACGGCCTTTGCTTTGAAAGATCAGCTCGAGATCAATTTGCTTCACCGAGGTATTTTGACGAACTCGCGCTTGATTGAATCTCGCATAAACTTGATCTTCGGCGGCCAAATTCAAATTCATTTCTTCACCGCGCTGAAGTTGGGCAAAAAGTGCGTCGGCTATTTTTTCAAAATATTTTTCCAGAGTCTCAAAAGACGGGTGACTCATTCGCCGCCTCCGAAAATTTCCACTTTTTCAAATAAACAAGGCGGAGCTGCGTGTCCCACTCGAATGACTTGGCTGGGCTCACCTTTGCCGCAAAAAGGAGAGCCGAAAATTTCCACTTCATCGGCAGAGCCCACGGCTTTCAGACGATTCCAAAACGGCACAGTGACGCCGCGATAGTTCGGATTTTTGACCACCTTCGTGAGCCGTCCGTTTTCAATCAGCTGGGCATACTCACTGCCAAACTGAAATTTATTTCGGTAATCATCAATCGACCACGAGATGTTAGCTTGCATGTAAATGCCGCGCTCGGTTTGCTCGATCATTTCTTTGAGATTTGATGTGCCAGGCTCCAAATTAATATTGGCCATGCGATCAATCGGTGCCCGGTTCCACGAGGCCGAGCGAAAATTAGCGACACCAAGAACTGGATGGCCTTGCTTTCGCAATCGAGTTTGTGATTCCAAACCACCAAGCCCGCGAATCAGTTTGCCGTCTTTGATCAAATGCTCACGAGTGGCCAGCAAGCCGCCATCATCAAAACTGTACGAGGCAAATTCCCCAGGCACCGTGGGATCAAAAGTCACATTCATCAATTTTGAACCATACTGCAAACGACCAAAGTCTTCTGGTTGAACGAAACTCCAGCCGGCGTAATTTCGCTCATCGCCCAAAATACGGTCAAGCTCCAGTGGATGACCGATGGATTCGTGAATTTGGATCAGCATTTGATCCGGAGCTAATAAGAGATCCATAGTTTCCGTGGGACAGTTGGAAGCTGTGAGCAGCGCCAAAGCTTCTTCGCCCGCTTTTTGGCAATGAGCTTTGATTTCATCAAGATTAAAAGATTCAAAGCCCATCTGCAGACTGCGCGCCAAGCTGCCTTTGTCCGATCGACTTTGCGATTCACTGCCATTTTGAGCGGTGGCCTGGAAATGGGTCGACACCAACACAAATTGTTGGCGCACATCCGACCCATTCGAGCTCACAAAATGAATATCGGTTTCAACCATTCTTGCCAAAGCCAGAGCCGAAATAATTTGTGAAGAAACTTTCAAAGCTTTTGAAGCTGTAAATAAAATATCCACGAACTCTTTCAGAGTTTGTCCGTCAAGCCCTTGAAAAACAGGCGAGCGATAATGGCCCACGGCTTTGGGGCGTTGCTCAACAGTGAATTGATGAATCTTATAAGGAGCGGCGGCTTTCGCAAGACCCAGCGCTCGGCGATAGGATTCTTTGATGCCGCTTTCGGAAATATCAGAAGTTCCAGCATAACCAAAATGACCATCAAACAAAACTTCGATCATCACACCCTGAGACAAAGCCACCGAATTGGTTTCGCTGATTTCATTTCGAACGATGCGATGATGAGTATTTTCACTGAGAAGTCGAAGCCCAATCCACTCAGCACCTTGCAGATCTGCTTGGCAGATTTTGAGTGCTCGGTGAGCATCAATGGAAGTGGGTGGCAGAGAGACTGCGAGGGATAAATCCATCCACCTACCTTGCTTGCCAGAAAGGGGAGAGTCAATTTTTGTCTCTCCCAGTCGTGAAGATGGCAGAAAAACCTAAAAAATTATGGAGCCTTCGGTGGGTTGGGAAAGTTCGGCCATGAGACCAAGGCCGAACAACCGACGAAGTTTCCGGTTGGATTGATGAAATATTCATCTTCAACATAAACATGAAAGATAACACCTTGGATGGTTACATTTGTGTTCCCTTGGCCCATTCCACCGCCCGCATTATAAGGTGCGCCAGTTGTGAAGACGCTCGCATTGGCTGATTGACCTTTATAAGTGATCGTTGCCTGAGCATTACAGCCAGGATCATTTTTGAGATGGTTGGCACTCGCACTACCACCTGACGCAAACGAATGACAATTGTAAGAAGCATTGATCGGTCCCACACAAGTTTTACCCGTCACAATCGGTTGCGACCCTGGCAACGTTGTTGTTGTGGTTGTTGTTGTCGGAGGCAAAGTTGTCGTGGTCGTCGTAGGTTTTGGCAACGTCGTTGTTGTGGTTGTCGTCGGAGGCAAAGTTGTTGTTGTCGTTGTCGTCGGAGGCAAAGTTGTTGTTGTCGTTGTCGTCGGAGGCAAAGTTGTTGTTGTCGTTGTCGTCGGAGGCAAAGTTGTCGTTGTCGTCGGTAACGGATCAACACTTGCGATCATGTTTACGCAGGCGGCGGGCACTACCGAATTGTTTGAAACAGCGCAAACTTGCCAAATGCATCCGCCCAGTGTGTTTGCGAGAGCAATTGTATAAGCAACCGCGTTGTCACCAAATTGGAAACTTGCACCCGATGGAGTGAAATCTGTCGTCAAAGGCTGGAAGGTGTAACTGCTTCCAGCGCACTGTCCAGAAATATATTTAGCGTAAGATTGAGCGCTGTTGATTCCTGCTGAAACCACGTCATTAGAACCAGTGATTTTAAAATCGTAATTCTGACCAATCTGAGCAATAAATGAGGAGGCTCCTGTTGGTGCCAAATTAGTTCCGCTCACGAGCATCGCGAATGAACTAGAAACTTCAGCCCCAACACAAATATTGCTGTTGGAGTTGTAAGCAAATCCCGTATCGCAAATGATATTTTGGCAAGCTCCATAGACAGGGCCACTGTCAGAGTTGGCGCAAGACTCAGTTCCTGATCCGTGTGTCACCGAACATGGCACTGCAAAACTGGGGCAAGAGTTCGCTGCCGTTTGTCCTGGCGCAATCGCCGCGAGATTTGCCGAAGAGCTATGCTTTGAGCATTGCACGAGAAGTGCAACTAATCCTACGAGAGTCAGAATTTTTGTCGTATTTTTTATGCCCATCGTGATGCTCCTTGTGATTTGCCTTTATCATCTAAGGTCGTTTCACCGAGGTAAAGGACAGTTCAGTAAGATTTATATTTTTGTTCAGTTGTTAGTCACTCGCCTTTGGTCGCAGAGGTCCTGAATCATGATCTAAGTTATTGAAAAGATGAAACCTCGGCAGCCTTAGTGCTGAGTCTAGAAAATGCATTGCTCCGACCCGTTGGGGTGATCGATGAAAGTCCTCGTGAAGTTGTTGCAAGCGGTTGTGCTGAGTGTGGTGTTTACAAGTTCGGTCTTTGCGGGGCAAAGAGCGGAAAAACCCATTTATCTTTCCTATGAACAGCGCCTGATTTTTTCGTATTTGCTGGCGGGCAGTGGTGAATCTCAAGAAAAACAATTGGAAATTTCGGCACGTCTTGAACAGACTTTGCGTCGTTGGATTCAGATGCCCCCGCAGTCGATCGATGTGACAAACTTTGCTGAGTTTCTCAAAGCCTATCAGGGGCCATGGCCAGAGTCTTACTCTCTCGAATCCGATCTCAGCTTGATTGAAGCCTCGGAATTGCGCGGCCCTGTCGTCATTCGCGCCACGACACCAGAGCTTCAAAAACAAATTGACGGCTTTATGCTGCGACAAAATGTCAGCTTGATTCAAAAATCGCAATCAAGCCCAGCCAATCTGACAGCACCGATCCTGCCAAAGTCATTGCCAGATCCACAAGTTTTGCTGAATTTAAAAAATAAAGAGCAATGGATTTTAAAAGGTTTTGAACAGGCGTCGGCATTGCTGGATGCCAATTTGAAATTCATCCAGCAAACCGGATCTGAGATGGCTCAGTCTGGGAAAATGGCAGGCACTGATGAAGCAATGAATTTATTTATCACCACGGCATTTCGTGAGTACTTCGGGCGGCTCAGCCTCGACACCAAGAAGCAAATCATCTCGCAAATCATGGGACACGATCTCAATATGAATTTGCAGCAACGTTTCGAGCTGATGATTCTGGCTTCGGGGCCGCAATTTCAAAAATTACTTCAGGTGGTTGCTCGCGAAGCCGGAGTCAGCGAAGATTTGCTGAAAATTTTTAAACAGCTCGAATCCAAGGCTTCGCCGATTCCGGCACCCATCGTGAAAGAACTTTTTGAGAGTGAACGCGAACGTTATCACTGGATTTCTTATGACCTGAAGCCTTTGGGAACAGGGACGATGGCGCAAGTTCATCAGGGAAAAATCGAACTCAATGGACGCGAGCAAGATGTGGTCATTCGTTTTTTGAAACCCGAAATTGAAAAGCGTGTGCAAGAGGATTATCGCATTTTATTAGAGCTGGCTCCGATCATGGACGGTGATCCGCGGTTTCGCAAAGCGGGTTTTCCGAAGCTGCTCCCCGTGGTGACGGATCTCAACCGAACGGTGACGGATGAACTTGATTTGCAAGCCACCATCGAGCGCCAACGTCTGGCTAAGAAAATATACTCTCGCGAATTCATGTTTGTCGGAAAGACTTATAAAAATGTGATTGATATCAATGTGCCAGAAGTTTATTTGGCAGATCCGTCTTCGAAGCTGCATGTGCAAGAGCTTGTGGCAGGAGATAAATTAGATAAAGTGGCAGCACTTTATCAGGATTCCATTCCTGATTTAAAAAAAGGCATTGCCGAGCAAATGGCGCGCCTGTGGATTGAAGAAGTTCTTTATGGTTCTGGATTTTTCCATTCGGATTTGCATCAAGGGAATTTTTTAGTCGACTTCACAGAGCCAAAAATCACGGTCAATATTCTTGATTTTGGAATGGGCGGTACGATTTCGCACGACATGCAAATGCGCATGATGGAAGTGGGTGCCGGCATTGACCTTGATCGCGCGGATTTGATTGCCGATGGCTTTTGGTTGCTCAGTCAACAAACTCAAAACTCGATCAGTAAAGACGAATTTTCCGCCATGGTGTTGGCGCGGATGAACGATATCAAGTCAGGCAAGATGAGTTGGGAGCCGGTGAATCGATGGACGTCTTGGGCGATGGATCAAGGAATTCGTTTCCCTTACGAGTTTGTCAGTCTCAATCGTGGCTTACTGATTTTAGATAAGCTGCTCAAAGACTCGGGCAGTCCACTGACAATGTCAGAAGTGGCTCGAAAAACGGCCATGAATCACATTGGCAAAGCCGTCTCGGATTTGCGGGCTACAAAAATGATGAGCTGGATGGATTTAATTAAACTCGGCTTGGTGTCCCGTCCTCAAGAATCATCATCTGCTTCGGCGGCTTTATTGCCGACAGTGAATAGATCTTCGCTTGAATGTCGCCGCATTTTCCTGCAAGACAGAACCTCGGAAAGGTTAATGATATGGACCGGAGAGGTTTTTTAGAGAAAATTTGGCAGGCTTATCCGGCGGCTCCTCACGAGGCCGAGATTTTTGGCCGCTTGGATTCGATCTCTGAATCGGCTCTGACTTTGATAGGCAAAGGCAGCTTTCCGCTCGGTGAAAAAGTCCAAATTCAGCCGTTGCGTGAAAAGGCCCATCAGCCAGTGCTCTTTGATTGGTTGATCTATGGCGATCAAGTCGGCTTGGTGATGAACGAGGGGCAAGTTTCTGAAATTTGGTTGCTGGCTCCTTGTCTCGAAGAACCGTTGAAACTTTCGTCCTCACAAAAAATTCAAGAAGAGTGGGCGCATTTTCTTCAGCAAGTGCGAGCGTTCTTTGTCGGAAAAGCTTTTCTTGAAGTGCAAACTCCGACGTTGGTGAAATGCCCAGGAACTGAACCTTTCTTGGATCTTTTTTCCACCGAGCTTAAAGTGGGTCGGACTCGGCAAAAACTTTTTCTGCCGACCAGTCCGGAAATCAGCCTTAAAAAAATGCTCGCCAGCGGTTACGAGAAAATTTTTGAGATCCGTCCTTGCTTTCGCAATGGCGAAATCACTGAGACTCATCAGCCTGAATTTTATATGCTCGAATGGTATCGGGCTTATTCGGATCTCGAGCAAATCAAGCAAGATGTTTTGCATCTCATTGAGTTTGTCACCGACACGCCTTTGACTCGAGACAACGAGACCGAAGGTTTTGAAGCCGTTTCGATGCAGGATCTTTTTAATGATATTTTGGATTTCAATCTGACTCCAGAAACATCAGCGCAAGAGCTGGTGCAATTGGCTCAGCGTTTGGGTCTTAATACTCAAGGCTATGATTTGTGGGACGATCTTTTCTATTTGATTTTCGTCGATCAAGTGGAGCCAAAAATTTCTTCCGAGAATCCGTTGTTTCTTGAGAAATATCCGCCGTCACAAGCAGCCTTAGCAAGACTCACAGAAGATGGTTGGGGCGATCGCTTCGAGCTTTATTGGAAGGGCCTTGAAATTGCCAACGCTTTTCATGAGCTCAATGATCCCAAAGTGCAGTGGGCCCGTTTTCAAGATGATCTTGCTAAGAAAAAATATCTGAACAAAGAAGTGCCAGCGATTGACGATGATTTCTTGCAAGCTTTGCGCTCTGGAATGCCACCATCCGGCGGTATTGCTTTAGGACTTGAGCGCCTCTTCATGGCAACCCGAGGATACGCCCAAATTCAAAATCTAAAAGTATTTCCGTATAAAGCAGAATGATCTAAAAGCTTTGTATTTTTGAACATGTCCAATCTCCGGCCACGAACCCATCTCCTCGTCCACTTTATTGGCAACTAAGCCGCCCTTGGTTTTGCAACCCACCTCTTTCCAAAGAGGAGACGGGTATGGGTCACGCTATAAATTTGAAACAAAAATCACAGCAACTTTCCTTCGGCAGAAATCATTGGAAATTCCGCTATCACCACGGCGGAGAACTCCGCCAAAAGCGAAAAGGCCGCAAAGCCAGACCGCTTTCCACCAAAGCCCCACTCCATTTGGTGTTTAAAGCCCAGCGTTCCAATCTCCGTCGGGGGTATCGGTCACCTCTGGGATTTTACATCTGCAATACCGTAATCAAACGCTACGCTAAAAGATTCTTCGTCAAAATCGAACAGCAAGCCATCTGCAATGATCACATTCATTTGCTGGTGAGATTCAGTAAACGCTCGCTGGGTCAGCACTTCCTCCGCGTTGTGGCAGGGCAAATTGCGCAGCAACTTGAGAAGAACGGATTCTTGGTGACCGATACCCAAAGTGTTTGGAAATACAGGCCATTCTCCAGAGTTATCGTAGGTTATCGGGCGTATGTGACGGTGAAAAATTATGTGCGGCTCAATGAGAAAGAGGCTCGCGGAGAAATAGAATACAGCAAGCAAAGACTCAAAGGGTTGTCTTCGGTAGATTGGGAAATTTTATGGAGTTAAATTGAGAATTTAAGGTAAATCTGCTGACTATAATTGAAGTCAGCGTCTGGAAATAACCCGAGATTATTTCCCTTTATTGATATCTTCTTTGAGTTCTTTGCCGACTTTAAAAAATGGCAATTTTTTTTCTTCGACGTTGATGACTTCGCCGGTGCGCGGGTTTCTGCCTTTGTAGGCATCGTATTTACGATTCACGAAAGAGCCAAAACCGCGAATTTCAATGCGATCATCTTTCATCAAAGCTTCAACCATCGAATCAAAAATCGTGTTCACCACGGTTTCCGCTTTCACGCGAGTGATGTTGGCTTTTTCTGCGATGAGATTGATCAGATCTGCTTTTGTCATGGTCGATTCCTGTAAAGCTAAAGCATTGATAACACTTCTAATTATACAGAAGGCCTCGGGCCTGACTAGCGCCGAAATCAGTTTTCGCATGGCGCAAGTCCCGGAACTGAGTCATCTCGAACTCAGTGAAGCCTAGGGTGTGGGGGGCGGTGCAGCTTGAGCCTCGATCCGAGGTCTAGAACTTAATTTTTTGAGCACTTTCGTGTTGAGCAAAATCTGACGATAGGCTTCTTCGATCGAATGAACCATTTTGCGAGTATCAAAGAGATTGATCACTTTTTCGCGCGCGCGTTCTCCAATATCCGCAATGGGTAATCCGCCAGAAAAAATATCAATCAGTAAATGCGCTAAAGATTCGGTGTCAGCCGGGCGAAGCAAAAAACCATCTCTGCCATCTTCAACAATATGAGCAATGGGACTGACTTCCGAGCCGATGATCACTTTTCTTTGCGCCATGGCTTCAATCATTGAAGGTTCAAAGCCTGTCGAGCGAGAGCTTAAATTCACAAACACATCTGAGATTGTCACATAGTCAGAAATTTCTTCGGACTTCAGTGCGCCAGTCATAATCACGCGATTTCCGAGAGCAAGGCTCAACATCTGAAACTCAATTTCTTTCCAGCCGGGGCCATTGCCGATAATGATCATGTAGGCATTTGGTTTTTTGATCGCCACTTTTTCAAAAGCAATCAGCAAATTGATCACTTCTTGAGGCTCGGTCATATCTGACAAAGTCACTGCGACTTGAGAATTTTCAGAAAGCTTCAATTGTTTTTTAAGTCCTTGAGATTCAGGCCGTGGAGCTAAATTTCCAAGCTCGATGCCGTAAGGAACGGTGTAGGTGTGAAAATCAGGATAGAGATAATAACGCTCAAGAAAAATTCTTTGTTGAGGGCTTGTGACAAAAACGCCGTCGGCATTAGAAAGAAGCTCGTGGTCGCCGCCAAAATAAGTCGACAGAAATTTGTAAACCACAGCGATGCCGGTGGCGAGAATATTACTGACGGATTCTTGGCCCATACCGAGGATTGAAAAAATTTGTGACATTTGTGTCGCCTCAACGTCATAGGCGACAGCGACGTTTAACTTTTCGCGGTCATGAGCAATCAGTCTCGCGGTGCGATCAATACTGTGAATTAAATGAAAAGGCTCGGCCTTGTGAAGCTCATAAAATTTTCGGTAAGCCGCTTCTTCAAAAGGTAAGTGTGAAAAATTCGGATAGCCTTCATGCAAATAATAAACGCGAACGCCATCGCGATGAACTTCATTTTTACCCAGTGGAGATTTGGCAGCAATCACCGTGACATTGTGGCCGCGACCGGCAAGGCCTTTGGCAATGGGCCATAAAAATCCTTGATCGCTGGCTCGGCCCAGGATGGGGAATTTTTGCGCCATCAAGCAGATATTTAATTGGTCTGGAACTTTGACTTTCGCCATCTCATTAATGATCGGCGGGCTTCATGGCAGAGTCAATCTTGCCTGATGATTTCATATGGCGAACTTTCGAATACAAACGATTGAGCTCATTGAGGGCTGAGTCCGCAATTTCGTAGGTGCGGCGATCAAACTGGGGCTGATTCAGACGAAGTTCTGGGTTGTCAAAAAAGAGCTGACGAAAACTTTGAACGCCTTTTTCCAAGACCCAGCCATTTTTTTTGGTGACGCAAAATCCAGGGAGAGCTTCCGCTTGTCGAGAGGTTGCCAAGGTCGGCGTCTTAGTGATCGAACAAATTTCATGAAAGCGCATCAACTCAACTTCGCTGAGCTCATCAAAAGCGGTGAGGAGTCCTGCGGACTGTGAAAAAAGATAAGCGAGGTCTGTGGGATTTAAGTGAGATCCGACAAAATAAATATTCGAGGGCGCTGACGATTTTTCAAAAAAATGCTCAGGGCGAGGTGCTAAAAAAACCAAAGAAATTTTTGCCGCAAGCTCTGACCAATCGGCCGAATTTCGACTGCCATGAAAAAGGCGCTCGTTCGAAACGATCAAAAAAGGCTTCAGTGACTTTGCTAGTTTTTCAACATCTTGGTCGTGATGACCCGTTTCTAAAAAATCCTCGGCAATGGCTTGCAGAGGTGGAAGCACTTCGGTTTGGCAAAATCCGCCGAGCAATTTTTGACGTTTCAGATACATCAAACTTTCGCGAGAGCCAGTGGTGACGATATCGCAAGATTTAAGCAGAGGTCGCAATTTCCATTTCACCATATCAAAGGGAGTATCAAACAAAGAAGCGGCGATCACTCGTCCTGGAATGGCGCGAGCCAATTGGGCTAAAACCCAATGCGCCGGGTTTGGCTTTTCTTGTTCGAGATCGGAAAAAACAAAATGCCAAACCAGTGGCGAGTGTCCGAGCAGTCGTGGAAAAAGGCGCAGAGCCTCAAGCGCTGACCAACGACGAAAGTAAGTTAGAATTTCGTAGGGAAGACCATCAGGCACAACCGCGTTGAGGGAAGTGATAATCATCACTTCGTGACGATGAAAATGCAGAGCTTTTGCGAAGCCTAAAAACTCGGGACTGAGCTTTTGAGTGATCAACGCTATTTTGGCCATTGCACACCGAGAGCCTTGTAAATTCGTCCCAGAATTTTCCGATTGGCATCGGGAATATTTCTTTCGGCAAGCTCTTCAGGGTGGATCCACTCGATCATCAAATGATGTTTGGCTTTGGGCTCGCCCTTCCAAAATAAAATTTCATAAAATAAAATCAAAATATTCACATCACCGTAGGAGTGAGTGCAGGACAGCTTCAGTCCACCCACTTCGGCTTCGATCCCGAGCTCTTCCGAAAGTTCTCGCGCTAGAGCAATCTCAGGAGACTCTCCTGCTTCGATTTTTCCACCAGGAAATTCCCATTGACCTGGCAGAGAATTGTTTTCAGGCCGCTGACCGACCAGGATCATATTTCCTTTGCGCAAAAAACCAGCGACCACGGGAATCCAATGGGCTTTTTTGAGCCGTCTTTTCGGAGACGCATCGACAATCTCAGTGTCGATTTCTTTCTTTACGGCCACTTTTTTCTCAGTCATCGGTTCTCTTTCATCCACGTCGCGACATCTCGAAAGAAAGTCGGTCCGTGAAATACCAGCGCTGAATAAGTTTGCACGAGATCGGCGCCCATTTCCAGTCTTTCCGCCACATCTTGTGGTGTCAGCACGCCTCCCACTGAAACTAGTAAATATTTTTGTCGATCTGCACCTAAAATTCGGGCGGCCGTTTGCAACGCCTTTTGGGAAAGGGGGGCCAAAGCTTTTCCCGACAGACCGCCCTCAGCAGGGAAAGAGCAACTTGGGGGCCGCGACAAGGTGGTGTTGGTCAAAATAAAACCGCTGACTCCGTTGGTCGCACAGACTTCTAGGCTTTCTGCCAAAGCCGTGTCTGAAAGATCGGGGCTTAATTTGACAAGAACAGGAACTTTCGCCGCCAGCGAGACCACTTTTTGAGTGAGGTTCGAGAGAGCCTGACGGCTTTGCAAATCTCTAAGCCCTTGCGTGTTGGGTGAGCTAACATTAATCACCAAGGCGTCAGCCATCTCGGCAAAGCGCTCGGTGAGATAAAGATAGTCGTTGTGAGCATACTCGTTGGCGGTGGTACGATTTTTTCCGATGTTAACAAACAGCGGAACGCTCAAAGAATCTTGTTCTTTTAAAAGATTAAAATACATTTCATCAGAACCATGGTTGGGAAAACCCATTTTGTTCCAAAGATTTTGCGCTTTCCAATCGCGATCTAAAATTTTTCCGCGATTGGCTTTTTGCGAGTAAGGAGTCACCGTGCCGACTTCGATAAAACCAGTGCCAAGCCTTGGCCAAGCGGTGAGAAGCTCGGCATTTTTATCCACTCCACCGGCGATGCCGAGGCGATTGGGGAAATAAAGATTTTTCCACTCCAAAGGTTTCCAAACCGGAGCCTCGGGCGGATAATTATTGGCTGTGAGTGAAATTACAAACGGGGCTAGCTGATGAGCAAGCCCCGCTGGCAAATATTGAACAAGTGAATGCATGAGATCCTTTTAGCGAGGATAGAGACCACGCAACAGCATGGCTTTCTCAAGACGTTGAATCGCAACGGCCATCGCCGCTGAACGCATATCGACGTTTTTCTCTTGCGCCATTTTCCAACCTTGATCGAAAGCTTTCACGATGATGGATTGCAGACGTTTGTTGATCTCTTCTTCATCCCAGAAAAGGGACATCAAGTCTTGCACCCATTCAAAGTAGCTGACAACCACACCGCCACCATTGGCGATCACATCTGGAACAACGAACACACCTCGGCGGTGAAGAATTCGCGTTGCCTCATTATTGGTTGGGCCATTGGCACCTTCGACGATCATTTTGGCTTTGATCTTTTCAGCATTGTGCTCGGTGATCTGACTTTCTAAAGCGCATGGGAAAAGAGCTTCGCAATCTAGCAACAACAACTCTTCATTCGAAATCGGTTGAGCTTTCGCGTAACCTTTCACAACTTTGTTGGTTTTCAAATATTCCAACACGTCAGGAATATTCAGACCATCACCATTGAAAATTCCGCCACTGACATCACTGACTGCCAAGATTTTTGCACCACGCTCGAAAGCATAAAGTGCCGCGTGCGATCCCACGTTCCCAAAACCTTGCACCACGATGCGAGCGCCGCGCATGGGTTTACCAACTTTTTCAAAAGCTTTTTCCGCCACATAAACAACACCAAGACCGGTTGCTCCCGAGCGTCCGAGCGATCCACCGATTTCAACTGGCTTTCCAGTGACAACGCCATTGATGGTGAAGCCTTGCTCTTGCGAGTAAGTATCCATCATCCACGCCATGGTTTGCGCATCAGTGCCGACATCCGGAGCTGGAATATCTTTGTTCGGGCCAATGAATGGACCGATTTCAGAAGTATAACGACGAGTGAGATTTTGTTTTTCAGTGCGCGACAGTTGGGTGGGATCAACAGTGATCCCACCTTTACCACCACCATAAGGAAGACCCATCACGGAATTTTTGATCATCATCAAACAAGAAAGACCGACAACTTCGCCGAGGGTCACATCTTGGTGATAACGAACGCCACCTTTATAAGGACCCAGTGTCGAGTTGAACTGAACGCGATAACCGTTAAACACTTTCACCGTGTAGTCATCCATGCGCACAGGCACGCTGACAATGATCGCGCGTTTTGGTTTTTTCAATCGCTCCAAAACATTTTTGTCACAGTTGATAAGTGCGCCAGCCTCCGTCATCGATTGCAAAGCATTGATGAAAAGCGGATGCGTGAGATGAGAGTCAGCGTTTTGATAATTATGAGTAGGGGCGTCTGCCATTTGAGCTTCCTTTGCGCTAATTGCGCTATCTTTTAGAGAAGCTGATGTTAATGAAGTGAATGTCACAAGCCAAGCTCAGGCGAACTGCGACATAAATACGATAGAAACGTGACGTGATGCGGGATCAGACTTTGCTGGTCTCTTGACCGATATCTTTGCCAAGCTCGTCGGTAAAAAAGGTCGAGTGCTCGGCCAGCTCTTTCATGTACGGAAAGATGTCTTCTTTCAAAGGATTTGGGAACTTTTGGTAGTCTGTGATGTGCTCATCGGGGACATAACGAAAGGTAAAATTGATTCGGCGAGTTTCAAAATGCTCGGTATTAAGGCCTAGAATTGGCTCGCCCTTGTGATCCACCCGCTGAACTCGGTGAAAAAGCTTCTTTTTAAAACGCTCGCCAGCAAAAAGCTGAAGGCTTGAGTCCTCGAGCCACTGCTGAAGCACCACATGGCTTTGATGATTTTTGGACTGGCTTTCGACAAACTGGAAAAGAGCTCGCTCGCCCAAAGATAAAGATCCGACGGGGCCGGGCTCAAAGTCTTTGTGTTCTCCGACACGAGCTACGTCGATGGCTTTATCACCAGCAAGTTGATGGCCGTAATAGTTAATCAGGCAGGTGTTGAAATGCCAGCCGCGCGGAATGTCTTTTTCGTTGAAGGTGTGGTGAGCAATGCTCTCAATTTGATCAACCAGCTTTTGCAAAACTGGAGGAAATTTTTCAGCCGTGACACAGCGATACTCGATGCCTTTGGGAGGATGATAATAATCAAGGCAAGCAAACTGCCAGTTTCCCAGCCAATAAACCGGTCGCAAAAGCTGACGCTGGCTTTGTCCTGGCGGCGGTGGATTGTGGACTGAAAACCGATTTTCCCAAATGGGATACAGAGTTCTTAAATAATCTAAAATTTCCTGCTTGGCCGGTGGAGAAATAAATCCTGGTTTGTAAATCAGGCCATAAGGAAGCGGTCGAAGAAGCGGCTTCAGTGGCGGCTTCGCTTTTGGCATGTTTGAAATTTTTGACATGACTTGCACCTATCTGGTTTAATGGGCGAATGTCAAAGTTGAGTTCAATTCCCACCATCTTGGCGGGAGCTAATGAAAAAAAGAAACTTCTCGATCACTTGCCCAAGATGGTCGGTAAAAAAGTTTTGATTTTGGGTGATATCGGACTCGACGAGTATGTTTTGGGTGAAGTCCGCCGCATCAGTCCCGAAGCCCCTGTCCCTGTTTTGGAAGTGGAGTCTGAAGACTTGCGTTTGGGCTTAGCCGCAAACGTCGCACAAAATGTGAAAAGCCTCGGCGGCACACCGATTTTGGTGTCTGTGGTTGGGCGTGATTCCGGCGCTGATTTATTGGCCAGTCTTTTTAAACAAACCGGTGTTGATACTTCTAATTTGCTGGTTGATGAAAGTCGCCCGACGACTCGTAAAACCCGAATCATGGTGAAGCATCACCACTTGGTCCGCGTCGATCGCGAAATGCGCAAATTTCTCTCAGCCGCCACCGAAGCGCGAGTGCTCGAACGCGTGCAATCTTTGCTCAGTTCTGTGGATGCCATTGTCATCGAAGATTATGCCAAAGGTGTTGTGAGCCGCTCACTGATTCAAAAAGTCGTTGAGATGGCACACAAGGCGAACAAGAAAGTTTTGGTCGATCCACACCAAACCAACTCGGGCGATTTTTACGCTGGAGCTGATTTGGTCAAACCAAACTTCAATGAATCGATTGCTCTGTCGGGACTTGATTACGATGAGCTTCGTGACGACCCGGAAATGGTTTTGGATTTGGGCCACGCGGTTCAGAAAAAAACCGGAGCTAAAGAAGTGGTCATGACCCGTGGAAAAGACGGCATGATGATTTTCTCTGGCAAAAACATCATGCAAGTTCCAACCTTTGCTCGCCAAGTTTTCGATGTGACCGGAGCCGGCGATACGGTGATCGCGGCCATCGCATTGGGTTTGGTTTCGGGCCTCGATTTGACCGAATCCTGCATTTTAGCCAACTACGCCGCCGGCGTCGTCGTCGGCCAAGTCGGCTGTGTGCCATGTACCGTCGCCGAACTCCGCCAATACATCGACGAGCTTAGTTAGAGTTCAGCTACTGATTTATCTTTGCAGTTTCAATTGAACTGATTGAGTTCAATTCTATTTCAGCCAGATTTACTTTATTTAAGATCAAAACATCGAGTGCAATATTGGAAAAAGACATCTGTTTCCAATAAATTGATGATTTCGAGGGGTATCGGTCACCTCGCAGTTGAAGCGCTGGTGACCGATACTCAGGGAAGCCTCGGCAATGCTAGAAAAATTCCAAAAAAGAGTGTCAGTTGCCTTCCTCAAATGCCGGCAGACTTCATAGCAAGATCAAGGGCTTATAAAATTGTTAATCCCAAAAAAGGCCTCGCGGTTTCCTGCAGGCTTGTGCTAGAAAAGCGGCCTATGTCGACATCAGAAAAACAGCAGACTCAGCAAATCGAAGCGACCTTTAAAACGGCTTATAATCCGGCTTTTTCGGCTTATGAAAATCTCGCTGAAAAAGCTGACGTCAAAGATGAAGGGCCGCAAAATTTCTACGGTTTTACTCAAGAAGATTTGCGCGCGTTTTTGAAAGGCCTTGGCAAAGAGACTTTTCGTGCTCAGCAGATTTTCAAATGGGTTTATGAGCGCCGGATCGTTTCGTTTGATGACATGAGCAATCTGTCGGTGGCTTTCCGCGAAGAACTGAAAAGTCTGCTGACTTTTGATTTGCCGCCAGTGCTCAGTCACTTGGTGTCGGTGGATGGAACTCAGAAATTTCTTTTTGATATGGGAAAAGGAAACTCGGTGGAAGCCGTGGTGATTCCTTCTGAGGATCGCCTGACTTTGTGTATCTCGAGTGAGATCGGTTGTAACATGGCTTGCAAGTTTTGTTTTACCGGAAAACAAAAGTTAAAACGTCGTCTGACTTCGGCGGAGATCGTTGGTCAGTACATGCAAGTGCGTGATCGTCTGCAAGAAGGCCAGCGCATCAGCAATATCGTGTTTATGGGAATGGGCGAGCCTCTGGATAATCCAGAAGCCGTTTTTAAAACGGTCGAGATTCTGCATGATCCTTGGGGAGTAAACCTCTCTCGTCGTAAAATTACGATTTCGACTTCGGGTTTGATTCCAGAAATGTGGCGCATTGCTAAAGCCAATGTGCGTTTGGCTGTGAGCCTCAACGGTTACAATGATGAAGTGCGCACCAAAGTCATGCCGATCAATAAAAAATATCCACTCAAAGATTTGCTTGCCGAGTGTCGCAAGTATGCGATGGAAACGGGTGACAAGGTCACTTTCGAGTATGTGCTTCTCAAAGGCGTGACTGATCAAGTGGAGCATGCCAAAGAATTGCATAAACTCACTCGCGGTATTCCATGCAAGATCAATATCATTCCATTTAATGAGCATCCGGGTTCTGGTTTTGAGCGTCCTGATGATGCAACGATTGAGAAATTTCACACGGCTTTGATTAATACCGGCTCGCATGTGCTTTTGCGAAGAACCATGGGTCGCGATATTTTTGCGGCTTGCGGGCAGTTGACGTCAGAGTATGAAAACAAACCGCAGACCATGGATATTTCAAATTCAAAAATTGGTTCTGTGTATGAAAGAGGATTTCAAAATGTCTGATATTTTGGTTGTTGGAAGTCTTGCTTATGACTCTGTGACAACTCCTTCGGGAAAAGTGGATCGTGCCCTTGGTGGATCAGCGAATTATTTTTCTTTGGCCTCTTCGCTGTATGCCAAAGTCAAAGTGGTTGGCGTGGTTGGAGAAGACTACGAGCAAAAAAATATCGACCTTTTAAAATCTCGTGGTGTCGATACTTCAGGTATGACGATTCAAAAGGGAAAGACCTTTCATTGGGAAGGCTCTTACGAAAAAGATTTGAACGAGGCTGAAACTAAAAAAACAGAGCTCAATGTGTTTGAGCATTTCAATCCGGAATTGCCAGCAAGTTATCGCGATTCGAAATTTGTTTTCTTAGCCAATATCTCTCCGGATCTTCAGGTTAAAGTTTTAGAGCAAGTCAAAGCGCCGGTGTTTGTCGGCATGGATACGATGAATTTTTGGATCAGCTCAAAACTTTCTGATTTGAAAACAGTGCTTAAAAAAGTCGACGTGGTTTTGATCAATGAAAAAGAAGCCATGATGTTAACAGGTGCTAAAAACGCCATCGATGCAGCTCCGAAAGTTTGTGAATTGGGACCGAAAGCTCTGGTCATTAAGCGCGGTGAGTACGGTTTTGTGATGTACACTCGCGAAGGTGGCTTCTTTATTTTGCCAGCCTTCCCTTTGGACAAAGTCGTAGACCCGACAGGTGCTGGCGATACTTTCGCGGGCGGATTTTTCGGGTATCTTGCAAGCCTTGATCGTAAACCCACTGAAGCAGACCTTCGTCTGGCTTGCGTGAAAGGGACCATTTTGGCCTCGTTCACCATTCAGGACTTTAGTGTGGGAGCTCTTGCCAAGGTCACTCTCAAAGACCTCGACCAACGTCTATCCCAATACCGCAAAGTCGTCCTCCTTTAGGTACGCCGTACCTTTTGCGGAAGCGCCGAGTCCAGAAACAGGACCTGGCACCTTTAGAAATGCCTGAATTTTCCGATAGTTGATACAGGCATGGCAAAGCAAAATAAAAAGCCTTCAGATGAATTAATTAAATCTGTTCTCGATGATTTGAAGAATGATTCTGACGAGCCATCATTTAACGACAATCAAAGAACATCTCCGGGTGAAGATCTTGGTGATGTGAAGAGTCGTTCTGCCAACTCATCCAATGAAAAAACCACAGTTCTTGGCGGCGAGTCTGCGCCAACTTCGGATCCTTTTGAAAATCTGCACAGCACTGAAGATGAAGGTGATTCCGAGCGCACGGTGCTGGCTGGTCAGAGAAAAAAATCTCAAGCTCCTGTCGAGCCAAAAATTTCCTATGGTGGTTCGCAAAAACCAGATTTGAAAGCCTCAGCTTATGAAGCGCAGTTCATGCAGGCGGAAAACCTGAAGATCGCTCAGCAGCGAATTGTTGAGCTTGAAAAAGATATTGAGCGTCTGCGGAAAGAGAACGAAGTTTTTATTTCTGCCAGCGAGATCTCCCAGCAGAAATTGGAAGATCTTTCTGTCAAAGTAAATAACTTAGAAAGATCTAAATACGAACTCAAAGATCAAAGTGAATCAGAGCTTAAAATTTTCCGTGATGGTTTGCAGGTCAAAGACAACGAGATCTTGCGTCTACGCACGAAAGTGGAAGAGCTTGAAAGTCGTCTCGGCAATGATCTGAAAAAAATCCGCGTGCGTGAGCGCGAGCTGGAAAATCGTTTGGAATTATCGAAAATGGAAAAATCCGCCTTGTCTCGCTCGAAAGACGAAACAATTTTGGATCTTAAGCGACGTTTGGATCATTTGAATTCAGAAATTGAAAATTACAAAGATCGTGTGGTTGATCTCAATCAAAAATTGGAAGCCAATCACGAGCAGTTCGGACGCACGGTTCGAGCTTTGAGAATTGCGCTGACCAATTTGGAAGTGAATGAAAATACCAGTTCGATCACGATCGCGCCGATGAAAAAAGCCGAATAGCAAAAGACGGGCATCATGGATGAAGTAAACACCACCGGCAGTGAAAATTCTGAAGCCGAAAAATCGGCGGCACCACTCAAAAAAATCAAAGTTGTTATCAGTGATTTGCATCTTGGAAAAGGTCGTGTGCTTCCCGGCGGCGGGATCAATGCTTTGGAAGAGTTTTTCTATGGCGATAAGTTGATTGAATTTCTGCAATACTATTCTTCAGGCGTGTTTCGTGATTACGAGGTCGAGCTGATCATTAACGGCGACTTTCTCAATTTCTTGCAAGTCGATTACAAAGGACATTTCCTCTCGGTTCTCACGGAAAGTGTCTGCCTTGAAATTTTAAAATCGATTGTCGATGGCCATAAAAATGTTTTTAAAGCGATGTCTGATTTTGCTTCAAAGCCCACGCACTCGATCACTTATATCGTCGGCAATCATGATATGGCGATGCTGTGGCCGGCGTGCCGTGAGTATTTGAATCAAGCCGTTGGCGTCCCGATTCGTTATAAAAATATCGTCTATTATTTTGATGGCGTGCACATCGAGCATGGCCATATGCACGAGTCCGCCAACCGCATTGATCCGCGACGATTTTTCCTTAAGAAAAATCTCGCCGAGCCTATTTTGAATTTACCATTCGGTTCGCTGTTTTTTGTCGAGCATGTGATGAAAGTGAAGCATCGCTATCCGTTCATTGATAAAGTCAGACCTTTTTCACTGATGGTGAGATGGGCGCTTTTTAATAAACCGATGATGGCCGTCAAATCTGTTATTTCAACACTCTATTATTTTGCGAAAGCCGCATGGGCTCCAGATTCTCATCGGGGCTGGTCGTTTAAAAAGCTTTTTGGTATTTTCCTTGAAGGAGCGATCTTTCCGGACCTCAGCGATTCGGCGAAACAAGTTCTCAATGACGAGCGCGTGCACACCGTGTGTTTTGGTCATAGCCACGTTTATCAGTATCGTCAGTGGTCCCAAGATAAAGAGTATTTTAATTCAGGCACATGGACAGAGATCACTTCGCTTGACATTGTTTCACTCGGAAAAATCACGAAGCTCACTTATATTCTCATCGAATATCCTGAAGACGGAGCGCGTCCACGTGGGCGTTTGAAAGAGTGGCGCGGCTTTCATCGCATCGAGGAAGATGTTGCTGTTTCGTAAATAATCGGACAGAGTAAAAACCATGTTTAAAATCTTGGGATCTGCACATCCAACTTCAGCCCCTTTAAAACAAAAAGCGGTAGCGGCATTGCAAACTCTTTTTGCTGAGCAAAAAGAGGGCTTTCTCTCATTGCCTGAGCGCCAAGATTTGCTCAATGAGTCGATTCTTTTGGGCCAAGATTGGGCAAAAAAATTGGATGACTTGGTGATTGTTGGAATCGGCGGTAGTTCTTTGGGGGCTCGCGCGATCGTTGAGTTTTTTGCGACACCGCAGACGCATAAAAAAATTCATTTCTGCGATAGCACGGATCCTTTGGCTTTCGAAAATATTTTTAAGTCTTGTCGGGATTTGAAGCGCACGGGATGGTTGTTGGTTTCGAAATCAGGAGCAACAATCGAACCATTGGTCATTGCGGATCTGGTGTTGCAAAGATATCAGCAAAAACAAATCGCTTCGCAAGGAATCGCTTCGCTCATGGCGGTGATTTCCGAGATGAAATCAAATACTCTGACGGATTGGGCAAAGAAACACTCTGTGCCTCTTTTAGAAATCCCTACAAGTGTCGGCGGGCGATATTCGATTTTAACACCTGTCGGATTAGTACCACTGGTTTTTCTTGGTGCTGACGCTAAAAAGTTTTTGCAAGGCGCATCCCAAGCGAAAAAAGCTCAAGTTTTTGCTGCCGAACTGATCGCGCAAAGCCTGCAGAGTTTTGAACGCAAGGAATGGATTTCTCTTTTTTGGTTTTACTCAGCCGCCTGTCGCTCGTTGGGAGATTGGTTGCAGCAACTCTGGGCTGAGTCGTTGGCAAAGTTGGAAACTTTGTCTGGAACGTCAGCACCACGAGTCAGCACTCCCATGATTGCCATGGGGCCTCGCGATCAGCATTCGATTCTACAACAAGTGATGGATGGAGCTCATGATAAGTTTGTGATCTTTTTTCGTTTTGCTTCGTTGGAAGCCATGGGCGAAAAACTCAGCTCGACAAATTTTAAGGGCCAAGATTTTTTTGTGGATCATTCCCTCGGGGAATTACTTGCTGCGCAAGCGCAAGGAACTGAGCAAGCCCTTCGAAGTCGAGGTCTCTCGACCTTATCTTTGTCTGTAGATTCACAAGACGAAGCGTGTCTTGGTTATTTCTTCATGATTTGGGAAATCGTTGTCGCTGGTCTTGCTCAATGTCTCGATATCAATGCCTTTGATCAGCCTAGCGTCGAACTAGGCAAAAGACTCGCCAGAGAAATTTTAAATTCCTGATCCTTGTCTCTCTTAAAACCCGCTATATAATTATTTGCATGGTAGCAAGTGGCGACGAAAACGAGAAGACGAGTATTGTGACCTCTGACACGTTCAAGGGTCGAATGAAGGCGGCGGATGAAGCTCCGCCGGCACTCGTTGTGTTAATGGGGCCGACAGGTTACGTCGGCAAACAATTTCCACTGACATCGTCGGAAGTGATTATCGGCCGCTCGGTGGAGTCGCAAATTTTTATCGATGATAAAAGTGTCAGCCGCTCTCACGCGCGTCTCAATGTGGCGGGCTCTGACGTGGTGTTGATGGATTTGGGTTCTTCCAACAAAACCATCGTCAATGGATCGTTCTTAAATCCAATGACACCGTATCGATTGAAAAATAATGATCAAGTCAAAACCGGAAACGTGATTTTTAAATTTCTTGAAAAAGGAAATATCGAAGCCATCACCAATCAGGAATTGAATGAAAAAGCGCAGAAAGATGCTCTGACTGGAGCTTACTCCAAAGGGGCTCTTCTGGAAAAAGGTCCTGAAGCGATCAAACGCTCGGAATTTTTGAACGAAGAATTGAGCCTGCTTGTTTTCGATATCGATTTTTTCAAAAAAATTAATGATAACTTTGGTCACGCCGCTGGGGACTATGTTCTTAAAGAATTGGTCTCTGTGATCAGCACGAAATTGGTGCGTGGAAGTACTGACTTTTTTGCTCGTTATGGCGGCGAAGAATTTGTCATTATATTACAAGGAACTCCGATCAAAACCGCGCTGGACGTGGCAGAGCGGATTCGCACGACGATCGAAGGTGCGAAGTTTGAGTTTGAAGGCAAAAAGATCCCAGTGACGATTTCATTAGGCGTTGCATCGCGTATGCTGAACGAGACGCAGTGGGAGATTCTTTTCCAAAGAGCAGATGAAGCAATGTATCAGTCCAAGCAGTCGGGTAGAAACCGAGTGACTCCGGCTAATTAGCCAAAAGCTTTCCCTATAAGAATCCCTTATACTAAAAATAATTAATAATTTCAAATACTTAGTGCCATTTCGCCCTTTGCTTTGGCCCAGTGATTGCACAACAATATGGCAAGGTTGTGCAGCTTCATTAGAGAGGTCTTGAGACCTCGAAACTTAGAAAAGTTTCAAGATGCTAACCGAATTTCTACAAGGGCGGGTCCTATGGCAGAGATCGTTGTGACACCGAAAGGTCTGAATGAAATGTCGGATCTCGAAGTCGTCAATCTTGTGCGCGGCGGAGATCGCAAAGCCTTTTCAATATTGGTGAAACGTCACCAAAAAGGTTTACTGCGATTGAGCGTGCGCTTCATGAAGGACGTCGATGCGGCAGAAGACATTGTGCAGGAGGCTTTTATCAAAGCGTATGAACGACTGGCTTCATTCGAAGCAAGAGCAAGTTTCAAAAGCTGGCTCTATCAGATCGCCATCAACACAGCGAAAAATAAGCTGCGTGATCGTTTTGAAAATATGGCGGACATCGACAATGTTCATTTGGCAGTCCCGGCCCGAGCAGAAACAGATCTGTTGCATGGAGCGATTGCAACATTGCTTCAGCAACATATCGATCAGTTGCCGTTTCGTCAGCGCACGGCCCTGGTTCTGCGAGTGTATGAAGATCTGAGCTTCAAAGAGATTGCTGAGATCATGGAGTGTCCTTACGACACTGCCAAGGCAAATTATCGTCACGCCCTGATGAGATTGCGAGAGGAGTTGCAGTCGCATCAGGATTTAAAACAATGGACCGAAGAGGTCGGAGGATTTTTTATGGAAATGCAAAAAACTGCTGAGGTGGACGCATGAGCCGTGAAAGTTGGTGGTTAGATTATGTTGAAGGAGAATTGGATCCGGCGACTCGAGCCGAAATGAAAGCTTTATTGAGACACTCGAAGGCGGATCGTGAAGTGGTCGAGGCCTTAAGCTCGACAAAGGAGCTTTTGAAAGAGCACGAGCCGCCAGCCACAGAGCCGGCCGACGATCTGTTCTTTGATGCTCTCCATGATAAAATCATGGCGGCGGTCGAGGAAACAGTTGTTAAGCCGGCGCCCAGAGCTGCCACGCAGCGCTTGAAAAAAAACAAGCGACTCCTCATTTCTTCAGGCGGGGTTGCTGCTTTTGCCATGTTGCTGCTGAGTGTGTGTTTTCTTTCAACTTCTTCTCAACAAACAGGGCTTTCATCGACAAATCAAATCCTTCAAGCCGCCCTACAGAGCCCCGATGAAAGTCTTCGGGTTTTGGGTGTGCAAAGTCAGAATGATTTTTTTGTGGACGTGGCGGGCACAAGCTTTGATGATTTAAATATCATGCAGCTGCAAGGCCTGTTGAAAACGAAGACAAGAGTGCGCTAGAGTCGCACGTTCCTTCGTGCGACTGATGGTCCTAGCTGTCATGGATTGAAAAGCTAGGGCGTTGATTTGAAAGTTTATCTCTTTGTTTTTATTTTTTCTTTTCTGATGGTCACTTCGCGAGAGACTCGTGCTGAAGAATCCCATCAAACCAATCATAAATTTGAAGATCTGTTTATCTGGAAAGTTTCAGATGAGCTCAAACTGTCTGTTCCTGAAGAAAAATCTTTTTCTGATTTTATTCGTGGTTTGAATCAGAAGAAGTCTCAACTCAACGATCAGATTCAAGAGACTCTGAAAAAGCTTTCGGCAACGACGAGCCAAAAAAAGGCGACTGATCAACTGGTTGCTCAGTATAGAACTCAGCTCAAGGCTTTGAATAATCTGAATGTCGAAGAGATCGACCAGATCAAAAAAATATTAGGCAGCGAAAAAGTCGCTCAGTATCTGGTATTGAAAAATGATTTAGCCACACAGCTAAAAGCAAAGCTGTCAGCTCCGGACCCCACAAAACCAAAAACTGATCTCCCCGCACCCAAAATCATCGAGGAGCAGTGAGAGCTTTGAGATCCTCTTCGGGATGCTTGGATTTTTCAAGAGTGCGACAGGTGTCGATGAATTTGGTGAAGTCGTGGCCGACTTGATCGTAAAGAACCTGAAAATCGCTAAGATCTTGCATGTATGTTTTGTAGACGAGCAGCCTGGCGTTGTTCAAGCTGACCTTCGCAAAGTTTTTATGATTTTCAGTTTTTAGCTTTGGCAGAAGCTCTTTGGTAAAGTCAGCCTGAATTTCCTTGAAACGAGCTTGTCTTGCAGACTCGTCATGTACCGTTTGTTTTTTATACCATTCTTCGAGGGATTTTATTTCCGCAGAAATAAAATCTGAGAAAAGCTTGTCGTCCTCGTTCTCATCTTTAATTTTCTTCAGAGTCGGCGAGTCTGCGCCTTCTTTTTTTAAATAAAACATCTCGGTGCCTTTGCCGCCAAGAAAAACAGCCAAACGCTCGTTAAAGTCTGCCGAACTTTTGATATACAAGGTGGCGTGCACGGTTTCGTGAATGACGGTGTTCACCAAGTCTTCGTCGCTATAGCCCAGCATCGAGGAAAGCAGAGGATCGTCGAAGTAACCCAAAGTGCTGTAAGCAGAAACTCCGCGCAGATAAGTGTCATAATCTTTTTGCTTGAGACCTTCGGCTTCGTCCTTCGCGTCGGCCTCATTGAAGTAGCCTTTGTAGGGAAGCGAGCCCACAAAAGGGTAACTCCACAGGAAGTGTTTCAGCTCCCACTTTGGCGAAGCACTGACCACATAAGTGACATACGGACGATCCAGTTTCACAAACGTTGTATAACTTTTGCCATGATGAAGATGCAGATCAGTTTCGGCGAAGTCATGGGCTTCTTTGGCGAGACGGATTTTTTGCTTATCGGTTTCAGATAGAGTTGGATCTTGCAGCGCTTTTTCAAAAGGCACGCGCTGATTGAGCATCGACATTTGATTGTAAGCACTTTTCACATAATAGGAGATCTGGCAGCCAGTGAGGAGTGAAGTGACGAAGATTCCTAAGAGGAGGAAGATAATTTTTTTTGGAAAAAAAATTCTTAGAACATCCATGAGACGCCAACTCGGCCGGTGATGTCGGTGACTTTGGTGCCGCTATTGTCTGCCGGAGTTTGAATAGCGTCATAGCTCACGCGAAAAGCGAAGGCATCGGTCAGGAAAAATTTAAATCCCGCTCCGTAACTAGGTGAAAATCCGGAATACTGAAGCTCCCACGCGGGAGCATTGGTGTCTTGCACGACCTGGCGAATTTTAACATAAGCAGCGCCGCCCTTGAGATAGGGTTGAAATGCCGCTTTTTTATCACCAAGCACAAAAATCAAATCACTCTCATACACATCTGTGTATTGCGTCGTCGTTCTTAAAAAAGAGCCAGCGAAATCGGGCTGCTGCTCTTTTTTCACAAACAGACCATTGGTGTAGCTGAGCTCGAGGGCGACATTTTCCCAAAAATAAAGTGAGAGCGAACCCGTGCTTGATTGCTGCTCGGAAATATTGTCGGCATCAAACGAAGATTTTTTATAATTATAGCTGACGCCGATTTCCGTCATCATGGCCTGAGCGGAAAGCGAACCAATAAGAATAAATAGCAGAGTGATCAGTCTGAAATGGCGCATCTTTTTCAGGTTACCACTGAGAGAGAAACTGGAACAGAGACTATTGCTCGGATAGGACCTTGGGCTCGTAGCGAACTTCAAAGGCATACTTCAAGTGAATGAAGCCATCGGATTCGACCATTTCCTGTGGCGGATGGGGGAAAAGGCGGGCTTGAATAAATGCTTGCACCACGGCTTGATCAAATCCGCGCAGGCCTGCTTCACGCATAATGTGGGCCGATTGAAACTCACCATTGGGTTTTAACCAAATATCAACCTGAGTGATCCATGAATTTCCATAGTGCTGACGAAAGCGTGTCGGCGGAGTGGAGTCGATCACATCGCGAACACCACTTTCCCAACGAAAGCGAATCAGCTCTTCCACGCGCGAGAAAAAAGAATAATACAAATAGCGATCAGTATTTAAAGCCGTGAAACTTCCGACCTCAACTTCTTGCGGAAGAGATTCGCCGATGGTTGAAACTCCTTGGGGCATATTGAGATCTTGTTGGGCTTGTGCTTGGGCTAAATGACGAGTGGGAGAAATATCCATGCTGCCGTTTTTAAATGTTTGCGTGTTGCTTGGCGAATCGCTCGAGCTTTGTTGTTTCTCCGTGGTTGGTTTCAGGCGCGGCGAGAGATCGATTTTTTTCGTGGGTCGTGGTGAAGACTGCTGACGATTCTGAGTCATGCCATTGACGATGGCTTGCGTTTGTTTGCGCACTCGCTGAGTTTGCTGTGACAAAAATTTCAGAGGATCGTCGGACTCTTCAGTGCGTTCATCATCAGGAGCCAGTGCTTGTCTGACCAGTTGCTTTGTCGAAGTTGTCTCATTGTGAGACGGATCAACGATGTCGACAGTGATCGGATGATCGACGGGCGTGTTCAATAGAGGGGCAAATTGGCTCAACCAGACCAAGAAAAAGTGAATGAATAAACTAAGGAGAATCCCCTGTAAGACCCGCATCTTATGGCTCAGATTAGGACGTTTTAAGGGTCAATTCAACCGGCAGATGGCTAAAGATGAAACATTTTCCGCCGATAAGACATTGGGGACAATGGGGAATAAACGGGGGGACAATGGGCGATATTATTGATTTTCAGAGCCGCGCAAAAACGAAAGAAATTCAAAAACAATTGAAGTCAGGCGAGGCTCACATTGTGGATATCGCTGAAAAGCGGGCTGAAATCCTTCAGCAAGATCGTCGGAATGTGAAAAGAACCATCTTGACCGAGTTCATTGCCGTCCACACGGTTCTGCCTGGAATGGGTCTGCTGAAAGTCACTCTTTACGACATCAATGAAAATGGTGTCGCCTTTGATATTGAAGATGCTCGCGGACATTTCTCAGCCGGTGAAGAAGTGGCCATGCGTGTGTATCTCAATCATCAAACTTATTTTCCGTTTGTTGTAAAAGTAAAACACGTCAAACATGTCGATGATGAAGGCGTTCATCGCCACGGTGCTGAGTTTGTCAAAGGCTCGATCAACGATGTTGCGCTTCATCATTTCGTGAAGTTTGTTGAGAGTGTGAGCGCCGCTTTGAAACACGACAAAGGCGACGTTCTGGTTTCTAATATCAATTCTTAAGCAGTTTTAAAATCCGCGAAATACCTGATAGACAGGCGAGTTCCTTTGAGGTCGAATGTTGGTAACACAGCAGTGTCATCAACATTGCTCTACCACTGGAGGGACTTACGACGATGGCTAAGGATAGCGCGACATCAACGAGTTCAGGGACCAATCCGAATAATACCAAAGGCGTCAGAAGAAAGATCGTCCTCGATACGAATGTGATTCTCTTTGATGCTATGGCGTTCATGAAGTTTCATGCCGCTGATATTCACATCCCGATCACGGTGATCGAAGAAGTCGATAAGTTCAAACGCGATCCAGGTGAGAACGGACGAAATGCTCGTCAGTTCAGCCGTTTTGTGGACTTGCTTCGTGAAAAAGGATCTCTGGCTCACGGCGTGCAACTCGATAACAGCGAGACCGTGATTTATATCAACGTTGATTTCGCAGTCAGTGGTTTGCCGACGGAGCTTCTCTCTGAAAAAGCCGACAACCGAATTTTGGCGACAGCCATTGCTTTGCAAAAACAAAATCCACGCGTGAAAGTGGAGCTGGTCACCAAAGACATCAACTTGCGCATCAAAGCCGACGTCGTGGGTGTGTCAGCAAAAGACTATGAACCCGATGGCATCTCGGATGAAGAGTTGTATGAAGGTTATCAAGAGATCGAAGTCAGCCCTGAAAAAATCGATCAGTTTTATACGACGAAAAAATTTGTTCCTGAAATTAAACTCTACGCCAATCAATATGTGATCTTGAAAGATTCGGCGAATCCCAATCACTCGGCCATTGGCAGATACAATCAGTTGGAAAAAGCGATTGTGCCTTTGTTCGCGGGGCCCGAATCAATCTGGGGAATTCAACCTCGCAATGTCGAGCAAAGTTTTGCTCTGGATTGCTTGATGAATGATGAAATCCTGTTTGTCTCTTTGGTGGGAAAAGCCGGAACCGGAAAAACTTTGATGGCGATCGCGGCAGGTCTGCACAAAACTTTGGATGAAGGACGATTTCAGCGCTTGTTGGTCAGCCGTCCGATTTTCCCCATGGGGCGTGACATCGGTTACTTGCCAGGCGATATCGAACAGAAACTCAATCCTTGGATGCAGCCGATTTTTGATAACGTGGAATTTTTGATGGGCGCCGATAAAAAAGCGGCAGGTCGTGCGCAAGAGCTGATCAATCAAGGCATGCTCAATATCGAACCACTGACTTACATTCGGGGTCGCAGTATTCCAAAACAATACTTGATTGTGGATGAGGCGCAGAATCTGACTCCGCATGAGATCAAAACCATCATCACTCGGGCGGGGCGTGACACGAAAGTCGTTCTGACGGGTGATATTTATCAGATCGATAACCCTTACGTTGACTCGGCGAACAGTGGACTGACTTATGCTGTCGAGCGTTTCAAAGGGCATCCTATTGCAGCTCACGTGACCTTAACAAAAGGTGAACGCTCTGAGCTGGCAGAATTGGCTGCGAATATTTTGTAGCGCTTGACCGCAGGGGAGCTTCCCGTAAAACTAGAGCAGTTTATCGGGAGGCTTCGTATCATGGCTGTTCATTTCAAACAAGGTGATCGCAAATCTGTAACAATCCAAGTGACTGACCAAATGGTTCGTCAATTTGCCGATATGTCTGGCGATCACAATCCCATTCATCTTGACGATAATTACGCAAAAACCACACGCTTCGGTCGCAGAATTGCTCACGGCATGATTTGCGGAGCTCTGATCTCACGCACTCTGAGTGATACTTTAGGCGACGGCGGAATTTATCTAGGACAAACGCTTAAATTTCTACATCCGATTTTTATCGATGACGTAATCACCATCGAACTTCATGTCGCCAACTTCCGCGAAGAGCGCGGCATCGGCCTGATCGAAACCATCGTCAAAAAACAAAACGGCGAAGTCGCCGTCAAAGGCGAAGCCACCATCATGACCGGCGACGTGATTCAAAAGAAGAAATAAGCGATTGTGAATGTCTTTTCCTGAGGGAAAAGCGGAAGGGATTTACCATCTTTTCGACGAAGTAATATCCGAGGAATCCAAGTGCTGTGGAGATAAGGATTGTCGCCGCTGCAAATGAAAAGTAATTCGCCGTAAATAATTGGAAATGAATCAAAGTATTTATCACCAGTACATGGCAAAGAAAAATTCCGTAAGAAGAGTGTCCTAAAATCTCATCCCATTTTTTACGAGGAAGGCGACTGAGAAGCGCAATGATTGGGAAGCCAATTAAAATTCCTGACAAAATTTCTTTGTTCAGGCCTCTTTGTAGAACGTCAGTTTTGAAAATAAAAAGTCCTAGGGTCAGAAGAAAAGTTGCGGCGTAGAGCGCGAGCATTGTCCAAAGGTTTTCTTTTTCCTTTGCGAGGTTATACTCGGCTAAATTTTTTCCAAGCAGAAATATAAAAATAACGCCTGGTAGGAAGCGAATTGCAAAAAGCTCAGGATTTAAAATTCCAAGGACGGCCGTCAAAAATGTGACAAAACTTAAGAATGTCGAAAGGCGCCCGAGCCATGGAATTAAAAGAAGAAATGGGAAGGCCCAATAAAATTGTTCTTCAAGCCCCAGTGACCAGGCGGCGGGAATCAAAAGATATTGAGAGATCGAATCAGTGAGCAGCATAAAATAATTCACCGGCACAATCAAAGCGTTCAAGAAAAATTTCCAAGGAGTTGGGGAGGTATGAAGAAAGCCGCTGTTAAAATACCAATTCAAATCAGCAATCTGAGTGAGAAGCATAAATAAAAAATATTGAGGATAGATGCGCAGAAAACGGTCGGCATAAAAGTACCAAGTGCTTTTGCCGATTTTGCCATAGCTGTTCCGGATAAGAATGGTCATAACATAACCTGAGATTATAAAAAAACAAACGACAGCGGCAGTTCCACAGTTAAAGCGGTTGCCGACAAAAATATGACTTAGCAAAACAAGAATGGCGAGGATAACTCGGAAGGTTCCAAACATCTATTTTGCTTCCATAGCTCGGGCATGTTTTTTCCGAAGTGCGAGACGAAATCGAATCGTCGGCTTTTCCACCAAGTAATATCCAATGTATCCGGCGATAATGGCCATCAAAATGATGGCGGCAATGAATGTCCAAACCCTATTCATTGGTTCCAAGTCATACAGCCTAAAATGGACAAAAGTATCTTTCACTAAAATATGGCTTAAAAATATTCCGTAAGAGCAATGACCCAAAAATTCATCCCACTTTTGACGCTGCATTTGACTCAGCACTGCGATGATGGGGAAGCCAACAAGGACAGAAAGTAAAACCTCTTTGTTGTATCCTAAAAATAAAATTTCTGGTTTTAAAAGCCATAATCCCAAAGTTAATGCGAAGGTGGCGCCGTAAAGAATGAGAATTGTCCAAGCGGACTCTTTGGAGTGCGTTTGGTTGTACTCAGCCAGATTTTTTCCAAGGAGGAAAATAAAAATAACTCCAGGAAGAAAGCGATAGGCAAAAAGTTCAGGATTTAAAATTCCGAAAATTCCAAAGAGAAAAATAGCAAAACTGGTGACCGCTGAAATTCGCTCAACCAAGGGAATTAAAACCAGGAATGGAAATATCCAATAAAATTGTTCTTCAAGGCCTAATGACCAAGCTGGCAGGATGAGTTGATAGTGACTCAGCATTGGAAACACAAAATGATAATTAAGCGGAACAACCAAGGCATTGAGTAGGAATTTTCCAACGCTCGGTTGCCCGGAAAGATAAAGAGCTTGAAATGACCAAAGTAAATCTCCGATTTGAGCTAGAATCAGGAAAAAGAAAAATTGAGGATAGATTCTGAGAAATCGATCGGCATAGAAGTACCAAGTGCTTTTGCCAATTTTCCCGTAGTTATTTCGAATCACGACGGTCATCACATAGCCGGAGATCATAAAGAAATTGAGAACGGCAGCATCACCAAAATTAAAATGAGGATTGCGCGCCAGATGCTGAAGGACGACGAGAATCGCTAGAATAACTCGGAAGGTTCCAAACATCTCATTATATTGCATGGGCTTTTGCGCCAAAGCAAAACAAGACTGCACCAAAGGCGAAGCCACCATCATGACTGGCGATGTGATTCAAAAGAAGAAATAAGCGATTGCGAATGTCTTTTCCTGAGGGCAAAGCGGAAACGCTGAGTTGGCTTTTCAACGAGATAATAGCTCAAAAATCCAACAATAATGCAGACTAAAACAAATGCAATGACTGATGTCCAAGGACCACGGATGAGAGCAATGTCATAAAGACGAAATCGTGTAAAAATATATTTGATCAGTATGTGGCAGAGAAAAATCCCATAAGAACAATGGCCTAAAAACTCATCCCACTTTTGACGTTGAAGGCGACTCAGAAAAACAATCATCGGGAATCCAATAATGATGCCAGCTAGAACTTCGTTATTGTAATCTTCCAGAAGATGATTCAAAGAGAAAAACCACATATATAAGGTCAAAATGACCGTTGCTGAATAGAGTGAAATCATAGTCCAAAGATTTTCTCTTTTTTTAGTGAGATTATACTCAGCCAAATTTTTTCCTAAGAGAAAAATAAAGATAACCCCTGGCAAAAAACGAAATGCAAAAAGCTCAGAATTGAGAATGCCAAAAGCAGCAATGAGGTAGGTTGTGAAACTAACAATAGTTGTGGCTCGCCCGAGCCACGGAATAAGAATAAGAAAAGGAAAAATCCAATAAAATTGTTCCTCAAGGCCTAATGACCAGGCCGCCGGGATCAAAAGATACTGAGAGATTGAGTGATTCAGTAACATATAGTAGTTCGCTGGAACGATCAGGGCGTTGAGGAAAAACTTCCAAGGAGTCGGAGTCGTATGAAGAAAGTATGCATTAAAGTGCCAATTGAGATCTGCAATTTGTGTTAGAACAATAAATAGAAAATACTGTGGATAAATTCGAAGGAAACGATCTGCATAAAAATACAAAGTGCTTTTACCAATTTTGCCATAATTTTGACGAATCATTACCGCCATCACATAACCTGAAATCATCAGAAAGCCGATGACGGCAGAAACGCCATAGTTAAATTGTGCGTTTACAAAAATGTGACTTAGTAAAACGAGAATCGCTAGAATGACTCGGAAGGTTCCAAACATCTATGCGACTCTCAAACGTTAGCTTCCTTTGTGCGCGCCAAAGGTTTTTGAATCAAGTGGATGGCGTGACCTAAAGTTGCTTCTGTGGCTTCCATCATTGTTTCGCCCAGGGTTGGGTGAGGATGGATGGTCAGAGCGATGTCTTGTAGTCTTGCGCCCATTTCGATCGCGAGGACGGCTTCTGAAATTAGGTTCGAAGCTTCTGGGCCGACGATGTGAACGCCAAGCACGATATCTGTTTTTGCGTCGGCAATCATTTTTACAAAGCCATCAGTCTCCATCATTGAAACAGCACGACCGTTGGCGCCGAAGGGGAATTTGGCGATTTTTAAATCTGTGTAGCCTTTGGCTTTTGCTTCGGACTCCATCATGCCGGCGGAGGCAATTTCTGGATCCGTGAAGACGACGGCAGGAACAGTTTTTGCGTCATACACACGATTTTTTCCGGCAATAATTTCTGGAACCATGACGCCTTCGTAAGAGGCTTTGTGCGCCAGCATTGGTTGGCCGGCGATATCGCCAATCGCGAAAATATTTGCGGCCGTGGTTCGGCGTTGAGCATCGACTTTGACGAAGCCGCGTTCATCGACTTGAATGCCAGCGGCTTTGAGATTTGCTTGATCGCCATTGGGTTTTCTGCCGACAGTAACCAAAATTTTATCGCATTTAATCGTTTGTTCTTTGCCGCCGACTTCGATGGTGACTTCATAACCGCTGCCAGATTTTTTCTGACCTTTGGCTTTGGCATTCAGCAAAACTTCAACACCTTGTTTGGCAAGCTTACGAGCCACAACTTGAGCGCACTCAGGATCAACGACACCGTTGAGAATCGCGCCTGTGGCTTCAACCACAGTGACTTTTGTTCCCAGTTTTGAAATGTAGCCTGCGATCTCAAGACCGATGTAGCCGCCACCGATGACAACGATTTTTTCTGGAATGGTATCCAGAGCCAAGGCACCGGTTGAGCTCATGATGCCTTTTTCGTCAAAAGCGAAGCCTGGAATTTCAATCGGACGAGAACCTGTCGCTAAAATAAAATTTTTGGCGGTGATAGATTCGGTTCCGGTTTTTGATTTTACAGAAATTTCAGTTTTCGATTTAAATTCGGCGGTGCCCATCAAAGTGGTGACGCTGTTGCCTTTAAGAAGTTGTGAAACTCCGCCAGCCATTTTTGCGCAAACGGACTCTTTCCATGCCAGCATCTTTTTCATGTCGATGGAAATATCTTTGATGTTGATCCCCATAGTCGGAGCATCATGTTGAGCGCGATGAAGAAAATGAGCCGCTGTGATCATGGCCTTCGAAGGAATGCAGCCCACGTTCAGGCACACGCCACCGAGAAATTCTCTTTCGATAATTGCCGTCTTTAATCCCAGTTGCGCCGAGCGAATCGCCGCCACATAACCACCAGGACCTGCACCAATCACAACCACATCAAAATTTTGCGCCATTCAACATCCTTTGCGCACCTTTGGTGCGACTCCTAAAGAAATACAGGGGGCAACATGATTTAATCTCTGCGAGATTAAATCATGTCCATCATCATGTGGCCGGGTTTTGAAATTTTCGAAATGAAAAGTTTCAAGAAATTCGCAGCCACGGCGCCATCGATCAAACGATGATCGGCAGTGATTGTAAAGTTCATCACTTTGCTTGAAGTCACTTTGCCGTCTTCAGCCAAAGCCAAGCGATCAGAAATTTTGTACATTCCCAAAATTGCCACTTCAGGATGATTGATGATCGGAGTCGCATAAGTGCCACCCACAGAACCAATATTGGTAATTGTGATCGTAGCTCCCTTCATTTCTTCCGGTTTCAATTTTCCATCGCGAGCGCGTTTTGAAAGATCCAAAATTTCTTGTGATAACTCAAGAATCGTTTTTTGATCCGCATTTTTAATCACCGGAACAACCAAGCCATTTGGAGTGTCAGCAGCAAAGCCCAAGTTGAAATATTTTTTGTAAACGATTTCCTGAGCCGCATCGTCGATGCTGGCGTTGAACATCGGGAACTGACGAGAGGTCGCAATCAAGGCCTTCATCACAAACGGCAGGTAAGTGATTTTCGTGTTGTGTTTTTCCGAGTAGTCTTTCAAAGACTCACGCATTTTCACAAGCTCACTGACGTCGGCCTCATCCATCAAAGTGAAGTGCGGAATGATGTGTTTTGCCATTTGCATTTTTTCCGCAATTTTTCTACGGATGCCAATCATTGCAACACGTTCTTCCGCAGCTCCGCCGACACCGTTGTAAGCGGGACGAGGAATGCTCGGAGATTTCGCAGTCGGAGTGTTGTTCGAATAAGTTTCAAGTCCACCTGTGGTTGACATCACATCTTCACGAGTCACGCGACCAGCAAGACCTGAGCCGCCGACGGTGTTGATGTCGACATTCATTTCACGCGCCAAACGACGAGTCGACGGAGTCGCCAAAACTTTTGAATCCGCTGCCGGTGGATAAAATCCAGCATTGGCTGCAATCGCAGAATGCATTGAAGACGGAACTTCTCTCGAAGCCGTTGCTCCTGCCGGTGGCTGAGTTTTTGCCGCCGCCGCTGGAGCCGGAGCTGCTTTGGTTTCAGCTTTTGGAGCCGCAGTCGCACCAGCGCCATCCAAAGTCAGAATTACTTTCTCAACCAAAATCACATCGCCCACTTTAAAATTAAAGGATTTCACAACGCCGCCAACAGGAGTCGGAACTTCGACCGTGGCTTTGTCTGTCATCACTTCAGCAACCGGTTGATCTGGTTTCACAGTGTCGCCGATTTTCACCAGCCAACGAACCAATTCACCTTCTGTAACGCCTTCACCCAATTCAGGAAGTTTTACATCTGTAGCCATAATTCTCCTTTACGGAATAAATCAATTTTGAGAGACCATTCTGGTTTAAGCTGGAAGGGTCACAAAGTCTATTATGAAATTCAAAACTCGGGTGCATGAAGGAGTCTTTCTCAAGCGGTACAAACGCTTTTTTGCCGATGTCCAATTGGGCTCAGAAATTGTAATTGCCCACGTGGCAAATACGGGCAGCCTGAAGGCCGCTTCCGAACCCAACGCGCCTTGTTGGGTTTCTGAAGCCGAAAATCCAGAGCGCAAATTACGTTATAGCTTAGAAGCCATCAAACTTCCCAGCTCTTGGGTCGGGGTCAACACCAGTTGGCCCAATCAATTGGCCAAAGAAGCTTTTGAAAAACAAACTTTTCACCATTGGAAAAACTTTGATGAGCTGCAAGCCGAAGTAAAAATCAATCCCGAGTCGCGCTTGGATTTATTGCTGAGCAATTCCAAATCAAAAAAGAAACATTACGTGGAAATTAAAAATACCACTCTCGCCACGGGAGATTTTGCCAACAAAAAAGGCCGTGCTCAATTTCCAGACTCAGTGACCGAGCGGGGACAAAAACATTTGCGCGAATTGATGAAGTTGGTTGAGCAGGGCTTTGAAGCTGAAATTTTGTTCACCATTCAGCGCGGCGACTGTATTGAGTTTGCTCCAGCTGATGAGATCGATCCTGAGTATGGCCGACTTTTGCGCGAAGCCGCTCGCAAAGGGGTCACCATCACAGCCGCACTTGTTGAAATCACTCCGGCAGAGATTTTTTTAACAGGGAAAACGTTGCCTGTGGTTTTGTGATGGCTTGGTGTTGCACGCATCACGCTGCCATCCTGGCATTTGTCTCTGGGCTCCTGCCCAGAGAACTTGGTTTTCTAAAACCCAGATCTGCCGACAGGAGTCGGCAGAAGCCTGCCATGGATGGTAGCGTCGCGCTTGCCAAAGTCCGTTTTAGTTTTTCTGTTTCCTACGAATATAAATCACTTTGTCGACTTCGGCGATGACTTCGCCGGCCGTGTCTTTGATTTGTACGGTGGTGGTCCAATCCATTTTTTCTTGAGTCTCTAAGGTTTTGCGAACTCCATTGAGGATTTCTTCCGTCAGTTGAAAATGCGCCATCACATCGGTGCGGCCGGGTTTGAGATAACGAATATTTGCCGATTTATCCCAAACAATGTATCCATGTCCCAAATTTTGTAGAAACATCACCATGTAAAAGGCATCGGTCATCATAAACATGGAGCCACCAAATTGAGTGCCCACGTAATTTCGATTCCACCAATGCAGACGCAGATAAATTTTGACCGAGCGAAAATCAGAAGAGACCTCGCCGATGCGAATTCCAGCTCCTAAAAAAGGTGGCCAAATATTCCAAAGGCGGAAAAAAAAGTGAGTCCCTTTGTTGGCAAATAATGAATTCCAGGTCATGTTGTTAGCCTAAGATAAAAAAAGAGAGAGCGCTAATACTAAGAGGCAAAAATATGCATCCTTATCAAAAAACAAAAATTATTTCTGAATTGCCCATGAGTTATCTGCATTTAGGAAAGGTAGAAGCCTCTTCCGTGAAGCAAAACTCACGGCCTTTGTTACTTTTTGTTCACGGATTTACTGACACCGCCCATGGATTTTTACGCAGGGCTTATCCCGATGAGACCATGGATGCTCGATTTGAAATTCTCGCTCCCAACGGAATTTTTCCGGTGCCACAAAAAATTGAGAAGGGTTGGCGCGAAGCCTATGCTTGGTACTTTGCCGAATCTCGTGACACGGCAATTATTCCTCCCGCTGTTGGGGCGGATGCTATCGGCAAATTACTTGCGCAATTGAATTTGCAAGACAGAGAAAAAGTGATCGTTGGATTTTCACAAGGTGGCTTTCTTATCCCGCATTTGCTGCAGCGACTGAAAAACGTAAAAAAAGCGATTGGTATTGGGTGCGCTTACCGCGTGGAGGATTATCCCGAAGGATCTTCGACAGTGATCGATGGGATTCATGGCACCGAAGATGATGTCGTTGGGTTTGAGCGCGGTCGAGATTCTTTTGCAACTCTGCAGACCAAAAATCCGCAGGGACACTTTCATGCTATTGCCGGGTTGAAGCACACGATGAATGATGAATCACGAGCTTTGTTGAAAAAACTGATTTCCGAGTCAATTTCTTAGCAGCTCATCATGATTGTCCAGGTCAAGGTTGTCTGTGGTCTAAGGACATCCTGGAAGCTATTCGCGACTCAAAGTGATAAAGCGCTTTAGAGTTGATACTAGCCACTAAGATCTCGTAAAATAAACTAATGGAGAATCTCATGGATCAAAATTCCTTAGCGGATCAATCGGCAGACACAACAAAGAAAACAATCGCCAGCGAAGTTGATTGGTCGATGGTTTTATTTTTAGTGATCGTTCCTCTTGTCGGGATTGCCGGTTTAGTTTGGCAATTGATCGAAGGCCACGTCACTTGGTGGCATGTGGTTTTTGCATTGGTTTATGCGGCGATTGCAAATCTTGGAATCACCGGTGGCTATCATCGTTTGTTTGCTCATAAAAGTTATGAAGCGCATCCGATCGTTGAAATTGGTTATCTTTTGATTGCTTCGGCAGCTTGGCAGGGTTCGGCCTTGAAGTGGGCTTCGGATCATCGTCGTCATCATACTTTCGAAGACACCGACGGCGATCCTTATGCGATCACCAAAGGTTTTTGGCATGCGCACATGGGTTGGCTGCTGGACAAACAATATGTGAACCTGCCAATTCGCGCGGCGGATTTGCAAAAAAAACCGTGGATCAATTTTCAAAATAAACACTATGCAGTGATTGCGACGATCATGGGCTTTGGTGTGCCGACACTCGCTGGCTATTTCATGGGCTCAGCCCTGGCCGGATTTTTTGTCGGTGGTTTGCTGCGAGCGGTGGTGAATCAGCAAAGTGGTTTTGTGATCAATTCGCTCTGTCATATGTTTGGACATCAGACTTACTCGAAAGAAATCACGGCCAGAGACAGTTTTATTTTGGCGCTCTTCACTCATGGTGAGGGCTATCATAATTTTCATCACAAATTTCAATTGGATTATCGCAATGGCGTTCGTTGGTATCAATGGGATCCAACAAAATGGGCGATTTGGAGTTTATCACTCGTGGGCTTGGCTAAAAAATTGCGCCGAATGCCAGCCACTGAAATTCTGAAAGCGAAGCTTCAGTCCGAAGAATTCGCCATTAAGGCTCGTGGCGTTTCTCACGAAATGGTAGAGTCGATGCAAAAGCGAGTGCTGCAAGCGCAAGTCCGCTGGCGCGAATTAGTCGAAGAATACAATCGCAAGAAAAAAGAAATGGCCGAAGCTTCTCATGTGCGCATGGAAGAACTCAGAGCCGAAATCGAAAAAGCCCGCCTCGAATTCAACTATGCCCTAAAACTCTGGCGCCTCGAGGTACGCCGTTCCTAAGAGGTACGCCGTTCCTTTTGCGGGGAGCGGTGCGATAAAACCTCGAGCTTGAAAGCTCGAGGAAATAAAAAACCCAAGGTTTCAAGCCTTGGGTTTTTTTATCTGAAGTTGAATCCGACTTTCAAATTTACGCAGTGTTCCCCGCAAAAGGAACGGCGTACCTTGTGAGGTTACTCGGTTTTCTTGCCGTCGTCGGTAGCGGCTGGAGTCGCGGCGGCTTTTGCGTCGGCCTTGGCGTCTGCTTTTGGAGCATCGCTGCCGAGTTCGCGATCAATGATTGATTTGAATTCTGCAAATGGATAAGCGCCACGCAGAGAAACACCATTGATGATGAAGCCAGGAGTTCCGCTGAATCCAAATTTCTGAGCTTCAGCTGTATCTTTAGTGATACGATCCATAAGTGTCGGATCAGCTAAGTCTTTCGCCAATTTTTTCATGTCAGCGCCGGCTTTTTTCGCAGCTTCTTTCATGAATTCTTCGCCGCGAGAGTTCAACTCACCTTGGTTCGAGAAAACATAGTCATGATATTTGTAGGCTTTGTCCGCACCTTGGCGAGCCACAGCTTCGAAATATTTCGCTGCTGGCAATGCTTTCGGGTGGAATTCCAAAGGCAAATGTTTGAACACGAAACGAATTTCATTCGGATAAGCTTTTTTCACTTCTTGCACGGTTTGAAATCCACGTGAGCAATAAGGGCACTGGAAGTCAGAGTATTCAACGATCGTGATTTTTGCGTCTTTAGGTCCCCAGATCGCGCGGTTGTCTTCGATCTCAGGTTTCAGCGGATTTTTAAATTCAGCATCACGCTTTGATTGTTCTTCTTGAGCCGCTTTTTCAGAACCTTTTGATTGCGCTTCACGAGCCGCTTTATTCACGACTTCAATAAATTGCTCAGGATCCGATTCGATCGCAGCAAACACAATGCTTGGATCTTTTTTTACAGCTTCTTTCAGTTGCGATGCAGATGGCGCACAGCTTGTCAGCATAAGCCCAAGTCCTGCAAGAGTGACGATCAATTTTTTCAAGATAGACTCCTTATTGATGCACCAATGGTGCAATTAATGAAATTCAAATTCTAAAACCTAAACAGTGTGACACATCTCTTTGGTGAGAAAAACCCTTTTCGTGCTGAGACAAAGGTCGAGTTGTGACTCGGCACAAAAAATTTATTGTTCGTAAAAAGTCATGATCTTGGGATTGAGGATTGAATCTGGTTTTCAGAGGATTAAACTGAACGTCTATGAAAAAAATAATTGTTTTGATCGCAATGCTGGTTGGCACGGTGGCGAACGCCGGGCTTTTGTTTAACTACTCTCAGCTGAAAATCAAAGACATCGACTCGATGTCGAAGCTTATTTCTTCGAAAATTGAAGAATCTCGGAAAGCGGGTGGAGATCAGACGGTCCCACTGAAAGAGTGTTTGCAGGCGGTTTTTTCGCGTCCGAACGAAGATTTTATGATTGATAAGATCGTTGGGCCTTTAAAAGCGGAGCTTGAAGACCACAATGCTTGGGAAAGTTCGCTGCAAAAATTAACCAAAGAGGCCATTGGCGCTCTTCAGCATGGCAAGGCTTTTAGACCTGTGGTGCAAGTGACTTATACAGTCTTTTTGGAAAATGTATTGGCCGATCAGCAGCCGACGATGGACAAACCGTTTTCGCAAAAGCTTGTTCAGCAAATTCGTGATGCGAAAATTGAAATCACCAAAGAGGCCGCAAGCGAACGACGCATGAGGGTGATGAAAGACACCACGTCGCCTTCGGAGATTGCCGATAATATGCTGAAACAATATGCCACTCAAAAAGCCGCGGCGGATGCGGCGGCTGCCAAAGCAGCTCCAGCAGTTGATAAAGATAAAAAAACGGCTGCTCCCGCAGCCGATGCTTCAAAAAAATCTGAGGATGAGTTGTCGGACTAAGTCTGATCAAGCCACACCACCAAAGTGGTGGCGATGACTACATATTATCAGCAAGCAAGCTAGCACTTGTCGCAACGGCCAAGCGTGCATAAGTCTGATTGTAGTTCTTCATGACTCGCAAAGAGTATTCCTTCGGCTTTTGCTCCAGGTGATAAAGCATGCTGACTTTACGAGCACCCATATTGTACGCCGAGATATAGCGATTGGCTGAGCCATCGAATTTCTCGCGCAACCAATTAAAGTAAGCGACACCAATGCGCACATTGGAGACCGGGCTTTCCAAGGTTTTCTTTCCACGCCAAGAGATTCCATATTTGTGAGCAATCCACTCGGCGGTATCTGGTTTAACCTGCATCAAGCCGATCTCGCCAAAGCGACCGCGAGCCAGCGGATTGAATGAGCTTTCAGTTTTAATCACGGCCAAAACAAACACCGGGTCAATATCGTACACAGCGGATTCTTTCATGATGGTTTTTGCCACCTCGACCGCACGGTTTTTAAATTTGTCAGGAAGCTGACGGTAAACTTCGTTGTAAATGGCCAGACTCAACGCCGGATTGTGCTCGACCTTTTGGGCAAAGCTTCCGTCGTAATACTTTCCAAGTAATTCTTTGGCGTGCGCTTGGCGAGTATTTTCTCTGATGACTCCAAAGTTCAATCTCCACCCATCGGCGAAATCGAAGTTTTGGAATGTCAGGGCCATCAGTAAAAGCCCTGCGATAACAAACAGCTGCTTTTGATGGAGTTGTCTCATTCTGGTCCTCCTGGTCGTGAACTTCCAGTTCTCTACAGCTATTACTTCAAGTCCTGTGCCGAGGGTTTAACTTATTGAATAGATTCAGGTCTCAGGCCGAAACGAAGCTCAAAAACAAGGTGTTTTTCCTCGCCAAAAAAGTGTCTATCAACTACTCGACAAACGTCGAAAAGTTAGAGACCCACGATGAGGCAATGGCTCTGACTGATGACTAGAAAATCTCATTTTGACTCAAGTAATCTCGCCGCTCTCCGAAGAAGGAGTTGTGCCTCGAAAGGATTTTGAGGCGAGGAGAAACTCCATGTTTATTCAAGGCGATTTACAAGCGGTGTTCGATGCTCTCTACGAAGTGGGGGCCATTGATCCAGTTCTCAAGGCCGATTGGTCAAAAGTCACAGCCGAAATGGCAAATAATCCTCATTATTTGAGCGAAGTTTTCCGAACGGTAAATAGCTGTGCGGGTGACCGCGAATTGTTGACTCAGAAGATGAAATTTATGGACCAAAAATCCATTTATTATATTGCGATGGAGGTGGCTCGTGAGTTCGCAGAATTCCAAGACCGTAAGGAACTTCACTAGATTTACTCTGTTTGCCATTTTCTTTTTCGCACAGGTGCAAGTTCATGCCTGGGACGTTGATTTTTCTCGTCGTGAAAAAGATTTGAAAAGCATGCGCCTTCCGGCCAGCGTGGTGGATGAGCCACAAAAACCAAAAGATGGAAATGTGTTTTCAGGTTTTTTCGATGCGGTGACACCAAGTCAAGAAATCGTGATCATGAACACCGACAAAGGTTTCATTCCTGAAACTGTTCGTCTGAAAAAAGGTCAGCAATACAAAATTTATATCGTCAACGTGAACGGCAAAGAGAAAAATTCAAGCTTCATTTTGGACGCATTTTCTGAACATCATGCGACCTATTTTGGTGAGCAAAAAGATTTTACGATCTCGCCAAAAACCGACGGAATTTTTTCTTTTCAATGCCCAGAAACTGCCAAGCAAGGTCGCATTATTGTCTTTACTGACGACAATAAAAACGACAAGCAAAACAGCAGTGCTGAAACTGTCCGTTTGCCAGCGTCTGAGTAGATCGAGAGGAAAGCATTATGGCCGATGAAAATATTGGAGTTTTTCAGCAAGCCATTCGTCAATTCTTAGGCCCCATCGTGCCTTTTCTCGAAGATCCATCTATTTCTGAAATCTTAGTCAATGGTCCGCACGATATTTTTATCGAACGCGCGGGAAAATTAGAAAAAACCACAGCTCAGTTTCAAGACGAAGATGCTCTTCGTGCTGCAGTGAATACGATTGCGCAAAGTGTGGGTCGTAGGATCACCGATGAAGAACCGCGTTTGGATGCGCGTTTGCCAGATGGATCTCGAATCGCCGTGGTGATCCCGCCGTGCGCTCGCAATGGTACGACTGTGAGCATTCGTAAATTCACGCAAAATAAAATTTCATTTCGTGATTATGTGAAAATGGGTTCGCTTTCCGCAGACGCTGCTCAATTCCTTGATGTGTGTATGTTTCTTGGAAAAAATATTCTCGTCAGCGGTGGAACTGGTTCCGGAAAAACCACGTTGTTGTCGTTGATGTGCTCGCGCATTCCGAAAGGTCAGCGCGTGATCGTGATTGAAGACTCCAGTGAGCTTGCGATTTCTTATGAGCACGTGGTGTTTTTCGAAACTCGCATGGCCAATCAAATTGGCAAAGGCGAAGTGAACATGCGTGATCTTTTAAAAAGTTCTTTGCGCTTAAGACCGGATCGTATCATCGTCGGTGAAGTTCGTTCCAGCGAAGCACTAGAGCTGATCAATGCGATGAACACGGGGCACAAAGGTTGTCTCGGAACCGTGCACGCCAATTCTCCCGAAGATGCCATCGTGCGATTGGAAGCTTTGGCTCAAGGCGGAGATTCTCGCATCAGCGAAAAAGCACTTCGTCATCAAGTGGCTTCGGCCATTGATTTGATCGTGCAAGTCTCGCGTTTTCAGGATGGTTCACGTCGAGTGGCTGCAATTTCTGAAGTTCGCGGCATGAGTGCTGAGGCCTATAATGTGGTTCCTATCTTTGAAATGTCGCGTCTTGTTAGGCAAGCGGATGGTCGTCTGCATGGACAGTTGCAAGCCACAGGCGAGATTCCGTCGTTCCTAGAAGAAATTGTGGATAACAATCTTCCATTTCCTGCCTCAAAATTTAGCAAAACAGCCTAAATCTCATTCGCGCCGAATTCAGGATTTTCCTCTCGATCTGACGCTTTGTTTGCGTTACATAGAGCCATGCTTTTTTCCTGTAAAATCTCAAGCGCTGTGCTGACTTATCTCGAGTCAAAGAACGAAGATCTTTCGCAGATTCTCGATAGTACTTCTTTGCCCGAAGAGTTTCTGCGCGATTCGTCCTATTGGATGGATGCGGGTGACATGGAAAATCTGCTTGCCACTGCTGAGAAAATTTATTCACTCCAAGAAAATTTATTTCAAGCCGTGGGACATGCGGGACCGGGCCTTCGCAGTTGGGGAGTGCTCGACAGCGTTTTGAAAATGATGCCACGGCCTCAGGAAATCCTTTCGCAGCCAGAAAGATTTCTGTCGTACTTTGTGTCACCAGCGCCGCCCATTGATCAGTTGGTGCGTGGAGAAACTTCCATTGAATTTGATTTGCCGATTTCTTCCGATCAATATCCCAAGGTCACCGAATATTTGCGCTCGGCTTTTGAAAGCCTACCGATTTATGTGGGTCAACCGCAGGCGACCTGTGTTTGGAAAGGCATTCATCTCAAATTTGAATGGCAGGAAAATCAAAGCTCGATCTTTGCCGAAGCCGATCTGGGCCATCAAATTTCTCCAGAACTTTTGCGCCAAGTGGTGGCGTCTCTTGAGAAGCATCAATTGGAACTTGAAACGAAGAATCGTGATTTACAGACTCAGAATATTCAATTGACCGAGCAGCTGGGCCGCTTTCAAAAAGAAATTGGCGAGCGCCTGAACCAGCGCATGGAATTGCCAAAGGTTTTGAAGGATCCAGTCCATCGCTTGGAGTTTATCGATCATGGTTCCATCGATGCGCTTAAAAATAATATTTCCCGCTTGGGAGATTACATGGTCCGCGCTCAACAGCTGATCACGATGTTGGTGGCGCAAGATCGTCTGAGTCCCGCCGTCCAACAAGCCATGAAGCGCGTGGATTGGGATAAAGTGAAAACTCAATTTCCAGAGGCTATTAAAGCCAGTCATGAACTTTTAGAAAAAACTCAACGTCATTTCGAGGAGAACTCCCATGTCTGAAATTATTGCGATCACTGCCAGAGAAATTCTTGATTCTCGCGGCAACCCCACAGTGGAAGTTGATGTTGTGACCTCATCCGGTCACTTGGGTCGTGCGGCTGTTCCGTCAGGAGCTTCGACAGGAGCGCATGAAGCTTGCGAACTTCGCGACGGTGATAAAAATCGCTACCTCGGTAAAGGTGTACAAAAAGCGGTGGAGAATGTGAAGCAAATCATCGCACCCCAAGTTTTGGGAATGTTGGCAGATGATCAAGTGACGTTGGATCATGTGATGTGTGAACTGGATGGCACAGAAAATAAAACTAAGCTGGGTGCGAATGCGATCCTCGGAGTTTCCTTGGCCGCAGCAAAGGCGGCAGCTCAGGAATCAGGACTTCCTTTATTTCGTTATGTCGGTGGCTCGCAAGCGTGTCACTTGCCGGTGCCATTGATGAACGTGATGAATGGTGGTGCGCACGCTGACAATGGTGTGGACGTGCAAGAATTTATGATCGTGCCGATGGTGAAAGATAGTTTTGCTGAATCTCTTCGCGCTGGGACGGAAGTGTTTCACACTCTGAAAAAAATCCTGAACAAAAAAGGGCTTGCCACAGGCGTTGGCGACGAAGGTGGCTTTGCACCAAATATCGAAAGCAATGAAGCCGCTCTCAAGCTTTTGTTGCAAGCGATCGAAGAAGCTGGCTACCGCGCGGGTGAAGATATTTTCTTAGCTCTTGATGTGGCAGCGACTGAATTTTTTGCCGATGGAAAATACACTTGGCAGAAAGAAAAAATTTCTGGCGATGAGCTTTTAGGAATTTATAAATCTTGGAGTGAAAAATATCCGCTGATCAGTATTGAAGACGGCTTTGCCGAAGATGATTGGGCTTCTTGGAAAAAAATGACGACCACTTTGGGTTCAAAGCTTCAGCTTGTCGGCGATGATATTTTTGTGACTAATCCGAAACGCCTTGCTCGTGGAATTAAAGATGGTGTTGCCAATGCTTTGCTTGTGAAAGTAAATCAAATCGGAACTTTGTCAGAAACCGCAGAAGCAGTCAGCATGGCTCAGCGCAATCGTTATCAAACTGTGATGTCGCACCGAAGTGGTGAGACCGAAGACGTATCGATTGCTGACTTGGCGGTGGCTTTGAATTGCGGTCAAATTAAAACCGGAAGCCTTTGCCGAAGCGAGCGGATTGCCAAATACAATCAGCTTTTAAGAATTGAAGAAACTCTTTCTGGCCGTGGTGAGTACTGGGGACGATCGGCGTTTCAGGTTTTGAATTAAACCTTTTGTCGAGTTCTGCTCTAGTTCTCTTTCGAGAGATTGGAGAATTCATAAGATCTTCTTTAGAATGAAGTGATGCGAATTCTCCATCAGCCATTGAAAATATTCTGGATTTGTCTTTCACTTGCTGCCACCAGCCTGCTTTTGAATGGTGGACTGATTCAATTGTATCGATTGCATCGTGATCAGGCTGTGATTACGACTCAGATTCAGGCGGCTCAATTTCAAGTTCTAGACCTGAATCGACAACTTAAGATGGCAAAAGATCCGGTGTTTATCGAACGCCAAGCCCTTGATAATTATGATCTTGTTTCAGACAAAGATCTTGTTTTTGTCTTTTCCGATCAGCAATAAGAGCAAAAACTCTAATCATTTGACAGATACCCCACAAATCTGAAAACTCATCGCATTGCTAGATGGCTCTTTGATGAGCGAAAACTAGCGTTGTCAGGAGGTCGCTCATGATTTGGGACAATGAAAATATTCGCGGACTTCGTCTTCGTTTGGGTTGGAGTCAATCCGATCTGGCTCGTCGTTTGAAAATGAATTCGGCTCGCGTGGGGCAAATTGAAATGGGCCTTGAAGAGCTTGATACGGAAACCGCTCAATCATTGGAATTATTGTCGCGTCTGGCAGATACTTTGGCGGCCGAGATGACACGACATCCACAGGTCGACAGCGAGGTCAGTGGCAGGTAAAGCTTGAAGAGATGAAAAAACTTTATCTCGTTGATGTCAGTTCGATGTTTTTCCGAGCCTTCTACGCGGTGAGACCACTCACAGCGCCTTCGGGGCTTCCGACCAATGCCATCTATGGTGTGTTGTCGATGACTCTCAAACTTCTCAAAGAAGAAAAACCGGATTATTTGGTTTTTTGCTATGATCGCAAAGAGCCTTCGTTTCGAAAAGAAATGTACGATGATTACAAAGCTCATCGCACCGAAATGCCCGAAGATCTTGGGCCGCAAATTCCGTACATTAAAAAGTTAGCAGATGTTTTAGGAATTCCTTCCTTGGAAGTTCCAAGTTTTGAGGCCGATGATTTGATTGGCTCGCTCACGCATTGGGGCCGCCGTCATCAAATGGAAGTCTTTATCGTCAGTGGCGATAAAGATTTTGGGCAATTGATTGGCGATCACGTTTGGCTTTACGACACGATGAAGAATGTCAAATATGACACTAAGGGCGTGATTGAAAAATGGGGCGTTCCGCCGAAGCAATTTATCGATTATTTGGCGTTGGTTGGAGATACTTCGGATAATATTCCTGGCGTCAGCGGCATTGGCCCCAAGGGTGCACAAAAATTGTTGGAAGAGTTTGGCTCGCTGGATGGTATTTACGAGGGACTTGATAAAATCAAATCAGCGTCGCTGCGTGAAAAATTAGAAAAAGACAAAGACAATGCTTTCCTCTCTCAAAAATTAGTGACGATTGTAACGGATATTAAGCTGAGTGATGACCCCCAGGATTATCATCGCAAGCCGTTTCATCAAAAAGAGCTGCGTGAGTTATTGCAGGAGCTTGATTTTAAAAATGTTGAGAAAACGATTTGGAATTTGGATTTAACGGCGCTCGCCACGGGAGCTTCAATTGCTGAGAATATTTCTAATGAGGCAGCTACGACGGCCATCAGTGAAGAGCCAGTTTCCAAAAAAGAATCCGCGCCATCTCTGGATATTGAGATCACAGAAATGAGTGCCGACGATCAAGGCAAACAAATTTCAAATGGAGCTGAGGTTTGGATTTTTCAAACCGCTCAAGGGTTATTTCTAGCCCATAAGAATAAGGCTGTGATGGAGCTTTTTCGCTGGGCTGATGATACTGAAAAATTAGGTGCTTTGAGTGATCAAAAAAAATGGAAATGGAAAGGCTTTGATCTTAAATCTTTTTGGCATTTGATCAAACCCGCGAGTGAACCTTTGATTGCTTGGGATGCGCAGCTTGCCGCTTACGTCATAAAGCCCGGTGACTCGATGGAGTGGGAACGTGTTGTCTCGCGGATGACGGGTGAACTTCCGGCAGAGCTTGCAACGCCACAAGAAGTGCTGTCGCTGCATTTGCAACTTGAAAATTCGCTTCGTGATCAGCTCGGAAAAGTTCACTCCATAAAAATTCTCGAGGAGCTGGATCTGCCGCTGGCTCCCATCCTTTATATGATGGAAAAACGGGGCATCAGCCTTGATCGTGAGGTTTTGGCGGAGCAAAGTTTAGGGCTCACCAAAGATATTCAAACCTTGGAAAAGAAAATTCATGAAGCCGCAGGTGGCTCTTTCAATGTGGCAAGCCCCAAGCAATTGGCACATGTGATGTTTGAAAAATTAAAACTTCCGCCAAGCAAAAAAACAAAAACCGGATTTTCCACTGACAATGACGTTCTTGAAAAACTTCGCACCGAGCATCCGATTGCTGAATTGGTTTTGGAATATCGCGAGCTCGCAAAATTGAAATCGACCTATGTGGATTCATTGCCATTGCTGGTGAAAGAAGATGGGCGTATTCATACTCATTTCAATCAAGCGTTGACGATGACGGGGCGCTTGTCATCGACGGATCCAAATCTGCAAAACATTCCGATTCGCACTGAGCGTGGGGCAAAAGTTCGCAGAGCCTTCGTCGCTGGCGATGGGCGATTGCTGTTGTCGGTGGATTATTCACAAATTGAACTGCGAGTCCTTGCGCACTTTTCAGAAGACCCGAACTTGATTCGTGCCTTTGTTGATGACTTGGATATTCATGCGGCGACAGCAGCGGAAGTTTTTGGCGTGAAGCTGACGGAAGTCACCAGCGAACAGCGCCGAGCTGCAAAAGCTGTGAACTTTGGAATCGCCTATGGCCAAGGAGCTTTTGGTCTTGCCGAAAATTTGGGAATCTCGCGCACAGAATCCGCTGAGATCATCAAAAAATATTTTACGCGTTTTGCCCGAGTCCAAAATTACATCGAAGACACGATTGCAAAGGCTCGAGCTCAAGGTTTTATTGAAACTTTGTCAGGCCGTCGTCGTTATATGGATGAGCTCAAATCAAAAAATGGAGCCATCCAAAAATTTGGCGAGCGGGCTGCGATCAATGCGCCGATTCAGGGAACAGCTTCTGATTTGGTGAAAATGGCCATGATCCAAGTCGATCAAAAAATTAAAATTCCAATGCTTTTGCAAGTGCATGATGAGTTGATTTTTGAAGGTCCCAAAGATCAAGTGAAAGAGCTTGAACCTCAAGTGGTCGAAATTATGGAGTCTGTCGCAAAATTAAAGGTGCCACTCAAAGCAAACTCAGCAGTCGGTGTGAACTGGGACGCGACGAAATGACTTTAAAATACCAGGTTGAATGACTTCGTCATTCAACCTCCCAACCGACGACTTTTCCGCCTTCAAAATAAACGACTTTGCGTTCTTTTTTATAGCCATCGGGTGTTGAAACATAACGATTATAATGCCAGCGGAAATTATGAAACTGCGGATTCCCTGAAGCTTCGACAGTATCTGGATCACCCCACGATTTTTTAACCAAAGCCTCTGGCATACCAACAGCAATGTCTTGAGCTTCAACGAGATCTTTCAGCGAGTCCGTGACCTCTTGAGCGCGCGAGCTAAAATCGTTGTCTTGGAGCCATTGTTGGCGAGCTTCAAAGCCGGGAAGTTTTAGGAATTCGATTTTTTCTTTATCATTCTTAAACCAAGGTAAAACTTTTGAGTACTGTTCGACCTCTTTTTGAGTTGAAAGTGAATTCTCCAAATGTCGAAGGATGGTTTTTTGCGAGAGATTTTTCTCTTGAGCCCCCTCATCAGAACTGCGTTCGACGTGAGAAGTATCACTATAGCCACTATTTTGGCTTCGTTGCATCAATGAGCAGCCCGAAGTGAGCAAAGTTGCTGTCAGAAGGAGAAATAAAGTCTGTTTCATCAGTAGTCCTCTCAGATATTATATCGGAAGGTAGTGTCTCATTCTAAAATGACTTGTCCTGAAGGCCAGTTGGTTTTTACAATAAGACAGAAACGGAAAAAGACAAAGACGAAAGGACCTCGACCTTTGGCTGAGACACCAGGGCCTGCTGCAAAAGAACCCGGGAAAAAAGATCCAAGCGCAGAAAAAAAATCTGTGGCGGTGGATCTTGAATTGTCTGTCGAGGACATCGATAAAGTTCTTGCCGAAGAAGATCCCGAATTTCTCAATCAACTCAATCAAGTTTCTCAAGATAAAAATTTATCACTGCCATCAATTGAGATCTCCGATGAGGACCAAGCGCTGAATAATGAGAAAGACGCTTGGGCTCAATCGGGCAAAATCGGACGAACGGTTTTTCGCGCGTTTCCGGCGATTGCTCGAGTTTCGCTGGCCTTCAAGAAAAATAAATTCAAATTTATCGCCTTTTATCAGGATCGCAAAGTTCGTACAAAAAATTTCCTCTACTTCTTAATGACCACAGGTCGTGAAAAAGCCAAAGAGGCGACTCAACGTCGAATTATAACTGCGAAAGAAAAATTCCGTAAAGCTTCAGATAAGTATCGATATATGTCGGCTCTGGGAAAGTTGATGGTGACAGCGACATTTTTGCTGGCCATTGGCACCTTTGTGTTTATTTACCTGAGTCTCACCCGCGGAATTTTTCGTGGAGAGACCAATCTTTTCGTAACGTCGTTGGAAAGTGTCGCTGACGATGTCTACACCACAAACCCTGAAGACGAGCGTGAGCCATTTTATGACAATTTAAGAATGGGAAATCATCTTTTCTTGATTCCAAAAATTGTTGTAAATCTAAAAAAATCTACAAAATCTTCTGACACTCCCATGGGCGCCTTTGAATTTTATATTGAAGGAACCAACCAAGATGTTCTGATTGAAATTAAAGATCGCGAAGTGGAAATTCGCGATCTCATGTATCGAACCATCGAAGATTTTACTTTTGAACAAGCCGATTCGCCCGAGGGCAAAGAACAAATGACTGAAAAACTTCGCAAAGAAGTCAACATGGTCCTCACCCAAGGAAAAATCCGCAAAGTCTGGCTCAAAACTGCGATAGTCAAACCGTAGGTTTGCCAATGTTTAAACCGTAGCAGCAACAGCCTCGACAGGCTCTGTCGTCAGATTCGTAAAAGTTTTAATATCAATATTGTAAGTGCGAAGGCGATCATGCAGCGTCGATTTTGGCATTCCCAAATCCGAAGCGGTTCGGCGTTGATTTCCACGATTGGCAATCAAGCGCTTGATGATCATTTGTTTTTCGATCTCCTTAATCACAGGCAATGTCCCCGCATTTTGATTGTTGATCGCAACCGGAACATGACCTTGCGCCATGATCACACGATCAAGTAAAAGCGGAAGAAACTCATCCTGGATTCTTTGCTTTGGAAAAAGCGCTGATGCGCGAGCCACCACGTTTTTCAGCTCACGAATATTTCCTGGCCAAGAATGTTTTTTCAGACGTTGAATTGCCGTGTGCGAGAAGGCCACTTTCATTTTTTTAGAGAAGTAATAAAGTAAATCCTCAAAATCCTCGGTGCGTTGACAAAGAGCCGGTGGCTGCATCGAAATCACGTTCAAACGATAGTAAAGATCCAAGCGGAATTGGCCCTCTTGGATTTTTTGCAGCAAGTTTTGGTGAGTCGCTGCAATAATTCGAACATTGGTGTGCACATTGCGATCGCTTCCGACCGGTCGAATTTCGCTGTTTTCCAGAGCGCGAAGTAGCTTCGCTTGTAAATTATAAGGAAGATCTCCGATCTCATCGAGGAAAAGAGTGCCACCGCGAGCGGACTCAAAAGCCCCTTTGCGATCAGCAATAGCGCCGGTGAAAGCCCCTTTGATGTGACCAAAAAGTTCACTTTCAATCAGAGTTTCGGTGAGAGCATTGCAATTCACGCTAACAAAAGGACCTTGCTTGCGTTTTGAATTTTTATGAAGGGCTTCGGCAAGAACTTCCTTGCCGGTGCCGGAGGCTCCCAAAAGAAGAACGGGATATTCTGATTTGGCAATATTGGGAAGCATTTGCAACTGGGCTTGCCATTCGGTGTTGCGACTGGTGAGTTCGGTTTCGATGGGTTCGTTGTCGCCTTCGAAGCTAAAATAAATCGTCTCATCGCCAACCTCGATCATGTCACCTTCTTGCAGCATCGCTTCTTGAATGCGATTGCCATTGAGCAAAGTGCCTTGTTGAGTGCGTAGGTCGCGCAAAAGAAAGTGCTCTTCTTTTTTCTCAATGCGGGCATGTCTTGGGGCTACCTTTTCCGAAGGAGACATTTGGCAATGGCTTAAAGAGTCGCTGCCAATCAGATAAAGCTCGCCAAGCTCAATGCTTTGATGGGGATTCTTGGAAAAATAGAGATAACCTTTTAGTGACATAACATGTCCTCCTTTTTGATGACGATGAGGACCATTTCAAAGGTTGTGCCGCCGGATTTTGGGGCGAAAAGCGAACAGGGCTGTCGAGGCAAGTTTAAGAGATGCTGAGGAGTCCCGATTTTAAGAGACTGCGTCTCAAAACATGGACGATCTGTTAGCAATGCGATACAAAGAAACAGATGACTAAAGTGACCTATCTAAAAAGTGCTGTATTGCCTCAGGATTTTCCGAAAGCGGATCGCCCGGAAATTGCGATTTCTGGAAGATCCAATGCGGGTAAATCTTCTTTTCTCAATACTTTAGCGGGCAGTAAAGTTGCAAAAGTTTCGCAAGCACCGGGTAAAACTCGGCTACTGAATTTTTTTGATTTTGGAGCTCATTATCGTTTTGTCGATATGCCGGGCTATGGTTATGCCTCGCGGTCGCGCAGTGAAATTGAAGAGTGGACCAAGATGATCGAAGACTATCTTGAGGTCCGCGATAATTTAATTGGCGTGGTGTTGCTGATGGATTGTCGTCGTGTTTGGGAAGAAGACGAAGAAATGCTGGTGCGTTTTTGCGAAGCGCGTGGTTTGAGGATGCTCGTGGTTCTCACCAAAGGCGACAAGGTTCACAAGAAAGAGCAAGCCAAACTGGTTCAGAAAATTCATCGTCAAACCGGACTTCCGGTTTATCTGACGTCGTCAGAAAAAAATTGGGGCTTGGAAGAAGTCGAAGAACATATTTTTCGACAATGGGTTGTTGAGACCAAGAAAGGTTTGTCATGAGTCGAGTGTTGGGTGTGATTCCAGCTCGATATGGCGCCACTCGGTTTCCGGGAAAGCCGCTAGAAAAAATCTTAGGAAAAGAATTGATCGTTTGGGTGATTGAAGGTGCCAAACAATCAAAACTTCTCAGTGAAGTTTTGGTGGCAACCGATGATCAACGAATTGCGGCTGTCGCGATGAAGGCAGGTGTGCGTGTCGTGATGACAGAGTCCGCACTGCCATCGGGGTCGGATCGCATTTGGGCGGCGATCAAAAATGAAAATTGTGATGTGGTGATTAATATTCAAGGCGATGAGCCTTTGATCACTGGCGTTTTGATTGATCGATTGATTGAGCCTATGTTGAAAGACACCACTTTAGAAATGGCAACTTTGGCGCACCCGCTGACGTCTGATGAAGAGCTGCACTCTATGAATGCGGTCAAAGTTGTCGTGAATCAAAAGGGCGAAGCTCTTTATTTTAGCAGATATGCGATTCCTTATTCTCGACTGTCTGCAAAACAAGCAGGTCTAGGTGGTGCGCTCAAACATATTGGTCTTTACGCCTATCGCAAAAACTTTCTGGGTCAATTTTGCGCGGCACCGCCCGCCGAAATTGAAAAGGCTGAAAGCTTGGAACAATTGCGCGCTCTTCATTTGGGTGCCAGAATCAAAGTCGTTACAGTCAGAGAAAATTTGGTGGGAGTCGATACACCCGAAGATCTGCGTAAGGTTGAGGGAATTCTGAAAGCCACTCAAAGTCAGTAAAAGCCAGCAGGAGAGATGCGAGATGAAAAAAGTGGCACGCAAAACTTTAAAGTCTTCTACTAAGAAAACGCCGCCAGCTTCTCGCAAAAAAGTCTCAACAAATAAATCCACCAAAAAAGGTTTTCAGCAAAAATTTATTTTTGTCACTGGCGGAGTGGTGAGCTCGATCGGTAAAGGGCTGACGGCAGCAAGTCTTGGAGCACTGCTGGAAGCGCGTGGCATTCGTGTGACCATGATGAAGTGTGATCCTTATATCAATGTTGATCCGGGCACGATGTCGCCATTTCAGCACGGCGAAGTGTATGTCACTGAAGATGGAGCTGAAACTGATTTGGATTTAGGTCATTATGAGCGTTTTACCTCTCAAAAACTAACTCGTTCCAACAGTGTTTCGGCGGGGCAAATTTATGATTCGGTGATCACTCGCGAACGTCGTGGTGATTATTTGGGCGGCACTGTGCAAGTGATTCCGCATATCACGGACGAAATTAAAACTCGCATTCATGAAGCAGCTCAAGGAGCTGAAGTGGTGATTGTTGAGATCGGTGGCACGGTCGGAGACATCGAAGGTCTGCCGTTTCTTGAAGCGATTCGTCAGATGCGCACGGATTTAGGATTTGAAAATACAGTTTTGATTCATGTGACCTATGTGCCGTTTATTGCGGCGGCGGGCGAGCTTAAAAGTAAGCCGACTCAGCACTCGGTGAAAGAGCTTCGCGAAATTGGTTTGCAGCCTGACTTTTTGGTGTGTCGAACTGAAAAGCCGATGGATCAAAGTGTAAAAGGAAAAATCGCTCTTTTCTGTTCGGTAAAAAAAGAAAACGTGGTCAGCGCACCGGATGCGGCAACTATTTATGAAGTGCCGCTCACTTTGCACAAAGAAGGCATGGATCGCGCTGTCGTCGAAAGACTTGGATTGACGTCGGATCGCCCGAGCTTGAGAGCGTGGGAGCATATTGTTCGAACTCTCAACAATCCAGCGAAAGATGTTCGCATTGCCGTGGTTGGAAAATATGTGGATCTCAAAGAGTCTTACAAATCTTTGAATGAAGCGATTGTGCACGGAGGAATTGCGAATTCCAGTGCGGTTGAGATCGTGTATGTGGACTCAGAAAAATTAAATGAAAAAAATGTTGGCCAAGCCTTGTCGCAAGTGCATGGCATCTTGGTTCCGGGTGGATTTGGCTCACGCGGAGTCGAGGGAAAAATGACGGCGATCAAATATGCGCGTGAGAAATCGATTCCATTTTTTGGAATCTGCTATGGCATGCAATTGGCCGCGATTGAGTTTGCGAGAAATGTTTGCGGTATCAAAGATGCCACCAGCCGTGAATGGCATGATGAACATAAGCGTGGTGGAAATTTTGTCATCGACATCATGAATGAGCAGCGTGGGATTCAGAACAAGGGCGGCACCATGAGATTGGGTGCTTACTCTTGTTCTTTGAGTCCGCACTCAAAAGCCTTTCAAGTTTACAAACAAAATCCAATTTCAGAACGTCATCGCCATCGCTTTGAGTTCAACAACAAATATCGTGCGCTCTTTGAGAAAAAAGGCATGAATTGCGTTGGCGTGAATAAAGAGCGGGATCTCGTTGAGATCGTCGAACTTGTTGATCATCCATGGTTTATTGGCGTTCAATTTCACCCGGAATTTAAATCTCGCCCGATTGAGCCGCATCCGCTGTTCACTCATTTTGTGAAAGCTTCATTGAAGCACAAAGATGTGGTTGAAGGTGTTAAATCAAAAGGATTATCATGAAAGACTCGCTGAAGTTAGCGAAAGAGGTTTTTGATATCGAAGCTCAAGCGATTTTGGGACTCAAAGATCGTCTCGGGGATTCCTTTCTTAAAGCGATCGAATTGGTCGAGCGCTGCGAAGGTAAAGTGATTGTGACGGGAATTGGAAAATCAGGTCATATCGCGCGTAAAATTTCTTCGACCTTGTCATCGACAGGAACCGCGTCGGCTTATTTGCATCCAGCGGAAAGTTCGCATGGTGATTTGGGAATGATTTCTAAAGGTGATGTGGTGATTGCGATTAGTTATGGCGGCGAATCTCCAGAATTGACCCCGGTGCTGACGCACGTTTCAAGAAAAGGCTTGCCACTGATTGCCATGACCGGAAATTTGAAAAGTATTTTGGCAAAATCAGCACAAGTTGTTTTAGATATTTCTGTCTCGCGTGAGGCTTGTCCTTTGGAGTTAGCTCCAACGGCGAGTTCGACAGCGACGTTAGCTATGGGTGATGCTTTGGCGATGACGGTGATGGAGAAAAAAGGATTTAATGCCGAGAAATTTGCAGAAAATCATCCGGGCGGCAGTCTTGGTTTTAAACTCAGTCGGGTGCGCGATAATATGCACACCGGAACGGGCTTTGTTTTAGTCACTGAAGATACTCCTCTGCGCAAAGTTTTCTCAGCGATGAGTCAGAAGGAAACTCGTGGTGCAGCGGGGATTGTGAATACCAATGGTGAGCTTTTGGGGATTATCACCGATGGAGATATTCGTCGTCGTCTAGAATCAGCGACAGATCCGCTGGCGGGACTAGCTCGAGATATGATGACAAAAAATCCGCGCACGATTGATGTTGAAGAAATTGCTGAAAAAGCATTATTTATGATGGAGCAATTTCGCATCACTTTGCTTTTTGTTCTTGATGCTGGCTCTGCTTGGCCCAAAAAACCAGTGGGCGTTGTGCATATTCAAGATCTTCTAAAAAATAAAGTTCGCTAAGCTTCGGGTCTGCTTTCGCTTGATCTTTGTCTAGGGAAAAGTGCTGCGCGCTTGCAGTGCTTGGCAATCTCCCAAAGAATGAGAGCATGAGTCTCGAAGTCTCCAAATTAAAAAAAGTAAAACTACTTATCATGGATGTGGACGGAGTTCTCACGGACTGCCGCATTTTTATGGATTCGAATGGTGAATGGAAACGACTTTTTTCAATTCGCGATGGTTATGGTCTGAAGCGGTTGATGGAGGCCGGGTATAAAACGGCCATCATTACTGGCTCGAAGGCCAAGGACATTCAAGAGCGGGCAAAGACTTTGAAAATTGATTATTTTATCGATGGAACTTTAGACAAAATTCCAGCTTTTGAAAAGATTTTGCACGATTCAGGATTGAAGGCCGAAGAAACGGCGTTTGTTGGTGATGACGTTTTTGATATTCCGGTTCTTAGGAAAGTGGGATTTAGTGCCACGGTTCCGGATGCCATGGAAGAAGTAAAAGATATTGTGCATTATACGACGACTCGTCCTGCGGGAAATGGTGCGGTTCGAGAGATTTGTGAAGCGCTTTTGAAGTACGGAGCCTTTGCGGGCGGTGCCCCCTGAGATGCATGAGAAAGAGAGAGAGAAGATGAGACAGCTTTTGATTTTCTTCGTCGCCGTTGTTGCGACAACTTTGGTGGGACACTTTGCGAATGCGGAAACGATTCAGTTTCCTGAAGACGAGCTTGCCACAGAATCTGTTTATCCAAAATTTGATCGCCCGATTGCGGTTTTGCAAAGAAATGTGATCACTGCGCAAAAATTTGAATTGGGTGGTTATTATGGCTGGAACACTTCGGAGCCGGTTTATAATCAAGCGAAGCTGGGCGTGAATCTTGGTTATCATTGGAGCGAAGACTCGGCTTTCGTCCTGAATTATGCACAGTGGTTGGGGGGGCTGAACTCGACATACAATAGCGCTTATCAAGCTCAGGGACTTGATTTCAGTCGTGCTCCGAAATTGGAATATTCTCTTTATGGCAATTACGAGTGGAAAATCTTTTACGGAAAAATCAGTTTCACGAAACAATCAGTGATCAATCTTTCAACCTATCCCATCTTCGGTGCGGGCTTTACTTCTTATGCGGGCAAGATGGATCCGGGTGTTGATGTGGGAGTTGGACAGAAATTTTATTTTTCAAATACTGTTTCATTGCGTGCCGATTTGAAACTGCAATATAGCGAAGCACCGAATCCATTTATTTTAGGAGTGAAAACAACGCAACCGATGCCGCAAACGGGAGATTTTACGAACAAGTGGGGGTTCAATACGATTCTCGATGTTGGCATTTCTGTCTTATTGTAAGACGAAGGTCGATGTTCGTACGGAGATCAGTCTAGTTTCTAGTCCGCCTCCTACAACTCCTTAAAAAAATTAGATAATTTGAAGTGCAGAGGGTCCATGAAAAAACATCTCGTGATTTTTGCAACATTCACCTTCGTGATTTTTTCGTCGGCGCGCGTGCTTGCGCAGGCAGACACATCGGATGATTCTCAGGTTGATATCAATCAAATCGAAAATGAAATTGAAAAGAATGTGCAAAAAGACAGTTCAACTTCGGCACCACCTTCAATGCCGCCAGCCAGCTCGTCGGCCAATCCCACATCGAATGCCACACCAAACTCAGGAGCGACTTCTGCGGGCGACAAAGGTTCTCAAATTAATGATATTTCTGATTTAACGAATTTGGCTCCTTTCAGTGATGTTTCGGTGATTGAAAGAAAATTTTTACCGAAGACAGAGCGTTTTCAATTCTTCGCCGGCGCGACCAGTATCATGAATGATCCTTGGTTTACGAATCTCGGTCTCAGTGCCAAATTTGGATATTTTTTTACTGAGCAGTGGGGCGTTGAGCTGGAAGGATTATTTTTGTCGTCATCGGCGCGCGATAATATCAAGCTGCTGCAAAGTAACGACGGCGTGAATACCTCATCGATCGTAACGATCAAGGGTTATTATGGGGCATCGGTGATCTGGTCCCCGATCTATGGAAAAATGGGGCTCTTCAATAAGAAAATTATTCCTTTTGATATGTTTTTTGCTTTGGGGGGCGGATCTTCGCAAGTTGATAATGGCTCTGGCGGGACCACGATTCATTTAGGCACGGGCCAAATTTTTTCGATCACCAAGGCTATGGCATTTCGTTGGGACTTTGCATGGAACATGGTGAACGCGGCGCCGACCGGACAGAGCTCGCAGAATTTCAACAATATATTACTGAGCGCTGGATTTAGCTTTTTCTTCCCAGAGGCAGGTTACCGATGATGAAGAAATCCATCCTCTTGATTGTATCAGCGTTTATTTCTGCAAGTGCGCTGGCGGCTCCGAAAGCAAAAGCGCGCCCGATGCCAAAGACGCCGATGTCGTCATCGGCGCAAATGGGTTTGGGACAAAAATTGTTGTCAGAAGCATTAACGATGGTTCGCAATGGTCAGTACGATCAGGCGGCTGTGCGGTTGCAGTCTTTGGCTCGCAGAAATGATCTCGAAAAAGAACGCGTTCAGATCAAATATATTTTGGGCGTTACGCTCATGGAGTTAAAACTTTATCAGATTGCTGCGTTTCAATTTGTGGATGTGATCCGCAAAGGCGACCCTAAGTACACTCGTCAAGCGATTGAAAAACTGATCATTGCCGCCGATGAGTTGGGTGATGATACGCTTTTGAATTATGCGATTGCGAAAGTGAGTCTGCAGGATTTTCCAGAAAAATATAAAGACATTATCTATTATCGCCTTGGTGAAATTAAATTAAAAAATGGTCGCGCGGCAGAAGCGGCGCAATCTTTTTCACGAGTGCGCCCGACCAGCCGCTATTATGATATGGCGAAGTTCAATCAAGGACTGGCTTATCTTGAACAAAAAGACACGACTCATGCCTTACAAATTTATCAAGCCTTGTATGCGTCTCGTGGTAGAGCACCCATCACCGATGTGAATAAAGTCTCGGCAACTTTGGCCATCGCGAGAACGTATTATCAAGCCGGTGATTTTGACAGTGCCATTGAGTGGTATCGAAAAGTTCCACGTGACACCGAAGCTTGGCACGAGTCTTTGTTCGAGCTGACGTGGGCGGATCTTCGCGCAGCAAAATTTCGCTCAGCCTTGAGTAATTTTCAGTCGCTGCACTCGAGCTACTATGAAGATTTCTATATGCCGGAATCTTTGCTCTTAAGATCCATTGTTTATCTTTATATTTGCAAATATGAAGAGATGGATAAGGTCTTAGACCTTTACGAAAAAACTTATGGACCGGTTCGTAACAGCCTCGCTCAATTTATGCGCGATAATAATGATCCAGTGATTTACTACAATGAAATCGACAAAGCGGCATCGGTTCGTCGTGGGGAAAAGCCGAAGTCAGTGGTGCGGATTCCTTACAGTGTCGCGCGTTCGATTTTGGATGAAGGCGACGTGAAACGTTCGCTGACCTATTTGCGCAATCTGTTTAACGAGAAAAGACGAATTGATTCAAATCCGATTTTGGCTAGAACTTCACTCGCAGTTTATGCTAATAAAATTCTTGGCAATCGTGCCAAAAATACTCGCATCTCGATTGGCGAGATGGTGAAAGCGCACTTGCTTTATGTTCGAACCGATCTCAAAGATTTGTACGAGCAAGCGGGATTCATTCGCTATGAAATGATCAACGGCAAGAAAGAAGCTCTTCGCAAAAAAATTGCGGGGAAACAACTTCCTTCGCAAGTTGATGAAGATAAAAATCGCAATTTTTACATCCAAAACGGATACGAGTACTGGCCGTTTGATGGAGAGTATTGGCTTGATGAAATTGGTAACTATCAGTATCTTGGAAAGCAAAGCTGTGAGTAAAAAACTATGAGAAATCTGCAAAGAGCCCTCATCCTGAGTTTATCCAGCCTTCTTATTGTGAGTTCTATCTCAATGGCGTCAGACTCAGGTGCTGTGAAAAAGAAGAAGAAAAAAACAGCCGCGATAACAACTCAAACTGGCAAAAGAAAAACCGTTGGTGAGCTTTTAAAGCAAGCAGACCGTGGTGCTGATTTGCGCTTGGCTGAGAAGAAAGATATTTCGATTCCTGATGCTCCTGATATTTTTAAAAATGCTCGGCGTTCAGGGCCCAGTGAAAATCTCATGGCTGTCAAACCACCAAGAACAGCGATGTTTTATGAAGACTCCAATGATGACAAAGCGAAGCTTGAAAAAATCACCGAGCAACAGATCAACGAACTTTATAAACTGACTCAGAAATTCAAGAACTCGCCTCAACGCGGAGAGCTTTGGTTGCGTCTGGCTGAGTTGTACGTTGAAAAAGCAGGACTGATCGATTTCCGCAAAGAAGGCGCTTACGATGCGGCTTTGAAGGAGTTTCAAGCAGGAAAGCGCAAAGTAAAACCGAGATTAGATTTAAGTGATGCTCATGAATATAATAATAAAGCGATTCAGCTTTATGAGTGGTTTGCTCGTGACTTTCCTAAAGATGAAAAAATGGATCAGGCGTTGTTCTTCTTAGGTTATAACTACTACGAATTAGGAAATCTAAAAAAAGGAACTGAATATTACAGTCGCCTTTCCAAAGATTATCCGCACAGCCCTTACGTGATTGAAGCGAATTTTGCTTTGGCCGAATATTATTTTGAAAATGAAAAGTGGGAGACGGCGAAGAAATACTACGCTCAAGTTCTCCGCTTCAAGCATCATCGTCTCTTTGCTTTTTCACTTTATAAAACAGCGTGGGCGGAGTTTCGCTCGGGCCATTCGCAAAGAGCTTTGAAATTAATGGAAGCTTTGATTCGTCAGGGCAGACAGCAAGCGGCGCAGGCGGCACTGGAAGGTCGGAAGAATATCAGCCGCTCTCGTCTGGATGGTGAGGGGCTTCGCGACATCGTTTTATTTTACGCCGACATTGGCGATCCGGCCAAAGCGCCAGAATATTTTCATGATCTGACTGACAAAAATGCCGACGATTACATTGAAAAATTAGCTTATTACTATGGTGATAAGGGAAATTTGCAGGGGGCGCGCACGCTTTTTGATTACCTTGTCGGGGCGCATCCGACTTCGCCAAAAGCTTTTGATTATAAATACCAAGTGGTGCGTTTGTATTCGACGGCGAAAAAATCAAGAGAGTTTCGCGAGGAACTTTTTTCTTGGATCAAAGATTTCGGTGCGGGCAGTGCCTGGGCTCAGGCCAATGCGGGTAGCAAAGATCTGATCGATAACTCTTACCGCTTGCGCGAGACAACTTTGCGCAACTATGTTTTGCAAGAACACCAAACTGCGCAAAATTCGCGGGCTCCTTTTTCGCAAAATTTAGCGCTGGAAGGTTATAATCTTTATTTGGGTGAGTTTAAAGATTCACCCGTGATTGCAGATATGCACTTCTACTTCGGAGAGCTTTTGTACGACATGAAAAAGTATGAAGATGCCGGAGCTCAATACCGCTGGGTTGTGGAAAATGGCAAAGGCAGCAAGTTTTACTCTCGCGCTCTTGAGAATACGGTTCTGGCGCTGGAAAAAGATTTGCCATCGGATGCTCAGCTGAACAAGCAAGCTGGCAAATCCATCGAGCCGATTCCTCTGGATCCACGAGTCGATCGTTTTATTCAAGCCGCACAACTCTATATCTCGCAATTTCCAAACTCTGAAAAAACAGTGGAGATGAAATTTCGCGTTGGCCGTCTGAATTATCAATACAATCAATTCGATCCTGCGATTCAGTCTTTCAAAGAGATCGTTGTGAAGCATCCAAAAACCAAATACGCCGAATACTCTGCGAATTTGCTCTTGGATATTTACAATCTTCGTAAAGACTATGTTGGTCTTGCCAAAACGGGGAATGAGCTTTTGGCCAATCCGACATTTGCCAGCTCTCAGGCTGGAAAAGATATTAAAGGCGTGATGGAAAAAGCGAACTTCAAGCGTGCTCAAGATCTTGAAGTGGCAAAAAACTATGGCGAAAGTGCTACTCAATATGAGGCTTTTGTTAGGCAAAATCCAGGCTCTGAATTGGCGCTGACGGCATTGTTTAATGCCGCGATCAATTATGAGCGCGCCGGTGATAATAGCAAAGCGATTGCTATGCACAAAGAAATACTCAGCAAAGGGAAGCAAGCGGATTCTTTTAAGCCAAAATCACGACGAATCATTGCAAAACTTTATCAAGATTCGGGACAACTTGAAGAAGCCGCCAATGCGTTTCAAGCTTCGGCGGTCGAAGCCGGTAAAGATCCCATCGCTTTGAATATGTATTTCAATGCGGCGATCTTGTTCGAAGCGATCGGTCGAAATCCAGATGCAGTTCGTAACTATCAAACTTACTATGATAAAGATCACAAGGCTGAAAGAAACGAAGCTTTGTATTTGATGGCTACTTTGTATCGCAAGCAGGGCTCGTCATCGAAAGCTGTGAAAAATTATGAGGATTATGTGAATGCCGGAACGGGATCACACGAGAAAATTGTCGAGTCCGCTTACTGGGCTTACGAACTTTCTCGCGAAGGTCATCATATGAAAGCGGCTGACGATTGGAAGTCGAAAACTTTGGGGCTTCAGCATCGATATGCTCCTGATAAAAAAGGTGTGGGCGCTGAATGGGCTGCCAAAATTAAATTATCTGAGACTCAGAAATCGTTCGATGAATTAAAAGCGATTCGTATTCCAGCAAATCCGCAAAAACAACAGGAAGCGGCGAAAAAGAAAATTGCGCTTGTGAGCAAGCTGAATAATGAACTGGCGAATGTCGTTAAGTACGACAGTGCTGACGAGATTGTTGGTGCTTTGAATATGGCGGGCCAGGTGAATTTGCATATGGGCGATGCTCTGGTGAATGCGCCGATTCCGTCGGGACTGAATGCGGATCAAATGAAACAGTACAAAGAGGGAATTAAAAAATTAGCTCAGCCGTTTTATGATAAAGCCAAAGACAGTTTCAAAACGGCCGTGGATCGTGGCTCAGAACTTGATTCATTCCCCGATGCTTATACTGAAGCACGAAAAGCAGCAGTGAAGATGGATCCGACTTTGTTCTACGACGGTGGCGAAGCAAGCTCGGATGTTCGTCAAGCCAGCTGGATAGGAATGTAGCATGTCTAAAAAAACACCAAGCAAACTTTTTATCACATTGGTCATGACGAGTTTGTTATTTGTCGCTTGTTCCACAGAAGCTCCAAAGTCGATTGATGGCGATGAGCCTTTGGCCTCTAACGCTGTTCTTGATGGCGATCAGCAAGCGAGCGCCGAAGTTTCTTCAACGAAAGCGACGACACCATCAGCACCAGCGAAGGCCGCTGCAGTCACGGCGACGGTGAACGGGAACTCGGCATTGGCTCAGGCTTTTCAATCAGGAAATGATGAAGCTCTTCGCCGATCAGCAACGCAAATTCTGCAATCGACTCCGAATGATGTGAAGGCGCTGAATGCTTTAGGACTTTATCATTATCGTCGGGGACATTTTCCTGCGGCGCAAATGATGTTCGAGAAAGCCTTGAAGGTCAGTCCCGATTCATCGGAGCTGCATAATAATCTTGGCCTGGTTCTGCTGGCGCAAAAAGATTTATTTAGCGCCATGAAAGAATTCAGAACAGCGCTGCAATTGAATCCGGAAAACGGTGACGCCGCCGTGAATATCGGGACTATTTACGTGCAAAAACAGGATTACACCAAAGCTTTGGTGGCGATGGAGATTGCCTACAAGAAAAACGCCAGAGACATTCGCGTGCTGAATAATTACGGCATCGCTTTGGCGGCCAACGGAAAATATGATCAAGCGAGTGATGTCTATAAAGAGGCGCTTCGTATTTCCTCATCAGACAAAAATGTTTTGCTGAATCAGGCGATTTTGTTCATCGATCATTTGAAAAAGTACCAAGACGGTCTGGATATTGTGAATAAGATCAAGTTTCTTGGACTTTCGTCGGAGGCGAGGTCGACCATTAATGGTTTGGAAAATAGAGCAAAAGCTGGTTTAAAATAGAGGCAAGAGTTTAATTATGACGAAGTTGTTTTTTCATCTGAGTTTAGCAGCAATCTTGAGTGGGTTTATCTTCACTCCATTATTTGCTATGGCGCAGTCAGAGCCTCAGAAAAATTCAACATCAGAAGCAGACCGCGAGCCTGCTGCCGAAAATGACAAGGCTGCTGCGACAGCAACAAAAGATAATAAAGGCGAAAAAGTGAAGACACTGAATTTTGAAGACGAGCTTGTTGAAGGCGCGACTCAAAAGCCAGAATTATTTTATCTCTTCCAAAAGAAAAACTTTAATTACAAACGACTTATTAAACTGCGAGAAAATTTTCTGCCCGAAATGAGAAAAACATCTGAGGAAGTCCAACGAGTTCGGAGTCAAGATTGAAATCACCAGTCATTCTTCGCATTTATAAAAATAATCAGCTCGTCGTCGTCAAACAATTCGACAAAGATCAAATTATTTTTGGTCATGAAGCCGACGTCACTGTCGAGCTGACCGACGATAAAGTTTCGCCGATCCACTGTCTCGTGGAACTTCGAGACAACGGATATTATTTGTGCGATCTCGGGTCGTCACACGGCACTTTCAAAAATGGACAACAGGTTCTCGATGAACCGATTTCTTCAGGCGATAATATTGAAATTGGTCCTTACAAAATTCAATTCTTTGTCGGAGTTCCCAAACCTGCGGCAGCCCCTTCGGCTCCGTCAGCAGCGGCAGTGACCGCAGCAAAATCGGTGAACAACACTCCAGAGCAAGACGAAAAAACTCAAATTCCAGTTCCACCCAAAGCGATTCCGCCAAGCGCCAAGCCGACACCGAAAGTGAATACTCCGAAGTATGAAGCGCCACCAGCGCCGAAACTTCCTGAGACATCTGCTCGGGCGAAAGCACCAAAGGGAAACGGGAAGAAAAAAACGGATAAATGGGCGCAGACTTATGCTCCACCCAGCGCCATTGCTGATCTGAAAACTTATTTGCGTCCGACCAAAGGGCCTGTGGTCGAAGTGATTGTGGCTTGGCAAGATCGTGTGATCGGGACACATCACTTTGGTGGTGGAGATAATGTTTTCATTGGCTCCTCTGAGAAGGCCCAAGTTTGGGTGCCGTCGATTTTTGTCAAAGGCATGCTTCCTTTCTTAGAATTGCAAGGTGGCTGTCGAGTGATCACAGCTTCCGATATGAACGTGGAGCTGGTGACTTCAAATCAACCCAATCAATCTCTTGATGAATTATTAAAAAGTGGTAAAGCTCTGCGCGCAGGCTCGGGCAATGCCGTTCGCTTGGATCAAGGTGATCTGCTTTGCCTCAGTATTGGTGGCGGAGATTTGCAGTTGTTCGTTCGTTATGTGCCGAACACGGTGAAACCAATGCTTGCTCCACCACTGGATTTTTCAGCCGGTGAGTTAACAGGTTTGATTGTCTCTTTGGTGATCGTGTCGTTGATGGCACTTTATATGTCTGTGTACACGCCACCGCCCGTCGATGAGCAAAAAGATGAAGATCAAGTTCGTCTGGCGCAATTTATTTATAACAAACCTCCGCCAACTCCGAAAGCGGAACCACGACCTGAGCCGACCAAAGAAAAAGTAGAAGTGCAGCCCAAAGAGCCGCCGAAAAAAGTCAAAGTCAGCATGGAAGAAAAACCGAAAGTTCAGCAGGGACATAAAGAGTCTCCGAACACGGTGAAACAAACGGAAGCGGCAAAAGCTTCGGAAGTGCGTCCGATGCCAAAAACGGATCGTCCGAAAAAATTCACTTCGGTCCATCAAGGTGGCGCAGTGAAAATCGGAAAAACAGCTGGAGCCAATGCGCAAGCAAAAGACGTCAACACCATGGGACTCTTGAGTGCCTTCGGTGGCGGTGGCGTGAGAAAACAATTGGATCAAGCCTACTCGGGTTCTGGCGAACTTTTGGGAATGGCAAATTCGGCGACGGGAACTTCGGGACAAAATGAAGATCGTTCGGGCGATGATATCGGTTCAAAATTCAAAGACACTGGTGCTGGCGGTAAAGGCACTGCGACTCAAGGAATTGCAGGGATCGGAACCAAAGGTCGTGGGTCGGGCATGAGTAATTACGGCGCAGGAATTGGTCTTGGTGGTAAAGGCAATGTCACGATCGACGTCGGCGGTGCGGAAGAAGGTTGGGAAGGCACGATTGATAAGGAAGCAGTTCGTCGTGTGATCCGATCGATCTTGAGCCAAATCAAATCATGTTACGAGCGACAACTGCGCGTGAAATCTGATTTGGAAGGCAAAGTCGTGATTCAGTTTGAAATCATCGATCAAGGACGAGTTCGTGTGGCGAAAACAAAGAGCACGACGATGAACGATCCAACGGTTGAGTCTTGTGTGGCTGGACGTATTAAGTCCGCGCGCTTTCCAGAGCCGCCAGCAGGGACAATTGCCGTGGTCGACTATCCATTTGTATTTGGTAAACAGCAATAATCGGCAAAGCCGATTATTGCTTTGATTTGGTTTAGAAATGTTTTAATCAGGAGGAAGAAGTGGATCCAACAACAGCAGCCGCCGCAGCAGCGGCACAACAAGCAGCGACAGACAATATGCCGGTGATTCAAAGAGCCTTCGAGGAGGGCGGAATCACGATGTACTTGATTCTTCTGGTCGGCCTTATCACGGTCGGACTGGTTGTCGAGAGAATCATGGCTCTCAAAACTTTGAGCATCGATAAAAAAGATTTCACCGATAATATTTTCGGCATGATCTTGCGCGGAGATCTTCGCCAAGCCATCGCTTTTTGCGATTCACGACAAGCTCCTCTGACGAACGTGGTCAAAGCCGGTCTTGTTCAGACGATGAACAAACGTCCTGACGAAGAAGTGCAAGTCGCGATGGATGCTCAGGCGTTGAAAGAAGGACCAAGGCTTGAAGGCTGGAGTTCATTCTTGGCCGTGACGGGAAACGTGGCCGTGCTTGCGGGACTACTTGGAACCATCATGGGTATGATTCGTTCATTCCGTGCGGTGGCCGCCGCCGATCCAGCAGAAAAAGCTTTGGAACTTTCAAAAGGTATTTCACATGCCTTGAATTGTACGGCATTCGGTCTGATCGTGGCGATGATTTCAATTATTGCTTACGGTTACTTTCAATTGCGCATTCAGCGAGCGGAAAACGACATGACTGAAACCAGCATGAGTCTTTTGAATCTCGTTGCATCCAACAGAGAAAAGCTGAAGGAATAAGTCATGTCTGAATTTCAAACGAGCAGTGGCAAAGGAAAAAGAAGAACGAACCTCGAGTTGAACCTCGTTCCGTTCATCGATTTGATGAGCGTGCTCATCACCTTTCTGTTGATCACGGCAGTTTGGAATCAGGTCTCGATGATTCAGATCGGAAGCTCACTTTACGGAAAACGCACCGATCAACAACAACCGCAAATGACTCCTGATGCGGATGTGCCGTTGAAAGTGGATATTTCCAATCGTGGGTACACGATGACCTTGGGTCGCCAAGTGATTAATTTACCGATGGTCAAAGGTGATTATGATGAAGTGGGGCTTGTTGCTCAGCTTGAAAAAGCAAAACAACTTTACCCCAACAAAACGGATGCGGCGATTGCCATGTCCGATGAACTTCCCTACGAGCGCCTGATCAGAGGAATGGACGACATGTTGAAAGCTGGATTTCCTGCGATCTCTGTTCTTACAGGAGGGCCTAAGTAATGCCAATTCATGCTCCGGGCGAACGGTATCGCTATAACAAACGACTGAAAAATAGCAAAGGCAAACGTGATGTTGCAGCCTTGCTCTCACTGACCGCGATGGTGGATATGTTCACCGTGCTGGTGGTTTTTCTTTTGCAAAACTACAACGTCACGGGACAGGTTCTTTATATCCCCAAAGAGGTTGTTCTGCCGAAAGCAGAAAAAATCAAAGAACTAAAACCGGCCGTCGTCGTGACAATTTCGAATAAAGAAATTTTGCTCGATAAAAATGTCGTCGCCACTTATACCCAAGTTAAAGGTCAGACCGAGTGGATGATTCAACCCTTGTACACTCAGCTGCAAGAGGCTTTGAAAAAGAGCAAAGAAGATTATGAAAAAAACCTGCAGAAAAAATTGCAGAATGCGGTTGAGCTTGCTCGCGGTGAAAAAGATAAAGATCCAAATCCGTGGAGCAAAGTGACTGTGCAGTCGGATAAAGGAATTGATTTTCTGACTGTGAAAAAAGTCATGTACACAGTGACCGAAGCCGGTGCTGGTGAAATTAATTTTGCCGTGACCAAAGAAAGTACTCAGCAGTAAATGCATGCGTCGCCTCACAGGAATTCTGTTCGCTTTATTCATATTCCTGCTGTTTCTTGAAATTTTGGTGGGCTTCCCGCTGAAGCTCGAGAAAGACTCTGATCCATCTTGGGTTGAGGCTTACATCGCTAAACAAAAAAACGGCGACACGACCGAAGTCGCGGCTCCTGCCACTCCAACAAATCCTGACCAGCAAACCATGCAACAACACATGCAAGGCGTGCATCTTGTCGAGAGTGCCGAAGGCAATCGTGATTGGGAGCTCTTTGCCGAGTCCGCTGACAACGCCGACATTCATGGCCAATGGAAATTGCGCAAAATGGAAGTGCTTTTTTATAATCATGAAAAAGTAGAATTCACCGTGACGGGCGAACGCGGAAATATCAATCCGCAGAGTAAAGACATGACGATCGAAGGTCATGTCGTCACCAAATCCACTAACGGATATATTTTCACCACCGAGGCGGTCACTTACTCGGCGAAAGCCCGCATCCTCAGAAGCCCGGGACATGTGTGGATGCGTGGCCCCCCTGATAGCCGTGGACTTGGTATCACTTTGGAAGGTGATCAAATGGAGACGATCATCGAGCAAAATTTGATGGTGATCCGCGATCATGTCTTAGCAAAAAAAGTTTTGTCTGGTGGCAAAGATTTTCGGATTCGTTCGAAGATTGCCCAATTTTCCAGCCGCGATAAAACAGCAAAATTTCTGGATAATGTTTCCATTGAGTCGGGAACGATGAAAATGGAAGGTCCAGAAGCTGACTTTAAATATCAAGACGGCACGGATCTGTTGCAGGCGGTCCAGGTGCTTGGGGGCGTTAAAGTCAGCGATGTTGATAAATATGCGACCTCGGACTCGGTGAATTTTGATCCCACAGAGAATCAAGTGATTTTGTCTGGAAGCCCGCGCGTGGTGCAGAACAATGACGAGCTGACCGGAGATCGAATTATCTTCATTGATGGCGGGAAAAAAGTTAAAGTAGAGAAGGTCCGCATCAAAAAAGAAAATACGGATTCAGAGAAGGAAAAAAAGAAATGAGCCTCCTGACAGTTTCTGACATTTCAAAAACTTATAAAAAGCGTCAGGTCGTTAAGGATGTTTCCTTCACTGTCGAATCCGGACAAGTCGTGGGACTTTTGGGACCCAACGGCGCTGGTAAGACCACCAGTTTCTATATGGTGGTAGGAATTGTCAGCCCTGATCATGGTCAGATTTTGATCGATCAAGAAAATATCACTCAAGAACCCATGTACAGACGCGCCCGACAAGGGCTGAGTTATCTGGCGCAAGAACCCAGCATTTTTCGAAAATTAACGGTCAGTGAAAATATTCAGGTGGCGCTCGAAGCTCAAGGTTTTTCTGACACCAGAAAATCGGAAAAGTTAGAAAGCTTACTACAAGACTTTCGTATTAGTCACATTCGAGACAGCTTTGGTTATTCGTTATCAGGAGGAGAGCGCCGTCGGGTCGAGATCGCGCGCGCCTTGGCTGGATCACCGAAATTTTTGCTGCTGGATGAGCCCTTTGCCGGGATTGATCCGATCGCTGTCGCCGATATCCAAGAAATTATTCGTGACCTGAAAAGCAAAGGGATTGGAATTTTGATCACTGATCACAATGTCCGAGAGACTTTGGGAATTTGTGATCGTGGTTACATCTTGAAGGACGGACAAATTCAGGTCCAAGGTACAGCTCATGAGATTGCAAATTCTGATCTAGCTAAAAAGTTCTATTTAGGAGAAAATTTTAAGTTATAGGACCCGTTCAGAAGTCAGGAGTTTCGTGGCCACACTTCGCCAGTCGATGAATCTCAGTCAAACATTGCGGATGACTCCGCAATTGCAGCAAGCAATCAAATTGCTTCAGCTGTCGCGCATGGAATTAGAAACTGCTGTGCGCAAAGAGCTTGATGAAAATCCGATTCTCGAAGAAACCCAAGAGCTCAAAGAAGAAGATCTTCAGCGCACCAAAGAGGCCGCTGATACCGTCGACCCGCAAGAGAATGTGGGCTCCAACGATCAAGACCCGCAAAAACAAGATGAGTTCGAGTGGGAATCTTACTTAGAAAATAATTATAAACCACCTCAGCAAAACTCAGGTGGTAACGAAGAGATCATGAATTACGAAAACGTGATCTCAACGCAAGAAAATCTGCATGACTATCTCATGTGGCAAGCGCGCATGTTTGGTTTTAACGAAGACGAACTTTCCATTGCTGAGTTGCTGATCAATTACATCGATGACGATGGTTATTTACTGACGCCGCTGGAAGAAATTGCGGCCAGTGAAAAAATTGAAACGCAGGAACTCGCCGATGTGCTGCCTTTCGTGCAAGAGTTCGATCCTCCAGGAATTGGCGCTCGTGATCTGAAAGAGTGTTTGCTGATTCAAGCGAAGTTTTTGGAAGAAGACACCAATGATTTGGTAATGCTGATTTCAAATCATTTGAAAGATCTGGAAAGAAAAAATTTCGACGGCATTGCCAAAGCTTTGGGGCGCGATATTCAAGAAGTGATCGATATGTGTAAAATCATTTACACCATGGATCCAAAACCGGGCAGAGCTTATGCTCCGGCAGATACTCAGTATGTGACTCCGGATGTGTATGTGTACAAAGTTGGCGATGATTATATGGTGTCGCTGAATGAAGATGGCCTTCCTCGTTTGAAAATTTCAAATTTCTACAGAAATATGCTCAAAGGTTCGAACGGCAACGAAAAAACTCAGGATTATATCCAAGAGAAACTTCGTTCGGCAGTGTGGCTGATTAAATCCATCCATCAACGTCAGCGTACGATTTTTAAAGTGACCGATAGTATCGTCAAACATCAGCGCGAGTTCTTTGAAAAAGGCTCGGGCTTTTTAAAACCGATGGTTCTCAGAGATATTGCCAACGACATTGGAATGCACGAGTCCACCGTGTCACGCGTGACGACCTCGAAGTATGTGCACACTCCGCAAGGAATTTTCGAGCTGAAATATTTTTTCAATTCAGGAATCACTTCTGATGACGGCAATGACTTAGCCAGTGAATCGGTGAAATTAAAAATCAAAGATTTGATTGCCAAGGAAGAGCCAAAAAATCCGTACTCGGATCAGCAGATCGTGGATGTTCTCAAAAAAGAGGGCATTCAAATCGCCCGTCGAACTGTCGCAAAATATCGCGACGTTCTGAAGATTGCTCCCTCCAGCCGTCGCAAAAAAATATTCTAAAATTTAAGGGCACGGATAAAAAGCCGCTGGTGGTCCTAAGCAACTCCATCCACCAGGCGCAGGGGCGCCATAAGCAGGAGCGCAACCCCTGCCGACGTTCCCTGACAATGGCCATGGACATGCTAGAGGTGGATTGGCTCCACCCACGCAGGTAATAAATCGATCGCGTCCCGAGCAAGAGACGACAGTGAGGGTTCCAGAACTACACTGACATCTTGAAGCGGGGTTCCCACCTGCTCTAAACACCTGAAGCCATGCTGCTCCAGGATTATTTGGACTGAGATTTCCATCATCAACGATATTCATGCCGGAATTGCAAGGGGGCGCAGCGGCCCATCCGTCTGAACAATTCCAATTTGTTGGCAGAGTCGTCGTGGTTGGAGGTCCCGCCAGCAGAGTCGTGGTTGTTACCGTAGGTAATGTCGTCGTTGTTGTGGGATTTGCCACCGGCACCATGCACGAAGCCTGATCTTGAAAAGAACCAATGGAAGAAAATCCAGTCGCACCACAATCTTGATTGGTCATCGTTTGTGTCGAAGGTGGAGTGACAGGTCCAAAATTTGTCAGC